>Ga0157363_1000004_pt1 | contig 440397 bp, 416 predicted proteins | sample AttsexASBM1_FD_111477 | JGI IMG/M metagenome (GOLD analysis project Ga0157363, IMG submission 111477) | Fungus gardens microbial communities from leaf cutter ant in Ribeirão Preto, State of São Paulo, Brazil - Atta sexdens ASBM1 | ecosystem: Host-associated > Fungi > Mycelium > Unclassified ...
ATCCAAACCAAAAAAGTCCAAAAAAAACGAAAAAACTCACACCACAGGAAACGCAGGACTCAAATGACCACCAACGCGAACCGCCTCAATCCTCACCGCCAAACCCGTCCGGTCATCCGTCTCACAATGCGAAGGGGAGGGTGCAGAGAGCGGGCTATCGTGAGCCGCTCCGCCATTGGGGAGTGCTGCCACTGCCTGCTTGATCGCCATATCATCGAACCAGCGCTAATGGCGCGTGGGACAAGCGACACAGGCGCAAAACGCAGAAACGCCCCGCAGAGGCTGCGGGGCGTTTTCGTGAGCGAGGCTCAGAGCTTGTTGAAACCGTCCTTAACGCTGTCGATGCCGTTATTGACGGCACTCTTGACGTCGCCCTTGGTCTTTTCGGCCTTGCCTTCGAGATTCTGGGCGGCACCTTCGGCCTCCAGCTTCTCGTTATGGGTCAGCTTGCCGGTTTCTTCCTTGATCGAGCCGACCACCTGCTTGACGGTGCCGCTGACCTTATCCGTGAATGAGCTCATGACGCTGTTCCTTCTCGCTGGGCCCTGCCCCTCGGTCATCCCTCCGGAAGATCGACCCTGATGTCGCCGCCGGGATGCCTGCGCAGGGCAGCACGGCCTTCTCAACGCGGCATCCGGAACAAAGTCGCATCGATCGCCCTGTTTCCAGACAAAACCCGTCTTTTTTTAATTCCCCGATCCCGTAATGTGAGCAAACCCTGACGCCCCAATCAAGAAAGATCCAGAATGGCCCCCTTCCTGTTTTTCGCCGTCGTCATTCTCTGGGGGCTCACCTGGTTTGCCATTCATCTCCAGATTGGTGGTACGACCGCCGATGTGGCCATTTTCTGGCGATTCGTCCTGTCAGCAACCCTGATCGGGGGCGGACTGGCGTTGACAGGCAAACTGCGCCTTCCGCCCAGACCGGCATGGCCCTGGATCGCAGGAATGGGCGTCTGTCTGTTCTCCTGCAACTTCCTTGGCATCTACAGTTCGGAACTCTATCTGCCGAGCGGAACCGTCTCGGTGGTGTTCAGCATGGCCACCCTGTTCAATACGCTCAATCTCTGGCTGTTCTTTCGCAAGACGCCCGATCTGCGCGTGCTGGCTGGCGGTATTCTGGGTGTCTGTGGCGTGGCCCTGCTTCTGGCAGGGGACATGGCGCATGAAAACTGGCATCTCATGCTTGCAGGCATGGGCTTTGCCCTTCTGGGCACCTTCCTGTTCTCCTGCGGCAACATGCTCTCGCGTCATCTCGCCCGGTTCGACATCAGTCTGACCAACACCATCTTCTGGGGCATGATCTGTGGTGCGACCTTGCTGGCGGTCATCATCCCGCTGTCAGGGCATGGTTATGGTTTCCCGCTTACGGCACGCTGGCTGGGTGGCCTGCTCTATCTGGCACTCTTCGGCTCGGTGGCGGGTTTTCTGTTCTATCTCGAACTGGTTCGTCGCATCGGTGCCGACAAGGCCGCCTATGCCACCATTCTCTCCCCCGTGATTGCGCTGGGCATGTCTGCCTTCTTCGAGCAGGTTCACTGGTCCATTCCCATGCTGGCAGGGCTGGTCCTGATCCTGCTTGGCAACGTGCTGGCATTCCTGCGCCGCAAGCCCCTGCCCCAACCCGTTGAGGTGGAGCAGGGCTGAGACCGGTTTGACAGAATGAGGGTCCGGTTTTCTGATGGTCGTCTGACACCCACCTTCGGGAGACGATCTGATGAAACCCGCCTCCGGCCAGACCCCTGGCCTCGCCCTTCTGGAAAAAGAGGGTATTGCCTACACGCTGCACAGCCATGACTACGACCCCGATGCCAGTCGCAAGGGCCTGCAGGCAGCAGAGTCACTCGGTGTCGCACCGGAGCGCGTTTTCAAGACATTGATGGTCTGGGTGGACAAGGACAAACCCGCCTGCGCGGTTATCCGCTCGGACCATAAGCTGCACCTCAAGGCTGTTGCGGCGGCGCTGGGCGGCAAATCGGCCGCCATGATGGCCCCACCCGATGCCGAGCGCCTGACAGCCTACAAGACTGGCGGCATCAGCCCCTTCGGACAAAAAAAACGCGTGCCGATCCTTCTGGACCGACACGCGCTTGAGCAGGAAACGATCTTCGTGAATGCAGGCCGCAGGGGGCTGCAATGCGAGATCACCCCGGAACCGACCGCCAGCCATTTTGGCTGGACGGTAGCGGCCCTTGCAGAATGATCAGAACCCGGTGGAGAGCGTGACCATCGCCGAGAACGGCGGGTTGAGGTAGTAGGACGGCTGACCACCCGTGGCGATCATGGTGCCATACACACCCTTGGTCGGGTTCAGGTTGGTGGTGAAACCATACACGCCGTTACGGAACTTGGCGCCCGTAAGGTTGGTCATGTTCAGCTGGATCTGCGGTGACTTCATGAAGCCCTTATTCTTGAAGCGATAGCCGATACCGACCTGGTTGGTGACATATTGCGGAATCGAGCTGTCATTCATGAAGCTGGCATATTGCTTGCCAACATAGATGACCTGACCCGAGAACCAGAAGCTGCCATCGTCATAATCGAGGCCGAACTTGGCCTGCTTGGAAGGCGAACGAATGGCGATCTTGCCAGCCGTCGGCAGCAGATCGTTGTTCACGCGAATATTGTTGTCGATGGTCGAGTGCAGATATTCGAACGTGGCATAGGGGCGGATATGGTGCCAGGCGCGTGTGGCGATCTGGATATCGACGCCACGCGTGGTCTGGCCACCAGCGTTGACGGTCTGGCTGTAGCTCGCGCCTGCCGTCCCGTCATAGTAGTTGAGGGTCTGCTGGCGGTTGGTCAGGTTGTAGTTGAAGAACGAGATCGAGCCGACGATCAGCTCACCGTTATAGCGGTAGCCCAGCTCTTCCTGAATGGTATATTCCGGCTTGGACGGGCCACCCCTCTGGGTCTGCCTATTTGCCGTGTTGTAGTAATCGACCAGCGAGGTGTTGGACGGCGCCTTGAAGTTGGTGCTGCCCGACACATAGATCTGGTGCTGCCTGTTGAAGTTCCAGGCGATGCCGATCTGCGGCAGCGGCTCAGGCGTATGCAGGTTGCGGTTGTACTGCGTGCCCGGCGTGTAGTTGTACATGCGACGGGTGACCATCGCTTCCTTGAAGCCGATCTGGATGTTCAGGCGGTCATTGAAGTACTTCATCGTGTCGCCGATGAAGATCATGTTGACCTGCGTGAGCGACAGGAAGTCACGGGCGCGGAAAGGCTGGCCTGTGGTCGTCTTGATGACGTCCGTGGTGCCCCATATGTTGTTCGCTTCACCAGTCGACTGGTTCACGATGCCATAGGGCGAGTACTGGTAGAGATTGGCATACTCGTACCACCAGCCCAGCGAGATATCGTGGTGATGATCGGGCTTGTAATGCAGCGAGATGGTATTGCCGGTGCGGAACTGCTCCTGGTTCGACGGCGCCAGCGCCAAAGCGCTCTTGGCACCACCCAGATTGAGTTGGACGGCCTGGTTGCCCATATAGCTGGCGGCATTGATGACCGAAGCACCCGTGCCGTTGCCGATGCCGTGCCAGAAATACAGTGAATCCTCGAGCGTCAGCTTGGGCGTGATGACGATGTGGGTTGGCAGGGCTGCAACCACGTTCTCGAACGGGTTAACGTGCAGCTTGTAATAATTGGCACCCGCTGCGTTCGGACCTGCATAATCCGTGGCATAGTTGGTTGAATAACCGGTCGTGCGCCACTGGCTCAGATTCGGGGCCAGATAGAAATCGTTGGTCTGGTCGTTATAGGCCACGGTCAGACCGGTATGGCTCCCGTTGCGGAAGTCCTTCACCATCTTGAAATCGTAGTGGTACTTCTCGGCCTGGCCGGGGCCACGCCACGTGTTGCCCTTGGTGTGGCTGAACGCAAACATGGCGCGTACGCCGCTACTACCGATATCACCGGAGTTCAGGCGGATGAACTGACGGAACGTGTCGAAAGAGCCGAAAGACACATCCATCACCCCGCCAAAGCGATGCGTCGGATTGCTCATGGTCATGGTCGTCATACCAGCCGAAGCGCTCAGCACCGGGGTATCGAGATTGACCGAGCCCGGCTGCATCGAGACGCTCTCGAGGTTTTCGGATTCGAGCACTTCGTTGGCGTAAAACTGGCCACCACCGATATCGTTCAGCGGCGCGCCATCGAGCAGCCAGCCGATTTCCGTGGTGTCGAAGCCGCGCACGTTGGTTTGACCCGTATAGAGACCGAAAGGATCGGCCTGGGTGACGTTCGCGGCAGGCATCATGGCGATGACCTGCTGCAGGTTCACGCTTGGCGCCAGCTTGGCGATGAAGTCATGCGTGATAGTCTGGACAGCCTTGGGGGCCGTCTCGACGCGCAGTAGGCCAGCACCCGGCTGACGGCTACGGCTGCTACGGCCGGTGACTGCAATTTCTTCAGGCTGCGAGCGGGCCATGACAGGCTGAGGCGCCGGGCGCATGGCGGGGGCGACAGTACCCGCGGCCGGTGCCGTTGTAACAGACGAGGCTGCTACGGGCCTGGCTTTTGTCGTCCGGTGTGTGGACGCATGGTGCTTGTTACGGGTCGGCGCGGCGGTCGATACCTGGACGCTGCCTGCAAGGGCTGTGCCCGCAAGAAGCATCATAAGACAACGATGCGTGAAACTGGACGACATAGAGTGGCGTTTCCCTCGGCACTGGACAAAAAGGACGGGCTCTACTCGACATCAACAATATCGTTACGATATCGGACAGAAACCTACTTCCCGGCTACCAGTTACGTTGAGCAACAGCAACGAAAGCCGCGTGACAATTGCCCAGTCATGACAGAATCGTCACGCACTGTTACCCATCTGCATCATAGCGTGCTTCCTAAAGCGTTCACGGGCTGCTAATCGCTCCGCATATTCTGCGATGGAGCCTTGCCCTGCCTGCTTTCCGCCCCGCCGACCGCGTGCCACCCAGAAACCTCTGGAAGCCCGCACTCACGATTATCGTTCTGGTGGGGCTGCTTGTGAGCGCACGCGAATTTCAGGTGACACGCTCCGTGCTGACCCTGATCGAAAGCTGGAAAGACAATCCCGCCGCGCCGGTGCTCTTTCTGCTGATCGGTATCCCCTACAGCCTGTTTGGGCTGCCGCGTCAGGCGCTTTGTCTTGCGGCCGGGCTGGTATTCGGCGCGGTCATCGGCTTTGCCCTGTCCACCATTGCCTCGCTCACGGGTGCCCTGCTCGGCTTTATATGGGTGCGCCGTCTGGCCTCGCCCCAAACGCGTGAGCGCTGGCAGGCGCGATTCAGGGGGAGGCTGCAGCTTATCGGGCATGTTCTGGCGCACTCGCCTTTTCAGGCTGTGCTGACCTTGCGGCTCCTGCCCGTGGGATCTGCCATCATGGTTACGGCGGCGGCTGGACTCTATGGTGTACCGCTGGCGGCTTTCGGCTGGGCCACGTTGCTGGGCGCCATCCCCCAGAACCTGGTTTTCGTCCTGATCGGTGCCGGGGCGCAGCTTGGGCAGAATATTCAGATCGGTCTCGGATTGCTGCTTTTTGCCGGATCATCCTTTCTCGCCTGGTTCCTGCTCGCCAGAGCGCGTCGAGAGGGCAGCGCGCTCGCCCTGTTGGCAGACAAGGCCGACCCCGACCAGCCTGTGTGATATGCCCCTGCGTCGCGCTCAAAATTGACTCCGGAGAGGGAGTTCTCGTGGGTGATATTTGCGGCAGGTCAAAAAAATCATTGAAAAACGGCCGGGCTGCGATATCTGACACCTCATCGCCAGAGACTGGCCAAAAAGCTGCCTTCTTAAAACCGCCTTCTCCCTGTTGCGCTTGATGAGCGTGACGCCCGGCCGAAACGGGGCATTCGTCCTTATCTCACAGTCCTTTATCCAGCAGGAGCGCCTCATGGCCTCTCCCGACGGGATCTCTCTTTCTGTTACCCCAACATCGGGGCTTCAGACCGACTCAACTCAGCCGCCTGTTGTCATGCCCAGCTGGCTTCCCCTGCTGCTCGGGTTTCTGACCGCGGTGGGGCCGGTCTCGACCGATATCTACCTGCCTGCCTTCCCCGCGCTCGAGAAGTCACTGCATTCCCCCGCAGGAAGTGCTGGCATGACGCTCTCAGCGTGGATGGTGGGACTTGCCATCGGGCAGATCAGCATGGGGCCACTGGCAGATCGCTTCGGGCGGCGCATTCCGATGCTGCTTGGCATGATCGTCTATACAGCGGGCAGTGTCGGCTGCGCCATGGCGACCACCATGAGCGCCATGTGCTTCTTCCGACTCATTGCGGCCATCGCCGCGTCGGCCAGTATCGTGATCCCGAGTGCCTGCGTGCGCGATCTCTCCACGGGGAACGAAGCCGCAAAGCTCATGTCGAAGCTCATTCTGATACAGGGAATTGTGCCCATTCTGGCCCCGATGCTGGGGGGCATCGCGCTCGACTATATCAGCTGGCGGGCCATTTTCTGGGTCTCGGCTGTCTATGGCGGCCTTTGTGTCCTGCTGCTGCTGCGCGCCTTTCCCGAGACGCTGCCGCCTGAAAGCCGCCGCGAACTGCGCCCCCTCTCCCTGCTGCATCGCTATCTTTCCATCGCCCGCGAGCGCTGCTTCATCACCAATGCCCTGGTCTGGGGATTCTGCGGCTTCCTGTCCTTTACCTATCTCACAGCCGCGCCGACCGTGTTCGAGCATATCTTCGGTTTCACGCCTGCCCATTATGGCATGTTGTTTGGTCTGTTTGCGGTCTGCATGATCGGGTCGTCACAGATCAACGGGGCTCTGGTAGGACGTGTCAGTTCATCGGCCATGCTGGGCTGGGCGCTGGCCATTTCGATCTTGGGGGCCATCGCGTTGCTGGTCGTGGTGATGCTGGCCGAGCAATATCCCGGCCCGACACATCATATCCGCCCTGTCATGCTCATTCCCATCGTGGGCTGCATGATGATCACGCTGGGCATGACCGGCATTATCGGCCCCAATGCGATGGTCGGCGCACTCAGCAACCAGTCGCAGTTTGCCGGGAGCGCTTCGGCATTTGCCGGCACCATGCAATATGCGCTGGGATCGCTCGCCAGTACGGCCATTGGCCTTCTGCCTGCCAACAGTCCGATGCCCATGGCCGCGCTCATGCTTTTTGCCGGGTTGATGATGGGCGTATTTGCCATATTGCGCCCCCACGGCCACAAGACGGTATCGTCAGCAAAATGATCGTCTGGCCCAATGGTGGAGAGTTAACGCATGTCCGATTCGCCTGTCCTTCTTGTCGAGGATGACGATTCTGTCGCCCTGATCGTCGAGACGATCCTCTCCACCCTTGGCAAGACGATCCTGCGGGCTGGCTCAGCCCAGCAGGCCATTGCGCTTGCGGGCTCTGATGCCCCCGGCCTGATCATCACCGATCTCAATCTGCCCGGTGACATGGGGGGCGATGCGCTATCCCTGCATCTGCGCAAGGCTCAGCCCGCACTACCCGTCATCCTGATCTCGGGAGATTTCGACGATGATACTGCCCGCGATGATCTGGTGCCCGGCGCGGTGATCCTGCCCAAGCCTTTCCGGCGGGCTGCCCTGCTTGAGGCCATTGAAAAGGCCACGGCGCGCGCAGTCTGACATTTACTTTCGAGACCCGAACCGGCTAGATGCCGCGCCTTTTGATGATCTTGTAAAGCAGGGAAGAGAAGCAGGAACATGACCCAGACACCGATTCATGGCGATCAGCCCGAACTCGACCTCAAGAAGTATATTCGCGAGATCCCGGATTTCCCCAAGCCCGGTATCCTGTTTTACGATATCTCCACCCTGATCCGTAACGCCGATGCATGGCAGATCGCGACAGCCCGTCTGGCCCGCGCCATCGCACCGTGGCAGCCCGATCTGCTGGCCGGCATCGAGAGCCGCGGCTTCCTGACCGCGGCGCCTGTTGCCATGCGCCTTGGATGTGGTTTCATCATGCTGCGCAAGCCGGGCAAGCTGCCGGGCAAGACCATTTCGCTGAAATACGGCCTGGAATACGGTCAGGACGAGCTGCATATCCAGGAAGACGCGATCAAGCCCGGCCAGCGCGTTGTGGTGCTGGACGATCTGCTCGCCACGGGTGGCACGCTCGCCGCCTCGATCCGCCTGCTGAAGAATGTCGGGGCCGAGGTTGTGGGCACATCGGTTCTGGTCGAGCTTGACGGTCTGGGCGGCCGTGAGAAGCTGGACGCCCCCCTCCATTCGCTTCTAACCTACCCGGCCTGAGGGCCAGCCCCAAAGCCAGACAGTCGACGCGTATGACCCATGGGGGACACTCTGTCCCCCCGATACGTTCTGGCGGTCATGGCAGGCCCCGTTCTGATGGAGCCTCGTCATGACAGATCGCCTCTCCTCGCTCTGGCAGCAGCGTTACCGCTCGCCCCTCCCCGCATCACTCGAGACGTCGCAAAACGCGGCCTCCATCTGCCAGAGTGCTGTTCTCGACAGCCTTCTCTCCCATCGCTCGGTCAGAGCCTATCGGCCCGATGCCCTGCCAGAGGGCACACTGGAAGCCGCCATTGCGGCCGCCCAGTCCGCCGCAACGTCGAGCAACCTTCAATGCTGGAGCGTTATCGCCATTGAGTCGCGAGAACGACGCGAGGTTTTCGCGCGGCTCTGCGGCAATCAGGCTCATATCGCCGCCGCGCCGCTCTTTCTCGTCTGGCTGGCTGACATCTCACGTCTGGAACGCCTCGCCACACAGGCAGGCCAGCCTGCCGAGGCACTCGACTATACCGAATCCTTCCTTATAGCGGCCATCGACGCGGCTCTCGCTGCCCAGAATGCCGTGGCCGCCCTCGAAGCGGCAGGTCTTGGAACTGTCTATATCGGTGGGCTGCGCAATCATCCGCTTGAGGTCGCAAAGGAGCTCGACCTGCCAAAGGGCTGCGTCGGACTTTTTGGCCTGTGCGTGGGCTATGAGGATGAGACACGCCCCGCCAGCATCAAACCGCGGCTGCCCCAACGCGCCGTGCTGCATCGAGACCGTTACGACACCAAGCAGGAAGCTGAAGCCATCGCCAGCTTCGATGCGGCTGACAACGCCTTCCAGCAGGAACAGTCACTGCCGCCTCGCCTCTGGTCCGAGGCCATGGTCAAACGCGTCGTTTCACGTGAAGGCCTGCATGGCCGCGATACGCTGCTTGCCTCTCTCAAGGTCCTCGGTTTTCCGATGAAATAGGCTTGCGCCCAGCCAGACAGCTTTCCTTGGCCGTCAGGAAAGCTTCGGCTGGGTCGCGTCCGGTCTGGCACCGCTCAGGATGATATCAATGAACTGGACGGCCTGTTCCGGACGGTCGCCCGCAATCGTGCAGACACCATAAACCGCGCGTAGCATATCCATCGGGTCCACGTCGTCGCGCAGATCTCCCTGCGCGACACAGGCGGCAGCGAGTTTCTGCATGGTCTCGACAATGGGACCTCCCGTGCGGGCGTAAAGTGCCGATGAACCACCGGAGAGCGTATTGAAAACGGGCGTCATGGCCTGCTTCGTGGCGGCATAGCCGACAAAAAGCCGCATCCATGCCCGCAAGGCCTCAAGCGGGGGATGAGCCGCACTAAGCGTATCGGCTGCGCCGAGCAATTGGTCACGCTCGTCTGCATAAACAGCCTCGATCAGGGCGGAACGGTCGGCAAAGTGACGATAGAGCGTGCCGACACCCACACCCGCACGGGCTGCGATTTCGTCCATGCGTATATCGGTCTCACCGGTCATGAAGGCCTGGCGTGCAGCGGCCATCAAAGCCTGACGGCTCCGCTGCCCATCGGCGCGGGGGCGCCTTTGGCGCGGCGTCTCGCCCATGATCATTGTCCCCTTGTTAAACGGAATTTGATTCCGTATATGTAAAGCGGAGTATGCTTCCGTTTAGCGCGCGTCCTGTCGGCCGGCAAGATGTGTGCGCCTTATGCCCTGCGAGGCTGTTCATGTCTGCTCTTACTTCCTCTCCCGCTACACCGGCAACGACGCCGGACACCAAGTTCAATGCGCAGTCCACCACCGATGATGTGCTTGCCGGTCTCTCCCTGGCCGGGAAACGCTATCTCGTTACCGGTGTTTCTGCCGGTCTTGGGGTCGAGACTGCCCGTGCCCTGGTGGCTCATGGTGCCGAGGTTGTCGGCACGGCCCGTGATCTGGCCAAGGCAACCAGGGCGACTGCCAGCATCGACCCGACACGCCTGCAAATCGAGAAACTTGCGCTCGATGACCTGGCAAGTGTCCGTGACTGCGCCAAACGCCTGCTGGCACAGGGCATGACATTCGATGCGATCATTGCCAATGCAGGTGTCATGGCCACACCGCAGGGTGTGACGGAGGACGGTTTTGAGACCCAGTTTGGCACGAACCATCTGGGTCATTTCGTCCTGGTAAACCGACTGATCCCGCTGGTCAGGCCCGGTGGACGCGTGGTCATGCTTTCCTCTGCCGGGCACCGCTACAGCGATGTCGATCTGGAGGATCCGGGGTTCCTGACAACAGACTATACGCCCTTCGGCGCTTACGGACGATCCAAGACAGCCAATATCCCGTTTGCGGTCGCGCTGGATGCCCGGCACAGGGCACGCGGCATACGGGCCGTTGCCATGCATCCGGGCGGAATCGCTACCGAGCTGGTGCGCCACATGGCTGAAGGTGAGATCGAGGCCATGATCGAGCGCATCAATCAGCAGGAGGCCGAGGCAGGTCGACCGCCTTTTCGCTTCAAGACCATTCCTCAGGGGGCTGCCAGCGCTGTCTGGGCCGCGACCCGTGCGGAACCGTCAGAGATTGGCGGCCGCTATGGTGAAGATTGCAGCATCAGCGCGATCGTACCAGATGACCAGCCGCTTGGGATTACCATTCCCGGCGTGCGGGCCTATGCGGTTGACCCTGAACGGGCCAAGGCTCTGTGGACCCTGAGCGAGAATATGGTGGGTGAAACCTTCCCTACACCGTGATCTGTGAAAGCGGCCTCGCCAATCATACAAGGTCGCGCACCCTCCGGGAACATTGCACCATTGACTGGGCAGGATCGCCCACGCTCATTGCTATTGGCAGGAATAGCTGGCCCCGCTCTGTCGCCAACGGCGTGATCCGCCTATCGACCGGGTGAAGCCAAGGCTTCAGCGAGCGGTGACGGCAAATCCCGAGTTCTCCCAAGGATCAGATCGGTCCCTGCCCTCACCCCCGGCTCATGCGCTCAGCCAAGAGCCCTGACAAGGCTTTCCGATGTGATCTGATCGATGGAACGGGCGCCGGTAAGGGTCATCGCCACACGCAACTCCTTCTCCATCAGGTCGAGCAGCTTCTCCACACCACGCTGACCGTCTGCGGCAAGGGCGTATACAAAGGCGCGGCCGAGCAAAACAGCATCGGCGCCAAGAGCGACCATGCGGGCAATATCTAGCCCCGAACGCACACCGGAATCAGCCAGGATAGCCAATTCACCCTTCACGGCATCGGCGATGGGCGGCAGGGCGCGACAGCTTGAGAGGACACCATCGAGCTGTCGGCCGCCGTGGTTGGACACCACAATGCCATCTGCGCCAAAACGCACAGCGTCACGGGCATCTTCAGGATCGAGAATACCCTTGATGAGCATCGGGCCTTTCCAGAAAGTCCGGATCCATTCCAGATCCTTCCAGCTGATCGACGGGTCGAAGTTCTGCGCCAGCCAGCCGATATAGTCCTCAAGACCTATCGGATTGCCACGATAGGCCGATATATTGCCCAGATCATGAGGCTTGCCTCTGACCCCGACATTCCAGGCCCATTCAGGATGGAGCACAGCCTGGGCAATTCGTCGTGCTGCGGCATAGGGACCGGACATACCCGAATGCACATCGCGGTACCGTGCCCCCGGTGTCGGCATATCGACCGTGAATACCAGCGTTGTCACCCCGGCGTCACGCGCGCGCTCCAGCACATTGCGCATGAAGCCTCGATCTTTAAGCACATAAAGCTGGAACCAGATCGGGGCCGGGCTCTGGCTCTGCACCTCCTCGATCGGGCAGACAGACACCGTGGAAAGCGTAAAGGGTATGCCCTTGCGCGCCGCAGCCCTGGCGGCCTGAACCTCGCCGCGACGCGCATACATACCTGTCAGACCGACCGGCGCCAGGGCTGCGGGAACGGCAAATTTCTGCCCCAGCAGCGAGACCGATGTATCCAGACCCGAGACATTGCGCAGCACGCGTTGCCTCAGGGCGACATGGGAGAGATCTGCCTGGTTCCGACGCATCGTATACTCTGCATAGGCCCCCCCATCGATGTAGTGGAACAGGAAAGGCGGCAATTTGCGTCTGGCAGCCTTGCGATAATCCGTTGGGGCGGAAATCAGCATCGGGTCGGACTCCTGGGATCGCATCGTTACAATTGCATAAGCAAGGCCCGATCGCCCGACCGGGTCCAGTCACATCCCTGTGGCCCGCCCCCTGCTATCTCGTCTGCCGGGGAGCGACGAGAGGACGTGTCCTGCATCGAACACACGACCTTGGGTGAAGCCGAAGGGCTACCACAGGACGATTGATCGTCTATCCACGGTGTTTCAGCGTAAGGGACGTCGGCGCCGTATGACCCGTCGGAAAATAACGGGCCTTCCATTCCGGGCGGCACGGCCTGAAGCCGCCCGGATGGCTATAGACTTAACGCAGGATACCGGTGTGACCCACGCTGTAGCGGCCTGGTTGCGGCCAGACGGTCAGACCATGCGGCTCAGCCCCCACGGGGATTTTCTTCACATCGCCGGTCTCGGTGTTGATGGCATAGGCCACATCATCGAAACGGCCGGAGAGCCAGAGGAGCTTTCCATCGGCGCTGACATTGCCCATATCCGGGCTGCCACCGCCGGGGATCGGCCAGGTCTTGACGACCTTGTCTGTCGCGAAATCGATCACTGACACGCTGCCGGGACTGTGGCGCGGACCATGGATCTTATGCGATCCGCGATTGGCCACATACATGAACTTGCCGTCACGGCTCGGGTATTCGCCATGCGTACCGGGGCCGGTCGGGATGAAGCCGGTTTCCTTGAAGCTGTCACCATCGACCACGAACACACCATCGGCGTGCATATCGGCAATGTAGAACTTATGGCCGTCCGGGGCAGTCAGGATATCCTGCGGCATCCCGCCCTTCGACAGTTTGAGATACCCGATCAGGCTACGATTGACCGTATCGATCTTAGCCAGATACCCGCCGAATTCGCAGGTAAGAATGGCATAACGGCCATCGATCGAGAAGTCGGCATGGTTGATGCCCTTGCACTGCGGCGCCTCAACCGAACCGATAAGGGCCATGGTATGCGGGTCACGGAAATCCAGGCGCTCATGCGCTTCGGCCACCACGATGGCGTATTTGCCATCCGGGGTGAAATACATGTTGTAGGGGTCGTCCACCGTGACAGCAGGGCCCGGTTTGCCCGTGCGCGGGTCGATCGGGGTCAGGCTGCCATCATTGCTGCCCTCGGCATTATTGGTGACCCATAATGTCCGCAAATCCCAGCTGGGCACCACATGCTGCGGGCTGCGACCGACCTTGAAGGTGTCGACCACCTTGAACGTTGCGGGATCGATGACCGAGACGCTGTTGCCACGCAGATTGGGCACATAAACCCGCGCCAGATCATCCTTGATGGCCGGCGAGATCTTGCCCGAAATCGTCTCGCTATAGATGTTTTTGGGGTCAATGACCGCAGGCATGCCGGGAATGGTCTGCACAGCACCGGCAACCGGGGTGGCCGCGTTCGTCATGACCGGGGGCGTCACCTGAGCCACGGGGGCGACCGGCGTTGTGCTGGATGGAGGCGCGGCAGCCGGCGTTGTGGTGGCAGAAGCCGGGGCTTGTGAGGTCACACCCGACGCAGCGGATGATGCTGTAGCCGGTGCGGACGCCGCCTGTGCCGGAGCTGCAGGGGTTTCCTGCGCACGTGTCGCCTGGGCGGTGGCCAATGACAGGCCAACCAGCGAGACGATGAACGCGTGATGTGAAAACTTCATAGATGCTCCTTGATAACGGTTCTGCCTAGCGTGACGCGCCGAGGGCATCGAGCGCCGCCTGAACCTGAATCGCTGTTCCGATCTGCCCCAGCGCCACAGTCGCCGGGCGCGGGTCGCCTCCATAAACACCCTGTGCGCTGTCTGGCAGCGCAGCACTGTGCAACGCCTGCTCACGCACCATCGTCGGATCGATGGCCAGCATGAGAGCCGTATCGCTCAGATCCGCATGTTTGCCCAAGTCCTTGCCATATCCCTTTTGCCTCAGGATTTCGGCATAGCGTGTGCCAATACTGTCATAATAGGCCGCGAGGTAGATGGCCTCGCCCTGACCACGCCACTTATTGTTCAGCTTGTCCACCGCCGCCTTGAGATAGGACAAATACCCGCCGTGGTCGGCAATAAACACGACACGCCTGAAACCCTGGACATGAAAGCTGTCCCCCGCGCCCATGATCAGCCCCTCAAACACGGCAGGCGGGATCGAGATCGTCCCGGCAAAACGCATGTGGGAGGTGCGGGGGGAGGTTCCGCCTTCGGGAACATAGGCAATGACCGGCGCGACAAGCGTATGGCCCAGTCGGGCGGCAATACGTTCCGCCTGCACTTCGGCCCGCACATTGTGCTTGCCGACGGCAATATAGGGGCCGCTTTGCTCGGTTCCCCCTACGGGCACGATGATCGTATCTGTCCCGGACTGGATGCGGGACTGGATTTCGGTCCAGGTCAGCCTTGCAAAGGATACCGTCTCGGCATGACCTGTGGACGGACGAATGACACAGGTCAGCGCCGAGGCAACCAACAGACAGGCCGCACGCCTGACACCGGGAATAAAAGCCAAACCGAGATCTTTCACCGGAAAACTTGACACACGAAACGCCTTGCCCCTCGTCTGCCGGGCCTGAGCGGATCAGGTTTTAACATAGCTGGAGCGGTGCGCCAGAGAGGCACTCCAAAAGACCGATCCCAGGGTGCGGTGACCCTGCTTGCCGCTAAATCCCGCTTCATTTTGCGACCAGCCTTTGCTCCTACCCTACCAATGCCGTGCCCCCTCGACGCAGACCGTGTGACGCGGCGCAAGGAGCAGAACCAGCCGCCCATTGCGCTGTCATGTTGCAGAGTTTTGCCAGCACTGTAAAACCTGCTGGCTCCCACGCAGTCCGGCTTTCACGCCTTCATTTCAGGATAGCATTCTCATGGCGCTCGACCCCGTCGGCCTCAACGCCCTTCTGGCCCCCGAACCCATCGACAGTGTTGCCCATGTCATTCAGGTCGCTCTGACACCGGTCTTCATGCTGTCAGGTGTCGCCTCGCTGCTGACCCTGTTCAACACGCGTCTGGCACGGGTTTCGGACCATGTGGAGGAAGTCGCCCATCGCCTGCAGGACGACCATGAGGAGGACCCGGATGAGACAGCCCGGCTGACGCGCCACCAGAATCGGCTGCGTCGGCGAGTCTTTGCTCTGGATTGCGCCATCATGCTGGGCGGCGTTGGCGGGGCCTCCACCTGCGGCGCGGCACTGGCCCTGTTTCTGGGCAGCCTGCACAACAGCCAGACAGTGGCCTGGCTGATCTTTCTCTTCGGAGGTGCGCTGTTCTGTACGGTCGGAGCGCTGTCGTCTTTTCTGGTGGATACGCTTCTGGCCTGGCATGGCCTGAAAAGAGATGGAGCCCTTCCCAAGCCCGTAACCACCATCAAAGCAACAAGATAGGCCTCGGGACACCTTGAGGGGATATTTTATTTCGTCAAATACCCGAAGGTAAAATCCAAATAGAAAACGAAGTCGTTCCATGCGTTTATTGCATTGCTGGAACGCGTTTTGAGCGATTGCTTCGGACCGGTTTTGGGCGCTCTTACCGCGCCCACACACCAGATACCTTAGGAATAGCTTATGTTCACCGTTGAAATCCTCAACCTCGTCTCGCATCCGCTCAGCGCTCTGAGCGCTCTGACGATGGTTTCTTTCGTTCCCGTTATTGGCGCTTTGCTGGTTGCCACCATCGCAGCCGATCGTACGGCCTGATTTAATATCATACATACTTGTGAATACTTGAAGAAGAGAGCAATTACCCGTTTGGGCATCATCCCGTCTTCAAGAAATTCATCACTGTTGCTTGCTCCCCGCCCTTAACGGCGGGTCGGTGCAAACAATCCCAGATCCAGCTTGTGACCATTGGAATAGTTGAGCCCGGTAACGCGGCCATATTCCGTCAGGGCAACGCCCTGCCCGTCCAGCGCTGAGCGAAGCGCTGCCTCGTCCTTGCGATCGACCAGCACCAGAGAACACGCCATATTGGCTGTGAGATACCGTGCGGCATCGGGCACGCCGAGCAGCTTCGTGTTCGATCCGGCCAGAAACGCCAGGCTGGGCTCCGAATAGGATACCGAGACGAGCGTGCTATCCTCACAAGGCTTGTAATCCTCGTAAAGCGCCGCGGCGCGGGGCGCGAGCTGCAACAGGCCAAGATTGGGTATGACAGTGAGGAAGATGCCGGCATGGATCACAACAGCCGCGCTGATCATGACCCAGGCCGCCTGGAGGCGTCGCGCTTTCCACAAAAGCCAGAACCCGTAAACCACCAGGGGCAGAGCGCCTGCCACGGCAATCGACGCGCCAATATCGAAGCGATGTTCGCTCTGCCATAGCAAGGCGAGTCCAGCCACGGCAAAAACCAGGGTCAGTGCGCCCCAGAGCAGACCGTAGACCCCCATCAGCCCCCGTGCCCACAAGGCAGAGGGTCGACGCAGCGGCCACCTGACCAGCGTGGCCGCTACCAGAATGGCAATCGCGGGGTAGGTGGGCAGAACATAATGCGGCAGCTTGGTCGCGATTGCCTCGAAAACCAGCCAATGGGGGACGATCCAGCACAACAGAAAGCGCACGGCAGGCTCGCGGTGACGCGCCCAGATGGCAGGCAGACCCAACACCAGAAAAAGCGAACCGGGCCAGAAGGCGAGCAGGAACACTACGGCGTGAAAGCCCGGCGGCAAGCCATGCGCCTGCTGCCCGTGTCCGATCTTGCCAAGGAAATTGGTTCCGACTGCCCGTGAGAAGAAAGCACCGTGGCTGACCACGCCAATCGCGATGCACCAGGGCAGCACGACAGCCAGAGTGACCAGCCAGCCCCATGAAGGGCGCAAACGCCGGAACCAGCTCGCCTGCTTTTCGATCACGCGCAGGGCGAGCGGTGTGGCAAGCCCTGGAATGAGAACGACCGGCCCCTTGAGCATGAGCCCACAACCCAGCGCGCCCCAATACAGAAGCGCGATGGTGACCGGCGTTTCGCGGTTGCGCTGGGCATCGAGATAAGCGCGCAGCAAGGCCGTCTCGACCAGCAGGATATCGAGCAGCAAGACGGTGTCGATGGTCGCCATCCGCCCTTCGGCCGTCAGCAGCGTCGAGACTGCCAGGAGGGCCGCAGCGACAAGGCCGGTCATTCCACCAAAGAGCAGGGATCCCAGATAAGCGGTCAGGGTCACTGCCGATACGGCGGCAATCAGGCTCGGGATGCGATAGGGCCAGGCAACATGACGGTCATGGGGACCACCAAAGATTTTCTGGGCCGTTGCCTCCAGCCAGTAAATTCCAGCGGGCTGCAGATAGCGGGGCTGATCGAGAAAACGGACATCGATGAAATTGCCGCTCTCAAGCATCTGGGCCGACGCTTCCATATAGCGCGGCTCATCGCGATCGAGCGGCACGAGGCTCATGCGCCCAGGCAGGAAAATTGCCAGCGTCAGCAGCGCTACGCCAAGGTAATGGCGCCAGGTCAGAGTCATGAGAGCCCTCAGCGTTCGGTTACGCGGCCCGGCAGTCTCGTGCGATTGAGCAGCCACATGACACCCAGAAGATCACGGATGCCGACGAGCGCGCGATTGAGATTGGTATATTTGGACTGGCCGTGCAGACGCGCCCGGTGACGGGTCTCGACACAGATCAGCTTTGCCCCGTAGCACCCGAGAAGGGCGGGCAGAAAGCGATGCACACCCTCGAATTGCGGAATGCGCAGGAAGGTATCACGGGCAAACAGCTTCATGGGGGCGCCCGTATCCGGGCAGCCATCATTGAGCAGGCGACGACGCAGCCCATTGGCCAGTCGCGTGGCGATCACGCGTGAAAGGCGGTCATTCCGCTTGAGGCGAACGCCGACAACCAGAGGTTCGCCCTCCTTGAAGGCTTCGGCACGTTTGAGCATGTCGATAATGACTGCGGGATCATCCTGACCGTCGCCATCCAGCGTGGCAATCCAGCGTCCCTGGGCCGCCTCGATGCCGGTACGCAACGCCGCAGACTTGCCCCGACACCGATCATGGCTCAGCAGGCGCAGGGCTGGAAGGAGGCTTTCGCGGGCAGAGAGGAGTTGGGGCACCGTCGCATCGCGGCTGCCATCATCAACGAAGATGATTTCGATATCCGGCGCGTTCTCGAATACATTCGCGAGTTCCTCGCAAACGGGGCGGATATTCTCGGCCTCATTCAGAACGGCGATAACGATGGAGAGACGAATGGTCATGGCAGAAACCGCCTATGAATTGTCCGGGCCATGAAGCCCGGACAGATGATCAGGCCGCGTTCTGGTTGCGCGATCCGGCTTCGTTGGAAGCCTTCAAAGCCTGTGGCAGATCATTGATGCCACGGTCAAGCAGGGCTGAGGCGCCTGCCTGCTCGGCAGTAAGATGCTGTGTCAGTAGGCTGCGTGTCGCCTTGATGGCTGCATCGGCTGCCATTTCGCGCACTTCGCGAATGGCTGCGCGCTCTGAAGCCGCAATGCGGTCGCGGGCCATCTGCTCGCGGCGGGCTGCCACGGCTTCTGCCTCGCGACGGGCGTTTTCGGCAATGCTGGCCGCCTCGGCGCGTGAACGCTCGATCAGGGCACGGGATTCTGCCAGAGCCTGCTCACGCTCACGCGTGGCATCCTCCAGCATCTTCTCGGCCTCGCGGCGCAGACGGCTCGCCTCATCGAGATTCTTGCGAACCTGGTCAGCGCGGGCATCGAGAACGGCTGCAATGGCCGCCCAGAGTTTGCGCCCGAAGAACAGGAAGAACAGGACGAAGGAAATAGCGACATAAAAACGCTGGTCATGAAACATCGCGTGCTCTCCTCAGCCCTTGCTGGCCGCAAGCCCGGCCTGGACCGCGTCCTGCACCTGAGCTCTGGAAACCGCATTTTCCAGACCTGCGGGGCGCAGCAGCTTTTCGATCAGGCTCTGGGCCGTTTCGGTAGCGACTGTCGGCAGGCTGGCAAGCGCTTCGGCACGGGCAGAAGCAATGCGCTTTTCAGCTTCGACAATATCGGCATGGAGCCGATGGTTCATTTCGTGGGTCTGTGCCTCGGCAGCCATACGGGCTTCGTGAACGACCCGGTCGATATTGGCCTGAGCCTGTGCAGCCGCGTCGTGGCGGGCGCGACGCAGTTCGTCAACGGCGCGGTCAGCGTCGTCACGGGCACGGCGGGCAATATCGAGATCGCCCTCGATCCGGTTGCGTCGATGGGTCAGAACCCCTTCGATGCGCGGCAGGGCCGAGCGGCTCAGAATGACGTAAAAGACCGCAAAAATGACAGCGCCCCAGACCACCTGCCCGATGAGCAGGGGGTTGGAGAAGTCAAGCTGCGGCATGCCAACGGCCCAGGCCCGTCCCGGCACAGTGCCGAGCGCAAGCACAACGGCAAGCGTGGCAGCGAGGTTTCGAGACGGAAGGCGCATGACTGTTACCCCTGCCTCTGGATCAGACGAAGAGGATCAGGAAGGCGATGAGGAGAGCGAAAAGCGCAACGGCTTCCGTCAGCGCGAAGCCGAGCATGCCGAGGCCGAACACGTGCGGGCGTGCAGCCGGGTTGCGGGCGATCGAGCTCACCAGCGTCGAGAAGATGTTGCCGAGGCCGATGCCGACACCGGCAAGAGCGATAACAGCAATACCGGCGCCAATTTCGCGAGCAGCAGAGACGTCCATGAGTCAGGTTCCTTGGTTACGACGAAACAACAGTTGAGCGTGGGTCGCGGCGAGCACTCAGTGCGCCACAGCCTCACGCAGATAAATGCAGGTGAGGATGGCGAACACATAAGCCTGCAGAACGCCCACCAGCAATTCCAGAGCCGTCAGTGCGACATTGATGACGACAGGCGCCACAGCCAGCACCGACCCGAATGCCCCAAGACCCGCCAGCATCAGGGTAAAGCCAGCGAAAACTTCGAGCAGAACGTGACCAGCCATCATGTTGGCGAAAAGTCGGATCGACAGGCTGACAGGTCGCGAAAGGAAAGAAAGGATCTCGATCGGCACCAGAAGCGGCGCGAGGAACACAGGGGCGCCATCGGGCAGGAAATGCGCGAAGAACTTGAAACCCTGGTGCTTCAGCGAAGCGAGAATAGACACCACGAAAACCAGCAGGGCCAGCGACACGGTCACGGCAATATGGCTGGTAAAGGTGAAGCAATACGGGATCAGGCCGAGATAGTTACCGGCCAGAATGAAGAAGAACAGCGCAAACACGAACGGGAAGAAGGCGGTACCTTCCTTGCCGATCGTCTCTGTCGCCATGTTATGGATGAAGTCATAGCCCAGTTCTGCCGCTGCCTGCAGGCGACCCGGGACAACAGCCGCCGGGCGCATGCCGATATACAGGAAGGCCAGAACAAGGATGACAGCCACCAGCATGAAAGCCGGAGACTGACTGAAGCGCAGCGCCTCGCCAATCTGCCCGAGAACAGGATGAAGCTCGAACTGGCCGAGCGCGTCAATCGTTGATCCGGCGGCCAAGCTGCCTCTCCCGTTTACGATGCAGACTTCCAGGCTCATGCCGGAAATCCATGAAACTCACAGTTGAAGGGTGCAGCTTGCGCCTTCACCCCGTCAGACGTTGGCGTTTTTCACCGCACGCCAGACATTCAGCATTCCTGCTGCACCGCCGATGAGCGAGAACAGGATCAGGAAGAGCGGTTTGGTGCCACACAGGCGATCAAGCCCGTATCCCATAACCACACCGACAACCAGCGCCGCGACCATTTCGGTCCCGATCCGCATTGCCAGCCCGAATGCCGAATAATCGGCATTGCTCTCATTCCCTGTGGAAACCGAGTCCGACTTTCCGCTTTTGCCGCGCATCCGGAGTTCTGCATCGGCCAGCCTCTTGTTGAAGCTGTCGGCGCCTTGCTCCGCCTGCGAGGAAACGTTCAGGTCGTCCTGTGCGCCCACGATTCCATACCTCGCTTTTCTCCCCTGTGCGGGGAGTCCTTGGTGCGCGTCTGCTACCCATGTCGACGTGTCGTGTCAACGCCTCGTAACTGCAGGACAATGATTTCTTGGCCCTGTCATGACCGCGTTACTGGCCCCTCACCTCGCCTGTCAGCTCACGTCTCGTTCTGTCCAGTGCCTCTGCGTAACGACGCAGCACATATTTCTCGCTCAGCAGCCCCACGACACGACGTGAGAGACGATCGGCGATCACAACAAGGGCATCGGCCTCGGCCTGCTCGAAAAACGCGGCTGCTTCCCGGCAGGTCATCTCCGGCAGCAATGTCATATCCTGATGCAGGGCCAGATCGCCAAGCATCCTGTCATCAGGGTGATCCGGCGCATGAACCTCGGACAGAAGCACGATTCCACGATACGTTCCGGATACATCCACCAGCACGATCTGCGGCGTTGCACCAAGAGGACAGCATTGCCGCGCCTGACCAAGCAGGGTGTCAGGAGTGAAACATGTCATCTCATGGCGCATCATCCGCCCCACCGTCAGTTCACGCAGCCAGCTGATATCGATGGCAGAGCGAATCGATTCGCCGCGCTGATGAAAGCGCCATGTGGCAAATGAGTAGCCAAACAGACGCCGCACCGTGAGCAGGGACATCACACTGGCCAGCAGAACACCGCTTGCCAGAGAAAGATCAGCCGTCATCTCAAGGATAAGGCAGGTCATGGTCATCGGCACACCGATGATCGCCACCGCCGTGGCACTCATACCAAGAATGGCGCAGGTGGTCACTGACAAGGCCGCCGGGAAGACCGCTGTCAGCCCATGCCCGAAAATCGACCCTGACAACACGCCGAGAAAAAGCGAAGCGAAGAACAGGCCGCCGCGAAAACCGCTCCCGATCGAGATGGACGAGGCAACAGCCTTGAACACCAGCAAAATGACGAGTGTCGAGACTGGCAACCCTTCGACCAGCACCTTACGGACTGCTGCGTGGCCCGCAGACAGGATGGATGGCGAGTAAAGGGCGAGGCCACCCACCATCAATCCGCCAAGACCGGGCCTGACCCAGCCCGGCAGGGACAGCCGCCTGAACAGGCCCTCGGCAAATGTCACGCCATACATGACGGCAATGCCCGCGAGACCACATGTGACGCCAAGCAGCATGACCGGCAGGCTGTCACGCATTCCCAAAGCAGCATGCGGTAGCATGGTGACTGTCGCCGTTACCCCGCCAAGCAGGCGGACAACACCGACAGCACTGATGCTGGCGATCGCGACAGGGGCCAGATTGACGAGAGAATACGTCCCGATCACCAGCTCAAAGGCATAGAAGGCCCCTGCCAAGGGAGCATCGAACGCCGCACCAATAGCGCCCCCCGCACCGCATCCCACCAGAATACGCATATCGGCGCGCCGCACCCTGAACAGGGCGCCACATCGGGAGCCCAGAGCCGCAGCAATCTGCGAGAACCCGGCTTCGAGGCCGAGCGAGGCACCACAGCCATTGGACATGAAAGTCTGAAACGCCACGATGGCACTGTCACGCACCGACATACGCCCACCGTGAAGGGCATTGGCCTCGATCGGATCAACGGGGCGATGGCGGTAGCGCCGCGCGACGATCAGCCCGAACATGCCGAGCGCAAGACCGCCAAGGCAGGGCATGAGCACGGTGCGCCAGGGGGCGAGACGGTCAAGCCCTGAAAGCCTGCCATCATTATGCAGGTCGTAAAGCAGCCTGTGGGCCAGCAGCGTTGCCCGCGTCATGAGCCAGACACTCAATCCTGCAAAAATTCCGACACACGATGATAGGACAGTCAACCAGATTTCATTGGATCGGACGAGGGCGCGGGCATAGTAGGGCACATGCACCCTGTGGCGAATACGCCTGAAAGCCTGTCGCCGCGCAGTTCTGTGGAACCCTGAACCCAAGAGAGATCCTGACATGACTTTGAGGACCGAAGGAAAGCGCTGTCCTTATTGTCGTCCGGACTTGTCGCAGGCAACAGAAAACCCCAGACTTCTGCTCCATTCCGCCTTCAAGGCCCCATACTGGCCGCATTGCCGCCCCCATCGGGCAGCGCTTCACGCAATGGCCCCCGTCGTCCCTCTGCTCATAAGGACTCACCCATCGTGCTTCTGAACGTTATCGAGCGCCTCCCGGCCCAGCCCGCGGGTCATCCGCCGGTCGTGTTCCTGCATGGCCTGTTCGGACGCGCACGCAATATGGGGTTCCTCCAGCGCCAGGTAGCGCGTACCCATCGCACGCTTGCGCTTGATTTACGCAATCATGGCGAGAGTCCTCACGGGCCGATGGACTACCCGACCATGGTGGATGATGTGGTGGAAACCCTGCGTGCGCAGGAAGCCCTTCCCGCCATACTGGTGGGCCATTCCATGGGCGGCAAGCTCGCCATGATCATGGCGTTGCAATATCCCGAGCTCGTGGCAGGGCTGCTGATCGGCGATATGGCACCGGCCCGCACCGGCTTTGGGCAAGCCGCCCTGGCGGAAGCGATGCTGCATATCCACTTTCCCGATCATCTCGATCGACAGGAAGCCGACCAGCTTCTCGCCCGGGAAATTCCCAACCGGAGCGTGCGTGACCTGATGCTCCAGAATGTTCGCCTCGGCAGCGATCCGGGCTGGCAGATCGGCCTGAAGGACATCACCAACTCGATGCCCAACATCGAGAACTGGCCTTACATGCCCGAAGGCTATGTTTATGAAGGGCCGACGCTTTTTCTGCGTGGCGAGCATTCGCCCTATATCGGCAAGGATCATGAACCGGTCATGAGGCGGCTTTTCCCCCATTACCGGCTGGAAACGATCCCCGATGCCGGACACTGGCTCCACGCGGACAATCCCAAGCTGTTTACCGAGAAAATGCTCGCTTTCATTGATACGATATGACCACCCGCCTTTTTTCACCAAGGTTTCGACCCTCCATGATCAGACGTGCTGCCCTGTTGCTGCTGTTGTTCCAGGCTGGCTATGCCCAACCCGGATTTGCACAGGCCGAGCCCCTGCCTGCCCTGACGCGCGAAGGCCTCCAGGCGCTGAATCTTGCCCAGTCCTCCATGGCATTTCGCTCCGTTGCGGGTACCAGCAATGAAACCCCCGCCGTGGCCGATCTCTACCGCACGGCCCTGATCAATGGTGGCTTTGCCGCTGACACCATCTCCATTACCCGTCAGGACGATACCGCCTTCCTGGTCCTGCGCTGGCAGGGTCATGACCCGTCGCTCAAACCACTGGTGATTTCAGGCCATATGGATGTGGTGGCGGCCAATCCGTCTGACTGGAAGCATGACCCGTTCAAGCCCGTCACCGAGAATGGCTATCTTTATGGTCGCGGGGCGAGCGACATGAAGATGAGCAATGCCCTTGCAATTACGGCGCTCATCCATCTCAGGCAGCAGGGCTTCGTTCCGGATCGCGAGATCATTCTGGCGTTATCGGGCGATGAAGAGACGGAAATGAAAACGGGCCAGACCCTGGCCCGTATGTTTTCCAACGCCGCCGAGGTTCTCAACCTTGATGTTGGGGGAGGTGTGCTGGACGAGGAGACAAACCGCCCCCTCTTCTACACATGGTCCGGCGCCGAGAAGACTTACGCTGATATCAATCTCAGCGTAGCAGACCCGGGCGGGCATTCCTCCGAGCCACGCCCGCGCAACGCCATCAACGTGCTGGCAGCGGCCCTGCTCAAGATCCAGGCCCACCCATTCCGGCCGGAACTCAATGCGCTGACACGCAGCTATTTCATGAATGCGGCGCGTTTCTCCTCCCCGCGCCTTGCGGCGGCCATGCGCGTCTTTGCCGCCACGCCGGACAACGCCAAAGCCGTTTCCGTACTTCGCGCCGAGCCTTCTCTGGTGGGCAGCATTGGCACAACCTGTGTTGTGACGACCATCCGTGGCGGCCATGCGCTCAATGCCCTGCCCCAGCATGCCGACGCCAATATCAATTGCCGCATTTTCCCCGGGCATTCGCGTCTCGACATCATCCACGAGTTGACCGAGATCATAGCGGATCCTTCCGTTCATCTTCAGGATCAGAGCGCTGGCACGGTCGAGACGCAGCCCTCGCCACTCGATACGCCCTTTGCCAGCGCCATAACCCGCGCCGCCCAGGCCGCCTATCCGGACGTACCGGTTTTTCCGAGCATGAGTTCGGGGGCGAGCGACAGCATGTGGTTCAGAGCGCGCGGGATACCAAGCTATGGCGCCTGCCCGATTTTCATGAAATCCTCGGACAACTTTGCGCATGGCCTGAATGAGCGTGTTCCCCTGGCCGCCATCACGCCAGGGCTTCATTTTCTTCTCTCCCTGATACCCGCTCTTTCCGGACCCTGATTCCATGCGGGGGATATCCTCCCCGCCAGCCGCGCCTTGATTGTTGGCGGGCTCTCCCGCACCAGGCACGGCTGCCTGTTTCATCCGGTCAGGGCGTTCTGGACCGTTTTCCCCTCTTCCGAAAGACGCCACAGATACCACGCAAGCGCGGATCGCCACGGCGCGAAACGTGCGCCCTCTGCACGAAGCTGCGCTGGCTTGGGCGGCGCTTCGAGTTTGCGCAGCTTTTGCCATCCTGCCCTTACCGCGAAATCGTCAACCGGCAGCACATCCTGTCGTCCCAGTGTGAAGATAAGTAACATCTCGACAGTCCAACGCCCGACGCCGCGTAACGTGATCAGCCGGTCAATCAGTGTTTCATCATCCAGCACCGCCGCTTCATCCTTGCCGGGAACAATGCCGTCCAGAGACGCCTGGGCGAGCCCACGCAAGGCTATCAGCTTGGCGGCAGAGAGACCGCACCCCCTGAGGGTCTCTTCAGGCAGGGAGAGCAGAAAGCCGGGCTCGGGCATGTCTCCGCCTGACAGGGCACAGACACGCCCCAGTATGGCCTCTGCCGCACGACCATGAAGCTGCTGGCCGATAATCGCCCGTATCAGGGCCTGATAGGGTGTCTTGCCGTCAGCCCCGCGCAGGCGGCAGGGACCGATGCGGGCCATGACTTCCGCCAGAGCCGGATCCTGCCCGAGACAGGCATAGAGAGCTGGGTCTTCGAGCACCGGTTTTTCCTCTTATGTAACAGGCGAGACTTTCACGCGCTTGGCAAGATCATGGGTCCAATGTCATGATAGCGCCAGATGCCAGATCGTGTCGTGATCCAGGGGAATCTCCCTGCCCGGCCACGTGGCGGCGTGTGTTCTGATTCTTGCAGGTGTTCTTCTGAAACGCACCCGACCCGTCGATCCGGCGCCCCCTTCATCCGGTGCGGCCCCGATGCCGCGCCCGGATAGAAAACGGGCACGAAACGAGCCGTTGCTTTATGCAGCAACGGCAGGGTCGATGCGCGCCCTGCCCCCGATGCGTGGCACACGCGCTCCCCTGACCCATTATGAGCCGAAAACCGGGCTCGAACCTGATCTCAAACCGGCTGGCGCGTCGCTCATCCGTCCCCAGATTCTGGAAGATCAGGGCGTTGTCACGGTTCTCATTGCCTCGGCCATTGCTCATGCGATCATCCTGGGCCTGCTCGTCTATGAGGGTGCCCGCCATGCGCGAGGCCTGCCGGAGGGAATCGAACAGCCACAGGTCGAGATGATGTTTGCCCCGCCCTCGCGCAGCGGCATGGCGGGGCCGCATGAAGACAAGCCAGGCGGCGAGGAAAAACCAACGCAGAGCCATGATGCGCCCTCGGCTTCCAGCCCTGAGCAGGAGCAGGAGCAACAGCCAGATCAGGCAGAGTCCACACCGACCCCGGCCATGCCCACGCCGACACCGCCTGCGGCCCCTCCTGTGCCCGACGGTCCCTCAACCGAGATTCCCAAGACACAGACTGACCGGCCCGTCAGCCCCGGCATCGCCAAATCGGGTACGAAAACGCAGACGCGCGCCCATAGTCATCGCTCCAGCCGACGCCCGACCACGAAACAGTCGGACAATCCGTTTGCAAACATGACGACGCTCGATTTTGGCGAGGCCCCCTCCACCCCGCGCCGCCAGCGTGGACGCCGTGGCGGTTCGGGTGCGCCAATCGACATGTCGCTCGGCCCGCTTTCGACCAATGGCCAGATCAATGCGCCCTTCATGACGCGCAACACGATCAGAGGCGTCAGCGACGATTATGGTAGCGAGATCGATCGCTGGATCCGCGCGCATCTCTATTACCCAGAGGACGCCATCAAGAACGGCGAAGACGGCCCCTCTTCCGTTCATGTCGTGCTCGACCGCACAGGCCGTGTGAAATCAGTGCGCCTTACAGGGCAATCGGGCTCCTACTCGCTCGATGCCGCAACGACAGGCATGTTCCAGGGCGCGCGTCTGCCACCCGTCCCGCCTGATATGAAGGGCGACCATTTCGATATCGACCTTACAATCAACTACATCCTGATCAGACGCTGAGACCCGTATGAGCCTGGACTCCGTTCGCGACGAACTTGCCCGCCTCGCCCCCGATCTGTCAATCATCGATGACGGCCGCAGCACCGCCACCGTTCTCGAAGCGGCCGATGTGCACGGTGTTGTACCAGACCAGATCGCCAAGACCCTCTGCGTGGATGTGGGCGGGCGTATCGTTCTCGTGGTTATGGCGGGTACGGCGCGGCTCGATAACAAGCGCGCCCGCGAGGCTCTGGGCGGCAAGCCCCGCTTTCTGGGGCCCGAAGCTGTGATGGAGGTCACCAGTCACCCGGTGGGCGGTGTCTGCCCCTTTGGCCTGCCTGCACCTCTCCCGGTCTATTGCGATGAATCCTTACGGGCCTTCGAGGAAATCATCCCCGCCGCCGGATCGATCACAGCCTCGGTACGCATGACCCCGCAACGCCTTGTCGAACTGACAGACGGGGTTTGGGTCCATGTGCGGCAGGATGCGAAGTAAGCGTTCTTTTTGAAAAAAGAACCGAAAAAGTTCTGATTTTATCAAAGGTAGCACGCGAGAGCGCGGCCGCTCGTCCAGGGGCACCGCCGAATCATCGAATGCCTGCGGCCGAAAACTGGAAGAGTCTTTTTGCTTCTTTTCTTCCAGAAATAGAAGACCCCCGCTCCTCAAAGGGAACGAGGGTCAGTCAGAATTACTCCGCAGCTTCGGCGTAGCTGGAAATATCCGGGCAGGAGCAGACCAGATTACGGTCGCCCCAGGCGTTGTCGATACGATTGACCGGCGCGAAATACTTCACGCGGTCCAGTCCGTTGGGGAAGCAGCCCTGCATGCGGTCGTATTCGCGGTCCCACTCACCCACCAGATCGGCAGTGCTATGGGGCGCGTGGCGCAGGGGGCTGGCTTCCATGGCAATGCTGCCGGACTCGATCGCACGGATCTCCTCACGGATAGCGATCATGGCATCGCAGAAGCGATCGAGCTCGGCCTTGCCTTCGGACTCGGTCGGCTCGATCATGAAGGTGCCTGCCACGGGGAAGCTGACCGTCGGGGCATGGAAGCCATGGTCGATCAGGCGCTTGGCGATGTCATCCACCGTAACGCCCACAGCGTCCTTCAGGGGACGCAGGTCGATGATGCATTCATGCGCCGTGCGGCCATTGGCGCCACGATAAAGCACGGGGTAGTGCGGCTCGAGGCGTGCTGCGATGTAGTTGGCATTCAGGATGGCCATTTCAGTGGCCTCCCGCAGGCCGTCATCGCCCATCATGAGCACATACGCGACCGAGATCGGCAGGATCGAGGCGGAACCGAAAGGGGCAGCCGATACGGCACGAGCATCACCACGCTCAGGACGGCCAGGCAGATGCGGGGCGAGATGCGCCTTGACACCGATCGGCCCCATGCCCGGTCCGCCGCCGCCATGCGGGATGCAGAAAGTCTTGTGCAGGTTGAAATGCGACACATCGGCGCCGTACAGCCCGGGGCGTGCCAGACCGACCTGCGCGTTCATGTTCGCACCGTCCAGATAGACCTGACCGCCAGCCTCGTGCACGAGATCGCAGATCTCCATCACCGCTTCCTCATACACGCCATGCGTCGAGGGATAGGTGAGCATGAGGGCCGCAATGCGCCCTTCGTGCTGCGCGATCTTCTTGCGCAAATCCTCCAGATCGACATTGCCCGCGGCATCGCAGGCGGTCACGACCACGCGCATGCCGACCATCTGGGCGGAAGCCGGGTTCGTGCCGTGCGCCGAGGCCGGGATAAGGCACACATCGCGTTCGCTCTGGCCATTGGCCTGATGATAGGCGCGAATGGCGAGAAGCCCGGCATATTCACCCTGCGCACCGGAATTGGGCTGGAGCGAAACCGCGTCATACCCGCTCACGGCGCAAAGCGCATGTTCGAGGATACCGAACAGCTCAAGATAACCTTCGGTCTGATCGGCAGGCGCAAAGGGATGAAGCGCCCCGAATTCCGGCCAGGTGATGGGGATCATCTCGGCCGTGGCGTTCAGCTTCATGGTGCACGAGCCAAGCGGGATCATGGTGCGATCGAGCGCCAGATCCATGTCGGACAGACGACGCATATAGCGCAGCAGGTCCGTCTCTGAGCGATGCGCGTGGAACACGGCGGCCGTCATGAAGGCCCCGCTGCGCGTCAGCGATTCCGGGATCGTGGTGGCGCCATCAAGCTTGGCTTCAAGCGCGGCGAGGCGCGCCTCATCGGGGCAGAAGCAGCGCCACAGCGCCTTGATATGGCTCGCCTCGGTGGTTTCATCACACGCAATACCAAGACGCCCCTGACCGGCATCGCGCAGATTGATTCCGGCCTTGCGCGCGCGCTCCAGAACGAGAGCCGCAGATTCACCGGCCTCGACCGTAATGGTGTCGAAGAAAACGCTGGTCTCGACCTTGACGGCCAGTTCGCGCAGGCCTTCAGCCAGAATGGAGGCAAGGCGGTTCACACGATGTGCAATGGCGCGCAGGCCCTCAGGCCCGTGATAGACGGCGTACATCGAGGCAATGACCGCCAGAAGCACCTGCGCCGTGCAGATGTTCGAGGTCGCCTTCTCGCGGCGGATATGCTGCTCGCGGGTCTGAAGCGCAAGGCGATAGGCAGAAGCCCCGCGGCTGTCACGCGATACGCCAACCAGACGGCCCGGCATGGTGCGCTTATAGGCGTCACGCACGGCCATGAACCCGGCATGGGGGCCACCGAAGCCCATAGGTACGCCAAAGCGCTGCATGGAGCCGATGGCGATATCGGCGCCCAGCTTGCCGGGCGCTTCAAGCATGACAAGGGCCAGCGGGTCGCAGGTAAGGGCCGCAATGGCACCCTTTTCGTGCAGCGAGGCAATCACCGCACGGAAATCACGCACTTCACCCGAGCTGCCCGGATAGGAAAGCAGCGCACCAAAAACGGCGGCAGGATCGAGATCGGTTTCAGGGTTACCGAGCTGAATGGTCCAGCCCAAAGGCTCGGCGCGCGTCCGCAGCACGGCAAGCGTCTGGGGATGCGTGTCGGAATCGACGAAGAATACCGTGCTTTTGGTCTTGGCGTTGCGCTGGGCGAGCGCCATAGCTTCGGCGCAGGCTGTGGCCTCGTCCAGAAGCGAGGCATTGGCGATATCGAGCCCGGTCAGGTCACAGACCAGTGTCTGGAAGTTCAGCAGCGCTTCAAGACGGCCCTGGCCGATTTCAGGTTGATACGGCGTATAGGCCGTGTACCAGGCCGGATTTTCCAGAATGTTGCGCTGGATCACGGGGGGCAGGATCGTGCCGTGATAGCCCTGCCCGATCATGGATTGCATGACCACATTGCGGCTTGCGATCTGCTTGAGCCGCGCCAGCGCCTCGCTCTCGGTCAGCGCGGGGCCGACGCCAGAGGCCTTGCGGTCCAGAATGGCAGAAGGCACCGTTTGCTCGATCAGCGCGTCGATGCTTGGCACACCGAGCGTCTTGAGCATGGAAACGACTTCGCCAGGGCGCGGGCCGTTATGGCGTGAGACGAACTGGTCATCTTCATGCGCGGGCCACAGCGATGTATTGGGCGACGTATTGAGCGGGGCGTTACGGGTCACGTCTCGGCAGATCCTTGTCAGGAACGCAAACGAGTCAGGACGGCACGGGCCACCCTGTGCTCGGAAGGAAACATCAGACCGGCCATCCGAATCTGACGGTACAAAAAGAGCCGGACCGGCAAGCCAGCCCGGCGGTCAGATCAGAGCGACGCCTTGTAGGCATCCGCATCGAGCAGGGATTCGAGCTGGGCAGAGTCGCTCACGCGCAGCTTGAAGATCCAGCCCTCGCCTTCCGGATCGGTACCGACCAGCGTCGGCTCGTCTGAAAGACGGGTGTTGAACCCAGCCAGAACGCCGCTTACCGGGGCATAAATATCCGAGGCGGCCTTGACGGATTCGACAACGGCGGCGGGCTCACCCTGCGGCACTTCGGTGCCTTCGTCCTTGGCTTCCACAAAAACCAGCTCGCCGAGTTCGTCGGAAGCATGAGCCGTGATGCCGACCGTGGCGATATCGCCTTCGAGACGGATCCATTCATGGGACGGGGTGTAGTAGGTGGTGCTCATTGATCGCGTTCTCTCAGTTGACGGTTTTCAGCGTTTGAAGCCGGGCGGGACGAAAGGCAGGGCGCGCACCTGAACCGGCACGAACTTGCCGCGCAGGGCGCCGTACAGCGTGGTGCCAAGGGCAGCATGAGCCGTCTCGACATAACCCATCGCCACAGGGGCGTTGATGCTGGGGCCAAAAGCGCCGGAGGTGACGACACCCACCTTCTGCGTGCCTGCTTCATCGGCAAATAGTTCTGTGCCAGCGCGAACGGGCGCACGCCCTTCCGCTGCCAGACCCACGCGCAGGCGGGAAACACCCTCACGTGCCTGCTTCATGATGATGTCAGCACCCGGATAGCCCCCTGCACGGGCCCCGCCTTCGCGGCGCGCCTTCTGCATAGCCCAGCCAAGGGCAGCTTCAACGGGTGTGGTGGTTTCATCCAGATCATTGCCGTACAGGCACAGACCGGATTCGAGACGCAGGCTGTCACGCGCACCAAGACCGATGGGCAGGACGCGCTCATCGGCCAGAAGCGCACGGGCGATCTGCTCGGCATGCTCGGCCGGGATGCCGATCTCATAGCCATCCTCACCCGTGTAACCCGAGCGGGTCAGGGTGCAGGCAACGCCATCGATGTCAGCCTCGATCGCATCCATGAACCGCATCTCAGCGGCTTCGGGGCAGAGATCCTGAAGCACGTTGACAGCCTCGGGGCCCTGAAGCGCCAGCAGGGCGCGGTCATCGAGCTTCTCGATCACCACCCGATCCCCAAGGGCTGCTTCCATCAACGCGGTATCAGCAGCCTTGCAGGAGGCGTTGACCACCACGAACAGCCAGTCGCCCATATTGGCGACCATCAGATCGTCGCGGATACCGCCGGCGTCGTTGGTGAGAAAGCCATAGCGCTGGCGGTTGGCGCCCAGACCTGCCAGATCGACCGGAATCAGGCTCTCAAGCGCGAGGGCGGCATCGTGCAGCGTTCCCTGCTTGGGCGTAATACGCAGCTGTCCCATATGGGAGACATCGAACAGCCCCGCGCTTTTGCGCGTATGAAGGTGCTCTGCCATGAGCCCGGCCGGGTATTGCAGGGGCATGGAATAGCCTGCGAACGGCACCATACGGGCGCCAAGTTCGATATGCAGGTCATTGAGCGGCGTGAAACAGAGCGCGTCGGACAACGGGCGGAATCCCCCAAGGCAGAAAACGAAAAAATCGTCGCCCCTTCTGTCGCCTTTGCCTGAGATCGCTATCCCGTCGGCGGACACCCCACAGGGATGCCTCTCTCCAGAAGTTCCAGCCGATCGCGGTCCTTTTGCCTGAGAGTTTCCGGGGCGGTTGCTCCTTCGGCGCCGGAAAAATTGTCCGGTCTCTCCCGTGAATCGGTGTTTACTCTTCGCAGAATTGAGGCAGAAAAGTCAATTCCGGAAACTGATCGGATTCGTCTCATGTCTGAGAGCTTCACAGTAATCGCTGAATTCGCCGCACCGGCCGAAAACTTCGATAAATTCCTCGAAATCTGCCGTTATGACAGCGACCGCTCCCTTGCCGATGAGGAGGGCTGCCTGGCCTTCGATGTGCTCACCCAACAGGACGCTCCCGACATTATTGTCCTGCACGAGGTCTATACAGGGCGCGCTGCCTTCGAGGCGCATCTCAAGACGCCCCATTTCGAGAAATTTGCTGCTGCCCTGCGCGAATTCGGCATCGAAGAGCGCAATGTGCGCCTCTTTACGCATCGTCACCCCTGATATCGCCTGTCTGACACGTCAACGTGACATACCGGTGAGCCGGATCTGCTCAAGGTCATGAGCCACTATCTCACCGGACGCGTTTCTGACATCTGGCTACGCGCATGACCGGAACGTAACGCAGCAAGGGTTTTCCTGCCCTTTGGCCTCGCCTAGTCTGCCTGCTTCGTATCCCCGCGTAATGATGCGGGGGGCGTATGATTGACGCGCCCGATTTGCATGACTGAGCCAGCATGACTTTGTTCTCAAGCTTTCTCCCCCGACGCCCGGCCCTGTCGCCCTCGCGGGAGGCTATTGCCCATGCTGCGCGTCGCCCCGAGGCGGAAGCCTTTGCCGCGCTGCTCACTCGGGCCACCTTGCCGGAAAACCTGACCGAGCGGGCGGAGACACAGGCTCGCACTCTCACGACCCATTGGCGCGCTCATGCCGAGACAAACGGCATCGAAACCATGATGCAGGCGTTCCCCCTCATCTCTCCCGAAGGCAAGGCATTGCTCTGTCTCGCGGGTACCCTGCTTCGCATCCCCGATTCAGCCACGCGTGATGCGCTGATACGCGACCAGATCGGTCAGGGTGACTGGCATCATCATGGCGGTGATGAGCCTCCCCTGTTCCTGAATGCGGCAAGCTGGGCCATGTCGACCTCATCGAAGCTCCATGCCGCCCCGGGCGGTTTGCGCGGCCTTGCGATGCGCAGCGGAGCGCCTTTCATCCGCCATGGCGTCGAGAAGGCCATACGCATGATGGGCAGCCAGTTCATTCTGGCAGAGACCATCGGGCAGGCCCTGCGACGCCATCGTCCAGCAGAGCAAAAGGGCTTCAGCCTGGCCTGTGCATCCCTGCATGGCAGCGCCCAGACGGCAGAAGAAGCCGACCGCGCACGCCATGACGCATTGGCGATGGTGGAGACCCTCGGCCGGCATGGCAGGGGGCAGACCCTGTATGAGCGCCCTGCCCTGTCGCTCCGGCTGTCCTCACTGCATCCCCGGTTCGAGACCACCCAGCGCGACCGCGTCATGAACGAGGTCCTCCCTGTTCTGGTGATGCTGGCCCAGCGTGCCATGGCAGCCAATGTGATCCTGCAATTTGATGCCGAGACAGGAGACAAACTTGAGCTGTGCCTCGATCTGTTCGATGCGCTCTGCCACGCCCCTGAAATTGCAGGCTGGAACGGTCTTGGCTTTACCGTACAGGCCTATGACAAGCGGTCGCTGCCCCTTATCGAGCATCTGGTGGCGCTCGCCAGCGAGACCCGTCGGCGTGTGGTACTGCGCCTGGTCAAGGGCAGTTATCGTGATGAGGAAATCCGGCACAGTCAGGCCAGGGCAAACGCCGACTACACTGTCTTCACCCGCAAGTGCCATAGTGACGTCAGCTATATCGCCTGCGCCCGTCGTGCTCTGGAAGAAGAGGCTGCGCTTTACCCGCAATTCGCAACCCATAATGCCCGCAGTATAGCGACCATTCTCGCCATCGCGCCCGAATGGCGGCCGGGGCTTTACGAATTCGGCTGCCTGCATGGCATGGGGGAAACGCTCTATACCCCTCTGGTCTCGACACGTCCGCGCAGCGCTACCTGTCGTATTCTGTCACCTGTTGGAGCCGATTCACATCTTGGCCCTTATCTGGTGCATCGCCTTCTCGAAAATGGCGCGCCTACCTCCTTCATCAATCAGGTTGCCAACCGAGCCGTCTCTCTTGATGCACTCATTGCCGATCCCGTGACGCTGGCACGCGCACCGCTGCCCCACGGCTCACCGGACCCATCGCTCAGCCTGCCTGCCGATCTCTACGGGGCAGAACGACAGGGGGCCATCGCGCCGGATCTCGACAACCCGCTCGATCTGGAAAACCTGATCGCAGGATTTACCGCGACACCCCGTGTTTTCAGGGCCATGCCCATCGGTCCGGCCATGCCAAGGCCCGAAGGGCGCGCGCGCTCGATCACCAATCCGGCGGCGCATGACGATCATGTTGGTGTCGTCATCTATGCCAGACCGCGCGATATCGACGCCGCCCTCAATACCGCCGAGGGTGAGCAGATATGGCGTCGCACCACTGAACAGGAGCGCGCGGCCTGTCTCGATCGTGTCGCCGTGGCCATCGAGCAGGATCGCGCGACGCTGCTCGAACTTCTGATTCGCGAGGCAGGAAAGACACTCGCCAATGCCACGCAGGAACTCTGCGAGGCCGTGAATTTCCTGCGCTACTATGCGGCGCAACTGCGCCAGCTGGATGAAACAGGGCGGCACGGCGCACCGCTTGGCACGATACTGTGCATCAGCCCTTGGAATTTCCCTGTTGCCAGCTTCACTGGTCAGGTTGCCGTAGCCCTGGCTGCGGGCAATGCCGTCATTGCCAAGCCTGCGGAAGAAACACCGCTCGTCGCAGCCCATCTGCTCTCGCTTTTCATAGAGGCGGGCCTGCCGCCAGCGGCCCTCCAGCTCCTGCCAGGCGAGGGCAATGTTGGCGCTTCGCTGGTGGCCGACCCCCGTATCGACGGCGTCATGTTCACTGGCTCGACCGCTGTGGCCAAGACCATCAGTCGCGAGTTGCTGGGACGCACCGGGCGAACCGGCCAGCCTGTACCCCTCCTGTCCGATACCAGCGGGCAGAATGCGATGCTCGTCGATAGCAGCGTACCGCTCGATCAGGTCATTCCCGACATCATGACCTCCGCCTTTGACAGTGCCGGCCAACGCAGCGCCTCCCTGCGCGTCCTTCTGGTGCAGGAAGACGGCGCAGATGAACTCATCGAACGTCTGCGTGGTGCCATTATCGAACGTCACCTCGGCGCACCGGACAGGCTGTGCTGCGATATCGGCCCGCTGATTTCGGCCGGGGCGCGTGTTCGGGTGGAAGCCCATGTCGATCGGATGCGCCGCGCCGGTTATCCCGTCTGGCAGCCCGACATGCGCGTCGAGACATTGAAGGGCCATTTCGTCCCTCCCACACTTATCGAGATTGGCCGCGTTGCCGATATCGGGCAGGAAGTGTTCGGCCCGGTTCTGCATATCCGGCGCTATGCGCGTCACGAGCTCGACGGCGTCATCGATGCACTCAATGCCACAGGCTATGCCCTGACCTTTGGTGTGCAGAGCCGTATCCAGGAGAGTATCAACCGTGCCTGTGCCCGCAGCCGTGCTGGCAATATCTATGTCAATCGCGGCATTATCGGCGCACGAATCGGGACGGAACCTTTCGGCGGGCGCGGGCTTTCCGGCTCGGGCCCCAAGCTGGGTGGTCCCCTGCTCCTTCCGCGCCTGATGCATGGCGCGCCCTGCCCGCTCGAAGCGCCGCCCGAGGCGCCTGTCCCCGCCACGGCGCGCGCCTTTCTTGCCTTTCTCGAACCCCGGGACCCGCCTTCGGCGCGCCGGGTAAGAGCCGTGATCGCCCACAGATTATGCGGCCTTACCCTCGACATGCCTGGCCCGAATGGGGAAACCAGCCGCTATATGCTGCGGCCCAAGGGCGTCATTCTCTGTGCCTGCGAAAGCTGGCCTGCTCTGCTGCACGCCGTGGGGCTCGCGCTTGGCGCAGGGAATCAGGTGCTGGTTCTGGCTCCCGATAACGCGGTGGAGTGGCTGAGGCAGGTCTCTCGCCAGCTGGCCAATGTCATCGCGCGCGTCGATCCCGGTGCGCTGCCGGAATGTGACGCCATGCTCATCCAGCGTGGTGCAGAGAGTGCCGAACAGGCCGCCCTGACCGTTACGGCACGCGAGGGCATGGTGGTCCCGGTCTATAATCTGGATACGGTCCGCCCGGAGTGGTTGCTGAGTGAAACCGTGATCACGACCAACGAGGCCGCCTGCGGTGGTGATATCACGCTGCTAACACAACAGGATTCCTGAACGGTGGTGTCCTAAAAATTACGGAAATCCTGCTGGTCCTGTGGCCTGATTTGCCAGCTCGGCATGTCTGGCAGACGAGGGAACAGGAAGCTGGAACAACACAGGATTTTTCGAGGAAGGATCATATCGAACCCGGAATATGGGTTGTCAGCCGCGCGCGTTTGCACTTTGGTGATGAACACACATGATTGATCTGCATCTCGTGGAGTATCACGCTTGACCATTCGCCTTTTTCGCGCGGGCACATTTCTGGCTGCCCTCGTTCTCGGCACGCATGCCGTGCCTGCTTTCGCGGCCCCGGCCAGTGCCTCCGCACAGGGCCAGCCGCAGCCGGAAGCCACACCGTTGCCTTCGCCGCTGCCACAACCCAAGGACATTGCCTTTCCCGGCACGCTCAAGCTGAGCGTCAATGCCACGGATCTGGATCATCATGTCATGACCATGCATGAGACCGTGCCCGTGCCGCAGAGTGCCCGCGAAGCCGGTGAACTGATACTGCTCTATCCCAAATGGGTACCGGGTGGTCATGCGCCGGAAGGCACGATCATGCAGCTTGGTGGCCTGGTCGCGAGCGCCGGTGGCAAGACCATTCCCTGGCTGCGCGACCCGGTGGATGTGTTTGCCTTCCACGTGCCCGTCACCAAGGACCAGACCCAGCTCGACCTCGACTTCAAGCTCCTTTCGCCGGTGACGGATGATGAGGGGCGCGTGGTCATGACGCCCCATATCGTCAATGTGCAGTGGAACGAGGTCTCGCTTTATCCGGCAGGCTACTACTCGCGTAACATCCCTGTTCAGGCCAGCGTGACCCTGCCGCATGGCTGGCAGGCTGCAACGGCGCTGCGCACAAATGGCAACGCAACCGGCGATACCCTCAATTATGGCGTGGTGCCGTATAACACGCTGGTCGATTCACCGATCTTCGCCGGGGCCTATTTCCGCAAGGTTGCGCTCAATGCACCGGGCGGCGTGCCCGTCACACTGAACATGGTGGCCGACAAGCCGGGCGATCTGGCCTATGACGATGCCGAATTGCAGATCCATCGCAATCTGGTCACGCAGGCCATTCTGACCTTCGGCTCGCAGCACTACGCCCATTACGACTTCCTGATGGCGCTGACGGACGAGCTCGGCGGGATCGGGCTCGAGCATCACCAGTCGAGCGAAGACAGCGTAAGCGAGGATTACTTCACGGACTGGAAGCACTCCTTCCCGCAGCGCGACCTGCTGGCCCATGAATATACCCATTCATGGAACGGCAAGTATCGCCGCCCGGCCGATCTGTACGGCCCTACCTTCAACTCGCCCCAGCGCGGCTCGCTGCTGTGGGTGTATGAGGGGCAGACCCAGTTCTGGGGCAATGTCCTTGCGGCCCGTTCCGGACTGGTATCGAAGGATCAGGGTTTTGAGGCGCTCGCCCTGATGGCGGCCAGCTACGACGCCCAGGCCGGACGGACATGGCGCCCGGTGGCCGACACCACCAATGACCCGATCATCGCCCAGCGTGCCCCCCAGTCCTGGCGCGACTACCAGCGCTCGGAAGATTACTATGTCGAAGGTCAGCTCGTCTGGCTCGATGCCGACATGATGATCCGCAAGCTTTCGCATGACACGAAATCGCTCGATGATTTCGCCAAGGCGTTCTTTGGCACCAATAACGGCAGCATTATCGTCAGCACCTACACCTTCGATGATGTGGTCCTGACCCTGAACAAGGTCGTGCCCTATGACTGGGCGAAGTTCCTGCATGAGCGCATCAGCACCGTGCAAAAGCGCGCGCCTCTGGGTGGGCTCGAAGCCGGTGGCTACAAGCTGGTCTTTACCGACAAGGAAAACGCGTTCGAGGCGCAGGCTGGCAAGAACCGCCATCGCCTCAGCCTGCGTTTCTCGCTGGGTGTGATCATCAGCGCCAAGAACGGCAAGCTCGGCACGGTTGCCTGGGACAGCCCGGCCTACAAGGCTGGTCTGGCCATTCATGACGAGATCGTGGCCGTCAATGGCGATACGTTCTCACCCGAAGGCCTGATCGATGCTATCAAGGCCGCGAAGACCGACAAGGCGCCCATCACGCTTCTGGTCAAGTCGGGCGAGCATTACCGCACCGTGGCCATTCCCTACCATGACGGCCTGCGCTACCCGCATCTTGAGCGTGTGGACAATACCCCAGACCGCCTGACGACGCTCTATTCGCCGCGTCACTGAGCCGGCATCGCGAACGAGGATATTCAGGGGGGCGTTACAGCCCCCCTGTTTGTTACGGCCTATTACGCGCTGGCGTCTGACGAGACAGATCGCTCCGCAACGCGCCTCTACGGCGTGACTTCAGGCCGAGGCGATAAAATTGAATTCCAGCCTCTGCCCCGGCACGTCGAAGCTCGGCTTCAGGCGCAGGGTCATGGCGGGCCGGGCCGGACCAAGCGCCTCGGCAATGATCCGCTGACAGGCCGTAAACACCACACTATCGGGTATCATATAGGCCAGATGCGTTATGTCCTCAGGCACAAGCCCATGTGTCGCCAGAATATCGCGTATGCGGGCGAGGGCGTTCTGACATTCCTCAATCAGGCTTTCGGGCGGTTTGCCGTCCGGGCCCAGCCCTGTCACACCGTAATAGGTCACGCTGTCCTGCAGGACGGGACGAGGAGAGAGGGAGGAATGGTCGTGCATGACGGCACTCATAACCCACAATCACGGGACTGCACATCGCCTTTCATCATTCCCCGAAACGGGCATATCCACGCATCATGTGCAAGCCTTGCAGGGATAGGCGTTGTGCTCACCGGGCAATCGGGATGCGGCAAATCCAGCCTCCTGCTCCGCCTGATCGACTCAGGCTTCGATCTGGTGGGAGATGATCGTCTGGTCATCCGCGATCTTCACGCCTCTGCGCCCTCTGCCCTCGCCGGGATGATCGAAATTCGCGGGCTGGGTCTGGTTCGGATGCCCTATCGCGCCACGGCAAGGCTTGGCCTGCATGTTCATCTCTCGATTCCGTCCAGACCAGTACGCCTGCCAGAGAAAATTGTCGAACCCGGCACTGGACTATGGCAGATGACTCTGAACGGCTTTCACGCTGACGCAGTGGCGATCATTCGCACGGCGCTGCGCTGCCGCCTTGGTGATCTCACACTTCTTTGCGGACTCAATGGGGGAAACGTCTCCTGTCTCCCCCTCCCCAGCGGCTCCGAAGAAGGTTAGGGTTCTGGTGTTCTGTTTCTCATCCGGCAACTGGAGTGGCGATTTGTGAGTTCAACGCGGCGCATCCTGTTGGTGACCGGCCTTTCAGGCGCAGGGAAATCCTCGATCCTGCGTATCCTTGAGGATATCGGCTACGAGGTCACGGATAACCCGCCGCTGACCTTGCTCGATGCCCTGGCCGCCCGAACGGAAGAGCCGCTGGCCATAGGGATTGATGTGCGGACCAGAGGGTTCGAGGCCAGAGCCGTCATCATGGCACTGGCTCAGCTACGTACCCAGCGCGACCTGCATGTAGAGCTGCTCTACGCGACCGCCGAGACCGATGTGCTGCTCAGGCGCTTCACGGCAACGCGTCGGCGTCACCCGCTGGACAACAGTTCGGAAATCGCACCGGGTCTTGTGGCCAGCATTGAGCAGGAGATCGCCTTGCTGGCGCCCCTGCGTGACGAAGCCGATCTCGTCATCGATACGTCCGATCTGCCCCCCCATGATCTGCGTCGCCTGATCGAGTCGCGTTTTGGCCATCAGAATGATGGCGACTCGATGACAGTCACCCTGCTTTCCTTCGCTTACCCTGCCGGTCTTCCCCGTGAGGCCGATCTCGTATTCGATGCCCGGTTCCTGCGTAACCCGCATTACGACCCTGAACTGAAAGCCCGCACCGGGCTTGAGGCTGTGGTGCGCGAATACGTTCAGCAGGACCCCGATTACCTGAATTTCTTTTCACGCATCATGGGACTGCTCGAACTTGTTCTGCCTCGTTTCGTAGCTGAAGGAAAAAAGCATGCGACCGTGGCTATTGGCTGCTCGGGTGGTCAGCACCGCTCCGTAACACTTGTTGAAGAGATTGCTGCGGCGTTAAGCCGCGCCGAAGAGATTAAACTCTTGTCAGATGTGCCAATCGTCGTCATGCATCGGGAACTGGCACGTCAGGGACGCAACTCATGGCGATGGGTCCGCGCCCCTCAGCAACTTGCCATACCGGATGAACAGATACGGACAGAGCCGTCTTGATTACCGTGATGGATGACCAATATCTCTCGGGGTCGCTACGAAAATGGCGTCATGCACCCCTTGAAGGAATGCCCCGATGATCGGGATCGTTCTTGTTACCCACGGTTCTCTGGCTCAGTCTCTCCTTGAAATCGTGACCCATGTGGTCGGGCCGCAGCCACAGATAGAGGTCATGGGCGTCAGTCCTGACGATGATGTCGTTGGCGCAAGAGCGCGTCTCAGCGCTGCTATTGCCTCGGTCGATACAGGCGACGGCGTGCTTCTTCTGACTGACATGTTCGGCAGCACCCCTTCCAATCTGGCCCTTTCGCTGCGTCAGGAAGGCCGTGTCGAAGTGCTAGCCGGTGTCAACGTGCCGATGCTGGTCAAGCTCGCCAAGACGCGCTGCACACGCAGCCTTGCCGAATGTGCCGAGCTGGCCACTCTGGCTGGACGCAAATACATCGCCGCCGCCTATGAGCTTCCGCCATCCTGTTTGCAGGGCGGCAAAAGCTGTGAAATGGTTGTGACGACGACCATGAGCTATATTCCTCCCCGTACCCCGCTAATCACACCGCTGCGCCAGGTTGCCCGATGATGTCGGGCGCGGCTTCGGGCCCGATCCTTGAGCGCGATGTCACGATCGTCAATCGCCTGGGCCTGCATGCACGAGCCGCGGCCAAATTCGTGACAACGGCCGAGGGCTTCAGTGCCGACGTTGAGGTCAGCCGTCACGGCCAGACCGTGTCTGCCCTGTCCATCATGGGGCTGATGATGCTTGGCGCGGGCCGGGGTGAGACAATACTGCTCTCGGCCAAGGGTCCCCAGGCCACCGCAGCGCTCGATGCCCTGATCGCCCTCGTTTCTGACGGCTTTGGTGAACGTGATTAAGCGACTGCGCCGTCCGTCGAGCGAAGTTGTCCAGCCTGATACCGACCTCCCCATGCAAATCCTGCAAGGTGTCGGAATTTCGGCAGGTGTCGTTATCGCGCGCGCCAGCCTGACCTATGAGCGCCCCCTGCCTGTCATTGAGGCGCTCCCCTCGCTGCTGGGGAGTGACGCAGAGCGGGCACGGCTGGATGAGGCCATAGCCCTCACGCTCAAGCAGTTGCGCAAGCTGCGCAACAAGCTCAATGCCCTGCCGGAAGAAGGGCGTATCGAAATCGATGCGCTGCTCTCGGTGTATGAGCGCATGCTCAACCATTCGCGCCTCGTTCGCGCGGCGCATCGCCGTATTGGGGAAGACGGGCTGACCGCCGAAGCCGCTGTGCAGATCGAAAGCGATGCACTGGCAGCCATGGCTGGGCCGCAGCCCGACATGCCTGAAGAGGAAATTGAAGGCGCAAGGCGTCGTGAGGGTGAGTTTCGCGAGGTGGCCAGACGGCTCCTGCGCAATCTGACCGGCGTTTCCTTCAAGGCATTCTCCGATGTCCAGGGCGGCTCCATTCTCGTTGCCGAGCAGATCAGACCGGCCGATGCCGCCGTCATTGACCCGAACCGCATTGCAGCAGTGCTTTCGGAAGGCGGCGGGGTGACCGACCATACCGCCATCATGCTGCGTGCGCTCAATGTGCCTGCCATTCTTGCCATTCCCAATCTGACCGATCGCATCAATGACGGTGATCTGCTGATTGTGGACGGGTCGAGCGGCAGGATCATCCTGCACCCGGACTCGACCACGCTGGCTGAAGCACGTTCGGCAATGGCCGAGGAGGCCAGGGAACGAAAGGGAATTGGCAGGTTACGACGCCTGCCCAGCCGGCTGGTGAGCGGCGAGGATGTCGAGCTGCTGGCCAATGTCGAGATCCCGAATGAACTCCCCCTGCTGCATCGCAACGGCGCAGCAGGCATTGGCCTGCTGCGAACCGAATTCCTGTTCGATGAAACTGCCCCCCTGCCCGATGAGGATGGGCAGTACGAGGTGTATTCCGGCATCGTAGCCGACATGCCCAACATGACAACCACCATCAGGGTGCTGGACTGGGGTGGTGAAAAAGGACTGTCGCGGCTGCGCCAGCTTGGCATTCAGGGCGAGGAGGAAGAGGAAAACCCGGCGCTTGGCGTGCGTGGCCTGCGCCTGCTGCTTCGTCACCCGGAAATTCTTGAAACGCAGCTCTGCGCCATTCTGCGCGCCAGCCTGCACGGCCAGCTACGTATCCTTCTGCCCATGGTCAGCTCGGTAAACGAGGTTATCGCCACACGCCAGATCTATGAGCGCTGCGCCAAAAGACTGCGTCGTCGTGGCGTGAAACTCCCTGCCGATCTGCCACCGCTTGGCGTGATGATCGAGACGCCAGCTGCCGCCCTAACGGCGGGTGCCCTAGTGCGACAGGCTGAGTTTCTGGCGCTCGGCACCAACGATCTGACGATGTACACGCTCGCCGTCGATCGGTCTGCCGCCATGGGTTCCGAGCTTTACACGACCCTGCACCCCGCCCTGCTCCGATTGCTTCGCCTCACAATTGACGAGGCACTCCGGGCGCACCGGCCCGTTTGTGTCTGTGGTGAGATGGCATCGGACCCGCGCGCTGTCGCCCTGCTGATCGGTATGGGGCTGCGCTCGTTCTCGATGTCGGCGGCGCTTCTTCCACCGGTCAAGCGCATGATCCGCTCGCTCAGCCTTGATTCCTGCGATGCTCTCTACCGTCAGGCCATGCTTGTGGAAGATCCCACCGAACTGCACCGCATCATCCGCGACTTCGCGGTCTGATCTTCCGGCGCCTGCACGTGTTTTCCGAGCGGTCAGGAAAGGCCTGGCCGCAAACGAAAGAAGGGAGCCATAGGCTCCCTTCTCCGGCTGGATGATTATGAGGGCGTGAAGGCCCTTAGTGACGAAGTTCTTCCGGTACCTTGCCGCCGTTCTCGGCCAGCTTCTGCATGACCTGACGAATGAGCCAGACATTCATGCTGGCCGTGTCCTCGGTGCTTTCCGTGTAATGCAGCTCCTGCGCCAGATGCTTGCGGGCATCGAGCGAGCTGTCCATGTCGAGCAGCTTGAGCAGATCGACAATCGACGTACGCCAGTTGAGCGTCTGGCCCTTATCGGCTGCCATCCGGGTGAGCACTGCATCGACATCGACCGGCGCACTTGGTGCCGTCGGCGTGGTGGAACCTGGTGCCGCAGGCGCCTCAGCGCCAGAAGCCGCCCCATTCGAGCCACTGGCAGGGGCTGCCTCCGCGTGACCGAAGATCTTGCTCATGATCGTACTGAAGATACCCATTGATCGCTTCTTCCTTCTGACGGATCTGCCAGCCGAAAACGCTGAACCGACAAACCCTATATTTCATTCAGTAACGAAAAGTGACATGTGACCCAAAAGCCTTACGTACTTCCTGTTCAGCATTATCGCTCCAGCGCCCAAAAGGTTTTTTTCTGAGATGTGATATTTTGGCAACATTGTGAGGTTCGGGCGCCCAATTGCACAGCCATACCGCGCCCTCTACGCGAGCCATGCCCCTCCTCGCGGAAAAACCTTCTCATGCCCCATGCCAATACCGTTCATTTCATCGCCGGCCTGCCTCGCTCAGGGTCCACGCTGCTCTCAGCCCTTCTGGCCCAGAACCCCGCCATTGTAACGTCTGGACGCAGTTCACCCGTCGCCCCCCTGATGCTGCGTATCGCGTCCCTGATGGCTGAGGGAGATTACGCCGGTGATTTCGATGCGGCGAAAAGGGACCGCGTGATGCGCCGCTTGCTGGAAAGCTACTACGCCATTACCGACCCCAAGCAGATCGTCATCGACACGCATCGCGACTGGTGCGCCCGGATGGGGCTGATCGATGCCGTATTTCCGCAAGCCAAAGTCATTTGCTGCGTGCGTGATCCAGTCTGGATTCTCGACTCGCTGGAGCGGCTGATCGTGCGCGATCCGGTCCTTTCCTCCAATCTCGTACCACTTTCCAGAAGGGCCACGCAGCACGACCGACTGGAGTATATTCTCTCACCCGAGGGCGTCTTTGGCTATGCGTGGCGCGTCCTGACGGAGGCGTTCCACGGCCCCTATGCGCATCGGCTCATTCTGGTGGATTACGATTATCTGGCCCGCACACCACGTCAGGCTTTGGACAGCCTGACACGGGCGCTGGGACTGCCGCCTCATGACTACGATCCCGACCATGTGGTGACACCCGATACGGACAAGTTCGATCAGGCTCTCGGCACACCGGGTCTGCACGCGCTACGCCCCCGTGTTGCACCCGAGCCCAGACGCTCGATCCTGCCGCCCGCCATGCGCGAAAGGCTGGAAGGCGGCATGTTCTGGCGCAGCGCACAGGCCCGCGAGAGCGGAGCACTCATCCTGTGCTGATCCCGCCGTCCAGCGCGCCGGACTGAACAGCGCCGGCGCATCGGACGTCAGAACACCAGAACGGATTTACCGATGCTCTTTCCGCTCTCGCTCTCGCTGTGCAGCCTGCCCAGTGCAGCAGCACTGAGCCCCTGAGCCCGGTGATACTCTGTCGCCACCACATCTCCGGACTGAACAAGCGAGGAGATCTGCTCGAGAATATCATGCTGCCTCGCCTGATCGGGCGTGGCGAAAAGCGAGCGTGTAAACATGAATTCCCATGAGATCGTGGCGCTCTTCTTCTTGAACCCCACGATATCGAAATGCGCGGGATCGTCGATCACGCTCAGATGCCCCTGAGGCGCCAGAATTTCCTCATAAAAAGCCTGATGGCGGTCCGTTGCTGTCAGGGCGGCGATATGGGTGACCTGCTCGAAACCAATAGCCCGGATCTGAGCTACCATGTCCTGCCGATGATCGATCACATGATGCGCGCCCATCCTGAGCACCCAGTCGCGCGTTTCATCCCGTGATGCTGTGGCGATGACGGTAAGCCCCGTCAGCTTGCGGGCCAGCTGGATGAGGATCGAGCCCACACCCCCAGCGCCGCCGACGACCAGCAGGATGCCTTTTGTCAGGTTGGTGACCGCCATGCGGTCAAAAAGCATTTCCCATGCTGTCACGCTGGTGAGTGGCAGCGACGCGGCCTGCCCCCAATCGAGACGGTCCGGCATATGGCCGACCAGCCTCTCATCGACTGCCTGCATCTCGGCATTGCTGCCCTGGCGCATCAGGGCACCGGCATAGAACACCTTGTCACCCGGTTTGAAGAAACGGACCTCCGGGCCCGTAGCCTCGACGATTCCGGCGGCATCCCAGCCCAGAACGCGCCATGCCTCGCCATCCAGCGCACCGGCCCGCACACGTATCTTGGTATCGACAGGATTGATCGAGACCGCTCTGACCCGCACGAGCAGGTCGTGCCCTTTCGGGGCGGGAGGGTCGGGCAGGGTAATGTCCTGCAAGACATCAGGCGCACCGGGCGCCTTGTAGCCAACTGCTTTCATGGAAGTGATCCCTCCCGGAAACATGTCCTTGGAGCGATCAGACTAGACCATCACCCGGGCTGATGGAATTCCCTGACGGGTGACCCGGGGCACTTGCGCTTCGCGCACTCATGCTTCGGGCTCTCCAGCGATGGGCACTCCCGCCGCATGCATCAAGCCGCGAGCATGGGTGCCGTCACGCAGCAGGTTGGGCATGACGAGGGGCCATGCCTCAAACCCGCAGGAAATCAGGCAGGGCGAACCAGCTCATAAAGTGCCACAGCAGCAGCATTGGAGACGTTGAGGCTTTCCATGTCACCGGGCATGTAGACGCTGGCGATCTCATCGCAGCTTTCCCGGGTCAGGCGCCTGAGGCCCGCCCCTTCTGCACCCAGAACCAGCGCCACGCGACGGCCCGCAAAACCCTGACCGTTCAATACCGAGCCACCGGCATCCAGACCCACCGTCCAGAGACCGGCATTTTGCAGCTGGGCAATGATGCGCGAGAGATTGACCTCACGCAGGATGGGCACGACATCAAGCGCCCCTGAGGCCGCCTTGGCCAGCGCGCCGCCTTCCTGAGGCGTATTGCGGTCCTGCACCACAAGAGCAGCTGCCCCGAATGCCGCTGCCGACCGCAATATCGCACCGATATTGCGCGGATCGGTTACCTGATCGAGAATCAGCAAGGGCCCTTCGCGGCTGGACAGCACGTCATCGAGATAGGGCGGGGTCAGTGGTTCGACGCGCATGCAGACACCCTGATGCACGGCGTCACGCTCACAAAGATGATCCAGCCGCTGGCGCTCGACAACGTTGGGGGAAATACGGATCGGAACCTGTCTGGCCTCGAGTGCCGAGAGGGCTTCTTTCGTGACCAGCAGCTCGTGCACGTCGCGATCTGCATTGCGCAGGGCCGCTTCAACGGCGTGCAGGCCATACATCCAGTATCCGGCGGCGGATGAACGCCCGCCGGAGGAACGCCCGCCGGAGGAACGGCCGCCGGAGGAACGGCCGCCGGAGGAACGGCCGCCTGAAGAACGCCCCTCGGAAGAGCGTTCGCCAGAGGGGCGATCCTCTGGAGCGCGGTTTTCGGAAGCGCGGGCAGCGCGCGAGGCGGATGAGCGTGAAGGGCGTCTGGACATGAGCGCTCTATGAAAGCAAGCCGCCCGTCATGCAACAAAAATGAAGAAAGCTTGTTGACACCAATCCTGATCCGCCATATTCCCCGTCCCGACCTGGAGAGATGCCCGAGTGGCTAAAGGGGGCGGACTGTAAATCCGCTGGTGTACGCCTACGTTGGTTCGAATCCAACTCTCTCCACCAGGTCCCCTTCCTTTAAAAAATTCGATTACTTACCGTCGATGCGCCAACGCGCTCCGGGCTGTTCGAGACAATCAGCAGTCCTTGTCGCCGCGTAAGGCCGAGACCGCCTGCTCTGCGTTCTGTACGAGCGATCGGCGACCGGACAAGTCCTTCCAGCGCCTCCCCGCCCCGTCCGCCTTCTTCCGTTTTGAACACGCATCGTCGCCAGGGCGGATTGCGCCTTGCGCCGGTCTCATTGCAAACAACTATTGCTTCGTTGGTCGGGTCGAAAGGCGCCCCCTCCGAGTCAGGAGCCCGATGCAGGACAATGAACCAGGGAAGTAACGGCACATGCGCTGCAAACCGAATTTTTCGAGAATGATGCCCGCCGCGCGACGTGGCCGCGATGCCGGTATCGCACGTATGGGCATAGCCTCACTCGCTCTGCTTGGCCTTGTCGCCTTCAATGGGGTTGCCATCAGTGCGGCGCATGCCGAGCCACGCCTGGTCATTCTCGATGATGACGGGTTTGCCCTCGCCCAGTGGATGGTCATCAAGGCGCCGAATGTGAAGGTTCTGGGCGTCACGACTGTGACAGGCGATGCCTGGGCGAAGGAAGCCACAGCCGATGCGCTTCGTGGTGTGGAAATTGCCGGCCGGCCTGATCTGCCTGTCTATACAGGGGCCACCTATCCACTGGTGAACACCGAAGCGCAGACCGAGCGCTGGGAGACCCTTTACGGCAAGCTGGTCTGGAAAGGCGTGTGGATGAAGCACTGGGTAGAGCCCACTCTTCAGAAACTCCCACCCTATCACGGTCCGGATGTCGTGCCGGACCTGCCTCAGGGCAATCCGACCATCAAGGCGCAACACGAACGCGCTGCTGATTTCATGATCGACATGGTGCATCGCTACCCGCATCAGGTGGCGATCATCGCCACGGGACCGCTGACCAATCTGGCTCTGGCCCAACGCCTCGACCCGGAATTTGCCTCGCTCGCCAAGGAGCTGGTCTATATGGGCGGCAGTCTCAACCCGCGTCAGACACGCCCTGACGAAGTTGCCCATCAGTTCGCACGCGAATTCCTCAATGCACCAAGGCGCGAATTCAACATTCGCTTCGACCCTGAGGCCGCAAGCATTGCACTGCGCGCGCCCTGGCCAAAGATCACCATGATTCCAGTCGACCCCTCGACGGATACCGAGCTGACCCCCGATTTGCTCAAGCGTCTCTCGCGCTCCGACACCCCGGTTTCGCGCTCTCTCAAGACCCGCGAGCCGGGCTTCCCGCTCTGGGACGAGATTGCTGCGGCTGTCTGGCTGAACCCGGGCCTGATCACCCAGAAAGCCGACCTCTATGTTGACGTGAACACGCAGTTTGGCCCGTCTTATGGCGATATTATCTCGTGGTCGCCCGGCTATCAGCCCGGCCTTGGTGAGGGCCGCACAATCGTGGTGCAGAAAATCGACGTGCCCCGCTTTGAGGATCTGATGGACAGGCTTGTGGCCGCCCCCCAGTCTCCGCTGAGCGGCAAGCCCCTGCCCTGAGCGATCTCTTGCCGACGAGAGGGCCTGAATAACCTGTCAGGCCCCGTGCCTTGTAATGGCCTGTCGCAGTTCTATACCCGGACAGGCCGCCTCAATTGCTGTTCGGCCTCGCCCCTTGAAGCCGCAGGCCGAGAGATGGGCGCTCCCCTGGCCTTTACGGGTATGACCCGAATGCGTCAGAAACCTTTATTGCGGCCCTACCCGGACAGAACCGCAATCTGCCAGCAATGAAGAAAAAGAGCTCCATGGCCCATCCCCAGACGATCCAGATCTTCCTTCCCGATGGTGACCCGCAGGGCATACGCATTGCCTCGATCACAACCCGCATTGTTCAGTTGATCGAGATTCCTCGCCTGAGGCTGGCTGACTTTCTTGCCATGTCGGAAGCGGGCCATGTGGGGCTCTACCTTCTGTTCGGTGAGGATGACGAGACGGGTCATGCCAAGGCCTATATTGGTCAGACGGGTAATCTGGGCGCACGGCTCAAGCAGCACCATGACGGCAAGGATTTCTGGAACCGCGCCCTCGTTGCCCTCTCACTGACGCATAGTCTCACGGTAACCCATGCGCATTATCTGGAATGGCTGGCGATCAGCCGCGCCGCGCAGGCGGGCCGCTGCAAGCTGGAGAACAGCACAACAGGCACACGCCCGCACACCCCGGCCGCGATGGAAGCTGAATGTCGCGAGATTTTCGAGACGATCGATATCCTTCTGACGACGCTCGGATTCCCCGTCTTCAAGTCGCTCACAAAACGCTTGCCTGAGGTGCCATCGGGGACACTGCCGCATACTTACCATGAGCGCGTAACACCCCCAAAGACCATGCAATCCGAATTCACTGTGCATATCAGGAATAACGATGGCGTTGATGCCCACGCTCGCTACACTGAAGAGGGGCTTGTAGTACTGCGTGGCTCGATTGGCAGAAAGCGCCATACGGCTTCGTTCCTCAAGCATCATTACTACGGCAAGCGTGAAGCCCTGTTCAGGAGTGGTGCTCTCACAACGAACGATGAGCAAATCGTGGTGACAGAGGACTTGCTCTTTAATTCCCCCACTCCCGGCGCAGTGTTACTTCTGGGACGCGCTGCTAACGGTTGGACAGAGTGGAAAGATGACTCTGGCATCACGCTCGAGGAACTGACAGGGCGCATATCGCCTGCGAAACGCAGGACCGATCTGTAAGGGAGAACCTGAAACCGCGTCAAAACCGTTCTTATCCTGGCACTAGCATCGACATACTGACCGCATGATGCACGCCACATTTACCGACGGTGTTCTGACGTGACCTTCAAAATTGCTCTCGCCACGGTGAGTCGGCACCGCGACGTGCGCAGGTTGCACTGGCGATGGTCTGCCCATAGGCAAGGGCCGTATGCAGGGCTCCCTCATCAAGCGCTTCCAAAGCTTCCGGCGCCAGAAACCCTGTATCGGATAGACCCGCAAGCAATCCCGCCATGAAGCTGTCGCCCGCACCCACCGTGTCCACCACATTGGTGGGTATGGCGCCGGCGTGAGCCTGCGCTGTGGGCGTCCAGCCGCTGACACCCTCCTTGCCATGCGTGATCACCACGAGACGTGCCCGGTGGCCAAGCCAATCGCGCGCTGCATGTTCATGCGCGATACCCGGATAGAGCCAGTCCAGATCAGCCCCGCTGATCTTGATAATATCGGCATGATGCAGGAGGCGCTGCATACGTGTGCGATAACCCTGTTCATCACGGACCAGCGACGCGCGGATGTTCGGGTCAAAACTGATGAGCCTCGCCCCGCCGGCCTCCCGCATGAAAAGCGCCTCATAGGCGCTCGCCGCGGGTTCCCTTATCAGGGCGATCGACCCGAAATGAAGGGTCCCCACGCATGAGAGATCCTCACTGTCCGGCATGGTCTCACACAGGCGATCGGCTGCTCCCTCATCAAAAAACGCGTAGGCCGGTTCAGCCTGATCGAGATTGACAAAGCCGAGGGTGGAGGGCGCATCGAGCCTCTGCAGAAAGTCCAGCCTGACCCGGCTCTGCTCAAGTGCAGCGACAAGCTGATCGCCAAACAGATCTGTCGAGACGGCGCTACCGAACCAGGTCTTGACGCCCAGACGCCCCAGCGCACGCGCTACGTTGTATGAAGAGCCGCCCGGACAGGGCCGGTAAGCCCCCCCTTTTCCTGGTGGCCCGTCTGGCAAATCGACCGGAATAAAGTCGATAAGGGCTTCACCAAGACACAAGACTGAACCACTCATGACCAGACTTTCAGCGAGACATCAGCCCGCCATCAGAGAACTGATACTGACTACACCCCCCATGCTCGCAGCAGCAGGCGGGCACGGTCCACTGGCGAGCACGGTCATTGACCAGCAGCTGTTTTTTCGAAAGCCGCCGCTGCGTCTGTCGTCAGCGGATCGCTGAATAATTGCTCGGCGACAGCCGGGCTGAAGGTGAAGGTGTCGCACCCCGAGGCCGCAAGAGCCGCGAGATCATCGGCTTTTCGCAGGCTTGCAACGAGCAGACGCGTCGGACGCCCGCAAGCGTGCAGGATGCGCTGCATGGCCGTGACGATTGCGAGGGCATCGCCCCCATGATCACCAATCCGGCCAAAATAGGGGGCCACGTAATCCGAACCCGCAGCAGCAGCCGTAAGGGCCTGATGCGCTGCATAAACAGCGGTCAGGGTGGTCCTCACGCCATAGGCATGCAGCGCCGAAACAGCACGTATGCCGTTCTCGGTGATCGGTACCTTGACGACCATACGCGGATCGAGCGCCGCCAGCGCCAATCCGGTTTCAATCAGCCTCTCTGTTTCCACCCCCCAGCATTGGGCCTGCACCTCACTGACCGGATAGCTGAGGATATCGCTCACCAGCGGTGCAATGGTCGCGAGGGTGCAGGGCAGGCCCGCCCGGTCAAGAATGGTCGGGTTGGTTGTAACGCCATGAAACAGCCCTGTGGGCAGCCAGCGCCGAAGGGCATCGCGATCTGCAGTGTCCAGAAACAATCTGACCCCGGGCTGATTTTCGGGGGTGACTCTCAGCGTCATGACAAATTCCTCGAAGTAAAAATCAGGAATCGAAAAACCATGCCATGAAGCTTGAAAGACAAATCATGGATCTGTCAGCGCATATTTGCGTGTGTGGCCCACACGTGTACGTCACTTGAGAAAAGGAGGCGTGGCCACCTCCTTTTCCTGTTTTATGTCTCGCGCGCTACTCCCATTGCGCGACCGATACCTATCCGGATTTCTGATCGTCGCAGGATATCCGGCGCGCGAAGATGTTCAGGGTGCGCTTGTCATTGTCATTTGATCTACCGGGGTGGTGTTTCCAGAACCGTCAGACGAAGGGAAGTGAAAATTCGTCCGAAACACGGCAGCCCGATAGAGATTACCTTGAATTTGGCCTCGTCCTTGACCCGGAAATGAAGTCGGACTTCACCATTCGCTTCAGTTTCGCGATCTGGCGTGACGAGGGAAAAGTGATGACCATTGTCGTATAACACAGTGCGCTCAGCTACGCGCCGCGCACTATCACGGTTGTCGAATGAGAGGATAAATTCACTGACGGGAGCCCGGTAGGAAAGATAAAGGTATCCCGCCAGCGCCGTGCTCAGGCGATCGTCGGGAAACTGACCGGTCGCTATAACCTGAAGGTCGTCCCCGGCCTCGGTGAGTGATACCGAAAGATCAAAGCTTCGATGAGCAGCCTCAGTGAGGAAAAACGGGGCAAACGTCTCGACGGGCTGCCGAACATCCTCGAGGATCGTTTCAACCTGCCGGGCGAGATCAATCCTCCCTTCGACCAACGCGCGTCCGTTCCAGCCCGACAAATCGTGCCAGTTGCGCGCAATGCTGTTTTCGGCACCGCAGATAGGTCCCAGATTATTGAGAGCCTTGAGGCTCTCATACATTTGCGCAAGAACCACGGAACGTTTGACGGGGGTTGTACGACACGCAGCAAGCAAGGCGCGGCCGGCATCAGTACCCACCAATATGGCCGCCGGATCGGTAATCTGCCGATCAAACCATTTCGCACAGCAGAAGTGGGGCGGCAGATCCGGGAGCGTAGTCAGCAATTCTGCAGGCCCTACGCGACCGAGCCCGTTCCAGAATACAAAGCAGAGATGGGAGAAACGACGGCTACCGAATTGCAGGATGAATGTCGAAAACAACATCTCCTCAACGGCCATGTAGTTACGAGGATCGTCCGGGTCCTGCCTAAGCGCGTGACGCAGCGCGTCGATCTGCTGCTGGTGATCAAGGATGATATCCCAGTCCTGCTTGCGCGCGAAAAGCCCTTCGATCTGGGTGACCGAGCATCTCGTGATACCGCACCCCTCTTCCAGGGATCGCCTGAAGTTTTCGGACTGATTGAATCCGGTCCAGGCCCATGATCCGCCTTCACCGTCGTATCCCTTGACCGAGATATCATAGTCCTTGCTGTAATCACGACCGTGAGTGGCGGGAAAGATGTTTCCCGCCTTCAACTCGCTGATTACGGCGCTGAAATCCGGTTTTCTGAAAAACAGGGCGTTCGACGCAGTAGTGCAGAAAAAATCGAACGCTCCCAATTCCCTTGCAGCATAGGCGTATGACTCGAGATGTCCAATGGACAGCCCCATGCCCCATTTGGAGCGCTCAATGTGTCCGTTGATGATATGAACACGCTCATGGGCACCCAGTGCCGGATCGACAAGACGCCGACCCGGCGCAAGATTGATGATCAACTGGCAGTTTTCGTCAGTGTAATGCAAAAAATTATCAATATAGAGGGAAAGATAATCCTCCCCCTCATTATAATTTGTCGCAAAAACAACTTTTTCCACGATACGACTTCCCTGCATGCCGCAAAGATACAAGCAAACGCCTCTTGTTTTCGTCTTGATTGAGGCGAATCAATCTTGATCTCTGTATGTCAATCATCTCCGTTTTATAGGAAATGCGTTCATTTGCAATCGCAAGACAATGTCAATATTTTGCAGGATATATACCCATATTTGCAAAGACGGTAGCACCGCATAATTCCGCCCCTGTGAGCCGCAGCTCCCGCGCAGAAAAATCCACCCCGATGCATTCAGGTATCCACTGAAGACTCAGACGAGACAGGGGAGCCCGTCGCCTGCACCAGTTACTGCACGGGCCCAGCGGCAAGAGCGGATCGCGAGCAACATGACAGCGTCAGACTCCATAGCTAACGCCACCCCTCGCTTATAAAAAAAGGCCCGTTTCCGGGCCCTTTTGTTTACTTCAGCTTGGCGTTGCATTGGGAGTAATACCCGCCGCCCTTCTGGATCCATTTCAGAGAACCGTTTCCACCGGATTGCTGGTTCGCATGATACTGGTCGAGGCAGGTCTTCATGCGTGCCTTGCCCGCCGGGAGCTTGGCATAGGCAGCGGAGACAGAGGTCGGAAATACCACGTTGCCAGACGTTGTCGTGGAAGGCTTCGAGGCGATCCCCGCCCCCGGTGAGGCGGGTGCCTCGGTGGTTACAGGCTTGTCTGCCGCTGCTTCCTTTTCTGCCGGAGCCATGGATGTCTGCGCGGTGCTGGTCGAGACATCGCCACACTGGGCAGCTTTGAAATCCTTGTATTTCTGGCCATTCAGGGTGCCAGCTTTCTCGGCAGCCTGAAACTTCGCATGACATTCCTTCGCCGTCAGCGCCAGGGCGGGGGAGCTGGCACAGGCCGCTCCGCCAAGCATGAGACCGGCCAGCAGAACGTGGCCATGAGAGAGTTTCAGCGCCATTGGCATATTCCCGTTGGGTAAGGAGTGCGGATCAGTTGATCCGCTCACCATGCAGAACCATGTCCAGACCTTCGAGTTCCTCGTCACGCGTGACACGTAGCCCGATTGTGAGATCGATAACCTTCAGGATGATGAAGGTGAAGATCACGCACCAGACAATGGTCACACCCACAGCTTCGGCCTGACGGACGAACTGCGCGAAGGAACCGACGACGCCTGTCGGGTTGGCATCCGTTGCCGATAGCGGCCCATAGGCAAACACGCCGGTCAGCAGAGCGCCTACGATACCGCCCGTGCCGTGCACACCAAAGGCATCGAGGCTGTCATCATAACCAAGGCGCGGCTTGAGAATGGCCGAAGCCCAGAAGCACACCACACCAGCCACGAGGCCGATGATCAGCGCCGGACCAGCCAGCACGAAGCCTGCCGCCGGCGTAATGGCCACGAGACCCGCTACAGCACCGGAAATGATACCAAGAGCCGTCGGCTTGCGGGAGTGGATCCACTCGGCCGCCATCCACGCCATTGCACCACCTGCGGTCGCGATCTGTGTGGTCAGCATGGCCATGCCTGCACGGCCATTGGCGCCACCGGCAGAACCGGCATTGAAGCCGAACCAGCCCACCCACAGAAGCGAGGCACCGATGATGGCGTAGGTCAGGTTGAAGGGCGAGAAGTCGTCATGACCCATACCACGGCGCTTGCCGATCACGAGGGCAGCGACAAGACCCGCGACACCCGAGTTGATATGAACGACAGTACCACCGGCAAAATCGACCGCGCCGATACCGGCCACCCAGCCAAGCGGGCTCCAGACCCAATGGGCAATCGGCGCATAAACCAGCAGGGACCACAGCACGGTAAACACGCACAGGGCCGAGAACTTCATGCGTTCGGCAAAGCTGCCAGCAATCAGGGCAGGCGTGATGATCGCAAAGGTCATCTGGAACATTACCCAGACGCTCTCGGGAATCGTCATCGCTACAGGGTTGGCCGAATTGACCCCCATGGTGAAGGCCTGATCGACCCCCTTGCTGATATGCTCGGCCACGCCGTTCAGCATGAAGCGCGACATATCGCCAATCCAGGGCGTGCCCGTGCCGAAGGCAAGGCTGTAGCCGATCACCAGCCATACGATGCTGGCAATACAGCAGATGGCGAAGGACTGGATGAGGGTCGCAAGAACATTCTTCTTGCGGACCATGCCGGCGTAGAACAGGCCGACACCCGGAATGGTCATCAGCAGCACAAGAGCGGTGCTGACCAGCATCCAGGCCGTGTCACCCGTGTCAATCGCGGCAGGCGCTGCGAAGGCAGGCAGGGGAAGCGCGCAAAGAGCGAGAGGAGCAAGGACCTTTAAAACGCGGCTCATATGGCAGTTTCTCCCGTTTCGCCGGTTCGGATGCGGATGACGCTGTCGAGAGGCGAGACGAAGATCTTGCCATCGCCGATCTTGCCGGTGCGGGCGGCGTTGAGAATCGCATCAACGACTTCATCGACGATGTCATCACTGACAGCGATCTCGATCTTGACCTTCGGCAAGAAGCTGACCTGATATTCAGCGCCTCTGTAAATCTCCGTCTGTCCTTTCTGACGGCCGAAACCCTTGATCTCGGTAACCGTTAGGCCCTGTACCCCTAATGGGGTCAACGCTTCACGGACGTCGTCCAGCTTGAACGGCTTGATAATCGCCGTAATGAGCTTCATTACATTCCTCCGCACCGCAAACGGCTTCTGTTTATAGAAACAGCTCCGCCAGTTCTCATGAACGCAAATCGTGCCAGTTTCATAACGAGATTGGCAAGGGTCTATGACGATCCATTTCCCATTTCCTGCGACTGCATTAAAAAAGCCACGGTCAACAATGCTGCGGAGAAATGAACCCCATGCGACAGGTCGATATCTGCATCAACGGCGCTGGCCCGGTTGGGGCCACTCTGGCCTGTCGCCTTGCGGCCTCGGGGCTTCGGGTTCTGCTCATCGACCGGTCTCCCCTGCCGGGTATGGAACATCCCTCGCTCGACGGGCGCGCCTATGCCATCACCGAAGGCTCACGCCGCATGCTGGTGGCGGCCGGTATCTGGCAGCACCTCCCCTCCCCGTCGCAGCCCATACGCAGCATCACTGTCAGTGATGGCCGCCCCGGCGAGCCAGCCTCCCCCCATGGCCTGCGCTTTGGCCCGGAGGATGCACCGATCGAAAATGGTGAAGCCACGCCATTCGGATGGATGATCGAGGCGCGCGACCTGCGTGCGGCCCTCAACCATGCCCTGACGACGCATGAAGGCGCTCTCGACATTGCCGCGCCTGATACGGGGCGCTTCGAATTTGGCGCCGATCGTGTCGAGATCACGCTCAAATCCGGACCGGTCTACCAGGCACCGCTCGTCATTGCCGCAGAGGGGCGGCAGAGCCCGCTACGCCAGCAGGCGGGCATCATGGTCACACGCCTGCCCTATAATCAGTGCGGACTGATCAGCATCATTCATCATGAGCGCCCGCATGACGACAGGGCGCTCGAACATTTTCTCCCTCAGGGGCCGTTTGCACGCCTCCCCCTGCCGCCCACGGCCGAGCATCCCTATCGTTCAGCGATCGTCTGGGCAGAGGCGACACGACGCGCCGAGCGGTTCTACGCGCTTGATGAAGCAGCCTTTGCCAATGCCATCATGCAGCGTCTTGGCGATGATGTAGGCAAGGCCGTTCCGGTCGGCCGACGCTGGATCTATCCGCTTTCGGCGCAATATGCCCAGCGTTACACGGCACCGCGGCTTGCGCTCGCGGGCGATTCCGCCCACGGCCTTCACCCGATTGCCGGACAGGGCCTGAATGTCGGGTTCAAGGACATCATCGCCCTTTCCGCCCTTCTGGAAACGCGGTTTGCCAGCGGGGGCGATCTCGGCGGCGCCGATCTGCTTGCACGCTACCAGCGCCAGGTGCGCCCCCATAACATGGCGATCATGGCGGCTTGTGACGGACTTGAACGCCTGTTCGGCAATGACAATCCTCTCCTGCGCTTCGGGCGTGATCTTGGGCTGGGCGTGATGAGCCGCCTGCCAGGCCTGCGCCGCACATTCGTGAAGAAGGCCATGGGATTATGAGCACATCACCCGATCAGACATCGCCCAGAGCGCCCGATCTGCGCGTCGTATGGCAGGAAATGCTCAAGCAGAGCGATGTCTGCTGCGATGTGCTGATTCAGGGTGTGTTTGCGACAGGCATCAGCGATCACCGCAATTTCCAGGGGGCTCTCGCGGCGCTGCTCGGCACCAAACTGGCTGACCGCGCGCTTTCGGCTCCGGTGCTGTCTGCGCTCGTCACATCGGCGCTAGCTGAAAAACCTGAAATTGCTGAAGCCGCCGCCGAAGACATGATCGCGATCTGCGAGCGCGATGCCGCTTGCCCGGATTACGTGACCCCCTTCCTGTTCTTCAAGGGCTATCACGCCATACAGGCCTATCGTATCGCCCACTGGCTCTGGTGCCATGACCGCCAGCATCTTGCCCGCCATCTGCAAAGCCTTGTGAGTGAACGCTTCGGTCTCGACATTCACCCCGCCGCCCGTCTTGGACGGCGTCTGGTGTTCGATCATGGCGCAGGCATCGTGGTGGGTGAAACCTGCATTATTGAAGACGATGTTTCGCTTCTCCAGGGCGTTACTCTCGGCGGGACGGGCAAGGAAACCGGCGATCGTCACCCCAAGGTCCGGCGGGGCGTTCTTGTGGGAGCGGGGGCAATCGTGCTGGGTAATATCGAGCTTGGCGAAGGCGCCAAGGTGGGCGCGGGCTCTGTCGTGCTCGAGAGCGTACCACCTTACACAACGGTTGTGGGCAATCCCGCACGTCGCATCGGCACGCGCCATACCTCCATGCCAGCTCTGGGCATGGATCAGCGTCTGCCTCCCGTGGATTATGTGATCTGACATCGAGGCCTTCAGGAGTGCCTCCGGCAACAGCGCCCTTGCGCGTGAGGACGCTATTGCCCTGGCTGCGCCGTGGGGCGCTCGCTCTGGCTGGGCTGGTCGCCACCTATCTAGGTGTCCTGGCTTATCCTGAACCGGCTTTTGCCTATCGGATGCAGTATCGGCAATTCGATCTCTGGTCGGATCGCCCTATCGACAGCCATATCACTATCATTCTGGACGACGCGACGCGGCGCTTGCAGACATCGAGCCTCTATACGCCACAGCAGCATTTCCACGTCTTTTTCTGCAACGCGCGCTGGCGGTTAGAGCTCTATGGGCTGTTTCACCCAAGCGTCGGGGGCATCGTGATCGCGCCGCTCACATCCAATATCTATCTTCGTGAATCGGATATCCCTCATAACAGGATCATCCCTTCCCATGCCGGGCCGATGGCAGATGCGAAGGAATGCCCGCTCGCCTATTACGTTGCCCATGAGGCGACGCATGTGATGCAGGGCCGCAGCTTCGGACGCTTCTTTGCCCTGACCCGCCCCACATGGCTCAATGAAGGGTATGCCGATCTCATCGGCAAGGGCGGTGACTTCGATATGCGAGATAATCTGGCACGATTCCAGGCCCATGATCCCTCAATGGATGTGGGCCGGAGCAAACTCTATCGACTCTATCATCTGGAAGTCGCCTGGATGCTCGGCCATGACGCTGTTCCTCTGGAAACGCTCTACGCGCATCCTCCGGCCGAGAAAAAGCTCCTCGCCAGATTGCGCGAGGCGCGACTGCCCTGAGACAGGGCGTATCGCGCGGCGTATGGATCAGTCGAACGCCTTACGCACCAGGGAGCCGAGCAGAGTACCTTCAGCTGCGCCTGTCGCTTCCGTCATCCCGAGATAGGGGCTGAGCGCTCCGGCGAGATTGGACAAGGTGAGTGTCTGCAGCCAGATGCGCCCCGGCCCGGTCAAACGGGCCAGAAACACGCCATCGCCCCCGAACAGCTTGTTGCGTATGCCGGGCAGTGTGGTGATATCGAATTGCACACTCTCCTCGAACATGCCGACATGACCGGGGTGCACATCGATCTGTTCTCCGGGTGCAAGATCATGGGCCACGATCTCGCCGCCCAGCTCCGCCCAGAACTGACCGTAACCCGAAATGCGCTGGAGGATGAATCCCTCCCCGCCAAACAGGCCCGCGCCGAGCTTGCGCTGGAAAGCCATGTCGAGGCGGACCCCTTCGGTACCAGCGATGAAGCCATGACGATGCACGAGATAGGCCCGCGATCCATCGAGCGTATGCTCGGTGATATGCCCCGGTATCTTGGCGGCGAAGGCAACGATGCCGGGAGCCCCTTCAGCGCGATAGCGGGTCATGAACAGCCCACCTCCCGCAATCATGCGCGAGATGGTGCCTATAAATCCGCTTTGCCCGGCCCCTGACGTGCTGGTTTCCAGCGAGACATGGGGGCTTTTCCAGGAAAGCTCGCCCGTTTCAGCCATGAGCGTCTCGCCGGGCTGGAGGGCAATGCGAAGTACGGGGAACAACGAACCATCAATCTGGGCATCCATGAATCATTCTCCGGGAAACATAATGTCACAGAGCATGGCACGGCGGAGCCAGTCGATGCATCGGCAAAAATGCAGGCGACCATGAAAGATGCATTTTCAACCGATCATGACCATCAGGCCGGTTCCGGTTGTTCAGAGGAACTCCACATGGGACTTGAAGCCGAGCAGGACAGCGTCTTTGAGGTTTCCCTGCCCGTTGGGTCGCACGAACAGCTCAACCATCGGCTGCATGAGAATACCGCGCCAGGCATGCCAGCCGTAATTGGCCTCCATGACGACGGCATGACGTTGGATACCGGTGGCACGGTAGGGCAGTACCTCCCCCCTCGCGCGCAGTAATTCCTCGGTGCGCTGCACGCCCGGCGACATTGCCGTGTAGCTGAAGGCCAGAGCGATAGTGTCCTCAGGGCGGGAGGCGAAAGTCCCGCGGCTGATGAGACCGCCATAGACCTGCCAGTGGCGCAGCGCCACGCGCCCGTCATTATAGAGAAAGCCCCAGAGCGCCGTCAGGCCGGAATCCGTATCCTGTCCCGCCTTGTCCTTGCGATAGGTCGTGATTTTCTGATCCATCAGCACCCAGGCATTATAGCTGGCACGATGCTGACGCTGGTTCAGCCCTGTCACGGCATAGGGCTGGCCATACTGGTCCTCGTGGATATCGGAAAGCGGGGTGGTCGTGAGTGCCGCACCAATCTTGTAATGGCCGGGTAAATGGCCGCGCGCCCTTGGCTCCCAGCCCAGTTCGAGCGGCATACGCACACCATTGATATAGGCGCTGTTGAACTTGAAGCCGCTGCGGTTCATCGAATAGGCAAACATGCCCTCTTCGGTCAGATACAGGCCAAGCTGGATATAGGATTGCGGCAAGGGGCGGCCGCGCACACGCAGACCCCAGTTCCCGGCCGGAAAGGTCGAGGCATATCCGGTATCGGCTGCCGCACGGGGGCGACCGCAAATGGCGTTGATCTGGAAAGTACAGAAAAGCGGGCTGGCCACGAAGTCGGAGAGTTCGGCCATGCGCCCTGCCGCAATCGAGAGCTTGCCGCCATACAGCGTCTCTTCGCCATAGGCCATGACGAGATGCACCACCACATTGCCACCCCCGCCATAGATTTCGGAGGAGTGGTTCAGCCAGTCGCCGAACATGCGGTTGGCAGGCGTGCCATAGCGCCCCGTCACGACCATATGCGTGGCAAAGCCTCTGATATGCGCAATGCGCTCCCAGTCCACATTCAGCGAAAGGGCATATTGCCCGGCATTGCTCGAGCCCTGACGGTAATCGCCGACATGGCGTGTGGGTGTGGTGACGGCGGCTGCATATTCATTGATATTGTCGAGCAGCAGCCCGATCCCGTGGCGACGCAACCAGTCCGTCAGGCCAAAGGGATTATAGAATACGGCCTTGGGCTGACCGAATGCCGGCACGCTGGTGGGCTGCAAGGGCCGGTCAGGAAAGGGATCATTGATCTGATAGCTGGGTTCCGAGCCGGTTTCCTCATCGTCATCATCGGCGGCCCAGCCCGGCATCGGGGCTGACATACCTGCAAGACAGGCGGCGGCCAGGCTCCAGCGAAAGAAGTGACTCAGAACCAAAGAAACTGCTCACGGAAACGTTAGGCCTCGGTCCTAGCATCGCCAATCCGTGCCTGACCAGTCCGATTTTTTTTCCGCAAACCCGCAACCGGAGGAAACCAGCAAACGGGGGTCACAATGCCTACGCTCTGGCAGGCGCCCCCGTCTTGCGGATGAAGCAGCTATTCCTTGTCAATGCTGCGCTTGGGCAGCAGGGCAGGAATGAAGGTCAGCGTGGCAAGCAATGTGCAGGCCAGCGACATGAGCAGTAGCCGCCCCATACTGGCCGTGCCCGGATGCTGCGAGGCGGCAAGCGACCCGAATGCCGTTCCTGTTGTCAGGGCCGAGAACAGGACCGCGCGGGCCGTCGGCGATGTCAGCGGGCTCTTGATGCCCGCACGCCAGTTCATCACGAAATAGATGTTGAACGACACCCCTACGCCAAGCAGCAGGGGCAGCGCGATGATATTGGCGAAATTCAGTGTCTCGGGCACCGTCACGATCAGAATGACCGTGATCAGCGCAGAAAGCAGCAGGGGTGCCAGAACGAGCGCCATATCCAGCAGGCGGCGCAGCGCCACAAACAGGATGATGGCGATCATGACCAGAGCCGAAATCGCCGCCGTCGAGAAAGCATGAACCATCGTACGGGCGCTCTCGACCACCTCAAGCGCCGTGCCTGCCGTATTCTTGTCCACCGACTGCATGTCGCGCAGGAAGCGATAAAGCACCTTGCTGTCGGACATCCGCCCCTTGGGCAAAACCTTCAGCAGGGCGCGTCCATCCGGCGCCACATAGTCACGCGCAATATCCTGCGGGATGCTTTCCATCGTCACAGGCGTGGGCTGAAGCACATCAACAAGCTGGGCGAGCTGCTCGGGCAGAAAGCGCGTGAGAGCGGTATTGGCCGCCATGATCCGGTCATCCGGCGCCTTGGCGAGTGTCGCTAGAGCTTTCTGGATGTCGCGCAGCGGTGAGTCGGGCGCGGTCTTGTCGATCACGGCGCCCAGCTTGGCCGCTGCCGAAGCCGCGCTGGCGCGAAGGGCATGGGCATCGGGCGCAGGCTGCACGTCCTGACCCACCAGCGTCGGCAGCAGGATCGACGCCGTGTCCTTGATCATCGCGAGCTTCTCGGTCTGATCTTCCGGCACGAACATGCCCAGCCACATGACCGAGGAAACACTCGGCAGCGCGTCGAACTGCTTTGCCCGTTCTGCGGCGATCTTCAGGTTCGGCACGATCACCTCGCCATCATAGGGCGAGGCGCGCGGGTCCTGCTCCAGAAGATGAAGCGCGCGCATTCCCTCGGTGTCCGGATTCTTGGTGTGCAGAGGATCAGCGTCAAAGCTGAGGCGCGGAATGAGCGCAATGCCGGTCAGGGCCAGAATGGCGTAGAATGCCAAGATGGGCTTGCGGAAACGACGCAGGAAACCGTCGGCCGGTGCAAGGCTTGCAAAACCGGGCATGCCCCGGCTCAGACGCGCACGGAACAGATGCAGCAGGGCCGGCAGCAGGGTCATGGTACACAGGAAGGCGATGATCATGCCGATACCGGCAATCAGGCCAAGCTGGGCCACGCCCACGAAATTGGTTGGAACGAAGGCAAGGAAACCCGCCGCCGTTGCCAGAGCCGCCACCAGAATCTGATGTCCCGTCTCGCGGCCCGTCTCGGCCAGTGCCTCGGCAGGCGCCATGGCTTCACCCGATGCAAGACGCTGCCCCCTGAAGCGGACAGAGAACTGGATCGCGAAATCGACAGCGATACCGACAAACAGAACGGCAAACGCGACAGAAATCAGATTGAGCTTGCCCACGGCGAGGGCGGCAAAGCCTGTCGTCAGCAGCAGACCGATCACGAGCGTGATCAGGATCGGCACGATCACGCGTACAGAGCGCACGGCCAGAACCAGCCAGCACGCCACCAGCACGAGCGAGGTCAGCAGACCAAAACCCATGCCATGGGCAACGGTTGAGAACTCCTCATCGCTGAGCTGCACCGGGCCGGTGATCATGGCGATTGCGTTGCCGCTCCTGACGAATGGCAGGGAATCGATGGCACGGCGCATGGCGGCGCTTGCCTCACCACCCGGCTGAAGCGAACCAAAATCCTGATGCGGCTGCGTGATGACATACTGGTAGTTGCCCGCCATATCGCCCAGCGGACCCGCCAGAAGATTCTGCCATGACAGATCTTTCGGGTGACCGCTGGCGGCATCATTCAGTGCTGTGGCAAAGCCGCGAAGCTCTGGCGTGAAGCTCTCGGGGATATCCTCACCCGCCGACAGCCCCTCGCCCATCAGCCCAAGGGCCGTGAAGATACCGCGCGATGACGGATCGGCCGAAAGCGTCCCCAGAAAGGGCTGCGCTGCCACGATGGAATCGAGCAGCGTGCCCAGAACCGGCTTGTCGAGATAAAGCAGCCCATGATTTTCAAGGAAGGGCGAGTCGTCAGGCAGGCGAACGGTACGGAAATTCTTGTGATCGGCGCGCAGGATACGGGCCAGTTCGCGCGCTGTCGCGCGGCCCTGCTCTGGCATGTCGGCCTTGATGATGGCCACCATCAGGTCGTCATTCTGCGGGAAAAGCTGGCTCAGCTCTGCGCCACGCTGTTTCCAGGGCAGGCTGGCTGCAAACATCTCATCAGTATTGGTTGTCACACCAAGGCGTTGCGCCGTCAGCACCAGACTGCCGGCTGTAAGCACCGCAAAGAGAGCGACGATAACAAGGGCGCGCCTTGCGCAGAACGAGACGATCGATCCGATGAAATTTGCTAGCATTGACGTGTGATGAACCCTGCCACGGAAAGACGCCAGAGCGTCATGGTCCGGGCAGGTTTAGAGCATTGTCACCCGAATGGGAAACCACACCCGTCACAGCGTTGTAACAAACGCCTCAGCTGCGGGTGTTGCGCAGGAAAGCCAGGGTCTCGACACAGGCGGCCGAAGCCTCGCGACCCTTGTTGTGTACATCCTTGCGCGAGCGGGCCTGGGCCTGCTCATCCGTGTAAGTCGTAAGCACACCGAAGGAGATGGGCGTTTCAGTGGCAAGCTGGGCCTGCATGATGCCGATGGTGGCCCCGAGGCTGATGAACTCGAAATGGGCCGTGTCACCCTTGATCACGCAGCCAAGGCAGATGATCCCCTCATATGTTCCCGTCTTGGCCAGAGCCTGCGCCATCAAGGGCAGTTCGAAAGCTCCCGGTGCATCGAACACATCGACATCGCGGATATTGTGTTCAGCAAGCCATTCCAGCGCGCCATCACGCAGGCCATGCGTGACATCCGTGTTGAAGCGGCTCACCAGCAGAGCGAGCTTGGGCGTGGGAACGAGTGTGAGGTCGGGAGCGACGGGGATGGATTTGCTCATGGAAGATCCTTACTTCTGAATCACTGAATCAACGAGTTCGGGCCAGACATCGCTGAGCTGATGCCCCATCCGGGTACGCTTGGCGTGAAGATACGCCCGGTTGAACGGGTTGGACCCGGCTTCGAGGCGTTCCTGACTGATGACCTTCAGCCCTGCCGCCTCCAGTCCCGAGACCTTGCTGGGATTATTGGTGAGCAGCCTGAGCGTGTCGATACCGAGCGACTGCAGAATGGCCGCGCCTGTCACCCAGTCACGCGCATCGCCCGGCAGACCCAGTTCCAGATTGGCTTCGAGCGTGTCCTTGCCGGCATCCTGCAGGGCATAGGCCCGTATCTTGTTGCCAAGTCCGATCCCCCTGCCCTCATGCCCACGCAGATACACCAGCACACCAGAAGGGGCTGCGGCGATACGCTCAAGCGCCTCGCGCAATTGCGGGCCGCAGTCGCAGCGCAGTGAGCCCAGAGCATCACCTGTCACACATTCGGAGTGCAGACGCACCAGCGGGGTGCCGTTGCCGGGATCACCCTTGATCAGCGCCACATGCTCGATGCCATCAGGGGCACGAAACGCCTGGATACGCAGGTCGTGACCGCCATAGACGCTGGGAAGCGCTGCCTCGGCAATGCGCTCGACCGCAGGCGGAACGGGCGCCGGCAGAATGACATCCCCCAGCGCTTCGCGGCCATGCACACGGCACCAGGCGGCAATTTCCTCAATGGTGATGACGGGAATGTCGTGACGGGCCGAGAATGCGCGCAGTTCCGGCAGGCGTGCCATCGTGCCGTCATCGCTCATGACCTCGCAGATCACCGCCGCAGGAAACAGGCCTGCCAGCCGCGCCAGATCCACAGCGCCTTCCGTATGCCCGTCACGGGCCACCGTACCTTCGGGATGCGCTCGCAAGGGGAAGATGTGGCCGGGGGTGCTGATATCCTCGGGCCTTGCATCGGGGTGGCCCGCAACCTGAATGGTTCGTGCCCGATCGGCCGCCGAAATCCCCGTCGTGATCCCGGTCGTGGCCTCGATTGAAACGGTAAACGCCGTTCCACGTGGATCATGACCGCGCCGGGGCATCATGGGCAATTCAAGACGCTCAATCTGCTCTGGCTCCAGCGGCAGGCAGATCAGCCCGCGCGCGTGGGTTGCCATGAAGTTGACGGCATCCGGCGTAGCAAACTGGGCGGCAATCACCAGATCGCCCTCATTCTCGCGGGCTTCGTCATCCACCATCATCACCATGCGCCCTTCACGCAGGGCGGTAATGGCATAGGCCAGACCGGGTGAGGGAAGCGTGTTCATGACCGTACCCCGTATTTCAGCAGGCTCTCGACATATTTAGCCAGCACATCGACCTCCACATTGGCCGGGTCGCCCTCGCGGATTTCGGAAAGCCCGGTATGGTCCCATGTATGGGGAATGATCATGAGGGCGATGGTGAAGCTGTCATCCTGCACGTCGCTCACCTCATTGACCGTCAGGCTGACGCCATCGAGCGCGATCGATCCTTTCTCGACCACGTAACCACGCAAGGAAGCGGGCAGGCGGAACGTGATGTGATGCGACTCCCCGACCGAGCGGATCCCCACCAGATGGGCAAGCCCATCGACATGCCCCTGAACGATATGTCCCGAAAGACGTGTCGAGGGTGTGCTGGCCCGCTCCAGATTGACTCGCGCTCCGGCCCCCAGTCTGCCCAGAGCCGTGCGCGACAGCGTTTCAGCACTGACAAAGAAATCCGCCAGCCCTGAAGAGTCATAGGAGGCGACTGTCAGACAGACACCATTGACGGCAATGCTCTCGCCCAGATCCATATCTGACAGTCCCGTCTCGACCTGAAGCAGGATCGCCTGATCGCGGGGTTCGACAGCCTTGATACGGCCGATATGTTCGATAATGCCTGAGAACATCAGAAAGCAGCCTTGTCAGCAGGAAGGGGACGCGCCCCTTCATCAAGTATGAAACGCAAGGGGGTGGGGCCGTGGGAGTAGACCCGGTGCCGGTCAGGACCGTCCGGGGTGGTCTGGATGTCCAGCCAGTCATCCCAAAGACCAAGCCGCCTGATTTCGCCAAGCAGCCCGGGCCCGGCTTCGACCATCGCCCAGTTCACGCCATGATCGGCCAGAAGCGAAGGAATCTCGCCCAGATCACGCGAGACAAGCACGCGAAAACCGCTACCGATCATCTTCTCCCGCCAGGAATCGGGAAGGCGATTCTGCCTGTCACACACCACGACCAGTCGCGGCGTCCGGTCCTCATGATCGGGAACATGGCGCACATCGAAACGTGGGCTGTCGGACAGGATCGTGCCAATACCCGTGATGATCGCATCGCTGGCGCGGCGCAGGCGATGGGCAATCTCAAGCGAGGCCTGGCTGGTAAAAGTCTTGCGCCCGGCAGGAGGAATCATCGAGCCCTTATTGTCCCGTGCCTGCTTGACCGTGATCCACGGGCGCTGGCGCACGATACGTGTTGCAAAAGGCGCCAGAAGCGCTGCGCAGCCATCATGCACATCGGCGAAGGCCGGGAAATCCTCGAGCAAAAAGACATTCCGCCCCTCAGGCATCTGCCGCAGGCGCGCAATACCGCCCCCGGCTACCGGATTCGGGTCGCGCATGCCCACCCAGACATCCTGAACAGGACTGTCGCGCAGCGCCTCGCTGCAGGGGGGCGTGCGTCCGACATGATTGCAGGGCTCGAGGGTAACGAGGGCTGTCGCCACGCGATCGATCACGCCGGTCTCGCGCGCCCGGTGCAGGGCAAGCGCCTCGGCGTGGCGGGTTCCGGTACGGTGATGAGCCTCGGTGACGAGTATGTTGCCCTCGTGGTCGAGCAGACAACAGCCAACAGCAGGATTGGGAGAGGTGGCGCCAAGATAACGCGCCGCTTCGTTCAGCGCGGCCTCAAATCCCGAACGAACCGCCTCACGCTGGGCCAGGCTATGGCCCTTTTGTGCGGAGGCAGAACCGGGGGCGAAAACTCCCGACACGATGATACGGTCCCATCCATCAAGGACGGTCTCCGGGCGTGAACATTCTGTATCTCGGCCACGAACATCCCTGGCGGGGTGCACCATGACAGAGGCAAGTCCTGTTCTCTTCCATCCGGACTATGACCGTCGGCTCCGGATTTGGACCGGATCTGCTGACCCCCGGGCCTGATGGGCCTGAGGCGCTCGCGGGCTCATGCCAGAGGCACCTACCGCCGGTGGGGAGTTTCACCCCGCCCTGAGAACGTCGAATTCTGCACCGGTCGACATGACCGGACGGTCACTATGTGCCCCCTTTAACGCCTTTTGCAAGGGGCAAAGCCAGTCTGGCATCCTGACACAGATCCCTGCCGTCACCCCGGCAAGATGAGCAGGCGCAAAAAAGGGCGGGGAAATCCCCGCCCTTCATGCTTGAACCATGTGTGGTTCAGATGGCTCAGTGCGTTGCAGCCTGCGGCACCGAGTTATGAATGGCGCCCTGGGTTGCGCCTGCGCCACGGCTCACGTCATGACCGATGGAGCTGACGTCGCGGCCAGCACCGTCAACCGTGTTGCATGCGGTAAGGCCAAAGGCAGGCAGCGCCAGCATGACAGCAAGAGCACCGGTGCGGAGGAAGGAAGCCGTAGTCATGGAACAATTTCCCTTTTTTATAGGTTCGGGCCTTAACAACGCCTCACCAGCATATGGGTTTGCTTCGTTACAAATTGGCATCGTCATGTGATGGCCCTGCCCTGCGCCCCTCATGCCCCGTGCACGCGCAGAAAATGGCCAGAAATGCCCCGTAGTTGAACCCCATGCGGCGTGATGCGCTCATCCTGTTCACCTTTTTGTGCGGACGCCGAAGCCCCGCTCCTGGCACCGGACTCCGCAATGGCAACACAGGCAGCCCTTTCATGACCGACACGCCTCCCTCGATAGTATGGTTTCGCGATGACCTGAGGCTTCAGGATCATCCCGCACTCGATGCGGCCAGTGGGCGCGGCGGCAAAATTCTCTGTGTGTATGTGCTTGATCGTTCGGGCATGACCCGGGCACAGGGCGGAGCCAGCCTGTGGTTTCTCCACGGCGCTCTTGGCAGTTTACGCCAGACGCTGAAGAAACATGGAGGAGATTGCCTGATCCTTGAGGGTGATCCCGCCGAAATCCTGCCCGCTCTGGCAAAAGAGACGAAGACCGACATTCTTTACTGCCATCATCGCTATCAGAAAGAAGCCAACGCGCAGGATGACGCGGTGTCTCAGGCTCTTGAAAAGGTCGGATGTGACATGAAGCGCCTGCACGGTACCGTGCTGCGCCAGCCGGAATCCGTCGTGACCAAGACCGGCACACCCTACAAGATCTTCTCTGCCTGGTGGAAAGGATTCAAGGGACTGGGGGCCCCGCCCTCCCCCATACCCGTGCCTTCTGGCCTCTCTTTCCTGCCTCTCTCATTCACGCATGGCAAAAAGACGAAGTTCACCCCTTGCGATATCGACAAGGCCCTGCTTCCCACCAAGCCGGACTGGGCTTCGAAAATGGGGGAATACTGGGATCATGGCGAAGAGGCCGCACATGAGGCTCTGGACGATTTCGCCTCTGGCCCCCTTGCCCATTACGATACGGGCCGAAACGACATGGCCGCCGAAGAAAGTTCGCGGCTTTCGCCCTATCTGCGTCATGGCGTGCTCTCACCCCGTCAGATCTGGCATCACTGCAAGAACAAGGGCGAACCAGCCGATCGCGAGACCTTCCTGTCCGAACTCGGATGGCGCGATTTCTCGTGGTATACGCTGTTTCACAATCCGGAATTGCCACAGCGCAACCTCAAGAAGCAGTTCGATTCCCTAAACTGGCGCAAGAGCCGCAAGGATCTTCAGGCCTGGCAGAAGGGAAAGACGGGCATCCCGGTCGTGGATGCCGGGATGCGCCAGCTTTGGGAAACCGGCTGGATGCACAACCGGGCGCGCATGATCGTCGCCTCGTTTCTGGCCAAGCACCTGCTGATTGACTGGCGACAGGGAGAGGCCTGGTTCTGGGACACATTGATTGACGCCGACCCGGCGTCCAATGCCGTCAACTGGCAGTGGGTCGCGGGGACGGGCATCGAGGCATCACCCTTTTTCCGGATTTTCAACCCCCTTCGCCAGTCCGATAAATTCGACCCGAAGGGTGATTACATCCGGCGCTGGGTGCCAGAGCTTGCGAAATTGCCCGATGACGCCATTGCCGCACCATGGCAGGCAGATAAGGATGTTCTCGAGCGTGCCGGAATCAGGCTCGGGCGTGACTATCCAGAGCCAATCGTCTCTCTCGATGAGGGACGTGACAGGGCCATGACTGCCTATCGCAAGACGAAGGGTAGCTGAGATGGGCCATGCAGGCCCACCCTGCCGTCATGCGTCTAGTGGCGGGTGACGGTCAGCGTCCGTGTTTCACCATCCGTCAGTCTGAGCATCAGTTCTGTCGACGCACCCGGCTCAAGCCCTGCGATATCTTCAAGTGCGGGCAGGTTGGCCGCGAGGGAAAAGCGGCAGGGGCCGATTACGCCAGCATGTCCCTGCGCGAAGGTCATGGGGGGCAGGCTCGTGCCATCGGGGGCGGTGATCGTGCTCACCTTGTCCTGGCTGAGAATGGCATAGGCGTGCATCATGGGCTCACTGAGAATGAAAAACTGCTCCCAGTCCTTTGCCTCGGTCGCATGGAAGTCGATCCCGGCATTTTCCTCACTGCGCAGATAGCGCCCCGACCCATCAAGACGCTGTAACGTGACCAGGCCGCTGGGCAGGCGGGTCGCCTGAAGCTGGGGAATCGGCATGGGAAGCGAGACGACCTTGCGCAGGGTCACCGTAAACTGCTCCTGCGCCACAGTATCCGCAAAGAAAAACAGGCCCGGATAGCGTCCTGGCGAAGGCACAACAGAAAACAGACAGTCGCGCAGCGGATCGTGATCGACCACTTGCCCGAAAAAATCGAGTAGCCAGAAGCGGGCAGAGGCGTAGAGCATGGACAGGCGTCCCTTTCGTCAATCGGTCATCGCTGTCTTACACGATCTCCGGGCGGGCCTCACACCGGCAGGGCAAGACATTTCTGCATGACGCTCGGAAGAGCCTGTTTGCCCAGCGCGTTACGCGGGCAGGCAAAACCCTCCTGATTATGGAGCGGCCCGAAATCGTTCATCTGCACAGCGATGACCGTCAGATTCAGCCCGAAATGTGTGAAAACATGCCGGATCTGTCCAGCGACTTTCCATGTCGGATCATCGGCCATGCTCAGGGCAACCGGTGCAGCCTGCAACGCTTCCTCAATGGCAATGGGGTCATCCTGCCATACAGTGCCCGGCAGTTCGGCCATGCCGCCCAGCAATCCTGTCGCTGGACGATGACGCAACCAGATTGCGCCCTGACGGTCCGTGAGCCGGAAAACAACGCCATGGCGTTCAGGTCTGACCTTGCGCGGGGCGCGAACCGGAAAACGTGCCGGATCACCCGAGGCATGGGCCTTGCAGGGCTCACGCCAGGGGCAGACGAGACACGAAGGACGACGGGGCGTGCAAATTCCTGCCCCGAGATCGAACAGGGCTTGTGTGAAATCACCGGGAGCGTCCTGCGCCGCAGGATCGAGATTGAGCGATGCCGCGAGCCGATCGAGATGTTTTCTGGCGCCCGGCATGGGCGCGTCGACTGCGTGCAATCTGGCCGTGATACGCTCGACATTGCCGTCAACCGGGACGACCGGCACGGCAAACGCGATGGAAGCAATGGCTCGCGCCGTATAGGCCCCGATACCGGGCAGCGCCTGCAGCCCTTCCACCGAGCGTGGAAACGCGCCGATTGCCGCCACCTGCTGCGCACAGGCATGCAGGTTACGCGCCCGGCTGTAATAACCAAGCCCCGCCCAGGCCGCGAGTACCTCCTGCAAGGGCGCGTGGGCCAGATCTCCAATGGTGGGATAATGCTTCAGAAACCGCTCGAAATACGGCATAACCGTAACCACCGTCGTTTGCTGCAGCATGATCTCGCTCAGCCAGACGGCATAGGGATCGGCAGTCTGCCCTGCAAGGGCACGCCAGGGCAGAACGCGTCTTTGGCGCGCATACCAGTCCAGAAGGGCAGAAGCAGAAGGAGTCACAGGGGCGATATGAAGCGTGATTCCACAACGGACAAGGGGTTGAGTGCGCCGGGCTCCGTTCGACCCGCCCGGACACGGGCTGTCACTGGCAAATCTGCCACGGCCTCAAGCACCTCGACCACCCAGCAGACAGTGGATCGCGAGAGGCGCATCATGACAGGGCGCGCCCTCGGGGCGATCCTGCCTCAGGTCACACGTCCCGCTTTCAACCGCAAGCCCGCTCCGGCTGTCCGGCTTATTCTCGACTGGGCAGAAATTGTCGGGCCTGCCCTGGCCGCCCAGACCGAGCCACGCAAAGTGAGTGCGGGCACGCTTACGATTGCCTGTACCGGCCCGGTTGCGTTGGAACTCCAGCACCTTGCGCCCCAGCTTATCGAGCGGATCAACAACCATTGCGGCCCCCTGCGGTCGGGGCGTGATCTGCGCTTTGATGATGGCAACCAGCTCGTCAGGAAGATCAGGATCCTGCAGGACCCGGGCATAGTGAGACCCGCCACGCCTGCCGCACGCCCGGCACCGCGACCCGTAGCCATTACGGGCATGAAGGAAGGCGAATTGCAGGAGGTTCTGTCACGTCTGGGTGGGCATATCCTTCGCCGTCCCCGACGCTGAAACCAACAGGGTATCGCACCATCGTGCCCCCGTTCGGTTCCGCACGGCATCGTCACAATCCCCGGCGCGCATGATTTGTCACGAAACGATATCCTGCTGTTACGCTTTCGACTTTTTTCCGCCCCCACGCATGACGATATCTGAGAAAACGAAGACGTTTCTTCAGCGCTTTCGCCGGCAAGGAAAGATCTACACCATGCGCAGACAGTCTATCTTCAGGGTTGCCCTGCTCATCGCGCCGATGCTTGCAGCCCTTCCCGCTCAGGCCCAACGGGGTGGTGGCGGTTTTCATGGAGGCGGTCCCGGTGGTGGTGGCTTTCATGGTGGGGGCCCTGGCGGAGGGGGCTTTCATGGCGGCGGGCCAGGCGGTGGCTTTGGCGGACGCCCGGGCGGCTGGGGCGGTGGCGGCTTTCACGGAGGTCCCGGTGGGGGCTACGGCGGTGTTGGTTACGGCCGCCCGGGCTGGGGTGGACCCGGTCGGGGCGGGCCGGGCTGGGGCGGGCCCGGTTGGGGTGGTCCCGGAAGAGGCTGGTATGGACGCGGCGGATGGGGCGGCGGATGGCGTGGCCCAGGCTGGGGCTGGGGCGGCCCCGGCTGGGCAGGCTATGGCTGGGGCATGCCCGGTTGGGGCGGCGGCTGGGGCTGGGGCGGCTGGGGTTGGGGCGGAGGCTGGGGTGGCCTTGGTCTCGGCCTTGCCACCGGTGCCGTCATCGGTGCCGCTGTGACGCAACCGTACTATACCCAGCAATATTACGCGCAGCCTTATGTGGCGGCCCCTTACACCTATGCCTGCGGAGGCTACGCCAATTGCGATCCACAGCAAGGCTATGCTTATCCGGGTGATCCCTATGGCGGCGGATACTGATCGCTTATGGTCTGATAACAATACAAAAAGGGCGGGGATCATCTCCCCGCCCTTTTTCATAGCCACATATTGCCTCAACCGAACGGATGTAAGGCTGTGCTGCTGCGAGAGTGGCGCTTAGCGCATACGCCCTCTGCCAAAAACGAAGCTGAGGACGAAGAGCACAAGGAAGATAAAGAACAGGATTTTGCCGATCGACGCGAAGTCGGCCGAAATACCGCCAAAGCCGAGAACACCGGCCAGGAGAGCGAGAATCAGAAAGACGATAGTCCAGCGCAGCAGATCCATGACGGCAACTCCGTTTGGGAACATAACATAATCGTCATGATCCATGATGGGTCGTGAACGGACGAAAGCCTTGCAGGTTCATCTGGTTCAAGGCTCGCCCTTGTATTTTAATCCGGAAAGACGTTTCTGATCTAACTCCCGCCCCGGCGCACCGGGTTCAGGGCACCATGTCGATACAATGAGATGACAGGCCCTCCGGCCAGCCTGACGAGATGACAGGAGACGACCCCATGAGCACGTTCCGATCGCTTTACCGGCATGGCTTTGCCCGTGTGGCGGCCTGTACCGTCCCTGTTCGTCTCGCTGATCCGCAGCATAATCTCGAGCAGATCGTCGCGCTGGCCTCACACTGCGCGAAAGAGGGAGCCGCACTCGCCGTCTTTCCGGAGATGTGCCTTTCCGGTTATGCAATCGATGATCTGAGGCAACAGGACGCCCTTCTTGATGGCGTTGTTCGTGCCCTCATGTCGCTTGCTGACCGGTCAAGCGACTGGAGCAGCCTTGTTGTTGTCGGAGCACCGCTGGTCCAGCGCGGGCGACTGTTCAACTGTGCGGTCGTTTTGCACCGCGGAAAGGTACTTGGCGTCGTCCCCAAGACCTACCTGCCCAATTACCGCGAATTCTACGACTCCAGACATTTCATCTCAGGCGCGGGTATTTTCCAGGAGACCATCAGACTGGGTGGCCAGACCGTACCTTTTGGCACCGACCTCCTGTTCGAAGCCGATGACCTGCCTGATTTCACCCTTGGCATAGAGATCTGCGAGGATCTCTGGGTCCCCAGCCCGCCAAGCACCGCCATGGCCATGGCCGGCGCCACGGTAATCGGCAACCCGTCAGCCAGCACGATCACGATCGGCAAGTCGGAGGACCGTCACCTTCTTTGCCGCGCCCAGTCGCAGCGTGCCCTCTGCGCCTATGTCTACGCAGCAGCCGGTGCCGGTGAATCCACAACCGATGTCGCATGGGACGGGCAGGTCTCGATTTATGAGGCTGGGCGCCTTCTTGGTGAATCGGCTCGCTTTCCAAAAACCGCTCAAGTGACGTTTGCTGATGTCGATCTCGATCTGCTGCGCCAGGAACGCATGCGTATGGGCAGTTTTCATGACTGCGCCCGGGCACAGGAGCATCGAAGCTGGCGGCGTATTGCCGTGACACTTGCCCCACCGCAGCATGATCTCGGTTTTCATCGCGACGTACCCCGCTTTCCCTTCGTGCCTGAAAACGAAGCGCGGCTTGATCAGGATTGCTATGAAGCCTGGACAATTCAGGTGCGCGCCCTCACCCAACGCCTTGAGACCAGCGGCGTTGAACGCGCGGTGATTGGCGTTTCAGGCGGTCTGGATTCGACACTCGCCCTGCTGGTGGCTGCACGAGCGGCGGATGAAATGGGCTGGGACCGCAATCGCATCCATGCCTACACCATGCCGGGCTTTGCCACTGGCAGCGTGAGCCTCTCACTGGCCCATGATCTGATGACAGCCCTCGGGGTCGAGGCCCACGAACTCGACATACGCCCGACCGCCATGCAAATGCTTGGAACCATCGAGCATCCTTTTGCAGCGGGTGAGGCCGTGCATGACGTCACTTTTGAAAATGTGCAGGCCGGTTTGCGCACGGACTTCCTGTTCAGACTGGCAAACCAGTGCAATGGCATTGTGATTGGGACCGGTGATCTGTCAGAACTCGCGCTGGGTTGGTGTACCTATGGCGTTGGTGACCAGATGTCGCATTACAACGTCAATGCAGGCATGCCCAAGACGCTGATCCAGCATCTGATACGCTGGCTCGCGCAGCAACAGAATCTCGGGCCGGACATCGCCCCTGTTCTGGAGAGCATCGTATCGGCCGAGATCACCCCCGAACTTGTGCCAGCCGATGAAAAAGGTGTGCAGAAGACGGAAGAGAAGATCGGTCCTTATCCTCTTCAGGACTTCAATCTGTATTATACCCTTCGCTATGGCTTCCGGCCCAGCAAGATCCTCTTCCTCGCCGTGCAGGCGTGGGAGGACAAGGACCGCGGAGTCTGGCCGGCGCATTACCCTGTCGACCGCCGCATCGCTTACGATCCCGCAGAGATACGACACTGGCTTACGCTCTTCATTCGGCGTTTTTTCGCTTTCAGCCAGTTCAAACGTTCGGCAATGCCAAATGGGCCCAAGCTGTCGTCCGGGGGTAGCTTGTCACCTCGAGGAGAGTGGCGCGCCCCCTCCGACGGGACAGCGGCAGCATGGCTAAGCGAAATCCAGGCCGTGGAATTCTAGGGACAGGGCACGGTTTCTGCCGTTCAGATGGCATTCATCGCCTGATAAGATGAGAATTATTTACTAAATCATCATATATCTTTCATCTCTCCTTGTAATAAGCGCTCCAGCAGAGTCGACTTGCGCACCGCACCGCACCTGCTGGGGAAATTTTCCCGGCAGAATCAGTATTTTACCAGCATCCCCCCTGCAAAAGGCAACGATGCTGACGCCAGGAAATAGCTCATGTTTTTATTGTAGAAACTCCAACTGAATTGCCAAAAATCTCGTTATTACTTTGATGCCCCGCGTCTGCGGCGAGTCATGTTTCGAAATAACAATCATTGCAAAGAATGTAATTATCACCACAAATTGATAAGATTAGCCAACCCAGAACACATAATTCATATAGAAAAACGCCGTTCAAAAAATCGCGATCATGTTTATTGATGTCAAATGATATCTGTTTGTGATATACCAATCCCAGGATATGGATTCATATCAGAGCCATGTCGAATGATGTCCAATACATTGGTTTTATTGACTCAGCGCGAAGGTTAAGACATTCATAAAAAAGTTGGTGTTCAATCCGGGTCTTGCCAGACGACACAGCCATGCCGCCTGCCGAGGCTTAAAGGGGCGGCCGGCATGTAACAGTACACGTCTTTAAAGCCTCCAAAAACTAATAAGGAGAAGATCGCATGGCGATCGTAACGGTAGTTGGTTCGTCAGGGATGTCTATCCAGGTTACCGTCGAGGGAGCCCGGATGCAGACACTTGCTTCGAGCTACGCGACGCAAATCTTCAAGGCTTACGAGCAAGGTACCCTGACTTCGGTTGATCTCGTCAACGGATCGAATGCAGCACCCTCATCGAACAGCAGTGTCATCCAGGGCATCATCACGACGGGTGGTGCATTCTCGATGCAGGGTAACTACTCCAATCTCGTCATTGGGTCGTTGGGCTCATCCCTTGAAAGCGCCACGCTCGATGTCCCGGTAGCACCACTCGCCGCACCGATCACCGTCGATGGTACGGGCGTGACGTCGAGCAACCTCTCCGTTCTGGCCGGTAACACGGCCAATGTCAGCTTCTACGCCGGCAACTACAACGGCACTTTTGTTGCCACCATGGGCAACAACCTGTTCGATGCATCGGGCCATAAGGGTAACTGGACGATCGCAACAGGCGATGGTGATGACACAATCATCGCAGCCAATGGCGTCAACAACATCCGCGCCGGCGATGGCAAGAATGTCATTACTCTGGGATCGGGCGCCAACTTTGTCGCCTCTGAAGGTCAGGACACGATCACCGGCGTCGAGAACTCGTCCGATACAGTGACATTGCTCGGTGGCAATTCGGTTGTCTCGCTCAAGTCCAACTCGCTCATCGTTGACTCCGCTCTGTCGGGCAGCCAGATCTCGGTCGGCATCAACAGCACGGTGTTTGGCGGGACAGGCTCGACCGTCGATTTCACAGGCTCGACCGGTACGATTGTTGGCGCCATTGGCGACACCATCTCCGCTGCTGGCGACCTGCAGGTCTATCACGGCTGCGATCAGTCGATCAGCGTCTCCGGTGCCCTGCGCTTCATTTCTGGCACGGGTAACACCTCAATCAATGCTGGTCTTGGCACAATCTGGGGTGCAAATGACCTGCACGCCAACGTCAACACCAGCGGTCTCGCGCTGTTTACAGCGAACCAGCCCAGCACCACGGGCAGCCAGTACATCGACGCGTCCTCCTCCAAGGGCACACTCGAGGCCTGGACGGGTGCAGGCAGCAACACGGTTATTGGTACCTCGGGTTCCGACCACTTCGTGTTCGGCACGCAGTTCGAGAACTCCAATGGTGACAGCTTCGCAACCGTGACTGGTGGTGACGGCGCAGCCAATACCTTCGGTGTTCTGGCAGGTCATAATGGCGGTGATATCACCATTACTGACTTCGGCAGTGCGGCTGGCAACATGTTCTTCATGTACAACTACAAGCCCGCTGACGCTGATCAGGCCGTGAAGAACCTGCTTGCTACGGCAACTGTAGCCGGCGGCAACACCACGCTGCAGCTCGACAACAACATGAAGGTTACTTTCCTTGGCGTAAGCGACCTGAAGGCCTCGAATATCGTCATCAGCTAATCGCAGATGACGATATTCTGAGCCTGTTTGGCCAGAGGCCCGGTCCAAGGACCGGGCCTTTGTTTTTCCAGTCAGTCAGTTTCGTCTATAGACTGTTGAGGCCCTGATTTCCGGCCATCAATGATCTCGTCTCTGAGTGAGTCTGTCTTGCACGAACAACCCGATATTAAGACACAATCTGGCTCCCATACCGCAGCAGCCCCCGATGATGTGATGCGCGCTTCTGCCTATCTGGCCACGACCCGGGCGGATTCATTGCAGGCCGAATTGCGTCTGGCCCAGCAGCAGCTCAGGTTGATGCGCCGCTCCCTGTCATGGCGCATTATGGAACCCTTGCGCTGGGTTCGTGCGCTCACTCTTGGCCGCCTGCCGCGCGGTGTCCCTTTGGCGCAGGCATGGGAACAATGGCAGGATTCATATCAAACCGAAGGCCTGCGCAGGGCAATAAGGCGCTTTATCGACGGAGGGCGGGTCAAACGCCGGCTCTCACGCCACAGTCATCAGGCTGGCGATCCGCTCTTTGTACCGACCCCGCGCCAGGAACAGATCATGCGGCGACCCGCCCCGCGTGCCGAGAAGTTCTTGCGCCCCCATTATCTGCTGATCGCTGATCTCGGGTTGCAGCAATGCACCAAGTACCGCGTCACGCAGAAAGCGGAACTGCTGAGGCAGCTTGGGTGGTCCGTACAGATCGTCGACTGGCAGGATAGTGGCGAGGCGATGTCAGCGCTGCAGGTCGCGACCCACGTTCTTTTTTATCGCGTGCCCGGCCTTACCTCGGTTCTGACCCTCATCAGCGAGGCGAAACGCCTGGGGTTACAGCCACGTTGGGAGATAGATGATCTCCTTTTCAGCAAGGCTCTCTATCGGCTGAACGGCAATCTGAGCACTCTGGATTCTACTGAACGCCACGAGCTCTATCAGCTTGCCGATCTTTACCTGCTCGCCTTGCGCGCCTGTGGACGCGCCATGGCCTCAACCGAGGCTCTGGCGCGGGAAATGCGCAAGATCGGCATAGAAGATGTCCAGATCCTTGAGAATGCGCTCGACAGTCAGACACTTGATATTGCGAGCCGCATCCTTGCTGGCAGGACGCCCCGTGAGGATGGTCGCATTATCGTGTGCTACGGCTCGGGAAGTCGTGCTCATGATATGGATTTCCGGGTTGCCGAGGCTGGTCTGATTGCTGCTATGCAGGCCGAGCCGCGCCTCGACCTGCTGCTGATTGGACCGCTCAGGATTTCTGCCAGCTTCGCTCAGTTCGGCTCCCGCGTGAGACGGGCCAACGAGCTCTCCTACCCGGCCTATCTAGAAGCCCTTGCCCAGGCCGATATCGCTATAGCCCCTCTCGAAGAAACTGTTTTCAACGACTGCAAGAGCAACATCAAGTTCCTTGAGGCGGCCGTTCTCTCCCTGCCTTCCATCTGTTCGCCAACCGATACCTACCGGCGTGTTATCAGAACCGATGAAAACGGCATCCTGGCACGCAGTGCGGAAGAATGGCGCGATGCACTGCTTACTCTGGCGCATGATCCCGCCCTGCGTGATCGCATGGGCAAAAAAGCAAGGGAAACCGCGCTTGATCTCTATGCTCCAGAGCAGGTCGCGCTTCAGCAGGCGGCACCGATTTTTCGGCGGCCACCGTCGTTCGGGCACAAAGCGCCCCGCATCCTTCAGGTGAATGTTTTCATGGCCCCACGGTCGTTCGGGGGCGCCACGATTGTTGTAGAAGCCCTCTTGGGGCCACTTGCCCGGGCAGGGTTTGAAAACAGTGTCATGACCACCCGGCCTGTCTTTCAGGATCTGCCCGATGGTGCCCTGCGCTACCGTGTTCTCGATACTGACGTTTTTTCAGTCGTGGCGGGACGTAATGCGTCGACAGACAACGTCACCGTGGCGCGTCAGCTTCAGCGCTGGATCGACGCGTGGGACGTCGACCTCGTCCATTTTCATGCCATTCAGGAATTGGGCACGGGCATGGCACGCGCCTGCCAGCAGCGCGGCATACCCTACGTAATCAGCCTTCATGACTGCTGGTGGCTGTCGGATAATCTGTTCATCACACGCGACGATGGTCAGTATCATCTTGAGAGCGACGATGTGCCACTGGCTCCCGGTGAATCCACGCGAGCCACCTATCTGAACGAGCGACGCAAGGTCATGCGTCAGGCTCTCGCGGGTGCAGCGGCCATTCTGAGCCCCTCGGAGGAACACAAGAGCCTCTATGTGCGCAATGGCGTTCCCGCCGAGCGCATCACGATCAATCGAAACGGGTTTACCTGGCCCTCCCGCCCGAAAAAGCGACGCGAACCAGGCACAAGGCTGCGTTTCGGATTTGTGGGGGGCATTGGTTTCGTCAAGGGTTTCGAGCTGATCCGCAAGGCGTTCGAGAAAATGGATCGCAACGACTGGGAGCTGGTTCTCGTCGACAACACGATCAATCTCGGCTTCCCCTCAATTGACACCTCGGAATGGCTGGTCAAAGGCACGATCAGAACCGTTCCTGCCTATAATCAGGCCGGCCTGGATGATTTCTACGATCAGGTGGATGTGCTGCTCTTCCCTTCGCAGTGGCGTGAAAGCTACGGGCTGACCGTGCGCGAGGCTCTCTCGCGTGACGTGTGGGTCATCTCCACCGCCCCCGGAGGCCAGGCCGAGGAAATCGAGGATGGCGTGAATGGCTCGCTTATCCCGATCATCAACGATCCTGCCCCGCTTCTGGCTGCTGTCGAGGCCATTCTCGACCAAAAGGATCGCTTCGATCATTATGTGAACCCGAACAAGGCGAGTCTGCCCAATTATGACGATCAGGCTGCGGAGCTTGCCGCCCTGTATAACTCCCTGCTCAAGCACTCAGCCTGACCAAGCCCTGCATAGGACCGCGCAGTAAAACGCCCCCCTGCCAGACCCGGCAGGGGTTTTTTATGCCTGTAACCCTGCGAAGCGGGCCTAAGGCGCGATGATGCTCTCAGGAGTGATCGGCTGTGCGGCATACATGGCGGTGAAGGAGCGACGGCCTGTAATTATCGGCACCACCTTGCCGGTGGAGAGAGGGCGGCCTGTTCTGCCCTCGTCAGAGCGGAGCCAAAGCAATGGGTGCGTGCGAAGCGGAATATTCAATCGCTGCGCGGCGCACCCGTAGCGCTCATCTCATACGGCTCCTTGCCATATGACCCGTGTTCCGTCCTGCTTGCGAAGGACGGAAACTGTCTTACCCGGCAATCATGATACCGGGTAAGAAGGTCGGTACCTCAGGGCGCTGAGGGTAACGCGTAGGACAAAACATAGTCGCCCTTATTGGCGTTCGTGCCTGTGCGTGTCGCCCCGCCCGCTACAACCAGAACATATTGCTTGCCGTTCTGGACATAGCTCATCGGCGTACCCTGACCGCCAACCGGCAGGCGCTGACGCCAGACTTCCTTGCCGTTACGCAGGTCGAAAGCACGCAGGTAATTATCGAGCGAGCCATGGAAGAAGGCGAGATTACCCCCTGTCACCAACGGGCCACCCATGGTGGGCATACCGACCGGAATATAGATGTGCGGAATGATTCCCTTCTCCCCGAAAACCCCGTGAATGGCGGCATCCTGAATACTGCCCACTGGCACCTGCCAGAGCGTCTTCTGGGTTTTGAGGTCAATGGCCGTCAGTGACCCGTAGGGCGGCTTGAAGCAGGGCGCCCCCATGGGCGAGACGAACATCGAGCGCTCCACACCCCAGGGCGTGCCCAGCTGCTCCGAATATTCGCCTTCGGTGGAAGGAACGAGACCCGCATGGGCGGCGTCCTCGCGCTTGATGAACTGACCCCACATAGCCATGCGGATATCGTTCACCACCAGCACGCCGGTCTGCGGATCAAGCGCGCCACCACCCCAGTTGGACCCACCATAATAACCGGGCCAGATCAGGGTTTTCTGCTTGTCGCTCAGAGGAGTCCATTCACCCTCCCAGCGCATTTTCTTGAACGCGATGCGGCAATAGAGCTGATCGAAGATCGTTGCCCCCCACATGTCGCTTTCCTTGAGCGGCGCAACACCGATCGACAGGTCGGAATAGGGCTGGACCGGGCTGATGCGCTGGCCAGGCATACCATCGGTTGCGACCTTGCGGTCTGTCACCTTGACCACAGGCTTGCCGGTCCGGCGGTCGAGCACGAAAATCTGGCTGCGCTTGGTCAGGCCAACCACAACCGGAACCGTCTCGCCATTCGCCCCAGGCAGATCGTACAGGATCGGCTGTGACGTTACGTCATAATCGAACATGTCGTTATTGGCGGTACGGAAATGCCAGTGTTCCTGACCCGTGCGCAGATCGAGCGCCAGGATGGTATCGTTATATTCATCCGAATAGGGATGACGGTTACCGGTCCAGAAATCGGGTGTCTGATTACCCATCGGAATGAAGGCAAGACCGAGCTTGGGATCGTAAGATGCCGTACCCCAGAAATTGGGCGTCTCAGGCGCATAGATCTGACCCGCAGGTAGCGGGCGGCTGTCGCGGTTTCCGCGCGAGGCATCCCAGGCCCAGACAAGACGACCCGTACGGACATCGTAGCCACGAATGACGCCGGAAGGCTCACCCACGGTCATGTTGTCGTTGATCTTGCCACCCACCATGATCACGCCATCTGCCACCAGCGGCGCAGATGTCAGGTAATAGGATCCCGGTGCCGTGGAGCCAAGACCCTCAAGCAGGTTGACCATGCCATGGTCGCCAAAATCCTGACACAGGGCACCCGTAGCGGCATCAAGCTCGAAAAGGCGGGCATCATTGGTGGTGCTGACAATACGGCGGGCGCAAGGCGCTGACGCATCGACTGGCGCAGGCGCAGCCGGCAAGGCGGGAGCGGCAGACGCGGTGTCTGCGGGGGCAGCGGCCCCGGCAGCGGACGGCGCTGTGGTGGTATCTGCGACGTCCTGCGGGCCGAAAGCCTTGGCATCCGGTGCAAGCAGCGACATGGTTGTCATATCTGCGTAGCTTACGCCACGGCAACGCTTCCAGCCCTTGTTGCCACGCGTCACCTGCATATGCGGGTCAAAGCGCCATTTCTCCTTGCCCGTGACCGGGTCGAGCGCAATCACCTTGTTGAGCGGCGTGCAGAGATAAAGCGTGTCGGCAATCTTGAGCGGGGTGACCTGATACTCGGCACCATCGATGGCAAGATCTCCTGTATGGTAGCTCCAGGCTAGCTTCAGGTCCGAAACATTCCCGGCATTGATCTGCACATAGGGTGCAAAGCGATCACCCGTGAGGTTACGCCCCCAGGCAGGCCAGTCATTGCCGTTCTGCTGGCCAAGCGCCGTGTCAGGCTTCGGCGCGTCAGCCGCATTGCCTGCGACTTCGGCATGGGGCTGGAACATACCCAGCGAGATCCCGCAGAAAATGATCGCATAAAGGGCTGCAATGCCAAAACCCCAGGCGCGCGGCACCGCGCTTGAACGCAATGCCCCTTTTTCGCCCGGGCGCGACGAGGCACCGAAACCCGGGGCCAGCAGACCGACGACAATCGGAAGGGCAATGAATACGACGACGCGTGGCACAACCAGCCAGAACACATCACCCACTTCACTGAACGCCCAACCGGCGGCCACAAGACTGAGCAGAATGGAAACTGGCAAGGCGATCGCCTTGCGGGCCATGACGGCAAAGCCGACAGAGGCCATCATCAGCCCCAGAAGAATATAGACCCAGCTACCGCCCAGCCAGGCGAGGTCTATCCCTCCCAGGGTCAGGCCAATACCGAGTAAGCCGATCACCAATCCGATGACGGCACTCACGAGATGCACAAGGCTTTTCACAACTCATCCCCGCATGACGGCCCGGATGATGGCGTTGCCCGGTATCGAAGCGCGACACATCCGGGGCCGTTGAAGCCATGAGAACCACGAACCAGTATCGGCATGCCCGCAGAAGAGCAGACATCTGGCGTCATGGGCTCAAAGAATGGGTTATTCTGGCCTAGTTTATTGATTTTACGTCATCACATCTTCATTACGCAGCAATGTTATGACATTCTTTTGTTCAGTCTGTCCTACTTTGCTGTTTCATCGCCGTTATTGATGGTTGTTTTGGAGCACCGGAATATCTGATTGCACCTGGTCCTCGCTGCATCTCTCCAAGGGGATCAGAACGCGAAACAGCGCGGCACCATGCCATACCTTGCAAGCCAGTCTGTTGCGACATACCCGCTTTCAGGATGACGCTTCGGCCTACCCCCCCCTTGGCTTTGGCCTTCCTGGCCGAGGCCGTTACCGGAATGGCCTTTCCCGGTACGAGCGCGCGGCACGTTCAGGCGGTCGCCTCACTAACAACTTCCGGGGCCGGGAATTATGCGTGACGTGAGGCGAATGATCGAAGGTCAGGGTATCTTCATGGAACATCAGCCCCACACGTGCCTGATCCTTAAGACGACTCGCGGCTGCACCGCCGCGAACTGTCACACCCTCCATAACCGGGGCTTTCTCTCACCCGGCACTGCTCTCGCCCTCTCCTCGCCTCCCGCCAAGAGCGACACAAGAGGATCGAAAAAAGCCCTCTCGACGTCCTGACAGTGACAAAGGCGGGAGATATTTCCCGCCACTTGCCGGAAAAATCTCCCGCCGCCTGACTGACTTCAGATCACAGGCGCAGCGGGCAGTTCGTTCACGGTCACCACACGCCAGACACCATTGATCCGCTCGATAATGGATACCGAAAGGTTCTGGATGGAAAAGCGCAGCCCCGTATCGGGATGGACATTGAGGGCGTGGGACAGGGCAGCACGGATCGCTCCGCCATGACTCACCACAACCGTGTCCTGACCGGCATGACGATCAGCCATTTCATCGAGCGAATGGCCAACACGGGCGCAGACATCAAGCATGCTTTCGCCGCCCGGCGGCTGCTCCGAGGCCGAGAGCGACCAGAAATTATGGGCGGTCTGACGCAGCTTCAACGGGAGTTCCTGATGGGGCAGATTATGCCACTCCCCCATGGATTGCTCGGTAAAGCGCGGCTCGATGGTCATGGTTCGCGGGCCGTACCCGGCCTCGAAAATAGCGCGTGCCGTGTCCTGCGCCCGCTTGAGGGGTGAGACAACCCAGTTGGCCTCTGCAGGAAGACGACGCCCGAGCGCCGTATAATAGGGTACCTGCAACGCCAGATGCTCGGTGCAGAGCTCGACATCCATCGAGCCATAGACGCGCATCCGGGCCGAGGCCTCAACGATGGCATGACGGATCAGCCAGAAGCGGGTGACGCCCGATGGCAGCTGCATGGAATCGAGAAAATGACCATGGGCCTTGGGATCGGTAGCAGGAGCCTTGTCAGTCTGGGTCATGATGCACGGGGCTTTCTCGGCTGGTGGGCATAAGGGGCATAGCGCGGCTGCGGGTCGACCGGCGCGAGGCGGGTCCAGTGATCGAGGATGACCGTGATCTTTGCCAGAGCCCGACGCACATCGGCAAATTCACGCTCCAGCCGAACAGCATTGGGCAGACCGGCATGGGACGGCTCGCCCGAAACCAGACGCGCCCCGGCGCAAAGGCGCAGCGCCCCGGCATTCTCGCCACCAAGGGCCGGATGGGGCACAGGCACGGGCTGACCCAGATGACACAGGAGAGGCGCAAGCTCCTCACCTGGCACCCAGGGGGAAAGATCCGCGTTCAGCCAGCGATGCAGCGCGCGCGACCTTTCAAGATCGAGCGGTTTCTCCGGATGGTCAGGGTCGTGCACCAGAAAGGAGAATACGGTCGGGATCGTATCCCACAGGACCTCGCCTTGCACGTCGCGCCGGTCGAGAGACGGCATGGTGAGCAGGGTCAGCGCAGGATGGGCCGCGATTACCTCATGGGCATGGCGTTCGAAGCGACGCAGCGTATCGACAATCTGCTCAGCCGGTACAGCGGCAAAAGCCTCGCTCTCGGCCAGGGCAGCCTGCCAGCGCAGGGCGAGGCCAAGATTGCCATCGCAGCCAAGCGGCGTGGGCGACGCCGTATGGGGCCAGTCACATCGATGGAAATAGGCGGCAAGCCCCTGCGGCAGGCTGAAATGCGGGAGTGCTGCCGTAAAGGAGTCTGGCAGCAGGATCGCGCCGCAGAAAGGTGGCCCGGTGAGGAATTTGGAGCCTGTAGTCATGACAAGCATGCCGGCGCGCACGAGAGAGGTGATCCGATGCGGTGCCAGGCGGGCCTGACAGGCATCGACAACGAGCGTGATTCGCTCGGGGTAGCTGGCCGCGAGGCGACACAGCATGTCGGTACAAGGCCCGACCAGCCCGGTCTTTGACATATCGAGCTGATGCAGGATGACATGATGCCCGGCTTCAAGCTCCTCCCTCACCCCGGCCTCAACCTCCTTGTTGAGATCGGCGCAGGTTCGCGGTGTGCCATCAGCCAGACGTATGGCAATGCCGCGTATGGTCGTCCCGGCAGGAAAGCCTTCGAGATGACGGGCCTTGTCGGCCGAACTGCCCAAGGCGGTTCCGGCGGCAAAATGCCGTCCCTGCGCCGCCAGCGGAACACCACTGCCCGTTTCATCGGGGGCAATCAGGATATTGACGATGGCACGCCCCTGCGCACGCATCAGGCCCATGGCCAGTACGGCCAGTTCGCAATCCGTGCCCGATGCGGCAAGGATGACATTGTCGCGTGACCCTAGCCCATATAGCGCGGCGATCTTCTGACGCACCTGCAGGCACGCCGCCTCGCGAGATGCCGCACCATCCCCGCCGGTCAACGCATCCAGCACGAAAGCGCGCCTTGCCCGCTCGGCCCCCAGATATCCCCGCTCGGACAGGGATGACGCGGTGGAGGAGGAGAATGTCACCGCCCAGGGACGGGGCCGATGGGAACACCCGTACCGGTTCAACCCGGTTTCAGGGTTGATGACGAGACGTTCGTCGCCGCCATCGGCCATCAGATATTCAGCCGGAGCCAGACACGACCAGAGGGGAGCAAGGCGGGCAACAAGACCATGACTGTCGCAGCCATCGCGCAGGATTTCAGGCGCGGCATCAGGCAGAAACTGCGTCAGGGCAGGCCAGAGTGCATCAAGGCGCTCGGGCGGCGGCGGCTGGCTGGCAGCAAAGTCGCTCAGCCATGTCAGTTCGGGCGGCAGATGGGGCGTGACACAATCGAGACGATGAAAAAGGGCGGCCACGCGCGCAGCGACCACGATGGCGACAGCCTGATCGTCAACAGGCAGTCCCCGGCACAGGAAATCCAGTTCAAGTGCATAGCGCAGCAAGACCGGCGCGATATCCGGATGCCCGAAGGCAATGGCACCGAGGGTGATTGACCGATCCGAAACAATGAAGGGCCGTGTCAGGCGGGGCGACAGATTGAAGACGACCTGATCGGACAGGGTTTGCAGGTCAGGCCGGTCCAGTGCCGCCAACAGGCTGTCTGTAATGTCTTCTGCCAACACGCCGCTTTTCCCCCTTTGAGGCGGTGGTTTATAGCCCAACCCCGGATGAACCCCAAATCACCGAATGTCACAGATTGCCCTGCCTGTCGGGCTCACGACATCCATGCGGCAATCATCACTGCGGCGAGAAATACCCCCACATCCGGTCTTTCAGCCCTGCCCGGTCGAGCCTGAAACTCATACTCCCTCAGGCATCATGCCCTGAGGAATGATGGGTAGTTGTTGCCGGCATAAAGCGATCAGTCTTTCCCTGAACCAGCGATGCGCCGGATCGGCAGAAAGTCTCGGGTGCCAGAGCGCAGAAATGGTAATGGCAGGCGCCTCAAACGGCAGGTCGAAAACACGAAGGCTCTGATCCGCCCGGATGGATGATCCCGGCACAAGCGCCACCAGATTGGTAGCAGAGGCCAGACGCAGGGCATCATCGAAGGCGGGCACCACCACTTTCACCGTGCGGGTCAGGCCCTGCTGTGCCAACGCCCGGTCAACGGGCCCCGCTGCGCTTCCGTGGCGCGAGGCCACAACATGATGGCATTGTGCATAGCGCCCCGCCGTCACAGGGCCATCGAAAAGAGAGTGCGTACGCGCCGCCACCCCATAAAACCGGTCATGGAATAAGGTCTTCATGCGCATCTCGGGCCCGAAATCACCGGGTCCGATGACGCCAACCTCCAGATCTACCGTCCCTTCCCGCATGGATGTCGCTTCCTTGCTGCGCCTTGGCAGAAAGACGAGACTTACCCCCGGTGCCTCTGACAGGAATACCTGCACCAGCCGCGTTGCGCAGGCCTCGATGAAGCCTTCATTTGTCCGCAGCGTGAACTGCCGCTCCAGCGTCCGAGGGGTAAAACTCGCCTGCACAGGCGAGAGAAGGGCCTGTGCTTGCATCGCCACCTCCCGCACGGACTCACTCAGTGCAAGTGCGTGCGGCGTTGGCACAAGCCCCCGGCCACCGCGCACCAGAAGAGGGTCGCCTGTGCTCTCGCGCAGCCGCATGAGCGTACGGCTCATTGCTGAAGCGCTGAGGCCCAGGCGCCCCGCCGCCTTTACGACGCTGCGCTCTGACAGGAGGGCATCAAGCGCAACCAGAAGATTGAGATCCATTTTCATTACCTGGTGGTCTTTCCGGATGTCGGATCCGCAGAGATCCAACATATCTAACCTTGCTGAAGAGGCGTTTGGTGCACTGTTAAGTTGCACGCGATGCGTCTGGCGCAATTGCTGGGGTCACCGCATTTCTGGCCGGTCTCGAAACCGCGCAAGGACTTTCCGGCATGAGCGACCTCAACTCTCCCGCCCGCCCCCCTCATCTGCTCTTGATCGGCGCCTCACGCGGTCTGGGCCTGGCCCTTGCCGAAGAATTCCTGACGCGAGGCTGGGAAGTTACCGCGACGATACGTGGAAATCCGGGCGCTGACCTTCGTCAATTGGTCGAACGCTTCGCGCCTTGGCTGCATATCGAAAAGCTCGACATGACCGAGGCGCCCATGATCGAAGCCCTTAGGTCTCGTCTGAGTGACTCGTTGCCCTCTGCTGTGTCCGAAAGCCCGGATCATCCGGCAACACCTCTCAGGATGCGCCCCTTCGACATGCTGTTCGTCAATGCAGGGACGACAAATGCCCAGCCGGATCAGCCCATCGGTCAGGTAAGCAGCTCGGATTTCATGCAGGTCATGATAACCAATGCCCTCGCCCCCATGCGCGTAATCGAGACACTGGAGTCTCTCGTGGCCCCGCAGGGACTGATCGGGGTGATGTCTTCAGGGCAGGGCAGTGTCAGCAATAACAACGCGGGACGGCGTGAGCTCTATCGGGGCAGCAAGGCGGCACTGAACCAGTTCATGCGCTGTTACGACGCGCGCACCGGCCGGTCACGCCCCCTCGCGCTCATTGCTCCGGGCTGGGTGCGTACGTCACTGGGTGGGCCTGATGCGCGCTTCTCGATTGGGGAGAGCATTCCCGGTGTGGCGGATGTCCTAATTGCCCATCAAACCGGCAGCGGACTCATCTATCGCGATTTCAAGGGCCGTGATGTTCCCTGGTGAGGCTTTCCCGCTTGAGGGATTGCGCGCCCGTGGGGGAAGAACAAGGCGATATCAGGGTAGAAACAGATATGAAACGATAGCGGAACATGTATTGGACGCGCCTGCATAACAGGAATATGTTGCGTATGTAACGTTTCATGTGACGCTACACTCGGTATCCGGAGATCTCCCCAGCCCCGATACAAGCCAACGGGCAGCCGGACCATGCAGTGGCGTCAGCGAGGTTTCACCATGTGCAGTCCAGTGACAAACAAGACGCCGACCGACAAGAGCGATACCTCGAACCACGATGAGGCGCCCGGAACATCGCGCACCCGGCGATCGGCGCGGCCGATCATGGCTGTCGCCTCAAGCGGTCTTGCCGCTGCCCTCTCGCTGGCTTCAGCCCACGCCGCAACCATGAGCGCGTCACCATTTGGTACGACGCAGGCCGGGCAAAAGGTCGAAGCCTATACCTTGAGCGCCTCTAACGGCGTGGAAGTGACCATCATGACTTATGGTGGAGTCATTTTACGCGTCATGGCCCCTGATCGTGAGGGAAAACGCGATAACGTGGTGCTCGGCTATGCGTCGCTCGCCGAGTATGAGGCCAAAAGCCGGGCCAATGGGGTGTTCTTCGGCGCGACAATCGGACGGTATGCCAATCGCATTGCTAAAGGTCGCTTCACACTCGATGGCCATGATTACGCAGTGCCGGTTAATAACGGCCCGAACTCACTGCATGGCGGCAAGGACGGCTTCGACCGGCGTATCTGGAAAGCCCATGAGATCGCCCACTCTGGCAATAAGGTAGGCGTTGCCCTCTCCCTGATCAGCCCGGACGGTGATCAGGGTTATCCCGGTGCGCTGAATGTGACGGTCACCTACACGCTCGACGATCAGGGCGCACTGGGTATCGAATACAAAGCGACCACATCCAGGCCTACCGTGCTCAATCTAACCAATCACTCCTACTTCAATCTCGCCGGGGCAGGATCGCAGGACGGTATTTTCGGCCAGATGCTGCAGATCGAAGCGCATCATTATACCCCGACAGATTCGACTCTCATTCCGACGGGCGAAATTGCTTCGGTCGTCGGGACACCTTTCGATTTCACCACAGCAAAGCCAATCGGGCGCGACATACGCCTCGCCAATGCACAGCTGCTCATGGCGCATGGCTATGACCATAACTGGGTGGTTGATGACTCGTCATCACCAGACGGCCTCAGACACGTCGCCACGCTCTGGGACCCGAAAAGCGGTCGCAGCATGGAGTGTCTGAGCACCGAACCGGGTGTGCAGGTCTATACCTCCAATTTCCTTGACGGCTCGGACTCAGGAAACGGCCATATCTTTCGCCAGAGCGACGCTGTGACCTTTGAAACCCAGCATTTTCCCGACAGTCCCAATCAGCCAAATTTCCCCTCGACACGCCTGAACCCGGGGCAGGTTTTTCAAAGCCGTACGGTCTTCCGTTTCGGCCTGCATGAAAGTGATGGGAAGTGACCACCATTGAAACGCACGAAGGTCGGCTTGATTTCAGGAAATGACCAGGAAGCAAATCCTGTGATGCCACGTTGAGCCCGGGACGTAGCGCCTGTTTTGGCAGGCGCTATGAACCACCGGCCACGCAGACGGCATGAGCTTTTGCCCGATGGCGTCGCCTTCTCAGTTGAGAGGTTGTCATGAACGCTGTCTGGGCCCTTCCCTTTATCCTCATTGCCGGTGCGCTTCAGGCACTGGGCGCCACCATGAACGGGGCATTGGCGAAATCCCTCGTCAATCCGTGGCTTGCGACCTCGGTTTCGTTTCTGCTCGTGCTGTTTCTGGCAATCGGTCTGTTTGCCTGCATGCCGCGCCCGCTGCCCAGTGCGGGTGATCTGGCCAGTATGCCCTGGTGGGCGCCGCTTGGCGGCATCACGGGGGCCGTGGCCGTGTTTGCAGGGCTTCTGCTGATCCAGAAATTAGGCGCCGGGCCGGTCAATGGACTGACCATTACCGCCAATCTCGTGACCAGCCTGCTGATCGATCATTTCGGGCTTCTGCGCATGGAAGTGCACAGCCTCAACCCCTATCGTATCACCGGCGCGGTGCTGATGATCGCAGGGGTCGCGCTGATCGCACGGTTTTAAGAGCAGGCGAGACCAAAGGCGCTCTGACAATTGTTCAGACGCAGGGCTCTGGATCAGGCGGAGCACTCAGCGCCGCATTACCCTGCCACGCCTGTCGAGTATGGACAGAGAAATCCTGCCAGTTCAGTCGCGGTTGGATAGTCTGGCACAAAAAAAGGGGGCCGAAGCCCCCTTTTTCGGTTCTTTCTCCCGGTAGGAGAATACCTCAGTTCTTAGCCTTGTCGACCAGCTTGCCCTTGGCGATCCAGGGCATCATGCCGCGCAGCTTCTCGCCGGTCTTTTCGATCTGGTGAGCATCGTTGCGCGCACGAATGGCCTTGAAGCCAACGCCGCCGGACTGGTTTTCCAGAATGAAGTTGCGCACGAAGGTGCCGTCCTGGATGTCGGTCAGAACGCGCTTCATCTCGGCCTTGGTTTCAGCCGTCACGATGCGCGGGCCGGTGACATATTCACCATACTCGGCCGTGTTCGAGATCGAGTAGTTCATGTTGGCAATGCCGCCTTCGTAGATCAGATCCACGATCAGCTTCATTTCATGCAGGCACTCGAAATAGGCCATTTCGGGAGCGTAGCCGCCCTCGACCAGCGTTTCGAAACCGGCGCGGATCAGCTCGACCAGACCGCCGCAAAGCACGGCCTGCTCACCGAACAGATCGGTTTCGACCTCTTCCTTGAAGCTGGTCTCGATGATGCCGGCGCGGCCGCCACCATTGGCCGAAGCGTAGGACAGGGCGATCTCGAGCGCCTGGCCTGTTGCGTTCTGGGCAACAGCCACGAGCGACGGTACGCCGCCACCCTTCTGGTACTCGGAGCGAACCGTGTGGCCGGGGCCCTTCGGTGCCACGAGGAACACGTCCAGATCGGGACGGGCTTCGATGATGCGGAAATGGATCGACAGACCATGCGCGAAAACGAGCGCTGCGCCGTGCTTCAGGTTCTTTTCGAGCGACTCCTTGTAGAGTGCGCCCTGGCCTTCGTCAGGCGTCAGAACCATCACGACATCGGCCCAAGCCGCAGCGTCGGCAGGGGTCATGACCTTGAAGCCAGCGCCTTCGGCCTTGGCAACAGCCGACGACTCAGGACGCAGGCCGATGACCATATCGGTCACGCCGCTGTCCTTCAGGTTGTTGGCATGGGCATGGCCCTGGCTGCCGTAACCGATGATGGCAACCTTCTTGCCCTTGATCAGGCCCAGATCACAGTCACGATCATAATAGACGCGCATCAGAAAGACTCCTCGATGGATTGAAAGACTTCGGTACCACGGCCTATAGCGGCGATTCCGGTCCGGGACACTTCCGCAAGACCAAGCGGTTGCATCAATTCGACGAAAGCGTCGATCTTCTCGGCGCTTCCCGTCAGTTCAAAAACAAAAGACCCTGCCGTCGTATCGACAGCATGAGCGCGAAATGCCTGGGCAATACGCATGCCTTCGGTACGCATCTCGCCCTTGCTGACAACCTTGATCAACGCCAGCTCACGGGCCACGTGCGGCCCGCTCTCGGTCAGGTCACGCACACCATGCACCGGGATCAGGCGCGCAAGCTGCGCCTTAATCTGGGCAATCACCATTTCGGTGCCCGAGGTCACGATGGTGATACGCGAGAGGTTGCGCGTGGCATCAATGGCAGAAACGGTCAGGCTTTCGATGTTGTAGCCTCGCCCGGAGAACAGACCGACGACGCGGGCCAGGGCGCCGCTCTCGTTTTCGATCAGAACCGCAATGACGGCTCTCTGGATATCCTGTGCCATCAGACCAGCATCATGCCTTCTTGAGTAATCCGGGCCGCATTGGCTTCCTGATCGGGGCCAAGCAGCATCTCGTTATGCGGGGCGCCCGACGGAATCATCGGGAAGCAGTTTTCGTCCTGCGCCACACAGATATCCGCCACCACCGGGCCGTCATGGCGCAGCATCTCGTCAATCACGCCATCCAGCTCGCCCACGCAGGTGGCGCGCAGCCCCTTGCCGTGGAAGGCTTCGGCCAGACGGATGAAGTCGGGCAGCGCCTCGCTGTAGGATTGCGAATAGCGCGAGCCATGCAGCAATTCCTGCCACTGGCGCACCATGCCCATATAGCGGTTATTCAGGATGAACAGCTTCACCGGCAAGCGATACTGCGCCATGGTGCCCAGTTCCTGAATATTCATGAGCGTCGAGGCCTCACCGGCAATATCGATCACCAGCGCATCGGGATGCGCTACCTGCGCACCCACAGCGGCAGGCAGGCCATAACCCATCGTGCCAAGGCCACCAGAAGTCAGCCAGCGATTGGGCTTGTCGAACTGGAAGTGCTGCGCCGCCCACATCTGGTGCTGGCCAACTTCCGTGCTGACAAACGTATCGCGCCCAAGCGCCTGCGTGGCTTCATAAAGGCGGCGAATGGCATATTGCGGGCGGATGATGGCGCTCGGAGCCTGATCCTGCACAAAACCGAAGGAGTCCAGCGCGCGCCAGCCCTCGATCTGCGCCCACCAGGGGCTCAGATCCTGACCATCGCCATCCCAGGCCGCCAGCAGCGCCTCGATGGTGCGACCGACATCGCCAACCAGCGGCACATCCACGCGAATGATCTTGTTGATCTGCGAGGGATCGATATCGGCGTGAACCTTGAACGAATTGGGCGAGAACGCATCGACGCGCCCCGTCACACGGTCATCGAAGCGCGAGCCCAGCGCGATCAGCAGGTCGCAGCCATGTGTGGCCAGATTGGCCTCGTAGCTGCCATGCATACCCAGCATGCCCAGAAACTGACGGTCTGTCGTCGGGAAGGCGCCCAGACCCATCAATGTGGACGTGACCGGGAAATTTGTGCGACGCGCCAGCTCGCGCAGACCTTCCGACGCCTTGGGGCCCGCATTGATCACGCCGCCACCCGTATAAAGAAGCGGACGCTTGGCGCGCTTCATGGCAGCGATGGTCTGGCGGATTGCCTCGCCATCAGCATCGATATTGGGACGATAGGGGCGATGCAGACGGCCCTCGCCCGGGGCTGGCAAAGGCGCATTGCCGACCGAGATATCCTTGGGCAGGTCAATCAGCACAGGGCCGGGGCGGCCACCAGCCGCCACCTCGAACGCCTCGCGCACGATCGGTGCCAGATCCTGACCACGACGCACCAGATAATTGTGCTTGGTGGCCGGACGCGTGATGCCGGTCGTATCGGCTTCCTGAAACGCGTCATTGCCGATCAGCGCTGTGGGCACCTGGCCGCACAGGCAGATCAGCGGAATGGAATCCATCAGCGCATCGACCAGACCCGTCACGGCATTGGTAGCACCAGGGCCGCTGGTGACCAGCACAACGCCGACCTTGCCGGTCGAGCGCGCATAGGCCTCTGCCGCATGAACGGCGGCCTGCTCATGGCGCACCAGAACGTGGCGGATATGATCCTGCTTGAACAGCGCATCATAGATGGGCAGCACCGCGCCGCCGGGATAGCCGAAAATGACCTCGACGCCCTGCTCCACAAGCACGCGCAGGAGCACCTCGGCACCATTGAGCGGCGCTGTCGAAGTTTTTCCGGTCTGCTGTGTTGACGCGTTCATGTGAGCGCACCCCTTTCATTGAGCGGGCGGGTTTATGACGGGATTGAGGATTCGTCAATGGTCGATTGTATGAAAGTTGCTATTTTTTCGAATTCTCTTTCCGAAAATTGCGTACGCTCGTCATATCTTTGCAAGGAAATCATGCAATCCTGCTCTGCGCCCAGCGCATGGTGATTGAACCACGTAGCCTGACGTCGCGTGTACTGTCCCGTGGCGATCACTGCACGGGATATCGCTTCCTCCAGCCCAAGGGTTCCGGCAAGAACGGCGCTCAGCTCTGGCACACCATGCGCCCGCATGGCGGGCAAAACGGGCGAAAGCCCCCGTGCCACAAGGCGTTGCACTTCCTCCATCGCCCCCCGTTCCATCATGCGTGAGAACCGTTCCGCAATCGCCGCACGCAGCGCCTCACGGGGCGGATGAAGCCTTACGGAGACAAAGCGAAACGGGGCGGGCGGCAGGCCGGGCTGGTTGCGCCAGTACGAAAGCCCATGCCCTGTGCCACGCAACACCTCCAGCGCACGGGCCACACGCTGCCCATCGCCTGGTCTCAGCGTCTGGGCTGTATCAGGATCATCCTGCATCAGCAGGGCATGAGCGGCCTCGCTTCCCTCTTGCTCCACAAGGGTGCGCGCCCAGTTGCGTGCGGCATCGCCGGGTTCGGGCACCTCGACCAGACCATCAAGCAAGGCCCGCAGATACATGCCTGTGCCGCCACACAGGATTGGCAGCCGGTCCTGCGCCCGTGCCGCCTGCATTTCCGCCAGTGCGGCCTCGCGCCACCACGCCACACTGCCGGGTCGCGCCGCATCCAGCACGCCGTAGAGACGATGCGGCGCACGCGCTTCATCCTGTGCATCGGGGCGGGCGGTGAGCACATGCAGATCCTCATAGACCTGCATGGAATCGGCGTTGATGACGGTGCCTCCAAAGCGCTCCGCCAGCCCGAGCGCCAGCGCCGACTTGCCGGAACAGGTCGGTCCCGCCACAATAAGGGCCACCGGGGCCAGGGCAATCGACGCGTCAGCCATTCTGTCTTGCTGTCCCAAGCGTTTCTACCAGATGGGCCAAGATGACCTTACCTTACGTTCTCGTTCTCGTTGCCGACCCTGCACAGGGCACCCTGTCCAAAGATGCCATCGACATTGCGCGGAACATGGTCAAGGGCAAGAACCCCATCGTGCTTTCGCCGGGCGAAGCCGTCGAAATCCCCTGCCCTACCCCGGCACCGGGCGCACCAACCATCGCGACCATCCGCGCAACACTGGCCCGTCATAAGGTGGATGCCCTGCTGGTCAAGACACGCGGCCGTCGCAAGGCTGTGCTCGTGGCTGATATGGACAGCACCATCCTCGACGGTGAAACCCTCGATGAGGTCGCAGCCCTGCTGGGCGTGGGTGACGCCGTCGCCCAGCTCACCCTCGACACCATGAACGGCAAACTGGATTTCGAGGAGTCCCTGCGGACACGTGTCGCACTCCTGGAAGGCAAATCCGCCTCCTGCCTCGAAGAGGTCTGGCAAAATTCAAGGCTCAATACGGGTGCCCGTACGCTTGTGCAGACCATGCACGCCCACAACGCCCGCACGGCGCTTGTCTCGGGTGGCTTCACCTATTTCACCAGCCGCGTGGCAGAGGCCTGTGGTTTTGACGAGCATTACGGCAATGAATTCGACATCGTGGATGGCGTGTTTACAGGCAAGCTCGCTGCCCCCGTGCTGGGGCCGAACAGCAAGGAAGAGCATCTGACCCGCCTCCTTGAAGAGCGCGGCGTGAAGGCTTCGGCAGCCCTGACGACAGGCGATGGCACCAACGACCTGCCCATGCTCGCCGTCGCCGGTCTGGGCATCGCCTATAAGGGCAAGCCAAAAGTGCGCCAGATGATCGACATGCAGGTCAATCACTCGACCCTGCGGGCCCATCTGTTCGCTCAGGGTTATCCGGCGAGTGTTTTCGTGGACTAAGGGTTCACGGGGCGCTGCCCCATCCCCCGGAAAGGGGCTCGCCCCTTTCATCCCCTTCTGCCTATGGGGTGAAAATCGCTTCGATGCTCAGATTGAAGATTTTCGCAATGGCGAACGCCAGAGGCAGGCTTGGGTCGTAACGCTCGTTCTCGATCGCATTGATGGTCTGCCGCGAGACGCCCAGCGCCTCGGCCAGCGCATTCTGGCTGAGGCCCTGAGCCAGACGCAGATCGCGCATGCGGTTTCTCACCGGTATCTCCGGCATGCAACGATCATGCCTGCGAGCCACAGAAGCGCCATAAGCGGCCAGATGGCGAAGGCGCGAATATGGGGCGCGCCAGCGTTCTCAGCGAAGCCCCATCCTATGGTGATAAGGGCCGTGCCGAGAAAAGCCGTCGCTATGGCGTCGAACTGAACGCGACGCTGAAGTTCATCCATGCGCCGCAGTGCTCGCATGATAACCCATGCCACGGCCACGGCTCCAAGCATGGGCGCCATGCTCAGAGCGAAAAGAAGCGTCCCTGTAGGGTGAAGCTGATGCTCCAACACACCTGATGTGAGGAGCAGAAAGAGATACAGCAACAATGCCGCGCCGAGCTCGATCCCGTACTGTCTGGGCCTGAACATGCGTTTCTCCATGTAAAATACACTTTCCATATTCCTCGTTTTGGAGTGGAAAGCAAGCTTTACATCACGACGAGCGATTAAGGTGCGTGCCCGGTAACGACCTATGAAGCGTAGAAAGAACGACTCAGTTATCCTTAATCTTGGTGACTGCAGAAATGTGGCGTCGAAACCGAAGCAAGTACTCGCGAAGAGAATGGCTTGCGACCGCCGTTTATTGTTTTTAAGACCACCCGGATACATATTTGTAATAATATAAAATCATATATATCGACCAATTTGACGTATTTTTTTGCGTTTTATTTCTAGAACAAACATATTTCCAAAATGCACGAAAATAATACCCCTCTTGCTTCGAGAATCCTCCTGATTATTTCAGGACTTTCTCTTGCGACAGCAGCGATTGCCCATGCGATCACACTCTATCTCGGTCCATCCGCCTATGGAGTCATCGGTGCTGGCCCGGATATGGCGCGTAAGGCATCGCAAGGCGATTGGTACCCGGCAGCAATCCTCGGTACGATCGGTCTCATTCTGCTTATTGGTGCTTATTCCGCGTTCGCAGGAGCACGCTGGCTTTGGCGACCGCCTTTGCCAGCACTACGCCTTGCCCTCTTCACGGTCACGGCGCTGCTTTTGGGTCGCGGTGCCATCGGCGTTTTTCTGCTGGGCTTGCTGTGGCTCAATGGCGTCCAGATGGAAACTCTCTATATCGCCGGGCTGGGCGGAAGCCTTGCCTTCTGGATAGGGAGTTCCATCCTGTGCCTTCTGGTTGGATCAATACAGCTGGCCGCAACGTCGCTCTCACGCGACCTCTACTGAGCGCAGTGCCGTATTGCAGTGGGGGTTTTCAGAGCGCAACGCCCCCTCGACAGGTTCAGGGCAGAGCCCTGAACCCTGTGTCTCACTGACAATCGGATGAAATCGCATCGCCTTGCAGGCTGCGATCGGCAAAAGCCTGTGCTTCACTCTCGGCCGCGTTCAGGAGCGGTGAATGTTCCACACGATAGTGATGCACGCTTACAACCGTTCCGGCAGAGCATAGCGCCTGCTTCAGCTTCTCCTGCTGGGCGGGGGGCACCTGAGTATCACTGGTGGCAATCCCCAGCATGACGGGTGAAGACAGCTTGAGCGAAGGATAACGCGCCCATTGCAGTGCCGGAGCCAGCGCATTTTCGGCATCTGGCTGGAAAGTGTTGTCAGGCGTCAGACCTGCATGTTCGACCGCCCCGAAGAAATCGCCACGGCAGAGTTCGCTGGCCTTGCGGTACAGCGGCAGGGCACGGGGCTTGAAGGCGCTGGATGGGTCGAAAGAGGGATCCGCAGCCCCGAGCGACGCCCCAAGCAGCAGGCCATAAACCACGCCCGGGGCAAAGCGACGGGCCCCGTGAGCCTGGGTCAGGATATGGCCTGAATCGCCATCGAAATACGGTGCGCCAAGCGCGATCGTACCCTTGATCTGCAGGCTCGGTGCATAGGATCTTGCCAGAGCCGAGGCTGCGAGCACAGCCTGCGCACCCTGATCATGCCCCAGCAAGACGACATGGCCGCTCAGCGCAGAGAAGCGGCGACGGGCTGCCCGAACCGAGTCCAGCACAGCCATGCCTTCTGATTTGGCATTCAGGTAAAGCGCTGCCCCCGGCTCGCCCAGACCCGGATAATCGGTGGCGACAACGGCATAGCCCCGGCGCAGCCAGCTTCCGTAAAAGCTTGCCTGCGGGCCGCCAATCCCCATGATGGAGGGCGCACAGGTAAGGCCGATCCCGCTTGTGCCGTGCGCCCAGGCCACGACAGGCCAGCCACCTGCGGGCGGTGTGCCGCGCGGGACCATGACCTCAGCCGAAACCGCCACCAGATGCGTCGGGTTATGCGCATCGGTGCTGCGATAGGCCATGCGATAAGCCGTGCCAGGGATAGGCGCGTTTTTCTGCTCCATCTTGATGGCCTGCCCGGCAGCGACGGGAGCATAGCGCGATTCGGCATCCTCATCGGCATCCATCGCACAGGCGGTCAGGGTCAGGGCGGAAACAGCCATCATGGCAAGGACAGAACGCATCAGACCTCTTCGATCTAGGGGTAACGAGGGGTGGAAAGTCTCAGGAGTGTCGCGCGGGGGCAAGCCCTGTCAGCCAAGCAAACCAGAAACACCCCCGCATGCGATAGCATCATCCGGGGCAGGGTCAGTGAACCGCATAGGACAAACGCAGTGCTCACAGGCCGGTTCGGCACCCCGGGACGTTCCCATGATGGGGAATCAGGGCGACTTCATGGTCGCTCCTGCTTGTTCGGTGCAACCAGAGGCGGGCGATGCCCGATGAGCGGACGGAGATTTGACAGGCGCGACCCAGGCGCGGTCCGGCAGCAGGTGTTCCGAAAGTGAGCCGCAAAGCTGATCCGAGCCCACGTCGCTTCCTGACCATTGAGGCGCAGTCTCATCCCGCAGACCCCCGAGACGGGCGAAACAGCAGCAGGCCCATCTCTCGGGACGGTAGAGGGGTCCTTACCGCCGCAATGCCCCTGCCATGCCTTTCATTGCCACTCACCGGAACGTGACCCTGATCATCAGAAAATAGAATTATTTTTCTTTTCCAACGACAAAAAGAGAATATTAATTTCCATACAGGTCAGGAGAGCGGCCTCACGCGGGAGTTGAAATTCGCGTGGCGGGGCCGATGCTATAAGGCGGATGAGGGGTGCGGGTCCATAAGGGCGCGTCACAAGGCCGCAAGGAAGAGGAAGACGTTCATGAGCAGTCTGATTCAGCATTACATCAACGGGTCCCGTACCGAGGGTCACGGCACCCAGCGCGGAGAGGTCTTCAACCCTGCCACAGGCAAGGTGACGGCGCAGCTCGCTCTGGGTGACACGCGCGACGTCGATGATGCCGTTGCTGCCGCCAGGGCCGCCTTTCCCGCATGGTCACAAACCACCCCTCTGGCCCGTGCCCGTGTGCTGTTCCGCTTTCGTGATCTGATCGAGAAGCACGCGCACGATCTGGCGGCGGTCATCACTTCGGAGCATGGCAAGGTCCTGTCGGACGCGCTGGGCGAAGTGACGCGCGGCATGGAAGTGGTGGAATTCGCCACCGGCGCCCCTGAACTGCTCAAGGGTGAGTTTACCGAGCAGGTGGGACGCGGCATCGATGCCTGGTCGATGCGCCAGCCACTCGGGGTCGTGGCAGGAATCACGCCCTTCAATTTTCCGGTCATGGTGCCGCTCTGGATGGCACCGATGGCGCTCGCCTGCGGTAACTGCTTCATTCTCAAACCTTCCGAGCGCGACCCTTCCGCGTCGCTCGTTCTGGCTGATCTGCTGAAAGAGGCCGGTCTGCCTGATGGCGTGTTCCAGGTGGTGCATGGTGACAAGACCGTCGTGGATGCCCTGCTCAAGCACCCGGATGTGCAGGCGATCAGCTTTGTGGGCTCCACCCCCATCGCCCGCTACATCCACGAGACCGGCGTAGCCCACGGCAAGCGCGTTCAGGCTCTGGGCGGTGCCAAGAACCATGCCGTCATCATGCCCGATTGCGACCTCGACAAGACCGTCGATGCCCTGATGGGTGCGGCCTATGGCTCGGCAGGCGAACGCTGCATGGCCATTTCAGTGGCCGTGGCCGTTGGCCCTGTGGCCGATGCGCTGGTCGACAAGCTGATCCCCAAGGTCAAGGCGCTGAAAATCGGCAATGGCACGGATGACTCGACCGAAATGGGCCCGCTGGTCACCAGAGTCCATCGCGACAAGGTGGCCTCCTACGTCACGCTCGGGGCCGAGGAAGGTGCCAGGCTGCTGGTCGATGGCCGCGATTTCAAATCGACGCAGAACCCGGATGGCTTCTTCCTTGGCGGGTCGCTGTTCGATCATGTGACACCGGAGATGCGCCTCTATCGCGAGGAGATCTTTGGCCCCGTTCTGGCTGTCGTGCGCGTGCCCGATTTCGAGACCGCGCTGAAGCTGGTCAACGACCATGAATTCGGCAATGGCACCGCCATCTTCACCCGTGATGGCGATAGCGCCCGTGCCTTCACCCATCGCGTGCAGGCTGGCATGGTCGGCGTGAACGTACCCATCCCGGTACCCATGGCGTTCCATTCCTTCGGCGGCTGGAAGGCATCGCTGTTTGGCGATCACCACATGCATGGCGCCGAGGGTGTGCGCTTCTTCACCAAGTACAAGGCTGTCACCTCGCGCTGGCCGACAGGCATCCGTCAGGGTGCAGATTTCGTCATGCCCACGCTTGGCTGAGCCGAACGCCTGAAAACAGCCTGAGGCAACAACCCCTCAGGCCCTAAAACAGCCGCAAACGGGCGCGAGGGTGCACACCCCCGCGCCCGTTTTGCGTTCCGGCGCTTTGCGCGAGCCGGAACTCGGGCTATGTCCCATGACAAGAACTGGAACACGCGCCAAACCGGAGGAATTCCCATGAGCGACACCATGCCAGACCGTCTGAGCGCCACACCGGGCAGCCCGTTCTATGACGAGGCCCTGCTCGAAAAGGGAATCGGTATCCGCTTCAATGGCGAAGAACGTACCAATGTGCAGGAATACTGCATCAGCGAAGGCTGGGTGCGTCTGGCTGTCGGCAAGACGCTCGACCGCAAGGGCAACCCGATGACCATCAAGGTTTCCGGCACGGTGGAAGCCTGGATCAAGGGCCCCGAAGCCGAGGAAGCCGGCAAGGAGTAAACCCATGACGCCCACACGGATCATTATCGATACCGACCCCGGACAGGACGACGCCGTTGCCATACTTCTGGCGCTGGCCTCGCCGGAGGACATTACGGTCGAGGCGATTCTGACTGTGGGCGGCAATAGCGGCATTGCCAACACCACACGCAATGCCGCCGCCATTCTCGAACTGGCTGGCCGCGCCGATATTCCGCTGCATAGCGGATGCGACCTGCCCATGAAGCGCCCTCCCGTCCGGGCCGATCATGTGCATGGCGAGAGCGGGCTTGATGGCGCGGACCTGCCTGTACCGACAAAACAGGCTGACTCACCCCATGCGGTGGATTTCCTGATCGAAACGCTGCGTCGTGAGCCGGAAGGCAGCCTGACCATCGTGACACTGGGCCCGATGACCAATCTGGCGACAGCGTTGCAGAAGGCTCCCGATATCGCACCGCGTATCAACCGCGTTGTGTCCATGCTGGGCGCCTGTTTTGAAGGGGGGAACATCACCCCCAATGCCGAATTCAATGCCTATGTCGACCCGGAAGCCGCAGCCATTGTTCTGGGTTCCGGTGTGCCGGTAGTCATGCTGCCGCTCGATATCACCCATCAGGTGCTGACGACCCCTTCACGACTTGGGCGCATCCGCGCCATCGGCAACGAGGCCGGGCGCTGTGTGGGCGGTATGCTCGGCTTTTCAGAGCGCTTCGATCTTGAAAAATACGGCTGGCCCGGCGCGCCGTTGCATGACCCCTGCACGATCATGTGGCTGCTGCGCCCCGATCTGTTTCAGGGTCGTCTGATCAATGTCGAGGTCGAGACACAAAGTGCGCTCTCATCCGGTCAGACCGTTGTCGATTACTGGAGCGTGACGGGACGCCCTGCCAATGCGCTCTATATGCGCGATGTGGATTCAGACGGATTTTATCAGGTGTTGACGGAGCGCCTGTCGCGTCTGCCCTGAACAGACGACACCCTGTCCATCAGAAAACCCCGGAGTGCAGGAGCGCTCCGGGGTTTTTCATGTGAGCAACCGGGCCGTCTAACGGCCCGGTATTGCGCTTTTCACCAGGCGAAACCGATCGTGCCCTGCGCATTGCGGCGCTCGCCGTAATAGCAGAACTCCTGCCCGTAAGACGCATAGGCCAGACAGTTGGTCACGTAGTTCTTGTCGAACAGATTGCGCACGCTGGCACCAACTGTCCAACCCTTAAGCGATTTCGAGACGTTCGCCAGATCGTAACGCAGCGAGGCATCGAACAGCGCATATTGCGGTACCTTCACGCTGCCATAGCTGGCTTCACCGCCATAGGCCGAGGCGGAATAGCGCATGCCTGCACCAAGACCGAGTGATTTGAAGCGGCCCTTGGGAATGGTGTAGAATCCAAACAGCGACGCATTGCCACGGCCAGACTGAATAAGCGGCTTGCCAGTGGAGTCATCGTGTACGCGCTGCACGCTGACGGCAGCTTCGACCATCAGATTGTGCCAGTTGTCGATATGGGCTTCGAATTCGAACCCGTCTGAATGCACCAGCCCCTGCTGTGTATTATAAATCGAGTTCGGCAGGGAAACGAGCACATTGGTCTGCTCGATATGAAAGCCTGCGGCCGTCAACAGGATGGGCGTACCGGGCAGCTGATATTTCAGACCGCCCTCAAGCTGCTTGCCAATGGATGGATCGGCCTGATGCGTCGCGCCACTGGTCTCCTGCACCACGCCAGTCTGGGGCTGGAACGAGGTGGCGTAGCTGATATAGGGCGCAAGGCCGAACTTGAAGTGATAGAGACCGCCTGCACGCCACGTAATCTGGCTTGGGCTCTGCTTGGAATTCGACGCCGAATAATACTCGATCTGACGTGAGCGGAACCAGTCATTACGGATGCTCCCCGTCAGCACCAGACCGCCCCAATGAATCTCATCCTGACCGTAAGCGCCGATCTGATGTGAGTTCACCTTATAGCGCGCATAGGTTTCGAGCGGGTCGATACCCATATCATAATTCGGGGCGAAGACATTCAGATCCGGGGCCGCACTCTGCCCCGCCGTTTCATTGGCCCATTGTTGCTGATAGTCGAACCCCGCCATGATCATATGCGTGAGCGGCCCCGTGCGCAGCTTGCCATGCACATTGCTGTCAAATGCCAGATTGCGTGTGTGCTCGGTGGTGCCGAACCCATAGCGCGGCAGCATGCTGTCGCTGTCCCAGTATCCCGCATTATAGACGCTGCGATATTGCGTCTTGATGTCATCATAACGACCGCGCGTCGAGAAATTCCAGTCGCTGTTGAAGCGGTGATTATAGATGTACGTGATGCCGCCATGCTTGCGGTTGAATTTCTCGAAGCGTGCATCGCCATCATAGAAATTGCGGGGCAGATAACCGCCAAAAGGCGCGGGCTTGAGCGAGCCTTGCAGCGGTACACCGCCATAGGTGCCGGCCTCGGGATCGTACTGGTAGTTGCCAAGCAGGGTAAAGGTGTCCGGGCCGTTACCGCCAAAGGTGACCGAAGGGCTGATCGAGAAGCGGCGACTGCCGGTGCGTGACAGCTGGGTGTGCTGACCGTTGACCGTGCCATACAGGCGATAGCGAATGGACCCGTCCTTGGTGGCAAAACCGCCCATATCGGCGTCGACACGATACAGATCGAACATGCCGCCCGTGGCGTTGACCGAACCGTAAGAGGCGCGGTCGGTTGGCAGTTTGCTGGACAGGGCGACGAGACCACCGGGGCTGGACTGACCGTAAAGCGCCGAGGCCGGACCTTTCAGGATCTCCAGACGCTCAAGACGCGACGTGTCGATCTGCGCGATCGCATAGCCGGTCGGGCTGTCCTGCAAGCGCAGCCCGTCGAGAAATTCGGGAATGGTGAAACCACGCAGCTGGAACAGGTCATAACGCGTACCGACACCACCACGCAGATCGGGCGTGATGCCTGCTGCATAGCGGACGGCCTGATTGAGCGTCAGCACGCCACGGATATCCATTTCATTGCGGGTGACCACCGTTACGGATTGAGCCGTCTCGATGAGCGGTGTGCTCGATTTGGTTGCTGATGAGGCGATGGTTGCGCCTTTCTGACCACGCACCACAAGCTCCTCAGCCTTCGGGTGAGAGGCAGCCGGGGTCGCATGGGCAGACGACGTCGCACGTGAACCTGTAGGGCCTGAAACTGCCACGTTCTGAACCACCCCGGACGAGGCACTACGCGCCCTGACCGTTCCAGCCCCGCTTTTGCTGGAGGATTGCTGTGTCTGTGCATGGGCGCTGCCAGTCATCAGCGCCATGAGGGAAACACACATTGCCAGACCCGAGCGGGTAAATTCAGCGCGCATAAAATGTCCTGCCGTAAGAAAACGGCAGAGAGATAGCGATATTGCGAGTCATTCGCAAAGCAAGTTTAGGGAAAGTTAATATTAGCTACCCACTATGTGGCTTAAATATCACCCTCGCGTGATCGAGCCTATGTCTGCCGGCAGGGTCCTAATCGCCTCGCAGGATGTCCTTCACCTTTGCGGCCAGCGCTTCGCCAAGCGTGCGGTTATTGTCAGGCGTAAAGTGAACGCCATCGCTGCCATCGGTGGTGATATACTGGGCGGCGTCGAGGAACGCGGCCCCCCTTGCCCCCGCGAGCGCCTCATACTGGGTGGCGAGCGCCGCGATTTTAGGTACAGCCCCGTCAAATTGCGCCCTGAGCCAGGGACCGGGTATGTCACCCGGCAAGGGCGGTGCGACTACAAGCAGTGCGGGCGCCTTGTAGCCGGTGCCGACACCCCCCGTACTGGCAGCCACCTGCCCGACCAGCCTGGCCATACCCTGCGCGATATCATGGGGGGTTCGCCTGTAGGCGTTCTTGGCGTCGTTCGTACCAAGCATGATGATGACAAGATCGAGCGGCATATGACTGGCCAACGCTGCCGGCAGATAGGCCGAACCGTCCAGGCGTGGATCGTTGGCGTCGAGTGCCGTCGTGGTCCGGGCGCTCAGCCCCTCCTCAATCACATGAAATCCGTCGCCGAGAGCCTTCGCCATGACACCGGTCCAGCGCTCATCACGCTCATATCGCGTGGTAGGCGTTCCTTCCGGCACTGGCTTCCATCCCCAGGTCAGTGAATCGCCAAAGCAGAGTATATGTCTGATGGTCACGTCATGCCTCCAATCCGCTCGTTCAGGCATCGTCCACCATGCGCGTCGCTTCCGGATTTTGCAAAAACGGCCTTGACCCATCATCAGGAAGGGGAGTCAGCGATCGGGATCGAACCGGGACACGGGCATAAAAGCCACATGAGTTCCCTGATATCGTTTCGATAACAATTTGATAAAAATCAGCGCAGTGGTACCGGCTAGCCTCGACCCAGGGGCAACACCGGATTTTCGGTCAGTGCTAGCCGCGTAAAGATAATTTGAGGTCCAATCCCTCTACAATAAAGAGAAAGTTCCCAGATCCATAAACGTACTGTCATCCGAAAAGCACAGTGTCGAACTAATTATGTTGCCTTCTTGATACAATTATCAAAGCAAAATAAATTCTTTTTGCTGACTGAATTGCCCCCAGGGGCTTCTGATAGGGATGGGTTATGGACCTGATTCGCCATATAACGAGCCGTTTCTGTAAAACCATTTCTGCAGGCGCCCTGATTTCAGGCGCACTAACCGCCCTCCCCGGCACAGCCCTTGCCGATATTCCTCTGTTCAAGACGGCTACCAACCCGTGGCTACAGGGGGTCAATCTGTCCGGTCTGATCGAGGGCGGCATCATGGCAAACCCTGCCCGACCGGATAACGGCATCAATTTCGGTAACTTTCTTGGTGACCATGCCAATCAGGCGCAGCTGAACCAGATCAGCCTCACCCTGTCCAAGGCTATCGATCCGACGAAATCCGAATATCAGATCGGCTTCATGCTCGAAGCGCTCTATGGATCGGATGCGCGCTACTATCACCTGCTTGGCCTGTCGAACAAAATGACAAGCGACCGCTACCAGCTCCTTCCGGCGCAGGCCCATATCGATGTGCACGCCCCGATCTTCTCAAAGGGTGGCATCGACATGCAGGCCGGCATCCTGCCAGCCCCCATGGGCGTCGAAGTTCTGGATCCGACACTGCGTCCTTTTTACTCGCTGGCCTATACGTCTCAGTATTCCGTACCCTTCGAACATCTCGGGGCCCTGTTTCACTGGCATGTCACCCCGATGCTCGATTTCAATTTTGGTGTTGATACAGGCAATCAGACCACGTGGGGCCGCAACGACAACAACAATGCGGCTGCCGGCTATTTCGGGTTCAATCTCATTGGCCTGGCTCATGGGAAACTGAACATCAACGAATTGTCGCGCGTCGGCCCGGAAAATGCCGTCGCGGTGCTTGGCCCCCGTGCCAATACGGCGCAGCGCTGGTGGAACGACATCGCCGCCTTCTATACGGTCAATGACAAGCTCAGCCTTACCGGAGAATTCAATTTCCTGCACGATGACGGTCTGCGTGCCGAAACCTGGAGCGTCGTCACCTTCGCTGCCTACAAGATCACACCGAGCCTGACCTTCAACTACCGCGGTGAACTCTATCGGGACAATAGCGGTATGTTCGTCGTCAATTTCCTTTCCAATCAGGCTTATATGAACGCCTTTCTGGGCGGCTACGCGCCAGCCGAGACGGCCCCTGCCACCACTTATGGTGCCCTGACACTCGGCGTCACCTACCGTCCTGACCTCGGGCACGGCATACGTGTCTTTGCCCTGCGCCCCGAGATCCGCTTTGATCGCTCGCTCAACGGCACGTCTCCATTCAACGATGGTCGCAACACCGGCATGTTCACCTTTGGTGGCGATGCGATGATCGGTTTCTGATACCGCATAACGAAACGCGTAGAGAAAGGGGCATCCAGCACGGCTGGGTGCCCCTTTCTCATGCCTGATTGCAAAACCGGATCAGAGCGCTTCGAGCAGGTAGTCAACATCCCGCGCTTCGGTCGCCCAGCAGGTCACGAGGCGTATCAGTACCCCGTCGATACCCGGCGGCGTTGTCCAGCGATAGAACACGAAACCCTGAGCTTCCAGCGCGGCCACACTCCGTTCGGGCAACACGACAAACACCTCATTGCTCTGCACCTCGAAAGGCAGGGACGCCGCCGGATGGCGGCGCAAACCATGAGCGAGGCGCTGGGCCATGGTGTTGGCGTGCAGGGCATGGCGCAGCCAAAGATCATTTTCCACCAGCGCCGCAAGCTGCGCGCTCAGATAACGCTGCTTCGACCAGAGATGCCCGCCACGCTTGATACGCCGGGCAAAATTTTTCGCCAGATCTTCCCTGAAGATCAGCACGGCCTCTGACGCCATTCCGCCATTCTTTGTGCCGCCGAAGCTCACCATGTCGAACCCGGCCTTCCAGGTCATATCGGCAGGTGTGCAATTGAGTGCAGCAATGGCATTGCCCAGACGGGCGCCGTCCAGATGCGTGGCAAGATCGGATGCTCTGGCGCGTGACGTCAGGGCTGCAAGGTGATCGAGAGAATAGACCGTGCCCCATTCCGTGCTCTGTGTCAGCGAAAGCGTCTGGATCGGGCTTGTATGGACCCCGCCCCCGGCATTGGAAACCAGGGCCCGGTCGAGGGCGGAGGGATCCATGCGCCCGTCAGGCGAAGGCAGGGGCATCAGCCTTGCCCCATGCATGAAGAACTCTGGCGCCCCGCCCTCATCATTGGCGATATGGGCGCTCTGGTCGCAGATCACGGCACCAAAAGGCGCGGTGGACGCGGACAGCGCAAGGCTGTTGGCGGCCGTACCCGTGGCTACGGGAAAGACCCAGACCGGATGATCGAAAGCCTCGCGCATGAGCGCCGTCAGTCTTTCGGTCTCGGAATCCTCGCCATAAGACGGCGCTGCCCCCTCATTGACGCGTATGAGAGCATTCATCACCTCGGGGCAGACTGGCGCGATGTTGTCACTTGCGAAGTTCTTGCGTATTGCCTCGGTCACGTCCGTTCCTCACTCGTCTCTGAGGCCATCGTCCGGGTGCTGCCCGTGCCGATCGCCCTGCTACAGGAATTGCAACCATGAAACACGATCCGGCGCTTTCAGAAAAGCTCATCGACGGCAAGGCCATCGCACGCCGCCTGACGGATCGCGTTAAGGCCGAGGCCGAAACCCTGCGCGAGCGCACCGGCAAGATTCCGGGGCTGGCTGTCGTGCTGGTCGGCGATGACCCTGCAAGCGAGGTCTATGTCCGCAACAAGGCCATCCAGACCCATCGCGCCGGTATGCGCTCATTCATGCACATGCTGCCCGAGACCACGTCGCAGGACGAGTTGCTGGAACTGATTGCCCGCCTCAATGCCGATCCCCAGATCCACGGTATTCTGGTCCAGCTTCCCCTGCCGAAGCAGATCGACCCGATTCTGGTGACCAACGCCATTGCCCCCCATAAGGATGTGGATGGTCTGGGCGAGGTCAATGCCGGCAGGCTGAGCCTGGGCATCGACGGGCTGGTGCCCTGCACGCCTCTGGGGTGTCTCATCCTGCTCAAGGAGACGCTGCCCGCGCTGCGCGGGCTTCATGCCGTCATCATCGGGGCATCCAATCTGGTGGGTAAACCCATGGCGCAGCTGCTGCTCAAGGAAGGCTGTACGGTATCGGTCGGTCATATCGACACAAAGGATGCGAGGGCACTGGCCCGCGAGGGGGATATCCTTGTGGTCGCAACAGGCAAGAACGGGCTGGTGCGTGGGGACTGGATCAAGCCGGGCGCGACAGTCATCGACGTTGGCATTACGCGCATCGCCCTGCCGGACGGCAAGACGCGTCTGGTGGGTGATGTCGCCTTTGACGAGGCCGCTCCCATAGCTGGCCATATCACACCGGTGCCCGGTGGCGTTGGCCCCATGACCATTGCCTGCCTGCTGCACAACACCCTGCAGGCAGCGCGCCAGATTCTGGAAAATGGACAGGACGGCCCGGGTCGGAGCGAACAGACTCCATGAGCCGTATCGCCATCGAGCTGATCCCGCGCGACACGCAAAGCCTGACAGAGGATCTGGCCACGGTAAGGCAGATCGCGCCTGACGTATCGACCATCAACCTGCCCGACCTTCTGCGCCTGCCCCTGCGCTCATGGGAGGGTGCCGCGCTGGCGCAGGGTCAGGGCTATGCAGCCATCCCGCACATCCGCGCCATTGATATCGACCCCGATGCGCCCCTGCCCTGTGCGGAGCAGGAAGGACTGCGCGAGATTCTTGTCATCGCGGGCGATCCACCCCCGGATTCGACACACCGCATCTGGCCCAACAGCAGCGCTGACATCATTACACGATATCGGCGTGAGGCCCCTCACCTCACGGTTTATGCGGCCTTCGATCCATATCGTCGTGCCCCCTGGCAGGAACTCGAGACCATCCAGCAGAAACGCGATGCCGGTGCTGCTGGATTCTTCACCCAGCCCCTGTTCGACCAGAGGCTGTTCGATCTGTGTGCCTCGTGGCTGGAGAATGATCAGGTGTTCTGGGGGCTCTCACCCGTGATCGGCCCCAAGTCACGCGCCTATTGGGAGCGCGTCAATCACGTTGTCTTTCCCTCGGATTTCGAACCGAAGCTTGACGCCAATATTGCGTTCGCACGGACGATCCTTGAGGCGGTGCGTGCACGCGGCGAGAGCGCCTACCTGATGCCCTTGCGCGTGCCGCTGGCGGATTACCTCACTCCGCTGCGTGACCTTCTGACATCGTGACGGCGGCGCGCTCGGACTGATCCTGTCACTGCGCATCGCGGGTCTGCTGCGTTTCGCGAATGACATCATGGATGAAAGCCAGTTTCTGCCTTATCGCCCCCGTGAGGACGAAAGGATAGAAATCCTGAAGCCCCATGGAGCGATTAAGGCTGTTCACGGCCATGCTCAGGGGGAGCCATGCATTCATGATCTCGTCAAAGCTTAGGGTACGATAGGGATTACCACTCACTGCCGGGGTGGAGTATTGCGCTGCTTCGGGTGTCTGCGGGGCAATGGCAATGCCATAAAGCCACGCCGTTTCGAGCGTCGAGACAATGTGCAGATAATGCGCCCAGGTCTCGGCGAAATCCTCCCACGGGTGAGAGGCGGCATAGACACTGACATGCGTCTCGCGCCAGTCTTCCGAAGGCGGCTTGGCGTAATGCGCCTCGAGGGCTGCCTGATAATCCTGCCGGTCATCGCCGAATACGGCGCGGCAGCGTTCCAGCCTTCCTCCATCGCGTATCAGCACGTTCCAGAAATAATGCCCGATCTCGTGCCTGAAATGCCCGAGCAGGGTCCGGTAATACTCGCCCATCTCCACGCGCATACGCTCGCGCTGGTCGTCATCGGCTTCACGCACGGCAAGGGTGATCAAGCCGTTGTCATGACCGGTCATGACAGGAGCCGAACCGTCGGGCGCATCGTCCAGAAAGTCAAAAGCCAGCCCGTTTTCAGGGTCCTGTCGCCGGTTGACCATTGGCAGGTCGAGCCGGATCAGTGCGTGGAAAAGGCGATGCTTGGCGACCTCGATCTTGCGCCAGCGCTCCAGATTATGCGGGTCCGACAGATCGGGGATCGTGCGATTGAACTGGCAGGCATAGCAATACAGACCTTCAGCCGCTTCCTGCGGGCCGAGCAGCCAGTTGCAGGCGTCGTACTGACGGTTGGCGCAATAGACATGCACCTGATCCTCAAAACCCGGCTCCATGGGATACCATTTTCCGGGTTCCTCGGCCGGATTGAGCGCTGTCAGATCGGCCAGCTTATGCAGATACCCTACTTCGTGATGGCATGACTCGCATCTCGTATTTTCAAAAAAGAGCGGCTGAGCGCAGCATTCGCACGAAAAAAGCTTCACGATCTGATCATCCCGATGAGGTTATGACCCGGAACTGCGCGTGACGACTTTGGTTCCCGCCTCGCCCGTCATTGGGCTACGCTCGATGCAGAAAATGCGCCTGCATCATCACATCGAATTCCGCCTGACACTGATCCAGCAACCCTGAGATCGGTGCAGCGGCATCAGGCGTATCCGAAGCGGCCAGCGGAATATGGTTCTGCGCTGCGATCAGACCCGATGTCGTGTCAAACCCCACCCAGCCATGCTCCGGCACCAGAATTTCGGCCCAGGCATGCAGGTCACAGGTCAGGCGGTCCGGATCAGCCTGAAGGGCAGAGGGCTCGATGAGATAACCCGAGACGAAACGCGCTGCGTAACCCATATGACGGGCCAGGGCGATCAGCAGCCACGCGCTGTCACGGCATGACCCGGCCTCGCGTTTCAGGGTTTCCTGAGGCGTCCAGACACCCGGCTCCATGCGGCGCATGTAGTGCAGCCTGGTTGCGATGCGGCGCGCCAGCCTGGACAAACGTTCGAGAGGACTTCCGATCGGCGATGCGTCTTCGGCAGACAGAAACGGGGCCAGTACCGCACCCTCCGTCACGGGGCGGCGATAGGCCTGATCGAGCGCCATTTCACCGTCAGACGATCTCACGCCCATGTCCAGCGGATTATAGGGGGCGAGATCGACAATCATGCTCACATCAACCACGAATTGCGACATGCGATCGGAGAAACGCACCTCGGAGACCATGTTGCCATGTCTGTCGTGATGCCAGTCCAGTCCGGCATGATCCGGCCCTATGGAAAGCGCATAGGTCATGATCGCATTACGCGTGCGCGATGGCGGCCGCAGGCGGATCGTCTGCGGACCAAGCGACACCATCCGGTCGTAACGATAGGACGTGCGATGATTAAGCAGCACTGGCTGGCTCATCCTGCGCGCCCCGCTGGGCCTGGTTTCATGACACTCCCTTGCCTGCGCTTTCCCTGCATGTCCCCTGCCTGCCCCGATGAGGTGCCGTCAGGGACCATCGTGCATTCTCCATGACGCCTGCCCCCTGCCGCCCGCCACCGGTTCAAGCGGCGCCTTGCAACCATTGGGCTGATATTCTGTTTGACAGCAATAAACCGGCGAACCCGCCCGGAACAGCCTTTCTTTTAGTGCTTGGCAAGTCACGAATTTTGGTAGTTTAATAAACAACCGTAACGTTTCGGTTCAGGATACACCAGACCCTCCCCAACAAGAAGGTGAGAAAATATGGCGCTCGACGCCTCGCCCATCCATGAAGCCGGTATTTTTTCGACCTATGACACGCCCGCCTTTTACTGCGAGCTGATGAACCGGGGCAGTGAACTGCCCGAAGCCCTGCAGAAGGTGCAGGAACGTCTGGCCCATCTCACCCTTACCGACCTGCGCGAGCGAACGACCGACGCAGAAAACCTGCTCTGGCGTCTGGGTATCACCTTTACGGTCTATACCGAACGCGAGGCCATCGATCGTATCCTGCCTTTCGACATGATCCCCCGCCTGCTCACTGCTGAGGAATGGGCATTTGTCGAGAAGGGCGTGCAGCAGCGCGTCAAGGCCATCAATCTCTTCCTGTGGGACATCTATCATGAGCGCCGTATTCTGGATGACGGCGTCGTCCCGGCGGATCTCGTGCTCAAGAACGCCAATTACTGCAAGGCGATGATCGGGGTGGACGTGCCGGGCGGTGTGTATGTCCACATCAACGGCACTGACCTCATACGCGACCGCTCGGGGCGCTTCCTCGTGCTTGAGGACAATGCACGCACCCCTTCCGGGGTCTCCTACGTCATCGAAAACCGCCACATGATGCTGCGCCTGCTGCCTGATCTGGCTTCGGGCATCAAGCTTCGCTCTGTCGAGGATTATGGCATCAGGCTGCATCGCGCCCTTTGCGACGTGGCCCCCAAGGGCGTGACGGACCCGCAAGTGGTTCTGCTTTCGCCGGGCATGTATAATTCCGCCTATTTTGAGCATGTGTTTCTGGCCCGTGAAATGGGCGTGCCGCTCGTCGAGGGGCGCGATCTGGTGGTCGAGAATCACCATGTCTTCATGCGCACCGTTGCCGGGCTGCGCCCTGTCCACTCGATCTACCGCCGTATCGACGACGCGTTCCTTGATCCACTGGCGTTCAATCCCGAGAGCCTGCTGGGTGTGCCGGGCCTCGTGGAAGCCTATTGTCGTGGCAACGTGACCCTTGCCAATGCGCTGGGCACCGGGGTGGCCGATGACAAGGCCATCTATGCCTATATGCCCCGCATCATTCGCTACTATCTCGACGAGGATCCTATCCTCGACAGTGTGGAAACCCATATCTGCGCTGAGCCCGAAGGATTGGCTCACACGCTTGATAATCTCGCCAATCTCGTAGTGAAGCCCGTCGGCGATTCCGGGGGCTATGGTCTCATCATCGGACCCCATGCGACCGAAAGCGAGCTTGAGGCCTTTCGCGAAAAGCTGATCGAAAATCCGGCCAATTACATCAGCCAGCCAGTCATCGATCTTTCCGTCGTGCCGACACTCTGCCCCGCCGGTGTGGAGGGGCGTCACGTCGATCTGCGTCCCTTCGCGGTAACAGGGCAATCCACCTGGGTTCTTCCCGGCGGGTTATCACGCGTCGCGTTGCGCAAAGGGTCTCTGGTGGTGAATTCATCGCAAGGTGGTGGCTCGAAGGATACCTGGGTGATGTCAGCATGAGTCGCTTCAACCCCTATGTCTCAGGCATACAGCCCGACCTGAACACCCTGCTCTCGCGCTATGCCGAGAACATGATGTGGCTTGCACGCTATATGGAGCGCATCGAAAACCTCGCCCGCGTGCTCGAGGTGACCGAGGCTTTCGTGCGGGGTGCCGATGGCCGCCCGGTATGGGATTCAATCGTCCACATCAACAGCGATGAAGAGCGGTTTCGCGCCCTCTATCCTGCCGCGAGGGAGGAGGATTATCTGTGCTTCTACATCACGGATTGCTCCAACCCGAGTTCGATCCGGGCCATGGCCCACGCCGTGCGCGAAAATGCCCGCTCTGCACGCCCCCTTATCTCGACCGAGATGTGGATGCAGCTCAATGTGTTCACGCGCTGGATGCTGGACCTCACGCCCGGCGACATACGGCGCACAGGGCTTTCGGCCCTGTGCAACCGCATCAAGCAGGAATGCCAATCCCATGCCGGTGTAACGGAAGGGACGCTCTATCGCGATCAGGCCTGGCTGTTCTATCTGCTGGGTCGGCATCTTGAGCGCAGTGACCAGATCACACGACTGATCGACACACGCTATCATACGCTCCTGCCCGATGCCGCCGAGGTGGGGTCGGAAATCGACATGACACAATGGGCGTCCGTGCTGCGCTCGGCTGCGGCCTATCACGCCTTTCGCCGCCTCAAACCGGTGACGACCACGCCTGCGAATGTGGTTGGTTTCCTGCTCAAGAATGAGGGTTTTCCGCGCTCCCTCGCACTCAACCTGCGTCACGCCGACTCTGTTCTGGGTGCCCTCGCGACACATTACAACCTGCGCAAGCAAAGCTCGGCGGTGCAGGAACGCCTTGGCGAATTACGGGCCATGCTGGATGACCAGACAGCCGAGGAAATCATCATTCGTGGGCTGCATGAATGTATGCACTGGATTCAGGAACAGATCGAAACCTGCCAGAACGAACTGGCCGCTGCCTATTGGGCGCCCCCCAAGGCATTTGATGCCGGAGGCTTCAGCCAGTCTCAGGGTCAGGCGTAAAACCATCAAGGAGATCGTACCGGGCGGGCGTTAAGTCCCCCCGGTACGATATTTCGCAGGCTGCGCTGAATGACCCATAAAAAGACCCGCTGCATCACCGGGATGCAGCGGGTCTTTTCAATTCAGTCTCGCGCTACCCTGCCTGCAACAGGGATGACAGGACTCAGGCCTCGGCTTCGTCTTCCTGCTCTTCCGGCGAGGTCATCATGGCCTCAGCCACCACACCAGCCTGCTCGCGGATACGACGCTCGATATCGGCCGCCATCTCGGGGTGATCGCGCAGGAACTGCTTGGCATTCTCGCGCCCCTGACCCACGCGGGTGCTGTCATACGAGAACCAGGCACCCGATTTCTCGACGATATTGGCCTTGACGCCCAGATCGATCAGTTCGCCAACCTTGCTGATGCCCTCGCCATACATGATGTCGAATTCAACCTGACGGAAAGGCGGGGCCATCTTGTTCTTGACCACCTTCACGCGTGTCTGGTTGCCCACCACCTCGTCGCGGTCCTTGATCGAACCGATACGGCGGATATCCAGACGCACCGACGCGTAGAATTTGAGCGCGTTACCCCCGGTCGTGGTCTCAGGATTGCCGAACATCACGCCGATCTTCATGCGGATCTGGTTGAGGAAGATCACCATCGTATTCGAGCGCGAAACCGTGCCAGTCAGCTTGCGCAGGGCCTGGCTCATCAGACGGGCATGAAGACCGACATGGCTGTCGCCCATATCGCCCTCAAGTTCCGCACGCGGCACCAGTGCCGCCACAGAATCGACCACCAGCACGTCGACGGCACCGGAACGCACCAGCGTATCGGCAATTTCCAGTGCCTGTTCACCGGCGTCAGGCTGGCTGAGCAGAAGATTGTCGACATCCACCCCAAGCTTGCGGGCATAACCCGGATCGAGCGCATGTTCAGCATCAATGAAGGCGCAGGTTCCGCCCTTCTTCTGGGCTTCGGCAATGGCATGAAGCGCCAATGTCGTCTTGCCGGAGCTTTCCGGGCCGTAGATCTCGATGATACGGCCGCGCGGCAGACCGCCGATACCGAGGCCGATATCGAGGCCCAGCGAGCCCGTGGAAATCACATCGGCCTGCTCCTTGGGGCGCTGCCCCATGCGCATGATCGACCCCTTGCCGAAAGCCCGTTCGATCTGGCTCAGCGCACCTTCGAGTGCTTTCGTCCTGTCCACGCTCATATCCTGTCCTCCGCTCACACCAGTGTTGCCGAACTCATGAAAATCGGCAATCGGGGCGGAGCGATTCGTGTTGATCGTTCACATTTGTTCTTGAGAACATATCATGATCACGCCCCTTTTGCACAAGGGGACGGGCATAAAAAATACCCCCTGTTTCCAGGGGGTATAAATGTCGTTTCCACAAACAATTCATGCTCCCGCATCCGGCCTCGATGGCCCAGATGCGAGAGATCACGAGGGGTCAGTTGTTCACACTGCCCACGGAAAGACCGCCACCCCGCGGATCGGTATCACCCTGGCAATTGCCGCCCTTGCAGACCGAGGCATTGACGCGCCCCTGCCCTTCATGCGGCACCGTCGTGCCAGAGACGATCGCCCGTGCAGCCTGAGCCAGCGCATCGGCCGCAGCGTTCTGGCCGGAGGCGGCGGCGGCACCAGTCAGGGTGCCGCGACGCTGCACAATGGCAGCAGCCAGAAGCGGTGCCGGATAGCGCCCCGGTGCCGCGGCCAGCAAAACGCCCGTTCCTTCAGCCATACGACCTGTGCCGAACAAATTGTTGTCGGTCAGGGCGCAGGCCACAGCGCCGCCCTTGTTGTCTGTCACGACAAAGGAGGTCGAGGCCGGAAGCGACGGCAGGGAGCCACCGCGGCTGGATCCGCCATTCACCAGGGTCTGTGCTGCGCTGAGGAGGGCGTCATTGCTCAGGCCATGACGGTCTTCGCTGCGCCACGTTGCCACCACGCTCTGTGCGGAGGCGCCGGAGTGGAACGTTGCCGCGGCACCAAGCCCACCATCAGCAGGCGGCGGCAGGAACGAGGCCACATAGCCATCCTGCTCGACCTGTAGCGGCGCGATCTGCGCTGGCATGGCGTTACGCAACGCTGTGGTCGAAAGGCCGCCCCCTGCCTTGTTGGCCCCTTCGACAAAGATCCCGCCAAGCGCCCCGTTATACAGATCGCCCACACCAACATTGGTCATGCGCTCCAGAAAGCTGGCCAGCTGGGGCTGCACCAGCGCATCGCCATTTTGCAGCGGCGCGCCATCGGGACGGCTGAAAACGCTGCGTGCGGCGTCATCGGCGAAGAGGGGGTCATGTACCGCAGCAATATCGTTGGCCAGCACGCGGCTGACTGTGGTGCCGCTGCGGGCAAGACGAACGGACGGACCAAGGATATCAGCAAATTCGACGGTGCCGTAGCGAAGCTGCATGGTGAACAACCCACGCGGCGTCATCGGTATCGCCGCCTGGCGCGTGGCTGCACCCGAAGCACTGGCTGAACCGGGCAGGAACACGAAAGCCTGGGGGGCCTCATTGGCGCGTGTGGCCAGGCAGGCGCCACCACCGCCCAGAGAGGCACGCGATGGCAGGGTGACCGACAGTGCCATCCCGACCGCAGCCGCAGCATCGGCTGCATTGCCGCCATGCACCAGCACATCGCGTCCGATCAGGGCCGCCCGCGGCTCATCGGCCACTACCGTGCCGATATAGCCCGTCACGATAGGGGTGGTCTTGCCGAACAGGCTATGACCGATATGCGCGACATCGCTGCACCCGGTGAGCAGCATGGCTGCCGTCAGGGCACAAGCCGGGCGCAACCCTGCCTTGAGCGCAAAGCGCCCTGCGGGGCGACAGGGGGCATTCGACTGACGATGCGCCACGTGCGGTGTCTCCATGACCCGGCAAGCCTTTTCTCTACTGTTCCGGACGGGTTGGGGCATCTTCGGGGGGCGAAGAGGCAACTGTCCGGAAATTGGGTTCGTTAACGCATCTAACCATGATCCGGGCGATGGGCAACCGCGTGCCCGGTTCCGGTTTTGCGAAATCGCTTTTGCTGGCCTATGCAGAAGCGTGTTTTCTTCACGCCCATGTCTTTCACGACCAGCAGGATCGTACTCATGACCCGCCCGACCCGTGCCCGGCTTGCCGGCACCTTTCTCGCCCTTGGTCTGACCGTGTCGACCGTCGCTCCGGCCCTTGCTGCCCCCAATAATGCGTCTGCCCCAACGGAATCATCTTTCAGCCCGGCCCAGCGCGCCGAGATCGTAACGATCATGCGCGATGCCCTGAAGAATGACCCAAGCATTCTGAGCGACGCCATCGTGGCCCTGCGTCAGGGCGCCCAGCAGAAGGCAGCAGATGACGCCCTCACCCATGTCCGCTCCGATCGTGAGCGTCTGCAAAAGGGGCCCGACTACACGGTGCGCGGCAACCCGCAGGGCGATCTCACCATCGTGGAGTTTCTCGACCCGCGCTGCGGCTATTGCCGCAGCATGGTGCCTGTCGTCGATGCCCTACTGAAGTCGGACAGCAAGCTGCGTCTGGTCGAAAAGCTGGTGCCGGTACTGAGCGAAAAGAGCGTGCTGGACACGCAGGCCATTTTCGCCGCCGCACTGCAGGGCGGCTACGAAAAGATGAAACGCGCCCTGATGCAGGACACGACGCCCCCTACCCTGGATCGTATCCGTCAGCTCGCTACGGCCAATGGGCTGAATGCTGACAAGCTGGTGACTGACATGCACGCATCAAGCGTTGCCGCGCAGATCAACGAGAATCTGGCCGAAGCAAGGCTGATCGGCCTCGATGGTACGCCGACCTTCGTTTTCGGTACGAGTGCAATCATTCCCGGTGCCATCTCGGCTGAGGAAATGCGCGAGCAGATCAGGACGGCGCGTAAGGACGCGCACTGACAACGCGTGTTTTTTCCATCCTGCAAGGGAGCCCTCGGGTGGCGACCTTGCAGGAGAGGAAGATCAGCCGGGTATCTTGCTCGCCTTGATCTTGGCTTCGAGCCGACCAAGGTTTTCAAGAATCTCAGGCGATGGCGGCGGTGGCTCCGGACTCAGACTTTCGAGCTTTGCAATCAGGGCCTCCATCACGACAAGGCGTGAGTACCATTTCTTGTTTGACGGCACGACAAGCCAGGGCGCGTGCTCGGTCGCCGTCGCCCGGATCGCTTCTTCATAGGCTGTCTGGTAAGCGGGCCAGAACTGACGTTCCGCCAGATCGCTCTCATCGAACTTCCAGCGCTTGTCCGGCCGATGGAGGCGACGCAGCAGACGCTCCTGCTGACACTCGGGCGACATGTGCAGCATGACCTTGAGAATATGGATGCCCTGCCGGCCCAGATAGGCCTCGAAATCGCGGATATCCTGCAGGCGATTATCCCAGAACTCACGCTTTGTCGGATCGCCCTTCATGCCGTTCGTATCGAGCGTGTCAGCATGAACACGGGCGACAAGCACATCCTCGTAGTGGCTGCGGTTGAACACCCCCACCTGACCACGGCTCGGTATGGCCATGTGGACGCGCCACAAGTAGTCATGTGCGAGCTCGATCTCACTTGGCTTCTTGAACGAGACCACCTTGGTGCCCTGAGGGTTCATGCCCGTCATGACATTGAGGATCAGACTGTCCTTGCCCGCCCCATCCATGCCCTGGAGAACCACAAGCATGGTGTGACGGTGCTCAGAAGCCAGTCTTTCCTGCAAGGCGCCCAGATGCTCACGGCGTTTGGTCAGCCACGCTTCCACTTTGTCCTTGTGCAAGCCGCCGTGATCTTGTGGCCTGATCGATTTGAGCTCGAACTCATGGCCATTTCTGACAAGATATTTACCGGGTAGCTTGCGGGCCAGACCCAAAGAAAGTTCAGTCACTGTTTCGATCCACTGCGAGGCCACCAGCGGCCTGACAGACAGGCATCATCTCGATAGCGTTGATATTGACATGCGGCGGCAAGCTCAGCAGCCAGGAAACGGTCGCGGCGATATCTTCCGGCGTCAGCGGATCAGTCCCTTTATAAACATCCGCTGCCTTCTGATTGTCGCGCAACCGCACATTGCTGAATTCGCTGCCCCCGCACAGTCCCGGTTCGATCGTGCTCGCACGGATTTTCGTTCCCAGCAGGTCAGTGCGCAGATTACGCATGAACTGACCGACAAACGCCTTGGTGGCTCCGTAAACATTGCCCCCGACATAGGGGTAAGTCCCTGCGATACTACCAAGCGTAATGATGTATCCGTGATTGCGTTCGACCATCTGTGGAAGAAACGCGCGAGTGACATCCACGACACCCGTCACATTCGTGTCAATCATGGTTTTCCAATCCTTGAGATCGGAATCCTGTGCCTTGCCCACACCAAGGGCCAGACCGGCATTATTGATCACCACATCGACCTGACGCCATGCGGGCGGCAGGCTAGCGGGCAGGGCCTGAACCTTTTCGGCATCGGTCACATCGAGCACCTGCGGCAGAAACGCCTCGCCCAGCTCTTTCTTCATGGCCTCAAGCCGTTCCGCCCGTCGGCCGGTCCCGATCACACGATGGCCTTCCTTGACCAGACGCTTTGCAATAGCCTGACCAAATCCGGCTGTTGCGCCGGTTACCAGAATAATCGCCATCGTTTTCTCCATTTCAGGTTCAGGACACACAGGGGCCCAAGCTATAGCAGACGGGGCAGCCGCTCCATGGTTGCCACACTCTGTATCGTTGCCACGGAGCGCCGCCCTTGCAAAACCCCCTGCAATGGCCGACATTTTCCCTCATGGCTTCAGATTTTCAAACGCCCGACGAGACCACATCCGAAACCCTGGCAGGCCGTCTGCTCATTTCGAGCCCCATGCTTGGAGAGTCGGAATTTGCGCGCAGCGTGGTCTATGTCTGCGCTCATTCGCGGCGGGATGGCGCCATGGGGCTGATCATCAACAAACGCGCATCGCACCCCACGCTCGAAACCCTGTTCGAGCGGCTCGACATTACCCCCTCACCGCCCAAGCGCCGGATCAATCTGTGCATGGGCGGCCCCATGGAACCGACCCGTGGCTTCGTGCTCCACTCTGCCGACTGGCGGCGTGAGGACAGCCTTGTGATCAACAACGAGAACTGCCTGACCGCCAGCCTTGATATCCTGCATCAGATCGCCGCTGGCGAAGGCCCACGCCACGCCCTGCTGGCGTTGGGCCATGCCTCATGGGAGCCGGGTCAGCTGGAAGATGAAATCATCCAGCAGAATGCATGGCTGAGCGCCCCAGCCATGGATGATCTGATTTTCGGTAGCGATCAGATGGTGAAATGGCGCAAGGCCCTTGCCACCATCAATATCGATCCCCTCTCCCTCTCCAATCTCGTCGGCCACGCCTGAGGGCCGCCTAGCCCGGACATGCACCGGGCTCGAGGGGCCGCGCATCGAGGATACGTTCTGCCGCCTCGTTGCTGAGGGGGTGGTGATAGAACTGGCGGTAGAAATCCCGGATCTGCGCCAGCATCGCAGCGCGGTCAATCGTCCCTTTCCCGATCAGCTGACGCGCCCACAGGCGTTGCAACAACAGTTCGGGGCTGTAGCGATCCCAGTTGAACACCCCTGACGGATTGCGGAACACATGGTGCTGCGCCACGGCAGCCAGCTGTGCCCAAAGCGGCGATGACGCGATTTCTGCCTCGCTGCCTGCATCTGCCCCCAGAATGATGATGTCGGGCTGCCAGCCCAGAATTTGCTCCAGCGAAACCGGTCGCTTGTTGCCATGCACACCGATCGCGGCATTGCGGCCACCGGCATCACGTATCCACTCATCCACGATACTCGTATCACCATCCACGGTCAGGGGATCGAGCGAGGCGATATGCAGCACACGCGGCGCTGGCGCAGGTTTCTCCTTTGCCTGCGGCCGGTCGAGCGCAGCAAAAGCCGTGCGATAGCGGGCGGCCTGAGCCTTTGCCTCATCCGTCCCCAAAAGGGCCGCCGTCTGATCGATTGTCGCCAGCATCCCCGCGAAATCGGTAAAGCCGACAGGCGCCGCTTTCAGCCCGACAGATTGCAAGGTACCTGCCACACCGGAATCACGGGTGACAAAAACCAGATCGGGGTGAAGGGCGAGAACAGCTTCGGCATTGAGCACCATACTGCCAAAAACATGGGCCTGATGCAGGGATGGGGCGACGCAATACATCCAGGCAAAGCGCGAAGGCGAGACGACCGTACCGACAATCCTGTCTGCTGCGCCCAGCATGATCAGCGTGGCATTATGGGCGTACCATCCATCCACAATGCGCGCGGGAGGCGGCGTTGCTGGCAGGGCTGATGCCTCCTGAGGCATGGCCACCGCCAGAAACCCGCTCAGCACAGCCCCCCAACCGAAACTTCTCATTCCGCCTCATCCCTTTGTGCAAAGAAGCGCTCAGCGCCATGATCGTAATGTTGAAGGGCAACGTCATAAAACGCGCTCAGACGCCCCGCCTCAAGAACATCACGCGGTCGTCCCTGTGTCACCACGCGCCCGGCCTCAAGCAGGACGACATGGCTCGCATGACGGTAGATCATCTCAGGCTGATGCGCTGTCATGATGACCAGACGGCCCTGCTGCGTCAGGGTGGAAAGCAGCCCCATCAATCGATGCTGATAGCCGTAATCGAGTCCGGCCAATGGTTCATCCAGCACGATAACCGGTGTCTCCTGCGCCAGCGCCCTTGCCAGAAGAACACGCTGATACTCGCCCCCCGATAGTGCGGTGCAGGGCCGCCGCGCCAGATCGTGCAAACCGAGCTGCGCAATAGCGCGCTCGATACTGTCATGGTCCGCCCTCGACAGGCGCGTTGTCAGCCCGCCATGCGGCAGCCTGCCCATCTGCACCACCTGCATCACATCATTGGGCGGCAGGTGCTCCCTGTTTTGCGGCACGTAGCTCAGCAATCGGGCCCGATCCATGCGCGACAGATCGGTCAGGGGCACATCATTCACCTGCACCCGTCCCCGGTCGGGCACAATAAGACCGAGCATCAGCCGCAGCAGCGTCGTCTTGCCAGCGCCATTTGCCCCCATGAGGCTGACCAGTTGCCCACCTGAGAAATTCAGCGTCACATCATCAAGTATGGGACGTCCACGCCGGGTGAAGCCGAGAGCCTGTGTCGCAAGGGATGTCACTTATAACTGCCCTTCACGACGTAAATGCCTCAGCACCACGATGAAGCCTAACGCCCCGAAAAGCTCGGTCATCATGCCAAGGGGAATCTCGGATGCTGTCAGGCTTCGCGCTGCGGTATCGGCCAGCATCAGCCCCGCCGCCCCCATCAGCGCCGCGAAAGGCAACATGAGGCGATGTCCCGGCCCGATAATGAGCCTGGCCATATGGGGCACAATCAGCCCGACCCAACCGATAATCCCGGCCATGGAAACCGTCAGAGCGCCGAGCGACGTGGCAAGAGCCAGTACGACGAGCCTCATGACCCCAACCGGCAGGCCAAGGCTCCGGGCTTCGTCATCGCTCAGAACCAGCGCGTCCAGCGCCCGCGAACCCAGCCACAGCAATGCCATGCCCAGCACACATAAGGGCGCCACCCAGGCAAGCTGCGCCCATTGCGTCCGGGCCAGGCTTCCTAGCAGCCAGTAGATAATGGCTGGCAACTGATCGAATGGATCAGCCACATATTTGAGTAACGAGAGAAAAGAGGTGAACAGGGCAGCGCTGATCAACCCGCCCAGAAGCAGCGGTAAAATACCCTCGCGCCCCACCAGCCGCGCGATGCCAAAGCCGCAGGCCACGGCGCAGCACCCTCCGGCAAAGGCCGCAAACCCCACTACCGCGTTACTGCCATGCAGCAGGATGGCCAGCGCCGCCCCGAAAGCCGCGCCACTCAATACCCCCAGCAGATCGGGCGAGACGAGCGGATTACGGAAAACCGCCTGAAACGCGCTTCCTGACACTGAAAGCGCCGCCCCGACCACCATGGCCCCCATCAACCTTGGCAGACGGGCATAAAGCAGCACGGCTCGTGTTTCAGCGGCACCATGCCCGGCCATCATGGCCCCGACTGCATGGAATGAAAGCGGATAGCGTCCAATAAGAATTCCGGCAGCAAGGGCGCCAATCAGGATGAGAGTGAGCATCAGAAAGCACAAACGGTTGCGCAATGCCCCTTCCCCCTTTTGCCATGATGGACCTGATTACCCCGATACCGGGTCAGGGCTTGTCTGGCGAGAGGTTCATGGCTTGTGCAGACAATCGTGCAGCATAGCCAACGAAGAAACGCGAGGTCTCTGATGTGATGCAGATGATATCGGAAATAATCGGTGGGCGGGTGGTTTGCCTGTTCAGCAATACCAGACCGCCAGAATGACCAGAATTGTGGAAATTCTGGTCGGAGTGAGAGGATTCGAACCTCCGGCCCCTGCGTCCCGAACACTGAACCCTGTTGTTTATCTTCAATCATTTAGCTCATTTAGCCCACAGAGTTAGGCACAGCTTTCGTCACGTGTTTACTGGCGTTTACGAATGCTTGTGTTCACGCGCTCAACCGGGAACTGTTGCAGTAGGGTCATGTCTAAAACCCTTGAGGCGCCTTTGAGATGGCCCGGTGAATGGTGGGCGTAGGTCTCTTCGACCATGGCTGTGTTTGAATGCCCGAGGAACCCGGCGATCTCCCACAGCGGAACCCCGGCCTGAGCCATCCACGTCGCTGCCGTATGTCTCAAGGTGTGAGGAGTGACCCCTTCCAGGCCTGCGCGAATCGTGGCGGCCCTGAACCCCCTCTTTACAGACGCGACTCGATCGCCTGCCCATTCGATTACCCAATCCGTCTCCCTGATGGCGTAAGCTTCCTGCAAGGTCGCCAGCAGGCCGTCATTGATCGGAACTCGTGCCCGCCCCTTCGCCGTTCGCGCCTTGCCCGGATCGCGCAGGTCGATGATTCGCCGATCCATATCGACCCGTGACCATGGCAGTTCCAGCAATGCTGAAACGCGCGCACCGGTGCCAAGAGCCAAGATCACGAACAACCGGATATGAAACGCCTCGCAGCCGTCAATGAGTGCGTGTGCTTCATCCCGCGTCAGCCAGCGTTCTTTTGGCGGACTGCGGGACGGAAGGGGTACGTTGGGGCATTCAGCAATGATCTTCTGTGACGCTGCCCACCGCAACGCAGCTCGAAGCGCCTGCATCTCTGTCCGCGCCGTGCTGGCGGCTATACCGGATTCCATGCGCTTCTGAGCATAGGCGCGGCATTCCCGGTCGGTTACGGCCTCGGGCGGCTTCTCACCAAACCATGCAGACACCGGCTTATGCGCCCAGCCAAGACGCTCTGCCCCCGGCTTGAGGGCTTCGCGACGATCTTGGAGATAAAGGGATAGAATTTCAGTTACACTGACGGCCCTTGTCGTGGGCCGCGATAGCTCGGCAGCATACCGAGCAAGGACTAATTCAGCCGACGCGCGATCCGTGCAGCCCGTAGAGATGCGTTTGCGCTGGTGATAGATGTGCCATGTGTCTCGCCCGGAGACGCGACAGAGGCGGGGCTTTCCTGCTTCGGACATGCTGTCTGGTTTTCGATCTCGTGAATTGCGGCCAAGGGGATGCGGATCATGGTTCTGATGCGGGTCGCGGGCAGATCACCAGAATTGATCATCCGGTAGATCTTCGCTGTTGAGCACGCCCACTTCTTCGCAAGCGCGCTGACGCCGGTGTATTCTGGAGGTGTGTCGTTTCTCATCGGAACGGCCTCCTTATCAGACCCACAATCGCCCATCGTACCCGGAGTAGGAGTCTTGCAACGCGCTTTGAAAGCGCCTCGATCTCCGCTTCCTTCACGATCTCCATGCAAAGAGACACGCACTCATCGCAGATAAAGACTTTCGGCCCAGCGATGATTTTCTTCACCTCGCTCTGAGATTTGCCGCAGAAGTCACAATAGACGGTCTTATCCATCCGCCCTCTCCTTTGGCTTCTCTTCGATCCACCCATGCCCGACGAGATGCTTTTTACCATCTGGCGTTTGCTCGGGCGCAGCCCTAAGCGCAATCACCCACCCGTAGTGGTCCGTTATCGTGCCCGTGAACGTTCCATCCGATATCCGATGCATCTCGAAACGGTAGAGCGGCCCCGTCATGATACCGCCTGCAATTTCATATGCGTGACGATCTGATGGGCAGCCTCGAAGAGTTCCTCGCGGACATGCTTTCCAAACCGCTGCTCGACCAGGCGACAGACCTGCTTGTGCACGTTTCTCTCTGCGGCGATCCGCACTGTTTCGAGCTGGATCTCGGCATTACGCGCTCGCGCCTCCGCTTTGGTCTTATCGGCAAAGGCGACGCGTTCCACATGCGCCTGATGGTTTCGGTCCTGTTCGGCGAGGAACAGCAAATGCCGCTGCTTGCGTACGCGATCATAACGAAGCCGTGCCATTGTGAGCGCGTGAACTGCCCGATTGTGCCAATCGAGATAGGCATCGTCGGCCCCGCGCTGATCAGCCGAGATTTTACCAACATGAAGCTGGCTCTCGATCGACGCGATTTTCGTCTCGAGATAATTCATCACATCGGTACAGATCTGGCGCGACTGAATATCTTCCGGGCGTTCGCTCAGATTTTCCATTTCACCGATCACGGCCAGTTGCGCCGCGGGGTGATTGGCGAGCGCATCACGAAGCTGCGTTCCCTGCATGGTCATGACACTGCTTGATCCATCGACTTTGGACATTTTCGATATTCCCTCTCTTGAACGGTTTATTTTTTAGATTGCACGTTTTGTCAGGCGCGGGACTGACCACCCGGATGGCCCATTCAGAATTTCGATCCAGTGACGCCGGCAGGTGTTTCCCGGTCTGCCAAGCAGGAAGCCAATGTCGCGCCACGAATAATGGTGGCGTCTCCATTCCCGCATGCGTCGTTCGTCCTGGCTTAGCCAGGGCTTGCGAGGTCGCCCCATCAGCGTATCCCCTCACTGAGGAGAGCGAGCACATCGCGCGCAAGGCGCTGTATCTCTGCGTGGTCCATGGCTTCCGGATCCTGCAGCGCAAGTCTGGCCCGCGTGGCGAGTTCGCGTTTAGAGCAGGCAGCCCCCTTCCACGCAGCGTCCCAAGCGTGACGCCATGCACGCGCTGCCTTTTCAAAAGATGCGAAGCTTTCCTCGGTTCTGAGGCGGCGATTGGCGCCCGTGACGGCAAGCGCAGCGGAGCGAACACTCATGGCGCGCTCTCCACGACGCCCTCGGGAACGGTAGAGGCCCATGTGTGATGCTGCGATAGCTCCTCACGCCGAACCCACGCGCCGTTCGCAAATTCGCGAACATAGCCCCGCATCTGGTCCTGCGTTGCGCCCTGTTCGGCCATGCGTGTGACGATCGCTCTGAGCGTCTCGCTGTAGCGCGCAAGAAATGCCTCGGTGCTTTCTTCTCGTGCAAGCTCCGCTACAAGCGCGCCCGCATCGATGGCGGCCATTTCGCCGGTTTCAATGTTCATCAGCGGGGCGCTCCCATCAGGGCAAGCATGTCCTCGATCACACGGACGCAGGCATGTCCTTCCAGTCCGGCATCCCTGATTGCACTCGTCTCATCACAAGCAAGCTCGAGCGCCGCTTCGGCTTTGGATGCGAGATCCTCCATCGATCCGGCGGGCAGCGCAATCAGGCGTTCGAAAGCCTGCTCTCTTGCAGTAAACGCGGCAGTCCAGATTGCTTCCAGAGCCGTCTCTTTGTCTGGCTCACCGCATCCGTCCCACTCTGCAAGGCTTGCCTTGGAATGCTCTGAAGCCTCCCGATAATCGCTGAACGCCTGCGCAACCGGAGATGGCGCCGTCTTGGCCAAGGCCAGTCGATAATATGGAGCCTGCTCCGCACGCGACCCGAGCATGGCGCTGCCTATCGCGTCGGCGCGCTTGAAATCGCCATGGGCATATGCGAGCCGCTTAAATGGCCACAGATCCATCACATCGCAAAGGGGCCGCTCCGATGCGCTGGCAACTGCTTCAAACGCCCAGAGGACAAGCTGCTCCGCCTTTTGGGCGAGTGCAGCATTTTCGGCGCCGCTCTGCTTATCGTTAATTCGATCGAGAGTCCGCAGCGCGTATGAGAGCTGAACAGCGGCATCTCCGAGCGTCTTGGCCGGAAACAGCGGAAGAAGATCCTCCGTTGCGCGGCATCTCTCACTCCAGAGATTGCCCTGATCCTCGAGCCGATGGCGATGCAACCTGCGCTTTCCATCAGAAACGATGCCGTCCATATCCTTTCCCGGAACCGAGGGCGCGCTCTTCACCAGTTCCGAAATCTGGTCCTGGATTTCATCGCAACGCCGATCATATCCGTAGGCAAGCTTCGCGAGCTCGTAGGGGCTAAATGATGGGAGCGGGATGACCGGTTGCGGTGCTGCCGGCGCAATGCTGGCAGCAAGAGCGGCATCAATCTGATCTTCTACTGTGGGCGCCACAGGCTTGGTCCGGGCGCAGTTCGGGCGTGACTTGGTTTTCACCATTTTTCCGAGCTTTCCTATATCCGGCAGAGGCCGGTAAATTCATTGATCTCAGGCCATCGATCGCGCGGCTTTACTGCGCGCAACCGGCTTCGTTTTCCTCAATCGCCATGTCGCAGTAATCGCGATACATCTCTGTCAGCAGCAAGACGCCCTGAGGCCCGTGCTTCTTTAACGCACAGTGCATCACACGATTAACCACGATGCCCTGAGCTAGAAGCAAAGTGGGCGGCATTCCTTCTAGCATGCCCTTTTCCTGCATCATCCTGTCGATCGTGTTCACCACGTTATCGATCATCTCGGCGATGAGATCGGCCTTTCCCTGGCCGTCGAGCAGTGACGCGCTCATGCGTTGCCTCCCTCGCCATGCTCGTCCCACTCGAACCACTGCTTGCGCGTGATACCGAGTTTTGCCTCTTCCTCTTCGTCATATTCCTCGTCGAGGATCGTGAAGGTTTCGGTAGCGCGCTCCAGAAGCTTGGAGTGATCCACTGGCATGGCTATGGCTGTCAGGGCCTCGTCGCGTGCTGCCGCGATGGTGTTCCACATCTGATGATGCCACCAGACGAGTTGCTCTCGGCTCAGTGAGGCAAGCCACCGCTCATAGGCCGTCGCCTTACGTAAATCTTCTGCGGTCGGTTCACGCTCCTCGCAGGGGACAGCTCTGTCTTCCGCAATGTTCGCGAGCAGGCGTTCAAGCTTCTGCTCCAGCTCGTCAGGAGAACGCGAACGTGTCAGGTTTTGCGTTGCCAAAGCGCTTGCGTGGCGAAACCGGTGCTCAGCGTTTGGATGCGCCGACTTGGCTTCGACCAGTACGGAGAGGAAGGCGAGTGCGTAATCATGAGCGATAAGGCGTTCATATCCCCCGTCAGTGCGCACCCCGATCAGCACGTCTTGATAAGGGCCCTCGACAAGCATCTGCTCCGCGCGGGCAGCAGCCTCGCCCGTCATCCGGGTCAGTGCCATGAGATCGGTCACCGGGACGAAAGGCAATGTAAGTCGTCCTGATGGCGCTGCGAAAAGACGCAAGGGAATGCCGTCATAGACCTGGGTGTGAATGGGGTGATTAATGGTCATCACTTGATCCCTCCTAACAGATCTTCATCCGGGGTGGCGGACACGGAGCCATAAGGTGTTGCGCTGGTTCCGAGATGGGCACGAACGAGCGGCACAACATCGAGGCTCCACATAAGACTCTGCCGTGATCGGCGCCCCTTGATCGGATTGTCCACGATCCGGCAGTAAGGACGGCCAAGATCTGTGGGTTTCCAGCGGCAATCCTCATTGCCTGTGTCGGTTTGCAGACCGAGGGCCTCGAATGCCTTGTTGAGCCACTGCGCGGACTGGAAACCTTCGCGCTTCGCAATATCGGTCACGACGAAGAACGATTTTTCCACCGGGCTTTCAATCCGGCTGACACGCATTGCCTCGAGCGGATTGAAGCCGTGCAGATAGTCAGTGCCATGGCTGGCGTGAATCGTTGCCTGTGCCTCATCCAAGCCGAGGTGACGAACGGCGATTTTATGGAGCGCCTCAAAGGTGCGGCTGAACCCGGAAATGCTTTTGCGGGGCGCGGGCACCTTCGCGGGGGCCTCCTGGCGGAAATAGCTCCGCACGAGCTGACGCTGCACCTGCCAAGCCAGATCGTCCGTGAAGGACTTCACCAGCATGAGGTAGCCGGACTCTGTCAGGAGGGTAATATCCTCAGTCGCCTTGGCAGAAATCGCGGCGAGGTTGCGCGTCCGAAATTCGGACGCACTGATTTTCAGGAAATCCTCGCCTTCCACAAAGCGCGCCTTGTTATCGTTGAACCGCTTGCGTGCCGTCCCTTCCGGGCGCTGATGCACTTCATCGATCATGGCGAGAGTGACGACGCGCTGGCCGTTATACTCAACGACGCTCACGTCGCGATTGTTGATCGTGATCTGATTCATCACACGCCCCCCAGCACATAGAGCGTCGTGGCGAACACAACCGCACCGACCGCGACAGGTCGGGCGAAGAACGAATAGACGTCTGCCAGGCGCAGTGCCCAGCGAATGCCGTTTGCGCCGCGCATAGGCGGTATGATAAGCGAATGCTCAACCATGGTCTTTTTCTCCGATTGATCTGTGGTTGGTCGCACGGCGGGCAGCGGTACCGTCCAAAGTTGCGCTGCTCGCCGTGTTCTGCTTCTCGAAATAAAGTTCGAGGCAGAAGACCATTTGAGCGTTCATCGACCGCCGATTGGCAGCCGCTTCATGCTCGATTTTATCTTTCAGGTCGGGCGGTGGCCTAAACCTGATCTGAGGGTGTGAACGGCTCATAAATCCTCCCGTCACACGGTGTGACGAATTGTGTTGTCACACGGTGCGTCCATAGCGGTCAAGATAAAAGTGAGGCATTGGTGTGACATGGCACGTGATGACCCCCAATTTAGGATCCGCCTCCCTCCCGAGATGAAGGCGCGCATCGAGGAAGAGGCCCATAAAGCAGGCCGCTCTCTCAACGCGGAGATCGTGCATAGGCTCGGCCTCACGCTAGGGAACAGCCCCGCAGTTGTGGCCCCCCAAGAGTACGCCTTGACCAAAGAGAGTGGATTGGGACCGTGGCTAGATGCCGTCTGGGTCACAAAAGTTGAGGCCGAAATCGACTCCTTGCGTGAAGACTTCAAGAAATTCGCGCGCTTCAATCGTGACCAAGATAAAGACTGACCCACTGACACCTCCTGTTATCGGCCTGCGGCGGTGGGGTGCGAATCGGTTTGACCCACCAACGTCGGGCTGATGGATAACCAATTGACCATAACGGTCAATTGGTCAATCGATTTTTTGATCGATCTCACTGATTATCTTTTTGAGATGCTCTTCTAACCTTCTGAGCAGATCAAACATAGCAACCCACTCCTTACGCGTCTGCAAAAGAGAGTCGCTCGGAATATCTCCACGGTTTTGGGCGTCTAGAACTTCCGTTTTCACCACTGTTGCGTAACGCAAGAGGGGATCGTGAAGAGTACTCATAGAGCCGATGCCTTCATATATACTTATGAAGGTGTCGTGCAGGATGATGGTCATTACTGTTATAGTGTTAGGACTGCAATATGCCTCCCTCTCAACCATAAATAGCGAATCAAGCGCGCTAGAGCAGGCCAAATAAAGATGCCTATTTATATCAGGAAGTGGTTGATCCTTCGGAAATTCGTAGATTGACTTGAACGCTTTACTGACCTCGTCGGTGACTACGAAATGAGCGAGGTCATGATCCTCCTCAAAGAACCTGCTGGGATCGATGCCCAACGCACCAGAGAGTCTCTGAATCCATAACTTGGAGAGTTGCCGCTTACCAGTTTCGAGGCGCGAAATCTGGGTCGGCGTTGTCCCCGCCGCCACCGCAAGCTCCTTGAGCGTCCAGCCCTTCTCCATCCTCAGTTGTCTCAAGCGCTCCAAAACCTTCACTCCTAAACTTGGGATCGAACTGGATCAGTTACCAGTTGACCAAAACGGCTTTTATGACCATATTGGTCAAATGAAACTGAAAGCCTATCTCCATCTGACCGGCATATCGGTATCAGAGTTTGCCAAGATGGTCGAATTGGTGAGCGATCGGGCCATGTATCGGTACGTCGCGGGCTCTCGACTGCCTAAGCCTACCATCATGGAAGCTATTCATAGACATACCGACGGGGCAGTCAGCGCCAACGACTTTTTCGACCTCTCCCATCATTCCCTCCCCTCTCAGGAGACAAAAGTTGGATCGTGATCTCATCATTCCCCCCGAGTTTGCCGCAATCGCGGCGATATGCGTTGCAACCGAAGGTACCATCGGTGGCCGCAAGTGCCTGACCGTCGATGGCCGCGCACTTCATGCTGGCCTTAAGGTTGGTCGTGACTTTTCGAACTGGATCAAAGGCCGGATCGAAAAGTACGGATTCACTGACGGTATGGACTTCGAGACATACGATGATTTGAGCTCGCCCGATTTGGCGAGCTCAAAATCGAGGGCTCAGCAGATCAAGGAGTATCGGCTTACAACCGACATGGCGAAAGAGCTGGCCATGATCGAGAACAACGAGATGGGCCGTCTGGCGCGGCGCTATTTCATCTGGCGCGAGCAATGCGCCATGGATGCCCTGACCGCTGCTCCACGCACCGACCGCTACCTGATCCCCGGCGTGGTAATGGACGGCATCGATGAGACGTTCATCCGCCTACACCGTGCCGCCAAGGAACTCGGCATGGCCAAGGGGCGCGCCTTCACCTATGCCAGCGAAGGGACCGAGAAGCTGCACGGGTTCAGCCTGTCCGATCTGCTGGTCGAGACGGTCAACAAGCTCCCCCATCGTGCCAAGCCTCAGGATACCCGCGTGTTCCGCTCGGTCTGGGACCACTCCAACCGTGCTGGCCTGCCCTGGCGCTGGACCGAACAGGCGATGGTCAAGCTCGGCCTTCATCGTGCCACCGGAGATCGTTCCTGCCCCTGGGAGGCTACGCCCGAGGGTGAGCGTTACGCCAAGGTGGTCGACAAGTCCCGCAAGGGCAGGGCGAACATCAAGAAGGCCGTGTACTGGACCGACGACATCGTGCCCATGGTCGAGGCCATGTGGGAGCGCGAGCATGGCCGGAAGGCGGTGGCGTGATGAGCCAGGTCACCCGCATTGCCGCGCTCAATGCCGCTGTTTCTATCCCTGCCGTAAGAGACGCAGGGCTGACGGAGACACTGATGTGCGCCGCCGCCCTTAATAGATGGCTACTTGGCCATCCATCCACCGTCACCCCCAGGCATTGGCGAGGTATCGGCTTGAGCGCGCGGTTTCAGCGCCACCTTCTCCCCGTCAACGATTGTCTTCGCTTCCTTGACCAAGGTGCCGATGTACTCACGAGCATTAGGTGCAAGATTAAACATATTGCCCGACGCTTTGCCCTCTGCTCCAGCAATCGCCGTAACGATTTGCCAGATCAGGGCTTCTCTGGTGGTGGGGAGTTCACTCATGATGGTTCATCCTCTGTGTTGGCAGATGGTGAAAGCCCGGCGGAGGTAACGACTCCGCTGGGCCACGACATCATAATCGAAAACCGCGGCGATAAGCTTGTTATCCGCACCGTCTCGCGGGGCCGCTGATCACTCATGATCCGACACCGCCCCCATGGCTGTCATACCGCTCAACAGCTCTCCAAGCGCCAGCCTGACCGCTGGCGTCTGGGGAATGGTCGCGATCGGCAGCAATGTGGGCGACAGGATAATGGCGGTCAGCCGCGTGGTAAGCCGCGCCGCCGGTATGTAGTCATAGACGCCGGCCTGGGCGCGAAGCTGCGCAAGGCCGAGCATCGCCCGGTCAATATCCGACAAGATGCCCTGAGCGTCCTGTCGGAACGGGTCCATCTTTTTCTCTGCTGCCATGCCATCTCCCGCATCGGTTTCTCCAAAGGTCTGAACAGCCTTGAAACTGACACGGAGTTGGCAAAATGGGGTGTGAAAAGAGACCCGCGCGCTTGGGTCTGTCGCCCAAGGACAGTAAATCCATGACGGATGCTGTCCTGAACGAGTTTTCCGAGATCGTGGATCAGACCGTCGAGGCATGCGCCCGGCGCTGCCGCTCGATCAAGACCGCGACCTTCGAAGCCGCGCGCATTCTCGGACTCACAGAGCGCCGGGTGCGCGCAATCCGCCACCGTGAAGCACGCAGCGTATCGGCCAGTGAATGGCTGAACGTCCGCGCCCGCTTTGCGGCTCATCTCGAGGCCGAAGCCCGCCGTCAGACGGCGGAAATCGACCTCTTACGCGCCCGTATCGAGGCGCTCAGAACAGAGGCTGCATGATCCGAAAATGGTTCTGCCTGCGAATGGCCAGTTACTGGCGGCATGTCGCTGCACGACGCGCCGACAATGCCGCCGATGCTCTCAGACGGGCAAACGAATGGAAGCTCCGCGCTCTCATGACAGGAGATACCCTATGACACGCACGATCAGCCGCATGCCGCGAGGCAAGCGCGACTGATGGGCTTTGAGCCCATTACCATCATCATCCCTGGCGCCCTCCGTGGGAAAGGGAGACCTCGTTTCGGTAACGGTCGCACGTTCACCGACGCGAAGACACAAAATGCCGAAGCCTGGATCAGACATTGCGCAATCGAACAGGCCGGACAGCCGGTTCTCGAAAATGCACTCAGTGTTGAGATCGACATAGACATTGCGGTTCCGGCGTCATGGCCGAGGCGCAAGCGCGAGCAAGCCCTCACAGGCGCCGTGCATGCCATGGGGCGTCCCGACGTGGATAACTGCTCCAAACTGGTTCTGGATGCCCTCAACGGCATTCTGTGGCGCGATGATGCCCAGATCTGTGAGCTCAGCGTCACGCGACGCTACGCAGATGCGCCTCAGGCCACGCTGAAAGTGAGGGCGCTATGAGCGAGCAGCGCGAAGGATCAGGCATCCTCCTCACCAATCGGCAGAAACGCTCGGATCGCTCGCCGGACTATACCGGCACCGTGACGCTTAACGGTAATCCGTATGAGATTTCCGGGTGGAACAAGACGGGGCGCAATGGCGGCGCATTCATCACGTTGTCGCTGCGCATACCGCAGCCGGGTCAAGAGCGGACACAGAAGCCGACAAAAGCCCAGATCGAGCGTGCCGAAGCCCAGAGACGGAGGATGATGCCATCATGACATCCTTCCTCCCTGACGATATCAGGCGTCTCGCCCAGCTTGGCTGGCGCATGTATCCCTGCAGCTCGTGGCCGGGCAACAAGGCAGCGCTGGTCAGTCGCAAGAAAGACGGCAAGGCACCGCACGAAGCGGCAACCTCCGATATTACCCAGCTCGAGGATTGGGCCGATCGCTATCGTGGCTGCGGGTGGCGTGTAGTCATGCGCGGATCCGGCATATGGGCATTGGATATCGACCGCCCGGGTGCCGACCACGCCAATGACGGCTTTGCCTCCATGGCGTCACTTGTCGAGCGGCATGGCCCCCTCCCAGAAGGGCCACGCGTGCGCTCGGGAGGTGGCGGGCTATACCTGTTCTTCGCCTGGTCTGGTGAGCGGATCACGGGCGAGAGCAACGTGATCCCCGGCATCGATCCACGTCCGGGGCATGGCAACCAATCCGTCACTCTGCCCCCCTCGTCGCATCACCGAACGGGCACCCCTTACAAGTGGCTCTCAGCGCCATGGGACACGCCCCTGCCCTCCGCGCCAGGATGGTTGCTAGAGGTGTTCAAGGGCAAGCCGGAGTTCACCCCCGGACCTTGCCGCCCATCGTCTGAGCGGCGGGCCCATATCGTCCTGACACGGGCCAGAGAGCGCATTGTCAACGCTCCTTCAGGCAACGCGAACCATACGCTCAACAAAGAGGCGTTCATCGTGGCGCGTCATGTGGCGGCGGGCACGATCAGTGAGGCAGAAGCCGTATCGGTCCTGTTCGATGCTGCACGCTGGCGCAAGATCCCGAACCCGGAGGCAAAGTCGACAATCCTGAGCGGCATGCGCGGCGGCTATCGGCACCCTATGACGGCGGAGGATCGTGCTCATGGCTGACCTCACGACCGAACCGGATGATCGTATCGAGCATTTTCTGCACGAAATGGAGACCGCAGGCCCGACGGATCTGGCGACACTGCGGGAGGAAGACCTGCCTCCCGAGTTCTCAGAGGATGACATCGCACGACGCTTCACAGAGGATTACGGGGACAACTGGCGCTACGTCGAGCGTAGCAGATGCTGGTATGAGTGGACCGGTCAGAAATGGCAGGAAGAGAAGACCTGTCATGTCTGGGATGTGATCCGCAAGGTCTGCCGCACGGTGGCGGCGGGCACTACGAGCGACAAGATAGCCCGCGCCATCTGCTCAGCCAAAACCGTGGCGTCTGTCGAGAAGATTGCCCGATCAGACCGCAAGCACGCGACACGCGCCGAACAATGGGACGCGGATCCATGGCTGCTTAACACCCCGGGTGGCGTCGTCGACCTCAGGAATGGCGCCATGCAGCCGCACGCGCGGTCACTGATGATGACGCGAATAACCGCCGTGGCGCCGGGTGCAGGCGATGCCCCGATCTGGCGGCGTTTCATCAAGCGGGTACTGCAGGACGATGAGGAGTTGATCGGCTTCGTTCAGAGGATTTTCGGTTATGGCCTCACGGGGCTGACACGCGAGCACGCCCTGTTCTTTTTTTACGGGAAGGGCCGCAACGGCAAAGGCACGGCCGTGAATACAATCGGGAACATCATGGCGGACTACGCTCAGACGGCCTCTGCCGACACATTCATGGACTCCCGATTTAACCAGCACCCCACCGACATGGCGATGCTTGCCGGCGCACGTATGGTCAACGCGTCCGAGCTGGATGAAGGGCAGGCGTGGGCAGAGGCTCGGATCAAGTCCCTCACTGGTGGTGATCCCGTAACGGCGCGCTTCATGCGTCAGGATTTTTTCACCTACGTGCCTCAGTTCACGCTGATTATCTCGGGCAATCACAAGCCGGCCATCAAGAACCTGGACGAGGCTATGAGGGCGCGCCTCAATCTCATCCCATTCACGGTGCAGATCCCTGCTGAGGAGCGCGATCCGGAACTTCCGGAAAAGCTCAAGGCAGAATGGCCGCAAATCTTGCAGTGGGTGATCGATGGTTGCGTTGAATGGGCAACAAATGGCCTGCGTCGCCCGCAGTCTGTCATCGATGCGACGGCGGAGTATTTTGTCGACCAGGATCATCTTGCTGAATGGATCGCTGAGAGCTGTGACACTGGACCCGAGTTCAAATACCGCTCTTCGGATCTGTTCAAGGATTGGCTGGCCTACGCGAAAGCGCACAACGAGACGACGATTTCAAATTCAAACAAGTTCAAGGAGGAGCTTGAGAAACGAGGCTTCACCTGGAAACGCAGCAACGGAGCCTGGTTCACCGGCATCGGGTTGAAGCCTAAACAGGCCCCATGGGTTCCGGGCGATCGGGAGGATGAGTTCGCCGGGTTCTGACACTCATCCAGAGGTATGCCGTTTCAAGCGGCATCTCTGAACCGCACAAAAAGAAACCCGGCTGGGCCGGGCTTGCATTTCTTACGTCTAAAGCGTATCTTCGGTGTGCCGGGAGTGCGTCACCTTGCACGTTGAGACTAAGGTCTCGCCCGGCGTCTAATTCAAAATCGAACCCTTCCATCCTGCTTTCGGGAAGCGGACAATTCCGAAACCGTCTATTTTGCCGGTGCGGGGGCAGCACCTGATTGATGGCCGAATGATGTCATACCATGTTGTGTCATTGAACGCCTGTGCCCGCCAGATCGCCCCAGCGATCATGTCAACGAATTGAATGCCGATGCTCAGGTGCGAAGGGGAAAAGAATAGCCCTTCGACGAAGTTAGGGTAGGTAGATGCATATTGCCCAGACTTCAGAAGTCTCTCGTGACGATGCCGCATGCTATCATCGTCACCTCGTCCTCGGTGATCAGCTACGATGATACCCATAGCATCCGTCCCAGCTTCCCGATTGATATCTTGCAGAAAATACTGAAACCGTTCGGTGACTGGCTTATATGTCATAAAATATAGGTCTTCTTGAGTGTTGCAATTTCCAAGAAGATACGCGGAAGACGACTCAGACAGGCAGGCAATTACGCGACAGGACCTTGTGTCAGTAATTATAGAGAAAACGTCCGCCCTCATTTCGTTTCTCTGCTCAAAATCCCAATCTTTCATTGGGTTGTCGTCTTCCTTGTTGTTTGGAGCGAAATACCTCCACTTGAGTTCCCCGCGGTACTGTCGGCGCCTTTTGAGGCCGACGAGCTTATCTCTCATACCTGACCACCGGTTCTCCGGGATCACGAGACCCGCCATCACAAAATAGGAATTCGCTCGATCTTGGGGTCTCGCAGGGGTGCCGCTTTCATCCACGAACAAAAGATACAATCCACTCTCTCCTCACCAAACCGCAATGTTCCCGCGCTTGAAATGTTCTCGTTCAGACGTAACTACCCTGCCTTACGGGGACGACCACCTTTGCGTCCATTCTCGCGCGATGCAGCCGATTTCGCTGCCGATCTCGATGATCCCCCTGCCCGCCCCATAGCCTGGGCCATCCAGGACCGGGAGCCGAAGACGCCTTTAGACAATCCATCAACGAGCAGATCGGCATCAAGACGGTCCCAGTGCAGACCCGTTCCGAACGGCGTAATCTCGATGTCTGACAAGTCTGCATCAGAGGCCCCTGCAAGGCCCTGAAGCAAATCGACGGGTATTGCCATCTCAACGCCGTTGCTCAGCGTCACGCACAACCTACGCCGCTCTGGCAGGTAGAATGCTTCCACAGCCCTGCTGGCTCCATCCAGATATTCTTGGCCAGCAGCCTCGGCACGACGGAATTCAGCTTCGGTTACCATGGATTGCCTCCCACGCTTCGACGAGTTCCTGAATGTGCATGGCGACAATCTCGCAAGCCGCCGACGCTTCCTTTCGGGATAAACCTGCCGTGCGAATGAGCGCCGAAGAACCGTCTAGAGAGACCACCGCTTCACCATTCGCCCCGATGACATGCACATGAGGGGGCTGATGATCGTTCGGGTAGATCCTGACGGCAAATCCATCGATGCGCAATATCGTCGGCATGAAGGTTTATAACAGAAACCCAAGCGAATGGGTATCATTTTTCATTGTTCGTATAAGTCATTGAAAAATCACGACTCCGGTCCGAAACGGACGGCACGGACGCCGCCGCCTTTATCGGACGGATCAGCCATGCATGTGTACGCGGACGCGTCACGCATATGGCCGGACGGTCTATAAAGGAGGCAACGTCCGCGCCGTCCGTTCTCTATTTTGGCTGCCCTGAAACCCAGCAAATCCGGGAGATTTCGGTACAAACGGGACTCGGGGTGTGGTAGGATCGGGCATGAGCGAAACGACGAATTCCGATGACACGCAGTCGCCACGTCCCAGTCAGGAATTTCGGGAGGCCATCTTTCGAGAATGGGTCAGACAATTCACCCTGAAGGCCAAGGGCACTCCCAGACCATCGACGTTTGCCGCTGAGGGCGGTGCGGAACGCGAGACGACAAACTCACCGGCGGAAATTGGAGGGGGCTGTACGGGGCGGAAAATGGCTCTTGTGAGGATGTCGCTTTGCGCTGTTTCGGCGGTGGCCTGTCTTGCGGGCATCTGCGTCATCGGCGGCGCGGTGTGTGCGCTCCTTGCTGCGGGCGTGGTTGTTTGGGTCGACGTGTTCCGAATGGAGCGCGCTTCTGGTGGGGAGGGGGTTTGATGGATGGCCAAGCCCACTGAACCTACAGAGAAGAAACAGCGATCGAACCTGAAGCCATTCAAGCCCGGCCAATCCGGAAATCCGGCTGGTCGCCCAAAAGGCACGCGAAATAAGCTCTCCGAAAACTTCGTCGCGGCGCTTTACGCTGACTTCGAAGAGCACGGCATCAAGGCTATCCAGGACATGCGCGTTGAAAAGCCCGGCGACTACGTGAAGGTGGTCGCGAGCCTGATCCCGGCACAGTTCCAGCAGGTGGACGAGGACGGCAAGGTGCAGACGCTTGGCGTGATCGCCCTCCCCGTCAAAGGCTCGAAGTGACGAACGTTGTCTGGTCGCCAACCGATCGACAGCAGGTATTTCTGGCAGCTGAGGAAGAGGAAGTTCTTTACGGCGGCGCGGCTGGCGGCGGAAAGACAGACGCGTTCATCGTGGACGCTCTTGGACTTTGGCAGAGCGCGCCTCTGGTGCCTCGCTACAAGGCCCTGATACTTCGCCGGTCCTATCAGCAGTTGCGCGAGGTGATCGACCGCGCACGGGCGCTTTATCCGACCATTCAGGGATTGGAGGGCGTGACGTGGAACGAGCAAAAACACGAATTCCGGTTTCCATCGGGCGCCAAGGTGATCATGGGCTATGCCGAGCGCGATGCCGATGTGTTCCAGTTCCAGGGCGAGGAATTTCAGTGGATAGGCGTTGAGGAGCTAACACAGTATCCATCGGATTTCGTCTGGACGTACCTCCGCTCACGTCTGCGTGGGACAAACCTGAAGCGGCTGATGCGGGCGAATTGCAATCCGGGCGGTATCGGCTCGAAATGGGTGCAGCAATACTGGTCTATCCCTGATGATGGGCGCGACACATGCTCAGCCCTATCGGTCGAGATCGAAGAGCAGACGATCACCACACGGCGGCGCTTTATCGGCGCTCGCGTAACAGACAATCCGTACATAGACCTTGAATACCGGGCGAATTTGGCAACCATGCCGGAAATGCAACGCCGGGCTCTACTCGACGGGAGATGGGATGTGCTCGACGTTCCGGGGGCGATTTACAAGGCGGAAATGGACGCCATCAAAGGCGGGGAGCAGCCTCGCTTGTGCCGTGTGCCATACGATCCATCGGTTCCGGTGTACGTCTCGTGGGATTTGGGCATTGCCGATAGCATGGCGCTTTGGTGCGCCCAGGTTGTAGGGCGTGAAATCCATCTGATCGACTATTACGAGGCCAGTGGCGAGGCGATCTCACATTATTGCCAGTGGTTGGACGGACGCGGCTATCGGTATGCTGAGGACCTGTTCCCGCACGACGCCAGAGCGCGTGAGCTGGGCACTGGCAAGACACGCGAGGAGATTGCACGAGCCAACGGGCGCAAGGTGCGGATCGTCCCGCAGATCGGCGTGGATGACGGAATCAATGCTGTTCGTCTGTTCCTGGCCCGGTGTTGGTTTGACGAGGATCGATGCAAGCGCGGCGTCGAGTGCCTGACGAACTACCGGCGCGAGTGGAACGATAAACTGGCACAGTTCAAGGCAACCCCGGTGCATGACTGGGCGTCGCACGGGTCGGACGCCTTCCGATATCTTGCGGTAGGATTGCGCGAGCGCACCAAAATAGCTGCCCCCAAAGGCCAAGCCAGAGCGCCCTCTTTCATGGGGAATGCAGGCTGGCAGGCGCTGTAATTTCTCTGTACTGCCGATTATAGCATGTGCTATAAAACATGCATGCCAGACAAAGAGCGCGATATCGTTTCGGAAGCACAAAAACGATACGAGGAAGCATCGGGTTACACGAGCCAGTGGCGCAGTCGCGCCAAGGACGATCTCTCGTTCTTCCACGCTGACGCCTACAACCATGCGCAGTGGGATGACGCTGTTTACCAGACCCGCGCCGGAACCTATGGCGGCTCCCCTCGCCCATGCCTGACGATCAACAAGACCGCGCAGCACGTTTTCCAGGTCGAGAACGAAGCCCGTCAATCGCAGATGGGCGTCAAGGTCAATGCTACCGGCTTCGGCGCGATGTCGGAAGCAGCAGACGCAATCGAGGGCATCGTTCGACACATTGAATATCAGTCGAACGCTCAGCAGAACGCCTACTCATGCGCCATTCAAGGGCAGGTGCGAACCGGTCTGGGCTGGGCTCATGTCGTGACCGACTACGTCCCGGGCGTCGACAGCTTCGATCAGGATTTCTTTATCAAGAGCGTTCCCGATCCCCTCTCAGTTTTCAGTGACCCCGGCGCCCGCGAACCCGATCACAGCGACCAGAACTGGGCGATGATCGTTGAGGAAATCGAGCGCGACGAATTCGACCGCCTTTACCCCGGCAACGGCGATGTGGGCAAAGACCCGCTGACAGGGCTTGAGTCCTCGTCTGGCTGGACAACGGCCACCACAGTCAAGATCGCGACCTATTATGCGCGAAGCGAGCGCAAAGACACGCTCTGGGCCGTTCTCACCCCAGAGATCGGGCGCAACATGCGACAGTCGGAAATGAGCCCGGAGCTTGTTGAGTTCTGTCGTGCCTCCGGCTTTCCGCATCGATCGATCACGTCTCACATGGTCGACAAGCACATCATCGCCGGGAACAAGGTCATTGCCTCGGGGGAAACTGTTTTCCAGCTGATCCCACTCGTGCCCTTCGTCGGCATCGAGCGCCGTGCGTCAGGCGGCGAGAGCGCAGATTTCTCGGGCCTTGTCCGTGCGCTGATCGATCCGCAGCGCATGTTCAACTACACGGCGAGCGCTTACGTCGAGAGCGTCGCACTGCAGACGAAAGCGCCATGGCTCGCACCTGCCGAGGCAATCGAAGGCCACGAGGATCAGTGGGCGGCTGCCAATACCAGCAACGCGGCTGTGCTCACTTACAACGCGATCGATCATGACAGCGCGACCCCGCTGCCGCCCCCATCACGCATCGACCCGCCCACAGGATCGACCGGGCACTACCAGGGCATGCAGGCCGCTGACCAATGGATGCAGATGGTGACGGGGCAGTATCAGTCTGAGATGGGCGCGCCCGGCAACGAGAAGTCAGGCATCGCCATCCAGCAGAGGCAGCGCCAGTCCGATACGGCGAATTACCACTACACCGACAATCAGGGCATGGCGATCCGCTACCTTGGACGCCTTCTGATCACGGCCATACCCAAGGTGTACGACACGCAGCGCGCCGTGCAGTCGCTCGGGCTGGACGGGACGCAGAGCAGCGTCATTATCGATCCAACGCTGCAATCATCTGCGCAGGTATCGCTTCCGCCTGGGGCTGACGGACAACCGCAGCAACCCCCCGCCGGCATGCCATTGGCCAAGCAGCGACAGATCGAGGGCGCCGTCCTTGCCATCAATCCGGAGATCGGACGGTACGATGTCGAAGCTGACGTCGGGCCTGCCTTTGCGACGAGGCGACAGGAGGCGTTCAACGCGCTGACTCAGATCGTGCAGGCTGCCCCGGCGCTGATGCAGCAAATTGGCGACCTTGTTTTCAAGAGTGCCGATTTCCCCTTTGGCGACGAGATTGCCGATCGCCTCAAGCCCGCGTCCGATGATCCGCGACTTGCTCAGGCGCAGGGCATGATCCAGCAGTTGCAGGCGCAGATAGGGCAACTGACGCAGCAGCTCAAGGATAAGCAGGCCGAACAGCGGCATACCGTCGTCAAAGACGCCATGGCTGCCGACACGAACCAGTACAAGGCCGAGACGGACCGCATGGCAGCTATCGGCTCGACTGATCCGGATGCGTTGCGCGTGTTGGTTCATCAGCTTGTCGCCCAGGCAATGCAGGGCAACCGCACCCCACCGCCCCCTGAAGGTGGTGCGATGCCAGCCGTTCAGGACGGGCCACCCGGTCCGCTCCCGCGCCTTCCTTCTTCCAATCCCCCAGGCGGCGAAATCCACGCCCCGAACCCCATCAATGGAGCCGTTGACGCATGAGCGAGACACTCGAAGTCACTGACCACATCGCCCCGGCCCCGAGCGAGGGGGCAGTCAACCATGAGGTTGGCACGCCCGAGGGGACGCAGACGGACGAGCAACAAGCCGCGGATCCCGCTGTACAGCCGGACAAAACTCCCGCCTGGATGCAGCGCAAGATCGACAAAATGACTTACGAGCGCCGGGAAGCAGAACGGCAGGCGAGTGCCGCCCGTGAAGAGCTGGAGCAGATGCGCCGTGCCCTTGCCGCCTCACGCGGCGAGGAACCAGCACCAGAACCACTGACCGAAGATCAGATCCGGCAGCAGGAGCGTCAACGCATCGATCAGCAGGCGACGGAAGAACGGGAAGTCGCCACCTTCAACCAGAACGCGGACAAGATCGCAAAAGCCGTTGCCGCCTCTCATGGCGATGAAGCGGTCACGAACGCCACGCGCATGCTGATCGAGCGCGGTGGCCTTGATTTCGCCAACGCAACGCATCGCGACCTGCTGGCCGACATTTCGGAATTGCCTGATCCGGGTGCGGTGTATTATGCTCTCGCTCACGATCCGGACACAGCGGCGAGTATCCTGGACGCGTCACCGCGCAAGCAGGGTGCGCTTCTCGCCCAGTTCGCGGCATCGGTTGGGAAGTCCAAGACGCCTGCGCCCTCACCTGCTCCGGCAGCTGTAGCACCGGTAGTGTCGAAAACCCCGGCCCCTGTCTCGGCACCGTCCGGAACGGCAACGAAGGGGAGCCGGTCTCTTTACGACCCAAATGTCTCCCCGGCTGAGTTCGATCGTCTGTGGAAGGCGGGCGTTCGCACATAACCTGACGCGGGGCAGTAACCCCGCAACGCCACGGGGGCGATAACCCGGCTGTTTCCGGTCCTCAACCGGCACACAGTCAGCTTTGCGTGACTGGCATGAAAATGGCGCAAGACGCCTATCCTGTCAGGGCAAATCCCGTGGCCTCGAATAACATCATCAATGACATGGTCATCACCAAGCGCGCATTGCCGCTGTTTCGTGATACCAACGGCTTTATCCGTAACCTCGACCGCTCCTATGACGGCATGTTCGCGCAGGCTGGCAACAAGATCGGTGCCAGCACCAACGTTCGCCTGCCGAATGACCCCGTGGTGGGTGATGGCGCAGTCGTGTCGCCGCAGTCGATCAATGAGCGCACCATCCCGCTGACGATCGCTTATCGCAAGCACGTCTCGCTTGCGTTCGATACGCAGCAGCGCACCCTGCAGGTGGATGATTTCAGCGGGCGCTATATCGAGCCGGGCGTGAACAATCTTGTTGGCTCGGTTGCCAATATTGCCATGACGCTGGCTCTGGGTGCGGCGAACATGGTGCGCAACACGGACAACAACGGCAAAACGATCGCGCCGAACTCGTCCACCTGGCTGCAGGCGAAGGCCAAGCTCACAAAGCAGCACGCGCCCACGGCAGACCGGTTTGCCGTGCTCGATCCCGATACGGATGCCGCGACCGTCTCCGGCCTGATGGGGCTGTTCAATCCCGGCAGCCAGATCGGGCAGCAGACCCGCGAAGGCGCCATGGAAGCACCCCTTCTTGGTGTGCGCGAGTGGATCAACGATCAGACCTGTCTCGTCACCACCACGGGCAGCTATGACGGCAAGGCGACCGCAAACGGGTCGGTGACGAACCTGAACAACACCGGCAATGCCATTCCGGGTCAGATCAGTTCAACCGCCTATCCGCAGAACTCGGTCATTGGCTGCTCGGCGATCAATGGCGGGCTCAATGTGGGTGACGTCGTTACGATCTCGGGCGTGCACCAGGTCAACCGCGTGACCAAGCAGAGCTATGGCACGGCCATGCAGTTCGTTGTCACGCAGGTAGCCGCTTCGGGCGCCACGTCGATCGTGGTCTCTCCTGCGCTTGTAGCCCCGAACTCTGACGGGTCTCAGCAGCAGTATCAGACGGTGGACTCTCTCCCCGTGGCTGGTGCGACGATCAATCTGGTTGGCAAGCAGGGCGAGACAATCCGTCGCAATATCCTGTTCAACAAGAAAGCGATGACTCTCGTCACCGTCGATCTGATGGACGTGAATAAGGGCGTGGTCGATTGTGGCATGGCCAATCTCGACGGCATCAGCCTGCGCACTCTCACCTACTATACCGGAACAGACGACACGCTCGGCACGCGTCTCGATGTCCTTTTTGGCATCGGTGTCCTGCGCCCTGAATGGTTGTGCATCGTCCCGGATATTGTCGCTCCGGGCTAACGCCATGCGGGAGTATCCGAAAACGATACATCTTCCGAATGGCTACGAGACGGTGTTCGTTCGAGACGCCGAGGAAGAAAAGCGGGTTCGCGCCCGCTTTTCTTCTGCTGCTCGATCATCCGTCGAGGACGAACCGCCAAAGCCTGTCATGAGGCAGAGAGGCCGATCCAATGTCAGGAACCCTTAACGGCGCGCCAGGTGTTCAGGGATATCTCGTCTCTGATCTGGTTGGGCTGGCCTTGCGTCAGATCGGCATCGGAGCCATGGGCACATCCCCGGGACAGAGCGATATCAGTGACGGTGTCATGCACCTGAACATGATGCTCGCCCAGTGGCAGCGCCGTCGCTGGCTCGTCCCTAATCTGATCGACAAGGCTTTTTTGAGCACCGGGGCGGCCATCTATCAAATCGGTCCGGGTGGGGCGCTCGACATTCCCGTTCGGCCGGCACAGGTCAAGGCCGCCTATGCGCGCTTGCTCAATGGCGCATCTGTATCGACCGATGGAGAATTCGATACGCCGGATTTCATCCCGGGTCAGTTCGATACGGACACGAGTGGCGTCGGGTTTGGCGGATATCCCATCGATTATTCACTCTCGCCAATCCCCTCCTACGAGGATTACGCAGCCATCAGTCTCAAGGGGATGCAGACGTGGCCGCGCTATTTCCATTATAATCCCGCCTACCCAGCAGGCGAGTTCAGACCCTGGCCGATCCCTCCGGCTGCAGCATGGGAATTCCACATTCTCTATGCCGAACCGTTGCCGACGAACCTTGGCCCTTCAGACGTCATCAATCTGCCCCCTGAATACTGGGATGCAATCATGTGGTTGTTAGCAGCAAGGCTGGCGCCTTCCTACGGGCAAGAAGCGAGCGCTACCGTGACAGCCATGGCCCGCGCTGCCCTCGCAACGATCCGCACGGCCAATCAGCAGACGCCTATCCTTGGCATGCCCGCTGCTCTGACGCCGTCTGGTGGAGGCTTCTGGTGGCCCGGACTCGAGGTCCAGCGGCTATGACGCGGATAAACCTGTCAGGGGGCAGCTATCAGGCTCAGTCAGCAGCGGCATCGGCTCAGAGATGCCTCAATCTTTATCCCGAGCCTCTGCCTCAAGCAGCGGGTGAGCCGGCGCAGTTCGTGCATTATCCGACGCCCGGCCTTAACCTGTGGTGCAATCTGTTCCAGACAGTGCGCTACCTCTACGTCACGTCTCAGGGTCATCTGATTGCGGTATCGGGGCAGACGGTCAACCTGGTCAAAGCCGATGGAACGACCTCGCTCCTCGGGCGCGTCCAAAGTGGATCGGGCCCATGCCGCATGCAGGATAACGGCCTCGTCTGCGTTGTGGTGGATGGCTCGGCAAATGGCTGGTATTTCACCGTGCCAACAGATGGTGGCGACGGGTACGGGAAGGTCACGGAGATCAGTGATCCCGCCTTTTATGGTGCCAACACCGTCGCTGTGCTCGATACGTTTTTCATCTTCGATGATCCGCAAACGAACCACTGGTATGTCTCGCCAGCTAACTACGCGGGCAACTCGACGCCTTTCGACAGACTGTATATCGCCAGCAAGACCAGTTATCCCGATAATGTCGTTGGCGTGACCGTGCTTGGACAGACGATCTGGATCTTCGGAACGCAGACCACCGAGCTGTGGTACAATTCCGGCGCCGCAGATTTCCCGTTCCAGCGCATCCCCTCGATCATGGCCGACCAGGGCTGTGAGGCGCCCTATTCTATCGCCACCAACTACGGACAGGTGTTCTGGGTAGGGCGCGATCGGTCAGGGCATGCCCGCGTCTATATGGGTGAAGCCAACGAAACAAAGCCGGTCAGCACCTTCGCAATTGAGCAGGCACTGAACGGGTATGGAGACCTGTCCGGCGCCACGGGCTACACCTATCAGCAGGACGGGCATCAGTTCTACGTTGTCACCATACCGAACACGAACAAGACCTGGGTGTTCGATGCTGTGACCGGGCTTTGGCATGAGCGCTGCAGCTATGAAAACGGTCAGGAAGTGCGCTACCGCCCGAACTGCTTTGCAGCCGCCTACGGGAAAGTCTTTGCCGGCGACTACTGGTATGGCCGCGTCTATGAGGTCCGCGCTGACGCGGTGACGGAAAACGGTGCGCCGATCAAACGGCAACGAGCGTTCCCCCATCTTCTGACCGATGGCAGGCGTGCGATCCATCGCAAGTTCATGCTCGATATGCAAAACGGCGCTGGTCAAACCGTGCTTGTCGATTGGTCAGACGATCGGGGGGCCACATTCGGTATGCCTCAGGCGCTTCAGCTTGGAACGAGCGGGAATGTCTGGCCCACTTTGTGGCGCCTGGGCATGGCCCGTGATCGTGTGTATCGCCTCACATGGATCGACAGCGCAGCCACGGCGCTTATGGGGGCGTTCCTCGATGCCGACATGGTGTCCTCATGAGCACCGCCGGTAACTTCCAGATTGCTTTCCCACAGGGGCCAATCGTCAACGGCAATGGGACAATGTCGCTCGAATGGCAACGTTTCTTCTTATGGATGTATAACCGTTCAGGCGGGGCGCAGGGCGTCGATGCCGCTTATGTTAGCCAGGTGGCGCAGGAGGCGACGAGTGCGGCCTCTGCAGCTGCTCAGGCGGCCTCTGCCGCTCAGAGCGCGGCTAACAACGCCATGAGCGCAGCCAAAGCCGCCCAGGCGGCGGCGGATACCGCGAATGCCACGGCGCAAAGCGTTGGGACGCAGGCATCTGCCGCGCAACAGGCCGCATCTCAGGCGGCGCGGGCAGCAGCGAGCGCGAGTAGCGCAGCGTCTGCCGCCCAGGCATCGGCGACGCAGGCGCAGTCGACCGCAACAGACGCCCAAACCCTTGTTATGGCCACCCTCGCGCAGGCCGGAAGCCTTAATGCCCGTATCCAGGCCGAAGCCAAAACTGCTTCCGCTGCAAGTGATGACGTGCTAAAAATAGCTCTGCTCACGTCGAGCGCCTGACGGCAGAGACGGCACAATCTCAGGACGCGCTCAGGCGCCGGTGCCATGACAGTCTCTCTCGTCTCCCTACAGCCCGGAATTTCAGTTTCATCCAGCGGACAGACGGTCGCGACCGCAACTGTCACGCCTACTGTTGTGACCGGCGCAGTCATCAACAACAATGGCTCGTCAGCTGTTTCGGCGTGGGTGTCGGTGCTCAGATCGGGCGCGTCGGCATCGGTGCCGCTCGTCAGTTCCCGGACCATATCGGCCGCATCCAGTCAAACTGTTCCGGAACTCAGCGGTCTGGTGCTTTCCAGTGGTGATAAAATCCAGGCGACCGGGACGGGCCTCAACTTCGTCATCAACGGCTTCACCGTGTCATGAGGACGGATATTGCGCCGCCTCCCGGCGCGTCTCTCAATGACATCGAGGCCATCAACGCAATCATCACGCATCCGGAGGTTTACGGGGAAGCGGGGAGGATTGACGCGGTGGGCGATCGGCTGGTTGTGACAATGCCGGGCGTGGCTGTCTGCTTCCGGGAAATCGGCACGCGCGCGCACGAATGTCACCAGGCGGTAATCCCCGAAATGCGAGGCAAGGCAGCGCTGACCGCTATGCGTCGGATCCGGGAATGGTGGTGGCAGACACAGCCATCAGACCTTCTGATCGGCGCAATCCCCGACAACAAAATTCCCGCACGGTTTCTTATGTCAGCGCTCGGTTTCGAGAGATGGGGCGAGATCGTTGCCCCCTGCATTGACGGCGTGGACCGCAAACACATCACCTACAGAATGGAGCGTCCACAATGAGCGATATGTTCGGCATCGGACAAGGCGTGCAGGCGGCCACAACCGCAGCAACCACAGCGGCTCAGATGGCGCTTACCAAGTCGGCCATGGACAAGGCCGCCAAGACCGGCAGCGGTCAGGCCAGTGCAATTTCGCAGTCGGGCCAGACTGCGCAGGGCTATCTCAATCCCTATGTTGCTGCCGGGCAAAGCGCCCTTGGAAATATCCAGGACAACATGGGGCTTTGGGGAAACATCAATAATAGCTTTACCGATGCGGCGAACAACTCGGTTGATGCCGCAAAGTCGAGCTACCAGAACCTGCTTACGAACGGCATCACGCAGCAATCAATCGAGGCAACGCCCGGTTGGTCCGCCATCAACAATCTGGGGCAGCAGGGCGTCACCAACAGTGCGGCGGCGCGTGGTCTCGCCAACTCTGGCGCAGCGCTCAAGGGCGCGGCCAATTACGCATCCACAATGGCCGATCAGACCTACCAGAACCTGTATAACAACCAGATCAATACAACACAGGGTTTACTTGGCACTGCCAGCGGCTATCTCGGCACGAATGACGCCAACCAGGGCAACATCAACAACACCTGGAATCGTGAAAACGCCTTGCTCGGCTATGGCGCGAATGCTGCCGGTTCGAGCGCGACGAACGCCACAAACACCGCCTCCCTCTCGGCACAGGCCGCGCTCGGTGGGGTTGGCGCCTCAATGGCGGGCACCACGGCCATGGGCAACAGTCTGACGAACGGGCTGACCAGCCTGGGCAATCAGGCAGGGAATTACGCCCTGTATAGCAAGCTGCTCAGCGGAGGGACTGTCTGATGGCTGGGTTCGACACAGGGGCAAATGCACTGCTCGGTATGGGCCAAGGGACAGTGCGCCCGAACGGCCCATCCGAACAGATCGGGCGGTTCGCCGAAATCCGCAACGCACTGACAGGATACAATGCAGAGCGCGCGCAGAGTCGTGCCTTGGCCGCTGCGACCGACGCAAACGGGCAAACAGACTATGCAAAGGCGCGAGCGGCTATGGCGGCCGATCCAGCTGCACAGTTCAATCTTGCTCAGGGCTTCTCGGCACAAAACCGTTCACGCGGCGAGGATCTGCAAAATCAGGACTCTCAGCTCGCTTATCAGGAACACACGCGAGACGCGGCGGCGGGGGCTTTTATTCGCCTCGCCAGCAACCCAACGGATGCGAATATCAAGGGCACGGCGTCGTTCATGGCCGCCCTCACCCCGAACGCTGCCAAGCAGATTCACTGGACTGCGAACAACATCATGGCACTGCCTTCGGCCCAGCAGCGCGCCGAAGCGATCAAGCAGCTTGCGACCACGTCTCTGCCCGGTCATGAGCGCGTTGCTCAGGCGTTCGGAACACCCACAAGCGTCGATGATGGACAGACGATCCAGACCGGCACACAGGCTGCTGGCATGGATGGAGGGGCGTTTACGCCAGCCGCAGGCGTGCAGCGGCAGACCTCGCCTGAATTCAATTCTTCTCCTACAGAAATCATCAACCCGGATGGCTCGCACAGCTATGTACGCCGTGATCAGGTTGTTGGTGGCGGGAAACCGACCGTGCCACCCGAGGCGATGGGATCGGGCCGTTATCCTGGGTATCAGGCCGCACCGGCAGCGGGGCAGACCGAAGCTATCGCCGCCACAGCACAAGCAGGCGCTCAGGGCGCGAATTCACTGATGCAGGGAGCGAGCGGAACGCAGGATAGGCTCGGCATCCTCGGTAACATGCTTGGTGATCTGACGAAGTTTCAGAGCGGCCCTGGATACGAGAGACTGCGGCATTTCGCCTCAATCGTAGATAACTGGACAGGAGCGGATTGGAAAAGCAACGACATCGAAGGCGCTCAGTCGTTCAACAAATTCGCCAATCAGATCGCGCAGGCTCAGGCGCAGACCCTCGGCGTGGGTTCGGACGCCAAGCTCGCCTCAGCCATGCACGCCAATCCGAACAGCAGCCTGCAAACCAACACCAACCGGCAGATGCTGCACGTGCTTCAGGGCAACGAGGACGCCATCAAAGCAAAGGCTGCGGCGTGGCAAGCGTCGGGCATGCAGCCGTCCCAGTATCAACAGTGGAACCTGAACTTCAACCAGAGTTTCGATCCACGTGCCTACCAGCTTCGGCGTATGTCGCCGGAAGAGCAGCACAGCGTCATCTCTTCGATGAAGAAAGCAGGGGAGTTGGACGCTTTCAAAAAGGCTTACAACGCCATGGCGGCGAAAGGTCTTTTGAACAATGGCGACTGATTACGCTCCCGTTTACGAAGAGGCAGGACGCTACTGGAACGTGGACCCTGATGTATTGCGGGCCGTGCACCAGACCGAAGATCCTGGTGGCGATCCAGACGCGCGCTCAAAAGCGGGGGCAATCGGGCATATGCAGTTCATGCCCGATACGGCGCGCAGACTAAACATTGACCCGCATGACCCCGTGCAGAGCATCTACGGTGCGGCTCGTCTTTTGGACGAGAACCTTCGCCGTTACGGCAACCTGAAAGACGCGCTGAGCGCCTATAACGGTGGAACCAACAAGAGCCACTGGGAGAATCCCGAGACCATGGCATACCCTGGGAAAGTTGCGTCGAAATATCAGAGCAGTAAGCAGCAGACGTTGCCGGATGCGTTCGACCGAGATTTCGGCAGCCCGCACGATGCCGTCCCTCAGGCCGCCACTGCGCCTAACGATCAGCAAGAGGCCAATGCGTTCGACCGGGACTTCGGTTCCGTAGACGCCGATAAAGCGCAACTGCCGCCCCAAGCTCGCGCCCATCAAGGGTCTTGGCTTGGACGCATGGCGCAATTCGGCAGTGATGCAGTCGACGGCATGATCGCTGAAGGAATCAAGGGCGCTGCCAACGTTATCGACGGGGTAACGCTGCACAAACTGCACGGGACTGAGTACGATCCCCGGCTGTTCAAGAAGGCCGCCCAGATGGAGTTGGATACCCAGCGAGATGACTGGGGCTCTGGCGTGTCTCATTCCGGCGGTGGCGTTCTTGGAGATATCGCTATCGGCGGAGGTTTGGCGGGCGGGACACGCGCAGTCGGCGGAAGGCTGGCCAAAGCGCTCCCCGGCACCGCCGGACGCATTGTTCAAGCCGGGACCAACCTACTATCGGGTAACGCAGGCAATGCACTGACGCGAGCGGCGGGGCGTTCGATTGAGGGGGCTGCGACGGCAGGACTTGTTGACCAAAATCCATTGCTCGGTGCTTTCGGTGGTGCAGCAAGCGTGCCAATCGGCGCAGCTGCATCGCGTGCCGGTGCAGCGTTGCTTGGATCGGGCCGCAGGCATGGGAACGCCCTGCTCGACGCCCTCGCTCCTGTAGAAGCAGCCGCCCCAGAAAACGCGCCTGCCGCCGTCCAAACTGAGGCTTATTCGCCCGAAGCAGCCCCAGAAGTCATGCCCCCGAGTAAGACAGCGCCAGAGGCGGTCAAGCTTGGCCTTTTTGCCTCGCCTAAGCATGCGGACAAACTCGCACAGCGGGTTTGGAATGAATATCAGGCAGGCGGGCCGGTGCAGGTTACGCCAAGCAAGATCCCGGGCGTTCATTTGACCGCAGCGCAGGCAACAGGAAACCCCGGCCTCGCACTTTTGGAGCGAAACCGCAGGGCTGCCAACCCTTCCCCATTCACGGCTCTCGATCAGAGCAATAACGCAGCCCGCAACTCCTATGCACAGCAGATTATTGGCACACCGGAGCAGTTGCAGGCGGCGGAAGCTGCACGCGATGCAGCAGAGGCGCAGCTACGGCCACAGGTTTTCGGGGAACAACAACCAGTCTCTATCGAGCCCGTGCGCGAACATCTGGCAGATCTCATTGCCCAGAACCGAGGGCGCGAAACAGTCCAACAGCCACTTCGGAACGTTATGGCACAGCTTATAGCCTCAGCCGAGGAAGATGGGACGGCGATGCCTGAGCATCTATGGAATGTCCGCAAGTATCTGGGCGACATGGTTTCCCCTCGCGCACGCGGCACGGCCAATGATGGGCAGGCAGCGGCGGCACAGTTGCTTGATCTCAAGCCGACACTTACCGAGCAGATTGAGCAAGGCGCGCCGGGATTCAAAGGGTACTTGGAGCAGTACGAACAACTCTCGCGGCCTATCGATGCCATGCGTTTTCTTCAAGGCCGGAACCTGACCAATGCGAATGGCGACGTGCAGCTTGGGAAGCTCGACACCTTCATTAAGGCGGCTGCGAAAGAGCGCGGCAAGCCCGGATATCGCGAGGCAGATAGCGTGACGGATGAACAGTTGCGGGCGCTTGAAGATCTGCGAGACGACATGCGCCTTGCGTCGCGCATTGATCTTGGGCGCGCCCGTGGCTCAGACACGAACGTCAATTTGATGACGACAGGGCGGGTCGCTGGAATGGCCCAAGGGGTTGCACCGAAGCTGGCGGCTATGACCGGTGGAAGTATAGGCGGTGCGCTTGCTGGCGGCCCTCTGGCTGCGCCTGTTGGGGGATTTGTGGGCAATGCTCTGGCCGGGGCTGTTGATCGACGCTTGGCAGGACGCATCGCAAATACGCAGGCTGCGACTTACGACGCCTTGGACAACAGGCTTCTCAATCCAAACGGGAGAAAAAACTGACGCCATGCAGCGTGCGCTCGATCTTCCGGCGACGGAAATGTGCGACGATCATGGGTGCCATAGACACCGCGGTTAATATGGCGATCAATGAATAGTCGTGTACGGGATTGGTTGTGAATGGCCCAGGACTGCTCAAGAACCCAAGCCACAAGACAATAAAGGACCCCGGCACGATCAGTGCCGCCCAAAGCGCGCCCCGCACCCAGAAGTACGCCCAAGCAAAAAAAACGGCAGCGCCGATCAGGATTGTCATGCGGCCACCTTCTTCATTGCGGGTACGACAGCCGCCACGGTCATCTTACGCACACGCCCCATCTCATCAGCATGGCGATAACGCATGACAAGCGCTGCCACGTTTTCAGAAAACACGTTCGTCTTGGTCATGGAAAAAACTGGATCGTGCTCGTCTATGGGAACCAGGTAGAACGTGTATTCCCTTCGTCCTTCATGAGAGCGCTCGGCGGGAGAGCGAGCCGTGTATTTCTGGCCGTCGAGTTCCTCGTTAATCGCATGACGATCAGTCAAGGCGGGTACTTCGCCGCGCTTGTAAATCAGGTTCAGCAACTCCGCATGATCTTCGACTATCTTCGTGCCGCTCGGATGGCTCACCGTGAAATCGAGTATCTCGATTGGATCATCTGACACGTTGATGATGTCAAATGCCAGCTTGATCACCCGTGGGGCATTGGGCGTGCCGTAATCCTCCCACTGGCAGGAGGCATAACACTTCGGACGGCGCGCTTCCGCGAAGAATTTGAGCATCGTCTTTGCTACCACAGGACCGCCCTTCTTCAGAAGAAAAATCAGGGCAGCTTCGGCGGATGGGAACATGCAACTAGCTGATCACCCCGTCCGGATTCGGGTCAACGGATGTCTTGCCGGGCGGCTTTCTCCTTGCCCCTAACCAACCGCCCACTTATTATGACAACACGGCGAGCGCAGGCACGGCGGCACAATTTCACCCGAATGCGCCCCATGACCGCTAGTCTCCCAAATCCCGTGACGCGACAAGCATTGCTCGACGCGCTTAACGCGCTGATGCAACAGGCACCGGATGGCACATCCGCCCTGCCGGGCATCGCCTTTGCCTCCGACCAGACAACCGGCATTACCCGCAATGAAGATGGCTCGATCAGCTTCGTTATCGCGGGCATCGTCGTCCTCACAATCGGCACCGGTGGGCTGGCGGCACCGCAATGGCAGCCCTGGACACCGGTGCTCGAACTTGGCGGGTTCTCAGCCGGTCAGATCGCTGGCACCACAAGCGCGTCATACTATGTGTGGGGTGGCCTCTGTGTCTGGTGGGCGACGGTCAGCCTTGTCTATAAGGGTGACAGCACAGGACAGGTGACAATCACCGGCCTGCCGGTCACAGCAGATGGCAGCGGGCAGTACAAGGCCGACATCGTGTCATGCACCGGCATCGCGTCGAATGGACAACCGCTAACAGGTGTCGTTCAGGGCAACGTGATCACCCTGTTTCGTGGTCAGAATGCCTCGGATGTCAGCCAGATACTGACCGATGCCGATCTTGAAAACGCAGCCTCTGTGTCGATCCAGGGCTATTTCCCGGTGAGTTACGCATGAAATCCCTTGTCTCGCTTCTCGCTCCATTCCTGCTTTTAGGGTCGGCACAGGCGGCGTCTCTGAACGGACCTCTGTTCGCGCATGTCATAAACGACGAGGCGTTCTATTCGCCGGGCAGCACGGCCAATATCCGCGTGGCCATGACTAACAACACCGGGTCAACGTTCTCAGGGCGGATCAAGCTCGCAGTTTGTTCGCGTGGCAGCTATGTCGGGTATCAGTATCAGGATACGTCGCTTGCATCCGGAGCGAGCCAGACTGTCAGCTTTGCGCAAACGGTTCCCTCGCTGAATGCCAAAGGCTACCAGCTTGTCATCGTCGCACTCGCCGCTGCAAATAACAGCACGGCGATCCAGTGCTACGGCTCCGGCACAGGCAATTCATCCCAGATCGACACGGCCACGGGTGCGATCAATGTAGCGACCAACGCATGGGAAGATCCGATCGAGGCGTATGTCGATGCCCCCACGGTATCGAGCAGCACTGTCACGGCGCAGCAGGTAGCGGATAACCTCGCGCAGTATCACGTCAATCTCGTGCAGGGTTACGACCTTCTGTGGCGGCATGATCAGCCCATGCCGACCGGCACAAGCTGGAAGAACCTCGCGGGCGTGACGATCAACCGAAGCCAAATCGCATCTTATCATTCGGCGTTCGCTGGATACGGGACAAAGTTCCTCGCCTACAGCCTATGGAATGGGGCTTGGTCCGACTACCTCACAGCCAATCCTGGCGTCCCCCTGTCCATGGGGTTGTTCTCCTCTTCATGTGGAGCCTCAGGCGGCAAATGTGCTCTTGCCAACCAGGGATCCACAAACATCGGTGCGGGCTGGCCGTCCTGGGGGTGGCAGTCAGATGGCCTGTATCTGATGAACCCGTATAATGCGAGGTGGATGGCGTGGCTTACGGCGCAACTTCGCCTGACCATGACACAGCTTGGCTTTGATGGTGTTCATCTTGATACACTCGGCGAGGACGGCAACACCTATTACGACGCCCTTGGTCGTAAGATGCCAGACCTTGGGGGCTACATTGCCCCCTTTGCAAACTACATGCAGGCAGCGCTCGGGGTTTGTACGGACATCAATCAGGTGTCGGGCTGGAACCTGCAAGATGAAGCGGTGCGAGGCCTTTCATGCAACATGTATATCGAGCCGCATCCTGAGTTCGGGAACTACCCGTTTTTTCCTTCCCTCAATGGATTGGTCGAGCAGAAGGCAGAATGGACGGCACGACCTCTGATCACAGCCTATTATCCGCAGCAGGTTGCCAGTGGCGTTCTCCCGATCTCCGATGCCGTCAACAATGAGCCCGTGACCGTATGCGATCCAAGCGTGCATGGAAGCGCGCAGTGTCTCGCCAATAATCCGGGGATTGAGCTTCTTTTGGGTCAGGTTGGGGTATCAGGGGCCTCGCAGCTGATGTTGGGGGATTACGACCATCTGATACCGGGCCCCTTCTTCCCCCGAGCATCGCTCGGCATCGACAGCAATTTGCAAGAGTACCTGGCTGATTACTGGAACTGGTTCGTTGGACTGCGCGACCTGCTGCGGGCACACACTGTGGATGCAACGGACGTTGTAAATGTGACCAACAGCAGCGGGACTGATATCGGCTCTTCGACGGGAGACGCGGGGAAGGTATATTACCGATCCTGGACCCGTGCTGGCATTGCAGGCGGCGTCTCTCTAACGAACCTGATCGGTCTGAACAACAACCGCATCGATGACCCGGATGGCCTTCATCACCCGGTTGAGCAGACGAATATAAAGGTCATCACGCAGATCTACGGCAACAAGACTCCGGGCAATGCGTGGTATGCTGCGCCCGATGTGAATCATGGTCTCCCGCAGCAGATCAAATACACGCTTGGATCGAGCTCCCTCAGCAACGGCATGACCGTGCGGAACGCCACATTCACCATTCCAGACCTCAAGACTGCGGGTATTGCATGGGTCGAGCAGGGCAACTTGTCGACGCAAACAGATTGGACGATCAACGGCACCGACTTTATCCGAGGAGGCACCCCGACATGGAGCCCGAACGGAATGGGCGCCAGTGCTGCCGCAACCGTTCACGGCTGCTGTGGCCGCGCCATATACTGGGACGGTATCGATTTCGGAACAGCAGGCCTTACATCGCTCTCTGCGGTGACAACCAGTCAGGCCGGAGGCGTGATCGAATTCCGCGTCGATGCTCGCAATGGTCCGCTACTCGCGACAGTGGCCACGCCGGCAGGATCCGGTGGACTGAGCACACAGAACGTGACGATCGCGAATTCTCCCACCGGGGTGCATCGGGTGTGGGTGGTATTCCCCGACCGGGATGTCTCTCTATACGGTTGGCAGCCCTGATATTGCTTTGCTCGCGCCGGGCAGAAATGCTAAGGTGCGAGCACGGCAGTCGTGAAGCTGGCGGCAAAATTCAGACTTTGAATGACGCCCATGCGCAGACTGCTTTTAACCATCCCCTTCATCATCGCAACGCCTTGCCATGCTCAGACGCAGGGCGCACCCGTCGAGGCTTTCTCGTTCGGGGCACCGGTAGGCACGCCATCCAATCCATTTATGGCCGCGCTGTCATCAGTCGTTCCGTCTGCACACGCCTCGACGCAGGCTGCGGCCCCGGTCGAGCTTTTCAGCTATGGGCGCAGGATCGGGACGCCTGACAACCCGATCAACATCAATCTCGGTAATGCTCTTGCCCCCTACCTCACGCAGACCCAGGCTGCCTCGACGTATCAAACGCTCTCTGGTGATCTATCCGCGAACAAGCTGAATGGGGGCGCGCTCAATGCGCTCACCGGTAGCGGGAACGCCTTTGCTTGCATCAACGCAAGCGGACAGCTCTACCGCAGTTCGACGGCGTGCCAGTGATGGGCGATGCTGTCATCCCGCTCACTGTGAATCAACGTCTCGATGATCACGAGCGCCGCCTCGTAGATGTCGAGGCGAGGTCAGTTCGCATCGAGCAGGGCCAAACGGCCATGAGCGAGAAAATCTCGGAGCTTCACGGCGAGAATCGAGCCCGCGCTGAGCACTCGGAAAAGGCAATGGAACGCGGCTTCGAAATGCTGAAGTCCGAGGTCTCCCGGATAAATAGCAAGCTAACGTTGCGCGCCTCGGTAGGATGGGCGGTTGTCACTGCCTCATCGGCTGGCGTAGCAACGCTCCTAACTCATCTCACGGCGGGTCACCCATGAAGGCGGTCGAGATTGCAGCCCGCACTGCCTGGGGTGAGGCCCGTGGCGAGGGAGTCGCGGGGATGCAAGCCGTCCTCAATGTCATCAACAACAGGGCCAAGTCACCGGGTTGGTGGGGGCGGGATATTGCTTCGGTCTGCCTCACTCCATGGCAGTTCTCTTGCTGGAATGCGGTCGACCCGAACCGCGAAAGACTGACATCCGTGACCGACAAAGACGCTCTGTATCGCAGCGCCGTTGCCATGGCGGGGCGGATGGCAGCCGGGTCCTTGCCCGACCTTACCAAGGGCGCGGACAGCTACTACGCAACCGATATCCCAAAGCCCGGATGGGCGGTCGGGCGCGTTCCTCTAATCACGATCGGACACCATGCTTTTTACCGCATGGGGCTCCGGGGAAATGGTGAATGACCCTCAATTCCAGCGATATCGCATTGCTCGGCACAGCAGCCATGTCCGTATGCGCCGTCATTGCGCGCTTTTGGCCCCGCCCCGCCGCCGGGTCGAAGTGGCTCCCTCTTTACACGATCGTCAATCAGATCGCGATGAACGGCAATTACGCCGCGAACGCCGACGACGTGCTGAAGAAACCTTGACTGACGACACCGGCAATCGGGCCGGGATCAGTCCTCATCATCCAGAAGGAAAAGACCATGACCACCAATGCAGACGTTCTCGTCACCAAGCTCGTCAAGATCGTCACCGATGCTGCTGGCTCGTCCCTGAGCACGGCCACCACGGCCAAGCTCACGGCGGTTGCGGCGATTATCGGTGAAGTTGCCGATATCGTCGTGCCGTCGCTTGAGTCCTCGAACAAGAACCTGTCCGGCATCCTCGATGCGGTCAGCGCGCTTGAGGATGACGCCGACAAGTTCGAGGCTGACCTGAAGGCGCTTCTGTCGGCCATCAAGGGCCCGACCGGCACCGTCGCGCAGGCTGCATGAGCGCTGATCTGATCATCGGGGCGGCGGCGTTTATCGTCGTCGCTCTCGGTGTCCTGGTCTGGTACGCCAACCGGGCGGGGAAGAATGCGGCGTCTGTCAGCACCTCCGAGGCCGCAAAGACCTCTGCCGATGCGACAACGCTCAAGGCGCAATCCATGGCCCAGGCTCAGGCCAACAAGCCAGCAACGGAAGATGCCGTATTGCAGCGGCTCGGGGATGGCACGGCATGAGATGGCTCGCTCTCGGGGCGCTCCTCGGTCTCTCCGCCTGCTCGTCGGTGCAGTACGTGCCCTGCCCTACCCTTGTGACCTACAGCAAAGCCGATCAGGCGGCGCTTGCTGCTGAGATCAAGGCCAGCCCTAAGCCCGAAACAGTGCGATGGATTGGCGATTATATCGGGCTGCGGGACCAGGTGCGGGCTTGTCAGAAGTGAGCATCAGCATGCAGCAAGATACGAAAAAGCATTGGTCCGACTGCGCGGTCCACAATGCCCCTGCTTTCGAGCCGGGGCCATGCGATTGTGGGGGGATGCCGAGTGAGGACCAGGGGCAAGGATCATCGGGCATAGGGCTTGAGGGCTTCTACACGAGCCAGATCCAGAGCGAGCTATCCAGCCGTCTCGGGGTCGAGACGTTCACAGCCGCCGATCCAGGTGAGCGCATTCAGATCACCATCAACGGTAAGACCGTGTGTGACAGGCCGGGGCCAGCCGTCATCAGCGTCAATATTGATTGAGGAATGCCATGAACGACAACGTCGTCAAGTTAGCTGAGGGCGACCCTCGATGTGGCACGCTCGCCGAAGCTATCCTCGAATTGATCTACGAGCGGACAGAGGGCATGCCCTTCCCGTCTATCTTGGGCGTTCTGCGGATAGTCGAGCATAAGCTCTTCGAAGAGCAATAGGACTGATCGAACCATCCGGAAATTCCGGACGGTTGAACCATTGCGAAATCCTCAATAGTTCACCCGGTAAGAGCTGCTCACACGGTGGGCCAAAGCGCTACAATGAACTGACAGGCGCTGGCTACATCGTTCATCATACGCGTGGTAGAACTGGGGGCGGTAAAGACTTCGCCATGTTGAATATCAATCGACATGCATAGCTTGCTGGCAATCTCATCGGTCCTATCGAACAGATGCGTTTCCGCATGGTGTCTGGTCAATGCTGCAACATATTGCCCCATTGTTTGACGTTTGGCCTTGCCCGATTCCGATTCAGCTCCTTGCGTCATGCGGAGAACTGCCGCCCCCCTAACAGGCTTTCCTAGTCGGTTCGACCCTAAGACAAGTAGATCGGCCCTTATTGATATTTCTAATCCTTCGACAACGACCTTTCCCTGCAGGCGGGGTGCAGCTGAAAAGTTATAGCCCCCAAGCTGATTGGACATGCCCATGAGGCAATGAATGACCTCAATGCTATTGCGGGCGTCATCCTGTCTTAGCGACGAGACGCTCGGATCAGATAGGCGCTGTTCAAACATAGCCTCGGCTGACACCAACGGTGCCGGGCTCCTTCTGAGATCCGAGAGATAGGACGATATAGCCCCTCTGACATCGGCATACCTGATGATTGGAGGTTTTTGTGGACTTTTCGCTCGGCGTATGATTCCCCTTCTCGCCGTATCGGATGAGACCATAAAAAGGGCCAAATCGTTAACCGATATTCGCGGGCTGCGGTTTTGCAAGGATGAGGTCATGGACGAGATACTAGGAAGCGTAAGGCTCTCTGAAAAGAGATTCCTTCATATCGGCTCCTTGTCGCGACACTCTCTGCTTGCCATGGGCATAGAAGATATGAACGCTGACGGATATTTCCTCTTTGAATGCTCCGATGAAGAGCATGACAAAGGTATCAGCGTTCTTGGCCAAACTCCCAACCTGGAAGCCGCTTTTCGTCTGATTGAAATTTGGGAGCAGCGTTTGTCTCGCACCGCGTAAGTAAAGGGCGCCCTGAAAACCGCCTCTGCTTATCACCGCCATGATGAGATGATGCCCCGGTTCGGTAACTGAAGATGCGTGACGCGCAAGCGCTCTCGAACAAGGGCACCGGTACCGACCCTGACGCAAGATGATGCGCCATATCAGCCCTCGCAGAATCGCACGATCTGGCGGGGCAGTACAAGGTAATTTTGGGAGAAGTTGGCTGACTGTGTTCGCCTGAACACCAGAGCCACTGTGTTGAATGGGGCTAACCCATTGAATCGGCTGGTCGGAGTGAGAGGATTCGAACCTCCGGCCCCTGCGTCCCGAACACAGTGCTCTACCAGGCTGAGCTACACTCCGAACCGATGGATGGGGCTATACTGCCAGATGGGCGGCTCTGCAAGGGGGGCAGACGATCAAAGTCGACCTGTCTCGATGTTTTCCTCGCTCTTTCTGGTTTTACCCAGAATTTCGAGCGCATGAGCCACGTCGGGAACAACCTGATAGAGCCTGCGCGCCGAGGCATCTGCCAGGCCCTGCTCGATTGCTGCCTCCAGAGCCGCAATCACGTGCACAGCCCAGTTCGCGACGTTGACGATCAGGATAGGCTTGTCATGCAGCGAGAGCTGGCGCCACGTCATGATTTCCATGAGTTCATCAAAGGTGCCGAGGCCGCCTGGCAGCACCAGAAACGCATCGGCCTGCGCGAACATCAGCCGTTTGCGCTCATGCATCGACTCGGTAACGATCAGATCCGTCACCTGTTCGTTCATGACCTCGCGGCCGTGAAGAAATTCCGGGATGATCCCGGTTACCTCGCCACCAGCCTGCAACGCGGCTGCGGCCACCACGCCCATAAGCCCCACTGCCCCGCCACCATAGACCAGATGGATGCCACGCTCTGCCAGACCGGCTCCCATTGCGCGGGCGGCTTCACCGAAAGCCGGGACAGAACCATGGCGCGAGCCGCAAAAGACAGCGGCGGCAGCGATTGTCATTTCTGGATTTTCCTTCGACCTGTGACGTCAGGGCCTTGCAGCTCGCTGCAATCTCAGCACCTGCACGATGCCGAGGAATGTAATGCAAGCTGTGAAGATGAACAGGGCCATATAACCCGCAGAATGAATGACGAGCCCCAAGAGCGGACCGGATACGCCAATGGCGAGATCGAGAAATACCGAAAAGGCCCCAAGCGCGGCCCCGCGATTCTCCGCCCCGGCGCGATCAACAGCAAGAACGCCCAGTGCCGGAAACACCAGTGAGAAACCCGCTCCGGTTACCGCAGCGCCCAGAGTGGCCGCTTCAGCAGAGGGGAGAAAGGCCAGTATCAGCAATCCGAGTGTTTCAACACCGAGCGAGATAAGCGCGACATTTGTCCCGCCGATACGTCCGATCTGTCGCGCGAAAACGAAGCGTACGATGACGAAGACCATACCGAATACAGCCAGGGCCTGCGCTGCATCCGGCCAGTGCTCAGCCGCGAAATAGAGTGCAAGGCATGACGAGATGGCCCCGAATCCGACGGATCCCGCAGCCAGCGCGCAGCCATGAGGCAGCACGAGACGGAACACCTTGGCGAAAGACATGGCGGGGGCGTCATGGCGTATGGGGGCAACCGCGGGATAGGTGCTGGCCAGCGCCGTGCCGATGGCGGGGAGCAGGGTCGAGAGCACACCCAGGCTCACCAGCCCGCCCCAGCCGCCACCGAGATGCGAAAGCTGCTCTCCAATCGTGGCACCCAGGGCGATACCGCCATAGGAGGTTATTCCATTCCACGAGATGACCTGAGCCGTATTGGCTGCCCCTGCGCGGCGTATGTTCCAGACGATTGCAGCTGTTGAGGCCCAGCTTTCTGCCCAGCCAAGGGCCAGACGACTGGCGAAAAGGCAGATTAGAGAAAGCGGGATGACCGATTTGCCAAGCCCTGCCACCAGAAGCAGCAGGCCGGAAAAGACGCCAAGCGCCAGACCCAGCACCGCAACCGGCTTTGGCCCCTGGGTGTCGATACGTTTTCCCGCCGATGCGCGCGACGCAAAGGTGGCAAAATACTGCAGTGACACGGCAAACCCGGCGATGACCGTATTGCAGTGCAGGACATTATGCACAAAGAGCGGAATGACTGCCATCGGCAGGCCGATGACGACATAGATAATGAGGTTCAGTGAGACGACCGGCAGGATGATGCCAAGTGGCGATCGTGTCGCCTTTGCCTGCCCGGCACCCATCACAATTTCCCCAATTCGGTTTTCTGGTCGCTAGAGGCTCAGCTTTGCCAGCCCCTGCGCCTGCTGTCACCCCGCCCGGTCAAGTTTACGTCAGGGTTAAGCGTTCAGCCTGCGCCAAGTGCGCAGATCAGTACGGAAACGACGGCACCCAGCCAGAGCGATGAGGTGGAAAAAACTGAAATCATGACGGCAGATCCTTCCACAAGAGAGCATTGGACTCAGTGAACGCTGCATCATGCAAAAAGTCAGCAGGGTGATTCACCAAAAAGTGTCAATTGTGCGGTTTTTTCTCCTTCCGTGCCCTCGGCCTCATCCTGACCGAGCCCGGTCAGCGTGACGCCCATTAACCTGATGGCACGCTGAAGGGGAAAGAACCCTTCCAGCAATGTCACAGCCTGCTCGCGCACCGCATCCCGGCTCGCGAATGGGGAAGGATTGGACCGGGTGCGTGTCGTGATCTGGAAATCGGCATATTTGAGCTTCAGGACCACAGTGCGTCCGCGCAGTGACTGCGCCTCACAATGCCGCCAGAGCTTGTCGCACAGCCCGTCGAGCACCGTGCAGGCGCTGGCAAAATCCGTCAGATCGGCCTCAAAGGTCGTCTCGGTACCAATCGACTTTCGTACCCGGTCCGGTACGACAGGGCGATCGTCAATGCCCCATGCAATGGATGCATAGAACGCAGCAGCCTTGCCGAAATGACGGGTCAGAACGTCACGCGGAATATCACGCAGGTCAGCACCAGTAAAAATGCCCAGCCGGTTCATCTTGGCCCGCGTCGCGGGGCCAATACCGTGAAACTGCTCGACACGCAGCGAGGCCGCAAAATCCGGCCCCATGGCGGGCGTGATAACGAATTGTCCATTGGGTTTGCGATGGTCCGACGCCAGCTTCGCCAGAAACCGGTTGTAGGAGATCCCGGCCGAAGCCGTCAGTCCGGTTTCCTCGGCAATTTCTGCCCGGATACGCCGTGCAATATCGGTGGCCGACCCATGCTCGCGGTAGCTTTGCGTCACATCGAGATAAGCCTCATCGAGTGAGAGAGGCTGTATAAGCGGCGTATAGCGCGCGAATATCTCATGGATCTGGCGTGAAACGGCGCGATACGTGTCAAAGCGAGGCGGGACGAAGACCAGTTCCGGACATTGCCGCAACGCCGTACGCGATGGCATGGCCGAACGGACGCCAAACCGGCGGGCCTCATAGCTGGCCGCCGCAACAACGCCTCGTCCCTCACCCCGCCCTACGGCAACAGGACGACCACGCAGCTCCGGTGCATCGCGTTGTTCAACCGAAGCGTAAAAGGCGTCCATATCAATATGGATGATGCGACGCACAGCCCCGTGACCTGTTGGCTCAGACATGCTGCCCTTATGCCATCAGACTCGAGAACAAAACAAGATCATCGGGCGTCAGACTGACAGAACCAGCGATGGTTCAGCCACGACGCATCAGGGGGCAGTCAGGCCGGATTTCTGCCATGCGGGCGGGCAGGCTTCGCGAATCAGTGCTTCGAGCAGATCGATCGCCATATCGCTATCGTTCAGACATGGAATGAGGGTCAGTTCCTCACCTCCCGCCTCAATGAATTCATCACGCAATTCGTGGCCGATTTCGTCCAGCGTCTCGATGCAATCGCTGATGAAGCCGGGCATGATGACTGCGATACGTGTAATCCCCTGCTCTGGGAGCGCCGTCACGAAAGGTGCCGTATAGGGCTGCACCCACTCCATTGGCCCAAAACGTGACTGGTAAGTGATCGGCATCTGCTCTTCGCTCACATTCAGAGCGTCACGCAGGGCGCGGATCGTTCTGACGCAGTCATCGGGGTAGTAATCCCCCTTGTCCACGCAAAGCTTTGGCAAGCCGTGAAAGGAGGCGACAATACGCTGTGGTTTCCAGCTCAGCCCCGCCAGATGGTCACGCACGCTTTTTTCAAGACCGGCGATATAGACAGGATGATCAGGAAAAGCCGGAATGGTCTGGATGGCAGGCTGACGGCGCAGCGTCATGAGCGTGCGAAACAGCTGATCATTGGCTGTCGCGGTCGTGGTGGCACTGTATTGCGGATAGAGCGAGAGATAGAGGATGCGATCACATCCCTGATCCATCAGTTCCTCGACAGCCTCACCAATTGAGGGTTTGCCATAGCGCATACCCCAGGCCACCGGCACATCGGTGCCAAGGCGCTCGGCCAGTTTCTCCGCCTGGGCACGGGTGTAAACGCGCAGCGGGCTGGCGTCTTCTTCACGGTTCCAGATACGGGCATAGGCTTCGCCGCTCTTGGAAGGGCGTGTTGTGAGAACGATGCCTTGCAGAATGGGCTGCCAGATGGCTGGCGGTGCCTCGATCACACGACGGTCTGAAAGAAACTCGCCAAGATAGCGACGGACCGAGAAGAAATCGGTGCCTTCAGGCGTGCCAAGATTGGCAATGAGGACACCCGTCTTGCCTTCCGGCGGTGTCGAAGTCGCGGGGATCTTGTTATTGAAGGCCATGTCTCTCTATCGGCTTACTGACTCAGGAGAGACAAAAACCGCTCAGCGCGCTGACGGTTTCCGTTTGACGCGCACCGGAATGGCTTTGGGTACAGGCGCCATGCGCAGGAGACCAAGCGCAGCGAGGGCAAACAGACCAGCGGCCAGAGTGTCGATAACAGCCATTGTCATCTCCGTTCGGACCCTTGCAGCACAACCCTGCATCCGCCCTTGAAAGGAGTTTGGCACTGCGCCGGGTCTGCGCAATGCCAAAATTACAATAATGACAAATATGTAATATAACAGCCCGTAATCAGGCCTTCTGCTTGATCAGATCGAGCGCAATCAGGGCTTCAGCGATCTGTACTGCGTTCAGCGCAGCACCTTTGCGCAGATTATCCGAGACACACCACAGCGCCAGACCGTTCTCCACCGAGTCGTCAATACGCAGGCGCGAAACATAGGTCGCATCCTCGCCCACGCACTCGATCGGGGTGACGTAGCCGCCATCGTCACGCTCATCGCGCAGAATCACACCATCGGCCTCGCGCAGGGCCTCGCGGGCACGCGCCAGATCAACGGGTTCCTCACATTCGATATTGATCGCCTCAGAGTGACCGATAAAGACGGGCACACGCACACAGGTCGCCGCAACCTTGATGTCGGGATCGAGAATCTTGCGTGTCTCGACCGCCATCTTCCACTCTTCCTTGGTGGAGCCATCGGGCATGAAGCTGTCGATATGCGGAATGACGTTGAACGCAATCTGCTTGGTGAACTGGGCGATGGTCGGCGGATCGCCCACAAAGCTGCCCTTGCACTGGGCAAACAGCTCATCCATGCCATCCTTGCCGGCGCCGGAAACTGCCTGATAGGTCGACACCACAATACGCTTGATGGTGAACAGATCATGCAGCGGCTTGAGCGCAACCACCATCTGCGCTGTCGAGCAGTTGGGGTTGGCGATGATGTTGCGCTTCATCTTCTTCAGCGCATTCGCGTTTACTTCAGGCACCACCAGCGGCACGTCCGGCTCCATGCGGAAATGCGAGGTGTTGTCGATCACGATGCACCCGGCCGCTGCCGCACGCGGCGCATGCACAGCAGAAACTGACGCGCCGGGTGAGAACAGGGCGATATCCCAGCCGGTGAAGTCGAACGTCTCGAGGTTCTGGATCTTGAGAATTTTCTTGTCACCGAACGAGACGTCCTGCCCCGTGGAGCGGGCCGAAGCCAGCGCTGCCACTTCGGACACAGGAAAATCTCTCTCGGCAAGAATGCGCAGGAGTTCACGACCTACAGCACCAGTCGCGCCAACGACCGCAACGCGGTATCCCATAATCACATTACCTCAGTCAGAATTCGATCGTCATCACGCCGGGCGTCATGACCGTTTCATCGGGCGAATGACAGTCGCTTGAACAGCGCTGACAGCCGATGACGGCGCAGTTCATAGCGCGCCTTGTTATTTGTGGCCATGTAATTCAGCTGAATAGTGTAGCGCGGGCCGACATACTGCCTGTGACCGTGCCAGGTTTTCGGCCCATTCGGGAAGATCAGCAACGTACCGTGGGCGGGCTTCACCTCAACCTCGTAATCCTCGAGATTATCGGGGCCGTTCAGCAGGCGCAGGCAGCCTTCCTGTGCAGACCAGGCGGCGCTTTCGGGATTCAGGTAGAGCAGGATCGTAACGAGCTTGGCTTCTGAATCACGATGGATACGCCCGTCTTTCTCACGGGTGCGGCCACGCAGGGTGAGCATGCTCGGCGCATCTTCGATATCGAGGCCGAATTTCTGCGCCACGATCTTCTTGAGCCGCGGCCCCTGCAGTTCCTTCGTCAGTGCCCTGACTGTCGGGTGAAGCCGCAGACCCTCCGGGGGGAAAGACCCGCCGGACTTCATCTCGGGCATCAGATTGATGAGTGTCTGGAGGTCCTCTTCGCGTACGAAGTTCGGGACAACCACATGTCTGAACGGTGCCTCGCTGATCGGGGTCCGTTCAAGGGCTTCATACTGAAGAGCGATCTGTGACATGGAGGGCGAGCCTATTCCTGCTCCCCCCGGCGCACAAGAGGCTTGCTAGCCCTTCATGCGGTGATGCAGGTGGCGCACCGCACTGTTGCGTACATACTGTGTATATCCTGCCCCGATACGGTCGGTATCGGAGAAGCACGAACGCATGGACACAGCCCCTTCGGCGGGCTTTTCGTCGGGGGTGTAGGCGGTTCTGACCAGATGGGGCGCGCGCGTGCAGCGCAAGGGGGCCCGGCTGTCGAAATCGAGATGACGCCCCTGCTGCTCGACCGGGCGTTCGGGAGTCGCCCAGGCACAGGACACGCCCTGTGACAGTAGCGAAATCGTGAATACCGCGAGTGCGGGCATGCAGCGCATGACAGACCCCTCCAAACTGCAATATCGGAATACCATGTGATGGGTTAGACCACACGACGCTCTGGTGCGGAGTCTATAGACGGCAAGCAGGATTGAAAGTTTCGACTCTTTCTGATGCCGTCTGCAGAACGTGCGATTGTGAACTGAAATCGTTCGGAAAAGTTTTATGCTTGTTGCTGATCGGCAAGAGTTTCATGGTTGTTTCCGCCATGAGGGTGCCATTTTAAGTCGATATCCAGTTCCGGACGAGTCAGCCGGGGAGGGCTGCAAGCATGGGTGAGATCGGTTCGTTACCAACGGCGCTGAATGGCGCCAACACCGTCTATCTGGCGGATCTGCATGCGAAATGGGCTGCCGATCCCCGCAGTGTGGACCCCTCCTTCGCCGATCTGTTCAGGGCACTCGATGCCGAACAGGAAGCAGCCCAGCAAGCCGCCAAGCTGAACCCCGCCGACCGGGCCGCTTGGGGTGAGCAGGCATCGCTGCTCGACGCACGCAGCCCTGCAGGACCGGCAGCCCGGGCAGCCGGCGAATTTTCGGCCACCGATCTGCTCTCAAGCGTGGATGACAGTGTTCGCGCCATTCAGCTTGTCCGCGCCTATCGTGTTCGTGGCCATCTTGAGGCGCGTCTCGATCCGCTGGGCCTGCAGGTTCCGAAATCCTACACCGAGCTGGACCCTGCGACATACGGGTTTGGTCCCAATGACCGCGACCGCCCGATCTATTTGGGGCAGATGGTCAGTTCACTTCTGCCCGAACGGGCCAGCGCCACCATCAACGAGCTTCTTGCCGCGCTGCGCCAGACCTATTGCGGCCCGATCGGTGTCGAATACATGCATATCCAGGACGCGGCCCAGCGTCTTTGGCTTCAGCACCGCCTTGAGGGCGATGACTGGCGACGTATGTTCTCGGCAGCCGAGAAAAAGACCATCCTCAATCAGCTCACCGAGGCCGAAGGCTTCGAAAGCTTCTGCCAGAAGCGCTTTACCGGCACGAAGCGCTTTGGTCTTGAAGGCAGCGAGGTCACCATTCCGGTGCTCCATGCCATCATCGAGCAATCCGCGCAGCAGGGCACACGCAGCGTGTCTGTCGGCATGGCGCATCGTGGCCGTCTGAACGTGATGGCCAATGTGGTGCAAAAGCCCTTCGCCGCCATATTCTCGGAATTCGCCGGGGCCTCGTTCAAGCCGACCGATGTGCAGGGCTCGGGCGATGTGAAATATCATCTGGGTACTGCCGCTACGCTGCATGTCTCGAATGAGAAGGTGCGTGTCACCCTTCTGCCCAACCCATCGCATCTTGAGGCGGTCGATCCGGTCGTGGTGGGACGCGTACGCGCCATCCAGGATTCAGAAGGCTGTGTCGGGCTCGAAAACCGCTATCGCCATCTCGGCCTGCTGATCCACGGCGATGCCGCCTTTGCCGGTCAGGGCATCGTTTACGAGACGATGGCCATGTCCCAGCTCATTGGCTATCGCACCGGCGGCACGGTTCATGTGGTCACGAACAACCAGATCGGTTTCACGACCATTTCGGCTCATGCCCATTCGGGCTTTTATTGCACCGATATCGCCAAGGCCGTGCATGCACCAATCCTGCATGTGAATGGTGACGAGCCCGAAGCCGCCGCCTATTGCGCGCGCCTTGCGGCCGATTACCGTCGCGAATTCGCGGCAGATGTGGTGATCGATCTGGTCTGCTATCGCCGTCATGGACATAATGAGGCCGACGAACCGGCCTTCACCCAGCCCACCATGTACAAGGCCATTGCCGCTCGCCCGACCACGCGCGCGCTCTATGCCAAGAAGCTGGCACGCCAGAAGGTGATCGATGCCGAGACGGCCGATGACCAGTTCCAGTATTTCCAGGATCATCTGCAGGAGCAGTTCGAGGCCGCCAAATCCTACGAACCCAGCCGCGAAGACTGGCTGGAATGCAATCAGGACCCATCGCGCCTGTCTGACGAACCCCTGCGTGAGCAGCCGGTAACTGGCATCAGCATTTCGGGTCTGCAACGCGTGGGCGCAGCCCTGACGCGCATTCCGGAAGATTTTGCCCTGCACCCGCGCCTGCGCCGCGTCATCCAGGCACGTGGCCAGGCCATCGAGACGGGTGCCGGAATCGACTGGGCGCTGGGTGAAGCCCTCGCCTTCGGTTCGCTGCTGCTTCAGCATCATCCTGTGCGCCTGTCGGGCGAGGATTGCCAGCGCGGGACATTCAGCCAGCGCCACGCCGTTCTGGTCGACCAGATCAACCAGAGCGACTACGTGCCGCTGAACAACATTGCCGATGGTCAGGCCCGCATCGAGGTCTATAACTCGCTGCTGTCCGAGTTCGGTGTGCTTGGCTTCGAATATGGCTACACGCTGGCCGCGCCCAACTCACTGGTGTTGTGGGAGGCGCAGTTTGGCGATTTCGCCAATGGGGCGCAGGTCATCATCGACCAGTTCATCGCATCGGGCGAGACGAAGTGGCTGCGTACGTCGGGCCTCGTGATGCTGCTGCCTCATGGTTATGAGGGACAGGGGCCGGAGCACTCTTCTGCCCGTCTCGAACGCTATCTACAGCTTTGCGCCGAGAACAATCTGCGCGTGTGCAATATCACCACCCCGGCAAACTACTTCCACGCCCTGCGTCGCCAGATTGCGCGTGAATGTCGCAAGCCGCTGATCATCATGACGCCCAAATCGCTGCTGCGTCACAAGGAGGCCGTGTCGGAACTGGCCGATTTCGGACCCGAAACACGCTTCCGCACCGTCCTGCCCGAGACCGATACCCTGCTGCCCGATCAGGATATCACCCGCGTGGTACTGTGCTCGGGCAAGGTCTATTATGACCTGCGTGCTGCCCGCCGTGACAGCAACCGTGACAATGTGGCGATCCTGCGCCTTGAGCAGCTCTATCCCTTCCCCCGTGATGTGCTGTCGCAGCAACTTGCCCGTTACCCCAATGCGCAGATCATCTGGTGTCAGGAAGAGTCGCAGAATGGCGGAGCCTGGGCCTTTGTCGATCGTCGTATCGAGAACTCGGCCGAACGGTGCAATCACGCTCATCCGCGCCCGATCTTTGTCGGCCGCAAGGCGTCTGCCTCGCCAGCCACCGGTCTTGCAAGCGAGCATCTGGCCGAGCAGGCTGCCCTCGTGCAGGAAGCTCTGGGCTAAAGCCGCTTGATCGACGGGGCTCGGCTGAAAACTGTTAGCCGGGACCCGTCGAGGCGATCTTCGGACCGCTGTGCCATTTCTAAAGAACTTGGCCTTTTGCCCCGGCAAAGGCCTTACACGGTCCGGCTAGGTGTGAACGCCGGGCGCCTCCGCGGCCGTCAGAAACTCTCTCCGCAGTTCCCTAATCCAGGATACCTTTCGGAAGATAGACCGCCCTATTCTGTCGGGTGATGCGCGAAATAGTAGGTATCGCTCAGGAAAAGATGCCGCTTCTGCGGTGAGGCTCGAAGATTTTGCGCTTCCCGATCCAACCCATGCTGAACGTGTTCAGGGGTTAGCTCGCCCTTGGCCACTTCGTCGAGAATGTCGTGGAATGTGGCCTCATCCATGCCAAGCCAAAAATCGACCCAGTAATAGTCAACATATCCCCAGCGCTGGTCTGATGACAGCTGGGCCTCCAGCAAAACCTTCCCCCAGGAATAGCCCCCGATCCGATCCAGAACATGCTGGAGATCGCGGTAACCTTCCCGCTGGCGCTGTGTGCATGAATCGATCAACCCCTGGGAGACGAGAGGATTCCTCGCAGGATCCTCATACCCGCCGGCTTCCTGCGTGCAACGATACAGCGCTTTCTTTGCATCGAACGGCTCGAGCTTCAACGTATTGACCGCAGGTTTTTCATGCAGCAACGCTTGCGCATCACGCATGGCGAGGGGGAAAGAGAGCGCGTCCCAATAGGCGTCGATACGCCAGATTAGTATAAGCACGCTGCAAACCAGAGCCCCTGACAAAAGCCAGATGGATGAACGTCTCGTCCTCACGATACTGGCAGGCACATTTTCAGGGGCATCTCGGATAACCAGTCATGCCTTGGCCCGATCACATGATCCCTGCGTATACAAGGATCGTGCTCGGGTCGCCCTTCGGTAGAAATCAGAGATGCAGGGCCCGGTCGAAAGCCCCCATAGCCGCTTCCTTGAAGGCTTCGGACAGGGTGGGATGAGCGTGGCAGGCCAGAGCAACGTCCTCGGCACTGGCCTTGAAAGTCATGGCCAATGTGGCCTCGGCAATCAGCTCGCCCGCACAGGCCCCCAGAATATGCACACCGAGAATACGGTCTGTCTTGGCGTCTGTCAGAACCTTCACGCCGCCATCTGTCGCCGCAATGGCACGGGCACGGGCGCTGGCCATGAAGGGGAAACTGCCCGTCTTGTAGGCAATGCCCTCCTGCTTGAGCTGTTCCTCGGTCTTGCCCACCATCGCAAATTCCGGCTGGGTATAGATAACCGAAGGAATCGCATCATAGGGAACATGCCCGACGCGCCCTGCCAGTTGCTCGGCAAGCGCCAGACCTTCTTCCTCGGCCTTGTGCGCCAGCATCGGCCCGGCGATGACATCACCAATGGCATAGATGCTGGGGCAGGACGTACGGAAATGCCCGTCAACAGGAATACGACCAGCTTCGTCGGGATCGATCCCGACAGCGCCCAGATCAAGACCCTGCGTGTAGGGTTTGCGACCGATCGCCACCAGAACCACATCGGCCTCCAGCGTCTCGGTTTCTTCCTTCCCAACCTTTTGCAGCGTCAGGGCGAGGCTTTCACCCTCTGTTGCCACTTTGGTCACGCGGGTGGAAAGGCGGAATTTCAGGCCCAGCTTTTCGAGCGAACGCTGGAACTGACGCCCCAGACCACGGTCGAAACCCGGCGCGATATGGTCGCCATATTCGATGACCGTCACTTCACTGCCAAGGCGCCTCCAGACGCTCCCCAGCTCCAGCCCAATCACACCCGCGCCGATGACGGCCAGACGCTTCGGCACATTGTCCAGGCTGAGTGCGCCCGTCGAGGAAACGACGCGCTTCTCGTCAAAGGTCACACCGGGAAGGGCTGCGGGGGCGCTCCCTGTCGCAATCACGATGGATTGCGCCGTCACTGTCTCGCCGTTGATCGTGAGGCTGTGCGGCCCTGTCAGAACAGCCTCGCCCACACGAAAGGTCACGTTGTTCTTACGAAAGAGATATCCGATGCCCTTGACCGTATCACCCACCACGCGCTCCTTGCGGGCCATCATCTGGCCAAGATTGAGCGTTGGCTTGACGTTATCAATGCCGAGCGACGCAAATTCGGTCTCGGCCTCGTGCAGGCGTTCCGAACTGTGCAGCAGTGCCTTGGAGGGAATACACCCGACATTGAGGCATGTGCCGCCCGGCGTGTCGCGACGATCGACGCAAAGCACCTTCAGACCACGCTGCGCGGCTTTCAGCGCACAGACGTAACCGCCAGGGCCTGCGCCGATAACGGCCAGATCGAAATCACGGGTTTCGGACATGGCAGCTGCTTTCTCTTCGGACATCGGGATTATCGGGGGTCGGGCTTTTCAGAGGTGACGGGCTTCAGACATCAAGCAGCAGGCGACGGGGGTCCTCGACATATTGCTTGACGCGCACGAGGAAGCTGACCGCCTCGCGCCCATCGACCATGCGATGATCATAGGACAGGGCCACATACATCATCGGACGGATGACCACCTGACCATCCACGGCGACCGGGCGGTCCTGAATGGCGTGCATCCCCAGAATACCCGATTGCGGCGGATTGAGGATCGGGGTGGAGAGCAACGAGCCGAACACGCCGCCATTGGTGATGGAGAATGTGCCGCGTGACAGCTCGTCGAGCTTGAGCGTGCCGGCGCGTGCGCGCGCACCATAATCGTTGATATGACGCTCCAGCTCAGCAAAGCTCATCTGATCGGCATCATGAAGCACCGGCACAACCAGCCCGCGCTCACTCCCCACAGCGATGCCCAGATTGACGAAGCGACGATAGATGATCTCGTCACCCTCAATCGTGGCGTTGATTGCCGGGAATTCCTGAAGCGCACGGATACAGGCTCGCGCAAAGATCGACATGAAGCCCAGCTTCACGCCGTGCTTCTTCTCGAAAATCTCGCGATATTCAGCCCGCAGGGCCTTGGCCGCGCTCATATCCACCTCGTTGAAGGTGGTGAGAATCGCTGCCGTATTCTGCGCATCCTTGAGGCGGCGGCCAATGGTCTGACGCAGGCGCGTCATGGGCACGCGCTGCTCACGGCTGTCCTGCTCGGTCTTGCCCAGCAGGGTCGCCAGGGCGCTGGCCACTGCCGGTGAGGGAGCCGCCGGGTTATGGGCTGGGGCGGCAGATGCCGTCTGCGCGGAAGCAGGGGCTGCAACGGGTGCAGTCGCGGGCTTCTGCTCCATGTGCGTCAGCACGTCACCCTTGGTCACACGACCATCCAGCCCGGTGCCATGCATCACGGATGACGGGTCGATATGTTCCTCCGCCATCAGGCGAGAGGCTGCGGGCATGGGTTCACGCCGGGTGGTACCTGCCGCGCCTTGCGCCGCCGCAGCAGGCTGGGCCTGCACGGGCTGGGCCGGGGCAGACTGAACCGGGGCAGACTGTACCGGAGACGACTGACCTGAAGCCGAGGCGGGCGACGGAGCCGGCTTGTCGGCGGGTTTGGCATCGGCCTTGCCATTGGGGTCCAGCGTACCAAGCACGCTGCCAACAGCCACTTCGGCCCCCGAGGCCATAAGGTCATGGCCGAGCACCCCGGCCTGCGGCGCGGGAACCTCGACACTGATCTTGTCGGTTTCGAGCTCGACAACAGGCTCATCGGCGGCCACGGCCTGGCCGGGTTGTTTCAGCCAGCGGGTTATCGTCGCTGATGTGACACTCTCACCCAGAACCGGCACCCTTATCTCGACCGACATCATCTCTCCCTTAGCCCGCTCGGACTTCTGTCGTGCGTCTGTTCGACCCGCCATGCCATGACGGCCTGAGACTGGCGACCATAAACAGGAACAACCGCCATGCCTACTCCGGCACAGCTGTCACATCGTGCTGAAATGGGGATGGATGGCCGGAAATGTCAGGTTCCACCGCCCAGGGGGTCCGTTCCGCCCCCTGATTTCACCCGATTGTGACGCGACAATCCTGCGAGGCGCGGTCTTTCATCCTGCCTGAGGGCTTTGCCTGAACCCGGAACGCGCATGCCCTTGCGGTCAGAGTCTGTGCGTCCGGAAAAAATAACCACGAAACCTGTACGCCATCTTGTCGTGTTTCCATTTCTGCCCCGACAGGATGGCGCGTGTCAGAGGCGGCGCTCATCTGCCTTTCGTCGACGCTGCCCCTGATTTTAAAACATCCCGCTCCCAGAAACCCACGACGCTTTCAAGTCCCAGACCCGAGGTTCGCTGCATCATGGCATCTGACACGCCCTCCAACGCCACTGGCGGTACTTATCTCGGCATTGATCTTGGCACGTCCGGAATCAAGGCCGTTCTGGTCGATACGAACCAGAAGGTGCTGGCCGCCCATACCGAGAAACTCGATGTCAGCCGGCCGCATCCGGGCTGGAGCGAGCAGGACCCCGAGGACTGGTATGAAGCCACCCTGCGCGCGCTTGATGCGCTTCATGCCAGCCATCCGCATGAACTGGCCGAACTCCGTGGCATTGGCCTGTCGGGGCAACAGCATGGTGCCGTGCTCATGGGTGCACAGGGCGAGGTCTTGCGCCCCTGCCTTCTGTGGAACGATACCAGGGCCGAGTCGGAGTGCTCGTTGTTCGAGCATCGCTTTCCGCTTTGTCGTCAGATTACCGGCAATATCGCCATGCCGGGATTTACCGCCCCCAAGGTCATGTGGGTGGCCCGTCACGAACCTGAGATCTTTGCAAAGGTAACGCATGTCGTCCTTCCCAAGGCGTGGCTCAGGTTTCGTCTCACAGGCGCGCTGATCGACGATATGTCCGATGCTTCCGGCTCTCTCTGGCTCGATACCGGGCGGCGCCTGTGGTCCGACGCAGCCCTTGAGGCCTCCGGGCTACGCCTTGCCGCCATGCCCGCGCTTTGCGAGGGAACGGCGCCTGCCGGTCGGCTCGATGCGTCACTCGCCGCACGCTGGCGCATGAAAGAGGCACCGGTCTTCGCGGGTGGCGCAGGGGATAATGCTGCGGGTGCTGTCGGGCTTGGGGCCATTCACACGGGTGATGCCTTTCTTTCCCTGGGCACATCGGGGGTGATCTGGGTCACGACCGACAGCTTCCATCCGGGCGGCAACCACGCCATTCACTCCTTCTGCCATGCTGTCCCCGATCAATGGCATCAGATGGGTGTCACACTCTCGGCAGCGGCTTCGCTTGCCTGGTGGTCGCGTGTCACCGGCCTCGATGAAAAGACCCTCCTTGCCGAATTGCCCGATGCCCCGCTTGCCCCCTCGCCCGTTTTGTTTGCCCCGTATCTGTCGGGCGAACGCACGCCGCATAATGACGGCACGGTACGCGGCGGATTTGTCGGGCTTACGCAGGACACGACACGCGCCCAGATGACGCAGGCCGTGCTCGAAGGCGTCGCTTTCTCGTTTCGCGACGCACTGGAGGGACTCGCCGAGTCCGGCACCGTGATTACTGAGGCGGATGTGATTGGCGGAGGGTCGCGCAGCCCGCTCTGGACCGCCATTCTTGCCAGCGTTCTGGGGGTCAGGCTGCATCGTCTGGCCAATGGCGAGCAGGGCGGCGCGTTCGGCGCAGCACGGCTCGCCCGCATTGCCGTTACGGGCGAGGATGTCGCCAGTGTCTGCCTGCCGCCAGAGCGCGTGGCAACCATCACGCCGGATGAAACGCTGAGTGGCCCCTATCGTGCAGCCTACGCACGGTACAGGGCGCTTTATCCGGCTCTCAAATCCATTCCCTGATCATCCCACGCCGGAACGGGCGAGCGCCGGCGACGGCTCGAATATGTTCCTCAGGGCTCGGCCGGACAGACCCGGCCGATAAATCGCTGCAACACGGCAAGCCCACCGCTCTCGATCAGGGTGGAATGGCTGCCCTGTTGCGTCGTCCAGATCTGTTTCGGCTCGGGGGCGGCCTCGAATACTGCGAGGCTCTGGGCCGGTGGCACCGTATGATCCTGCAATGTGCGCATCACCAGCAGCGGCATTTTCAATGCGGGAATACGGCCAAGCGTATCGAAGCGGCTGCGCAGGAGAAGCCGGACAGGCATGTAGGGATAACGTGAGGCGGCCACATCCACGATGCTCGTATAGGGTGCATCCAGAACCAGCCCGGCTGCCGGGAAAGCCAGGGCCGTGCGCAGGGCCACATTCGTGCCCAGGGACTCCCCATACAGAATGATCTGTCTCGGCTCGATGCCCTGCTCGCGCAGGAACGCCATTCCGGCAGCGGCATCCATCATCAGACCCGCTTCTCCCGGCTTGCCGGGATTATCACCATAACCGCGATACTCGACAGCCAGAAGCCCGGTGTTTCCTTGCGCCATAAGGGCCAGACGGCGCGCCCGGCTGGCAATCGTCCCGGCATTGCCGTGCAGATACATGATGACCGGCCCCTGCCCGACCGGCGGCCGGTAATAGGCTGAAAGCGCAAGCCCATCCTGCGTGTGCAGGGTGACGCGGCGCGCGCCGTCGATCAGATCGTCGGGGCTGGCGAGGGGTGTGGTGTCGGCAGGAAAAACCAGACTGTCCTGACGCAGGTACAGAAACGCCCCCATGACGAGATAGGCAAGAATGACGAGACCGACAAAAAGGGAGAGATATCTGATCAATTCAAGGGTCTCGGAACCAATGCGACGATACAAGCGTAAGCAGGGAGATGTGACCTGCCCATCCCCAGATTGTCGAGAGCCGGATCGATGAAATATTTATGGCCCTTACCCGTTTTTCTGGCTTTCCTCTCTACTGCCGTGATGGTGCAGGCTGCCGACAAGGCTCCCCCCAAGCCGTTGCGCAGCTATCAGCATCTCTGGACAGACGACAACGGCGTGAGCCACATCGCCCGTTGCCCGGTGTCGAATTTCTTTCTGAAAAGCATGTCGCCGCCTGCCGGACCTCAATGGCAGGACCCCATGGAGCCCCAGACGGCAACCGTGATGATGACCGTGCAGCCGCAGCACTGGAATGGCGCATGGCACCCCGACCCCAAGCCGCAATGGATTATTCCGCTCAAGGGGCGCTGGTGGGTGCGCGCCATGGACGGTACGCGCGTCGAAATGGGACCGGGCGATATTCTTTTCGGTGAGGACCAGAATGTGCGCCCCATGGAAAGCGGCCCCTACAAGGGCAAGAAAGGCCATGACGCCGGCAATGTGGGTGATGATGAAGTAACGCTTCTTGTCATTCAGTCGGCTAACCCACCCGAGCGCAACAAGCCTTGCCGCTACCACTGAGGGCCCTGCCCCTTCGTCACATCCGGCCTTATTCCCCGCGAGCTACGATCGGGCGGGATCGCGCAAGGGCCATGAACTGTGTCATGATCGCGCCATGACCAGACGTGTGATCACCTCTATCGATGTTGCCCGTCATGCCGGGGTTTCTCAATCAGCCGTCTCCCGCGCCTTTTCCTCGACGGCCAGCATCTCGCCGGCCATGCGTGAACGCGTTTTCAAGGCGGCGGAAGAGCTCAACTACAAGCCCAACCGCATACCGGCCATCATGCTGACTGGCCGTTCGGGCATGATCGGCGTCATCGTCGGCGGGCTTGGCAATCCCCTTTACGGTTATGCGCTTGAAAAGCTCTCTGCAGGCATCAGGGAGGCTGGTTTTCAGGTCCTTCTGGTTCAGGTCATTGATGACGTGACGCTCGATGCTGCCCTCGACCAGCTTGCAAGCTATCGCGTGGACGCCCTTATCACGGCGCTGGCAATCGGCGCCGAAGAGACGGTTCAGGCCATCTCGGCCCTGAATATTCCGGTCATCTGCTTCAACTCGGCGCTGACGGGGCCCGGAATCTCGTCGGTGCAATCCAGCAACATGAAATCCGGCCATCACGCGGCCACGCTTATGCATAGTCTCAAGGTGAGACATCCCGTCTGGCTGGCTGGCCCTGTCCAGAATGCTGCATCCCGCGCGCGCGAAGCCGGGTTCATGCAGGGATGCGCCGAACACGCGCTTGAGGTCACCAGAATTCAGGGTGCCGATGACTATCAATCGGGGTTTGACGCCATGTCAGCCGCCTTCGCACAGGGCCATCGCCCTGACGGGGTGTTTGCCAGTAATGACCTCATGGGGTGCGGCGCACTGGATGCCATAAGGCAACACACCGATCTGCGTTGCCCGGAGGATGTCGTGGTGATTGGCTACGACAATATCCCGCAGGTCGCATGGCAGGCCTATCAGCTCAGCAGCTTCGACCAACGCCCCGATGCGCTCGTTACCGCGGCTCTGGACATTCTCGCCCGGTCCTTCTCCACCCCGGATGAGCGTCTGTCCGAGCGTCACGAGATCGAAGCGGAGCTCGTGCTCAGGCGCAGCACCAGACGGGTGTAATTCATCCTGTAACACTTGAATCCTGCAACCATCTTTCCTTCTGGCGTTAGTTTGCATAGCTATGCATTTCAGGCTGGGATGAGGAGGCTCTGCGCTCCTGTCCGGCCACCCCAGGAGATTGCCTCATGACAGACCGTTCCTTCCGTTCGATCCTGACCGGTTCCTTTTCCACCCCCTGCGCCAAGAACCCCACCGTCGCGATGATGGAAGCGGGTTACGCCAAGGCCGGTATCGACGCCCGCTACATCAATTGCGATGTCAAACCGGAAAATCTGGCAGCCGCTATTGCTGGTGCAAAAGCGATGGAGTGGGCGGGATTCAACTGCTCCATCCCTCACAAGATTGCCGTGATCGATCATCTCGATGATCTGGCTGAGTCAGCCAAGATCATTGGCGCGGTGAATTGTGTGCAGATCCGTGACGGCAAACTGACCGGCAACAACACGGATGGGAAAGGCTTTTTGGCTTCGCTGCGCAAGGTGACAGAGCCCAAAGACAAGACCATCGTCATTCTGGGTGCAGGAGGGGCCGCGCGGGCCATTGCGGTGGAACTGGCCCTCGCCGGTGCCGCCAGAATCACCATAGCCAATCGTAGCCCCGACAAGGCTCAGGCCATTGCCCGGCTTCTCACCGAGAACAGCAAGGTCGAGGCCCATGCCACGACATGGGAGGGCGAGTTCGTCGTTCCTGAAGGCACGGATGTGCTGATCAACGCGACATCCATCGGTCTGGGCGATGCTGAGGCAATACCCGCCGTCAAGGTTTCGAGCCTTGGTCATGCTGCCATCGTGGCCGATGTCATTCCCAACCCGCCCATGACAAAGCTGCTGCGCGAAGCAAAGGCACAGGGCTGCCAGACGCTCGACGGCCTCGGCATGCTGGTCAATCAGGGCATCATCGGGGCGGAACTCGTGCTTGGTGCAAAGCTCTCGCCAGACATCATGGAAAAGACACTCGCCACCCTGTTCGGGGCGCAGGACTGACCCCAAACGTCGATGAAGCCGAGAGAGCGCCATGCTGACACGGCGCCTCTCAGGCTCCTGGCACCACACGCAACGCGCACCCGTCGAGGAGCAGGATGATGACTGACTCACATGACGCGCAGCCGCCATCGCACCCCGAGACTGTCGAAGTGGCCCTGCGGCGCCTTGAAAAAGCGCCCGACCAGCGTGACCACGCGCATCGTATGGTGGCCCTTGCAGCAGCCATTGCTGCCATTGGCGGACTGCTTTTCGGCTACGATACCGGCATCATCGCCTCAGCACTGATCTATATCACCCATAGTTTCAGCCTCGACAGCACGGGACAACAGGGCATCGCCGCGGCGCTCAATCTAGGTGCCGTGTTCGGGGCAGTCATGAGCGGCCCGCTCTCGGACAGGATCGGCCGTCGCCCTTCGGTGGTGAGTGCCGCACTGGTCTTTATCCTTGCCTCACTGGGCTGTGCGCTCTCACCGGATGAAACATGGCTGATTGTCGCGCGCTTCGCGCTGGGCTGGGCCATAGGCGCCACAACACAGATCGTCCCCGTCTATGTGGCTGAACTGGCCCCGGCCGAGCGTCGTGGAGGGCTGGTTTCACTCTTTCAGCTTGTTTTCTCGCTTGGGCTGCTCGTCGCATTCTTCACAGGGTGTTTTCTCGCCGGACCTGCCGATTGCTGGCGCCTGATATTCGGGCTTGGTGTCATCCCGGCGATCTTGTTGGCTCTGGGCATGATGTTTCTGCCCGAAAGCCCGCGCTGGCTGCTCGAACATGGGCGCGAGGCGCAGGCTGTGGCGGTGCTCTATCGCCTGCGCGGTCATCACGAACCCATCCGTCAGGAGCTTGACGCCTTGCGTGATGCACAGGCGAAATCCGCCGATATACCCGGCTGGTCGGCCCTGCGCGCACGCTGGCTCCGCCCGGCGCTGATTGCTGCCATCGGGCTTGCTGCCCTGTCACAGCTCTCGGGCCCGAATGTGATTGTCTATTACGCGCCGATCATTCTCTCCGAGGCCGGGCTGGGCCATGCGGCCTCGCTTCTCACCTCGGTCGGCGTGGGGGTCACATCGACAATAACCACCCTCATGGGGATCATGCTGATCGACCGTGTCGGGAGACGACGCATGCTGCTCGTCATGCTTCCTTTTGCTGCCCTCGCCCTGTTCGGGCTTGGGGCCTTGTTTCTTGACCACGCTCCCCTTGGCGGAACACGGCTCGTCCTCGTCATTATTGCGCTGCTGGCCTATATCTTCTTCAATTTTGGCTCGCTCTCCGTCGCGGTCTGGCTGATCGCCTCCGAGGTTTTTCCGCTGATCATACGCAGCAAGGCCATGGGGCTCGCCAGCGCCACGGTCTGGCTGTCTGACACGCTGGTCTCGCTGTTCACCCTGTCACTGGTTCATGATCTGGGGCGCAGTGGCACATTCTGGCTTTTCGGCGCCATCAACGCCCTCGCTTTTCTGTTCGTCCTGCGCTTTGTGCCCGAGACGAAAGGCACCACGCTCGAGGCTATCGAGACCCGTTTGCGTGAGGGGCATTTCCGCCCCTGATACGCTTCCTGACCCGAAGCGAGGGACCTATAGCTCAGACGGATTTCTGGCGTTTTTCGGCAGCGCGCCGCCAGAAATTACACAGCACCATGCCCGTAATGCCAGCCAGCATACCGAACGCCGTGGAGCTGAGCCGCGTTGGCGGCAGCAGTGCCATCAGGATACCGCTCGACCCGCCAATGGCGAAGGCCATCGTACCCAGCAACGCCGAGGCCGCCCCCGCCTGATGCCCATGATGAGTGAGCGCCAGTACGTTGGCGTTGGGACCAATGAAGCCAAGCGTGAAGGTTGTGGTGATAATCAGCGCGCAAAGCGGCCAGGGGTCGCTTTGCCCCACGATATGACTGGCGCTGACCGCCAGCAGGATCAGCCCTGACACGAGGCAGGCCACAAGCCCTGCCTGCATGACCGTCGTGAATTCGTAACGATGCGACAGACGCCCGTTGATCTGCGTTGCCAGAATGAACCCGCCAGCATTGATGCCAAAGAAAATGGCAAAGGCGCGAGGCGTAAAACCAAGCAGATGCTCGAAAAGGAGCGGCGCGTTGGAAAGATAGGCAAACATCACGAAGGTGCTGAAGCTCGACAGGGCGGCGGAGGACATGAACACAGGCTCACGCACCAGACTGACATAACGGCGCAGGATCTCGACCGGCGGCAGGGCATAACGCCGCTCGGGCGGGAGTGTCTCGGGCATGACGGTCAGCCAGAGCCCGGCCAGCAAGGCAGCGGCGACGGCACCCGCCCAGAAAATCAGGCGCCAGCTGCCGAAGGCGAGGAAGATACTGCCCAGCGTGGGCGCAAGAATAGGCCCGACGCCGAAGACGAGGGTAAGCTGCGACATCAGGCGCACAGCCTCATGCCCGGTTGCCACATCGCGCACGATGGCACGCGGGATGACGCTCGTGATGGCGCCGCCCAGAGCGGCAACCAGCCGCAGAAGACAGAACGACCAGTAGGAACTGGTTGTCGCGAGCGCGATGGTCGCGGCCACATAGATGGCCAGACCCACCACCATGGGCTTGTGTCGGCCAAAGCGATCGGAAAGCGGACCCAGGCAGAACTGCCCGATGGCAAGCCCGATGAACCACGCTGCCAGCGTAAGCTGCGCAGAGCCTGGCCCCTGTCCCAGATCCTGTTCCAGCTGGGGAAAGGCTGGCAGATACATATCGGTCGAGATCGGACCGATCGTACTGACAAGCCCGAGCAGGATGATCTGCCCGGTGGAAAAACGTATGGCGGGTTGGGTCGATGAGGTCAGCACGGGAAAACCGGGTCCAATCAGTCTTGGCCATCGAGACACGAATACGAACCAAAGGCGCATGGCGCGCCCTGGCCGTCACCCGGAAGGAGGGCTGAGCCCGGTTTCTCAGGGGGAGTCGTGTCTGTCAGACATAGAGACCTCTTCTCCTCCTCCCCTGCCAGAAAGGCAACCAGCCTTTTTGCCCATACGCCCTGTGCCGCCTGCATATAACAGGTTTGTGTGGCTGCCTTGTTCTGCTGCGGAGCTTGACCAGCCCCAACCCCGAGGATCGAGCCCCCTCACTGACGCGCCCCCGATCGGGGAACCCTCACGGACAAGCGCTCCATGTCGTGACAGGCGACCTCTGTCCTGTTCCTGCGGTCTGGCTCGCACATACGACAAGAGTGCTTGCTTTATTTATATTCGTCTTGTTTTCAAGAAATATTCCAATAAACCATCAACTATCTCATTATTCGATATGTCATATATAGACGAGCCGACCGAGAAATCGCTGATACGCTCCATTCTGACGTTCATCATGATCATGACCGGAGCGTCCGGTTATGCGTGGGCCAATGCCCTGCCCCACTGCACCAGTCCTCGGGAAGTGGTGTCAGGCACCTGACTGACCATCAATCGCGCCAAAGGATATTTCGACTGGCAAAGAACGCGTGAGGTATTCAGGTTTCACCCGGTGTTCCACCTCGATTTCGTCTTCTGCATTCCTGATATCGTCTCATTCAATACCGGTGTGTTCGCAACACGTGACCGCCAGCTCTTCGAACTCAGTCCACGGGGTTTGAAGCATTAAGGAACTGACAGGGCCTGCGACCCCGCATTTGACGATCAGGGTGAAACCAGACGTTGCAACGAATACTCGGTAACAGCCGATATCTAAGGCAAGCGCAATGTCGATCATGCTGTCATCTTCATCGAGAACCTTCGCCCGCCCCGGCAACGCATTAAGCTTATAATCTCTGGAACCAGAGCCATACGAAGCTTCGCGTTTCTCCCCCCACCCGATGCGCCCAGAGGTCTCGTCAGTCTGATGATCGATGGGCGCACCGGCCATGATTTCATCACGGCTGACATCTGGCTGCTGTCAGAACAGCCATGGTCAGAAGCACGGTCAAGGCCAGCTCAGACACCATAGAGGAGGCGAGCCGCCCCCCTTTCCAGTACGCGAGCTTTATCCCGTGCCCGGTTTGGGCTACGCCCTGCACAAAGAGAGTTCGCACAGGATAAGAGATCACATGCGCATAGCGATGATTGGCGGCGGTTATGTCGGACTGGTTTCCGGCGCCTGCTTTGCTGAGTTCGGCACCGAGGTCGTGATTGTCGAAGCGGATCAGGACAAGCTGGCCGCGCTCCGCGCCGGGTCCATTCCCATCTACGAACCTGGTCTCGACAAGATTGTCTCGGCCAATGTCGCAGCCGGTCGCCTCAGCTTTACCGATGATCTCGCCACCGCCATCGCGCAGGTCGAGGCTGTCTTCATTGCCGTGGGTACACCGACACGGCGCGGCGATGGCCATGCTGATCTGACCTATGTGTATGAGGCCACGCGCCAGATTGCCCGTCATGCCCGTACGGGTCTGCTGGTTGTGACGAAATCGACCGTGCCAGTGGGCACAGGGCGTGAAGTCGCCCGCATCCTGCGTGAGGAACGCCCCGAACTGACCTTCAGCGTAGCCTCGAACCCGGAATTCCTGCGTGAAGGCAATGCGATCGGGGACTTCATGCGCCCTGATCGCGTCATCATCGGCATTGACGACACCGGCGCCGACAAGGGCGAAACTGCCAGCGCCCTCATGCGACAGCTCTATCGCCCGCTCTATCTGATCGAGACGCCCATCGTCATGACCGGTCTTGAGACGGCCGAACTGACGAAATACGCTGCCAATGCCTTCCTTGCCATGAAGGTGACCTTCATCAACGAAATGGCCGATCTTTGCGAAAAAGTCGGTGGCAATGTTCATGACGTAGCGCGCGGTATGGGCCTCGACCAGCGCATCGGCCGTAAATTTCTCCATGCGGGGCCGGGCTATGGCGGCTCCTGCTTCCCCAAGGACACACGCGCCCTGACCGCCATTGCCCGTGATGCCGGGGCGCCCTCCCTTCTGGTCGAGGCCACGGTCTCCATCAACGAGTCCCGCAAATCGGCCATGGCCGAACGCGTGATCGCCCTGTGTGGAGGCACGGTCAAAGGCAAGACGGTGGCCGTTCTTGGTCTGACCTTCAAACCCGACACCGATGACATGCGCGAGGCCTCTTCCCTTCCGCTCATTCATCGCCTCGTGGAAGAAGGTGCCATCGTTCAGGCTTTCGATCCGGAAGGCATGAAACCGGCCCGCCCCCTCCTGCCAGAGAGCGTGATCTACGCAAATTCTGCCCAGGAGGCCGCAACGGATGCCGATGCGCTGATCGTCCTGACCGAATGGAACGAGTTCCGCGCCATCCCGCCCGCCAAGCTCAAAGCCGCGATGCGCGGCAGGGTAATTGCCGATTTCCGCAATATCTGGGACCCCGCCACCCTGCGCGACGCAGGGTTCACCTACCGCTCCATCGGGCGCCCCTGAGCGGTCCCGCCCATGAATACGGTGAAGTCAGTTCCCTGACGTCACCGCACTTGGGTCGATCCGGTTTCTGTACCCATGTCCCTGACGCGGTACGGGCCTGAGTTATGCATGGCAGGGGCAACGCCCCCTGCCATGCATAAGTAAAATGGTTCAGATTGCGCGTTTGGCCATAGCAGCGGCACGGGCTGCCGCCTTCTCTTCATCGGTCCAGATCTTGCGCTCGCGTATTTTCGGCACCTTGATCTGCTTCACCGGGCCGCCGCCCAGCACCGGCGCCCGTGCCGTGGAATGGCGTGCTTTCTCGCAATGCCATTCGTGATTTTCATGCACTGTCAGCGTGCGTCCGATCGTGCGCTCCACATCGTGCAACCAGGCGCGCTGCTCGGCATCGCACAGGGTGATGGCCCGCCCGCTCCGTCCCGCACGGCCCGTACGGCCAATACGATGGACATACGCCTCAGGCAGGCTGGGCAGATCGTGATTGACCACATGCGTCACCGTATCGACGTCGATACCGCGTGCGGCAATATCCGTGGCGACAAGAACCCGTGCACGGCCTTCGCGGAATGCTTCGAGCGCCCGTTCGCGCTGACCCTGCGACTTGTTGCCGTGCAGGGCTTCAGCCGTGATGCCCGCTTCGGTAATATGAGAGCAGACCTCATTGGCGATGTTCTTCTGAAGCGTGAACACGACAGCCTGTCCGACATCAGGGGCGCTGAGAAGCGATAGCAGGGCCGCTTTCTTGTGCTGTGCGTCGAGGAACATGACTGTCTGCTCGATACGATCCACCGTGGTGGAAGGCGGGGCAATTTCCACCTTCGCCGGATCGCGCAGCAGGCTGTCTACCAGTGCCGCAATGGATTTCGGCATGGTTGCGGAAAAGAGGACCGTATGGCGCTCAGCCGGCGTTGCAGCAACGATCTGCTCGATAGGCTTGGCAAAGCCCATATCGAGCATCTGATCTGCCTCATCCAACACCAGAGCTTCGAGAGTGGACAGGTCGCAAAGCCCCTGCTCGATCAGATCCAGCAAACGACCGGGCGCCGCGACGAGAATATCGACGCCTTCCTTCAGCGCGTTGACCTGATGAAACTGGCTGACACCCCCAAAGATTGTGGTCACGCTGAAATCCAGATGGCGGCCAAATGCCTCAAACCCATCGGCAATCTGGCTGACCAGTTCACGCGTAGGCGCCAGAACAAGAACACGGGCACCGTTTTTCGGCGCGGGACGTGGGTCAGCAGCAAGGCGATGAAGCAGGGGCAGCGCGAAGGAAGCGGTCTTGCCCGTTCCCGTCTGGGCCATGCCAAGAAGATCTCGGCCTTGCAGCAGCAGGGGTATGGATTGCGCCTGGATCGGCGTGGGCGTCTTGTAGCCAGCCTCGGCCAACGCCTTGAGAATAGCGGGCGCAAGGGCCAGTTCGTCGAATGTCATGGTCAAGATAGAGCAGCGCCTCCGGCGCACAAATTGGTTGCGCCTTGGCGGGCATTTAGACTGTGGAAGTGCTCTTTTGCGGGCGAATGGTCGTCGCGTCAACGCAATCGCGCATTCATGTCCTTATGGTCATCCATTGTGGCAAAACGGACGCGTTTCACGCTTGTTCTGCCCCTCGCACGATGCCCGGATCACACTCTCCAAGGAAAAGCGCCGGAGTAATACAGCCGATCCAGCAGGGCATTTACACCCCTTGAGGCGACAACAATGCCGAACTCGGGGCAACAGCTTATCCCTGCCACCTGTCAGAAAAGCAGCGCGGTACACATCCTGACTGTGTCACCCCTGAAAAACCCCCTGTCAGCGTGCAGGCTCGCACATCTTCCGAGCGTCGATCGCACCAACATACGGAGGCAATTTCTCCCAACTTATGGTGGTTTACACCATATCAAAATGAACAAAGGCGGACACCCCTCAGGGATAATAACTTTGGCATGTTTTTTGCATGATTAAGATCATGCTCAAGATCCCACCCCTTTCAGGCTTCGGTTCCGACGGATTTACGAGCGTTACGCTCGGCGAAGCCATGCGCACGGAGCAGGTGCCGGAACTGGTAATAGGTCAGCCCCAGAGCCGTGGCGGCCTGCTTCTGGTTGAAGCGCGCATGGCTCAGGGCGTGTTCGATCAGGGCACGTTCATAGGCGCGCGTGGCTTCGGTGAAGGTCAGCCCCTCAGGGAGGGAAGCAGGCAAAGGCGCGGATGGGGCTTCACGCGCGGCCGGCGCGGCGGCGTCCTGCACGATGCGCTCCGTCATGACGGGCAGCTTCGTGGCCGTCGCTCCTTCGGGGGCGAGAGGACGCAACCAGTCGGGACCATTACGGAAGGGGTCGAACACGATGTCATCGAGGGGGCGCTCAGGACGCTCCATACGATAAACGCTGCGCTCCACAACGTTGCGGAGCTCACGCACATTGCCGGGCCATTCGTACTGCATGAGACGCTCGCGGGCCTTGTCGCTGAATCCGGCGAAAAGCTTGCGACCGAGACTTGCCGTCATACGGGTGGCGAAATGCTCGCAAAGAATAAGGATATCCTCGTATCGGGCGCGAAGAGGCGGCAGCATGACCACATCGAAGGCAAGACGATCGAGCAGATCGGCTCGAAAATCACCCTTGCGGGCCATGTCGGGCAGGTCGGCATTGGTTGCGCCGATAATGCGGACATCGACATGGATGGTCTCGTTCCCGCCCACACGCTCGAAGCTGCCATACTCGATGACACGCAGGAGCTTTTCCTGAACCGCCATGGAAGCCGAGGCAATCTCATCGAGGAACAGCGTGCCACCATGCGCCTGCTCGAAACGCGAAAGCCTGCGACGCTGGGCCCCGGTAAAAGCACCAGCCTCATGACCGAACAGCTCGCTATCGAGAAGGGTATCGGGCAGGGCTGCACAGTTGAGCTTGATAAGCGGCCTGTCCCAGCGCGGCGAGAGCAGGGCCAGTCGCGCAGCGACAAGCTCCTTGCCTGTACCGCGCTCGCCGATGATCAGCGCCGGCCGATCGAGCGGTGCGAGACGCGAGATATGGTCGAGCATCTCCAGAAACGCGGGAGATTGGCCGATCGGTGTCGGGTTTTCTTCGTTTCTGGCAGATCGCGCCATTTTATGGCCAGTCTCATCCGTGGTGTTGCAAGAACTCTATCTTTCACCCCGGATCGTTACGCTTGCAAGAGAAGCCTGTGTTCTCCTGCCCCGATTTCCTGTTAAATTCGTTTCAGCAAAGAAAGATCGTCACATGGGTATCTTCTCCCGCCTTGCGGATATTGTGAACTCCAACCTCAACGCCATACTGGCCAGCGCCGAAGACCCGGAGAAAATGATCCGGCTGATCATCCAGGAGATGGAAGACACGCTGGTCGAGGTACGCAGCCAGGCTGTCACCATGATTGCCGAGCGCAAGGGGCTTGAGCGCCGTGCACGCACGATGGTGCAGGAGGAAGACGAGTGGCTGCGCAAGGCCGAACTGGCCCTGACCCGCGACCGCGAAGATCTGGCCAAGGGCGCACTTGCCGCCAAGGCCACCATCGAGCAGTCGCGCAAGACGCTGGAGCAGCAGATTGCACAGGTCAATGAAAGCCTCGACCAGCAGCATGACGATATCGGCAAGCTGCAGGCCAAGCTGGCCGACGCGAAATCTCGCGAGAAATCACTTTCGCTGCGCCACAAGGCTGCGACCAATCGCATCAAGACACGCGAGCGCCTGTATGACACGCGCGTGGAAAATGCCTTCAACCGTTTCGAGCAGGTCGAGCGCGCACTTGACGCCCTTGAGGGGAAGGCCGAAGCCTATGATCTCGGTCGTGGCCCCGGTGGCACACGCAAGCCGAGCCTGCAGGAAGAGCTGGCGGGCCTCGAAACCGATATGGCGGTCGAGAACGAACTCGAAGCGCTGCGCGCCAGAATCAAGAGCCGTCAGGGATAAGAACAAGCATGAGACGCTTTGACAGCACAAGGGTCGCTTATGAGGCATGCCAACATGGATGATCTTATTGGTCTTGCGGCAGTCGTCCTGTTTTTTGTCACGATCATGTATATCGTGACCATTCGGGCCCGCTCGAAGACAACGGCCAGCAAGTTGCAGGAAGCGGATCTCGCTGCGCTCAATATGGCGCATGTGCAGGCACGCCGCCTTGAAGAACGTGTCGACCAGCTCGAGCGTATTCTGGACGAGGATGTCCCTGGCTGGAGAACGCGGAGCTTTTCATGATGGCAGACTGTCTGTATCGCCGCCCCGCCTCTCGTCACACGCGCCGCGTGGCGCTTGCGGCCCTGCTTCTGGCTGGCCTGGCACCGCTCGGGCCGGGAGGGGCCGGGTTTGACGGCCATGCCATGGCTGCCCCGGCTCATGCCGGTTCGCCGGTCGTGATGGATGCTGAGGATCTCGATCTCAGCGTTCCCTGCCTGGGGCGCTTCGAGATCATGGTCGATCCGGCCATGAGCGACGGGGTATCGATCGACAGTTCTCCCTCGGGTGGGGCGCATCTGACCATGCGCACAGGCAAGACGCAGGGATCGTCCAAGGTTCTGATCACCAGCCGGACCTGTGCTCCCAATGCCCGCGTCTCCATTCTGGTCGCGCCGAATGTCGGGGTGATGATCCATGACAGTCATGACACCCATATTATCATTCACGGCACGCTGGCCTCGCTGGAGGCCAGCCTTGAAGCCGGTCAGCTCGATGCCGACACCATCCAGTCGCTCGATCTGAGCCTGCGTGGCACCGAGCAGGTCCATATCGCCAGCCTCAACCGCGCCGCGCAGGTGGTCGAGACCGGGGCTTCGGGTCTTGTCGTCGATCACGCCGATCTCGATGCCTTTTCGGCCCAGCTTTCCGAGACCAGCCATCTGACCGTGACGGATGGCCGTTTCGACGTGTTGACCCTCATGGTCGAAAACGCCGCCAGCGCTCGCCTTGGGGGGAGCGCCAATACGGCCACCGTCTCCGCCTCTGGCACAGGCCTCGTCGCCATACCAACGGTGAGCGGTGCCCTGACACGCACGGGCAACGTACAGATCGGCCCGGTCGCCTCGCCACCGCCCGATGCGGGATCACCACCCCAGAGCCCCTCTGCTCCGACAGACGCACCGCCCGCCCCTCCTGCTCCCGGGGACAAGACCCTGCCGCAGGATCATGCTGCGCAAGGGAGCGTTCCCCAGGATAGCGTTACCCCGAGCGGCGCCCCTCAGAGCGGTGTCGCAACGGGAGGCGCTTTCCCTGCCGGAATACCGCAGGGCAGCCCCGTGCAAGGCAATGGGGTTTCTGGCCCGACACAAATTGCACCGCAGGGCATGACGCCCCCCAGCACGCCGCCCCTTCCCCCGGAAACATCAGACCAGAATGTGCCGACACCGCCCACACCGGCACCTGCTACAGGGAATCCGGGCCAGAGTGGCACGGCAACAGCACCTGTTACGGACTCGACTTCGGGCATCGCGACGCCCCCTCCCGCCTCGCCCTCTGTCGCGACGGTGCCAAACACGGGTATCGCGCCCCAGAGCCCAACAGCGGGCACACCGGGAGTAGCCCATGACGCTCCCAATAGCGCCGGGCAGCCCACAGGCACGAACACGCCCGCCACGCAGCCCGTGACGAATGGTGCAGCTCAGAGCAGTCCTCAGGATTCCTCAGGCGCGGCGACGCATACGACAGGGAGCGTCACACCTGCTGCCCCTGCCGCTCCCCCCGCATCAAAGGGAGATCAGACGAGGTGATCCGCCTGCCCCTGCCCCGCTATCCGTATGCAGCCGTGAGCCGGATCCTGCCGCAGGTCATGGGCCTTACGGGTCTGTGCTTCCTGCTTCCCATCACGGCCCTTGCCGATCCGACACTTTCGAATGCGGCCCTTTCGAGCGCGACCACGCCTCAGGCGCTTCTTGATGCAGCCCCCTATACGCTGCGCCTGAACACCTCATGCACGTCGTCCATCACGATCGAGGGGGCCAGCGAGGGTCAGGGTGACGCTGCCCTGCTGGAGGACCGGGATGGTGGGCAGATGGCAGGGCTGACGATTGCCGGCTCGGGCCATGAAACAACTGTCGATGGCAATCAGTGCGAGCGTGCCTCGACCCTGCATGTCAGGCAGGGTACAGCCATCATCGCGTCCATGCGTGGCTTTGGTTCGCTGCATATTTCCGGCGTCAACGGGCCGGTTTCGCTCACTCAGCGTGGCAGCGGCACGATTTCCATCGATCAGGCAACGGCGCTTGTGCTGAACGAGAATGGGTTTGGCAGTTTGCGGCTCGGCTGGCTGAACGGCCCCGCCACCCTGACCACCGCAGGCAGCGGCAGTGTCACGATTGCCCGCGTAGATGCCTCACACCTTGCAGCGGATTCGGGAGGGTTTGGCTCCATCACCCTCAATGCCGGGACCATCGGGGCACTCAACGCCGATATTCATGGTTCCGGGCATCTGAAATTTGGTGGGACAGTCGGCACCGCCAACCTTGTCGCCTCAGGCTATGGCGGGATCGACATCGACAGGGTGACGGGCGAACTGCATCAGGAAGCCCATTCGCCAGCGACGATTTCACTCAATCATGCGTCGACCTTCCGCAAATCGGCTCATGCACGCGATGCTATCCTCACCCTGCCTGATGGCACCGTCATCACGGCCCATAGCCTGACGCGGCCCGACGGCACGGTTATCAGCTTTGACAATGATGAAAGCGGCGACCGGGCCACAGCCGGTGATGACGCGACACCGCGTCACGGCCAGCGGCGATGGCTGGGCTGGGGCCTGCTGGCGCTGCTCCTTATCGTGTTCCGTCGGCGTATCGCAGGCTTTGTACCGGTAGATTTTCTGTCGCGCGTCCGGCGTTCTGTCGGCTCGTCCCATGCGCCCCAGCCCTTGGCGGCGAGCGCGCCGGAAATTGCTACACTGGAAGCCCGGTTGCAGCGTCTCGACAAACGCGTGAGCGATATCGAGCAATGCGTAACCTCACGCAATTTCCACCTGCATCGCGAATTTCATCATCTCGCCAGAAATCACGGGTGATGCAGAGCGTGCCTGGCGGCGACAGGACAACCGACGCCTGCGCGCAGTCAGCGGGTCCGAACTGCGGCCCCATGAAAAAAGGACAGACGTCATGAGCCGTATCAGCCTGGGCGTTTTTCTCGTCCTGACCATATCGCCCGCCCTTGCAGAAACGAGCTTGCCCACGACACCGGAGGCCGCACTCGCTGCCGCCCCCTATACGCTGCATATCGAGGCGGGATGTGCCGCCCATATTCACGTCCGGGGTGCCGGGGCGCTTCAGCAGAATGCCGACATGCAGGAGGTGCCAGCGGGTCTCTCCTTAGAGGCAGGTCACCACGACGCGTGGCTGACCGGCAATGCCTGCGGTCAGGATGCCACAATTCAGTTGCGCGAGGGGGCAGCCATCGTCTCCACCGCGATAAATTACGACAAACTGGATATCGACTGGGTCAACGGACCGCTCTCCCTGCGTCAGGGCCGGGGCGATATCTCGGTCGACAAGGCGAGCGCCCTTCTGCTGAGGGGCAGCGGTCCTGGCGCCCTTTCCCTGGGCAAACTGACCGGGCCGGCAATTCTTGCCACCTCCGGGCCGGGCGAGGCGCAAATCGATACCGCGACGGCGCCCTCGGTCGTGATCGGCACGACCGGCCCCGGCGATGTCGTCATACGCGGTGGCACCATCGACCAGCTTGCCGTGTCGCTGTCCGGTCCGGGTGACGCCATCTTTGACGGCGTGGCGCGCAACGCCACGCTACGCACCAGCGCTTCGGGCGATATCCGTGTGCATCAGGTGCTGGCAGACGAGCACGCCCATTCGAGCGCGAGCGGCAGCATCGAAATTGCCATACCGTCCGGCCATGGCGAGCGCTTTACCGGCGTGGTGCGCGACAGCAACACGAATAACGGCACCCGCATCACGCCCGACGACATGCGTCTGGCCGATGGGACACGCATCAACAGCCATCGCCTGATCAAGCCCGACGGTACGATCATTGATTTCGATGCGCTGCGTCGCATGGGGAGCGAGAGCGTTCACGTCTCCACCCCCGAACCGCCTGAGCCTCCAGAGCCGCCTGAGCCACCGGAACCTCCCGAGCCACCGGCAGCGCCTGTCACGTCGGGGACGACCCATGTCAGCACGCAACATACGTCCTCCAGCACAGGAAAATCCGGGCTGAGCCTTCCTATGTTGTCCGATAGCAGCGGAATGGTCTCCGGGCTGGTTGCGCTGGCTGTGCTGGCCATTGCCTTGATGCGTCGGCGTCTCATCCCGAAGATCATCGCGGCCCTTCAAAGCCATCATCCGGCACTTGCCCGCAAGGTCGAGCCTTTCCTTCTGTCGCTCATGACCCGCGTGTCAGACCCGATGCCACAAACCCAGCTTCCGCAGTTGCTTGAGCTGACAGAGCGTCTGCAAAAGCTCGACAGGCGTGTGGGGGCCGTCGAGACCTGCGTCACCTCACGCGACTTCCACCTGCATACCCAGTTCCGCGATCTGGACCGGCGTCAGAACGGAGCCTGACCGCCCCATCTGACACACATGCCCTGCGGTCCGGAAGCACCTGTGTGGGCTGACAGAATTCAGCCCTCTCACACCCCGTCATCCCGATCCGGTTTGTCACAGGTGTCCTGCGCGGAAAGGCAGACGATCGGAGGGCATCCTCGCGTCACAGAGGGCTTTGACGTAGCGCGTCAGGCAGGCTAGGGCTTGAAGCATGACCTTCCCTGATGGCAGCTGCTGACCGTGAATTTCCTACTCGATCCCGTTGCGGCCATCGGACGTGCCTTTCTCGGCATCGTGCGCAAGGCTGGTGCTCTGGCGCTTTTTGCCCTGGCAGGCCTGTCGCATCTGCTGCGACCGCCCTTCTATTGGGGCGTGTTCTTCAACAGCCTGATTGAAATCGCCTTCTATTCGCTGCCAGTCGTGGCGCTGACCGCGATTTTCTCCGGCGGCGTGATCGCACTTCAGTCCTATGCGGGCTTCGCCCAGTACCATGTGCAGAGCGCCATTGCAGGCATCGTCGTTCTGGCCGTGGTGCGTGAACTTGGCCCGGTTCTGGCCGGTCTGATGGTGGCGGGCCGCGTCGGCGCAGCCATGTCAGCCGAGATCGGCACCATGCGCGTGACTGACCAGATCGACGCGCTGCGCACCCTTTCGACCGACCCGATGAAGTATCTGGTCACGCCGCGCCTTCTGGCTGGCACGCTGGCCCTGCCCTTTCTGGTGCTTATTGCCGATATTCTGGGCGTGCTCGGCGGCTTTACCGTTTCGGTTTCCAAGCTCGGCTTTGACCCGCAGAACTACATTATTGCCACGTTCAACGCGCTCAAGCCGCTGGACGTGCTGGTCGGTCTTTCCAAGGCGGCCGTGTTCGGGTTCATCATCAGCCTGATGGGCTGCTATCATGGCTATACCAGCCGCGGCGGCGCCGAGGGTGTGGGTTCGGCCACCACGGCTGCGGTCGTTGCCGCCTCGATCCTGCTTCTCGCTTTCGATTACCTCCTGACGGATCTGTTCTTCGCCCAATGAGCGCCCTGCCCAAGATCCGCATTCGCGGCCTGACCAAATCCTTCGGCTCCAAAACCGTACTGGATGGCATCGACCTCGATGTCGAAGCCGGAACGTCAATGGTGATTATCGGTGGTTCAGGCAGTGGCAAATCGGTACTTCTGCGCTGCATCCTCGGTCTGATCACCCCGGATTCCGGCACGATCGAGATCGACGGCGAAAACGTGCTTACCGCTTCCCCCGCACGACGCGATGCCCTTGTCGAACAGATTGGCATGCTGTTCCAGAATGCTGCCCTGTTCGACAGCATGAGCGTGGCCGATAACATCGTGTTCGGCCTGCGCGCCAAGGGTCGCGGCAAGGCTCACCGCTTGAGTGCGGCACAAGCCCGTGCCCAGGCCGGTGATATTCTCAAGCAGGTCGGGCTCGATCCCTCGGTAGGGGCACTCGCGCCTTCCGAGCTGTCGGGCGGTATGCAAAAGCGCGTGGGGCTTGCCCGCGCCATTGCAGGCACACCCAACATCCTGTTCTTCGACGAGCCGACAACGGGCCTCGACCCGATCATGGGGGCTGTGATTGACGGGCTGATCGTGGATTGCGTCAAACGCCTTGGTTCAACCGCTATTGCCATCACCCATGACATGGCCTCGGCGCAGCGCATCGGCGACCGGGCGGCCATGCTCTATCATGGAAAACTGGTCTGGCAGGGGCTGGCGTCAGAACTGATGAACAGCGGAAACGCGATGGTCGATCAGTTTACCCATGGCCGCAAGGATGGGCCGATTGGTATGGAATTGCGGCGTTAGGGGACAAAAGGGCGTTCTTTTTTGCAAAAAAGAACCAAAAAACTCTTTCCCGTGGTGGGAATCAAAGCCCCCGGTTTTTCTCTGACTAGAATCTGAAAGTCTTTTTGCTTCTTTCTCCTCTGAAAAAGAAGAACCTCCTCGCCGTTCTTGTTATGTTTCCCCTTCTGCCCTATCTTCCGATCTGAACCCCAGACCGGAAGATGTTCCTCATGGCCAAGCGTCCCACAGCCCGTTTCGTGTGTCAGGCCTGTGGGGCAGTCACCAGCAAATGGTCGGGTCGCTGCGATGCCTGTGGCGAGTGGAACACCATCGTTGAAGAGGCCGTCGAGCCCACCAATCGTGAAACACGCAAGCGTGCAGGTCGCCTCACGCTCATGCATCTGGATGGCGATCTTACTCCCCCGCCACGCATCCAGACCTCGATTGCCGAATTCGATCGCGTGCTCGGCGGCGGTCTTGTTCCGGCCTCTGTTGTGCTGGTGGGCGGTGATCCGGGCATTGGCAAATCCACGCTTCTGCTTCAAGCCACCTGTGCTTTGGCGCAGGCAGGCCAGCGCGTACTGTATGTGTCGGGCGAAGAAGCCGTGGACCAGATACGCCTGCGCGCGCGCCGTCTGAAACTCGATGCGCCGACGCTCGATCTGGCAGCCAGTATCAATGTGTCCGAAATTGCGGGTTCGCTGGAGCAGGACCGCGTTCATCATGTGGTGGTTATCGACTCGATCCAGACCATGTGGCTCGAGACCATCGAGAGCGCGCCGGGCTCTGTCGCTCAGGTGCGCGCCTGCGCTTTTGAGCTGATCCGACTGGCCAAGACGGTCGGGTTCTCGCTCGTTCTGGTCGGTCATGTCACCAAGGAAGGCGCGTTGGCAGGCCCACGCGTGCTCGAACACATGGTCGATGCGGTCATGTATTTCGAGGGCGATCGCGGTCACCAGTTCCGCATCCTTCGTGCCGCCAAGAACCGCTTTGGTGCGACAGACGAAATTGGCGTGTTTGCCATGACCGATACAGGGCTGACGGAAGTCCCCAACCCATCGGCCCTGTTTCTGGCAGAACGACGCGGCAATATTGCCGGATCGGCGGTTTTTGCTGGCATGGAGGGTACACGCCCTGTCCTGCTGGAAATTCAGGCCCTCGTCTCGCCCAAGGCCGGTGAAGGCGCAGCCAGACGTGCGGTAGTCGGGTGGGAAACGGCACGGCTCAACATGCTTCTGGCTGTTCTTGAAGCCCGCTGCGGCCTCAAGATGGCTGGAATGGATGTGCACCTCAACATTGCGGGCGGTCTGCGGATCAGTGAACCCGCCTGCGATATGGCGGTGGCAGCTGCATTGATCTCGGCCTCGACGGGCGTACCGACATCGGCGGGCTCAACCTATTTCGGCGAGGTCGGGCTGTCCGGGGAGGTGCGTCAGGTCTCGCAAACGGATCTCCGCCTCAAGGAAGCCCAGAAACTCGGCTTCGCACAGGCTATCCTCCCCCGGCGCGTGGCCAGCGGAGGCGCACGCCCCAAGCCTCCCGAAGGACTGGCGCTGAAGGAAATCGGTCATCTGAACGATCTGGTGGAGTTGTTCCAGCCGCTTGACGAGTAAGCACATCGTCCTGAGCCGTCGGGCAATGAGCGTCCGCATAGGATGTGCCGAACAGGTGCAAAAGACTGCCCGGTAACCGGGGCACCCGCTCCTTTTCAGGCCTCGTGCGCAATCACCGCGCCAGGGTCGGCGTTATGGCAGAGGCAACCTCATAAGCACGGGATTTTTGAAAAGCCACGATCATGTGGCCCGAGCAGGACCGCGACACACCTGTTTCCACCGCCCTTGCAAAACCTGTTCAGGCCTGCTTCCTGACCGGAGAACAACCGCAACTCAGAACCCTAAAAAGGGCGAGGCAGGATTGAGGACGCATGACCCGAACACTGGTGGCTGAAACGCAGCAGGACACTGTGGTCAAGAAGAGCCTGTTTCGTGTCCATGCTGCGCCGATTGCCCATGAAGCCGAGGCGCTGGATTTTTTCGAGCGCGTGCGTGTGCCCGACGCCACTCATAATTGCTGGGCATGGCGCATCGGGGGGCGGTATCGCAGCTTCGATGATGGCGAGCCGGGTGGCACGGCGGGACGCCCCATTCTGCAGGCTATCGACTCGCAGGAATTCGACCGGGTGGCGGTCATTGTCGTGCGCTGGTTCGGTGGCATCAAGCTGGGCGCTGGCGGGCTCGTGCGCGCCTATGGCGGGGCAGCGGCTTCCTGCTTGAAACAGGGTGAGGCGGCTGAAATCGTTCCCATGCAACGTCTTGGCTTTCATGCCTCGTTCAGCCTGCTGCCCATCGTTCAGGCTAGGCTCGCGGAGTGGGAGGCGACCCAGGAGAGCTGCTGTTTCGATGAGACCGGGGCCACGCTCTCGCTCGACATTCCCCTCTCACGCTCTGAAGCCGTGCAGGCTGTTCTGCAGGATCTGCTGCGCGGCGGCCCGGTCCGCGTGCTGGATGATGATGAACAGGACCTGCCCGGTGAGCAGGATAATCCGGTACGTTAGCGGAACATCATGCAGGCGGTTTGACGCCTCTTCGTTTCCTTCCTACGGTAACATATCATGTTACGATCGTAGGATCCTTGTTCATGCCCGTTTTCAGACACGCTGCGGCTCTGGCAGCTGTTGCCCTTCCCCTTCTGTCTTCCACGGCGCTGGCTGCCCCTGCCAACCCGCTGTTTCAGGCAAGCCCGCTGCCCTATCAGGCACCCCCCTTCGACAAGATCAAGGACAGTGATTACGTGCCGGCCTTTGAAAAGGGCATGGCCGACCAACTGAAGGAAATGCAGGCGATTGCCAACAACAAGGCTGCGCCGACCTTCGACAACACTATTGTCGCCATGGAGCGTTCGGGCCAGTTGCTGAACCGCGCCCAGAGCGTGTTCTACGGCGTCTATTCGGCGGACAAGGACGACGCCATGGACGCTATCGACAGCAAGGAAGCGCCCAAGCTCAGCCAGCATCAGGATGAGATCTATCTCAATCCCAAGCTCTTCCACCGCGTCAAAACCCTTTATGACAACCGCGCCAAGCTGAACCTGAATGCCGAGCAGGCGATGCTGCTGGAGGTTTACTACCAGCAATTCGTCCATTCGGGCGCTGAGCTGAATCATGCCGACCAGCAGAAGCTGCGCGCCATCAATACCCAGCTTTCCAAACTCGAAACCGCCTATAACCAGAAGCTGATTGCCAGCGCCAAGGCCGGCGCTCTGGTTGTGGACAAGAAAGAGGCGCTCGCCGGGCTCGATGACGGCGCCGTTGCCTCTGCCCAGAAGGCCGCCGAAGGACGCAAGCTGACAGGTAAATATGTCCTGCCGCTGCAGAACACGACGCAACAGCCCGATCTCGCTTCTCTGAGCGACCGTAGCACGCGTGAAGCCCTGTTCAACCAGAGCTGGACCCGTGCGGAAAAGGGCGACGCCAACGACACCCGCCAGACGATTGCAGAAATCGCCCAGCTGCGCGCCGAAAAGGCCGCCCTGTTCGGCTACCCCAATTACGCTGCCTATACGCTGTATGACCAGATGGCCAAGACGCCGGCAGCTGTGAACAGCTTCATCCACCAGCTCGTGCCGGCAACGGCTGCCGAACAGCATCGTGAGGCTGCCGAGCTGCAAAAGGCCATCGGTGAAGACCATCAGAATTTCACACTCAAGCCGTGGGACTGGAATTACTACGCCGAGCGCGTCCGCAAGCAGAAATTCGATCTCAACCAGAACGATGTGAAGCCGTATTTCGAGCTGCACACCGTGCTGACAGATGGCGTATTCTACGCAGCAAACCAGCTTTACGGAATCACCTTCGAGCCCCGTAAGGACATCCCGGTCTATAACCCTGACGTCATGGTTTTCGAGGTCAAGGACAAGGACGGCTCGCCGCTTGGCCTGATGTATTTCGACTATTTCAAGCGCGACGACAAATCGGGTGGCGCCTGGATGTCGAATTTCGTGGGTCAGAGCGACCTGCTGAAGACGCGTCCGGTTATCTATAACGTGGCGAACTTCACTAAGGCGGCGCCCGGCCAGCCGCAGCTGATCACGTCAGACGATGTGACGACCATGTTCCATGAATTCGGTCATGCGCTGCATGGTCTGTTTGCCAGCCAGACCTATCCCACGCTTTCCGGTACGGCGGTTGCGCGCGATTTCGTCGAGTTCCCCTCACAGTTCAACGAGAACTGGGCGATGGACCCGAAGGTGTTCGCCCATTATGCCCGCCACTACAAGACCGGCGCCCCGATGCCGGCCGAGCTGGTCGCCAAGATCAAGAAAGCCGCACATTTCAATCAGGGCTATGCACTGGGTGAAATCGTGGCCGCAGCGCAGCTCGACATGTCATGGCACGGTCTCTCGGCCGATGCGCCGCGTCAGGATGTGGATCAGTTCGAAGCCAAGGCACTCAACGAGACCGGCCTCGACGTCGCGAACGTTCCGCCGCGCTATCGTTCAAGCTACTTCCTGCATATCTGGGGCAATGGATACTCGGCCGGATATTACGCTTATCTCTGGACCGAAATGCTCGATCAGGATGTGTTCTCGTGGTTCCAGTCGCATGGCGGCCTGACCCGTGAAAACGGCCAGCGCTTCCGTGACATGATCCTTTCCAAGGGACACACCATGGATTACGGCCCGATGTTCAAGGCCTTCTACGGCAAGGACCCCGAGATTGGTCCCATGCTGGCCCATCGCGGCCTGGTGTCTGACGGCAAGTAAGAAATACTCGTTCCACGGGCTTCCTGTTTTGGGCCCCTGGAACCCTATCCTGTCTCAATACAAATGCGGCTGCCTGTGCGTCACGCAGGCAGCCTTACTTCCCGGCGTCACTTCAGGCTGATTGCTTCAGATCCACCCCGATGGCTTCAGACATCCTGTAAGGGCCCGCATGCCGGATCTCGATAGAGAGTCTGGCAAGCCCCTCGTGCTTCCGCTTGGGGAGCGGCAGCAAAGCGCCCCCTGTTGTCCAGCGCATGTCCCCGGCAACCTCGGCCTGCCAACCAGCGAGATCGATTTGTTCGATATGCGTACGCACCGGATTACAGACACCCCCGGTTTCCATCATGATGTCTCCCACGAGCACACCCAGAAGACGACGATCGTCGACGAAAGGACCATACACATCGCAAGGACGACTGGTTCTGCTCATGATATGGACAGATTGCACCGCATGCGGAACGGTAAAATTTACGACGCCATGTGTCCCCGGCTGTCCCTCGATACATCTGCCAGCATCCGTCACGAGATACAGCCCTGGGTCCTCACATAGCGAAGCAGGTGGCCGAGGCCTCTCGCCGGTCATCAGGCAGGCTCGTGCTTCCAGCTCTTTGTAAAGTGGCTCGACAAATGTGCGCTCTGTATTCAGGGGGGCCGCAGCACTGTTCCAGTCGCCCATGAGGGCGGATAACGAGAAACCTGACTGGTCATGCAAAAGGTCACTGTGACCCATGCCGATAAGCGACTCACTCAGAACGCCATTCGCCCGGACAATGGCATGTGGCTCCATGATGATATGGTAGTAATTGAAACAACTTACGGTCTTGTCGTAAAAAATGGTGAGACCATTGACGAGCATTCTCACAGGAACGAAGCACCCGTTGAAGTATAAACAATGCTCCGAGGTGACTAGCAGATCCTTGTAGGGAATGCCCTCCGACAAGGCGCCCTTGATTATACGTACCGGCCATCCTGACAAATCGTCGAAAGCGGACGCACAGACATTCGACTGGCCGCAACCGATCGAAGTGATCGTTCTCGTTGACCGCCCGTCAGCGCTATAGACGATGATCTTGTCTCCGGCACGCAGCGATTCGACGGCACGCTCCCCCTCTGGGGTCTCGATCAGGGTGCCTGGAAGATAGCATGGCGCAAATTCCACCTTGCCTGCGTATGGCCCCATGTAGCTTGTCAGATTACTGATCGCGATCGGCTGCCCCTGATATTCCACCGGAATATCGAAGTAATTATAGTCTATATAAATATCAATGCCATTCGTTTGATCATTGGTCTGGTAGTGGATAAGCGTGGTATAATTCTGCATGAACGTCACTGTTGTTTTCAAACATGCAGACGGATCGATGTATATCGCGAATTTCCCCCTGAGGTAGGTTGGATTGTTGGCGCTTCCTGTCGATGGCGCAGGAATTGAGTCGTCACACCCGTCAAAAACAACACGCGCATCATCCGAGGTGGCGGCATAAACTGAGACATAGTTCCAATAAGTGGGGCCAAAAATACTGGTATGGAGATCACCAGAGAATTCCCTATAGATCTGCATGGGTCCCTCTTTCACTTTTTATTATCGATTACCAGTCAATAATGATAATTTCACCTATTTATAAATATAGATCAAGCATAAGCCCGAAAAAATTTCGGTGACGCAGCGTTTGGCGGTTCTCTCAAGTCGGTACCAAGTACGGCGTTGCGCTATCAAAGCTCACCCTGGAAAGCCACTGGAGCGTGATTCAAGCTTTGGGAGTAAACATCAGAGCAGAGGGCCCGAATGCCCGGGATTGCCTGAGGGGCAAAGCGCTATCCATCTGACATGACGGACGGAGGATGGGAGCGGATTGCGCCGCTGACGCCCGAACCGGTGTGTATCGGCCATCCGCGGGATGTCGAGTTCTGCGAGGTGATTAACGTGGTCCGATATCCGGCCCGCCTGAGTTGCAGCGGACATACGCTGCCAATCATTTCGACCGCTGACATACGGTCTGTAGCTGGTTCAGCAAACTGGCGCAGTGGTTCCTGTCTTCCGACCATCCATGACGTTGAACTGATGCTCGATCGGAAGCGGGCAAGACGAGAAGCCAGCCCAATAGCCGCAGTGATCCTGAATGCGATCCGCGAGCGCTGGCCATGGGAAAAGCATCGGTAATCCGGGCGAGCCTATGACCACCTCCAACGGCTGGACAAGGCGAGTTGCCCGGGAGACGTCGTCAGGATCCTCCATCGTCGGGACGCATCGAAGGACTTGCGGTTCCATCCTCTCGGTAGGTCGTGAAACACATTGACGGCTACATAGCCCGCTGGCGGCGCCAAAACGTTTCACAGGCCATGCTCCTCGTCGCGATGGGCACCAATTTCACCCAACGAAACGGCTATCCGCAACTATTCCCAGCCGGCTCGTAGCCAGTCGGCACTTATCCCAGACGAGTGTGCGGGCATGTGCAGGAAGCAAATCGAGCGAAGAAACGAAGAGGATTTTTTGTAACAGCCACAGGAGCCACACTGTTATCGAGTGACTCGATCCGTTACCCACATTATGGTCACTGCAAGCCTTACATGAGGATATTGCATCCATGACAAGTACGGTGATCTTCCGATCTGAAAATCTCCTCGTACGCTTCGTGGGAGGGTTCGCTCGTTCGCATCTTGTGATTACGTTTGACTGTCACAACAGTACGCGATCCCTCGAAAGAAGCGGATTTGGCGAGGTCTTTCTGTCGGAAAGATCTATCGATGCCATCCACGTCATGAGCAAGGATAATGACTGGTATCAGTATCCGGAAATGGATCAGGCGCTGGATGCCATTGCAGCCCATACCCGACCGTATCGCCGCGTCGTGTCTTACGGGGCGAGCATGGGGGCCTATGCTGCCATCCGTTTTGCGTCACGTGTCGAGGCGCAGGCTGCAATAGCCATTTCACCCCAATACTCGATTGATCCGGCTGTTTGCCCCTTCGAAGACAGGTGGGGAGAATCGAAATCAATCAGTTTCAGATACGATGCTGGAGCGAAAATCGACCAGATATCCAATGCTGTCGTTTTCTACGACCCTTACGATGTCAACGACAACCGGCAGGTGTCTCGCATAAAGGAGGATATTCACATAACGGAAGTCAGACTCCCTCATGCAGGTCACTCGGCCGGGATCTATCTCTCCGAATTATCGCTCCTCACCGAGAGTGTCCTTTCCATCATCTATGACACATTCTCGGCTAGAGAGACGACTGTGTCTGCACGGATGAGACGGCGTGAAACCAGTAAATATTATGCTACTCTGGCAAAGCGGGCATCGCGCAAAGGACATCTGAATTGGGCTCTCTCTCTTGCCAAGACTGCGAGCGAAAAGAACCCCTCCCATGCACGTTACATCAGTACCGCGGCCCGGATTATCGCCAAGACCGGCGATATTGGAGACGCAGCCTTCTGGCAGAGGCAGGCCGTAGCGCTGGAGCCTGATCAGCTCGAACATTCGATAGACCTAACAGCACTGTTACTGAGAACCGATGCCTATCTCGAGGCACTGGATATCTGTGACCGTATCATCGAAAGGGACCCTGGCAGGGGGATGGCCTACTATCTTCGCGCCAAGGCGCTCATGATCAAGGGAGATTACAAAGATGCCCTCTTGTCCGCGCACGCCGCCAAAAATCTGGAGCCAGATCATCTCTGGTTCAGAGAGTGCGTAACAGAGTGCGAACTTGCATTTTCGAATTCTGCCCTGTCGTATTACAGGCCAACACCGCGCTATATACCCCAGTTCAGCAATGATCAGTTTCTCTAAACATGCTCTCATTGCTCAGGCCCACGCTGACTCAACCAAGCGAATGACCATGAAAGCCACAATGCTGGATGGCAGGTACACAGCATCTGGAGGCACCATGGCCGGATGCCATATTGGCAAAGCTCACGACCCGGCGTCGAACTGGCCTTGCGTACCAGACGAGCCTTGCTCCACCCCTTCCTGGGTTTCATGGACAAGGGGTATCCGCCGAAGTGTCGACACGAGACTGACAAAGCCAAGATATGATTCCTTGGTTTTGTCATATTGGGTGGGGATGCGTTGCCAGTTCCTGAGTTTATTGAAAAGGCGCTCGACGAGATTGCGCCAGCAGTATCTGGTTCCATCATGAGGGATAGGGGTGCGGTGGTTGTTTTTAGTCGGGATGACCGCCTCGATTTCGGCCGTGGCAAGCTCCTCGCGAATGACGTCGGCATCGTAACCCTTGCCTGCCCGTAACGCCTCGATCTTATTAGCGATCATGCGGAATAGCGGGCCGAAGCCATGGATATCGTGGGACGGTCCCGGCGTCAGGACAAAACCGAGCGGCCGCCCCCTGGCGTCGCATCGGGCGTGCAGTCTGGTGGTGAAACCACCACCCGATCGGCCAAGCGCCTCGGTTTACCGAGACCCTTTTTTATATCGACAGCACGATGATGTGCTCGGACTACTGTGCTGTTGATCATATCAGCGGTGGCATCTCGCTCCACCATTTCAGTCCGCGTTTCGAGCATCGCGTCGAACACGCCCGTCATCACCCATCGCAGGTAACGTCGGAACACGGTGTTCCATTTACCATAGTCATCAGGCCGGTGCCGCCATTGCGACCCTGTTCGGGCAATCCACATTATGCCCTTGAGAGACAGCCGGTTACCTCGTGCAGGGCGGCAGCCACGACCCGTCTCAGGCGTAAGCAGCGTCCCGATGATTGTCCATACCTCGTCCGAAAGCCCAATTCGCTCGCCCAACGACGCCTCCAAAAGGCAGCGTTGAATCAATCACGGACGTTACTGGCAACCTTTGTCGACGAAACCTAGCAAAATCCATGCTGGAGATCTCTCTGGGGCTTCTGAGTATATAAAGATCCGAGATCCTCACGATGATTGATATATCATCAACGCAAGAAAACTTTGGAGAAATAATCATGATTAAATTGCGTATGATAATGTCAATGCTAGCTTATGCACTGATTTTTCCAGGAAATTTGCACGCGGAAGAAAATAAATGCTATTTCCCGGATATCCCTTCTTTTATAGAGGGGAAAATGCTTGCGGATGGAAGGCCCGCCGATCTGTCTTTTGCCGACTATCGAACGATTAATCCCAAAGGCGCCGCATTATTACTCAGTTGTGCTCGTGCTATGTATAATAGAGCCAATCTGTCACAGTTCAACGATGCATCTCGGAGAAGACTGGATCGCACCATGGAGACTGCCTGGCAGACTCATGACACTATCGCAACGGTTCAGAAAGATAACTATATCGCTCTGGGAGGGAGTTCCAAGATTGGTAGCGCCAATGATATGGGAACCATGATCATTGATCCAGACAAGAAATTGGTAGCAGTAGGTTTGCTTTTCAACAATGACGATAAAATTGATGCAAGCGAGCCAGCGAATCACATTTATTCCAATTTCGCATTCATTTACGACTCATCACCATTTGTTGAGAAGCAGGATATAACCATCAACGAAATGCATTCACTTCTGGAATTGATCAATAAGAATATATATGGTCTTTATGTTATCGGTAATGAATATTTCATTAGACCCAAGATCGACTAGGCGCTCTTAGGTCCGGATCTGGTCTGCTGTGGCTATGCTGCAGATGACTGTCATGGAGCACGTGACGAGCATTTCGTATCGCGGGACGATGGCTTTCCACACCTTGAAGCGCGCCCACAGGTTCTCCGAATAGATGTCGGTGTCTATCCCCCCATTTGAGGCGCGAGAGGGACGACTTCCTTCTTTTGATTGCGATGACCGGTCGCAATCCTTTGCTTCACGAACGACCGGTCTGAGGCATATCCCCGGCGCTGGAACTCCCCCCAGCATCACGTGCGCAGGAGTGCTTTGCACAACAAGCTTCTCCCACAACATCTCTCAGGAAATCCCGCCATGCGCCTGCTCATACGTTCCCTAATCCTGGGGAGCCTTGCCCTCCTGCCAGGGAATCCGCAGGCGCAGGCAACGCCGCGCGTACAAGGATTTGCCGTCAGCCCATTCGGGATACCTCCCGTCACGGATCCCGTCATTGATCCCATCGATAAAGACGGGATCGTCGCTTCCATACGGGCAGGAAACCAGCCTGCCCTTTTGGCCATACGCGATCGTATGGCACAGAAAGCGCCCCTATCGTCTGTTGACCAGTATCTGATCACCCTGGCGGATGCCGGTCTGGCCCGAATCAATGGAGACTACACAGCCTCCAACGCCGCTTTGGACCGAGGCTTGCGGCTCGTCGGACATCACGCGGATACGACTCAGGAACTCAATGCTCTTCTGCTGTTGGGTGAATCACTTCGCTACGGCAATCTGTTCCTCAGCAGCGATCTTTCTGGCTGGATCGAGCGTACGACCTGGCTGGAGCACGTCTATTTCGCGCCCATACGCGCCTTCTACGAACTGCCGAACCTCAAATTCCCCAATTTGACCCTGCTGACACCGCTCGTCCCCGCCTCGTCTGTTACCAATCCCTCGGTGATCGCCTCGGATGAAGAGCAGATGCCCCTGCTGGTCACGAGCAATGACAACGACGGACGGCACGTGATCGACGTGCAGGTACAGGCCACTTTATTCGGCCAGAATGACTGGGCCCTTCTGGATACAGGCAGTCTGGCGGGCGTAATCCCGCGCAGCTATGTAACGCGCTATCATCTGCCGGTTATCGTCAGATCGACACGAGGTTCGGACGGGTTTCGCAGGAACATGTCGATCAACTATGTCATCGTGCCAGAAGTCAGGCTGGGCAAGACCGTGCTCAAAAACCAGCTTTTCACGGTCGCTCCCATCCCCTTCCCGGTACTCGGCCTACTACAGCTGGGTCAATTGAGGCATCTCACCATCGACTCGACCATGCTGCGTTTTGGGCCCCACGCACCGTTCGATTGTCATGAACCACTCCGCATGGCCTCGGTCATGGCAGGCGTCGAATCTCGTCTGATCTTCCCGTATGAACGCGATGGACAGAAAGAAACTGCCGGTCTCGACACGGGCGATAACGCAACGTCAATCCTGTCGATACGTACCCCAACCCTGCCTGCCCACCTCGCGGGAAGAGCACAGACGAAGTTGCTGACAACTGTCGCCGGGAAGGTCACCTATCGAACGACGACCGCCCCTGCCACAGTCGCGTTTCCGGACTTTACCGTCCAGGATCGCATTAAATATATCCAGTCATCCATGCCAGATACGCTGATCCCTTCTGGCATCCTCAAGCACGCCCGTCTCAGCCTGGACATGACAGAGCATGTCGCCTGTCTGACACCTTATAAAACTGGCCACAAACCCTCGGTGCAGCGCGCAAACTGAGGGATATGATTCTCCTTCGACACCGTTAAGGGTGTCGAGCTCCCGCTATTTGGTTCCACCAATAGAAACAAAGCCACCTCCCCCTGCGGCTGCAGAAGCCTCAGGGCTTTCCTGTCGAATGGAACGAAAGTCTCACCACCCTGAAACCGAGCGTTAACAGCCATCACCCCGTGGGCGAAATCCCCCCGGCTTCGAGAAACGCAAAGCCTGCCTCTACCGCGGATCTGTTTGCCGATGAGACCTATGACCGCCTCCAACGGATGGACAAGGAGGCTTGGCCGGACTTCATCGTCGATGATCGTTCGCTGCCTGGACAGTGCGAAAAACGTCGTTCTTCTGCCCCCTCAATGGGTGGTGGAACGCACCTTCGGCTGAATGACCCACTGGCTGTTGCCTGGAGGTTTCAAAGAACATGATCCTCATCGCCCGGCGTACCAGACGAGCCTTGCTTCAGCCCTTCCTAGACCGTCACCCACCCACTCGACCGCATTTCATCCAGGCGCGACGCGGTCCGCTCAAAAGCCTTTGCATTTTCACCGGTCTGGTACAGCGCCTCCGGCTCTGCCGCTGCACTGGCGAATAATGCCGTGTGGTTTTCGTACATGACATCAACCAACGTGATGAAACGCCGCGCCTTATCGAACTGATCCGGCACAAGGGCGGGGATACCCTCAATGAAGAGGGTGCGAAACCTGCCCACAATAGCCAGATAATCCGCTGGCCCAAGCGCCTCGCCGCACAAGGCCTCGAAGGTAAACCACGCCACGCCACCACTGCATGCCGGGACGCTTATCTGACGCGATCCAATGGCCACAGAACCGGGTTCGGCACGGGTATCGGTCAGGGTTTCAAAGCGCTGTCGCAGATGCGCACGGTTTTCTTCCGAATCCGGAACAAGCCATGTCTGTGCATCGATCTCGCGTCCCCGGCGGTAGTCACGGGCGGAGTCCAGCGTCATTACCGTCATGCAGCCTGCAAAGGCCTCTAGATAGGGCCGCATGGTCGCGCGGTTCTGGACCTGATACTTCATCAGGTCGACAGGGGCTGTGTTGGATGTCGCGACAACTACAGTCCCCAATGCCATAACCCGATCGAGCAGACGCAGCACAAGCACAGCGTCGGACATATCGTTGATCTGGAATTCGTCGAAGCAGAGCAGCTCATATTGTTCATGAATCCGGTCCGCCAGCTCGTGCACCGGGTCCTCACGGCGCTCGGCCCGGCTCTGCCCCTTGTGCAGGGCGCGCAGTACCTCCTGCATGAACACATGAAAATGGATGCGCCGCTTTCTGGTGAGACTGACCTCGCGGCAGAACAGATCCATGAGCATGGTCTTTCCCCGTCCCACCTGCCCGACAAGATAAAGCCCGCGGATCGGCTCGGGCTTGCGTCTGGCAAGACGGGAGAACAGCCCCGGTTTTGCTCCTTCGCGCGCCAGGAGCGCCTGCGCGAGCCGGTCCAGAGCAAGTGCGGCTTCCCGTTGCGCGTCATCGGCCTCGATCTGTCCCTGATCGACAAGACGTTGATATGTGCCAAATACCGTGCTGGTCGTCGAGGAAAGCGGGGCGAAACTCACGTCAGACATCGAACTCTCTCTTGTCGCGCATTACGGGTTTGTGCCCCCCTCCTAACACGCCCTCGAACAGAACGCGCCCCTTGTGAAATGTCACGCATTGGTGAGGCGCAATATCGGAAAAAACGGGCCAAATCCGTAACATACAAGACAAAATCAGTGCCAATTCTCACATCAATATGCACATGACGAACCATCTGAATGAGACTATGTGGGTAATGTATCGCCCAGCCCGAACACAGAATTCAGAGGTATCGCCATGGCTTCCGACGGACGTGAAGCGTTCTATCACGGCACCGACACAGAGGGGCGGCCCATCAGACGGCCCATGTCGCCGCATCTGGATATCTATCGTTTCCGCCTCTCCATGGCGCTCTCGATCGGCAATCGCATATCGGGTGTCGCCTCGTCCCTCGGTGCAGGTCTGGCTGTGGCATGGCTTGCTGCCCTGGCACAGGGCCCACGCGCCTTTGCACGCGCCCAGCGCGTGGCAACGCATCCTCTGGGCCGGCTGGTGTTTCTCGGCTGGGGCGTCGCCACACTATACCATTTCGTCGCCAGCATCCGCCATCTGATTTGGGATAGCGGCGCACGCTTCGAGAAGAAGGAAATCGACGAGGACGGGCGGCGTTCGGTCTTTGCCACGGCCGGGCTGTCGGTTGCGCTTGTCACCGCCTTTGTCGCCCTCTCCCGGCTGCGCAACAAGGGAACAAAAGCATGAACCGTTCTTCCGACATGCGCACGCCTCTAGCGCGTGCAAAGGGGCTTGGCGGCATGGCCGACGGGGCCGAGCACTGGACGGCTGAGCGTATCTCGGCCGTACTGCTCGGCCCGCTTTCCATATGGGGTGTCGCCCAGATCCTGCGTCTGGCCGGGCGTGACCGCGCCGCCATTCTGGCCTGGGCAGGTCGCGTGCAGAACGCTGCCCCGCTTGGGTTGCTGATTGCCCTGACAGGCCGGCACGCTCAGCTCGGACTGGAAGTCGTGGCCTCCGATTATTCGCGTGGCTGGCGACGCTTCGGCCTGCGTCTGGTCATTCGCCTGAGCACGCTTCTTTTCGTGGCGCTCGGTTGCGCCTCACTCGCCCGTATCCTCATGACCCGCACGACGGAGACAAGATAATGAGCGCGGAATCCGTCAGGAAATACCGTATTGTCGATCACGCCTATGACGTGGTGGTCGTGGGTGCGGGCGGCTCGGGCCTGCGTGCCACGCTGGGCATGGGGGCCGGTGGCCTGCGCACAGCCTGCGTCACCAAGGTTTTCCCCACACGCAGCCATACCGTGGCCGCCCAGGGTGGAATTGGTGCCTCGCTAGGCAATATGTCCGAGGATAACTGGCGCTGGCATATGTACGACACCGTTAAGGGGTCGGACTGGCTGGGCGATCAGGACGCCATCGAGTTCATGTGCCGCGAGGCCGAAAGCGCCGTGATGGAGCTGGAACATTTCGGCGTTCCCTTCTCGCGCACGGAAGACGGCAAGATCTATCAGCGTCCGTTTGGCGGCCATATGAGCGAATATGGCAAGGCCCCTGTGGCCCGCGCCTGTGCCGCTGCCGACCGTACGGGCCACGCCATCCTGCACACGCTGTATCAGCAATGCCTCAAGCATCGCGTCGATTTCTACGTCGAGTATTACGTGCTCGACCTGATTATGGATGACGATGGGGCATGTCGCGGCATCGTGGCCTGGTGCCTCGATGACGGCTCCATCCATCGCTTCAGCGCCAAGATGGTCGTGCTCGCAACCGGCGGTTACGGGCGCGCCTTCCAGAGCTGCACCTCGGCCCATTCCTGCACGGGTGATGGTGGCGGTCTGGCCATGCGCGCCGGTGTACCAACACAGGACATGGAATTCGTGCAGTTTCATCCTACCGGCATTTTCCCGGCGGGCTGTCTGCTCACGGAAGGCTGTCGCGGTGAAGGCGGTTATCTGACCAATTCCGAGGGCGAGCGCTTCATGGAGCGCTATGCGCCCACCGCCAAGGATCTGGCCTCGCGCGATGTCGTGTCACGCGCCATGACCATCGAGATCAATGAAGGCCGTGGCTGTGGTCCCAAAAAGGACCATATCATGCTGCATCTGGAGCATCTCGGCCCAGAATTGCTACACCAGCGTCTGCCCGGCATCTCTGAAACCGCGCGTATTTTCGCCGGGGTGGACGTGACCAAGGAGCCCGCTCCGGTGCTGCCCACGGTCCATTACAATATGGGCGGTGTACCGACCAATCTGTACGGCGAGGTCCTGCGCCCCACCAAGGACAATCTCGAAGCTGTCGTGCCCGGACTGATGGCGGTCGGTGAGGCCGCCTGCGTTTCCGTGCATGGAGCCAACCGTCTGGGGACGAACTCCCTGCTCGATCTGATCGTGTTCGGTCGTGCGGCTGGCAAGCGTGCTGCCGAGATTATCGATCCCAGTGTGCCGGTACCACCGCTACCGAAGGAAGCGGGCGAGGCCATTCTGGCCAAGTTCGACCAGACCCGCGAGGCTTCAGGCAAGTTCACCGTGGCGGAACTGCGTGAGCGCCTTCAGCGCATTATGCAGAGTCATGCCGCCGTGTTCCGCAATACGAAATCCCTCGCCGACGGATGCGAGAAAATCCGGGAGCTCTGGAAAGACGCGCAGCATATGGGGCTGGCCGATCGCTCGCTGATCTGGAACAGCGATCTGATGGAAGCCCTGGAATTCGCGAATTTGCTGGCCAATGCGACGGTGACGATCGAAAGTGCCCATGCACGCCATGAAACGCGTGGCGCCCATGCCCATGACGATTATCCCGAACGCGATGACGAGCACTGGATGAAACATACCGTCTCCTATCTCGATAAGGATGGTGCGGTGAGCCTGCTCTACCGGCCGGTGCGGATGCAGACCCTGACCAATGATGTCGAGGTCTTCCCGCCCAAGAAACGTGTTTACTGAGGAGCCTCACCATGGTTGAACTCCGCCTGCCCAAAAACAGCACGACCCGCCCCGGCAAATTCTATCCGGCGCCTGCCGAAGCCAAGCGCAAGGCCACGTTTCAGGTCTATCGCTGGTCGCCCGATGACGAGTCCAATCCGAGCCTCGACAGCTATGAACTCGATCTCGACAAGGTCGGGCCGATGGTTCTCGATGCCCTGCTCTATATCAAGGACCATATCGACGCGACGCTGACCTTCCGCCGCTCCTGCCGCGAGGGGATCTGCGGGTCCTGCGCCATGAACATCGATGGCGAAAACACGCTGGCCTGTCTCAAGCCAATCAGTTCGATCAAGGGCACGGTCAAGATCAATCCGCTGCCGCATATGCCGGTGGTGAAGGATCTGGTGCCCAACCTGAACGGCGCTTATGCCCAGCTTGAATCCATTCAGCCCTGGCTGAAAAGCGACACCCCGCCGCCGCCCGATACCGAACGCCTGCAAAGCGTGGAAGAGCGCGAAAAGCTGGATGGCATGTGGGAGTGCATCCTGTGCTTCTGCTGCAGCACGTCCTGCCCGTCCTATTGGTGGAATGGCGACCGCTATCTCGGCCCGGCCACTCTGCTGGCCGCCAATCGCTGGATCATGGACAGCCGCGACGACCATACGGGCGAGCGACTGGAAGCGCTGGATGATTCCATGAAGCTCTATGGCTGCCGCACCATCATGAACTGCACCCAGACCTGCCCCAAGGGTCTGAACCCGGCCAAGGCCATCGCCAATATCAAGAAACTGCAGGTCGAGCGGGAATAGGCTCGACACCCTTGCAGATCAGAAAAGAAAAGGCCGGGATACTCTCCCGGCCTTTTTTATTTTCAAACGTTTATCCAACTTGGCGCGGGCTACGTTCGACGTAGGGCCGCGACACAATGGCAGCGAGCAATCCACACGCCGCCGCCGCAGAAAGCCACAATGCGGGCATGGCCCTGTCCTGGGTCTGCAAGATCAACCAAGTGCATACGACCGGGCTAAACCCGCCGATGCAGGTGGCTAGACTGTAGGCCAGGGAGAAACCCGTCGTGCGTATACGCGGCGGTACGATCTCGGTCAGCCGGACGATGGCGGCCCCGTTATAGGCGCTGTAGAGTATCGCCAAAGCCAGCTCGACACTGAGCAACCTGCCGAAGCTCGGCGCAGCCACCAACCATTTCATCATCGGCCATGCCATACACAGCACGAGCGCTGTGGCGCCAATCAGCAGCTTCTTGCGCCCGATCCTGTCGGAAACCAGTCCGAAAACCGGGACCAGAACCAGATTGGCAAGCCCCGCGCAAAGCGTAACCAGCAGCGCATCCTGTCGCCCCAGATGTAGCACGCGCGTACCGAAAGCGGGGCAATAGGCGGTGATTACATAAAATGAGACCGTGCTCATCACGCCGGTCAGGATACCAATCAGGCCCACATACCAGTTACGAACCAATGACACCGCAATCTCCCAAATGCCGGGATGCGTGGCCTGAGAGGAGAAAGCCTCGGTCTCCTGCAGATTGCGCCGCAGGAATATGAGCACAGGCACAATCATGCAGCCCAGTGCGAGCGGAATTCGCCACCCCCACGCCGACATGACCGGACCGCCCAGCAGGGATGTCAGGCCAAATCCGATTGCCGCGGCCAGCACGACGGCCAGCTGGATGGAGGCAGACTGGAAAGCCACGATGAAACCACGATTTTTCTCCGTGGCGATTTCGGACAGATAGACAGAACTCGATCCCACCTCGACCCCGGCAGAAAACCCCTGGATCAGCCGCCCGAGCAGCACCAGAAGCGGCGCGAGAAAACCGATCCTCTTGTAACTGGGCGTCAGAGCCAGGGTCATGGTGCCAATGGCCATGAGGGTGAGCGTGAGGATAAGCCCCTTGCGCCGCCCGATACGATCAACATAGGCGCCAAGCACAAGCGCACCGAGTGGGCGCATCAGAAACCCGGCACCGAACGTGGCAAAAGACGACATCAACTCGGCCTGGGCGTTGCCCGAGGGGAAAAACGCCTTGCCGATATCGGCAGCGTAATAGCCGAACACCATGAAGTCATACATTTCGAGCATATTGCCGCTCGCGACCTGGCCTACGGCCTTGGCAAGACGACGGCGTGAGGGCGGCTCGTTTGTCATGATGCGGGTTCGCCTCTGTCGTGATGGATGTCAGATCTGCCAGGCCGGGGGTTCCGGCCTGCAGGATGAAATCCATCCTAACGACAAACAGGCATCATGCGAAATGATGCAGGCAAAGTGCAGGTATACTGTCAGTACAGGGCAGTTATCACCACACGCACCCGGCTCTCAGCCGGGCTTGTTCGCCTCATATTCCTTCATAAGATCAGCCAAGCCATGCTGACGCTTCGTTTTGAGCCTCGCTGCGACCAGAATCGACTGTGCTTCCCGCACGGCGCGATCAAGTTCAGCATTGACGATCACATGATCGAATTCGCTCCAGTGCGAAATTTCGGCCAGAGCCGCGCCCATGCGCTTGTCGATTTCGGATTCCGCATCCGAAGCCCGCGAGCGCAGGCGGCGATCGAGCTCCTTCATCGAGGGGGGGAGCACGAAAAGGCTTACCACGTCGTCCGGCAGCGCCGCGCGCAGGAGCCTGTGCCCCTGCCAGTCAATATCGAACACCATGTCCCGCCCACTGGCGAGCGCGGCCTCGACGGGCGCACGGGGTGTGCCGTAGCCGCGACCGAACACCTCGGCCCATTCCAGCAACTCCCCTTTCGCGGCCATGTCGCGAAACTGGTCCATGCTGCGAAAATGGTAATGTATGCCCTCTTTCTCGCCGGGACGCGGGGCACGCGTGGTGACCGATACGGAATGGGCAAGGCTGGAATCACCCGCGCGCAGCGCATTGGCAATGGTCGATTTCCCTGCGCCGGAGGGTGCCGAAATCACGAGGCAGACGCCACGTCTTGCTATGGTCGTCATGTTACACCTCCACTCCCAGGTCATCACTCGTGCTGAGCCATAGCCGTTCGGGCAGGATTTGAAAACATGGGAGCATAGGTCCCCCCGCGCCGTGGACAGAGCGCGGCCTTTCGTCTGGCGTTCAGGGCCGCCCCTCCCCGTCATCCACTATGAGCGTCATCGTTACAAAACAGCTGTTTTTACGCCACAAAGCGCCTACACAGTTCGACACAATCAAAATGCATCCCGGTCACCACGCATCCCGGTCCTCGTCAGGAGAGATCATGCAGGCTGTCGATATGGAAAACCGCTTTGGCTGGGGTGCTTGCCCCGATGCCCCGACGCCTGATTCAGGGCGTCACTGGCTGATGTCGCAGCTTGAAGGCCCGCAAAGCCGGTCCTGGGGTGCCCTTGGCTCGAGCGCCGATGGTCTGGTGGCACTGCGTACGCAGCGACAGGAAAAGCTGCGTGGCAACCCATTGGTCAAACCCATTCTGCAAGCGGAGATAACCGCCCAGCTCAACGCCGTGCTCGATGGCGTGCAGCCCTTTCGCGAGAGGCTGGTGTGGTTCTGGTTCAATCACTTCACGGTCAGCCAGAGGCAGGATCGTACGAAAGCGGTCGTCGGGGCCTATATGCGCGAGGCCATACGCCCGCATGTGACCGGACGCTTCGTCGATATGCTGACTGCCGTCATGCGCCATCCGGCCATGCTGATGTATCTCGACAATGTCGCCTCGATCGGGCCGGACAGTCCCGCCGGCCTGAAGCAGCATCGCGGCCTGAACGAAAATCTGGCGCGGGAATGTCTGGAGTTGCACACGCTCTCGCCGGCCTCTGGCTACACACAGAACGACGTCACGAATTTCGCGGCAATCCTGACCGGCTGGGGCGTGGACATGAAAGCCGAGGCACCGGGATTCCGCTTCAATCCCCGCGCCCACCAACCGGGTAGCAAGACGCTGCTTGGCCAGGTTTTCCCCGAGGGCGAGGCGGGCGGCGTTGCGGCCCTGCAATTTCTGGGTACGCATCCCGCAACGTACAAGCATATCGCCACGCAACTCGCCCGGCATTTCCTGACCGACACCCCGACACCTGCCCAGATCGCCCCCATCATGACCGCCTTGCAGCGTAGTGGCGGCAATCTGCAGGATGCGACGCGGGCCCTTGTCGATCTGGCAGGAGCAACACCGCACGGCAGCAAGCTGCGTACACCCATGGAATATGCAGCCGCCGCCCTGCGTGCCACGGGAATGATACCGGCTCTGACCAGCGCGGATACGAGCAACCCGGACGACCCTCACGCCCCTGCCATGATACTGGCGGCCGCCTGTGGCGCGATGGGTCAGCCGGTCTGGAATGCCCCCATGCCCAACGGGTGGAGCAACCTTGCGCCGGACTGGTCGGCCCCTGCCGATATGATGGCGCGAGCCGACTGGGCCTATCGCTTTGCTGGCAGGCTGACCGAACAGAACCCCGAGACCGTGGCTCAGGTCGCATTAGGCCCCCTGCTACGCCCCGCCACAAATCTGGCCATGCAACATGCCGGGTCACGGCGCGACGCTTTCACCCTGCTTTTTTCTTCACCCGAGTTTCAGAGGCGCTGACCCATGATGCTCCGTCGTCGTTCTGCCCTTCTCGGTCTGGCCGCGAGCTGGTCTCTCGGTCGCTCCTCCCTTGCTTTCGCGGCGCCATCCGCCGTCTCGTCCGGTCAGGCTCAGGATGCGCGACTGGTCGTGATCCTGCTTCGCGGTGCGCTCGATGGCATGGCAGCTGTCACCCCCTATGGCGACCCGGGGCTCGCTGCGCTGCGCAAGGCGCTTGTCCTGCCTGAACCGGGGCAGGATCAGGGCTTGCTCGATCTGGGTGGTACATTCGGGCTGCATCCCGCCCTGGCGGGGCTGCACGACCTATATGGTGCCGGGCAGATGCTCCCAGTCCATGCCGTTGCCGCGCCGTATCGCACGCGCTCTCATTTTGACGCCCAGGATTATCTTGAAAGCGGGGCGGATCATCGTCTCTCCAGCGGTTGGCTCAATCGTGCCGTTTCTTTCCTGCCGGGGCAGAGGCAGCACCCCGAAGGGCTGGGTCTATCGCTTGGGCTCGATGTGCCTTTGTTGTTGCGCGGTCCAGCCCGCATCGGCAGCTATGCCCCGGCGGGCAGCCAGCATCCCACAGACGAGCTTTACCACCAGATTGCAAAGCTGAACGAGCATGACAGGCTGACTGGCCCGGCCTTTCACAACGGCCTTCTGGCCCGTGGTTTTTCAGACAATGCCCTGGCGCAGGGCGCAATGCGGGACGGACGCAAGGAGGATGGTTTCACACGTCTGGCCTCGGCAGCAGGGCTCATGATGTCACGCGACGACGGGCCACGTGTCGCCGCCCTGGAAATAGGCGGATGGGACACCCATGCGGGCCAGATCGGGGCGCTCAAGGCCCCACTTGCCCGGCTCGATCAGGGAATAACAACCCTGAGAAACAATCTGGGCGCATCCTGGTCACGCACAGTGGTGCTGGCCATGACCGAATTCGGCCGAACCGCCCGCATGAATGGCACGGGCGGGACCGATCACGGCACGGGGGCCGTGGCCTTTCTGGTGGGCGGCGCTGTGCGTGGCGGACGTGTCGCCGGAACATGGCCGGGATTGCGCCCCGGGCAGCTTTTTGAAAACCGCGATCTCGCACCGACAACCGATCTGCGCAGTGTCATAGCCGGAATCCTGTGTGCTCATATGCACCTGCCACGCACAGCACTCGCGCAGGTTTTTCCCGATGGCACACCCGATCTGATGACAGGCCTTGTAGCGTAGCAATACGCCGGGGCTGAATTGCCCCGGTGCAACAGTCAGTCTCAGGGGATGAGTTTTCGCGCCTGCAGCAGGGTAAACAGATCGGCAAAGGAACGTCGTGTATCGTGATACCCTGTAAAGCCGAACAGACGGCTTTTCGTCATATCGGTCACACATTCCACCGGGCGGCCCAGATCAGCATCCGTATGCCACGGCGAGGCCAGACGGGTCAGGTCGGGCTCAACCAGATCATGCTTCCGGGCGAGCGTCGACCATACATCTTCCTTGCCGCGCAACAGGGCTTCGAGCGATGTTGCCTCACCGGGATAGGGCGCAGCCTCGATGCCAAACCAGTTGGCTAGTTCACCCCACAGGCTCGACCAGCGAAACACGTCGCCATTGACCACATTGAAAGCCTGGTTACGCCCGGCCGGATTCGTCGAGGCCCAGTGAATCTGGCTCGCAAGCTGCCTTGCATCCGTGACATCTGTGAGTGCGTTCCACTGGGTCGGGGAGCCGGGAAACACGAAGGGCATCCCCGTCTCGCGGCATAGCGAGGCATAGACAGCGAGCGTGGTGCCCATATTCATCAGATTGCCAATGGCAAAGCCGATCACCGTATGAGGGCGATGCACCGACCACGTGAAGTTGAGGCTGCGCGATGCCTCAAACAGCACGTCTTCCTGCGCGTAATAGAAATTCTCGACATCCAGCCGCCCCATGCTTTCGCGGAAAGGGGTGACCGGCGGTGCCCCTTTGGCATAGGCGTCGAATGGCCCGAGATAATGCTTGAGCCCGGTAACAAGCGCTGCATGGACAAGGGCTTCCGACCTGGGCAGCGCCTCGAACACATTGCGCAGCATGGCGGCATTGGCGATGCAGTTCTCACGCTCGGTTTCGCGCCGCGTCCATGTGGTGAAGAACACATGGCTTGGCGCGATACCTACCAGCGCCGCCTTCAGCCCCTGCGGGTCGAGCGTGTCGGCCTTGATGGGCAACACCGTGGCGGGAAGCGCCTCGATACGACGGGCAAGGCCATAAACGGTCCAGCCTTCAGCCACCAGACGATTGGCAAGATTTTGCCCGACCAGACCGGTCGCACCGATGATAAGGGCAGTATGGGTCATCAGAAATACTCCAGCGTCGTTCCTGTCTTTGCGAAGCTGGAGCGAGGGACTAAAAAACACAATCCGGCACCTTTTTGTGCCCTGGTTACCTGAAGGGCTCCATGACCGACCCCACCCCGTCTCCTGATCTGCTGGCCGGCTACCGTCAGGCCCCGTTTGCCGAGGATTGCGCCCCACGACGCCTGCTCAAGCTGTTTTCAGGCAAATGGGTGACCATGATCCTGCATGCCCTGCATATGTCCGGGGGATCAGCCCGCCCCGGCGCCCTGCAGCGCAACCTGCCCGGCTTGTCGAAAAAGATGATGACCCAGACGCTACGCGATCTTCAGACGGCTGGTCTGGTCGAACGGGTCGTGATCCAGACCATGCCACCCAATGTGGAATACAGGCTGACCGCGCTTGGCCAGCGCTTTATCGAACCGCTGGAAATGCTTTATTGCTGGGGTGTCCGTCATGCGGATCTCCTGCAGCAGCTTGGCCAGCAACCCGACTGACCAGCGCCCGAGTGATCCGCACCCGACTGATCAGCGTCCTACGAGCGCTTTCATGCTGGCGGGATAACGTTCACCCACAACGTCGATCTGCGTCAGCGCCTCGTCGATCGCCTGCAATTCATCGGTGCCAAGTGCCAGTGTCGCGCCGCCAAGATTTTCTTCCAGACGCGACAGGCGACGCGTACCGGGAATGGGCACGATCCACGGCTTGCGGGCCAGAAGCCAGACAAGCGCAATCTGCGCCGGGGTGGCCTGACGCTGCGCCGCAATGGCTTCGAGCTGCGTGACCAGCGCCTGATTGGCCTGCAACGCCTCCGGGGCAAAACGTGGCACGATCTTGCGGAAATCCTGATCGCTGAACTGTGTGCTCGTGTCGATCTTGCCCGTCAGGAAGCCCTTGCCCAGCGGGCTGAAAGGCACGAATCCGATCCCAAGTTCTTCCAGCAGCGGCAGGATTTCCTGTTCGGGCTCGCGCCACCAGAGCGAATATTCGCTTTGCAGGGCGGCGACCGGCTGCACCGCATGGGCCTTGCGAATGGACGCCGCACCCGCTTCGGACAAGCCGAAATGGCGGATTTTACCCTCCCATATGAGTTCCTTGACCGTCCCTGCCACATCCTCCATCGGCACATCAGGATCGACACGATGCTGATAGAACAGATCGATCACATCGGTGCGCAGACGCCTGAGCGCGTCCTCGGCAACCTGACGGATGCGAGCCGGATGACTGTCGAGCCCATCGCCCGGCCTGCCATTGCGAAAGCCGAACTTCGTGGCAATCACCACATCCTTGCGGAAAGGCGCGAGCGCCTCGCCCAGCAGGCTCTCATTGGTGCCGGGGCCATAAGCCTCGGCGGTGTCGAAAAACGTGACCCCGCGCTCATAGGCACCGCGCAGGAAGGTGATGGCGCTTTCATGATCTTCGGCGGGGCCATAACCGAAACTCAGCCCCATGCATCCCAGACCAAGGGCAGAAACCTCGAGTCCGCTTTTTCCCAAAACCCGCTTTTCCATGTTCCGGTCTCTTTCCGATGATTATGATATGTGTGGGGACCTGTTCAGCCCTTAATCTCAATCGGCGCGGCGGTATTGTTCGTCGCTCACCTTATCCAGCCATCGGGTGGAAACACCCTCGACGCTCTCGGTAATGGCGACATGGCTCATCGCACATAGCGCCGAGGCACCGTGCCAGTGTTTCTCATCGGGCTCGAAAAACACGATATCGCCGGGGCGCACTTCCTCTACCGCGCCGCCGACGCGCTGCACCCAGCCCAGCCCGGAAAGCACCAGAATGGTCTGTCCCTTGGGGTGCGTATGCCAAGCCGTACGGGCACCGGGCTCGAAAGTGACCGTTGCACAAGCCAGCGCACCGCTTCCCGAAAAAGGCGCGTCCACACGCACCCTGCCGGTAAACCAGGCTTCATTTCCCTGCGCAGAGGCTGTGCTACCTGAACGTGTGATCTGCATGGTGATCCCTTTCCCGAAATTCCCGGATCAGCCGCCTTGCGGGCGCGACGGGGCGATGAGTCATAAAACCATTATCCTGCGCAAACGATTAGCGCGTATAATCGGCACGTACCTATGTTGGATTTTCATGAATGAAACGCGATGATCTGGTCGATCTGAACGCCTTTCTGGCCGTGGCGGAAGAGCAGAGCTTTACGCGTGCGGCGGCAAGGCTTGGCACCTCGCAATCGGCACTCAGCCATACGATCAGACGGCTCGAAACCCGTCTTGGCGTGCGGCTTCTGACACGCACCACGCGACGGGTCTCGGCCACCCTCGCCGGTGAAAGGTTACTCCAGACCCTTGTCCCTGCGCTTGACAGTATCAGCGACGAAATCGCTGCCATCAGCGAATTGTCCGAGCGCCCCTCAGGCACGATCCGGCTCACGACCTCCGACCATGCCGCCCGAACCCTGATCTGGCCCGCATTGCGGCGCCTGCTGCCCGGATACCCGGAAATACAGGTCGAACTCGCCATCGATTCAGGCCTGACCGATATCGTAGCCGAGCGCTTCGATGCGGGTGTGCGACTGGAAGAAACCATCGCACGTGACATGATTGCGGTACCGATCGGGCCACCGTTGCGCATGGCCGTTGTGGGCGCCCCTGTTTATTTCACGCATCAGGCACCTCCCCGGCAGCCGCAGGATCTGTCACAGCATCAATGCCTGAAACTGCGCATGGCCAGCTCGGGGGCGATCTATGCCTGGGAGCTGGAAAAAGGGCGACGCAGCCTGCGTGTTCGCCCCGAGGGGGCCCTGACATTCAACAATGCTCCCATGCTGCTCGAAGCTGCGCGAGACGGGTTTGGCCTGGCCTGCGTCATGGAGGATCAGATTCTCGATGATGTGGCAGCCGGACGGCTTGTCCGCGTGCTGGAGGATTGGTGCCCCCCCTTCCCCGGCTACCATCTCTATTACCCGAGCCGCCGCAATACTTCGGCAGCCTTTCGACTGCTTGTCGAGGCCTTGCGGTATCGCGCCTGAAACAGCGCCCTTCGCTCAGTATTCCTGAGCGGTCGGACGGAACAGGATTTCGTTGATATCCACCGCCTCGGGCTGGCTCATGGCGAACATCACACATTCCGCAAAGGATTCCGGCGGAATGGCGTAATTCTGGTAGAACGCCTTCATTGATTTCGCCGTATCCGGGTCGGTGATGCTGTCTGTCAGCTCTGTCGCCACCGCGCCGGGGGAGATGATGGTGGTGCGGATATTATAGGGTTTGACCTCCTGCCGCAGCCCTTCGGAGACAACACGCACAGCCGATTTGGTGGCGGAATAGACCGCCCCGCCCGGCCCGACCTTATGCCCCGCTACGGAAGACACATTGATGATATGGCCGCTCTTCTGCTTTTGCATCTGCGGCAGCACGGCGGCGATGCCATAAAGCGTGCCCTTGAGATTGACATCGATCATGCGATCCCAATCCTCGATGCGACGCTTTTCAAGCGGCGAATGAGGCATCAGACCGGCATTGTTGATCAGCACATCCACACGCCCATGCAGCGCGATGGCGTGATCGACCAGAGCCTGCACTTCGGCGCTGCGGCTGACATCGGTTTTCTTGACAGCATCACGCCCGATGGAAAGGGAATCCGCCAGGGCTTCAAGCCTGTCGAGACGCCGAGCCCCCAGAACGATTTTGGCCCCTTCTGCGGCAAGACGACGCGCGACTGCCTCGCCCAGCCCGCTGCTCGCCCCGGTCACCACAACGACCTTGCCTGCAATTTCCCTGGTCATGATCAGGACTCCTTTTTGTCAGCAAAAACCTGTCTCGCAATGCCCAGCGCGGTCGAGGCGGTAGGCCAGCCGGCATAGAAAGCGAGATGGGTGATGATTTCGATGATTTCCGCCTCGGTCACACCGGTCTCGAGCGCCTTGCGCAAATGAAAACCGAGTTCATTGCCTCGATAGAGGCTGATTAGGCATGTGACGGTGACAATACAGCGCTCACGCGGTGCAAGGCCGGGCCGAGCCCAGACCTCGTCAAAAAGCACCGTATCGGTATAGCGCGCCAGATCTGGCGCAATATCACCAAACGCCTTGCGCGCCGTTGTCGAGGCAGGAATGTTCTGCTCTGTGCGGGGCTCGTTCATGACCTGACCCTCCCTGTCATTATTGGCAAGGACCTAGTCTAGAGCGCGAAAACCCAAGCCAATAAGATCATGAATTCTGCATGGTCCTATATCGACCATTCATGAAACCGGGAGAGGATCAGGCGAGCCGGGCCATGGCGCGCCTTGCCTTCACCCTGCCACCAGCAGACCCGCGAAACATGCCTGTATATGAGCGCGCGCCCGTATTACCGCCGCCAGTGGGGGGGCCTTGTCGGGGTCCTGCTCTGCCTCAACCACCATCCAGCCTTGATAGCCGCTCTGGGCCACAAACGCTGCAAGCGGGCCAAAATCGATGCAGCCATCACCCGGCACGGTAAACACCCCCGCGCGTACGGCGTCATTGAAACTCAGATCATCACCGCGCACACGCTCCAGTACTGCCGGGCGCACATCCTTGAGGTGGATATGACAGATACGTGCGCCATAGCGATCGATCAGGCGGCGATAATCGAACCCTGCCGCCATTGCGTGCCCGGTATCGAGCAACAGACCCACCTCGGCCGAGAGCGCATCGAAAACCTGACAGATTTCCGGAAATGTTTCTGCCACCATCATCAGATGATGATGATAGGCAAGCCGTATGCCGTACCGCGCGCGCAGCATGGCATCGAAAACACCCAGCCGTCCGGCATAGTCGCGCAAGGCCTCACGCGACAGTTTCAGGCGGCGTGACATGGGCTCATCGAGCGGCGCGGCAGACGGGGCCATGGCGCCACATTCACCATAAACCATGACCTGACAGCCCATCGCCCGCAGAAGCTGGGCATGACTTGCGACATCCGCCCATTCCTCCTCCACATCGCGCTCACCCAGCCGGCCCGAATACCAGCCCGAAGCCAACGCCAGGTGATGGCGCTGCAGAACAGGTGTCAGATCCTCGGCATTGCGCGGGTATTTTCGCCCCAGCTCCGTCCCCTCATACCCGGCGGCGGCGATCTCGCTCAGACATTGATCAAGCGGCGTCTCATCGCCCAGATCCTCCAGCACGTCGTTCGTCCATGAAAGCGGGCTGCATCCCAGCCTGACGTTTGGCGGCAGACCCGTGCTGCCTGATGTCTCGTCCATCATCACCCCTCCGGTCGCAGGTACTCATCGTTCCGATTGCCTGAGGCTAGGACAGAGCGTGGGTCTGGACACGCATAGATTTGATGTGTTCGCATCACTCGAGTGAGATATATAACATTCGTCATAACAGATGGTCGGATATGCCATGTCGCAGCGCGCCACGATCCACGATATTGCCCGGTATTCCGGGGTTTCAACGGCGACAGTCGATCGGGTGATCAATGGCCGCGGCGGCGTAAGACCCGACAAGGAACGTGTGGTGCTCGAAGCCGCCCGCGAGCTAGGTGATGGCCGTAGGCTGATCGCCCTTCATGCACGGCTTGCACGTATTGCCGTGGTTACCCAGCCGCCAATCAACCCGTTTCATGCGGCATTGCAGGATGCTTTTCGCGTTATCATGCCTGCCTACAGGGAACAGAATATCGCGTGTTTCGAACACCATGCCAGCATTGAGCATCCTGACCGGGCGGCAAGTCTCATCCGTACGCTGGCCCGTGAATATGATGGGCTCATCCTGTGTCTGCCCGATCACCCCGGCATCAGGCAGGCCGTAAGCGATGCCTGTGCGAGACTTCCCGTTGTGACGATTGCTTCCGACATCACGGCTCCCGAGCGACTGGCCTATATTGGCTCGGACAACTACCGTGCGGGTCGTATTGCGGCTGACATGATGGGCCGCCTGCTCGGCCCGCGTGAGGGACGCGTGGCCCTCATTGCGGGGACGATGCATTATATCGGGCATCAGCAGCGCTATGCAGGCTTCATGGCCGCACTCGATGAGCGCTACGCAGCACTCAGTGCCACACCTGCGCTGGAATGTCTGGAAAACGACGACAGGGCAGCCGACGCCGTTCATGCCCTGCTGCAGGAACATCGCGATATTGTCGGGATCTATCATTTCTCGACCGGGGCCGACGCCATTGCGCGCCTGCTTGAAAAACAGGGCATGGCCGACAGGCTGGTCTTCATCACCCATGAACTGACACCCCACCGTGCCTCGTTGCTGCGCTCAGGCACGATCGACATTGTGCTCGACCAGAACCCCATGCTCGAGGCGCGAACGGCACTTTCCACTCTCAGCCACTATCTGGGGCGCTGCACTGCCCCTCTTGATGGCCCCATCATTCCGCTATCGGTTCATACGCGCGAGACCGTCTGATCAGCGATCGCGAGAAACCTTCCCTCATGCCCAGTGCAGGGACATGAGGGCTGGGGCAGGACGACAGAAAAGACCTCATCATGGCAAGGCGACGAATCAGGAGGCCATCAAGACTGCCGGCAGCCTCCATCAGTCATGTATCGTCAGAAGCCCCCCGGACATCACAACAATATTATCTATAATATTTATGCAATAAAAATTTAACTATACATCGCATTACAGGCACCTGAGATTACCCGACATTCTGGAAAGCTCACATCCAGAGTAACGCAGTATGGTCGTCATCATCATTCTGCGGCTGTTTAAAATGCACGCGGGAAGAGGCAACGCCAGCCGGGGCTATCCTCCCCTCAAGACTACCTCAAGCCAGTACCCCCGCTCCTGTCCGGTTACGCGCGGAGGACCTGCCAGAACGAGAGAGCCATGTTCCTTAACAACACGCTTGTTTGCCTGCTCACCGCTACAGCCCTCGCCTCGGCCCCGCTTGCCAGTGCCGCAACGGATACGAACAGCCTTGCCACGGCTCAGGTGACAATGGTGCCGCAATACACTCTGGTCTGGCCCCATGCCCTCGGAACCGTCGATATCTTCGCCTCCCATACTCCCGACAAGACGAGCATGACCCTGGTGCAGCAGCACAATGACAGCGGCGCGGCCCGTGTGATTTCCCCGCTGCCGGGACAGGGACGTGTCTATTTCTTTATCAAGCCGGTTGATGGCAAGCCAGGCCAGTGGGTTGCGAACCGCGTTCTGCCGCTCGATGGTGTCGCAAATTTCCGCGATACGGGCGGTTATGAAACTGCAGACCATCATCATGTGCGCTGGGGCGAATTCTACCGCTCGGCCGCGCCCGGCGGCCTGACGAGCGCCGATTATGCGCTGGTCGACACGCTGGGCATCAAAAGCGTGACCGATCTGCGCACGCAGGCGGAACAGCAGAAACAGCCGACGCACTGGCAGGTCAGCGGGCAGGAAAAACCACCCGCTTTCTATCCCTCGGAGAAGCCTGTTCTGCCGGGTGACATGACGGACAAATCACGTCTGGCGAAGATGGATCAGACCCAGGCCAAGGCGCTGATGGAGGCATTTTATGCAAAGATGCCGGATTACTATGCGCCTGAGCTGAAGGCGCTATTTGCCCGCCTTGTCGCGCATCAGACCCCCACCCTGACTCACTGCACCGCGGGCAAGGATCGCACCGGAATTGCCTCTGCACTCATTCTCTATGCTTTGGGTGTGCCCGAACAGACGATCCTGAGCGATTACGCGATGAGTGGTGATCTGCTTCGCGCGCATATGACGCCCAGCTTCAAGGCCGCGATGAATGACCCCAAAAACGGTGGGGCCATGGCAGCATCCCCCGCCATGAGTGCCTTACTTGATTCCGACCCAGCCTATCTCGAAGCCGCCTTTGCCTCGATCCGCAAGCAATATGGTTCGATCGACGCCTATCTGGCCAAGGCCCTCGATGTCGGTCCGGTACAGATCAAGGCGCTGCGCGACGCCTATCTCGACTAACCGACAGGTCTGAAGCCAATGGGCGCCGGGCTTCGGCTACAGGTGATGGCACCGGAGCCGAGGGACCGCCCTAAGGCAGGCCCCGGACTTTCCCGTTTCGCCCGGCAGCAGAGGCGTTGCCGGCGATGATTTATCTGGACGTGCCGTCCACCAGGGTGGCGCGATAGACGGCCCCGCGAAAGCGATGTTCACGGGCCTCACGATAGGCGTCGCTTTCGTACCAGGCCATTGCGGCTGCGCGATCCGGGAATTCGAGAATGACGATGCCTTCGGGTCCTTCGCCTTCCAGACATTCCTGCGCGCCATAGAAGACGATCGGGGTGAGAGGGTGCTTGTCGATCGTTGCAGCCGCCAGACCCGAATAAATATCCATCTCGCTCTGGTCGATCAGGCGTTCCTTGGTGAAAACGATATAGACGCTCATGATGTGTATCCCTTCTGAAATGCGACAGATGATCGGGTCCTATGGACCTCAATGTCCGATATAGCGGCCCGGTCGGTGATAGGCGATCAGCACACCGCTCGTGGCCACAGCGCTGAGAGCCGACAAGGCAGCCTTGTCGAGCGGCAGATAGAACGCCGAAACAGAAAGAATGACGGCATCGATTGTGATCTGCACACGCCCAGCATTGATTCCGCGTGCCTTCTGCAACCACAGGCATATGATGCCCGTCCCTCCGACGCCCGCCTGATGGCGCGCCAGACATAATATTCCAAGCCCGATCATCGTGCCTGAAAACAGGGCAGAGAACAGCGGGTTTATGTAAGACAGGTTCATCACCAGTGGCATTTCCCCGGCGGCGAAGGTCACGCCCAAACTCGCCAGCATGGTTCTGAAGGCAAACCCCGTGCTCATGGCGCGTATGGCAAAAAGCAGGAAAGGAAAATTGATCAGGGTGAAGAGATTACCCGGTGAGACAGGCACCAGATAGGACAGCAGAAGGGCGACACCGGCCATGCCTCCCGTAACCAGCCCAGCCTTGTGCAGGCACAATATGCCCATGACGATCAGGGAACACCCGATGAAAAAGGCGTAGATATCTTCTGCGAGCGAGTGCCGCAGGGCCGGTACGTGCGGCGTAGTCATTTCCGGATCTTGTCCTTGGTGCAAGGTCGGGCGGTCCGCTGTTGCAAGCAGCAGACCGCCGGGTCGATGTCATTCTTCAGGAATGTGCAGGGGGCTAATTGCCGTAGAGCGTTCCCACGGCATCATGCATCGCCATCGCGACAGGTGCCGCATCGTAACGCCTCATGCGGACCTCGATGAAATGACCGCGTGAGGTATCCGCGTTGCAGGCGGCAAAAGCGGCCTCGAGCTCCTCGCGTGTCGAGACAGTGCTGACGGCCCAGTCGTCACACCCCAGCGCGGCAGGCAGGAGGTGATAGCGCCACTGGGCGAGGTCATTGTAATAGGTCTCACCGTCCTTGCACAAAAGCCGCTCGATCAGATAGCCATCGTTATTGATGACAACCACGACAGGGTGTTTCCTGAAGCGACCGAACTGGCTCAGTTCCTGAGCCGTCAGCTGATGCGAACCCTCGCCTGTCACAAGGATCACCCGGCGTGATGATGCGGCCATCGCCATACCGAAAGAGGCAGGAGTCGCCCAGCCGATAGATCCCCACAGGGTCTGGTTATGATAGCTCACATCCTCTGGCAGACGGATTTCCGCCATACCCATTGAGGCATTGCCGGTTTCGGCCGCAATGATATCACCCGGCCTGATGAGCGACTGAAGATCATGATAAAGCGTCGCGGAGGAGATGAAGGGCTCATTTCCCGCAACGGGACGCGCCTGTACAGGCAGTTCGCCCTCGAAACGCCGGATCGTGTCTGCTTGGGCGCAAAGCCCATCGAGGACATCGTGCATCATCACGCCATTGATGATCTCATGACCAAAAACAACATGGTCCGGCATGATGTTGATCAGATTTTCTTCGGAGAGTTTGGCCGTGAACGCGCCGGTGTTGAAATCTGTCTGCTGCATACCGATCCCGAGCACCAGATCGCACCCTTCCACGAAATCGGCGATATTTTCATGAAGCAGATGGCCGTAATAAAGGCCGAGATAGTGCGGGGCGGTTTCTCTCACCACGCTTTTATCGGCAAACATGGTCGCATGGGGAAGCGCCGTGCGATCGAGAAAATCCTGCACGCGGGCCTGATTGCCAAAACGCGTAGCCAGAATACCCGGCAGAACGCAGGATCGCGCGCTTTTCTCCAGACTGGCGAGAATACGGGCAATGACCGTGCCAAGGGCGTCGGGGCAGCTTTGCGCTGGTTGCAGGATGAGTGGCGCAGCCGCCACCACTGGCTTGCCCGCGATATCGGAGGGAACACCGAAATAAATGGGGCGTCGTTCAGCGCACATGGCATGAATGGCGCGCTCGACTTCCTGGATACAGTTTTCCGGAGTGAGAATGACGCGGGCACAGGTAAAATCGGCGGCCGCATTGTAGAAGGCCAGAAAATTACCGTTAGCCAGTGAGTGATGAACCAGCTTGTCAGAGCCCAGCACCGATGAGGCGGGCATACCAACGATATGGACAATCGGCAGACGCTCGGCAAAAGCCCCGGCGACACCGTTCAGGGCACTGAGCTCGCCCACGCCGAACGTCGTGCTCACGGCCGCAACGCCATTTACGCGCGCGTACCCGTCAGCACTATAGGCGGCATTGAGTTCATTGCAGCTGCCCACCCAGGTCATGTCATCGCGGGCACAGACAGCATCTTCAATCGGGAAGGCGTAATCACCTGCAACACCGAACACGTGGCGGATGCCCAGATCGGCAACACGGTTCAGCAGATGCTCTATGACAGTCACACTCATGGCTTGCCTCTCGTCAAACAAGAACAGGCCGGTCATACATGCTTCGCAATATATAATATAATATGATATTTTTATGCCAAATATAGGATTTTGGCTATGTCGTCTGCGCAGATCACCTTTCGCGAGCTTACCCATTTCCTCGCCGTGATCAGTGAGGGAGGCTTTGTGCGTGCCAGTCAGGCGCTCAATATCAGTCAGCCATCGATCAGCCAGAGTGTGCAGAGTCTCGAGGCCAAGATCGGGGCCAGCCTGATCGTGCGTGGCAGGAAAACCATTCAGTTGACCGAGAAGGGCCAGATATTCCGCCGCTATGCGGAAAGAACGGTCAATGACGAAATAAACCTGAGAGAGCGGCTTTCAGAAACGAGGGAAACCGTGGAAGGCCCGCTGCGCGTGGCTGTCCCTCCGGCCATCGCTTCGATCTGCTTTCCGGCCATTATCGATGTTTTCTGCCGCAGATATCCGGATGTGATGCTGGAAATCGACGAATGTCCGTCCGATCGACTGATACCGCGCCTGCGTAGCGGCAAAACGGAGATTGCAGCGCTCATCCTCCCCGCAGCAGAGCGGGATTTGCGCCTTTATCCGCTAGGGCGAGATCATCTCTCCCTCGTCGTGCCAAGCCAGCACCCGCTGGCCGAAGCGCATCACTGCCGTCTGGACGACATTCTGGACGAACGCATCGTCCTGCTGCGTGAGGATTTCAAGATCAACGCTTCCATCATGAGTGCCTTTGCCAGCCATTCGACGCAGCCTCATGTCACCGGGCGCACGAGCGATATCCACCTCCTGATGGCCATGGTGCGGGCGGGGGTCGGGCTGGGGATCGTACCCTCGCTTCTCTGCCGGGATAGCCGCATGAATGGCCTGACCGCCCTCAAGCTTTTATCACCCAGCATCAGCTTCGATCTGGTTATGGCGACACGCAAGGATCGCACGCTCTCAAAAGCAGGCGAGGCCTGGAGGCGCGTCTGCCAGGCGCATTTCATCGAAACTGATACCGCTACCGAGAACTGAGACGCACTTCATGCGTGATATCGCGGCCCGGCTTCGCGTGTAAGTGGCTACGACCTCTCGTACGCCTGTGATGAGCCGGCGTCGTGGTGGCAGCACATACCGTTCCTGTTACGCCTCAACCGCGCGCGGTCTTGTCAGACAGAACAGATAGAGTTGGGGAATGGCGGACAGGGATATCGCGAGATAACTGCCCCACACCATGAAAACGACGCCCCAGCCGACGAGCGCCATCACGTTCACGAACCCGATCAATTGCAGCGGTGAGAGCACTCTCATGAAACTCTCGCGTATCGCCTGATATAAACCGAATAATGCGATCAGAAACAGGACATCACCGAGGCTGAGAAATGGTTCAGGATTAGGGTAGGACGCCATGGCCCAGAATGATTCATGCCCATTCCACATCGGTACCCGTCCGTCCATGCTCATCCTTCCTGCGCCGTGCACATTTGCAACCCTTGTTTCGATAAAGATACAATCGGGTGGTAATCCGGATGACGCAATTAAAAAAGGGGCGCCTTGCGGCACCCCTTTCCTGTGAAAGTCCTGAGCTGGTACGATCGACGCGGCCAATCAGCCTTTCTGGGACAGGACAGCGTCCTTGATACGTTGCCCGATCTTCTCATCGACGTTGGACCAGTACTCGAACACACGCGACAGCACCGGCTCCTCGACGCCACCGGCAATATGACCAGCAGCATTCTGGACCAGACGCTCGCGAGCAGCGTCATCCATGACCTTGTTCACCAGAGCATTAGCCTGACCGAAATCATCGTCATCCGGGCGCAGCGTGTAGGCCGCACGCACGAACTCACCATCCGCGGCCCACACGGCATTTTCCGGGAAGCGCTCACCATTGGCCACCGGGCCACCCTTGGAGTTCGGCGCATAAACCGGATCGGACACATTATGCGAACGCATCGTGCCGCCCTTGGAGTAGGAATGGACCGGACATTTCGGGGCGTTGACCGGGATCTGCTTGTAGTTCACGCCAAGGCGGGCGCGATGGGCGTCAGCATAGGCGAAGGAACGCGCCAGAAGCATCTTGTCCGGTGAAAGACCCGTGCCAGGCACATAATTGTTCGGCTCGAAAGCGACCTGTTCGATCTGGGCAAAGAAATCCGTGGGATTACGGTCGAGCGTGAGCTTGCCCACCTCGATCAGCGGATACTCACCCTGCGGCCAGACCTTTGTCAGGTCGAAGGGGTTGATATGATAGGTCTTGGCATCCTCGTAGGGCATGATCTGCATCTTGAGCGTCCAGCTCGGGTTTTCACCGCGCTTGATCGCGTTGAACAGATCACGACGGTGATAATCCGCGTCGCTGCCTGCCAGCTTGTCGGCCTGATCCTGCGTCAGGCACTTGATGCCCTGATCGGTCTTGAAGTGATACTTGACCCAGAAGCGCTCACCCGCCTCGTTGACCCACAGATAGGTATGGCTCGAGAAGCCATCCATGTGACGCCAGCTTGCCGGGATACCGCGGTCCCCCATGAGCCACGTGACCTGATGCGCTGATTCCGGGCTCAGCGTCCAGAAATCCCACTGCATGTCATTATCACGCAGGCCGTTATCGGCACGGCGCTTCTGCGAATGGATGAAATGCTGGAACTTCATCGGATCGCGCACGAAAAAGACGGGGGTGTTATTCCCCACCATGTCGAAATTGCCTTCCTCGGTGTAGAATTTTACCGAGAAGCCACGCGGGTCGCGCCACGTGTCGGGGCTGCCGGACTCGCCGGCCACCGTGGAGAAACGCACCACGGTTTCGGTTTTCTGGCCCTTTTGCAAAAATTTCGCCTTGGTATAGGCGCTGACATCATGCGTGACCTCGAAATGACCGAACGCACCGCCACCCTTCGCATGGGGCTGACGATCGGGGATCATTTCGCGATTGAATGTCGCCATCTGCTCGATCAGATAATGATCATGCATCAGGATCGGGCCGTCGGCCCCGACACTTAGTGAATAATCGGTGCTGGCGACAGGCGCGCCAGAATCGGTGGTGGTGTTCTTCAGACGTTCATCAGACATCGGAGCTCTCCGGTGGTGGCATACGTGTGGCTATAAGCGCGTATCCGCTTGCTGGTTCCGAAGATCTCTTATCGAGAATATTTATGAAGAAAGCCCGTAGAACGGTTTCTGGATCACACCAATCCTAAATGAGAATAACTATCATTTGGCCAGTATTATCGTGCCAGCCCGCCATTCTTGCTGGTGAGTCGTCAACGCTCCGAAGATTCGGCAGTTGCACCAGACGACGCACAGAACTTTCCGGTACGTGCTGACATGCTCGCAATGTTCTATAGAAACAGGAACGAGCCTGACCAGACAGGACGCGGCCCTTTACAGCCCCACCTGAAAACTGGACGCGAAGCGTCGCAACGCGCGCTCGCTATTGCCATCCTCAGCCCAGGATTCGAGCCCGATCACGCCCGTATAGCCCAGTCGCTTCAACGCACGAGCAATGGCCGGATAGTTGATCTCGCCTGTCCCTGGCTCACAACGCCCGGGCACATCGGCCACCTGTATCTCCCCAATATAGGGAAGCGCCTGCTCGATCAGGGCGATCAGATTCCCCTCGCCAATCTGCGCATGGTACAGATCGAGCATCAGGCGCAGAGATGGCTGATCGACGCTTTGCACCAATGCCAGACACTCCTGCGCGCGGCCAAAGGGTACGCCGGGATGATCGACTGCGGCATTGAGATTCTCGAGCACGAACATCACGTCGTTTCTCGCCGCCAGCTCGGCAAGGCGCGCCAACGTATCACGCGCCTTCATCCACATGCTTCCATCGGCACCGTTCGGACTGGGCCGCACAGGTAGCCCGCGAGAGTCGAGGCCAGTGCCATGCAGATTAAGCCTTGGTGCCCCCAGCTCATGCGCAGCGCGGATTGACTGCGCCGCCGTGTGCAGCATTTCCCGTGCGCCACTTTCGTCAGCCAGCGTGCCACGTATATAGCCGGTCATGGACGAGAATCGCGCCCCCGTAGCGGCAAGCCGTCTGAGATCGTGGCGCGTCCAGTCCCATATCTCGATCATGAATCCTTCACGCGCGATATGTCGGACACGCTCGATAAAGGGCAGATCAAGAAACTGCATTTCGGCGCAGACAGCCAGTGTAAAAGGCTGGGCGTCCGTCTGATCAGGCAAACCGGTCTCGGGGGGCATCATGGCTCTTCTCCCTGGAGGCGGATGCTCACAATTCTCCGGTCAGGAACTGGGCGCGACCATGGCCGAATGACCAATGGGCATCGTTATTCTCGACCACCGAAACCATGACATCCGAAGGGGCCATACCACAGCTTGTCTGGAGTCTCTCAGTCAGACATTTATAGAATGCAGCATTTTTGGCATCACCTCTTGGCCTTGTGAACATTTGCAAGAGAAGAACCTTGTCTGTTCTTGGTATATCAAGACCGGTATCTTCAACAATCAGATGTGTTTTCTTGTGTTCCGAAACGATCTGATAGCGATCGCCACGCGGTACCTCGAACGTTTCGAGCATGGCCTCATGAGCGGCGTCGAGCATCGCCTTGATATCGTCGTCGCTTCGCCCTTCGACCACGTGGAAATGAAGTAGCGGCATCGTTTTTTCCCAAATGGCGGATGCCGACACAATGCATGTCCGGCATCCTGATGGTGTGTTGAAGCAGGGACGATGACAGGCGCACCGCCCCATCACCCCTGCGGGGCATCCATTATTTTTCCCCGATCAGCGTTCCTTGACGGCACCCCGGCGATACGCGCCGAGGATACAGTCTCAGGACGCGTCAGAGCGTGATCCAGCTCTTGTCCCTGTCGGACATCACCGCTGAATCGATGAGGCGCTGAACTTCCCAGGCTTCGCGGAAATCGGGGCTGGCCGGCCTGTTCTGATCAATGGCGCGGATAAACTCGGCCATCTCGATCGTCTTGAGATCGTTGAAGCCCAGATGATGCCCGCCCGCCACGCAGAACGCGCCATAGGGCGCATGCTGCGGTCCGGACTCGATCAACCTGAAGCCGTTGCTGCGCGGATCTTCACCAGCCTTAAAATACTGGAGTTCATTCATCCGCTCCTGATCGAAAGCCAGTGTGCCCTTGCTGCCGGAGACCTGAAACGCAAGCTGCATGTTGCGACCGGTCGCCAGCCAGTTGGCCTGCAATGTGCCAGAGCATCCCCGCTCAAACGAGACCAGCATACGCGCGATATCATCCACGCCCACCTGGCGGTGCTCGCTGGCACCGGGGCTGACGGGACGGGTTCTGATGGGTGTGTCGAGCTTGGCAAAGACCGTATTGACCGGCCCCAGAAGATAACGGGCAATCGCGATGATATGGCTGCCCACATCGGCAATGGCCCCCTGCCCGCCTGCCGGATCGCAACGCCATGACCAGGGCGTGGCGGGGTCAGCCATGAAGCCCTCAGCGTGGATCCCGTTGAAATCGGTAATCTCGCCCAGTTCGCCCGAGGCGATCATCTCACGGGCATATTTCAAGAGAGGGTTCTTGATATAATTGAACCCGCTGGCGCTGCGCACACCGGCTTTTTCAGCCGCCAGCGTCATTTCCAGAGCGTCCGCCGCGCTGATAGCCAGCGGCTTTTCGCAATGGACATGCTTGCCCGCGGCGATGGCGGCAAGGGCCATCTCTTTGTGAAACAGCGTTGGTGTCGTGATCGAGATCACATCGATTTCAGGATCAGCCACCAGCGCCTGCCAGTCAGTCAGCGCCTTGGCGAAACCGAACTGGTTTTTGAACTGCTCGGCCCTGCTGCCATCGATATCAGCCACGGCGTGCAGGACCGGGCGCGAGATATCATCAAAAACGTTGCCCGCAGCCTGATAGGCCAGAGCGTGGGCCTTGCCCATGAAACCGGTGCCGATCAGGCCGACACGAATGGTCTTTCTCATCAGATTTCCCCTCGCTCAGACATGACGGGTGGAGTTGACCGCGACACTGGCCGCCGTATTCGACTGGGCACGATGATTGATCATCGTATCCTCGATTTTTTCGAGGGAAACGCCTTTGGTCTCAGGCACGAATTTCATGACGAACCACAGGGCAAACAATCCAAGGATTGCGAAAAGCCACATGGAGAAGGCGCCATGGAAATGCTCGGTCAGATATTTGTTTTCGCTCAGCATCGGGAAAAACTGGCTGACGACGAAATTCATGCCCCATTGTGACGTGACGGCAAGGCTGATGCCGACCGCACGGAAACGGTTAGGGAAAATTTCTGAAATCAGGATCCAGCATACCGGGCCCCATGACAGACCAAACATCAGCATGAATACCAGCATCCCTGTCAGCGCCATCAGGCCGGTGGACTGGGTGTAAAGCCCCCATGACACGACGAGCAGACCCAGCACCATACCGATCGACCCCCAGAGCATCAGCGGCTTGCGACCCTGACGATCCACGATCCAGGCCCCGATGATGCAGCCGGCCAGAAGCGCAAAACCGATCCAGATCGTCTGGAACAGCGCAGCCTGAAGGCTCCCGCTGGTCGATTTCAGCACCATCGGGGCGTAATACATCATGACATTGATGCCGGTGACCTGCTGCAGCGCAGCAATGCTGGCCCCGACGAAAATGATCCAGCGTGCACGCGCATCACCCAGAACCTTCGTAAAGCCCAGGGATGACTGCGCGACGGCACCCAGAGACTGCTTGATTTCAGCATGAAGGTTGCGGGCGTGATGCTCATTCGAAATACGGGTGAGCGTTTTCAGCGCCTCGTCGTGACGGCCCTTGAGGACGTGCCAGCGTGGCGATTCCGGAATGAAGAAGATCGTCGCGCAGAACAGGATGCAGGGCACGATTTCAGAGCCGAACATCCAGCGCCAGCCCATATCCAGCAGCCATTCCGGCGTAGCGGAACGCGCGATCAGGTAATTGACGATAAACACAACCACCTGACCGAACACGATGGCGAACTGCTCCATGCTGAGCGCACGGCCACGCATATCCTTGGGCGAGACCTCGGACATGTACATGGGCGAGACAGCCGATGCGACACCCACAGCAATGCCACCGAGCATGCGATAGACCACGAACCAGGTGAAGTCTGTTGCGAGCGCTGTCCCGACCGATTGCAGGCTGAAAAGCAGGGCGCAGATGAACAGCGTCATGCGCCGCCCCAGCTTGTCGGCCATCGTGCCGGAAATCATGGCGCCGACCATGCAGCCGATCACCACGTTGGATACGGCCCAGCCAGTCTGCGCAGGGGAGAGGTGGAAATATTCCTGCAAGGGCGAAATCGCCCCCGAGATGACCGATGTATCGTAGCCGAACAGAATTCCGCCCAAAGCGGCAATAGCGCAGATACGCAGGACATAGCCTACGTCATGTCGCTCGGACGCGACCATGACGACGTCTTTTACTCTTCTCATCGAAGATTCTCCTGTCCCGACGGTTTTTCCGCCGGGCGAGACAGTCAGAGACCGGGTTTCAGATGGCCATGGTGATCCTGAGCGCCCTGCGCTGCATCGCACCCCGTTGCGAGAACATGCGACAGACCCGTCCGGCCTCGTGAGATATCAGTTTTCCAGATCGATCGGCTTTTAACCGCCATACAGGCCCGGCCTGGGTGACATGGTAATTGGCTCGATCCTGCCGCTTTCCTGCGCCTTGACGCAGGCATCGGCGGCGACCGACGCGCAATATCCATCCCAGGACGTGGCACCGTTGAGCTTGCCGGCTTTCACACCATTGATGAAATCCTGCACCTCGACATCATAGGCAGCGATGAAACGCTCCTTCCAGTCGGTCATGATTTCAGTGGAGAGCGAGGCCGCCTTGCGCAGTTCCACGGCTGGCGGTGCCGGCAGGCTGGCCTCGCCAAGTTCGCCGACGACGGCGCATTTGATGTCATAGCCGTACTGGCAGTTCACGAATATTTCGACATCGATACGGATGCCTTTTTTCGTCTCCAGCAGGACGATCTGCGGATCGCGCATATGCTCCATAGCCTTTGACGTGCGACGCGGGAAAATCACCTGCGCGCTCACATAGTCATCGCCGAGCATCCAGCGAAAGACATCGAGCTCATGCACGAGCGTATCGGTGATGCCCATATCGGTCTTGTAATTCGCACCGACACGCTGATTGCGATGGGCTGCGTGAATCATCAGCACTTCACCGATCTCGCCCTTGTCGATCAGAGCCTTGAGGGCGCGATACCCGGAATCATAGGGGCGCATGAAGCCCACCTGCACAAGGCGTTTGCCATGCGCCGCCTCGGCTTCGACGATTTTCAGGCAATCAGCCGCCGTGGTCGCGAGCGGTTTTTCGCAAAACACGTATTTACCGTGGCGGATGGCCTCGAGCACATATTGCGCGTGCGTCCCACCCCAGGAGGTTACGATCACGGCCTCGACTTCGGGCAGGGCAATGAGCGATTCACCATCCTCTGGCACCTTGGCCTGAGGGGCATATTTGTCAGCCACTTCACGGGCACGCACGAGGTTCACATCGGTAACGGCCACAATTTCCGCACCCGAGAGTGACTGCATGCAGCGGCGGATATGGTCTTCACCAATCGCACCTGTGCCGATAACGCCAATTTTGAGAGTCCCGGTTTTGTAAGACATGGGTCTGCGCTCCGGTATGTCGGATCAATAGGGAAGATGGGCCTGGTCGGGATCCATGGAGAATTTCCATGCCCGCCGCGGGCCTGCCATGACATTGAGATAATAGAGATCGAAACCATGAGGGGCGCCGACCGGATGGTACCCTTTGGGCACCAGAACAACGTCGCGGTCAGCAATGGCCATCGCCTCGTCTAGCGAACCATCCTTGGTATAGACACGCTGGAGGGCGAAACCGCTGCCGCGCTTCAGGCGGTGATAATAGGTCTCTTCCAGATAGGTCTCGTTCGGGAAGTCATCCGTGTCATGCTTGTGCGGTGGATAGCTGGACCAGTGCCCGCCCGGCGTGATGACCTCAACCACCAGCAGCGTTTCAGCCGGGGCAGTATCGGGCAGGATATTGCGCACAAAACGCTGATTGGTGCCTGTGCCGCGTGTCAGTTCACCCACCTCCTCGGGCGGGATCAACCGTGCCGGATATTTTCCCTTGGCGGGCGACGCGCAAACGGCCAGCTCAACAGGGGTCTCGGCCTCAACGCGCCAGTCTGCCCCGGAGGGCAGATAGACCGACCAGGGTGCCCCGCTGAACGGGTCCATGCGCTCGCCGATCACACCGAAATCCTGACCCGCGCCGATGATGCGGGCCTTCCCGCTGATCAGGACAAGACAGGTTTCGTTCGGGCCGGTACGGTCCGCCACCTGTTCACCCGCCTCAAGCACGCGCACATTGAAGCTGATATAGCCCCAGCCCGCCGATTGCGGTGTGACCGAAACCGTGCATTTCGAGTGATCGCGCTTGTGGGAATGGACCAGAAGCTTCGAACTCATGATGCCGCTCCTGTCATATGGCCTGTCGCAATCAGCGTATCGATCAGATAATTGCGGCCCATGCGGGCATAGACGAGCGGATTGGCAATCTCGGGGTCCTGCTCGGCTTCCAGCACGATCCAGCCGGAATAGTCGGGCAGTTCGCGCATGACGCGGGCATAATCGATGCAGCCATCACCCGGCACGGTAAAGACGCCGGAGAGGACAGAGCGCAGGAAGCTCCAGTCATACACATCGGCCTGGGCCCGCTTGAAAGGTCGGATATCCTTGCCATGCACATGGCGGATACGATCACGATAGGATCGTGCCAGTTCAGCCGGATCAGACCCGCCCCATAGCGCATGGCCGGTATCGAGCAGCAGCTTCACCGAGGGGCCCGTAAGATCCATGAAGCGTGCGATATCCTCGCGCGACTGCACTACGGTGCCCATATGATGGTGATAGACAAGGTCGATGCCGTGATCGGCAAGGAAGTCGGCCACCACGGTCATGCGGCGTGCAAATTCGGTCCACTCCCCACCCTTCAGATAAGGGCGTGCCGAGAGCGGTGTGTCGATCTGGCCATGAATGGCATTCGAGGTTTCGGCCGCAATACAGACCTTGCAGCCCATTCCCTTGAGCAGTTCCAGACGGGGCTTGAGCGCAGCAATTTCCTCATCCGCACTACGGGTCAACAGCTCGGTGGACCACCAGCCCGAGATGAACTCGAGACCGAACGGGTCGAGCGCGGCCTTCATGCCTGAAACGGTCTGGGGAAATTTATGCCCCAGTTCCATACCCTGTATGCCCGCCTTGCGGGCCTGGGCCAGGCACATCTCCAGCGTGGTGGATGCTCCCACCGATTGCATGTCATCGTTGGACCAGATGATAGGATTTGCGCCGATCTTGATGGTCATGTCTGCCTCCAGAATGAGGATTGATGCGTCGAAGGGATCAGTTGCCGATACGCTGGGTGCCACGCTGGCGCTCATAGCTCTCGCGGGCCTTGCCGACCTGGCTCCGTGGCGAGACCTCTGGCACAGCCACATCCCACCAGGCGCCGCCATCGGTGGTCGTGGGTGCGGGATCGGTATCGATCACGATTACCGTGGTGCGGTCGGCAGCGCGGGCACGCTCGACAGCGGCTGTCAGGGACGGCAGATCGGGCACTTTCTCGGCATGGGCACCGAGCCCGTGGGCAAGTTGCACAAAGTCGATCTTGAACGGCTGAACCTGCCTGCAATCTTCCCAGAGATTGTTGAAAGGCGCCCCGCCGCATTCCTGCTGAAGGCGGTTGATACAACCATAACCGTGGTTATCGAGCAGCACGATGATCAGCTTCTGGTCGAGCACTACCGAGGTGGCGATCTCGGCATTGAGCATCAGCCAGGATCCGTCTCCCAGCATCACGATCACCTCGCGATCCGGGCAGGCCATCTTCACGCCCAGTGCCCCGGCAAGCTCGTAACCCATGCAGGAAAAGCCATATTCCATATGGTATCCGCCCGGTTGTTCAGCCCGCCAGTGCTTCTGCAGCTCGGCAGGCAGACCGCCTGCGGCGCAAACCACCGTATCGGTGGGTCGCCCTGCCCGCTGCACGGCGCCAATCACCTGGGCATCGGTTGGCAGGGAGGTCTGGCTCGCATCGGGCAGCGCCTGATAACGCGCCGAGATGTCCATCCAGTTCCGATAGGCACGCTCAGCCTTGCCGGTCCATTCCGGTATGGCTCTCCAGTCTTTCAGCCCTGCTTCGAGGGCAGAGAGCGACTTGCCCGCATCGCCCACCACGGCCAGTGCCTGATGCTTGGTGGCATCGAAAGGCTGGATATTGAGCGAGACGATCCGCATATCCGGGTTGGCGAACAACCCCCAGGAACCCGTCGTAAAATCCGCGAGACGCGTTCCGACGGCAATGACGAGATCGGCCTCGGCGGCCATTTCATTGGCGGCTGAACTGCCGCTCACCCCGATACCCCCCATGTTGAGGGTGTTCGACGTGGGCAGAGAGGACCGACCGGCCTGCGTCTCCCCAACCGGGATACCCTTAGCCGCGCAGAAAGCCGCAAGCTGCTTTTCGATCCCGGCATAAAGGACGCCGCCCCCCGCAATCACCAGCGGCTTGCGCGACTGGCTGATCAGGGCAATGGCCTCTTCCAGCTCGACTTCGTCGGCAACCGGGCGGCGTATGCGATGGATGCGCTCTGCAAAGAAGCTTTCGGGATAATCGAAGGCTTCTGCCTGCACGTCCTGACAGAGCGAGAGCGTCACCGGGCCACATTCGGCCGGATCGGTCAGCACGGTCATGGCGCGGTTGAAGGCCGGAATGATCTGCTCGGGACGCGTGATACGGTCGAAATAGCGCGAGACAGCCCTGAAGCAGTCGCTGGCACTGACAGTGCCATCGCCAAAATCCTCGACCTGCTGCAACACGGGATCTGGAATGCGATTGGCAAAAACATCGCCCGGCAACAGCAGGACAGGCAGACGGTTCACATGGGCAACGGCAGCGCCAGTAACCATGTTGAGCGCACCCGGCCCGATCGAACTCGTACAGGCCATGACCTGACGGCGGCGGGCGGCCTTGGCGAAAGCCGTGGCCGCATGGACCATGCCCTGCTCGTTATGACCACGCAATGTCGGCAGGACGTCACGCTGCGCATGAAGCGCCTCGCCCAGACCGGCGACATTGCCATGACCGAAAATGGCCCAGACACCGGCAAAAAAGGGCTCGATGCGCCCGTCAATCTCGGTTTTCTGCGCCATCATGGCCCGAACAAGGGCCTGGCTCATGGTCAGACGGATGGTTTTCATAGGCGTATACTCTTCCCTGACGTCACGCACTGGCCCCGGAGAGCACCGCCTGATCGCGGGACTCCCAGGCGGTCACGAAGGCCTGAAACCGGCGCGCCATTTCGGCCACGGCCTGGTCGTCGGTTGTCTTGCCGGCAAGCCAGTCGCGGGCAGGCTGGGCGAAAATGGTGCGACCGATTGCAAAGCCCTTGACCCAGGGCGTCGCGGCAGAAGCCTCGAAGGCTTCCATCAGTTCCTCGGCTGGCGCATCGAGGCCAAGAATGACCACGCCACGGCAATGCGGATCGCGCGCCTCGATCACAGCACCGATTTTCTCCCACGCTTTCCTGTCGCGCTGACCCTCAAGCTTCCACCAGTCAGGGCGCAGCCCGGTATCGTAAAGACGCGAAAGGATGGACGACACGGTATCGGAATTGAGGGCACCGTTCTTGCCCGCAATGATCTCGATCAGGATTTCCTTGCCCAGCTTGCGGCAGGCATCCTGAGCCCGGATCAATTCGCGCTCCTGACGCTGCTTCAGTTCCTCAGGATCATTGGGGTGGTAGAAACACAGGCACTTGATCACCTGCTCACTCGGCCACTCCACCAGATGCGCCCCAAGCGACCCGCCGCACTCGAAATCGAGCGGACGCGAGCCGGTTTTCTCGATGGGGCGTGCAGTCCATAGCCCGGCATGAGAGGCCTCGAACAACGCGTCCTGCCCGTAGCGACCATCCATGAACACACCAAAACCGGCACGCCCCTGAGCGACAGATTTTGCGGCTTCGACAGCGAGTTTCTTGAATTTGGGAATACGGTCGAATGAGGCTCCCACCGCCGTGGCAATTTCCTCAAGCTGCAACCGGTGGTCGCACGCAAGCGCCATGATGGGCGTTGTCTGCTGACGGCGCGTCGTGACCCAGTGCAGGTGATTGATGGCAGTGTCGCGACGCAGGGCGCGCTCATTGCTGCTCTTTTCGAGGAAGTAGCTCAGTTCCTCCCATGTCGGAATTTCCGACGAGCACAGAAGGCGCGAGACAGCAAAGGCCCCGCAGGCATTGGCGAAGCGACAGCACTCGGCAATCTTCTCGCCCCTGACCCAGCCGCGCAGGAAGCCTGACATGAAGGCATCGCCCGCCCCGAGTGTATTATAGACCTCAACCGGAAAGCCGGGGCCCGAAATACCGTCTTCAAGCGTGTCGGGAATGGCGCCATCGAACACGACGCATCCCATCGGGCCACGCTTGCAGACGATCGTGCCACTGGAAACAGCCCGGATAGCCCGAATGGCCTCAAGCGTATCCTCGCTGCCCCCTGCAATATGCAGCTCTTCCTCAGTGCCGACGATCAGATCGCATTCCGGCAGGATTTCCATGAGATGCCGCGTGACATTCTCGGATTTCACATAGCGCGACTCACCATCGCCAATGCCGGCCAGACCCCAGAGATTGGGGCGGTAATCCACATCGAACACCACCTTGCCGCCATGCGCATGCACAAGATCCATCGCCTTGCGCTGCGCCTTGGCCGAAGCCGGCCGCGAGAAATGCGTACCGGTCACGACAACTGCTTTGGCGCGGGCGATCAGTGCGGGATCGATATCGTTTTCGTCCAGCGCTGCATCGGCGCAATCGGTGCGATAGAACAGAAGCGGGAAGTTCTCACGATCACGCACCCCCAGAATGGCGAGCGCCGTAAAGCGATCGGGATCGACGCGCACGCCATCGGTGCACACACCCTCGCGCTGCAATTGCTCGGTGATGAAGCGCCCGAAATGCTCATGACCCACACGGGTGATGATGGCCGACTTCAGGCCGAGCCGCGATGTGCCGATGGCGATATTGGCCGGGCAACCACCGACTGCCTTGCTGAAACTGGCCATATCTTCCAGCCGGCCACCAATCTGCTGCCCGTATAGATCGACTGAGGAACGTCCTATGGCGATGATATCGAGATCCTGTCCGCGCATCCCCGACTCCTGCAAGCATGTTACGTTGCGCATGATAAGAACATACATTCTGTTCTTGGTCACGTCATAGAACGTACATTCCCTAATTTTCTTTAACTTCGCACGCTGATGTGATTAACTGCGTGGCAAGGGCGTCATGAGCGACCGGGACACTTCGCCCGGATGCCCGGTTTTGCTATGGAATATCCATTCCCTTTTGCGGATCACCTTGCCTTGACCGATATTGCTGAAGACGCCGTGCCGACCCAGTCCGATTTTGACGCGTTCCACCATCGCCTGCGCCAATGCTATGCGCAGCTTCCCAAGAGACTGGTCCAGCTTGCCGATTTCGTGACCGAGGATCCCGATGAAGTGGCGCTCGGAACGGTCAGCTCCCTGGCAAGACAGGCTGGCGTGCAGCCCTCGACCGTCGTGCGTTTTGCCCGCACGCTGGGTTTTGGCGGCTTTTCGGACATGCAGGCGGTTTTTCGTGACCGTTTGCGCGTGCGCAACGTGACCTATCGCGAGCGCGTCAATGCGCTGCATCGCGTCGATGGCGAACCGCTTGAAGCCTCAGTTATTTTCAACGGATTTTACGAGGCAGCGCATGACTCCCTGCGTGCCTTGCAGGCCCATTTGCTGCCTGAACGGCTGGAGGCCGCTGTCACCACCATGGCGCAGGCCAACTGCCTCTATCTTCTGGGGTTGCGCCGTTCCATGCCGGTCATACGCTATCTGTCCTATCTTCTGGCAAAGCTCGATATTCGCCATCAGATCATCGGGCTCGAAACCGGTATGGAAGAGGAAAGCTTTGCCCATGCCGGACCAGAGGATGCAGCTCTGGTGCTGAGCTATACGGATTACGCACCCCGCACGATCGAGCTGTTTCAAGCGCTCGAGGCGCGCCATGTGCCGGTTATCGCCATGACGGACAGCGCAGCCAGCCCGGTCATCCCGCAGTCAGGCCTGTGGCTGGAAGTGCATGAAGCCGATTTTCAGGGATTTCGCTCCAATGCGGCCTCGCTGGTGCTCGTTTCAACTCTTGCTGCCGCCATTGCCGAACGCCGGGGCTGATCTCTGCCCCGCAATGCCCTCGGCGACGGAGCAGCGAAACCCGCCTTGTCAGGCGCATTACATGGGAGGCTTGATTCCTCCCTCACCGACCACAACACGCATGGCCTCGACCTTGTTCCCACCGTGCCCGTCCTCGGAAACCGGGCCGAATACCACTACCTTTGCACCGGGCACGAGCAGGGATCGGTCACCCGGTTCCAGACGGACCACCGGTATGGTCGAAGGCAGAGACACGATCTGCGATCCCCCCTTGTATGTTACCGTGATCTGACGCCCAGAGCCCATAACGCTCTCAGGGCGCATGGCACCAACCGTGCCGTTGGTCATCGAACTGGCATGTGAAGCGGGCATCACTGTCCCGTTCGTCATGGAACTGACGGCACCGTTGGTCATCGATCCCGATTTTCCAAGATCCCAGGGATAGCTTCCCTCGCCCGTGCCGCGCATGGCTTCCGGGAATATGGTGACTTCAAGTGCGCGCAGATGACCATCGGAGGCCGGGACAGCCGCCGTGCCGATATAGCTCTGCGCATGGATGTCAGTCAGGCTCGCCTTTATGACTCCTGCATAACCGGTTCTGGTGCTCAGCTGGGCTGTAACCGGCCCCATGATGGTATCGATCATGGCGTTGTCCGCAGCCACCGAGGTAACGACGCCCCTGACACGCTGGGGCGTCCCGGCCATGGCCACGCAAGGCACGGTCAGTAGGCTGATAGCGAGGCAGGAGCCCAGAGCCAGAATTCGCATGTTGTCCGCTTTCCGTTTGATGGCCCTCACCAGAAGGGTGCGTGCCTGCCAGCCTCTTCGGTGCAGAAACGAAAAGGGTTACAGCCGTACCCCATAAAAAGGCATGACGCTGTCATACGGATTTGAAAACTACAGACGCGGGCTGATGGTGGAGATCGTCTTGTCGTTCGGCGAGAGAGCAAGGGGCGGAAAAGCACCGTAGGCCTCGAGCCGGGAAAAATAATAGGACGTCACGACATCGATACCGACGTTACGTACCATCCGATCCAGACCGAGTTGCTGATATTCCTGCGCCCGCAGCGGCAGGCAATATTCGAGCAGCCGACGCGCGCCCTTGGGCGACACCACATAGGCACAGAGACCGAACGCCTGAAGCAACCGATAGGCGACGCTCTGAAAATCCTGAGCCCCAAACGATGCAGCATTTTTCTGCATGCGCCGCTCATCAAACGTGATCACGCTGCGTGTTACGCCTGGCAGGGCGTCGATCGTGATCGGGGCATTGAAATTATAGCCCAGCAAGGCAACGTCCCACTCAGGCGGGAGTGTCGCGATCAATCGCGCGGATTCCGCCTCGAAATTTCGGCATAACAGGGCGTCATCCTCGAAAATCATCAGCGCTTCGTTCTGATGCGCTGCATGGCTCCACAATCCCAGATGGGACAGGGCTGCCCCTATGGCGCCTGGCTTATAGACCAGTCCGGCATCGGCCATGCCACGCTCGACCAGTGAGGCGAGCGGGATATCGCGCCCCTCTGTGCCCTCTATGCGTTCGATACCGGGCATATGGGCATTGGCAAGCCGAAATGCCTGCAGTCTCTCTGTGTCACATGCCCTATTGATGACGACCCTGCGCATAGTGCTCCCCTGCCATACCTGCCCCCATTGCAGGAAAGCCATTCTAGCATAGTGCCGGGCGACGGGAAAAACGCCGGGGTAACGCTATGCCGGAACACACACGGACCGATGCCCCATGGGGAGAGCCACATACCCGTCAGGGCTTGCGCAGATCAGCCAGTCGAGCATGAGTGCAGCAGTCAGTACCCGCGCTGGTGGTCGTAGAGGAGAGATGGGTTTTCACCGCGTTCCATCTCACGAATGACCTCCGCCACATAACGAACCTGTTCCTCCCGTGAGGCTTCGGAAGCCACGTGGGGAGTCAGCGTGATGGCCGGGTGATCCCATAGGGGCGAATGCGGAGACAGGGGCTCCTCGGCCACCACGTCCAGCACGGCACCGCAGAGATGCCCCGCATCCAGCAGGGCCAGCAGATCGGCCTCTACCAGATGATCGCCACGACCGACATTGATAAGCCCTGCACCGTGCGGCAATTGCGTGAGGGTTGCCTCGTTCAGGAGGTGTCGTGTCTGGGGTGTGCTGGGCAGGAGATTGACCAGCAGATCGGCCTGACCGAGAACGTGCTCAAGCCCTTGCGACCCGCTGAAAAGACTGACAGGCCCGTCTGCGGTTTCCCCTTGCGAGCGACGCCAGGCGCAGACTTCAAATCCGGCACGTGCAAGGCTTTGCGCCACCACCGCCCCGATCTGCCCATAACCAAGCACAGCGACACGGGTATTGGCGCTAGTACGAGAGACCAGATTGCGCGCCCATTCATGCCGGGCCTGCTGCACGGCCCATGTCCGGGCGTCGCGCAAAAGGGTCATGCACGCCCATAAAACATAATCGGCCATCAGCCGCGCCGTATCGCCACCCCCCATGCGCACGAGCGGCACATGACGGGGAAAGGCTGGACACCTGACGAGGTGATTGACGCCTGCGCCCGTGCACAGGATACCGTGCAGATGCCCCATGGCGCGCAGATCATCGTCATCGGCCTCCCAGACCAGCGCATACTGCGCCGCATCACGGGGCGTGTCAGGGTCGAACCAGGACAGGATCTCGATATCGGGCGCATGGGTGGCGAAGGAATCGCGCCAGCCTGCAAAGGCTTCCGGCCCATCAGCACTGATGATCAGACGTGGTGCCATGAATACGCTCTCCTGCCTGCACCAAGGAACATGATGCCGTGTCGTCAGGCCAGACTGGCACGTCTGAGCGGCATCGTCATGCAGTGTATGCTGCCACCGCCTTGCGAGAACTCGTCAAGTTCAGGCTCGAGCACGGTCAGACCATGATCGCGCAACATGGCGTTGACGCGGCGCGAATGACGGGGGCTCACCACCCGACCCTCACCCAGCGCCAGCACATTGCACGCCATATCGCGCATGGCCTCCTTGTAGGTCACGGGAAGAATACGGATGCCCTGCGCCTCGAACCAGGCAAGGTCTTCATCCTCCAGCACATCCGTGACGCCAATGGCGAGCCCTTCGGTCACCATCGTGAAAATCACATCCAGATGCAGGAAATGCTCGGGGAAATGGACCATGCGGCATGTCCAGCCTGCCGCTTCGAAAGGCTTGAGAAAGGCCTGCGCCCCCTCGACGGTTGTACGGCCGCCACTGACACCCACCACAACCAGGCCGGGACGGATGATATGGATATCACCCCCCTCGACATAACCCTCGGTGCAGTATCCGGTGATTTCATCTTCGGCGTAAAAAGCCTCGATCCCCTCCTGCTCGGGCTGGCGCTCGGGGCGCATCAGGCGCGTGACGACCGTGCCCCACGGGGTCGTTTGCGACGAATCACGTGTATAGACCTGATAGGGCTGGCCCTCCCGCGGGGTGAGGAAATGGCAATGAACGCCAGCCTCTTCCAGCACGTGTACCAACCCGGCAAATTGCGCTTTCAGCTTTACCGGGTCCGGACGTGCGCCCGTGGCAAGGGTGCGTATGGCGATATCGTTGCTCGGGTTCCAGGTGTAGAAATCAGGCGGGCAGAGCAGCACATCCGACAATGTTCCGGTTTCGCTATCAATGAACCAGCGATTGGCAGTCATGCACGGCGCTCCTGTTGAAGGCAGACCCGGCGAGGCAGGTTCTGCCGGCTGCGACCCTGCCTGACGCAAGGCCCGTTGAGGCATCTGGCAGGCCATCAACGCCCGTCAGGTGTGAGCGAGGCTAGAAGCCACCGGATCATTTCTCAATTACAATGAGATGGAGTTTGGTTTGGCGTTTCATAAATTATCGCCTGCGCCCCACCCGGCATACTCCCTGTAACCGACCCGGTTTTTGCCAAAGCCCGACAGAAGGCTGGCAGATGAACGGTTGATCGTGTCGCAAGGGGAGATATCATCACGTGTTTGCTGCAGCAGGATTCCCGCCTTTGTCACGTATCCGCCCCAACGCCACGCCACGACGCCCACCTCGCGCCAGCGGGTTTCAGGGGCGTATCGCCGAGGTCGATCTGCGTTTGCTGCGTGTCTTTGCCTGCGTGGCCCAGCATGGCGGTTTCGCTGCGGCAGAACTGGCGCTGGGCAAGAGCAAATCCTCGATCAGCATTGATATTGCCGCCCTTGAAAACCGGCTGAGCATGGTGTTGTGCCACCGTGGGCGCGCGGGTTTTGCCCTGACGAATGAGGGCCAGGGGGTACTCGATGCCACGACGCGCCTTTTTACCGATATCGATCTGTTCCAACAGCGCATCAATGATGTCAGCGGAACGCTCTCGGGGCGGTTCTGCCTCTATCTGCCCGACAACATCCAGTTTCATGGCGAAACCGCTTTGTTGCGGGCCATCCAGATCTTTACCAGCCGCTATCCTGCGGTCGAGATGGATGTGCGCTCGGCCTCGACACGCGATGTGGAATTTGCCGTGCGTAACGGGACGGCAACGGCCGGGATAACGCTCTATCCGCACCAGCAGCCGGAAATGGAAGCAACCGCCCTCTTCAGCGAACGGTCCAATCTCTACTGCGGCGCCCGCCATCCGCTTTTCGACCGCCCGGAAGACACGATCGATATCGCCACGCTCGCCGAGGCACGCATGATCAGTGTCAGCGATGCCGCATCTTCCCCGCGATGGGATGAGCTGCGCCCCTCCATGAATTTTGCGGCGCGCGCCGATAATATCGACTCGCGCGCCCTGCTGATCCTGTCGGGCATGTATGTCGGTTTTCTGCCCGAGCTGTTCGTGACGCAGATGGTCCAGCAGGACAGGCTGCGCCATATCGTGTTCAATGACCTGCATCTGGTAAATCATTTCTACTTCCTGATACGTCCCACCCCGGAGAACGGGCTCATGGCCGAAACCTTCCGCGCCATTCTGGAAGAGACATGCTGATGCGCCGCCTCATCGCCTGCCTCGCGCTGCTGGTCGTATTCCTCTCGCCAGCTTCAGGCTATGCCCAGGAACGCCCGGCCTTCATCGAAAACGGAACGCTGCGTATCTGCACCAATCCGACCCTACCCCCCATGACATTCGTCAATGGGGCAGATCTCTCGGCGCTGGACGGGTTCGATATCGCGCTGGCGCGTGAGCTGGGCGCCTATTGGCATGTCCCCGTTCAGTTCGAGACGATGGATTTCACAGGGCTTTTCCCGAGCCTCGGGGCGGGGCGGTGCAGTCTGATCATGAGCGGGGTGCTCAAACAGGCGTCGCGCGAGCGGCTGTTTGATGCGGTTGCCTATCTCGAAACCTCGCCGGTTGTGGTAGCCCCCAGCCAGATCGCACCGGTGAGCAGTTTCGACGCCCTTGCGGGGCAGAGCCTCGCTGTTGAATCAGGCACGAGCTATGCCGCCCGTATCGAGGAAATCAACCAGGGTCTGGCTGCACGTGGCAAGGCCCCGATCATGCTTCAGCAATACCCGAGCGAAGATCAGGTGGTGCAGCAGGTTCTGGTTGGACGGTCACAGAATTTTCTGAGTCAGGATGTCGAGCTTTTCTATCGACAGGCTCAGCTGGGCAGCAAGCTCCATGTCATCTTCACCCCGTCCCTGCCGGGCTATTCCGAATTCGCGATCTATCTGCGCCGCACCGGGCAGGACAAGGCGCTGCTGGATGGGGCCATCGCCACGCTGAAGCAGCAGGGCAAGATCGCAGCCCTCGAGAAAAAATGGAATGTCGGCCCGGCTGCTCGGGCGGCGCTCGGTGTGCACAGTGAAAGACCGCGCTTCAACACAACCACGTTTTTCTCAGCCCTTTTCTCGATGGCGTTTCTCAAGGGCGCCGTCATGACGCTGGCGATTGCGCTCGCCTCTCATGCGGCGGCCATCGTCATTTCCATTCCCATAGCCCTGAAACTTAATGCCCCGCGCTCACTCTGGCATCCTTTCCTGCGGGCCTATGTCGCCGTTTTTCGTGGTGCGCCGACATTGCTGCAGCTTCTCTTCATCTGGAATGCGCTGCCGCAATTCTTTCCGGTATTTCGCGAGAGCTGGTTCTCGCCTTTTCTGGCCACATGGATCTGCCTGTCGATCAATGAGTCGGCCTATCAGGTCGAGATCAATCGGGCGGCGCTGAGCGCTATCGACCCCGGGCAGCTGGCAGGGGGGCAGGCACTGGGCATGAGTCAGGCACAGATCTACCGCCATGTGATCTTCCCCCAGGCCCTGCGCGTAGCACTGCCGCCCACCATCAATGAATTCATTTCGCTGCTCAAGACAACCTCGCTGGCTTCGGTCATCTCCCTGCAGGAACTGCTGTTCATCACGCAGGTCCAGGTGGCGCGCAGCTTCGAGTTTACCGAATATTACGCTGCGGCGCTGGTCTATTATCTTGTGATGGTGTTTGCCTTCCTGCACCTGCAAAAACGCATCGAAACACGGTTTGTCTGGGCAAGTCGCGCCGGCAGCGCCGCCAGACCCGGCATGACCACGGAAAACCCCGCAGACAGAGCGGCGGCTGGTACCGCAGAGGCGGAGACATCAAACCATGTTGCATAATCTGCCCCCCAACCCCGATTGCGCCCTCAGCCTGCGCAAGCTCAGCAAATTCTATGGCGAGTTTCTCGCGCTGGACCGGGTGAGCCTCGATATCGATCATGGCGAGAAAATTGTCGTTCTGGGGCCATCAGGATCAGGGAAATCGACCTTTATCCGCACGCTGAACCGTATCGAGCCCCATGATAGCGGGGTGCTCATGATCGATGGTGAGGTGATCGACAACAAGACAAGCCTGCCCCTGTTACGCGGAGCGGTGGGGATGGTATTTCAGAATTATAATCTCTTTCCGCATCTCACCGTGCTGGAAAACTGCACACTCGCCCCGCGTCTTGTCCGCAAGGCCCATCGCGATGCAACGGAATCGCTCGCCCGGGGCTATCTGGAGCAGGTGGGTATCGGCGAACAGGCTGATAAATACCCGATACAGCTTTCAGGGGGCCAGCAGCAGCGTGTCGCGATTGCCCGCGCCCTGTGCATGGCGCCCGATGTCATTCTCTTCGACGAACCTACCGCGGCTCTGGACCCGGAAGCCATCAAGGGTGTGATCAGCATTATCAACGCCCTGGCCGAACGACGCATCACCACGATCTGCGTCACGCATGAAATGGGGTTTGCGCGCCATATTGCCGACCGCGTGGTGTTCATGGACAAGGGCGTCGTGCTGGAGGCTTCCCCCCCGGAGAAGTTTTTCACAGCACCCGATACGGCCCGTGCGCGCCAGTTTCTGGACCAGATGATTCACCACACGTAACAAAGCCGTCTCAAGGCGCATGATCCCGGAAGATTTGCCATAAATTCCATGAATGACGCGATATGGGTAACGATCTGACAAAGTGAGGTTTGGTTTTTTTCAATCGAACATGAGGTCGTTTCGCCTCTTCAATGACAGGGAAGCCACTGACGGGAGTCCTTTTCATGATGACGCGCCTGCCCAAAGGATTTCGCCGCCTGACCAGCACGGCGCTTTCGCTCTCTGCCGGGATCGTTCTGGCTGGCTCGGGATTGGACGGGTCCTGTATGGGCGGTGTAGCCCATGCAGCAGCAAGCCCGCACACCACGACACCCAATCATCCCCTTCATGGCGCTGCCCCATCCCGCGCCATCCATACGCCACGCAGCAGCACCCATGCCCGGCGCCATGCTGCGCCCCATTCCGACCCGGAGGCCATTCAGGTCACGGGATCACGCGCTCAGCGCTTCCTCACCACGGCGGCCACGGTCAATGTGCTGAGTGGCCGCGAGTTGCAGGAACTGCACATCACCAGCCCCAAGGACATTGCCGCCTATACGCCGGGCCTTACCGCGGTGAATGCGACGTCTGGCAGCACGCCTGTCTTCTCGATCCGAGGCATCGGGCTTGATGACTATACCGGCAACAACATGGGCGGGATCGGCATCTATCAGGACGGCGTCTTTGCCCCCTATCCCGTGTTCTATACGGGGCAGATGTTCGACACCCAGTCCGTCGCCGTCGAGAAAGGGCCGCAGGGTTTCGATTACGGGCGCAGTTCCACGGGCGGGAACATTGCAGTCGAGACGGTCAAGCCTGATGACAAATTCGGCGGCTATGTCGATTGGGGCTACAGTAGCTATGGCACCAATACGGCGAGCGCTGCCGTCAATGTGCCGATTACCGACCGTATCCAGAACCGCACCGCCTTTTCCTATATCAATGGTGATGGCTGGCAGCGCGATATCCACACCAACAAACGCTATGGCTCGCAGGATCAGCTGGGCTTGCGCAATCTCACGCGCTTTCTCATCGATGACCGTTCGAGCCTGCTGTTGAACATCCACTATACGCGCGACAAGGGTATTTCGATGTCGCCGCAGGATACGGATGGCGATGCGGTCAATGGTTTTCCGACAGGAACGGTGGGTGTGGGGCCGAACGCCGCCTATAACGCGGTCAATGTGGGCACGAACCGCGTCGGCCGTAACGAGAATGGCGGCGGCGTCTCGATCAATTACACCCATGATTTCAACTGGGGGCAGTTCGTCTCGACCACCGCCTTCGACGCCTTCCGTCGCAGCGATTATGATAATTACGATGGCGAATCAATCAACGTCGGTGATTATCACTGGAATGACACGTCCCTCGCCCAGTCCCATGACATGCATCTCAGGATGGATCTGGCAAAGCGCTTCCACCTGACGGTGGGCGTCTATGAATCCTGGGACAAGATCAACGGGGCCTATACGAGTTACCGCTCTTTTCTGCTCGGCGTGCCCAATGGCAATCTGACGGATCGTTTCGTGCAGCAGAATGTCTCGACGGGGCTCTATATCAACACGGTCACCAATGTATTGCGGAACCTCGATTTCATCGCCTCGGGCCGTTTTTCCTGGGATGATCGTGGCTTCAATGGCGGCACGATTGACGATGCTGGCGCGCTGACGAGCAAGGGCGCTTATCTCTCGCGCCTCGACACCACCCATTCCTATGCCCGCCTGACAGGGCGCGTGGGGCTGCGTTACACCATCATGCCCGGCACACAGGTCTATGCCACCATCTCCAACGGCTACAAGGCAGGCGCCTATTTTGCGGCCCCTGTCTCTGCCCCTCAGGCGCTTGATTATGTGCGTCCTGAAAACATGATCGCTTACGAAGTCGGCGCCAAGACAAGCCTGCTGCACAACCATGTGCAGATCGAAGGCGCGCTGTTCGACTACGAATATCACAACCGCCAGACGCTGTTCGTGGCTGAAATGCCCATGAACATCACCTCGCTCAGCCTTGGGCCTATCCCCCGTGCCCGTACCCGCGGCGGCGAATTGTCGAGCACATTGCATGATCTGATCCCCAATCTCGATCTGCGCGGCTCCTTTGCCTATCTCGATGCGCAGGCCACCAATGCGGTCAATGATATCGGCGGTCTGCCGCTGCTTTCCTCGGTCACCGCTCATTCGGTGCTGCCTTTTGCCCCGCGCTTTTCATGGAATGCGGTGGCACGTTATGGCATCGACCTGCCGCGCGCCTATCGTATGACGCTCCAGACCAGCTACACCTGGAAGGACAATATGCTGGTGGCCCTGGGTGACCCCAATGGCGTGACCGACAAGATCAGCTCGTTCGGAATGCGAATGGAAGTCGGGCCCAAAACCGGCAAATGGACCGCTGCCGTGTATGTCGACAACATGCTCAACAAGCACGGCAACACCTACTCCTTCACAGGCTCGGATAATTCCCGCGTGCAGTTCCTTCAGACGCCACGCTGGATCGGCTGCGATCTGCGCTATAATTTCTGATCCGACACAAGCATGACGGGAGACGACACGCCGATGCGCCTCGACAGCTTCCTGACACTCTGGGGCGATACGCGTCCCTGGGTTGAGGCCATCGCCGATGCCCATCGTCGGGGTTATGACGGGATCGAGGCGCGTATCCCGGAGCCGGAAAACCTCGCTGCCTGCCGCACGGCCCTGCGCGACACGGATTGCCCCTATATCGCCATTGCCCTGACCGGCGGCGGGGTCATCCCCCGCCAGAGCGCGACGCTGGACGACCATCTGGCCGATCTGGATGAGGCCCTCGGGCGGGCCGCGCTCCTCTCCCCACGCTTCGTGAATGTGCTGGGCGGCAATGATCGCTGGAATGCTGCGCTTCAGGCCGAATTCATCGGTCGTGCGATGGGGCTGGGACAGAAGCACGGGCTGACGCTCAGCTTCGAGACCCATCGCGCCCGGCTCTGCGCCACGCCCTGGATGACGCTCGATGTTCTCGCGCAGATACCTGAGGCGCTTTTTACCACCGATATCAGCCATTGGGTCGTAGGCTGCGAAAGACTGCTCGATGACCCCTGCGATGATTTCAGTGAATTCATCGCGCGTGTGCATCACGTTCAGGCACGCGTAGGCTATGATCAGGGCCCGCAGGTCTCGCATCCGGCGGCACCTGAAAATCGCGCCGCACTCGATTTTCACCGCGATTTCTGGCGCCGAATCTGGGTGTCACAGCGCGCGCGGGGTTACGATGTCACAACGCTGACACCGGAATGTGGCCCCGATGGCTACACCCATACCTTGCCCTTCACCGATCTGCCCCTTGCCGACCGCCATGCCATGAATGACTGGCTCAGGCAGGATCAGGTCAGATCCTTTGCGGGGTGCTTCCCCGCTTCAGCAGGAGAGTCCTGACATGACAGAAGAGACGTTCACGTCCATTCCGGTAATCGACATTGCCGGGCTGTATTCGGCAGACAAGGCCGATCGTCAGAAAGTGGCGGCGGCGCTGCACGAAGCGGCCAGCAGGATCGGGTTTTTCTATATTGCCGGCCATCGCGTCGCGCCCGAACTCATCATCGATCTGCGCCAGGCCGCGAAGGATTTCTTCTCCCAGCCTCTGGAGGAGAAAATGAAGCGCTATATTGGCAGTTCCGCCTCTCATAAGGGCTTCGTTCCGGAAGGGGAGGAAATCTATAACAAATCCCGACCCGACCATAAGGAAGCCTTCGATATCGGCTATGAGGTTCCTGCCGATCATCCTCTGGTCCAGGCCGGAACGCCGCTGCTCGGCCCCAATGACTGGCCCGACATCCCGCTGTTCCGCGAGCGGGCAAGCGCCTATTACAAGGCCGTTTTCGAGCTGGGGCGCGTGTTGTTTCGTGGTTTCGCCCTCGCGCTGGGGCTCGATGAACATAGTTTCGACGATGTGGCGCAGTTCCCTCCCTCGAAGCTGCGCATGATCCATTATCCCTTCGATGGTGAGGCTCATGACGCACCGGGCATTGGCGCGCATACCGATTATGAGTGCTTTACCATCCTGCTGGCCGACCAGCCGGGTCTGGAAGTGTTGAACGGCAAGGGTGAGTGGATCGATGCGCCGCCCATTCCGGGGAGTTTTGTGGTCAATATCGGCGATATGCTCGAAATGATGACGGCGGGGGCTTTTGTCGCCACTGCGCATAGGGTCCGGAGCGTGAAGGAGGAACGCTATTCCTTCCCGCTTTTCTATGCCTGCGATTATCATCACGAAATCCGCCCCCTCCCCGCTTTCGAGAAGGGCGACACCGCCTATGAGGCCGTGAAGATCGGCGATCACATGTGGGCGCAGGCCATGCAGACCTATTCCTACCTCATCGCCAAACGCGAGCGGGGTGAAATTGCCTTGCCTGAGGGAACACGACGCACCAATACATTCGGGCATTTCAGCAAGACGGGAGTGACCGCATGACCGCCCGGACCGAGAAGGAACTGCGCGAGGAACTGGCCGCCGCCTATCGGCTCTACGCGCATTTTGGCCTGACCGACATGGTCTACACCCATCTCTCCGTGCGTCTGCCCGGAGAGGGGCATCGCTTTCTGGTCAATCCCTACGGGCTGCTTTTCGAGGAGATCACGGCAAGCTCGCTCGTGGTGGTGGATTCCGAAGGGCACCCCCAGCAGGAGACAAGCTGGCCGGTCAATCCGGCAGGCTTCGTGATCCATTCCGCCGTGCACCGGGCCCATCCCGAAGCAGACTGCGTGATGCATAGCCACACGCTCGCGGGCATGGCCATTGCCGCGCAGGAAGAGGGTATCCTGCCCCTGAACCAGATCAATATGGAGTTCTACGGGCGCATCGGCTTTCACCCCTATGAGGGCATTGCGGCAGACGACAATCTGAGCGAGCGCGAGCGTCTGGTGCGCGATCTGGGCAACCATATGGGGCTGATTCTGCAAAATCACGGCCTGCTGACCATTGGCAGCACCGTGGCTCAGGCCTTTTACCGCATGTATTATCTTGAACAGGCCTGCCGCGTGCAGCTGGCCGCGCAATCGACCGGGGCCAGGCTGCATTGCCCGAGCGAGGCCGAGGTGCTGCGCGCGCGCCAGCAATTCGAGACAGACCCCGATCAGGGCCAGATGATCTGGAAAGCCCTGCGCCGCAAGCTGGATCGTGAGCAGCCGGATTACAAGGACTGAGCCAGAGAACGCGCCCTTGGCAGGGCGTGAGGCAACCGCTCGGAAGCTGGTCGCGCTTACAAGACGCCCATCCGGAAGCCTATTCCATGGGGCGCTTCCCATGGCTCTTATCCGGGCCGGGCGCCCGGAGCCTGAGTGAGGGCGGCCCTGAACGTAAAAAACCCTCCGGGCCGCGAAGCCCGGAGGGTTTTTCATATCAGACGAGCGAGAGGATCAGAGAACGACCTTCACGCCGAACTGGAAGGAGCGAAGAACGACACCGTTCTGGGTCCAGGACGAGTTGTAGAGGTAACCGCCATAGGTTCCGAAATCGTAAGGCGATTTGAAGCCAAGCAGGTTGTAGACGTTGGCATAGGCGCTCCAACGGCGGTTGAACTGATAGTTCACCGTCAGGTCGACATCCCAGAAGCCCTTGACCTTGCACTGGCCCAGCGGAACGAAGCTGCTCGACTGAAGCGCGTCCGCGCAATTGCCTGCCGTGCCAGATCCGGTCTGGTCTTCAGCCGTCGTGCGATAGCCGCTGGTGTAATAGACCGTCGGCGTGACAGCCAGCTTGCGCCATGACAGCGTATTGGACCAGTTGGCGCGCCAGCGGGGCGTTCCCGAGGCAGAAACCGCACCATACGGCCCAAGCGTTCCGGCATAGCGATAGACCGAGCCATCCGGATTGGTCAGGTTCATGCGACGAACGAAGGTCGCTGTGCCCTTGCTGTACCAGTGGACTTCATGAAACACGCCGGGAAGCTGCGTGTTGGCTTCGAAGGACAGGTCGAAACCGTCAGTCACGAGCTTGTTCGTGTTGACGTAGCCCAGATTGATGATGCCGGGGCGCAGCTGACCGCTGGGGTTCTGCGGATCGGCGATATCCGGGGTAACCGTTACACCGGTCGGCAGGGCTTCGCCTGCGAGATAGGCATTGGCCACGTTGGTGGTGCCAACCGGGTTAGGCGCAATGTAGTGATTCTTGCGGATATAATAGTAATCCGCCATCAGGGTCAGCCAGCGGGTCGGGCGGAAGATCGGCCCACCCGAGAAGTTGGTTGACGTCTCAGGGCGCAGGTTCGGGTTACCGGCCGTGTTGGAGCCGATATAGTAGTTCTGCGCGTAGTTGTTGGGCGTACCGTTGGCGTTCAGATGCTGGCTGATGAAGTTGGCATTGTTGGGCGTGTAGGTGGTGTAGCCCACATTCGACCCGCCTGTTTCAGCAAAGCTGGGAACGCGGAAGCCCTTCTGGAACGTACCACGGAGGGTCAGCTTTTCGGTCGGCTTGAACTGCACACCGAATTTCGGCGAGAAATGGCTGAAACCTTCGGAATAATGATCGTAACGGCCTGAGGCATCGGCACTCAGCATCTTCACGATCGGCGCCTCAGCCTGGAAAAAACCTGACTCGACCCAACGGCTGCCCTGAGCATTCACAGGATTGATATAGCTGGTGTACTGGTTGGCCGGATTGGCCGTATCGAGCGGGTTGGCGTTCGGATCGTTCAGGGCTTCGTAACGGATGTTGCCACCGATGGCGAGCTTGGCCATACCACCCGGCAGGTGGAACAGGCCCTTGCTGAGCGTGGCTTCGCCCGAATATTCCTGCGTACGCGCATTGATGACATTGCGCGGCGCGATGGAGTTCAGCACCGACTGCGAGTTCTGCGACGGATCCACGAAATTGTAGCTGCCGCTGGTGATGGCGTTCTGGATGCCGGAGATCGTCGGCACGCCCGTGATCGTCTGGTTCAGCAGCGTGTTCATGCCAACGAAGTTGACGTCGTAATTCCAGTCCGAACCCCAGCGAGACGGATGCCAGCCATTGTAGCGCACCGAGCCACGGAAGTTCTGGCTCGTGTCCATGGTGGTCGGAATCAGATCGCCGAAACGGTAATTGACCTGAGCCTGCTCACCCTGTGCGGCGTAAGGGTTGTTCGGGTTGAGCGAGCCATCAGCCAGATAGACAGGCAGATAGGTGTTCTGCGCTGTCGCCAGCTTTGCCTGGCTGTAAGACGTGCCACCATAGGTTGAATAGGGCGTACCCGTGATGATGGAACGCGCCTGCGACCAGGTGAACATGGCTGTCAGCTGTGAACGCTCGGTGACATTGGCCGTGAAATGAGCCGTGGCACTGATGCGACGCAGATCAGGCGCAACCTGGGCGTATTTCTGTGTATTCCACGAGCAGGCCTGGCTTATGCCGGTGCTTCCTCCGACGCTTCCGGTCACGAGCCCGTCCAGATTACGGCACCCTGCCTGCTGATTGAGAAGCGACCAGGGCGCAGTGTTGGTACCACTTCCTGTCACAGGACGGACAAGTGCCACGGTTGACGGTGCAAAATTGGTGATCGAGCCACCCGAGACGATGTTATCGTTACCGTTGCTGCCACCGATCCCGGTCAGGTCACCATTGTTATATGGTGCATTGAGCTGACGGTAATAAAGCGGATCGTCCTGCTGATATTCCGAGTTGATGTAGAAGTTATAGCCGTCCTTATGCAGGTCGCCATGACCCCAGGTGGCGTAGAGGCGCTGATGCCCCGCGTCGCCGCGCTGTGTCAGGCCACCTTCGGCGTTACCTTCGAAACCCTTGATTTCCTTGCGAGTGATCATGTTGACCACACCGGCAACGGCGTCGGCACCATAGGTTGCCGAACCGCCATCCTGCAGCACGTCCACGCCCTGCATGATGGATTGCGGCATCCAGTTGGTGTCGACAAAGTTGCGCTCGCCGTCATCGGCCAGCGGATAGTACGACAGGCGCTGCCCATCCATGAGGACCAGGGTCGAATCCGTGCTGAGACCGCGGAGCGACGGAGCCGAGGCACCGGCGGCAAAGCCACCACCCGCCGACCAGGCATTGGTCAGATTACCTGCACCGTTGGAAGACAGAAGCTGCAGCGCATCGGTCACGGTCTTGATGCCGCGCTGCTGCATGTCCTTCATGGTGATGTGCGTGATCGGTGACGCACTGGTCGTGTTCGGATCGCGGAACAGCGAGCCCGTCACCATGATGGTTTCGGGGCGCGATGTCGCAGGAGCGTCCCCAACCGGTGCGGAAACAGCCCTGGCGCGCGTCGCGCGGCTCTGGGCATTGACCTTCACCTTGCTCTTGGCAGGAGCCTTGGCGGCATTGACAGGGATTGTCGATGTTTCAGGGGCCGAAACACTCTGTGCCCGTGCGTCACTGACGAAATGCAACAGAGCGACACAGGCTGTGGCACTCATGAGACCGGCGGCAAACGGTCGCTTGCGTCGGGTTGACGGGGCGACGATCGGGTCATGGCGACCCGATTCGTTCGTCTCTCTTGGGAGCAGCGTCATGGAACGTTCCGTCAAAATTGGTTAATTCGCGATATTACGCATCGCAACGTTCCCAAGCCGTAACGGAAGATTGTTAGCGCCCGCAAGGCGCGTTACATTCATATTACATGGTTCGAGCAATGCTGTGCAACAAAGTCACACTGCCAGAGGCACTGTTACCAATCGGAAATCATTTTTTGTCAGTTACTTACAACGAACGGGCGCGAATGAATTTCCCGCGTAATGGTCGGTGTTTCGAAAAAAATCGAAATCCTTATGGAACCGATTGTCGTTGACTATTGACAGGGGCACGCATCACTCCCCTCCGCGTCAATCTGTATGGTTGGGGATTGCATCGAACATAAAAAAAGCGGGGCTCTGGGCCCCGCCTTTTTCTCCTTCGTCTCAAGAAGGAAACCGGTCACTCAGTGGGAGAACCCCTTGGCTGAAGCACGGGTGGAGTGGAGATGGGCTTCCACTTCCGGGTCCAGCTTCAGGAAGTAGGTCAGAATCGCACTGATGAAGTAGATGATGGAGTAAACAACCATCACACCGAACACCCCGAAGGCAGGCTCGAAGATGTAGACGATGGCCGGGCCGATCCAGACACTGGCACCTGCACCGAGGTTCAGCAGCGACATGGCGGCTGCCTTGTTCTCGGGGGCGAGGTAAGGCATCAGGGCCGACAGCGGCACATAGCCAGCCAGGGTCATGCCATAGAAGGCACCGGCGATCATGACGATGAAGAGATGGTCAGGGCCCAGCAGCGTCGGTGCGAAATACAGTGCCATGGTGCTCAGCGTCGAGCCGATACCACCCATGATCAGCACCGTGTAGCGCCAGCTCAGCTTGTCACTGATGATACCCAGGAACAGGTTGAAGAAGATGTTGCTGATGAAGATGGCCTGAAGAACAGCCAGCCACTGCCCCATGGTGAAGCCGAGCGTATGGGTGAAGTAGAGCGGCATGAACACCAGGAAGCCGAACTCGGCAGAGGTGTTGATGGCGCGCACAATGCAGCCAATACCCACTTTCGGACGCTGCCAGCCGATGGCCAGCGACATGAACAGGGTCTTGATGGCTCCCTTGTTGCCGGTTTCGACGCGAGGCACGCGGTTCATGCCGAGCAGGGCCAGCGCACCACCGAAGACGACGAAGCTCAGGGCGACCCAGAGGGTTGCATAACCACCGATGATGGGCAGCAGGACACCGGCAATCGTCGTACCCAGCGTGGGCAGACCTGCCGTGAAGCAGAACCAGAACCAGCCGACGGCGGAGCCCAGTTTCTGCACGGGCGCCGTGTTCACAACCCAGACGAGAAAGCCGAAGGCGAAGAGCGGATAGCCAAAGCCACGCAGACCGTAGAACAGCGTGATCAATGTCCAGGACTTGGACGGCAGGGCGAAACCCAGGAACCCGATCTGGAACAGGATCCAGATGGCCAGACCGACAAGCATGACCTTGCGGCTGCCCCACATGTCGGAAAGGGCACCCGAGGCCCAGGCCGATACAGCTGCCGTCAGGCCATAGATGGTGAACAGGCCGGCGACGTCATGCTCCTGAAAGCCGAGCGAGACGAGATAGGGAGAGAGGTAACCACTCTCTACGCCGTCACCGATCATGAAGAGCAGAGTGCCGATAAAGCCCCAGATCATGATCGGCGGAATGCCGGCCCATGAGATGAACCGTCCGAAAGCCGTCCGTGGCTCAATGTCTGGCAAAGTGTCGGTTGCGGACCGTGCCCCGCCGACGAATGTCCCGCCTGCCATTGTGTTTCTCCTGAGTCTCAAAAAAGGCATCTTGCTGCCCCGCAGCGTGCCTGGCCCGTCCTCCTTTGCGCGGGTTACCCCCCTCCGGCAAATCACAAAAAAGAGTTATAGTTACCAGACGGTCTGTTCGTATGAGACATTCAGGGTGTCAGATTTGGTATGATAAACGTTTTTTAATGAGATCATACAAGAACCTTTATAGAACATAATCTGTATCCCACGTGCAAAATGACAGAAATTTGAATTGTTTATGCAGGAAACTCTGTATTCAACAGATATAAGCCTCATGCTTATACATAGACTACGCTCTAGTTATCTATCACGCCATCGTGCATTGATTGCTTTAAAATCTTACTATCATAGATTTTTATTCTATGGTTACAATCATTCTATAGTATTCGCTCAATGCAACAAACTGGGTATTATTCATGCTTCGTAAAACAAGCTTCATGAACAGAGTTTAATACATATCATTTCATCATCCGAATCTAACATTGCGGCCAATGGCCGGATCAGACCGAGGGCTTCTCATGACAACCCGCAAGCAACGCGCCAACGCCATCCGTATCCTGGCCATAGATGCCATCTTCAAGGCCCAGTCCGGCCATCCCGGCACGCCAATGGGCATGGCTGATATCTCTGAAGTGCTGTGGCGTGACGTGATGCGCTACAACCCGGCCAATCCGGGCTGGTGCAACCGTGACCGCTTTGTCTATTCCAACGGCCACGGCTCGATGCTGCTCTATGCCCTGCTGCATCTGAGCGGGTTCGACCTGACAATCGAGGACATCAGGCAGTTCCGCCAACTCCATTCCAGAACGCCCGGACACCCCGAATTCGGCTATGCACCCGGAATCGAAACCACCACCGGCCCGCTGGGCCAGGGTATCGCCAACGCTGTCGGGATGGCGCTGGCAGAAAAGACTCTGGCCGCCCAGTTCAATCGCCCCGGTCTGCCTATCGTCGATCACCACACCTATGCCTATGTGGGTGAAGGTTGCCTGATGGAAGGCATCTCGCATGAAGCCTGCGCTCTGGCGGGCACGCTCGGGCTCGGCAAGCTGATCACCCTCTATGATCGCAATATGGTCACCAATGATGGGCCGATCGACGGGGTTTATACCGATGATACGCGCAAGCGTTTCGAGGCCTATGACTGGCAGGTGATCGGCGAGATTGACGGGCATGACCCCGATGCTGTGCTTAGCGCACTCAACGCAGCACGCGCCGAAACCACGCGCCCTAGCCTGATCATCTGCCGTACCACCATCGGTCAGGGTTGTTCCGAAGGCTATGCCGGTACCAACAAGGTGCATGGCGGTGTTCTCCCCGCCGATGAAATCGCCAGAATTCGTGAGCGTCTGGATTGGGCCAGTCCGGCTTTCGAAATTCCCGACGCCATCTATCGCGACTGGGATCATCGCCCTGCCGGTGAGGTAGCCGAGGCAGCCTGGAACGATCTGTTCTCCCGCTATCGCGATGCCTATCCGGATCTGGCTGCCGAATTCACCCGCCGTCAGACCGGCGCCTTCCCCGCAGACTGGACAACCCTGTCGCATGATTTCGTCGCCACCCTGCAGGCAGCCCCCAGGGATATTCCCTCGCGCAAGGCATCGCAGAACGCCATTGAGGCCTTTGCCCCCCATCTGCCCGAAATGTTCGGCGGCTGCGCCGATATAACTCCAAGTTGCCTCACACGCTGGTCAGGGTCTTCCTCCGTCTGCTTCGACGCAGCCGGCAATTACGTCGATTACGGGGTGCGCGAATTCGGCATGGTCGCCATGGCCAATGGCATTGCCCTGCATGGCGGCCTCATTCCTTACACCGCGACCTTCCTGATGTTCATGGAATATGCGCGCAATGCCGTGCGCATGGCAGCACTCATGAAACAGCGTCAGATTCTGGTCTATACGCATGATTCCATCGGTCTGGGCGAGGACGGGCCCACCCACCAGCCTGTCGAACAGCTCGCGAGCCTGCGCCAGACGCCCAACATGGTAACCTGGCGCCCCTGCGATCAGGTCGAAACGGCCATCGCCTGGGTCAGCGCGCTTGAACGTCGTGACGGCCCCACCGCCTTTTCGCTCTCGCGCCTGCCGCTCAAACAACACAGCCGCAGCGAGGAACAACTGCGCAATGCCTGGCGCGGTGGCTACATCCTTTCCGACTGCGCGGGCATCCCTGACCTCATCCTGATTGCTACAGGCTCGGAGGTCACACTGGCCATGGACTCCGCCGCCATTCTGCGCAACCGGAATCTCGCGGTCCGCGTGGTCTCCCTGCCGTCACCCGAAACCTTCGATGGCCAGGACGCAGACTATCGCGAAAGCGTCCTGCCCGATGGCGTGCGCACCCGTCTGGCCATCGAGGCCGCAAGCACGATGTACTGGTCGCGTTATGTGGGGCTCGATGGTGATGTCGTGGGCATGACGGGCTTTGGTGAATCCGGCCCGGCACAGGATCTGTTCCGCCATTTCGGCTTCACGACAGCCAATGTCGTCACGCGCGCCGAAGCGCTTCTCGCCCGTCACGCCAGACGCCGTAGCGCCTGACAACACGCCCTTTCCCGGCATTTCTGCGGGCGGCACCCACCCATGCCGCCCCCACCCATACTGGATGAATTCATGGACCTTTTCGATCTCTCCGGCGATGTCGCTTTTGTCACCGGGGCCGGAAGCGGCATCGGGCAACAGATCGCCATCGGCCTTGCCGAAGCCGGTGCTTCGGTTGCCTGTTTCGACCTCCCCGGCTCACGTCAGGGCCTCGACGAGACCGCCGACCGTATCCGCGGTCTCAAACGTGCCGCGCTGGTCTGCACGGGTGATGCAACCGACGAAACCAGCCTGGCCGATGCCATTGCGGCCACACAGGCCGAACTCGGCCTGCTTTCGGTTGCCGTCAATGCCGCAGGCATCGCCAATGCCGCCCCGGCCGAGGAGATGGGACGCGACCAGTGGCAGCGCGTGCTCGATATCAATACGACAGGCGTTTTCCTCTCCTCTCAGGCCGAGGGTCGCGCCATGCTGGCCAATGGTCGTGGATCGATTGTCAACATCGCCTCCATGTCCGGCGTGATCGTCAATCGCGGTCTGATGCAGGCGCATTACAATGCGTCCAAAGCCGCCGTCATTCATCTGAGCAAGAGCCTTGCAATGGAATGGGCAACGCGCGGTGTGCGTGTGAACACCATCAGCCCCGGCTATACCGCTACCCCCATGAACACACGCCCCGAATGGGCCGAGCGTGTGAAGGTGTTCGAGAACGATACCCCCATGAACCGCATTGCCGCACCGCGCGAAATGGTGGGGCCCGCCATTTTCCTCTCCTCCCGCGCTGCGTCCTTCTGCACCGGGGTCGACCTGCTTGTGGATGGCGGTTTCTGCTGCTGGTAAGGGTGCGCAGGGCTCCGCCCAGAGACCTTCAGAGGGGCGGAAACCTGCGGAACCTGTTTTGCGTCATCCTGTCTTTCGCCCGTTCCGTCGTTCATCTGTAGATGGGGAAATCCCTGTTGCCGGCACGGCTGTTCAGGGCGCTGCCCTGAAACCCGCAAAGGGGCGTTAGCCCCTTTGATCCCGGATTGTTGTGCCGTTCAGTTTTTACTCATGGGGCGGGACGTGAAGCCGGACATATCGGCCTTGTAAGCTGAACCCGTCCGACGCGCCCTTTACGCCTTGTCCTGCATCGTTGCGTCTCTTGTCGCAAATGATCTGCTCGCTCGACTTCGAAAACAGACTTGTTCTCGGCCTTCAGGAGGCGAGACGCTCTATGGGAAGTTCGAGCGTGTGCTTGATTTCCGACAGAGCCACCATTGAGTTGACCTCCTGTATCCCCGGGATCAGGGCCAGTCTTTTCAGAAAGAACTGCTCGTAGGATTCGATATCCCGCGTCACGATGCGCAGGATGAAATCGACCGAGCCAAGCAGAACATAGCAATCCTGCACCTCAGGGAATTCGCGTATGGCCTCCTCGAACGCAGCCAGATTGGCGCGGGCATGGGCTGTGAGCTTCACCAGAGCATAAACCTGCGCGTTCAGCCCGATCTTGCGCCGATCCACCAGATAGACCTGTTTTTGCAGGATTCCGGATTCCTTGAGGCGCTGTATGCGACGCCAGCACGGCGCCTGCGAGAGCCCGACAGATTCGGCCAGCTCAGCCGTCGGGCGTGATGCATCTTGCTGGAGCAACTGCAACAGATGGCGGTCAATCGCATCCAGATCTTCAAGCATCTTCATACCCCACAACTCGACTCAAGGCGCATATTTTATGCGCTTAGGCCATATTCATGAAGCTGAAAACGCAATTTTTATCAGAAGATTGCATGATACCGTTCCGGCAAAGGGATGCTGGCTCAACTGGCCGACATCCCGCAAAAATGCCCTTTATGGAGCCAGACCATGTCAGCCAGCTTCGCCAAGACAAGCACACTCGACGCCCGCAGTGGTGCCGATATCCTGCTCGAAATCCTCGCGAGCGAGGGGGTCGAGTATATCTTCGGCAACCCCGGCACGACGGAACTCCCTCTTATGGACAGCCTGCTGCGCCGGCCCGATATCAGCTACATCCTCGCCCTGCAGGAGGCGAGCGCTGTGGCAATGGCCGATGGCTATGCCCAGGCAGCGGGCCGACCGGGTTTTCTCAACCTGCATACAGCAGGCGGGCTGGGTCATGGCATGGGTAATCTGCTCAACGCCCATGTCTCGCAAACACCCCTTGTCGTTACGGCAGGGCAGCAGGATCTGCGCCACGCCGTTACCGATCCGCTTCTGTTTGGTGATCTTCTGAAAATTGCCGAGCCTGCGGTGAAATGGGGCAAGGAAGTTGCCTCTGCCGAGCAACTCCCCACGCTGGTTCGGCGCGCCTTTCACGACGCCGATGCCGCACCTTCCGGCCCGGTCTTTCTGTCCTTGCCCATGGACGTGATGGAGGAGATGAGCACCGTCAGTGCCGGGGCCCCTTCACGCATCGACCGCAATGCCATCGCCGGCGCCCTGCCAGAATTGGCAAATGCCCTTGCCGCCATCGCGCCCGGGCGCCTTGCCCTGATTGCAGGCGACGAAATCCATGCCAGCCGCGCCGCTGCCGAAACGGCAACTTTGGCCGAGACACTGGGTGCGCCCGTCTATGGCTCTTCCTGGCCCTCGCGCGTTCCCTTCCCGACCGCCCATCCGCTATGGCGTGGCAACCTGCCCACCACGGCGCGCGGTATTGCGGAAGTGCTCTCCCAGTATGACGCCATTTTCGCCATTGGCGGCAAATCGCTCATTACCATTCTCTATACCGAAGGCTCGGCTATTCCTGAGGGGTGTACCGTCTACCAGCTTTCTGCCGATGTGAACGATCTGGGACGCACCTATCCCACGGCGCTCTCAACCTGTGGCCATCTGAAGGCATCGCTGAACGCGCTACAGTCATTGGTGGAAAAGGCCTCGCTTGCCCATGCCCCCGCCTATGACGCCCTGCGCAGCAAAGCGGCCACGCAACGCGCCTCGGAGCGCGCCATCCTTCATGGCCGCGCTGATGCGGCCATGAATGAGGCGGTCATCCCACCCATTCTGGCTGCGCGTGAGGCCGTACGGGCCATCGGCCCCGACACACCGATCGTGGATGAGGCCATTGCAACATCGGGTTTTGTCCGCAGCTTTCTCGAAAGCAGCGATCCGTCCCAGTACTCCTTTCTGCGCGGCGGGGCTTTGGGGTGGGGTATGCCCGCTGCCATCGGCTGCTCACTCGGCCTGAAGCGCGAGCCTGTCGTGTGCCTCGTCGGTGATGGCGCGGCGCTTTATTCGCCTCAGGCGCTCTGGACGGCTGCTCACGAAAACCTCCCCATCACCTTCGTTGTCATGAATAACTGCGAATACAACGTGCTGAAAAACTTCATGCGTGGTCAGCAGAACTACACGGCTGCACAGACCGGGCGCTTCATCGCGATGGATATCGTCAACCCCACCATTGATTATCAGGCACTCGCCACCTCCATGGGCCTGCCTGCCCAGCGCCTGACACGCGCTGGCGATATCGCCCCTGCCATTCAGGCCGGGATTGCGAGCGGCAAGGCCAATCTGATCGAAATCATGATCAGCCGCTGAATGTTGCGGCGAGGGTTCTGCCCTCGCCCCCACACGGGGCCTCGCTGCGTTAGACCCGCTTTTACAACGCCAGATGGAAGAACTGGTTATGCGCGGTGGCCTTATACGGGCCGAAGGGCGGACCACTCTCGAACCCGTAGCGGCGATAGAGCCTTATCGCAGCCTCGAACGATGGTGACGTCCCGGTTTCGAGGCTCAATCGCATCAGACCATGCGCTCTGGCAGCCTCGATAAGCGTGCCCAGTATGGCCGCTCCGGCGCCACGCCCGAGAAAATCGGGGTGGGTCCGCATGGATTTGACCTCTCCCACACCCTCACCGAACTGCTTCAGCGCCCCAATGGCGGCGACACGACCCTCGATACGCGCAGTCCATACCGTTACCTCGGGCGTGGTCAGTCCGGAGAGATCGAGGGCAAAACGGAACGCCTCTGGCGTACTTTCCGCCATGCCCGACAAATGCAAGGCCAGCAGCGCCCGGCTTTCCGCGCTGGAGAGATCGTCGATCCCTATCTCCATGGGCCAATATCCCTTTCCTGTTGCCTGAGCCGCTTCAGAGCAGGAGAATGATCGCAAAGTCGTACCTGGCCCATACGCTCTCCTGCGTTTGCCTGATGATGGGCACACCTTCCCAAGGATCGTTGCCCTTGTCAGCCGTTTTTCCGCACAGCGTTCTCGACCGGGCCGAAGCGTATCTGGCCTCGCAGCCAATTCAGGGTGGAGGCACCTTGCTCGATGCGTCCGGCGCCGTCCTCTATAGCGACGTCATGACGCTTGTACCGGGTCCGGTCTATTTCCTTGGGCTTAATCCCGGGGGGAGCCCTGACAACAACCGTAACGGGACCATACGACACTCACTAACTGCCAGCCGAGCAGGGATAAATGCGTTTCTGGACCAGTCATGGGGTGATCCGCCAAGAAACTCGCCCTCGGGAGAGGCGCCATTACAGTGCCGTATACGCAAACTGTTTGCGATGATGGGGCTGGAGACGCGCCAAGTTGCGGCGAGCAATCTGGTATTCACCCGCTCACGCAATCTGCGTTTGCATATGAATTTTGAGAACGCCATCGCGCAATGCCGCCCTGTTCATGAATTCTTTATCGACGCAATCCAGCCGGAATTAATTCTCACGCACGGCAACCGCGATACATTCAGACAGGGAATAGGCGCGCATTTTACCGAAAATCACGAGGCGCATCATGCTGGCTGGAAAATTCACTTAGGCACATGCGCGATTGCTGGCCGGAACATCCCCGTCATGAACATGCCTCACCTTTCATTCTGGGCCATCAACGCGGAAACACCCAAAGCCGAGCGACGACGTGCCATTCTTCGCACCCTTTTCAAGGAATACGGTTTTTCACCGCAATAACCAGCCATCAATGACGCGCTCCACAATCAGAGCCATTCGTCAGATCACGGCACTTCAAACTTGGTCAAAAGCCAGCCATAGCCCGCCAACAGCTCCTCGTGATGCCGGCGTGTCAGCGCGGCCAGACAGGCGACATGCTTGAGGGGGCCCGCTGTTCCACCGTCATAGAGCCCATATTCGGCATGACAGAATTGGTCCCGGTAGACCAGCCACGCGCGCTCAGCCTGCCTCAGCGCGTCACGATCATTTAATCGCGGCTGATCACTACGCTGAAAAAGGGTAATAATTCGTTGATAATCCCTGTTGAGCGCAGCGTCCTCCCGTCGTCGGACCTTTTCAAAACAGTCATAGGTTCCAGCCTGTCCCATTTGCCCATCCTGGCTGCTACAGGCCGCCATGAGCGGCTTGTCCTCGTTCATCCTCTGGGCATGGGCGCAAGGCGAAATGCCGCAAAGCACAGCGATGGCGAACTGGAGCACGATCTTCTTCATCGTTCATGCTTTCTTGAGAAAACATTGAACTGAAACGCCTGAATCGTGCCGTTCGGCGTTTCATGTAAGTGATCGAGCGTTCGGAGCAGGGTAAAATCATTCCCCAACAGGGCACACAGCGATGCGCTGTCATGACGCATGACAGGCAGGCCGGAACAGCGAAGGGGCCCATCTGGGGAAAAACCGCCTATGACTGCAATGCCACCGGGCACGAGAGCTGATCGCAAGGCGGCAACGTAGCGTGCCTGATCGGCGGCTTCTGTCAGGAAATGCAGCGCCGCGCGGTCGTGCCAGACCGTGTAGTGCCTGTCCGGCGACCATGCCGTGACATCGGCGACAATCACATGATGTCGCGTGCCGAAAGCCGCGAGGCGTCTGGCAACACCAGACAGGGCGACAGCAGAAAGATCGAGGCTCGTGACCTCGGCAAATCCGGCTTCAAGAAGCCTGTCCGGCAAGACTGAGGCCCCGCCCCCGATATCGATTACCGGCCCCTTCCCGGGGGCCGCTTGCATAATCAGGTCAAGCGACAGGGTTGGACAGGGCTCATACCAGCTACAGCCTGTCGAGGGTTTGTCCGTATAGACCCTGTCCCAGTGTTCCTGACGACACTCCATGTTCTCTTGCCCTTCATACTGCCCCCGGTTCTCTATCCTGCCGAGCGGCTCGATAAAATACCGGCCTCAAGCCCGGATGGGCATATACAGACTGAACAAAAACCATCCCATCCAACGCGATGACGACCCCAGCTCGTGCCAGATCAACCGCCAAGGAATGCGTGATGCGTTCTGAACAACCTTGCCTGCGTGCGGGCCTTTGCAGGTCTCTCCCGTACGTGTCGGTGCGAGGTAGTACAGTCCACTACCTGCCTGGGCTGAATTATCAACCAGTCACGCATCAACCCGAGATCAACACTATATGTCGAATTGAATTCTGTTCGATGAATTCTTGATGACTTCCCCGTTTTGAGTAGTCGCTCCTTCTGCAATGCTCTTTGATGCGCCGCGTCATTCCCTGCCTTTTCAGGATCTGTCGATGCGCTTTCGCCACCTGCTTCATTCATTTCCCACAATCAGCCACACGATGCTTGTCTCAGGGCTTGTCTCGGCGCTTACCACCGTAGGGTTTGCCTCTGCCCCGGCATCATGGGCCCAAGATCTTGCCCCGTTGAAAACGCACGCCGTGGACGACGCCGTGCATGTCAATCAGATCCAGGTGATCGGCACCCATAATTCATATCGGCGCGACATCTCGCCGGTGACACTGCAATGGCTGACCAGCCTCTCCCCGCAGGCCGCGATTGCGCTCGATTATCATCACGACACCCTGACAGCACAGCTCGATCACGGTGTCCGCCAACTTGAGATCGACATCTATGCCGATACGCAAGGCGGCCGTTATGCCCATCCCAAAGGTGGCGAATGGGAGCGAAAGGCGGGGCTGACACCCGATGCCGATCCGACCCCGGCACAGGCCATGCAAGGCACGGATTTCAAGGTGATGCATATTGTCGACATCGACCAGAGATCGAGCTGCCAGCCTTTCCGAGCCTGTCTTGAACAGATCAAGGCATGGTCGGACGCCCACCCCAATCATGTCCCGGTCTTCATCGATCTGGAAACCAAGCAGGATATCCCCTTCGGCGGAGGCAAACTGCCCTTCACGCCTCCTGAAGTTTTCACACCGGCCACGTATGACCGGCTCGACGCCGAACTGGTGGCAGTTTTCGGTCGCGACCGCATCATCACCCCCGATGACGTGCGTGGCGATGCCCCGACACTCGATGAAGGGGTCAGAAAGCATGGCTGGCCTGCGCTGTCACAGGCACGGGGCAAGATCGTGTTCCTGTTCGATCGCCCGCATGACACGGCGCGCTACGTCAAGGATCACCCGGCCCTGCGCAATCGTATCGTGTTCACCAATGCGCATCCCGGCGATCCGGATTGCGGCTTTACCGAAGTGAATGAGGGATTCATCGGGGCCAAGGGCAATGGCAGCGATGCGGTGGACAACAAGGCAGCGGCAACGACCATCCCTGCCCTCGTGAAACAGGGCTATCTCGTGCGTACCCGGGCCGATGCCAACACGATCGAGGCGCGTCAGAATGCGCTTGAGCGTCGTGACGTGGCTTTTTCATCCGGCGCACAGCTGATCAGTACCGATTATCCCACCTTCGAGCCAGCGCCCTGGCACAACTACTCGGTCGGGTTCGGGCAGGGTCTGGTGGCCCGATGCAATCCGGTCAATGCGCCAGCCTCCTGCCGCTCTTCGGCTCTTGAGCCGTAAGGCACCCGACGCCGGCGTCACGCTGGTCTGTTAATCTTTGATGACGGCGGGAATGTCATGCCGATATTTCCGCGTCTTGCTCCATTTCTTCATGTCCAGGCCAAATGATCCGAGACATGTTCATGAAACGCTTCTCTCTTTTTCTCGCCGCTTCCGCGCTCACGGTACTCTCATCGTCCGGTCATGCGCAGAATGCGCCAGGCGCCGTGCCGGCATCGCCCGACGAGGCGGTTCACCTCAACGAAATTCAGGTGATTGGCACCCATAATTCCTACCGTGCCGCCATGTCGCCCGTCACCATGCAGTGGCTTTCAAAAGTCGCACCTGACGCCGCAATCACGCTCGACTATCAGCACGCGCCGCTTGCCGTGCAGCTCGATCACGGTATCAGGCAAATCGAGCTCGACCTTTATGCCGACATGAAGGGCGGGCGTTATGCCCATCCCAAGGGGCCCGACTGGCTGCGCAAGGCAGGCCTCACCCCGGAGGCCGATCCTGTCGATCCCGCCATCATGCAAGGCAATGACTTCAAGGTCATGCATATCGTCGATATCGACCAGCGTTCGACCTGCCAGCCGCTCAAGGCCTGCCTTGGCATCATTCGCACCTGGTCAGACGCCCATCCGGGGCATTTGCCGATTTTCGTCGATCTGGAGACGAAGCAATCCGCGCCACCGGGAAAAGTCCCTTTCACGCAGCCTGAAATTTTCACCCCATCCACCTATGACCGCCTGGACGCCGAACTACTCGAAGTCTTCGGACGCGACCGTATTCTGGCGCCGGATGATGTGCGTGGCGACGCCCCGGATTTGAACACGGCCATACGCAGCAAAGGCTGGCCCAGCCTCGCCAAAGCCCGGGGCAAGATTGTCTTCGTGTTCGAGCGCCCTCATGACACTGCGCGCTATCTGGTAGGGCATCCGGCGCTCAAGGGACGGCTGATCTTTCCCAATGGCAGGCCCGGCGAGCCGACATGTGCCTTTACTGAGATCAACGAAGGTTTTGTCGGCAAGAAGGTCGGTGAATTCGAGACGGTAGATAATGCCAAAGCGGCAAAGATCGTCCCCGATCTGGTCCGACAGGGCTATCTCATCAGGACACGTGCCGATGGCGACACGCTGGAAGCGCGTCACAACGATCTCGCCCGTCGTCAGACTGCGCTTGGGGATGGTGCACAGCTGATCAGCACGGATTATCCGCTTTATGCCCCTGCCCGCTGGAACGGTTACAGCGTGTCATTCCCGGGTGGGGCCATGATGCGTTGCAACCCGGTCAATGCCCCCGCTGCCTGCCGCGATTCGGCGCTGGAACCCACTACACCCAAACTCTGAGCGCTGTCCCGGAACACAGGAAAACAGGGGCAAGTGGAAGAAAATGCAAAATTCTTTCTTCCCCCCTGTTGCCAAACACAATGAGGACTGGTAGTTCCCCCTTCACCGAAGACGAGGTCGCCACAAGCCTCCTCCGACGCGGTCGCCGGAGCGGAAACGCTTCATGCGGGTGTAGCTCAGTTGGTTAGAGCGCCGGCCTGTCACGCCGGAGGTCGCGGGTTCGAGCCCCGTCACTCGCGCCACTTTCCCATAAAAATATGAGAAAATGGTGCCTTACGCCGCCATCGCGTGCGTATTACCCACTGATCGACCGATCATGTCGGGCCGAGGCGCGTTGCCTCTGCCCCAGGCACCACGCGACCTTGTCTCATGTCGCGAGATAGGCATCCAGCACCGCGCTGGACGGACCATCGAGGCGGATACGCCCTTCCTCGAGCCAGATCAGACGTGTGCACCATTTACGCATAACCTCGGGCTGATGCGATGACATGATGAGCACATCCGCATCCTGCACGAGCGCTTCCAGTCGGAGCTTTGCCTTTTCCATGAAGGTGATGTCCCCCGCCATGAACCATTCATCCATCAGCAGCACATCAGGCGTGATAGCTGTCGCGAGACCAAAAGCCAGACGTACCAGCATGCCGCTGCTGTAGGTCTTGACCGGCAGCGCGATGAAGTCGCCCAGCTCGGCAAATTCGGCAACATTCTCCAGCACGGATTTCGTTCCGGCGCGGCTCATGCCGTGGGACAGGCAGCGCAGGCGCACGTTCTCCATGCCTGTCAGCTCCATGTTCATGCCAAGCTGGGTATCGAGAAGCGTGCCAATCGTACCACGGATGCGCACCCGTCCTGCGACAGGCTCATAGATACCAGCCAGCGCCCGCAGCAGGGTCGTCTTGCCGGCACCATTGCCGCCGATCAGACCAAGCCGCTCACCGCTTTGCAAGGTGAAGCTGATATCCCGAAGCACATCTACCGTTACGCGGTGGCGACTATCCTCGATCAGGGCGCTTCCAGCACGGTTGGTTGTCCGGCTGGACACGGCCCGCGCCATCGAGCGTTTAAGGGTGCGATTATCAGCATGATAGACGGGAAAGCTGAGTGACAGGCGATCCACAAGAACTCTGGTCATGATCAAACCCAGTACGCGATGCGTGCGCGGAAACGTGTAAAAACAAAGACTGCAAACCCGACCAGCACGGCGCTATGCGCCAGAGCAACCTCCCACAGGGCAAGTGGGGTTGGCTCACCCAGAAGCGGCGTGCGCATGATGGCAATCAGCGAATAAAACGGATCGAGCAATATCCAGTGCTGCAACGTTCCCACCAACTCCGGACGCCAGATGATGGGGGTAATGAAAAAGAACACCTGAAGCAGCGATTGCACGATAGGCGGGATATCGCGAAACCTCGCACCCAGTAGCCCCAGACAGAGCATGAGAGCAAAGCTGTCTACCAGCCAGAGCGCCAGAGCGGGCAAGACCAGCCATATATGCAGGGGCGCGACACGAAAAATGAGAAATACGACCAAAACAACGACAGCATTGTGAAGGAGAACCAGAATGTTGCGCGTGATGGCCTGCAAGGCAAAGACTGTAAAAGGCATGCGGGCTGCCTGGATCATGCGACTTTCCTGGGAAAATACGGTCGTACTTTCTCCGATCAACGTCGAGATATAACCCCACAAGACCAGTGAGAGAGCAAGAAACGGCAGGTAGTCCCTGATCACCATGTTGAAAAGTTCGGCATAGAGAAAGCCGAGTGCCGCTACCATCATCGCTGTCGTGATGGTCAGCCAGAAGGGCCCCAGCATTGAGCCCCGATATCGCATCTTGATATCGAGCCAGCCGAGCGTCATCGCGAGAGGCAGAAGACGCAAACCGGCGCGCATATCTGCCAGGGCTGCCCTGAAACGCCCTGCGGCACTCAGGGGAAACAGATCGAGAATAGGCTCTTTCCGACCTGACTCTGCCTTGATTGTCTTCATGCTTCTTGCTCTTCGCTGGATCAGGAGAAAATCTCTACCTGCTCCGCGCCCTTCCTCCAAGAGCAGGAAAGAGGCGTCGCATGTCGCTCAGAACAAAAACTGGTGCCCGGCTTATCGCTTGCCGTCAGGAGATGGATTCATCACCGAAGATCCGTCTATGATCGATATTCATTGCTCAGGACAAGCAAACAGGAATGAATGCCGGCGATTACTTCATGATCGGTTTTGTCTTTGCGACATACGCGATTGGCCCCCTACTGGCCGCCTTTCTGGTGCGGCGGATCTATCGCTCAGGCCTGTTCAAAGAGCAGGACGATTAAACCCGGCATCGACCCGCATTCCTACGCCTCTCTCATAAAGCTGCAAAAGAATCACTTGCCGGTGCAGTCCCCCCCCCCTCCTACGCTTCAACCATTAACAGGAGACTGCACCGCGGCCTCAGACATGGCCTGAATGCACGTCAGAAACGCTGCGTCATGCCCTGACTGGCCAGAATAAAATGCACACCCAGCTGGTTACCCTGATCCAGATCATTGCGGATACGCGTTTGCGCCGTCGGTCCGGCTTCAAGCAAGGGCTTGATGTGCGAAACCAGAACAGGAAAACCCGTCATGGGCACGCCTGCGAGGGCCTGAAGTGTCGCGAGTTCTGACAGCAGCCATCGAGGCGTCAGATGGCCGAAAAGCTGCTTGTCTGTCCGTCGGTTGTCATACGAACATTCGATGATGATCCCGCGTAAATGGCCAGCCCTTATCAGTGGGGCCACCTCGTGCCAGAGCGCCGCCAGATGGCCACCCGGTTCGATGGCATCCGGGCCGGTATCCCCTAGATAAAGCAGGGCATCCTGACCTGAATGGAGAAGAAATGCGGTGGATTCTACCCCGCCATGACTGAGCGAATAAGCCGTAACACTCAATGGTGTTCCTGAGAGCGGCACCGTCTGACCCGGCGTGAGGTCATGATAGTGAAGCAGCCCGAACGCCGGTTTCACGCCCCTGTCACCCAGATTGGGCCAGACACGGTGATTGAACATGTCATCCTGAAGTACCGACAGAACCGACGGAAGGGCATAGACAGGCTTGCCCGGATCCTCAGGCGAGATGGCCACCAGACCTGCCACATGATCGAGATGGGCATGGCTCAGCAGATAGCCCTTGATCATGCGATGGAGGATCATCCCGCTGCGCGAGGCTGATGCGTCCAGGCCCAGATCAATGCCATCGAAGGCATGAGCCGCATCGGCTTTTTCGATGCCGTTGAGGACTGTGCCTGCGTCCAGAAGCACGCCGGACGACGTTCCCGCTTCCCGGACCAGGTAAGCGCTCAGATTGCCATCCTCCAGCCCACCGGCCGCCCCCAGTACAGTCACGTCAAACTCATGCGCCTGAACGGTGGCAACCGGTACCGTCAGGGCTAGCAGCAGCAATAGCCTGATCAAGCCTGAAGGTAGCGCAGGCAACAGACATGCGGGCAATCGGTAAGAAATCATCGGGCCTCCGGCATCATGAAGACTGAACCCCATGCCAGCTTCTCCCCGAATGATGAAAGATATTTGTCAGCAATACCTGTTGCCTGCACCCGCCCGGCGGGATTCGCACGCTGTGCAGACCAGCGTGGAAACGACCGGGTCCTGACCCGCAGTGAGTCAGTGACACCGTCTGATCGGCAGTCATAAGACGCGTCATGACTGGCAAGCATTCGCAACACATGTAACACTTGGAGGAACAGCCCCGGTTAAGAGTATACAGATGTCCCGCAGAAACTCATTCTTGCGCTGCCTGCCCCTGATGACGGGCCTTCTTGTACTGGCAGGGTGCGATGACCAGCCACCGCTTCAGCCCGGTCATTGCGAGATCCGGACACTGGGGCGCCTGAGGCTGCGCAGTCTGGCATCGATCCCGGTTGTCGAGGCCAGGATTGATGGCAAGCCCGTATTGTTCATGGTCGATACCGGCGCTTTCAACTCCACCATCTTCAAGAAAAATGCCAGCATGCTCAGCCTGAACTACACAGGCGCGACAGCCCAGATAAGAGGCGTGCATGGCATCGAAAGCAGCGCCGTTGTTCGCATCGACAGGCTCGATCTGGGCTCCGGTGCCACGACCGACCATGCGTTTGTCCTCACAGAGTCGATGGCGCCCCGAACGCCCAAAGGGTTGCCCCCCATTGTCGGCCTGCTCGGCGCAGAGCTGCTGATGGCGTCCGACCTGGTGATCGATATGCCGCATCACGCGATGTACATGCTCGACATGCGCCGGTGCCCCTATATCACCCCCTACTGGCAGGGAACGGTCCACAAGATACCGATTGAACGGGACTGGGACGATAACAAGGTTCGCCTGACATTCACCATCGATGGCAGCAAACCGATCCCGGCAATTTTCGACACAGGCTCATCCCACGTTCTGCTGCCCTATTCACTGGCCCATGAGAAACTCGGCATCACCCGTCGCGACCTCAAGAAAGACCCGTCAAGCACGGACAGCATGGCCGTTGGAGAGGACACGGTTACAAGCTATCATCAGCAATTCGACCATCTGGATATGGGAGATTTCCGTATCAGCAATGCATGGGTGACCATTGATGATGCAGATAATATCGACAATGCCCTGTTCGGTGCGCGGTTCCTGCATCAAACCCGCATCTGGCTGACCACGAAGGATGTAATGTATGTGCAGCACGTCTCGGAAATGAAGGATGCGCCGCCCATTCCCATCACCCCGGTCGCTGGCGTTACACCAGTGACGAAATAACCCGGTCGCCCCTTATCCGTCGTTTTTTCACTTGCATATACAGCCCGCCTCGCCGACATGCGGAGCATGCCATACGCTGTGAAGGAAATGTTTGTGACACTTCAGGGAGAAGGGGCCCATACCGGGCGCGCCTCCGTGTTCTGCCGCTTTACCGGATGCAATCTCTGGTCGGGTCGCGAGGAAGATCGTCACAAGGCGGCCTGTCAGTTCTGTGATACCGATTTCATCGGAACGGATGGCGAAGGCGGCGGGCGTTTCGCAACAGCCGACGCTCTGGCTGAGGCGCTTGTGCGATGCTGGCAGAGCGAGGCTGGCAATCAGGCGGGTCGCTATGTCGTGTTCACAGGCGGCGAACCGCTCCTGCAGATCGATCCCGCCCTGATCGCTGCTGTCAAGGCAGCGGACTTTGAGATCGCTATCGAGAGCAATGGCACGATCAACGCCCCGGAGGGGATCGACTGGATCTGCGTGAGTCCCAAACCGTCGAGCGTTGTCACGCAGCAGACCGGCCAGGAACTCAAACTGGTTTTTCCGCAGGAAAGTCTGCCCCCCGAACTGTTTGAGGGCTGGAATTTCGAGCATTTCTGGCTGCAGCCCATGGACGGGCCGGATCGCATCGCCAATACCGCCAAGGCCGTCGCCTACTGCCTGAAGCACCCACGCTGGCGCCTGTCCCTGCAAACCCACAAGCTGATCGGGATTCCCTGATGCTCTCTGATGATACGGCCATCGTCCTTTTTTCAGGTGGGCAGGATTCAGCAACCTGTCTCGCCTGGGCGCTCGACCGCTTTGCCCATGTCGAGACTCTCGGTTTCGCCTATGGCCAGCGTCATGCGATCGAGCTGGAATGCCGCGATACCTTGCGCGATGCCATGATGCGCCAGAACCCGCAATGGCATGAGCGCCTTGGACCGGACCATACGCTCGATCTATCGGTGCTGGGGCAGATTTCGGAAACAGCCCTGACGCGCGAAGCGGCGATCGAGATGAACGAGAACGGCCTGCCCTCGACCTTCGTGCCGGGGCGCAATCTGCTCTTCCTGAGTTTTGCCGCAACACTTGGCGTCCGGCGCAACGCCCGCCATATCGTGACAGGCGTGTGCGAAACCGACTACTCCGGTTATCCTGATTGCCGTGACGATACCATCAAGGCCCTTCAGGTCGCGCTCAATCTGGGTATGGAAACACGCTTTGTGCTGCATACGCCCCTGATGTGGCTCGACAAGGCGGAAACCTGGCGTTTGGCCGAGCGTATCGGGGGTGACGGCCTGGTGGCGCTCATTAATCGTGAGAGCCATAGCTGCTATATGGGCGACCGCGCCCATCTGCATGACTGGGGCTATGGCTGTGGCACCTGCCCCGCCTGTGAGCTCCGTGCCAAGGGATGGGCCAGTTATGTCAGCGCTTGAGTTGAGTTTCACACGGCGTTTCAGCATGGGCCACCGGCTGATCGCTGGCAGTTCGGAGCGCTGTGCGATCCCCCATGGTCACAATGAATTCGTGACCGTCACTTTGCAGGCTCGGTCACCTGCGCGATTGGACGGCGCACGGAATATGGTTGTCCCGTTCGCCGATGCCAAACGGCGTTGGCATGATTTTGTGGATACGCGACTGGATCACGCTTTTCAGATTTCCTCATCTGATCCGCTTTTAGGCTGGTTTCTGGCCAACGAACCCGCGCGTGCGGACCGGCTCGTGGTGACACCGGGAGACCCAACGACGGAGATGATGGCCGCTCTGCTATACGCAAAGCTGCAAGCCTTCCTTCGGGCTGATGGTGATGTTCTGTGCTGCACCAGTTTGTCACTCGAAGAAACACCGACAAACACTGTTTGCCTCACGGGTGGGCCTGAGGCCTATCTACCGGTAACGGAAGAACCACCTGAGGCCCGGTGGTGGAACCGGGCGGATAGATCCATATCTGACTTATGTCCCATCTTATAGCTGGCTGGGTGACAACAGAGGTATGCAGCCTGCAGCGCGCGATCTGTACGGACTGACAACATCAAGAATGCCGAACGAGACATTCCTTGCTTACTTCGCCCGCGCCTCACTCACAGACCGCGTTTCGCGATGCGTCTGGGACCATTCACTACCGAGTAGCTGCACGTGAACGCGAAAAGCGCCGTGATCATTGGACTTGATATCACACGGCTTGGTCGTGCCCAGTTTGACCGCCTCGCTGATGGGAGGCAATTCAGTCTGAGGCAGGATGACATTCTTGCTCATGACCATCTCCTTTATTGGCACGACAACAGGGGAACGTGTCATCAATCCGGCATCACCGTGAAAGAATGGGGCGCGCGATCGCTGATTTATTCCTGTATGTGCTCAACGCACGATTTACAGGGCAGTTTTACTGCGCACATGAATCCCGAAATTTAATTTCTGGTCCTCAATGTGATGTTTCAAGAAACAATCCGCCCGAAACCCTTCCTGGTCCAGAAAAACAGGTCTGAACAGAGCCATGAGACTGCGCGTTATTGATCTTGAAACATCCGGGGCTCACCCCATCGCCTCCGAAGTCATCGAATTTGGTTCGGTCGATCTCGTTCTGCACGGTGATGTGTGGCTGATCGAGCCGGTCCATACGCAGCTTTTCAAACCGAAAGCGCCGTTGACACCCGAGACACAGGCCGTTCACCATTTGATGGACGAGGATTTTTCCGATGAACTGCCCACGGCCACGCCAGAAACCCTGAGTGCTCTGGTGCGGCGCGATCCAGTGCCTGACATGCTTTGCGCGCATCATATCGCTTTCGAGCGGCATTTTCTGACCGACACGATGACGCAAGGTCTGCCTTGGCTCTGTACGCTGCGTATCGGTCAGAAACTCTGGCCCGACGCCCCGCGCCATACGAACCAGATTCTGCGCTACTGGCTCAAGCTTGATCTGGATCGTGCAAGTGCCTCACCCGCTCACAGGGCGGGACCCGATGCCTACGTCACCGCCCATATCCTGCAACGTCAGCTCGCCTTGGCCGACCCCGAGGCGCTGCTGCGGCTTACACAGGCGCGTCACATCCGCCGTGGTGTGGCCTTGCGTGCTGGGCGTGACATGCAGCGTCAGGAGCAGCTTTTTACCTGACGCCCCATCGTGATCCAGTGCATCAGGCAGCCGCGCCATATCGTGCTGTTGCCTTGATGGTCAGGCCCAGAACACCCGGCGCGCCAGCCCGGCGCATCCCCAGAGGCAACCGCGCATTACCTCCGGTCCAACGCATCGGGGCCGCTTCGAGCCCGTTCCACCCTTCAAGGGCAGCATCGCTGAGATGGGTGTCGATCCGGGTCATACCGCAGCTATCCCAAAGATGAACATCGCCAACCAGCACGCCGAGATGACGCCTGTCATCCACAAACGGCCCCTCGGCCATGTCAGGACGGGCTGCGCGTGAACGTATCCGAACCTCTTCCAGCTCGGACGGGATCTGGAAGATCACCATGTCCTCGATTCGTCTGACCGGTCTGATGATCTCGCCATCGTCACTGACAAGATGCAGATCGGCATCTTCATGACGTGGCGCGCTTCCTTCTGCCGGCGCTCTGGATGACGCGCCGTCTGCACGATCGGCCAGCGAACGGTGCAGGGGCTCAACGAAGCTGCGCTCGACACGCAGAGGGGCCGCCCGCTCGCCCCCTGCGATAGCGGGGATAGTCGGCAATACGTCGCTCAGGACTTCTCTCCGCGCAGAGGGCATCTGTGCCGAAACGGCAGATTCCTGCGGCTCATAAGGCGTGAGACCCATCGTCTCGCCATGATCAAGGAGCGTTTCTGTCAGCATATTGTTCGACCAGACGACCGCGTGGGTCTCGGTACGAAAATGATAGATCCTGAAGCGGGTCCGCGTACGGTCATAGGCAATGCTGTGACCATTGACCAGCATGCGCGCTGGTACCAGAGCCCCATCGATATAAACGCAATGCTCAGGGGTGATGAAGAGGTCACGATCAGGAACGCCATTGCCCAAAGCCCCGGCCCGAAAGCGGACAGGGTATCCCGCCACATCATCAGAACGTGCGGGGTCAACCACGATTTCAGCTGAACCGACCCATTCGATCCGATGAATACCGGACCCGCCCGCACCATTCACCGAGACCAGATCACCAACGCGCAAGGTCTCTACTGCCCGCTCGCCCTCAGGCGTGCGGATCATGGTGCCAGCCAGGAAGCACTTGTCATAGACAAGTTCGGTGCTGCCATCGCTATCGGCTTCCAGATGAAAATCGCCCGCCTTGTAGGAGCCTGCAAGTGCAGTGGACCAGCTCGACCCATCCGCATGGGTCACAGTCAGAATGCCGTTACTGAGGGTGATCTTGCCGCCCGGCTTGTAAGACAGGCCTTCGATGTCGATACGTCCCCGCCAGCCAACCGACAGATTTGTCAGGACCGCACCCGGTGAGACTGTCAGCAATCCCACTGCCCCCGTGCTGGAGGTCGCACCAGCCACCACCAGACCGGCAATGGTTGCCCCGGAAGCGACAATCATGGAACCGCCGGCAGAGATAACCGCCTTCAGCACCGTGGCACCCGAAGATACGCTTTGTGCACCTCCCGAGAGAATGGTGGCACCGCTGACAACCCCACCGGAAAGGACGGTTTCTGACGCGCCAGAAGCGATCGTCGCACCGCTGACAACACCGCCGGATGAGACGATAGCCACACCATTTGCTGCAACCAACTGATTGACCACGAGGCCCCCTGACAGCGTCAGCCCCGTGCCACTGCTCCCAACGGTCAGCCCGTTGATTGTACCCCCGCTACCTGCAACGACCGTCCCACCGGCTGAAACCACGGAACTGGACGCCAGACCGCCCTGCACCAGCTGCACACCCGCGCTGAAGATACCATTCATCGCCAGAGCGCCCGACGAGACAACCTGCGTCCCGCCAAAAGTACCGCCGATATCCGTCCCGCCGCTGGCCAGTTGCTCGGTCGAACCGACATCGAACGTGCCGCCGGATATGACCCCGGACCCGGCAAAGGTCTGGCCCTTGATGGTGAACCCACCCCCGACGATCGCCTGACCGCCATTCAGCAAATGAGGCGCAATCGCGCTGGCTTGCGCGCCGTTGTAGCCAGAGAGATTACCTACAGCGAGACCAGCACGGGAGGTGATGGTGGCACTGATGACCACACCCTGATTGAGCGCTGCGAAAGAGCCGCTCTCATAGGCTGTACCACCGTAAGTCGTACCATTGGCGGCTGCGGCAACCACCCCTCCTGAAAGAACGGTAGCACCCGTTATCGTCCCGCCAGATGCGAGGTCGACCGCCGGATTGTTTGTGCCCCCATTACAACCGTAGACAAGATCACCAGAGGTTACCTGTCCACCAGTGACATAATTGGTAGCCCCATTGGCAACGGTGGCACCACTCGTAGTGCGGCGAATGGACAAGGGCGCTCCTTAACGATTTTTAACTGCGATTAATCTGAATATCTCAGGATATGGGCATATATCCCGATATTTAACGGTAACGGCGCCGTGATATATGATTGTATCGCAACGTGACAAGCGTTTTCGTGCGCACAAGTCTGAACTGTATTGTTCATTATGTGAATTAATTGGCAGATATAATGATAGGTTAAATATACTTCATCCAAATATGCTGGCGTATATTAAGTATATATGTAGTATTTTTGCAAATATTTATTATATCATTATTACGGAAGTTAGTGTTATACTTTACTTCCAGAATGGTGACCTCTCATCATGCCACCCGCCTGACCTGCAATCGCCCGCAGGATACGGCGCCTGATCAAGCCACTGACAGGCCGTATCAGAGCCCAGTAGAGCGCCATTCTCCGCCGCTCTGCATCTTCCGGACATGAAACGAGGGTCCGTGTCACAAGATATGTCGTGCCTCGGTCATGGGAGCGCGCCTCGAACTCCAGCAGGAGGCGGGTCTGGCCACACGCCGCCTGCCATGCCTCTGGCGTACACATCCCGCTTCGGGAGAGGCCGTAATCCGCACGCCAGAATTGCCCGCTGAGCCCGTAACGCAGGAACCTGTCCCCTTCCCGACCGAGAAAGACGAAGCTCTTCTTGCTGAAACGATGAGACTCCCGCCCCCTGAGCACCCTGCCGGGCAGATCGCGCAGGGCGAGGCAAAGCCTGATCAGCCAGTCCTGATCGATCTCAAAGGCCTCGGCAGCATCCAGACAGGATTTTGCATCAGCTTTGATGACACGGGCATGCTCTTCCCGAAAATCCGCATGTCCCAGGATGAAATTATCCGTATTCCCGCGCGACCGATGCGTTCGCAGCCCTGTCATCTACCCCACTCCTGTTTGTTTACGCCCGTTCTGACGGGAGCCTGTATGATCCAGCCGGGAAACAACCGGAACATAGATCCGGAGAGCAGGAGAAAACCATGCGCCGTCTCGAAAACAAAACCGCCGTTATCACCGGGGCGGCCCGCGGCATCGGGCTGGCCATCGCCCGGCATTTTCGTGACGAAGGCTGCACGGTGATCATGACCGATATCGACCGCGAAAACGGAGAAAAATCAGCTGAGGCGCTGTCATGTCGTTTCATACCGCTCGATGTGCGGCGCGAGGCTGACTGGCTTGCGCTCGAAACCCTTTGTCCTGCACCCGATATCGTTGTGAATAATGCGGGAATTACCGGCTTCGAGCAGGGCATGGTGGCGCATAACCCCGAACATGCCACCCTTGCCGACTGGCATGCCGTCCATGCCACCAATCTGGATGGTACCTTTCTAGGGTGTCGTTACGCCCTGCGCCAGATGGGCGGCAGGGGCACGGGCTCCATCATCAACATCTCATCGCGCTCCGGGCTCGTCGGGATACCCGCCGCAGCGGCCTATGCCTCATCCAAGGCCGCCATACGCAACCACAGCAAAACGGTCGCACTCTATGCCGCGCAGAGAGGCTGGGCGATACGCTGCAACTCCGTACACCCGGCTGCCATTCTGACCCCGATATGGGATGCCATGCTGGGAGATGGTCCTGACCGCGAAACGCGTATGGCAGCGCTGGTTGCCGATACGCCACTCAGGCGCTTCGGAACGGTCGATGAGGTAGCCTCACTCTGTGTCATGCTGGCTTCCGATGAATCAGGCTACATAACGGGGTCGGAATTCTCGATTGATGGCGGTCTGCTTGCAGGTTCTGCCGCCCAGCCAGGTTGAAAGCCTCAGAACGTCCAGACCAGATATCGGCCAGCTGCACAAAGCACGTTTACAGATATTCCCCTTGCCTGGCGCCATGTTCTAGACAGGCCGGACCAGCCCATGATCAAGACTGGAGCGCCCGATGCGCTTTATCGAAACGTTCGACCTTCATTCCTTCACTGATTCGAGCATCAGTCTGCTCAGCGCCTTCGTGTTCGGCACCCTGATCGGTGCCGAGCGGCAATACCGACAGCGAACAGCCGGTGTGCGCACCAATGCGCTGGTGGCGCTTGGGGGCGCGGCTTTCGTCGATCTAGCGCAGCGTATTGCCGGCGATGTCGAATCCCTGCGGGTTATTGCCTATGTCGTGTCAGGCATCGGCTTTCTGGGGGCCGGTGCGATCATCAAGGAAGGGGCGAATGTACGCGGTATGAACACGGCCGCCACGCTCTGGTGTTCGGCAGCGGTAGGCGCGTGCGTGGGCAGCGATATGCTGGCAGAAGGGTTCCTGCTCACCTTCTTTATCATCGCAGGCAATACCCTCCTGAGACCGATCGTGAGAGCGATCGATCGTATTCCCCTGCAAGCCAAGACCATGGAGACGGGTTACGCCCTGCGCATCGTCACCTGCGCGCTCGACATCCAGACGATGACGGCCCTGATCAAGGAACGTCTGGAAGAAGCCGATTATACGATCGGCAAACTGGCGCTCAGCGACGAGAAAGACGACCAGACTGCCATCGCCATTTCCCTCATGGTGTCGTCAAACGGCCCCGCTGCGCTGGAACAGCTTGTCGCGAGTCTGATGACTGACAGCCGTGTCACAGCCGCGTCGTGGTCGCTCAACACCGATAACTGAACGACCACGAAAAGATAAAAACGCCAGAACAGGCAAATTCACACGCCTGTAGGCGGTCCAGTCCGTAGAGTTCTCAGGGTGCCGGTGATGGCAGGGTAATCTTGACCACAAGCCAGGGGCGCTGCTCCTGGTTTACCCCATTATGGAAAGCAGGCTGACGCGACCATTGGCCGATCGTCGCATAGAGCGCGTTGCCCTGATAGGCCAGACCATCAGGGGCGATCAGTCTCGGATCATGGGCGACGACGGAAATCGTGCCATCCGGCGCCCTTTGCAGGATACCATGACGCTCGATATCGGTCAGGAAAAGGCGTCCATCGGGGGCGGTGGCCATGCCATCACCCATGCCTGCCTCGCCCTCATCCTTCACGCTGAACTCGATTTCGGTTTCGGTCGCCCGTGGGTCTGCCAGAACGGCTGTCGGGGCTGAGTAGAGTTCACGGCTGGTCAGAGGCTGCCAGAAAAGCGTCTGCTGATCGGCACTCAGCCCGATCCCGTTGGCGCCTGCCTGCGCCATTGTCGGCTTGTCCGGGTTGTAGCGCGAGGCCTTGCCATCGAGCACGGCCATGAAGCCATGACGGGGCATGACCGGCTCTGTATCAGCCAGAAGGCGACGCTGATGGCCGGTGGCGATATCGACCACGATCAGCGCAGGATGCACGGTCAGGGAAGAATCGGTGATGAATGCCGTCCCCCGATCGCCATGCGTCAGATCGATGCGAACATCGTTGGGATGGCTGTCAGAACGCAATGCCGGCGCAGTGAGCGCAATCTCTTCCACAATCCGGCCTGCCACCGGGTCGATATGAAACAGACGCGCAGCCCCCGGCACAGTGCCCTTCTCTGCCAAAATACCCTCATCCAGCACCCAGAGCTGCCCGCTGGCATCGACGGTCATGCCCAGCGGCGACACAAACCGTCCCTGGCTTTCAGCATCTGGGAAAGGCGTAAGCTGGCCATGACTGTAAAGGGCAAGACGGGGGCCGTCATGATCGTGCAGGCTGCGGGGAAAGCCCAGCACCATGCGATGATCGGACAGGATGGCGATGCCGGAGGGCTGGGCATCCTGAAACCGGCCGATGACCGTCACATTGCCGCTGGGCTTGTAGCCGGCGTCGATACTGTCGGCAGGCGCATCGCCCATGCCGGTCATATCCGGCATGGAGGCGTCGTCAGCCCCGTATGAGGGCGGCGCTACAAGTGTGGCTGCGAGAGACAGCGCAAGGGTACACAGGGTCAGACGTGTTTTCATATTCCCTCTTCCTGTCCGTCATCAAGGCGATCAGGGCTCTCGCGTCAAACCACAGCAGCGTGACGTTCAGCCCTTGAGCAAGGACATGATCTCGGCACGTAACGCCGCATCACGCTGCCAGGTGCCACGCACAACCGTCGTAACCGTACGACTGCCGACATTGCGTATGCCGCGCATGGCCATGCACATGTGCTCGGCCTCAACCAGCACCATGACAGCCTTGGGTTCGAGCACCTCGATGATGGACGCGGCAATCTGGTCTGTCAGGCGCTCCTGCAACTGGGGGCGACGGGCCAGAACATTGACCGTGCGCGCAATCTTGCTCAGCCCGGTCAGGCGCCCGCCCTCAGGCAGATAGGCCACATGAGCCTTGCCGAAAAACGGCAGGAGATGGTGCTCGCACATCGAATGAAAGCCGATATCGCGCACGATAACTGCCCCTTCATGCTGGTCCGCCAGAAACTGCTTGTGCAGATGGTCGCGCGGGTCCTCATGCAGGCCACCCAGCACGTCCAGATACATGCGCGCCACACGACCCGGCGTCTCGAACAGCCCTTCCCGGTCAGGATCCTCGCCGAGAGCCTCAAGAATTTCACGCACGGCACCGGCGATGCGTGTCTCGGCATCATCCGGTCTGGCAATCGGTGCGATGGGGCGCTCGCCACCCTGCCCCTTGTGGCGGGCGGCATCCAGCGCCACGAGATCGGCAGTCGGTTTGGTCATTTCTGGTCCTCGGCAATGCAAGACGGGTCTTCCGCGCAGGGGACAACGTCATCAGCCTCGCGGGGGAGCCTGTCCAACATGTCCGAAACCGAAAGTCCACTGATTTTCTGTTCCGATGCGATTTCTGCAAGGGGAACGAGCACAAAAGCCCGCTGCGCGATACCGGGATGCGGCAGGGTCAGAACGGGATTGCTGATTTCCTGCGCCCCCAGATAAAGCAGATCGACATCCATCGCGCGCTGCCCCCAGCGTACCGAAGGCACCCGCCCGAGACGGGTCTCGATATCCTTGCAGACGCGCAAAAGCGCCATCGCATCGAGACTGCTGCGACCCGTGACGCAGAGATTATAGAAATCGGGCTGCTCAACCCCACCCCATGGCGCTGTACGATAGAGGCCTGACACCGCAGTGATTTCAAGACCCGGCGTGAGGCCAAGCCATGTAACCGCAAGCGCGAGCGCACTCTGCCGATCCCCCATATTGCACCCAAGCGAAAATCCGACCGGCAGGGTTCGCTCTCTGGTTGTCTCGACACTCACCATGCCGAACGGATGGGCGATGGGGGCACCCGGCTTGCTCACCCGCACGGTCAGGCGCGCAATGGTGGGGAAATGCGCCAGCAGATCCTGCGCGATGCGGTCGGCCAGCGTCTCGATCAGCTGCACCGGCTCACCAGCGGCAATCGCCACCACATGGTCGCACAGCGCTGCGTAACAGACTGCGTGACGATAATCGTCGTTGGCCGTCGCCTGGGCGGTATCGGCCGTGACAACCAGATCGATCAGGAATTTCTGCCCGAGCCGTGTTTCTTCAGGCAGTACGCCGTGCCGGGCAAAGACCTGTATGCCGTCAAGGCGAATGACCGACTGGGTCATGACAGGGGGGACCTCTCGGGTTGCGGGCGGAAGGTGCCCAGCATTGCAGCAATACGCACCGCATCGACATGCGGGGCCACATCATGAACACGCAAAATGGCCGCGCCCTGTGCCAGACCGCCAAGATTGGCGGCGAGGGTACCCGCCAGACGCTCATTCACATCGCGGCCAAGCAGGCGACCGAACAGCGATTTGCGCGACAGGCCCAGCAGCACCGGCACGCCATATGTCTCACGCAGGAAACCGATCAGCCGGATACTTTCGAGATTTTGCGGGTCTGTCTTGCCAAACCCGACACCGGGGTCGAGCACGATATGCTCGCGCCTGATGCCGGCACGCAGCGCCTGCGTCAGGATGGCATCGAAACAGCGCCGGAATTCGTCACGCAGGTCCAGTCCGGGGTCGATGGTCTCGCGATTATGCATCAGCACGGCCACTGCCCCGGTTTCGGCCATCACCGACGCCATGGCGGGGTCGCGCTGCATGCCCCATACGTCGTTGATCATAACCGCCCCGGCACGCACTGCTTCACGCGCCACACTGGCCTTGTAGGTGTCGATGGACAGGAAACAGGGTTGGTCGCGCAGCGCCAGCATGACAGGGCGTGTGCGCATGATCTCTTCAGATGCGGGGACAAAAGCCGCGCCGGGCCGTGTGGATTCACCCCCGATATCGATCAGGGCCGCCCCTTCGGCAATCAGCTGACGCGCATGGTCGATGGCAAGGTCCTGGGCGTCATGCAACCCGCCATCGGAGAACGAGTCAGGCGTCGCATTGACGATACCCATGATCAGCGGTTCATGCGCCTCATGCGCACCCCATATCGCGGCCTTGAGCGCATCGCGCCTGTCCTGCCACTGGGCCTTGTGAACCGCGGAGCCGACCGCTTCCATAACATCCATTCATGTCGGGACTGAGGGAACCACGCTCTTAGAGTATGGGAGCGGGCAGGTCCAGAAAAACGAACCGGCCCCTTCGCCCGCTGTTCTATCCTGCAAGAAGGAGACGCATCATGGCCAACGACCAGTTCGACACCCCCGTATTCGATGGGGAAGACAACAAGCATCACAGCGCCCGCGCCCTTGCAGAGGCCGCCCTGCGCGCCGAGGAGGGAGGCGAACAGGAAAAAGCGGAGCAGCTTTTCCGTCAGGCAGAAGCCGCTGATCCATCAGCGCTCGAGAGCGTCCTGCTTGAACGACGCAGCGAGCATCCCGGCTTCAGCCCGCAGCCAGCCTCGAAGGATGAGGAAGTTGCTGCCATGAGCCGCACCGTCGAACCCGAGCGTCATGCCCCGCCCCCGGAAGCCATGGACGAGAACTACTGATCACCTAACGCAGGTCAGAACGAGACAGGGCCGGTCGGGTATCATCCTGACCGGCCCTGTCCGCATAAAATACGCCACCGATGGGCCCTGTCATGACAGGGTCCTACCATGACAGGATCCCTGGCAACCCTGAAAAATGGTTCAGGTGATGGCGTGGATCCAGCCATGCGCATCATTGGTCTTGCCGGCCTGGATGTCGGTCAAGGCTTTCTTGATCGCCAGCGAGACCTCACCCGGCGTCTTGCCGTCGCCAAAGACAGCCTCGCCACCCGTGCGACGCAGGGCGCCGATCGGGCTGATAACGGCAGCCGTTCCGCAGGCAAAGGCCTCCTTGTAGCGGCCAGAAGCGGCACCGGCGAAAATCTCGTCGATCTCAAGCGGGGTCTGCTCGATTTTCAGACCGCGATCCTTCGCAAGCTGCAGGATGGCATCGCGCGTGATGCCTGGCAGGATGGTGCCCGTCAGCGGAGGCGTGACCAGTGTGTTGTCATCGCGCAGGAACATGACATTCATGCCCCCCATCTCCTCGACGAAACGCTGCTCGCGGCTATCGAGGAACAGCACCTGATCGCAGCCATGCGTTTTGGAATCGCGCTGGGCCACAAGGCTTGCTGCGTAATTGCCACCACACTTGGCAGCCCCCGTGCCACCCGGTGCGGCACGCGTGTAATCTTCCGACACCCATACGGAAACGCAGCCGGAACCGAAATAGGCGCCCACAGGACAGGCAATGACGATGAACAGATATTCGGACGCAGGCTTGACGCCAAGGAACACTTCCGTCGCGATCATGAAAGGCCGCAGATAGAGGCTCTTGCCCTCACCGGTCGGCACCCAGTCCTGATCGATCTTCACGAGCTCATCGACGGCCTGCATGAAAATATCCTGCGGCAGGTCGGCCATGGCCATACGCTCTGCCGAGGCCCTGAAGCGCCTGGCATTTTCCTCGGGACGGAAAGTCGCAATACCCCCCCCTTCGGTGCGGTAGGCCTTCATGCCCTCGAAAATTTCCTGCGCATAATGCAGGACCGAAGCCGCCGGATCGAGGGTGAGCGGCTTGCGCGCGGTGATGCGCGCATCGTGCCAGCCGCGGCCCTCGGTGTATTTCACAATGGCCATATGGTCGGTGAAGACACGTCCGAAAGCGGGATTGGCAATAAGATCCGCACGGTGATCCGCAGGAGTCGGATTGCTGGTGGGCTCGATGGTGAAATGCAGGGCTGCGCTCTCGGAAACCATGGTCTGATCCATTTTCGTGTCAACAGTCAGCGCACTCTATCCCGTTCGCTGCATCTTGACACCCTTTGATAGGGAGAGAGAAGAACAGCCCCTCGCCTGACGCTTTCGTGAGCCTTTCCTGCCACCCGGCAAGGTGCAGGGCCATGCTGGCGGCAACTCCCTAAACGGATCAGGCAAACGGACCATAGACAGGCCTGTGACAGAGGCTGATGAGCAGAAGGGCGTATCATGAGCGCATCGACCCCCATCCGGACCCTCACGCCCCAGGCCGTGAAAGCGCAAAAAGGTGGCGCACCCCTCGTGTGCCTTACCGCCTATACGACACCGGTGGCCCGCCTTGCCGATGCTGCCTGCGATATCGTTCTGGTAGGCGACAGCGTTGGTATGGTCCTGCATGGCCTGCCCTCCACGCTGGGTGTCACCATGGAAATGATGATCCTGCACGGGCAGGCCGTCATGCGCGGCATCACACGTGCCCTGTGTGTGGTGGACATGCCCTTTGGCTCCTATGAGGAAAGTCCGGCCCAGGCCTTTCGCAACGCGTCGCGCCTGCTGGCCCAGACCGGCGCGAGCGCGGTCAAACTCGAAGGCGGCGTGCATATGAAGGAGACAATTGCCTTTCTGGTGGCACGTGGCATTCCGGTCATGGGCCATGTGGGACTTACCCCGCAGGCCGTGCATGCTCTGGGCGGCTACAAGGTTCAGGGCCGCGATGAGGATGCACAGCGCGTCATGGACGATGCCCAGGCTGTGCAGGAGGCAGGCGCTTTTGCCGTCGTGCTCGAAAAACTGCCCCGCATGCTCGGTGAATCCATCACGCAGGCTCTGACGATCCCGACGATCGGTATTGGTGCCGGGCCTGAATGTGATGGCCAGATACTCGTCATTGACGACATGCTCGGGCTTTTTGCCGATTTCAAACCGAAATTCGTCAAGCGTTATGCCCATCTTGCCGAGCAGGCCGAACAGGCTCTCGCCGCCTATGCGCAGGACGTTCGGGCGCGCGCCTTTCCGGGGCCCGAGCATAGCTTTGGAGAGCGCTCATGATCATTCGCGATATCGCGAAACTGCGCCAGACCGTCCGGCGCTGGAAAGAGGCTGGAGAAACGACAGGGCTCGTTCCCACGATGGGCGCCTTGCATGAAGGCCATCTGAGCCTCGTCAAACAGGCGCGCAAGCAGGCCGACCGGGTGATCGTCTCGATTTTCGTCAATCCGACTCAGTTCAACAATCCGATGGATCTCGCCACCTATCCCCGTACGGAAGAGGCCGATATCGCCCTTCTGGGCGATGCGGATGCGATTTTCATCCCCGCGGTCGACACCATGTATCCGGCGGGGTTCAACAGCCGTGTGCAGGTCATGACCATGACGGCAACGCTGGAGGGCGCCCACAGGCCAGGCCATTTCGATGGCATGGCGACCGTGGTGACCAAGCTCTTCGGCATTACGCAGGCGGATATCGCGTTCTTCGGTGAAAAGGACTGGCAGCAGCTTCAGATCATCCGCCGGTTCGTTCAGGATCTGAATATACCGATCGACATTGTAGCGTGCCCGACCCTGCGTGAAGCCGATGGTCTGGCAATGTCCTCGCGCAACCGTCGGCTCTCCCCGCAAGCGCGTGCCATCGCGCCCGAACTGCATGCCACGTTGCAGGAAACTGCCGCGCAACTGAGAGCGGGCACCCCTGTCACCGAGGCGCTGGCTCAGGCCAAAGCGAGGCTGGCCCGGTCCGGTTTTCAGCCGGTTGACTATCTCGCCTGCTGCGAGGCCGAGAGCCTGACTTCCATCAGTGATGTATTCGCAACAAAATATGACCGGGGATCGCTCCGATTACTGGTAGCCGTCGCTCTCGATTCTGTGCGCCTTATTGACAATATCGTTATTTAGTTCTGCGGCGGGGCCGTGCCATGATACCCGCATATTGAGGCGCGACCCGAATGTCGGGCCTCCGGTGCCCTCCTGCCGGAAGGCACCGATGCACAAGAAGGTATGCAAGCATGTCGCTTCCGCTACAGGACAAGGTCGCCGCCGTTACGGGTGGTGCTTCCGGCATCGGTCTGGAATGCGTTCGTCATCTCATCAAGGCTGGCGCTATCGTCTATGTCCTCGACCGCGACAAGGCGGCCATGGAAAAGGCGCGCGAAGAGCTCGGTGACAAGCTGCACGGCGTCGAGGTCGACCTCTTCCGTCATGCCAGCATCCAGCAGGCTGTCGATACCGTGCTTGCCGAGCAGGGCCGTCTGGACATCATGTTCGCCAATGCTGGCTCCTATGTCGGTGGCAACGCCTGGGAAGGCGACCCGGATGTGTGGGACCGTATGCTGAACCTCAACATCAATGCGGCATTCCACTCGGCGCGCGTCGCCATGGTGCCCATGATCAAGCAGGGCAGCGGCGATATCATCATCACCAGCTCGGTGGCAGGCGTTGTGCCGATCGTGGCTGAGCCGATCTACACCGGCTCCAAATATGCCGTGCAGGCTTTCACCCATACCTGCCGTCGCCAGCTGGCACCGCATGGCGTTCGCGTCGGCGCGATCCAGCCCGGCCCGGTTGTCACGCCGCTGATCAATGACTGGGACCCCGAGCGCCGCAAGGCTGCTCTCGAAGGCGGCGGCATGATGCAGCCTTCCGACGTGGCCGAAGCACTGATCTTCATGCTGACGCGCCGCAAGGGCACGGTCGTTCGTGACCTGGTCCTGCTGCCGAACGGCTTTGACGTCTGATCCAGAAATTAAGGGCGTCCGGGCCCGCTGAGCCTGAGCGCCTGCAAGACCCTGTTGGACAAGAACATGACCCCGCCCAAAAGGCGGGGTTTTGTTTTTTCACAGGGCCGGTGGATGGACCACGTTTGACGGATCATCGCTGCATAACCCCCGAACATCGTCCGATGGCATGCCCGGCTGCGCCTTATATCACCTTCGTACGTTAAAAGGCTCCGTTCCAGCCTTATCGTCATATTGCGATTGACTATTACTTGCGCACTCACTAGCCAGAAGCGAGCTCAAGCCTTCGTGACTGGAACGGCCCCATTCCCAGCGTGCCAGCCCCCTTGCGGCCTCGCGCCCCCCGTCAAACGGACCGCGGCCGGCCTATCGACCGCTTCATGTGGCCGCTGCGCCCTGTGCGCCCCATCCTGCTGGCCTTTCACCGTTATCTCGGTCTGGTTCTGGCGCCTCTGCTTATCGTGCTCGGTCTGACGGGCAGCATCAGCGTATTCCGGGTCGAGCTTGACCGTATGCTCAACCCGGATCTGTTTACGACGACGCATGGCGATAGCCATCTTGCGCCATCTGACCTGATCAGAACCATCGAAACACGGCACCCCGGTCAATCGCTCATCCTGCTCGATTACAGGCCTGCCCGCTTCGAGACGATCCATGCCTATCTCTCACCGCTCAGGGACCATGCCGGGCACCCGTTATGGGACGAGATCTTTCTCGATCCATCGGATGGTCATGAGATGGGGGGACGACTGAGCGAGGGGTGCTGCCTCGGGCGGCGCGTCCTGATGCCCTTCATCTACCGGCTGCATTATTCGCTGGTTGCCGGCCAGACAGGGCTCTGGATCGTCGGCATCACAGCGCTCATCTGGAGTCTGGATTGCCTGAATGGCCTCCTCCTCACCCTGCCGCCTGCCCTTGCTCCGTGGCGGCGGCGATTCTGGCCGGGATGGAAGAAATCATGGCTGGTGGCCTCTCCCCGCAATGCCCTGCGCCTGTTTTTCGACCTGCATCGGGCTGCAGGATTATGGTTGTGGCTGCTGTTTCTCGGCATGGCAGTCAGTGGCGTGGCGCTGGCACTCGGCCCCCAGATCTTCCAGCCTGCTGTCAGTGCCCTGTTCCCTCTGGCCCCGCCGCAAGCCGAGATTGCCCTGCCCGGGGGCCCGCATGCATTGACCCTCGAACAGGCCGAGAGTCGCGCCCACGAGTGGGTTGTCGCGCATGGCTGGTCTGCCCGACCCGCTGCCCTGATGCTGACCCACGCCCCTGACACCGCCCTGTTCTATCTGTTCAGTGACTCGGATCGTTTTCCCGCCGGGTTTGGCAGCCCGCTCGTCACGGTAGATTTACAGACCGGCGCGACGAAGCAGGCCGTAATGGCGCCCCAAGGCCGCCTTGGCGATATGATCCTGCAGATACAGGACCCTTTTCATAGCGGGCGGATCGCAGGACTGCCGGGACGTATTCTGGTTTGTCTGAGCGGTGTCGCTACGGCTCTGCTTGCCGCCACAGGCGTGCTGATCTGGCTTGGCAAGCGACGTGCCCGGTCACGGTCTCCCGCGCAGGGAAACCGCCGGAAACAAGACCTCAATCGATAGCACCGGTTTTTGTCTCAAGGCACCTGGACAGCACGGGCAGTGGATATGTCTTCTATCTGGTAGGTTTCTTCTGACAGAACTTCTATCGAAAGCACCCCAGGGTTAAGGCTACCCTGCTCACTGAGAGGTAACAAGGCACTCCCGGATGTCCAGCGCGCCAGCGCAGAATGCTGCTCGCACCATCCTGCCAAGCCGGGGCGGTCAAGGTGATGCGTGATCCGATTGGTCCGGCTGGAGTCGAAAAACGTGATCGTGCCAACCAGGACTCCGCGTGATGGTCCAGCTCCACTGCCTTCAGCCCATGCCGGTTGGCAAAGCCGGGACACCAACTGTACAGCCTGAATATGACCCGGTGCCATAAACACCCATATGTTGCCGTTCCTTCGGGCCACTCTTATACGTCGCCCTCTCTCATCCAGCAGATGAAGACCGGGATCATTGGAAGACGTCAGGACCAGGCTCCCTTGGCATAATGAAGCCAGTTGATACAACGCCCGCGGAACGGCTCCCAAAATCCGGGGCGCACCTTTACTGACAGGCAGAACATTAACCACCTGTTAGTCAAGATGTAACACAACGTGAACTATCTACTCCTTAAAACCAGCCTGAGCCACCCCCCGCCTTAACCTTTGAGTAAGCTGCGGGGGGCGAGGCCCTGCAATCGATAGTCCACGATGACGCAATGACGATTTCGGATTCTCGGTAGTAGGCAGGGCACATACCGGCTTTCAGGCGCGCACAGTTTGCTTCGGTGATTTGCGCCGATGTTCCAGACCACAGCCTCCTACTGAGGCACGTCTGGTCCGATACGAATATGCCCGGGAATATCGATGGGGACTCGTCACCTACTCAGCCACGGGTGCGGTTCACAAACGATTGAGCAGCTCGTTTTCCAGGGAACAACAGCGGCGCTCGGACTTTCATCACGGACCCGTGAAATCGCATTCGTGGTCATTCGACCCCAGGAGCCAGACCATGCCAGAGCAGATCCCTCCCCAGTCGCAATCCCATCAACCCGGCCTAGAGAAGGCAATGCGCCCGCTTGCCGTTCATATCCGCGAGAGTTATCGGGGTAGCGGCAAGCTCTCTGGCAAGACAGCTCTGATAAGTGGGGCAGACAGCGGTATCGGCCGTGCTGCCGCGCTGCATTTTGCCCGCGAAGGGGCCAATGTCGTCATCCTTTACCTTGAAGAACATGATGATGCGCAAGAGACCGTCAGCCTGATCGAAAAAGAGGGTGTCAAGGCGTTGGCTATCGCTGGTGACATACGCTCAAGCGCCTTCTGCAATGACGCTGTAAAACAGACGATCGAGCAGTTCGGCAATCTGGATATCCTCGTGAACAATGCCGGCTGGCAGGTGGTCAACCAGAACAGTGCCAGCATCACCGATGATGAATGGCAGCGTCATATGGACACCAACATCAACGGGTATTTCTACCTGACGCGCGCGGCCCTGGCCCATCTGGGCGAAGGCAGCGCCATCATCAATACCTCGTCCATCAATGCCTATCGTGGCAGTGCAGGATTGCTGGCCTATTCCACGACGAAGGCTGCCGAGATGGGTTTCACGCGAGCCTTGGCACTCGAGCTCGTTTCCAAGGGCATAAGGGTCAATGCGGTCGCGCCAGGGCCGGTCTGGACACCGCTCCAGCCGGCAAGCTGGGGACCTGTCGACCCGCAGGAAGTTTCAGAACTGGCCAATTCCGTACCGATGGACCGATGCGGCGACCCGGCTGAACTCGGGCCAGCCTATGTCTATCTGGCGAGTGCTGACTCCTCTTTCGTGACGGGTCAGACGCTGCATGTGAATGGCGGGACGATCATCAACGGCTGATTTCCGTCTCGAGGGCATGGCGTCCTAGTGGCACCATGACCCCGCACACGCGGGCTTGAACAGTCGATACCCCCTAACCGTGTTGTGCCGTTAGGTTATATCAATTAATCCAGATATATGGAAACGTCAGAAGCTCTTGCCGCTTTCGCGGCGCTGTCTCAGGCCACGCGCCTGAAGATCATACGTCTGCTCGTGCGTCATGAGCCGAACGGCCTGCGTGTCGGCGAAATATCGACCCAGCTTGAACAACCACAGAACACGATCTCAACTCATCTAGCCATTTTGCAGCGCGCGGAGCTCCTCACATCGGAGCGACAAAGCCGGGCGGTCATTTACCGTGCAGCCGTGGGACAGCTTGCGGAGCTGATGGCGTTTCTGCTGTCGGAATGTTGCACGGACCGCCCTGATCTCGCGACGCCAATCCTGTCCGGATTGCATCTCTGCTCCATGGGCGCAAAGCCAAAAGGTTGAGCGCTGGCACCTTGCTGTCACTGCACAGGATATATGTCCATGCCAGATACACCACTCTACGATCCCCGCCACCTTCATCCTATCAATCGTGACAGGCTTGAGCCTTGTAACGTCGCCACGCACCGGCCACGCATCCTGCTGCTCTACGGTTCACTGCGGCAACGGTCGTTCAGCCGCTTGCTCGTGGGCGAGGCCTCCCGCATTCTGGAAGCGCTCGGGGCGGAAACGCGGATTTTCGACCCAGCAGACCTGCCGATGGTCGATTCCGTGACGGATGACAATCCGAAGGTGCAGGAATTGCGCCGCCTGTCCCTGTGGTCTGAAGGACAGGTCTGGTGCAGTCCCGAACGCCACGGCACATTGACGGCTGTTTTCAAGAATCAGATCGACTGGCTTCCGCTTGAAACCGGCTCCATACGCCCGACCCAGGGACGAACACTCGCTGTCATGCAGGTTTGTGGGGGTTCGCAGAGCTTCAACACAGTTAATGCCCTGCGCATTCTGGGTCGCTGGATGCGCATGATCACCATACCCAATCAATCCAGCGTTCCCATGGCCTACAAACAGTTCGACGAGAATGACCGGATGATCCCCTCGTCATTTTACGACCGGCTGGTTGATGTGATGGATGAACTCGTCAAGTTCACCCTGCTGACCCGTGACCGTGCCGATTATCTCGTTGACCGCTATAGTGAACGCAAGGTTGCCTTCGAACTACCGAGCGGCCTGTAACGCGTCACAGCCTTGGCTCTCCTCCCAGGCAGCGAGCAGCCCTTCATGACTCTGCCCGATGACGGTGGCCAGATCCCGGTCGTACAGACTGTCTTCAACGCTGGACGAGAAGATTTCGACCGTGCAGGCGCCGCGATAGCCAGCGTCATAGGTTGCCTTCATCAGTGCCCCAAGCGGAATGGCCCCCTGACCGGGAATGAGACGGTCCATACCGGAACGGGGCGTGCGCCAGTCACTGGCCTGCACAACAAGGATTGCCGTGCCTGCCCGTCTGATTGCTCCCGCGCAATCGGGCTGCTGCCAGATGTTCCAGTAATCCAGACATAGCCCGCATGAGGAATGCCCAACGGCCTCGATAACATCCAACGCCTGATCAATGGTCCAGATGGCCGTCTCGACATTGATCGAGACAGGGTTGAGTGGCTCGATGGCCAGTTTGACTCCCAGATCGGCTGCAAGCGGAGCGAGGGCGCGCAGATGTTTTTGCGTCTCGTCCAGGCAGCGTTGCATATCGCCTTTGGGTGGTGCGCCGGTATTCATGACAAATGACGCACCCTCGGCATAAGGTGCGAGGCGCTTCAAGCTCTCCGCGAAAGCTGCGACACGCGCCTGTGTGGCCTGCGGCTCCGGTGCCATCTGACTGCCGAAAAATGTGCGTATGGCCGGTTGCACCGCACTGATGGCAAGTCCGGCATCCTTCGCCATTTCCATTTGCCGGGGGGCGTTATCCGCATCAAGCTTGGCTTCGCATATCTCGATCGCCTGCACGCCAAGGCGAGCATAATTCTTGACATCCTGTTCGAACGACCACGGCTGGGTTGTGAATTGATTCATGCCGTATGCAAAAGGGAAAGCGCTCATCGGTCGAGAAACTCCAGCACGGCCTGATTGAATTTCGCTGTTTCATCGATGAAGAGCATGTGGGAGCTGTTCTCGAAATGGAGCACGTCGCATTTCGGCATGTTCTCTGCCACCCAGGCGGGGCCTTCGGGCACGAGTACGGCATCCTTGCGGGCGACCATCATCAGGGCAGGCAGATCGATATGGGGCAACAGGTCTCGCCAGTCATGCACTGTATGGTCCGCCATCATTGCGGCGCGGGCATGAGCAGGGCTTTTGGCCATTTCGGCCAAGAGCATGGTGCGCTCGTCGTGCGACAGGGTGGTGGCCAGACAATCCGCAAGATTCTGCTGGTCGAATGCCTCTGGCGTCAGGGTCAGTTTCTGGATGGTTTCAGCCAGTCCGGCCTGATCGTAACAGGCGGCATGACCATATTTCCATTCCGCAGAGAAATACTGACGCGGCGTTTGCTGCACAAAGATGGCGTTACGCAGATGCGCCTTTCCGAACAGCTCGAGATAAGACCAAATGATCGGGCAACCGATGGACCAGCCCAGAACCGTCACATCATCAAGCTCAAGCTGCGCGATCAGGTCGCGCAGATCCGCCGCGAGGCGCGCGATACGGTAGGAGTGGTCCGGCTTGCCAGACTCGCCATGCCCGCGCAGGTCGAGTGTGATGATACGGGCTTTCTTAGCCAGTGCCGGAATATTGCGATGGAAGAACCGGCCTGAAAATGTCCAGCCATGGATCATGATCAGCGGGCGCCCGCTGCCCTGCTCCTCGTAATGAAGGGTCGTTCCGTCACTGGCAGTAATTTTGGGCAAGGGCCGTTCCTCCGGATGAGGCGGCATACAGGATGCCGCCAGTGCTTCGAGCTCGCATGGCTGCGCAAGCGTCCGGAGACGGGATCGGGTTTCATGAAACGATCGTCACGCTAAGGCGGGAAAACCTCGGGGCTTTCGGGCGTTGAGGGCGATCTTTTGCAGAAGGAAAATCTTCATGGCTCGTGGAAAAGGGCGCGTTCCGACCCGGCCAGACAAGGCAGATCTGCCTGAAAAAATGTGCCCCGTGTGCCACCGCCCGTTTTCATGGCGCAGAAAATGGGCACGCGACTGGGAACAGGTGCGTTATTGTTCCGAGCGTTGCAAACGCCAGACCATGACTGCCACCTAGACAGTCATGGCCCGGCCAGCCAGATGAACGACGAACCCTGTGTCACGAGAGGAGACAGGAATGCGCCGACTCAACCTGAACCATCACACTGCCCGCAAGAGGCGACCCTCTATGCCTTCAGGCCGCATGACTGAGCTCGCATACGGCCTCACGATAAATAGACGTATCAAGCACGCTGATGCTGAGCATTGCATCGTCTGAACCCAGGTAATTTCCTACAGGCAGCAGGCCATCACCAGCCGTCCAACGACAGGCCGTATTCTCAAGGGCCGACCATCCTTCGAGATAGGGTGTTTCACGGTGGTCGTTGATCACAAGGCAGCCGTTCTCCCGATAAAGATGGATATCACCGATCAGAACGCCCAGTTCCCTTCGATCGTCGATATACGGCCCCTTGGCTAGATCCAGCCGGTCACTGCGCGAGCGAACACGCACGAAACGTGTATTTCCCGGTACCTGAAAAATGTAACCATTCTCCGTCTGGCGCAATGGCTTCAGGTGTCGCCCGGTATCAGTCAGCAAATGCAGATCAGGCTCACGCGTGACAGGCTCCCGTGCAAGAGTTGTTTTCGCCCTGGCAGCAAGTTTATGCGCCAAGGGCTCGACGAACGCCTGCGTCGTATCAAGAGGTGCGCAGCGCTCCATTAACGAAAGGGACTTGATACAAGGGGCACCATTCAACGGTTGCAGGCCGTCTGAGCAACCATCACTCCGCGCATCGAGATAACTCTCGGTGCGCGTGTTATTAGCCAGCAGAACCGAGTGATGCGGGGTCTTGATATGATAATAGGAGTACGTGGGCAGGTCTGTTTCGTAGCGGATCGAATCACCGTTCACCAGCATACGGATAGGGACCAGTCGTCCTTCCATAAGGAAGCAATGCTCAGCCGTTACAAGCAAATCCGCGTCAGGAACGTTTTCTGCAATAGCATCGCGGCAGATGCGGACGGGATAATGCTCTGTCGTCTGCGCCTGCGCCATTTCGCCCACGCCAATCCACTCCACCGGTACGGCGCTGACACTGTCATCGGCTGCGATTACGCAAACCAGATCACCTGCCCTTAGCGTCTCGACAGCCCTGGGCCCCGCAGGGGTATGGATCATGGTGCCGGGCAGGAAGCAGGCTGTTACGACAAGGCTGCCATCAGAGGCCGCACCAAGGGTATAACCAGTAGCCTTGATACCTTTGATGTTGAGCGTCCGGGTGGAACCGTCGCGCATCGTGATCAGCATGGTGTCGGCAGTTGGGAAGTCGATGCTCACCACGTCCGCACGATTAAGGCCGACAAGTTTGATGCTGTCGCTCGCCGTAGCGGTGCCGTTGAAGCCTGTTATGAGCGAAGAAGGCATGGTGTTGGAAAGTATGGTCAGTGTGGCGTAACTGGCACCGGCCAGATCGATTGTCCCCCCGACTGCCCCATCGACGATTGCCGTTGCATTGGCCTGAACCGAGAGTGTCCCCGCCAGGACACCGCCATTATTGATCGCAACAGTCGCGCCCGCCATGACCGTCTGGTTGGCAATCGTTGCGCCGCTGACCACTCTCTCGATCGTACCGGCACCATAAACCGAGCCGCCCGAGACCACGCCGCTGACATTGATGGCTCCCTGAAGCCTGCCGCCTGCGAGACCTGATACCGTTGCGCCTACTGCAATATTTGCATCCTTGATAATGCCGCCATTGCTGACAGTAGCGATGCCTCTGCTATTGACCGTGAGACCTGAAGCAACACCCGCGACACCCAGAGAACCACCGGCATTGACGATCTGTTTGAGAGCCAGCCCACCTGTGGCCACTACATCTCGTCCTGCGTTGGTTGTGGTACAGTTGACAAGCGTACCACCGGCAGTGGTCGTACGAGAGCCAGCGTTTATTTGACCCGTAATCGTTCCGCCAGAACCGTTGGTTATGTTGGCGGTAGTAGCGGCACTTCCATTCTGAATAATGCCATTATTGATTACAGTTCCATCAAGGCTCGTGCCAGCACTCGTCATGTCGAGCACGCCATTGGTATCGACCGCAACCGTGGTAAGTGAACCTGTAGGCATCACCTTGAAGTAAGCGTTCGTTGAGATTGTTACGTCTCGCGCACTGCCCGCGAGGTAGACGGATCCGCCAGCACGCACAGTATGCTCGTAGATCGCGCCGCCAGACAGGATATTCTCCGTTGCATAATAGTCAGTCACGCATCCAGAGAGTTTTCCGCCGTTAGATACGGTTCGCGTACCTGTATTCTTCTGATAATAGGCAGCGCCACCATTCATAATGGTCGTATCAACGGAGTTACCACCACTAACCGTACCATAGACGGTTAATGCGTCGGTGTAATCTTTTCCGGAAACCGTTGTGCCTGCACCAATGTATGACATTTCTAGAGCCTCTGTTCAAGTCTCCCATACATAGAAACGTGCAACAATAGTTTCCATACAATTTCATGCCCAAAATATTTCAAAATACTTTCTTTCAGACAAACAATGTAATATTTGTATTTTACTTCGTAAGATTGGTCTATTTCCATTATTTTCGAAGTATTATTTGCAAATAATTGACTCAAGAGACAGAAACCCTACCAGACCTCTAGAAGTGGCCAATACGCCAATGAGGACCCAAGCCAGCAGCGGCGGGGGGGGATTAGATCAGGGAAATTTAGGGTGATTACTCTCTTACATTGTGCCAGTACAAATATTGGTGCACCAATCTCCACCTGGCCACAGTTCTGTCTTAGGACACACCGGCCCCATTACCCAGATTCGTCACTCATCCAGGGGCCCGCCTCGCACCGATGTAACGGCAGAAAGCTCAGGTCCGACGCACTCATCGCTCTGCGCCAGGAATTCGACATCAGCCAATGAGGCCGATTTGACGGAGCCAAGACAAAAAAACCCGCCCTCTTGCGAGAGCGGGTCTTTCCGAAACGTCCCGCACAGGCGGGTCGATCCCTGCGGGGCCGGAGCCCCGAAGTATCAGCGCTTCGAGAACTGGAACGAACGACGAGCCTTGGCGCGACCGTACTTCTTGCGCTCGACAACGCGGCTGTCGCGGGTCAGGAAGCCTGCAACCTTCAGAATGCCACGCAGAGCGGGGTCATAATGGGTCAGAGCGCGCGAGATGCCGTGACGCACTGCACCAGCCTGGCCGGACAGACCGCCGCCCTTGACCGTGCAATACACGTCGAACTGGTTGTAGCGATCCGTCAGCAGGAAGGGCTGCGTGATCAGCATGCGCAGAACCGGACGGGCGAAGTACGTCGTGACCGGACGGCCATTGACGATGATGTCACCCTTGCCCGGCTTGACCCATACGCGTGCCGTGGCGTCCTTGCGACGACCCGTTGCATAGGAACGGCCCTGTGCATCGCGCTTGACTTCGTGAACCGGGGCAGCCTGCGTGGCAGGAGCGATACCGGCGAGGTCCTGAAGCGTACCTGTGCGCTCTTGAGTTTCAGACATATCTCTCAGGCCTCGATCACATTGAGGGTGTTCTTGCGGTTCATGGACGCAACATCCAGCTTGACCGGCTGCTGGCCTTCATGCGGGTGCTTGTCACCGGCATAGACATACAGATGCTTCATCTGGGCGCGCTGGAGCGGGCCGCGCGTGATCATACGCTCGACTGCCTTCTCGATCACGCTGCCGGGGTTCTTGCCCTCGAGGCGCTGCGTGATGGTGCGCTCCTTGATGCCACCGGGATGACCCGTGTGGTAGTGGAACAGCTTCTGGCCCACCTTGTTGCCGGTCAGGACGATCTTCTCGGCGTTGATCACGACGATGTTGTCGCCGCAATCGACATGCGGGGTGTACTGGGGCTTGTGCTTGCCGCGCAGGCGGGTCGCGATGATGGTGGCGAGGCGGCCAAGAACGAGCCCTTCGGCGTCGATCAGGGTCCAGCCTTTCGTCACCTCTGCAGGCTTCAACGAAAGTGTGGTCTTCATGATTCTGACTGATCCAGCAACATGTGTTGGTATTGGGGGCGCCTTATGGGGCGCGCCCGCTCGCAGGTCAAGCTTTTTCGACTCTGGCTACCACACGAAAAATGGCTGTTTTCCGCCATTTTTCGTATAACGGTATTATAATACCGCATGAAAAATGCCCGAGATTGTCCCTGTTGCAAAGCCGGACTAACATGCAGCCAGTCGATTGAGGCCGTTTCAAGAGGATGATCTGACGTGAAAAGACCCTTGCTTGCCGCAGGCCTGTGCCTTGTTGTCATCGGTCTGGGTGCTATCGGGGTACGCCACGAATCCAAGGCTGAGTTGCAACGCGCCCTTGCCAGCCTGCGTGCCAACCTGCCGCCCGACTCACGTTTCGAATATGATCAGGCCTATCCGCGCTTTCTCGCACGCGGTGCCGGTTTCGAGAATGCCCGCTTCATCCGCGGTGATATTGTCCTCGCGGCAAGGCATCTCACCATCAACAATCCCACGGGTTATCTTGCAACGGGGCTGAGCTTTTCACAGATCCATGCTGATCATGTGACGGTTCAGGGGCCTGTGAGCGGTACCATTGGCGAAGTGACGCTCAAGAAACTTCTGCTACCGCCCTTCAGCCGCGAGAGACGTGATATCGTCACCCTGCCGCCGGCCTCGCAAATTCATTTTCGTCATGGTCAGATCCATGACATCGCCCTGACCGCATCGAGCGGTTGCACGTTCACGATGGGCTACGCCTCTCTCGATAATTACGGCCACGATGATGGCAATGCCGGAAGCCTTCATGAAGGTCATATGCTTTGCGCAAAAGACAGCATGGTGGCTGTCCTGTTGTCCCGTAGCACCCACCAGGCAACCGCACCCGTCAGCCTCGACATTACCGACATGCATGAGAGCGGCATACGCTACGCCCGCTATGTCGGTTGGGCGGAGCAACTCAGGAGCGGTACCATGCCGGCTCACGTCGCGCTTTTGTCGGATACGCAGGAAACCCCTGCCAGGACCGAAGCCAAGGGTCTGTCCTTCTCATTCCTCAACCTGCAACTGACATCGGAGACCAGCGACATGCGCCGCTGGAAAGAGGGTGAGACGATCGAAACACGGGGAGAGACGCGTAATTCCTCTCTCAAGATCAGTCCTGCGTCTCCCCTCTCGCTTGTCCTGCCCCCGGTCATCCACATCAACACGGTCAACCAGACCATGTCCTTCAACACGACCACGCGCGCGGGGTTGATTAATCTGACGGCCACCACCCCGAAATCCTTCACGGCGAATGCCCAGTTCGCCATGAACAATCTCGGGAATTACGATGCGGAGCATCTGCCTGCCCTCGTTTCGACCGATCTGACCTACACGGATGAAGGGGGCAATCTCGATGCGCTCCTGACGCGCATCGCCGCCCAGCGCAACATGACCCTTGAGGATCTCAAACCGACGCTCCTCATGTCACTGGCCTTCGTCGTAAAGAAGGTCCCGGGGCTGAGTGCGGTCCCCGAATTCGTGCAGTCCCCTACAGGGAAAAGCCTAACGCTCTCCTTCCGACCGCCAGTACCCCTCGATAATTCCAGCATGATCAGAATGATCAAGCCGCTATCGCAGGATCCTGCCATGGCACGGGCCTGGTCATCACCGCCCGTCCTTTCCACGACGTTGCACTGAACATGGCGTCACCCATCCATCTGATCGGGGCTAGTGGCCGCTCCGGCACCGCCATCGCCCGGGCGCTTGCCGCGCAGGGCGACACGGTGATTGCCGTCATACGGTCCCCGGAAAAACTCGAGAGCGCCCAGCGTCGTACGGCGCGCATGGCCGATCTGAACGACGCCACCGCCCTTGCCACGGCTCTTGAGGGGGCTGAACGGATCGTCTCGACTGCCCATGCCCGCTTCATTCCTGCCATTCTTGCCGCCGCCCCGGCCACTGCCAGCCTGATTGCCCTTGGCAGCACACGAAAATTCACGCGCTGGCCGGACGCGCATGGCAATGGGGTGCTGGCTGGCGAATCTGCCCTGCTGGCGTCAGGGCGCAAAGGCATGATCCTGCATCCGACCATGATCTACGGTGCACAGGGTGAGGACAACGTGCAGCGCCTAGCCAGCCTGCTGAAGCGCCTGCCTGTCATTCCCTTGCCCAATGGCGGGCGCTCTCTGGTGCAGCCTATCTATCAGGATGACGTGACACGCGCGGTTCTTGCCGCGCTGGAACTGGCCGAAACAGGCAGGCTAACCGGCCCTGAATCGCTCGTCATTGCCGGCCCCGAGGCCGTCACCTACCGGCAATTCATCGAGGCAATCCTCAAGGCTGCCGGTTTGGGGAGTCGACTGTTTCTGCCCCTGCCCGGCCCCTTGCTCGAGGCCCTTGCCCCCCTCGCAGCGAAGCTGCCAGGCTTTCCCACCATAGGGCGCGCCGAGATACGACGCCTGCTCGAGGACAAGGCTTTTCCCGTCCAGCCCATGCAGAACCGGCTGGGCATAACGCCAGTTCCGCTCGAGGTCGGGCTGTCCCGTCTCTTCTCCCCCGCCTCCGCACAGCCCCCCCTCTCCTCTGGAATGCGCCCATGACCCGCCCAACACCCCAGCCCGTACCCCGCGCCCTGAAAAGCCTGTCCCGCCTCGGCTGCCTGATGCTGGCGATTGTGTCATGCACCACACTGGCGGGCTGCACCGACCCAACGGGGCCGGTTTTCGGTGACTGGTACGGGTTCAACCCACTCCCCACGCCGCAGGGTAATATCTCGATCGAGCTGGTTCTGGATGGCGCCCCAACCGCGACATCGGGTCGCTATCGTCTGCATCGCCAGTCATTCTGGGCAGAGGACATGATGTTCAACCGGGCCGATACGCTCGATGGCACATGGACGCTCAGGGAATATACTGTGGACGGCAAGATCTGGCGCAATATCTTCCTCAAGGGGCCAGAGCTGCACATCACCCACTATGTGCTGCTGCCCAATGGTTACCTCACCCCTGCAACCGACCAGAACACGCCGGATATGGGTGAAGGGGGATGGAAATGCTGCCGTCTGGCACCCCGCGCGCGCAACAGCTTCGGCTATGGACGCGTTTAGGACCCGAGAACATGAGCATGCTCACGCCATTTCCTTCTGACAGCGCGACCATCGATACGTGGATGGCCCGTTCGGGCGTCACTTTCGGCACAAGCGGGGCACGCGGCCTTGTCTCTGCCATGCGTGATGATGTCTGTTTCGCATATGTATTGGGGTACCTGCAGCACCTTGCGTCACTTGGCGAGTTTGCTCCCGGGGCGCGTGTTGCCCTCGCTGGCGACCTTCGACCGAGCACACCGCGCATTCTGCGCGCATGCGCCGCAGCCATCAATCATGCGGGCGGCGTTCCGGTTTTCTGCGGCTATGTACCGACCCCAGCTCTATGCTTTTACGCCTATGGACATGGCATAGCCTCGCTGATGGTGACAGGCAGCCATATCCCTGCGGATCGCAATGGCATCAAGTTCAACCGGTCGCGCGGCGAATTTCTCAAGGAGGACGAACCCGGCATGCGAGGGCAGGTTGTCACCCTGCCTGTCGATCAATTCGATGACCACGGGGCGCTGGTTCAGGATTGCGCGTTGCCGGATCCTATTGACGTTCTCTCACCTTATATCGACCGCTATCGTGATTTCTTTGGAGACAATGCGCTGCGCGGCCTGAATCTCGGCGTCTATCAACATTCCGCCGTGGGGAGAGACTGCCTGGTCAGTGTGTGCGAAGCGCTTGGCGCCAGGGTAACACCGCTGGCCCGTTCGGAAATTTTCATGCCTGTCGATACCGAAGCTGTACGGCCGGAGGACGTCGCCCTTGCGCGTGAGTGGTGCGCAGATGGAACCTATGACGCGATACTGACCACTGACGGCGACTCGGATCGACCGCTCATAGCGGGCCGTGATGGTCTTTGGTTACGTGGCGACGTGCTTGGGATTCTGGCAGCGCGCTATCTTCGGGCCTGCGCTGTTTCGACCCCGATCAACAGCAATACAGCACTGGAGATGGCCGGGTTTGCCGAGAACGTTTTTCGTACCCGCATCGGCTCACCCTATGTCGTATCCGCCATGATGGATGCAGCACAGTCTGGTCTCTCGCCCTCGGTGGGCTATGAAGCCAATGGTGGCTTCCTGCTTGCAACTCATGTTGCACTCAATGCGCGCATTCTTGGCGCATTGCCGACGCGCGATGCCGTTCTTCCCATGATTTGCGCCCTTGTGGCCGCCCGTGACCACGGCAATGACCTCGGAGCGCTGGCCTCCTCCCTACCACCACGATTTACGCTGAGCGACCGCATCACGCCCCTTGCCAGCAGCAACAGCCTGGCTGGCATCAGCAGCCTCCGCGACGATGTCGCTCGAAGTGCAACAATTGTACCTTTTGCGGCGACGTCTGGGAGGGTGATCCATATCGATGAGACGGACGGGTTGCGCCTTGTTTTCGACAACAACGATATTGTGCATTTCCGCCCGTCAGGTAACGCGCCCGAACTGCGCGTTTACGCGGAGGCAGACAGTCTCACACGCGCTGAGCAGGTTCTTGTAACAGGTCTGGCGCTTGCCACCCCTTGGCGCGACTGACCATTAGCGGCTAGATTGATTGTGGCAAACCAGTACCGTTACCCATTCCGGTTCGCAGCCTGAGCCAACGCGAACGCTCTGCCTCGCGCCATTTCAGTGCGCCCTTTTTCACAGGATCGAGTCTTGTCTCCTGCATCCCTGATCACCACCCATCGCATTGTCCCTGTCATTCTCTCGGGTGGTTCAGGTAGTCGCCTTTGGCCTGTCTCGCGGAGCAGTTTTCCAAAACAGTTCTGGCCGCTCCTCACGGACAAGACTCTCCTTCAAGAAACGGCCCTGCGTGGCGAGGCGGCCGGTCTCGAGCCGCCAATCGTGGTATGCAATGAGGCTCACCGTTTCATCATCGCTGAACAGCTGCGCGCAATCGGCGTCGACAAAGCCAGGATCGTTCTCGAACCCTCTGCTCGAAACTCCGCACCGGCCATAGCAGCGGCCGCGTTTCTGGTTGCCGAGCAGGCTCCCGATGCCATCCTCTGGGTCATGGCAGCAGATGCTGCAATAACAGACCTCAACGCCCTTTTCGCAACCCTGTCCGTTGCCGCCGATACCGCAGCAAAAGGCTATGTAACGATCTTCGGTGTCGAGCCCACCAAACCTGAAACGGGTTATGGCTATATCGAGCGCGGCAATCTCCTAGAGGACGTGACCGGTGCTTTTCAGGTATCGCGCTTCATGGAAAAGCCGGACCTGGCCAGCGCGGCCAAGCTTGTGCAAGATACCCGGTACTCCTGGAACTCAGGCATGTTCGTTGCACGAGCAGACACTCTGCTGCGCGAGATCGAGACTTTTGAGCCCGATATCCACACCAATGTCGCTCAGGCAGTTGCGCTCAGGAAAACAGATCTCGACTTCGAACGCCTCGACCCTGAGGCATTCAATCGGTCTCCCGATATCTCCATCGACTACGCGGTCGCTGAACGCACCTCTCATGCCGCCGTCGTCCCGGCGCGTTTTGGCTGGTCAGACATTGGCAGCTGGGACGCTTTGTGGGAGATAAGCCCAAAGGACGAGAGCGGCAATGTTACCTCGGGCGACGTGTTCCTTGATGAAACACGAAACTGCTATGTGCGCTCCGACGGACCCGTAACAACCGTGATGGGTGTCGAAGACCTCGTCGTGGCTGTGACCGAAGATGCCGTTATGGTGTCGCACCGCGACAGGGCGCAGGACGTCAAAAAGATGGTGACCCGGCTGACCGCCGCCGGGCGGGCCGAGGCTTCAGCGCATAACCGCATGTATCGGCCCTGGGGGTTCTACGAGAGTCTGATCCAGGGTGACCGCTTCCAGGTCAAACGCATCCATGTCGATCCCGGCCACACGCTCTCTTTGCAAAAGCATTTTCATCGCGCTGAACATTGGGTCGTCGTCGCGGGTACAGCGGTCGTGACGCGCGACAGTGATGAAATCATCATTCGGGAAAACGAGAGCATCTACCTGCCTCTGGGATGCACACACCGGCTCGCCAACCCTGGCCGTATTCCACTCACCCTGATCGAAGTTCAGTCCGGCCCTTATCTGGGTGAGGACGACATCGTGCGCCTGGAAGATGTATACGCGCGCATATGACGGCAATGCACATGATCATCTGGCTTGCATAGCTCGCACACACTCTGCCTGGGGCGATACCGCTCCAGGTAGTTACTCCGTGGCGTGATCGACAAAGCAGAAGCTGTAACCGCGCACAAAACGCAAGCGGCACTGAATAATCGGAATTTTGTGGAAAATGCTGGGGCGAATGACGGGACTCGAACCCGCGACCACCGGTACCACAAACCGGCGCTCTACCAACTGAGCTACATCCGCCACACAGCGACGCCCGATTTAGAGAAATGCGGGGCTGCCGTCTAGCCCCTTTATCGAGATTCTTTTCCACGCTGGGGGGAAACCGGCCATTGACCTGTTCTGGCTGGCAATGCCTCCCGGATATGTTGCTTTATCCCCTGACGCCCGCAAAGGCACGTTGCGGGGGAGAACAGGTCCCTTCCCTCTGGTCGATAGCAATTATGGCAGCATAAGTCGCAATCCCGGACACGTATTCCAGACAGCCCCCCTTGCTAAGGGAGACGGCTCTTTCTAGGTTCTGCACATCATTGCCGCGTCGGGCCGGAATACGACGAGACCCTGCTGATCTTTGACCGACGAAAGGAATCGTCCCTTGAACCTCTCGACTTATCGCGCACAGTGGGCTTTCAGCCCGCTGCGCGAGGTGCTGGCTGGCATGGTGGGCACATTTGCGCTCATTCCCGAGGTCATTGCCTTTTCGTACATTGCTGGTGTTTCGCCGGCTGTCTCGCTCTACGCGTCATTTGTCATCAGCGTCGCGATTGCCATTACAGGCGGCCGACCGGGCATGATTTCCGGCGCTGCCGGTTCGGTGGCGCTTGTTGCCGCAGCGCTCGTGCATCATCACGGTATCCAGTATCTGTTTCTGGCCACGCTGATCGCTGGCGCCATGCAGATCGTATTCGGCCTGCTGAAACTGCATGTGCTGATGCGCTTCGTCTCGAAGGAGGTGCAGACCGGCTTCGTCAATGCGCTGGCCATCCTGATTTTCTCGGCGCAGGTGCCGCAGATGCTGCATGTGACATGGCACACCTATGGCCTGATCGCGCTTGGTCTTGCCATCATCTACCTGCTACCAAAGCTGACAACGGCCATCCCCTCCCCCCTGATCTGTATTGTCGTTCTCACACTCATCACCATCTGGTACCCGATGCCTGTGCATGTGGTGGCTGATCTTGGCGCTCTGCCTACCGGCCTGCCCGGCTTTACCCTGCCGCATGTCCCTCTCACGCTCGAGACATTCGAGATTGTCATGCCCTATGCATTGGCGATGGCCTCGGTGGGTCTGCTTGAATCCCTCATGACTGCGGGTGTGGTGGATGACCACACAGACACCCACGGCGCCCCGCGTATGGAATGCACCGGGCTCGGCATTTCCAATATTCTGGTCGGTCTGTTTGGCGGCATCGCAGGCTGCGGCATGATTGGCCAGACGGTCGGCAACCTGCGTTATGGCGGCCGGGGACGACTCTCCACCTTCACGGCGGGTGCCTTCCTGCTGATCCTTATGGTCCTCCTGCACAGCTATGTTGCGCGTGTTCCCATGGCAGCGCTCGTTGCCATCATGATCATGGTGTCAGTCAGCACATTCGCATGGGGCTCGCTGCGTGATCTCATGCGCCACCCCAAGCTTTCCAGCCTTGTGATGATCATCACCGTGATTGTCACGGTCACCACACATGATCTTGCGGCTGGCGTGGCGGTTGGCGTGCTGCTGAGCGGCGTTTTCTTTGCCTGGCGGGCCATGGGCATGCTGCATGTGGAAAGCCGGAAATCGGCTGAAGCTGATCTGTATCTGGTACACGGCCAGGTGTTCTTCGCCTCGGCTGACATGCTTTACGATGCGATCGACTTCCAGACAAAAGCACCGGTGGTCGAAATCAATCTCGCCGATGCGACATTCTGGGATATCACATCGGTCGATATTCTGGAGAAGATCGTCAACAAGCTCCAAGGCAGATCAATCAATGTTCGCGTCGAGGGGCTCCATAGCCGTCGACATGGGTTGATTGCAGAGCAGTCAGACGATCCCCTGCTCTCGATGTGAACTCTGTAGACGCCGCGCCAGGGCAGCCTGTTCTGGCGGGGTCAACAGGTCAGCCAGTGTCTGACTGTCCAGAACTGCCATGAAGGCACCAAGGGCCTCTCCCAGCAGGCCCTGAAGGCGACATGCACCTGTCAGCAGGCAGTTCTGCCCTGTCTGGAAACAGGCAACCAGGGCCATATCCTCCTCCGTAAAACGGACAAGCTCACCAAGATTGATGTCATGAGGTGTGCGACCGAGCACAAGGCCACCACCACGCCCCCGCATTGTCTTCACGAAGCCCCCCTGTCCGAGGCGATGCACGATCTTGACGAGATGATTCTCCGAGATGTCGTAGCGCTGCGCGATCTCATGAATGGATACCCGGCGATCCTGATTGAGGCCGAGATACAGGAGGGTTCGCAGAGCATAGTCTGTATGGAGGGTCAGACGCATATGTGAAGATATCTCATATTTACATCTTTCATACATCAGGTTTAAAAGATGTGCATAGAATACATCTTTATGGAGACGACCGATGGTTGCGCCACTCAGATCAGGAACCCCCGCCATTGTGAAAGCCACGATCCCGGCGCTTGAGGCCCACGGGGTGACAATCACAAAAACCATGTATGGCGCCCTGATGCGTGACCCGTCGATTGCAGCCATGTTCAATCAGACCGATCAGGCCAACGGTCGTCAGCCCCACGCTCTTGCAGCAGCGGTGCTCGCCTATGCCCGTCATATCGAACACCCGGAAAAGCTCGAGGCTGCCTTACGCCTCATCGTCGAGCGTCACGTCGCCGTCATGGTCAAACCGGAGCAATATCCTGTGGTCGGCGAGGCTCTTCTTGGCGCGATCAAGACCGTCCTGGGTGATGCGGCGACACCTGAAATTCTGGAGGCCTGGGCTGACGCGTATCGTTTTCTGGCCGAGGTACTTATCTCGCAAGAAGCCGACACATATGCGGCACGTGCCGCCCTTCCCGGCGGATGGCGCGAATGGCGCTCGTTTCGCGTCGCATCCCGTATCAGGGAAAGCGACACCGTCATGTCCTTCTGGCTGGAGCCGGTGGATGGCAAGCCAGTTCTACGCCATGAACCCGGGCAGTTCCTGACATTCCGCCTCGAGCGCGACGGCCTTTCCACCCGGCGCAGCTACAGCATCTCGAGCGCGCCTGACTCGAGCGGTTACCGGATTTCAGTCAAGCGGGACCCACTGGGCAAGGTATCGCGCTGGTTCCACGACACGCTCAAGGAGGGCGACTTACTCGATGTCGCGCCGCCGGCCGGGGACTTCACACTCGCCCGGAGCGGCACATCGCCTGTCATGCTGGTCAGCGCCGGAATTGGCATTACGCCCTTCATGAGCATGATCCTGGCTGCAAACGGTCGTCAGAACAGCCCGACCATACGGCTGATACACGGTGATCACGAATTCACCTGCATGCCGTTTCTGTCTGCCTTTGTCGACGCCGCAGCCAAAACGGAATCTTGCCCGATTGATCTGTTCAGCAGTTCCGGCGAAGGCAACAACCTGCCAGTGCCAAGCCACAAAGGGCGCATCTCGGCGCAATGGATATTCGACCATATGGAGGCCGGCACCCATGTCTTTGTCTGTGGTCCCAGGGGCTTTCAACATGACCTGATCGGGGGGCTGCGTCAGCTCGGGGTGCCAAGCACGCACCTGCACCACGAATTTTTCGGCTCTGACGAAGCACTCCCCGACTGACTCTCTCTGCGCACATCGCGATAGGTCTGATCACGATGTGCGCCACAACGCTGCTCGCAGCTCTACCGGGTTGCAACGACGGGTCGTTATACTTCCCCACCAATCTTATAATATACGGGAATGATGCATCTCAACGCCCATATTTATGAATTTATTTCCCAATCGGAATAATTATTATTAACATAATAAGGATTTATATGCCAGTAAGTATCTAAAATTAAGATTTGTTTTATATATATATAATTACGACAGATAAGTTTCATGATAGAAACTTTATATTACTTTCCTTTTCTCTTTCAAATCTGTACCTCCGCAGAGCTTGTTATCGGGAAAAAGGCGTAATGGCTGTTATCTTCGAAGGTGACGATCTGGTCGTCCACGAAACAGACGGTGATTCCGATTACGCGGTTATTACTTTTGAGCCCGCCGAACAGAGCCAGCACGCGACGACTACTTTTTTTGCTAAAAAACCGTTGCGTTATAATAATATCAAAAGCTTGGGGATAACTGCAAAATCTCCAGTGTGGTATATATCTGACGAAGTCGAACATGTGATCATGATCATCAATGATCGTCTTCAAGGCATCGATAACCGCATTGCCGTTGGCTATTCTATGGGTGGTTACCCCGCTCTGAACTGGTCCCGCCGAATTGGCGCAAAGACAGTTTTCTCGATGTGCCCGAAGTATTCCCTTGATCCGGATCTATGCGATATCGAACAAGGCTATGTAGACAAATATTTTTGCGAACGCATGAGAGGGATGAAAATTGATCCCGAGAACGTATCCGGTCGCGTTTTCATCGTACACGATCCTGACCACACGCACGACAGTTACCACGCAAGACTGATCGAGCAAAAACTCGCTTCCTGCAATGCTACGCTCATCAAAAGTTTTTATGCTCAGCACGATGTGCATCTGACAATACAGGGCAGCGAAAAATTCGGACGCATGATCCGGATGCTCGCCTACGGCTCCGATCAGGAGATAAAAGCAGCCTATGCCAAGGAACGGAAAACGAGTTCCTCAACCCTTGTCACTATGTTCCTTCGCAATATTCGTTTCCAGCCCGAGAGGGCCTTGCGGGCAATACTATCAGACAGAGCTTTGAAACATGCCAATCTGAAACCCGTTCTGGAAAGAACTCTGGATATGGCGCGCCTGTCGCATCGATTTTCCGAGGGAGGTAGCTTCGAAAAAGCCAGTCTCTGCCTCGGCTTACCTTTTCTGGAGGCGAGATATGGCAGGGAAATCAATCGGGAAATAGTGGCCAGTGCAGCGCTGCGCCAGTTCACTCGTGCACCCCTGGGATTCCACGGTCATCTTTTATGTTACGATATGGCCACGAAGAAATTTTCCGGCAGAGACCTGTTTGGGCCCACACCCAATTGCCCTGAGGTAGTGATACGGAGGTCAGGCGGCTATCATCTGATGCAAATCACGACCGGCGAAGAAACGACCTATCTTTATGAAAAGGACGGGAAGGTACTGATGTCAGACGTGCCCCGTGATTCCGGCTTCACACTCGAGAGGAGCGCACGTAATCATCACCATCACATACGCTCGCGTCTCGGATATCTCTGTTCTCACCCGACAGGGCACTATGATCTGGATCGTTCCGTCAAATTTGAGTGGGAAGAATTCTCCATACCGTCAGTCTTTTGACGGACACATAGACCGGCGCTGATCGAGCGAAACGCCCGGCGCAACGAGCCGGGCGTTCTGGAACGTTTCTCCGTCGGCCCGGGCAGGGCCAAAACCCTTCTCAGGGCTTGGGCCATCCAGTCGCGGGGCGGTCGAAATGCGACAGCAGATCCTGATCGGGGATGTTCGTCAGGTCCTTGCTCTCGCTCTTGATCAGCTTCTTGCTGGTCGCCTTCGACAAATGCTCGCGTATGTCATGCAAAACATGGGGGGCGGCAGCAAGCACGAGTCCCTCAAGAGCGGGATTATCGTTGAGCGCCGTTTCGATTTCGTCCGCGATCTGTCTTGCGAAGCGCTCCTTGACTTGCACTTTCGGATCCGAACGCGGCTCTTTTATCGAGGCCACATCGCCTGCTGCATCGGTTGCCTTGTCATGGGCACCAAAGCGTTGGATCGTGCGCATCTGCTGGCCATCGTAGCGCAGGAAGCGTGCTTTTTCACCATCGCAAACTGCATAAAGTACTGGGTCCTGAACGGCCATAAAAACCTCTCCTGTGTTCACGATTAATGAACGCCACACGGTAAAAGCGGTTTCTGTTCACACAGTTACTTGAATGATGCGTTTCAGGACAGGGCCAGAGCGTTGCGCAGCAGATGCCACGATGCCTCGTCGGGCGCATAGAGCAGCCCGCGTCCAGGCTCGCTGGGATGGTAGGAAGCACCGTTCAACCGGGCTCCATAGGCGCCTGCCTCATGCATGAGTAGCCAGCCAGGGCAATGATCCCACAGGCAGGTCCTGCTATAAGCCAGGACGTGCCCGTGCCCCGCAGCGACCATGCGATATTCGTGAGCGGCACAGCGCAGGTCCCACAAGCCCGTCATGGCGCGCAGATTCTTATCGGCCCTTTCCGTATCTCCCATGGGCAGCGTGCGCCATGCAATCTTCCCGGTCACATCCTGAATACGGGAGAAGGGTCTGGCGGCCTGCATGGGTCTCGTGGCGCCGCTCGCATCTTCGCTCCAGGCGCCCTCCCCCTGCAAGGCGAGGGCAGAAGAACGTGTGAGAGGATCATGAATGACGCTGGCGACCGGAACGCCATGCTCAAGCACTGCCATCATTACGCCGAACACCGGGAGTCCCGCAGCGTAATTCGCTGTCCCGTCAATCGGATCGATCGTAACGCAAAGGAGAGATCTTCCCGCTTCATCGACGAGTGCTGGACAGGAAGCGCATCGTTCCTCACCGATCAGCACAGCCCCCGGCAGCAGGCTTTTCAACTGACCCGCTATAAATTCCTCCGCCAGAAGGTCTGCAACCGTGACCAGATCAGATGGCGATGATTTCGTGCGTATATCGTCCCCGGAAAGACGACCAAAACGCGGCATGATGATCTGGGTCGCGGCATCCCGTGCGATCGCAGACAGATCCTCAAGCACCGCTCGCGTCACGGTACGGTCCCGCAGCGCTGTCATGGTGGCCTCACCCTTGCTCAATCATTCCTCCCCGGGGAAACCAATATTCTCCCTCAATCCACTATCAGGAGGATTTCAGGCAGACACAAGGCAATCTGGATAAAGCTGGCCAAAGCGTGACCGGTCCTGTTCGAACAGCCGGACATCGAGCGTGATCTCGGTTTCCTGGTCCAGGCGTTCCAGCACCTCGCCATGCTCGTAGAGCCATGCCAGCGCAGCACCGTTGCTGATATCCAGGCTTACACGCGTCAGGCTCATTGATGCCGTCATATGCTGGTCAAGCATCGAATAGAGATTGGGCAGCCCCTCGCCTGTCATGGCCGATATGGCCACACAACCGGGATGGCGGGGCACAGCCTCGATACCGCCCATGAGGTCGGCCTTGTTCAGGACCTCGATGGTTCGCTCGGGCCAGTTTTCATCCAGCATGCCATCACGCACCATGCCATCCAGCACGTTGATGACATCGGCACGCTGAGCCGCACTGTCCGGGTGAGCGATATCGCGCACATGGAGGATGATATCAGCCTCAGCCACTTCTTCGAGCGTTGCACGAAAAGCTGCGACCAGTTCAGTCGGCAATTCGCTGATGAACCCGACCGTATCGGAGAGGATGACCCTGCGCCCCGAAGGCAGGCGCAAGCCGCGCATCGTCGGATCCAGGGTCGCAAAAAGCTGGTCCTGCGCATGGACAGCAGAGCCGGTCAGCGCATTGAACAGCGTCGATTTGCCCGCGTTGGTGTAGCCCACAAGGGCAACCACCGGAAATGGCACCTTCTTGCGGGCGGAGCGATGCAGGCCGCGCGTGCGACGTACCTGATCGAGATCCTTGCGCAGTCTGACCAGACGCTCATCAATCATGCGACGGTCAGCCTCGATCTGTGTTTCACCCGGACCGCCGAGAAAGCCGAAACCGCCGCGCTGACGCTCAAGATGGGTCCAGAGCCTGACCAGACGGGAGCGCTGATATTCCAGATGCGCCAGTTCGACCTGCAATACGCCCTCACGGGTCGCTGCGCGGGCACCGAAGATATCCAGGATAAGTCCGGTGCGATCGAGCACCTTGCAGTCCAGTGCCTTCTCGAGATTGCGTTGCTGCCCGGGAGACAGTTTCGCATCCACGATCATGACCTTGACGTCATTCTCCTGCACCAGCTCGGCCAGTTGCTCAACCTGCCCTTTTCCGAACAGGGTTGCTGGGCGTACTGCACGGATTGCCAGAACAGCCTGCCTGACCACGACAAGACCGATGGAAGACGCCAGCCCGACAGCCTCTTCAAGACGGGCCTCCGCAGCACGGAACTCGTCATTGGGTGTCGGGCGCGCCCAGGGTAGAATGACCGCAGCGCGTGTCGCAGGGGGTGTCGTACTCGTCGTCACTGACACGTCTTGGGATAACTCCAGTCCTTACAGGCCTAGCTCACTGTCCTGGGCAAAGAGTGCCAGGGGAGCGACAGGCATGATCGTGCTCACCGCATGTTTGTAGACAAGCTGAGTGTGGCCGTCACGACGCAGAATGATGGTCTCATGATCAAATTGAGGAATGACACCCTGCAATTTCACGCCGTTGACGAGAAACACGGTCACAGGAAGAGCATGTTGCTGCAGGTGCTGCAGGAACAGGGACTGAACCGTTTCGCCCTCCTGGAACTCCGAAAAGGGGGCGGTCTGGGACGATGGGTTGGGATTTGCTCTGGCCACGATTAATCTTCTTTTTTTCAGGTGTTTGCGGGGGGCCCCTGTCAGGAGGCCGGGAGTCAACGCGTGAAACTTGCTCCCGGCTTTATGGCCCCTAGCTTAACTTTGTTGAAATTGGGTTTCCAGACCTACAGGGTCCTGTCCTCGGGTGTCACACCAAGCTGTTTAAGTTTGCGATGCAGCGCACTACGCTCCATCCCCACGAAATTCGCGGTGCGGCTGATGTTACCGCCAAAACGCAGAAGCTGCACCTGCAGATATTGCGTTTCGAACAGATCCCGTGCCTCACGCAGGGGCAGCGCCATGACATCCGCCCCGGCGTCGAGGCGCGTCATGGACGGTGCGCCCTGACTGACCGTGCTGGGAAGCATGTCGGCGCGAATGAAATCCTGCCCGTTCGGCATCATGATCAGCAGGCGCTCCATCAGGTTCCGCAGTTCCCTGATATTGCCTGGCCATTCATAGGATTGAAGGGCTGCAAGGGCGTCAACTGAGAGCTCACGCGGCGCAAGACCAGCATTCTCGGCGTAGCGACGCAGAAAATGCTGTGCAAGTGAGGGGATATCCTCACGACGCTCACGAAGTGAGGGCAGACGCAACGGTACGACAGCAAGACGATAATAGAGATCCTCGCGGAATCGCCCCAGGGTTATCTCGCCCTGAAGATCGCGATTGGTGGTCGCGATCACGCGCACATCCACCTTGACCCTGGTCGAGCCACCCAGCCGCTCAAACGTCTGGTCCTGCAACGCGCGCACGATCTTGCCCTGGGTCTCGAGCGGCATGTCCGCCACTTCGTCCAGCAGCAATGTGCCCTTATGGGCACGCTCGAGCACGCCGGTGCGGCGCATCACGCCATCGGATTGCCCTTCGATGCCAAAAAGCTCTTCCTCGAACCGGTTCGGAGCAAGTGTTGCACAGTTCAGGGCGATAAACGGACCTGTGCCGCGGCGCGAGCGGGCGTGAACCATACGCGCTGCGATTTCCTTGCCCGATCCTGCGGGGCCCGTAATCAGCACGCGTGAATTGGTAGGCGCCACACGCTCGATCTGCCCCCGCACGGCGCTGATGCCGGGGCCGTCACCGAAAAGCAGCGTCTCGTTTCCCGAGCGCAGACGCAGCTCGGCGTTCTCGCGTTCAAGGCGTGCGGCTTCCAGCGCACGCTGGACGACCACAATCAGGCGATCAGCCTGAAAGGGCTTCTCGATGAAGTCATACGCCCCGTGCTGAAGGCTCGAGACGGCTGTCTCGATTGTGCCGTGGCCTGAAATCATGACGACCGGCAGACCTGGCTCCTCGGCCTTGATGGTCTTGAGCAGATCGATGCCGTCGAGGCGCGACCCCTGCAGCCATATATCAAGGATAACCAAAGACGGACGACGCGCCCGGAATGCCGCCAGAGCCTGATCCGAATTGGCAGCAACGCGCGTTTCATATCCTTCGTCACGAAGGAGCCCCTCGATGAGAAGCCGGATATCCGGCTCGTCATCGACGATCAGGATTTCATGCTCCATACGCATTCCTCATCAGAAGTTCACTGCTCCCTGCTCGTCTGGACCATAAGGTCGGGCTGTGCATCGGACATCTCGCGTGCGGGCAGGGTAAGCGTCGAGACGGTTCCGCGCTCATCCGGTCGATCCTCCAGCCTGATCCCACCTGCATGATCCTCCATGATCTTCTTGACAATGGCGAGCCCCAGCCCCGTCCCTTTCGGTTTGTGCGTGATATACGGTTCCGTCAAGCGGTGGCGGTCAACAGAAGGCAAACCGATACCGTCGTCAATGACCTGCACCATGGCTTCGCCCCCTGCAACCCCCAGAACCACGCGAATACTCCCCTGGGTCGTGCGTCTTTCGCCTGCCCCCTCGCCCTGAGCACTTATCTGACTGCTGTCGCCCTGCTCGTCGCGCTCCTTAGCTGCCATGGCCACGGCATCGGCGGCATTTTGCAGCAGATTGGTCAGGGCCTGGCCAATCAGACGCCTGTCGCAATGCACGAGAGGACCACGGGCCGGCATATCGGTCGTGTCATAGATGATCTCGGGATGAGCATTGCGCTGAAGGACCAGAGCCTCTCGCACCAGACGCGACAGATCCTCGTCCTTGAGAACGGGTTGCGGCATACGGGCAAAGGACGAGAACTCATCCACCATACGTCCGATATCGCCAACATGACGCACGATCGTATCCACACACTGCCCGAAGGTTTCCGGATCGGAACTGATCTCGCGCAGGAAACGACGCTTCAGCCGCTCTGCCGAGAGCTGGATGGGCGTCAGCGGATTCTTGATTTCATGGGCGATGCGACGGGCCACGTCGGCCCAGGCCGCCTTGCGCTGGGCCGCCAGAAGCGCCGTGATATCATCGAACGTGACAACATAGCCTGTCGAGTCATCGCTTCCTTGCTCACCCACAACACGCACCAGAAGTGTGCGGCCGGAAGTACCCACGCTGGGGCCATCGCCAAGCACCGCCCCTTTTTCAGCGACATCGATCTGGATCTCGGCCGTGTGCGCCTGTCCGGGCTCTGCCCGCGCCTGATCGAGCATGGTGCCGAATTCCGGCACAACATCGCGCAGGGCCTGTCCCTTGCCACTGTCCAGGTCACGCTGGAGCAGCCTGGAGGCCGCGCGGTTGGGTAATTCGATCACCTGATGCGCGTCGAGACCAATCACGCCGGCCGATACACCCGAGAGAACCGTTTCGGTGAAGCGACGCCGCTCATCAATCTGCTCGTAGGCTTCCATCAACTCGGTACGCTGGGTGGAAAGCTGATCGGTCATGCGGTTGAAGGCACGAGAGAGGGTACCAACCTCATCATCACGCCGTGCGTCGCGGGCCCGTGCTTCAGGCACACGCACACTCAGATCGCCCTCGCTCACCCGTCGCGCTGCAAGGATCAGGAGCCCGAGCGGCTGGGTAATCTGTTTGGCCAGAACCAGCCCCGTCAACATGCCTATGCTGAGCACCAGCAGGCCCAGTAGCGCGAAGATCAGCGCAAAGCTCACCTGTATGGCCGAGCGATGCGCGTCGAGACGCTGATATTCCGAAACAACCGCATCGGTATGGCGCATATGCTCGAGAATCTTGGCATCGACCGGGCGTGTGATGACCAGCATCAACCCGGAACTTGGTCCAAGGCTGACGACAGCGCGCACAGTGCGCTCATCGGGACTATCGAGAATGGCCACATCATTGGTGCGTGCCAGGGTCGTGGCATCCTTTGGCGGCAGGGCAAGCTGCTTGCCCTGCAAGGCTGCAAGACCGCCTGAAGCCACCACCTTGTTGGTATAGGAATCGAACACAACGGCCTCGTTCAGGCCGCGTTCAGTGGCTTCCACATCCAGCATCATCCCGAGCTGACCCGGATCACGCATCAGATCCACGCCGTGGCGATACATCTCGTCATTATTGGCGGTGATGATGATGTTTGCGAGGGCAAAGGCCTCGGTGCGGATGTTGTCGTTATGCTCCTGCAGATAGCCTGCCGCCACGTCACGTGCTTCGGTCAGCGCCGTATTCACCCTGTTGGAAAACCAGATCTGGATCCCGAAATGGAAGAACAGGGCTGCAAGCCCCCCGATCACCACGGTCGGGGCCACAGCGACCACGCCGAAAAGCGTAATCAGCCTGACATGAAGCCGCGCCCCGGCCAGACCAGTGCGGCGCTCGGCAAGCATGCGCCCGACGCGCATGATGACAGCCGCCCCCAGAAGAAGCAGCACCACGAAATCGAGCAGAAACACGACGGATTCGATCTGGGGCCGGTAAGCAAAGGAGAGGCCACGCGCCAGAACGACAAATGTCGTGATCAGCAGGACCAGCGCTGCGCAGGCCAGAACCATTGCCGTCTTGAGACGGCTGACACGCCGTATAACCCGCAGGAAGGCAGAGTCATTCTCTGTCTGCGATCCGCTTCTGGGCATGGCATCATCCGGGATGGGGTCAGACGCATGCGTGATTACGGGCTTGTCCCTGTCTGTCATGACCGTGTGCGCCCTGTCTCGATCCCAAGAAGCTGCAGCCGTTTGCGCAGCGTATTACGGTTGATCCCCAGAAGGGCAGCCGCCCTGATCTGATTGCCCTCTGTCGCCCTGAGCACAAGGCGGAACAGGGGTCGCTCGACCTCTGCCAGCACGCGGGCATGAAGCGACCCCTGCACATCGCTTTCGAGATCGAGCATGGAGGGAAGATAACGCGCCAGAAGCCCCTGAAAAGAGGCAGCATCAGCAGTTGTGTCCACCCGATGCAACGCAGCAAGACGTGCCGCCGTCACGACCCCGCCCATTCGGGATTGTGCAGCGTGAGACAGGAGCTGGCGTATCTGGCGGAAATTACCGGGCCAGTCCTGCTGGGCCAGCCAGGCGGCACAATCCGGATGGAAAACCGCGTCTCCGCCATTCTGTTCGGCCCAGACGGCGCAAAGCGCCCCCATATCGTCATGGCGCTCCCGCATGGCAGGAACGGTGACACAGTGCCGGCTCAAAAGGGTGGCCAGGGCCTCATCCATGCGGCGATCCTGCACAAGGCGCGCAGGCGTCCAGGAACTGGTGCAGATCACCACCGGGCGTTCATTGGCCGGTTTATTGCACAACAGCGCAAGCAGGCTGGCTTGCAGGCCTGGCTCGACAAGGCCGACCTCACCGATGAACAGGCACCCGGCCTGATCCGCCAGCGCCTCTTCAAAAGAGAGGCGATCGATAACCGGCACGAAGCGCCCTGGTTGGGCAGACTGCACCCAGAGATAACGCGCAGCCCGTGTCCGGCCACTACCTGCCTCACCGCACAGCATGAGTGCGTCGAGCGATGGCAGGCAGGCCTCAAGCCGATCTCGCAATTGTCGTACCGCTTCAGACTGCCCGTCAAAACCAAGACTTGCCGGTGCGGAGTGCTTCAAGGCATGAGGCGCCACGCTCGCCGCGCCTCGGAAATCTGGCTCTGCATTTTCAGAAAGCATGCCGGGAGAGGCGCGATCGTGCGGCATCAGGAGCGCACTGACACGGTTGCGATCATCATGCGCCCGACTGGCCTGAACCGGTAGGGCAAGGCGCGGTCAGATCTTCCTTATTCAGAGAATGCAGAAGTCCGGAATACAAGGACGCATCATGATGCAGCGAACGCGTCATTCAGGCAGCTTCTTCAACCGCATCGCCGGAATCGGGGCGCTGATGCGTGGCTTCACGGTCGCGCACGACCCCGTTGGCGATCTGTTGGTCGTAAAACGCCGTGAGGTGGTCGATCACATCCTGCGCTGTATCCATCTTGTTGATGCTGGCACGAAACGCGGCTGAACCGGGAAGGCCGTGCGAGTACCAGGAGACGTGCTTGCGGGCGAGACGCAGGCCGGGACGCTCGCCGAAATGGTCCAACATCATCCCGTAATGGCGCAGAACGATGGCTTTCTCTGTCTCAAGGTCCGGATCCGGCATGTTCTCGCCCGAACGAAGCGACTGCGCCACCTGGGCCAGAAACCACGGGCGCCCATAGCAGCCGCGACCAATCATCACACCATCCGCCCCCGAGGCCGCCAGCGCATCGCGGGCGTTCTGGATGGAAACGATATCCCCGTTGACGATCACAGGCAGGGAGACGCTTTCCTTCACCGAGCGAACGAAATGCCAGTCTGCCGTTCCGTTATAGAACATCTGGCGCGTACGCCCGTGGACGGTCACAAGGCGAATACCAACATCTTCGGCAATGCGTGCCAGACGCGGGGCATTGAGCGACTGATGATCCCACCCCATGCGCATCTTAAGCGTCACCGGCACTGAAACGGCCTTGACCGTCGCTTCCAGTAAAGCCGCAGCCTTGACCTCATCACGCATGAGCGCGGATCCGGCAGATTGCCCTACCGCCACTTTTTTCACAGGGCAGCCAAAGTTGATGTCAATCAGGTCGGCGCCCTGATCCACGGCAATCCTGGCGGCCTGCGCCATCGCCTCGGGGTCACATCCTGCCAGCTGAACGGAGTTGGGGCCGTTCTCGGCGCTGCGCGCCATGCGCAGGGTATTCTCGTTCTCACGCACCATGGCCCATGAGGCGATCATTTCCGAAACAACAAGCCCGGCACCGAGATCACGCGCCAGCTGACGGAAGGGCAGATCTGTGACACCCGACATCGGCGCCAGAATGACCGGCGTTTCGATCACGACACCGCCGCCAAGATCGATCGGGCGTAGTTCAAGGCCGCGGCTCGACCCAGCCACGTCGGAAGAGGAGAGATTGCTCATGATGGGCCAAGGATACCGGCGGCCCTTGCGCGAAGCAATCAGAGATCGTCTCTCGTGGCACAGAGAGTCCCTTGCACAACCCCGCCCCATCGCATTGGGATCGTTCAGCTTGCCGGGCTTGTCAGCGCTTTGGTCAGACGGGTCAGAGCGGCCTCATCCGCAGGCAGGCCGAAACGCAGCAAGGTTTCATCCCATGCAAAGCGCCGCACCAGTATTCCAGCCTGCGCCAGCCTTTCCCATATCTCCTGGGCATGGGCCGTTCGCCAGAGGCTGAAAAGCAGCGTTCCTCCCACAAATGACAGGCCAGCGTCATGCAGGATGTGGCGCAGGATTTGTGTCTGATGCGTGAGACGCAGGCCCATCGAGTCGCGCCAGGCCGTGTCCAGCAGCGCCTCTCGCCCGATCTGGCAACCCGCCGTGCTTACGGCCCAAGGGCCCATGGCTTCGCGCATGGCTTGAAGCACCGGATGGGTACCCAGCAGAAAGCCAAGACGGACCCCCGCGAGACCATAGGTCTTGCCGAAAGAGCGACAGACGATCAGGGCCCTGTGGGGCAGCAGGGACGCTGCACTGAAGGGTTGGAAATCGGCAAAGGCTTCGTCAATAACCAGCACCCCGCCCGCATGGCCGTGACTTTCGGCGAGAGAGGCTATCTCTCCGACACTCAGAACATGCCCTGTCGGATTATTGGGCGCGCAGATGATCGTAACGATGTTCCTTCCCGGCATTGGCAGGGATGCACCATGCGGAATGAACGTGATCGGTACCCCCGCTGCTGCCCAGGCGGTCTCATGCCCGCTATAAGTGGGTGTCAGGATACGAACACCCTCTACCTTTTGCAGCCGCGAGAGCATGACAGGCAACATTCCGATCAGCATCTGCGTACCCGGACCCGCCAGCACATGGTCTGGCGACACCCCGTAAGCCTGTGATGCCGCAAGGCGCAGCGCCTTTTCCTCCGCGGGATCAGGCAGGCGCGACAGGGCATCCGCCCCGGGTGGGGTGAACGGATAGGCGAACGGGTTGATGCCGGTTGAAAGATCGATCAGGGGGGTGGGAGCCTGCGGAAAGCGATGCGCCAGCGTGCTCAGCTGGCCCCCATGCGCGGGCCAGGGCGTCATGCTATGATGCCGTTCCTCATGCTTTGCGGTCATCTTGCTCCATGTTCCTTCTCCTGACCCTTTGCGCTCTCGTGACAGAGAGCGTGTTCGGGTATCCGGACGCCCTGTTTCGCCTCATTGGCCACCCGGTAACATGGATTGGCCGGCTGATCACGGCACTGGACAAGGGGCTCAATCCGCCCATTGTCTCCTCCTGCGCGTCATCCCCCCGAGGGCAACGCTCGATCGTCGATGCCCGGGCGCGTGGTTTACTGGCACTTGCCCTCATCATCGCTGTCCCGACGGGGCTTACAATCGCGGCACAGGCTCTTGCCCGTGCCGTCTTGCCCATGCCGGTCACTTTCTGCCTCGAAATCTGCGCGGCCAGCACACTGATTGCGGGGCGATCCCTTCATGATCATGTCCGGGCGGTTCTGACCGGGCTGCGCGCAGGTGGCCTCGACGGTGGGCGCAAGGCGGTCGCGATGATTGTGGGGCGCGACCCCGAGGCTCTCGATCTTGCCGGCGTGGTTCGCGCTGCCACCGAAAGTCTTGCCGAAAATTTCTCTGACGGTGTTGTGGCCCCTGTCTTCTGGCTGGCCGTTTTCGGCTTGCCCGGCGCCGTCGCCTACAAGGCCATCAATACGGCAGACAGCATGATCGGCCATATGACGCCGCGCCATGGAGCCTTCGGACGCGCCGCAGCGCTCTGCGATGACTGCGTGAATATCCCGGCGTCCCGCCTGACCGCGCTCTGGCTCGTTCTGGCGAGTTTCGCGCCGGGCTACGCGACACGGGGTGCCCTGCGCACGGTATGGCGTGATGCCTCCCACCATCGCTCCCCCAATGCGGGATGGCCGGAAGCAGCCATGGCTGGCGCGCTGGCTTTGCGTCTGGCAGGCCCGCGGCAGTATGGTGGTACAATCATTGCCGATTCCTGGATGGGCGATGGGAAAATGACGGCCGACACCCGCGATCTTGCCCGCGCCCTCACACTCTACCGTCTGGGGTGCCTGATACAGGGCGGCTTCCTGCTCGCCCTGTTTTGTGGAGTATGCTCATGAGCCCCCCCGCCTGTACCAGTGCGCCGGTTTTCGATCAGGATTTTCGCGACAGGCTCGACACGTTGTTCCAGTGGCGCCGCGATGTCCGCCATTTCCGGCGCGACCCTGTCCCTGAAGAGGTGCTCGACCACCTGCTGGCGGTGACCTGCGCCACCCCGTCGGTGGGACTCAGCCAGCCATGGCGTTTCATGCGCATTGACGCGCCCGAGCGCCGCGAGGCCGTGCGTCGGGAGTTCATGCTGCGCAATGCCGAGGCTCTGGCCGCGAGAAGCGCTACGGATAACACGGCCTATGCCCGCCTCAAGCTCGCAGGACTTGAGGATGCCCCGCATCACATTGCCGTCTTCTGTGACCCCGACCCCGCTCAGGGGCGTGGTCTGGGGCGCATGACCATGCCTGAAACAGTCCAGTGGTCGGCAGTCATGGCCATTCACGGTTTCTGGCTGGCAGCGCAGGCCCATAATGTCGGGCTTGGCTGGGTGTCCATTCTCGACCCGGCGCATATGAACCCGCTTCTGGATGCCGAGCCGCACTGGCAGTTCATGGCCTATCTCTGCGTTGGCTATCCCGAGGAGGAGCACAGCACCCCCGAGCTTGAAAGACGCGGCTGGGAGCAGCGCTCGGGTGATCGTCATCGCTGGATCCTGCGCTGAGCAGCACCCGGATTACGTCCGGTGCTGTCCGGCCCTGATCAGACCTCTCCCGGGGCCTGACCGCTCCGTGCTTCACCCCCTTCAATCGGGAAAAGGCAGCCCGTGAGCGGCGCAGCTCATCCAGTCTATGAACAGACGCACCGCCGCCGAACGCTGTTTTGTCGGGTAGGCATAGGCCAGAATATCACCGCTCTGGGCTGACCACTCAGGCAGGATCTTGACCAGCTGAGACGCGACACTCGGATGGTCGTAGAGAAAATCCGGCAGGACCGAATAGCCCTGTCCAGCCATCAGACTCTCAAGAATCAGGTTGATTGGCCCCAGCGACAGATAGGGGCTTGATCCCAGACTACGGGGCTCACCCCCGGCGGACAGACGCCATCCATCCCGCCCGGGATCATCGACATAGCCGATGAACGGCAGACGGGTGAGCTGATCGAAACTCTCCACCGGGCCAAACTGATCCAGAAAACATCGTCCCGCCACCAGACGCCGTTCATACCCCCCGATCCGTCGCACATGCAGTGAAGGGTCATCGAACGGGCGGGTGCGTATCGCTACATCGAACCATGTCATCTTGGCTTCAGACACGTCGTCGCCGAGGGCAAAACTGATCTGACATGACGGATATCGTGCGGCAAAGGCGTGAACCACCGGCAGGACCACATATCGCCCATAGGCCGCATTGGCGAGGATATGGAGTTTGCCCTGAGGGATGGAGCCATGATTCTGTGTGTCGAGAAAAGCTGTCTCGATAGCCTCCACACCTGAATTGCAGCGCCTGTAGAACACCTCGCCGGCCCGCGTCGGGAGAATCTGTTTTGACGTTCTGATCAGCAGATCGGTCTGCAGAAAGGCCTCAAGTTCGATAATCGCCTTGCTTATAACGCTTTTTGACACGCCCAGCGTACGCGCTGCACCGGAGATCGACCCCGCCTCGACCACCGCTATGAAGTAAACCATGCCATTGAAATTTATCTTTTTTCTCATGGATTCCCTCGGGGATCGTTCTAAAAAACCGCACGATCCGTCGCAAAATTTTTCCTTGTTTTTACACAGCATTTCAGCCGATGCTCTAAATCGTAAAAACACGATGAAACTTTAGATACATAACAGTCTTATTCGTTACATGTCGTTAAATATATCGAACGAATCAAATAGGTAACACCGCCTTTACGAATGTCTCTCTAGAAAACGCGGCCCACGATAAAAAACAAGACCGGAGATTGAGATGCACAGATTTAACCCACCTTCGACATTGCATAATGAAACTGTGAACAAATGGAATAATTCCTTGGGGAATTCTGCATTCGTCCGCAATTTTTCCGACTCCCATCACGAGTACTACGAGTCAAAGATGGTATTTGACAGCGCTTCGCATGCGCTCGATGATGACCACGAGACCCATTGTGTCGAGAACGATGGTCTGGACGACGCCATTTCTTTCCTCGGCACGGATACAGGGCTTCTCGCCCATGCGCAGAACGATCCTGTATCGATCCGAGTCGTCTGGAACCTGCTGGAAAACGTCTCGCGGGTCTACCTCCCCAAGGTTTCCGCAGCCAGTGCAGATGAGACGGTTTGCCTGTCGGTCAAGGGCGATCCGTATTCAGTGCGCGAGAATGGCGTCATGCTCGACGCCCTGAACTACGTGCGCATGCTGTTTTCCGAAACGGCACGGGCTGTCCCAGCTTTCTGAATTCCGGTTTTCTGCATCTCATGGCCCGTGCCGGACGGGCCACCGGTAGCAACTCCCGGCTTCTCCCCGGCACACAGGCAAGATAGAGCGCACTGCAAGCGACCCGTCAGATCGACAAGAGACGATCGATCGCGACATACTCTTCAAGATGATCTGCCAAGGCATCGAGCACCGTCTCGATACGGGCCCTGTTATCGAACGGGGAAGATCCGGCGCCAAGCCATGACAGGAATGTAGCGCGCGCTGCCGCCTGATCGAACAGGCCATGCAGATAAGTGCCACGAACACGGCCATCCTCCGAACAGGCACCATCCAGCCGCCCATCGGCAAAGCACAATACGGGCCGCGACAGGGCTGCTCCCCGTGTAACCCCGGCATGTATCTCGTAACCCGAAACTTCAGCACCTGAAGGAAGTAGGTGGCCGCCCGTCTGACGCACCGTCTTCCCTGGCGCAAGGACGGTCTCGATATCGAGATATCCCAGCCCATCGCGGGTTTGAGGTGTGCCCTCCAGACCATGCGGGTCACTCACGCTGCGTCCCAGCATCTGGTACCCACCACAGATCCCCAGAATATGACCACCACGCCGATGATGCGCTGCCAGGTCGATATCCCAGCCCTGCCCCCGGAAAAAATCCAGATCGGCAATCGTCGCCTTCGATCCCGGCAGAATGACCAGATCGCAGACAGGCAGTGCTTCACCCGGCGGTACAAAGACCAGCGACAGGGCTGGCTCGGCGCGCAGAGCATCCATATCGTCAAAATTGGCAATCATGGGCATGAGCGGCACCGCGACACGCCACGTACCTGCCCCCTGCCAGCCGGTGGGCAGATCGCCCGTATCCTCTGGCGGCAATTCGCGCATCGCGGGAAAGAAAGGGACCAGACCGCAGGGTGCCCAGCCTGTCTGCTCGGCAATGAAACTCATGCCACTGGCAAACAGGCTGGCATCGCCACGCATACGATTGACGATAAACCCCCTGATGCGTTCGGCATCCCCGGGCGACAGAACCGTGCGCGTTCCAACCAGACTGGCAATAACGCCCCCACGGTCGATATCGCCTATGAGGATAACGGGAAGATCGGCCGCCTCGGCAAACCCCATATTCGCGATGTCATTGGTGCGCAGATTGACCTCTGAGGCCGAGCCCGCCCCTTCGACAAGCACAATATCCGCCTGAGCTTGCAGATGATGAAAGCTCTCAAGTACGGCAGGCATCAGAAGAGGTTTTACGGCCTGATACTCACGCGCCTTGCGCTGCCCCCAGATCTTGCCTTGCAGGATGATCTGCGATCCGTGCTCAGATTGCGGCTTGAGCAGGACCGGATTCATGTGCACGCATGGCGCCACCCCGCAGGCCAACGCCTGGAGCGCCTGGGCACGGCCGATCTCGCCACCATCTGGCGTTACGGCAGCATTGTTGGACATGTTCTGGGGCTTGAAGGGCCGTACACGCAGCCCGCGCCGGGTCAATGCACGAGCCAGACCGGCCACCAGAACAGATTTACCGACATTGGAGCCCGTTCCCTGAAACATCAGGGCGCGAGGGCTCAAAATTCGAAACCCTGCTGGGCTTTTACACCATCACGGAAATGATGTTTCACCAGGGTCATCTCGGTGACCAGATCGGCAGCCTCGATCAACCATGCCGGGGCATTGCGCCCGGTAATGACAACATGCTGATGCGCGGGGCGGCTGCCCAGACCTGCCAGCACCGTGGCCTCGTCGAGATAGCCATAGCGCAACGCGATATTCAGCTCATCCAGCACCACCAGCGCCACATCCTCGCGTGCCAGCGCCACACAGGCCTGCTCCCAGGCCCGCTTGCAGGCCGCAATGTCCCGCTCACGGTCCTGCGTCTCCCAGGTGAATCCCTCTCCCAATGCGTGGAACTGCACCAGATCGCCAAAGCGGGCGAGTGCCCGCCTTTCGCCTGTATCCCATGCCCCCTTGATGAACTGCACGACAACCACCTTGCGCTCATAGCCAAGCATACGCAGGGCAAGGCCGAAGGCTGCTGTGGATTTGCCTTTGCCGGGGCCGGTATGAACCGCGATCAACCCTCTCTCGATCGTCTTTTCAGCCACCTCACGGTCCTGCACCTCCTTGCGGCGCTGCATTTTCGTGCGGTGACGATCGCGTTCGGCCTCCGAAGGATCCCCCTCAGGGGTGGCGGGCAGGTCACTCATCGCATTCGTCTCCAGACACATCATCTTCAGAAAGCAGCATCCGGAAGGAGGCCACAAACATGGTCATTTCATTTCGAGCGCACAGCCTGCCGCGACAAACAGGACGCGCTGCGCCCGCTGGGCCAGTTTCTGGTGCAGCAGCCCTGCCTCATCCCTGAACCGCCGTGCAAGGGCATTTTCAGGCACGATGCCGAGCCCGACCTCATTGCCGACCAGCACTGTCAGGGCGCTGCGCCTGTCCAGCGCATCAAGCAGGGTTTCGGTCGCCTGTTCAATATCGCGCTCCTCGAGAATCAGGTTGGTGAGCCACAAGGTCAGGCAATCGACAAGCGCTGGTTCGGGCCCGTCCAGCGCCGTGGCCAGATCGAGGGGGGCCTCGATTGTTTCCCAACCGGCGCCGCGTTGTGCCTGATGCAGGGCGATGCGGGAGCGCATTTCATCATCCCAGGCACGCCCCGTCGCGATATAGCGCCACGGCCCCGGCTCCGCCGTTACGAGCGCTTCGGCATGGCGGCTCTTGCCGGATCGGGCACCACCCAGAACAAGTATGGTTTTCATGACCGCTCCCCCTTGCAGAACCGCGCTTATCCCAACACAAAGGCGCCATGTCACCTTTCTGCTCTCTCGAAACCCTCCGGAACGCGTGCGAAACCCTGCCGGAGCCCGATGCTGCGGCACAAGACGCCATCAGGGAGCGAGAGGCACGGCTGACAAAACCCGCGGGCAGCCTTGGGCGTCTTGAAACACTCGTTTCCTGGTTCGGCGCCTGGCGCCCCCTGCATATCAATCAGGCAGCCATCTGCCTTTTTGCCGGGAATCACGGCGTTCTGGCGCAGGGCGTCTCGGCCTGGCCGGCCAGCGTGACTGCTGCCATGATCAGCAATTTCAGACAGGGCGGAGCCGCCATCAACCAATTGGCCCGTCAGGCCGGTGCGTCGCTTCACGTCGTGCCCGTGGGAGACCTCAACCCCAGCGCCGACCTGACATGCGCGCCAGCGCTCACGACAGAGGCCTTCCTTGAAGCCGTCTCAACAGGGTATGACGCCGTTCCGGCGCAATGCGATCTGCTCGCCCTTGGTGAAATGGGTGTGGGCAATACCACCCCAGCGTCGGCGCTGGCTGCTGCCCTGTTCGGCGGGGATGGCGCGACATGGGCAGGTCGCGGCGCAGGGCTGGATGACGACGGTATCGCGCGCAAGGCCAGGGCCATCGATACTGCGCTGGCCCTGCATGGTCGCGAACACCCGCCTCTGGAACTCGCGCGACGCTATGGCGGATGGGAACTGGCCGCCCTGCTGGGGGCCACGCTGGCCGCCCGTCACCGGCGCATACCTGTCGTACTTGATGGCTTTGTCGTGACGGCGTCGGTCGCGCCTCTGGCGCTGATGCATCCCTCTGGCCTGTCTCACACCGTGCTGGGCCATTGCTCGGGCGAGCAGGGCCATAGCCGTCTTTCCGCCCATCTCGATCTTGAGCCATTGCTCGATCTGGGGCTGCGCCTTGGAGAGGGATCCGGGGCCGCTCTGGCCATCCCGCTTGTGCGAGCGGCCCTCGCCTGCCACAATGGCATGGCAAGTTTTGATGATATTGCCGTTCTTGATGAGAATAATCGATCAATAAAGAGCTAAATGCCTATCCTTCGCGCAGATTTCGCTGCGGGTCTCAGCCTGCTGACACGCCTGCCAACAGGCTGGCTTCTTGCCCCTGACAAGAAGATAGACCTGACACGGTCCAGCTGGTGCTGGCCTCTGATCGGGGGCGCCATCGGTGCGCTTACCGGCACTGTGATGGTGCTGTGCATACGCCTTGGCATGCCAGCCATCGTTGCCACGGGCTGGGCCATCGCCTTCCAGCTCTTCCTGACAGGCGCCCTTCATGAGGACGGGTTTGCCGATACGGTGGATGGGTTTTTCGGCGGCCGCACGCCAGAGCGCAGGCTTGAAATCATGCGCGACAGCCGGATCGGCAGTTATGGTGGGCTCGCCCTGAGCCTGCTGATGCTGCTGCGGGCTGGCACCATGACAACCCTTGCCACCCAGCCGATCCATATCATCTCGATTCTGGCAACAGCCGGAGCCTTCTCACGCCTGTCGCTCATGCTGCCCCTGCTCTGGCTGCGTCCTGCCCGAGCCGATGGGCTGGCCCATGAGCTGCGCCATCTGCCAGCGCGTGGCCTGCTGATTGCCATGCTCCTGACCGCCCTGATCGCCAGCTCGCTTTCCGTACTTGGTGCGCTATCTCTTTTTCTCGTGGCCTGTCTGGCCACACTTGGCCTGTGCAGCGTCGCCTATCGCCTGATTGGCGGTTACACAGGCGACGTGCTGGGGGCAACAGCCATCATCACCGAGCTTGTGGTTCTGACGGGGGCCAGCCTGCACGGGTTCGACAAGCTGCCCCTGTAGAGGTCAGGGCCTCTCACCCCGCGCAGAGTTAAAAGGCCCGAACGCTGTCAGTCGAGTACGGCGCAGGCGATACGCGCACCGGCGCCACCGATCGGCTGGGTCGTATAATCATCGGGGCTGGTGTGGATGATCAGTGCCGCACCATCGGCATCCTTGAGTGCGGGCCGCTCGCCTGCACCATGCAGCGAAACAAGCGTCGAATACAGCTCGACAGTCGCTGTGCCATCGGGTGCCACATAAAGATTGGGCAGATCACCGGCATCATTCGCGTTCGGCGTTAGCAGACCATGCACGACAGGCGTCACTGCATGAACATGACCACCCGCGCTGGTGAATTTCGGTGGGGTACAGCTGCCTTTCTCATGGAAATGCATGCCATGCCAGCCGGGCGCCAGACCCTGGGCCGTGATACGCAGCAGAACACCCCGCGGGGCTTCGGTCACGCTGACCGTTCCATGCGCCTTGCCGTCCGTGCCCAGCAATGTGCCCTTGGCACTGTCTGCCGCCTGCGCCCGTGACAGAACGGCAGGGGAGAGAGCGATGACCGCGCCCCCCAGAAGAAAAACAGGAAGCATCTTGTTCATGGCATGACGCATGAGATCTAACCTCGACGTTGAAAAGAACGATGCTGCTCCGAAACGGATGACAGCCAGGAAAGGTTCTGGACGGGAAACAGAAAGCTTGCCTGAGTTGAGACCGCTCCGCAACATACCGTCTTGACGCGTCGTCCCGGTTATTCCCGGTCCAGAACCGTGCGCCACGCTTGTGCCGCCCGCGTTCCTGCCCGAAACTGGTTTTGCTCACCCCCAGGCACAAAGAGGCAACACCATGCTCGAACTCAGGCCCAATTGTGAATGCTGCGACGCGGATCTCTCCCCCGCTACGAACGATGCCATGATCTGCTCTTTCGAGTGCACATTCTGCGTGCGCTGCGCCACCGATCACCTCAAGGGCGTATGTCCCAATTGCAGCGGTGATCTGGTGCCCCGCCCTGTTCGGCCATCACGCTTTCTGGCCTCCAGCCCCGCCTCGACGCGCCGTGTGTTACGGGAGCAACCCTGCCCCGGCCTTTGAGCCGTTCCTGAAGTCGTTTTTAAACCGGAATTTTCTAACACCCTGCGTGTCGATGCTCTAGCCTCAGGCCATGCGTAGGCCGTGAGCCCTGCCAGCATGGTGCTGACAGCTCACGGCATACCCGAAGGTACACGAGGCTGATTGGTCATGGCAGACAAGGCTTCAAGCCCCTCGTCCGGTGCGTGGCGCTGGCTTGGTGTGGCGTCTCTTCCCTGCCTGCTCGCCATCGGCTTCGCTGTCGCTGGCGGGTGGTTGAGCCCCCATAGGGTCACACAAAATACACTGCTCGGCGCCTTGCAGGGCGTGGACGGCCATCATCCGGGCTTTCGGCGCAACCATGCCAAGGGTGTCTGTGTCACCGGGTGGTTCGAGGGCAACGGTGCCGCCACCACCTATTCCACAGCCCCCTTTTTCGAGGCAGGTCGCGTGCCGGTTATCGGGCGCTTCGCTCTTGCCGGTGGCATGCCCTATCAGGGTGACGCACCGGGCAAGGTGCGCTCGCTGGCGCTGAGTCTGGAAGCACCGAACGGGCAGGAATGGCGCATGGGCGTCAATGACATCCCTGTCTTTCCGGTTCGCACACCGGCGGAGTTCCAGTCACTCCAGATCGCTGTTCGCCCCGACCCGGCTACGGGCAAGCCGGACCCAGCGCAAGTGCAGGCCTTCAAAGCGTCCCATCCGTGGCTCGCTGAAGCCGGCGCGGCGCTGGCCAAAAGGCCGATTACCCCCGGATTTGAAAACGATCGCTATAACAGCCTCGATTCCTTTCTGCTGCATGATGCCAAGGGGGGCACGACCCCTATGCGCTTCGCCCTGCGCCCTGCGGAAAATGTTGTAACCACCCCCCTAACGGGTGATGACGCCCTCTTCGAGCAGCTTGCTGCGGCCATGAGTGCCCATCCCCTGCGCTGGACGCTGGTGCTTACCCTTGCCGGTCCGGGTGATGCCATCAATGACCCGAGCAGGGCCTGGTCTGCGCAGGACAGGCAGATCGAGGCTGGCACCCTGACGCTTGACAGGATCGAGAGCGAGGAGACCGGCCCCTGCACCGGCATCACCTATGACCCGTTGATCCTGCCGCAGGGGATAAGCGCCTCGGACGATCCGGTTCTTCAGGCCCGTTCAGCGGCCTATATGCGCTCTTTTGCCGAACGGTCACGCGAGCCCGTGCCTCAGCCTGCCGTCACACCCACGACGCTTGAGCAGAAGATGCCGGAGAAAGCATCATGAGCCCTCACCCTGTTTTCAGCCTGACATCGCGCCTGCTGCACTGGCTGATGGCCGTGCTGATTCTGATCATGATCTTTATCGGTCTGTTCATGGCCTCCGGTGTAGGGCCGCACTACCACAGCCTTGTGTCGTTTCACCGCCCGCTGGGTATTGCCATTCTGCTTCTGGCTGTCCTGAGGTTGCTCAACCGCTGGCTGAACCCGCCTCCTGCCCTGCCCGCCGATCTGCCGAATCTCATGGCGCTCATGGCCAAAGCGTCGCACTGGGCGCTTTACACACTCATGATCGGGTTACCTCTGGTCGGCTGGGCCATGCTCTCGGCGGGCGGTTACCCAATCCCGCTTTTGGGCCACAGCTTTCTTCTGCCCCCGATCCTGCCGCATGATGCAGCACTCTGGGGCTGGCTACGCCTTGCCCATACCATACTGGCCTTCTGTCTTTTCGGGCTCATTCTGGCTCATAGCGGGGCGGCGCTTTTTCATTTCCTGATCAGGCGCGACAGGGTGTTCCAGAGCATGACGGGGCAGGATCACGAGATCTGACATCGGCGCCTTCCCGTGCCCTCTTGCAAGGCCGCGGGGCAACGGTTCATGGGAGGCAAAACATCTCCGGATCCTCCTGCCATGCCGCGTGTCCCTTCCCCCGCCTATGGTCTCGCCCTTGCCTTGCTGGCGTGGCAGCCCCGGCCTGCTCTGGCCAATGAGACAACCGACAGGGCTCTCACCGTCAGCCGGGTCGATGCGCTCTGTGCGGCCGTGCAGCAGAGTGCACCCCCTGCGAGCGACCGGCCGGATCCGGCGCAACGCGAGGCGCTGAGGGGATGTGACAGCGAGGCCCTGTATTTTGGTATCGGCATGAAGGCCGATCCCGTCAGGGCGCGACTCTGTGCCTTTACCGAACAGTCCCGGGAATCATCCCGGGTCGTGTGGGGTTATACAGGCAGCCATCTGCTGATAATGATCTACGCCAATGGCGAGGGAACCGCTCGCAACATTGCCTATGCGCAGAATCTGGCCTGTTCCACCTCTTTTGCCCCGGCGGAGCGCGACCTGCGGGTGTTGCATCTGCAGGCCATATCCGAAGGCACGGACAAGGGCCCTTTCGATTACTGCCATGACGCCACGGCGGGCGTTACGGGCGGCTATTGCGCAGCCCATCAGGCAAGGATTGCGAGCGAAGTCGAGAACCGGAAAATCCGGGATTTTGCGGCCAGCCTCCCTCTCTCTGCCCGCCCGGCATTTTCCGCGCTCGTGGCGCAACAGAAACTCTGGGGAGACGCCCGCGCCGCCAACGAAACAGATCTCTCAGGCACGCTGCGCGCGGCTTTCGAGATACAGGAGCGCATGTTGCAACTGCGCGACTTCACCCAGATGCTGGCACGCCTCGGGCATAGGCCCCTGCCGCCTCTCGGCAGCGCCCAACTCAATACCGCCAATACGCGCATGCAAGCGGCCTTGAAACGCCTCGCTGGCCATCAGAACATCGGCGACACAACCATCAACTCAAGCGACATCGAAAAGGCCCAGAGCGCTTTTCTGACCTATCGGCAGGCATGGGGCAGTTTTGCCGCCGTAGCTTATCCTCATTGGGGGCGTGACGCCGCCGAAGCCTGGGTCACGATGAAACGGGCCGACATGCTGGAGCATCTTGCCGCCTTGCTGGATTGAAGAGCGCGGGCAGCGGAAGAACTGGTGCCAACTCAGCAACAGGCTCTCGGATATGAAAAAAGCGGCCGGGTGGCCGCTTTTTCCCGTTTCAGTCCGGCTGGAACGCTTAGTCAACCAGCTGGAAAGACAGACCCTGACCACCGGCGGCGAGATGCGCCCCACGTGTTGCGGTCGTGATCTTGATCTTCACGCCATTGCTGTTGCTCAGAATAGCGCCACCGATCCCACGATCCAGCGTCGCGTCGCCGTTCAGAGCGCCGTAACCGCCATCGAAATCATGCAGGTTCTTCAGGTTATAGACGACACCCGTTGCCTCGATTTTCGAGAAACCGACAGCAGCAATGTTACCGCCCGAAATCTTGAAGCGATAGGTCTTGTGACCATAGGTCAGCGTGCCCTGGCCCCAGGTATAGCCAATGCCCACATCGGCGGATTTCGCCATCAGGGTGATGTGGCCAACGGGGGTGCCCAGTGCATCGGGGGCTGCATGCGCTACCGGCATGACGGCCAGAGCCGCAGCAGCAAAGGTCGAAGCAGCAAGGGCACGGCGGGTAAATGAGCGCATTGTTATTGTTCCTCTCAGAAAGGGAATGCGTTGCGGTTCGTTAACTCCCTGCATCGCTTTTCGTTCCCGCCCCGCCTGCATGATCGCGAGGCGTTGACCTCCGGGCGGGCCAACGCGGCGCAAAGGGCGCGCGGGGGATGGTTCAGTCGCGCTGCGGCGGGGCCATGAAATCCGGCTCGATGGCATCAGGCACGTTGTCCCGCAGGATGGTCTCGATCTCGGCCTTGTCCTGATCGCTCAGTGACCAGCCATAGGCCTCGGCCACACCATCAATCTGCTCGGGCTTGCGTGCGCCCCAAAGCGCCACAGTCGGTCCCTGGTCAAGCACCCAGCGAATGGCCAGCGCAAGCATGGATTTGTCGTGACGCGCGGCGATAGCCTTCAGCACCTCGACAGCAGCGAGGTAACGCCCGAATACCGGCTGCTGGAATTTCGGATCGCTGCTGCGCAGATCATCCTTGGGGAAATGCGTCTCACCTGTCATCTTGCCCGCCAGAAGGCCGCGACAGAGAGGACCATAGGCCATCACGATTGCGTCATGAGCCTTGGCGTAAGGCAGGATATCACGCTCGGTGGTGACGCGCTCGAACAGGTTGTAGGGCGGCTGGATGGTGCTGATCGGGGTAATGGCCCCGAACCGGTCCATATCATCAATCGAGAAATTGCTGACCCCGATGGCGCGGATCTTGCCTTCGCGACGAAGCTTTTCCAGTTCATGGGCAGTTTCCTCGACCGGGGTCTTGCCGTCAGGCCAGTGCACCTGCTCCAGATCGATCACATCGGTCTTAAGGCGTCGCAGGGAGTCTTCCACCTCCTTGCGGATGCGTTCGGGACGGCTGTCACGATAGACTTTCTGGTCATCTGTCCAGGCCAGACCAAGTTTTGTGGCCAGCACGACCTTGTCGCGTCGGCCGCCCTCCAGCGCCCGACCGATTACCTCCTCGCTGTGGCCAAACCCGTAAACCGGCGCTGTATCGATGAAGTTGATGCCGTTATCGATCGCCTTGTGAATGGTGCGTATGGCGTTGTCGTCATCGGGGCCACCCCACATCCAGCCGCCAATCGCCCATGTTCCCAGGGCAATGCGGGTTACTGGCTTGTCGATATTCCTGATGCTGATCGTGTCGGCAGTCATGAGATGTTTCTCCGTTCGTGTGAGGTCACATGCTGTTTCATACGGTGGAGAACCGTGTTCGTTGCCTCACTTGCGCCTGATGCGCCGAGCGGGCATCACCGCAGATCATGACACGCCGCGCCCGCCTTACTTCCGTGCTTGATCGCCTTGGTTTCGGGGCGACGCTGCTTCTGCCGGTCTTTCTGACTCATGGCAGGCTGTTTTCAGAGATCATGATGGACCTTCTGGCCGTCGGCCTGCTGGCGCGTTCGGCGCTGGGGCTTGGCTGGGGCTGGGGTCGGCAGTTCTGGGTCCGTGTGGCCCTGCTGTGGTGGGGTTGGCAGATTGTTTGCTCCCTGCCCCATATCGGCATTGGCTCGTCGCAGGCGCTCACGCAGTCCATTCTCGCCATACGGTTTCCCCTCATGGCGGCAGCCCTTCAGGTCTGGACGCTGCGCGATGAACCATCACGGACGACAATGCGCTGGGTTCTGGTCACCTGTTGCGGATATTTCGTGCTGCAATTTCTGGTGCAGGCCATCTTCGGGCATAATCTCTTCGGCTACCCGCGTTATATCGACGGGACGCTGACCGGACCCTATGCCCACCCCAGAGCGGCGGCGCCTTTCTCCCGTCTGGTTCTGCCCGTCATGATGCTGGGCTGTGCCTGGCTGATGGCCCGCCCCGGAAAGGCACCTGCCACAGGCTCCCCGGCAACGCGCAACGGCAATCCGCACAGGACAACCCTCCCCGTTTTCTTGGCCATGAGTGGGCTGGCTGTTATTGTGCTGGGGATTATGGTCCTGGCCGGGCAGCGTATTCCCATGGCGCTTACCGCGCTCGGGATCGGCATTTGTGCCCTGTTCTATCGCCCTTTGCGCCCTGCTGCCCTGGTCGGGGCCCTCAGTCTGCCCGTTCTGGTCTTGCTGGTGCGTGTTGTTGCGCCTCAGGCCTTTCAACATCTCATCGTGCTGGCCGCTCATCAGCTCTCGCATTTCTGGGAGTCGCATTACGGTCTGCTCTTTACCCGTGCGATTGTCATCGCGCAGGCCCATCCCGTCACCGGGCTCGGTTACGACGCCTTCCGTCATGCCTGCGCCAATCCGGCCTATTTGCATGGTCTATCCTGGCTCAGCACAGCCAGCGATGGCGGCGGCACGAGCATCTGCGTCCAGCATGCGCATAACCACTATCTGCAGGCACTGACCAATGCCGGGCTACCGGGGCTCTTCCTGTTCGGTGGGCTGGTTTTTGCGTGCCTGCGCGCACTCTGGCCTGTGCAAGGGGCTCATCATGCCTGGCGCATCGGCCTGTTCGCGGCCTTTTTCGTTCAGGAATGGCCCTTTGCCTCAGCCAGCGACTTCCTCAACCTGCCTCTTGGCGGATGGGCCTTCATGCTGCTTGGCGTCGGACTGGCCGAGGCAGCGGCTCTGGGGGCCCCGACCTTGGGGGCCACCTCTGTTCCTCGCGACAAGGCGACCCTATATGCTGTGCCGAACGTAACCTCTCGCTAAGACCCGGAGTGCCGATGTCCGAGACCAAGATCCCCGTCACCGTTCTCACCGGCTTTCTCGGTGCCGGGAAAACCACGCTGCTCAACCATATTCTCTCGAGCGAGCACGGGCGCAAATATGCCGTGCTCGTCAATGAGTTCGGCGAACTGGGCGTCGATGGCGATCTGGTGGTCGATGCGGATGAAGAGGTGTTCGAGACCAATAACGGTTGCATCTGCTGTACCGTGCGCGGCGATCTGATCCGTATTCTCGGCAGTCTGCTCCGTCGTCGTGGCAAGTTTGACGGTATCATTGTCGAGACCACCGGTCTTGCCGATCCGGCCCCCGTGGCCCAGACCTTTTTCGTGGATGAAAACCTGCGCGAGAAATCACGCCTCGACGCCGTCGTGACCGTGGTCGACGCCTATAACGTCATCCAGACGCTGGACGAGAGCCCCGAGGCGATCCGTCAGGTGGCGTTTGCGGATGTGATCATTCTCAACAAGACCGATCTCGTGGATGAAGCCGCGCTTGAGGCCATCGAGGCGCGTCTGCGCGGGATCAATGCCAGCGTGCAGATCCATCGTGCCCAGCACAGCGCCGTGGCACTCAGCACCGTGCTCGATCAGGGCGGGTTCGACCTTGAACGCGCGCTGGAAACCATGCCGGACTTCCTTGAGAACAACGAGCACTCGCATGAGGAGGGCGTTACCAGCATGTCCTTCGCCGTCGAGGAGCCGCTTGACGAACAGCGCTTCCAGGCGTGGATCGGCGCGATCCTGCAGGAACAGGGCGCGGATATCCTGCGGTCCAAGGGCATCATGCATTTTGCGGGCAAGGATGAGCGCTTTGCGTTCCAGGCCGTGCACATGATGGCCGATGGCGACTATATCGGCAAAGGCAAGGAGGGCGAGAGCAAGGAATCGCGCATCGTCTTCATCGGTCGCAACCTCAACCGTCCGCAGCTTCGTCGTGGCTTTGAAAGCTGCCGCGCATGAACGAGATGACTGAACTCCTCGCCACACGCGGCGCGGAAAAGACCATTGGTTCGCCCGTTACCGTCGCCGCCTGTGCCCGCGATGGCCAGACCTTCGCGCTCGGCACGGTCGAAGGCGAGATCTTCCTGATCCCTGTTGCCGGGATCAGGCATCCTGAGACATGGCAGCGCATCGAGGCTCATGACGGTGCCGTGCTCTGCCTCGCTGCCGATACCGGCAAGGCAGGTTTCGTCAGCGGTGGCGAGGATAACCGCCTGTGCCGCACCCTGCCCGATGGCACGGTGAGCGAACTGCACAAGGGCCGTCGCTGGGTGGATTGCGTGGCCACAACCCCTGACCATCTGGCCTTTTCGACCGGCAAGCAGCTTGAGATCCGCGACGCCTCTGGGGGGACCACTCTCAAGACCCTTGAGCACCCCTCGACCGTTACCGGCATCGTTTTTGACGCCAAGGGCAAGCGTGTCGCCGCGTCGCATTATAACGGCGTGTCGATGTGGTTTGTTGGCGCGAAAGTGGACACGGTACGCCCCCTCGAATGGAAGGGCAGCCACACCACCCTCGCCATTCATCCAGCTGGCGAGGCCCTCGTGACCGCGATGCAGGAAAATGACCTGCATGGCTGGCGCCTGTCTGACAGCCATAACATGCGCATGAGCGGCTACCCCAAGCGCGTGACCTCGCTCTCCTTTACCCGTAACGGGCGCTGGCTTGCGACCTCAGGCGCCGATGCCATCGTTCTCTGGCCATTCTTCGGCGGCGGCCCGATGGGCAAACCCCCGACCGAGCTTGCGCGCCTGCCCGGCGTGTTCTGCTCGGCCGTTGCAGCCCACCCCAAGAACGATATCATTGCCGCAGGCTTTGAAGACGGCTCGGTTCTTCTCGCCGAACTCGGCTCTGAGCGTGTTCTGCCCATCTGCCTTGGCGAGCGCGGCAAGGTAACCGGCCTGGTCTTTTCACCGCTGGGCGGCATAATGGTGTTCGGCACGGATGACGGCGTGATTGCCGCCATTGATCTTTCCTCGGCAGGCTAAAGCGCGCGGGGACTGATGCGCCTGTGTTGCTGCAAGTCTCACCTTGCAGCAACGCCCCACAGCAGAGATTTCAACCTGGTTGCAGTCCCCTTACCCGTGCGCAGCGACCAGGGAAGAAGAGTCGGTCGATGCAAACGCCGCCATACCATGACTGGACTGATCAAGGATCAGCGATACCGCATTGGCGCGGAGTGTTTCGTCATAAGTCGGGGCAGATACAGTCAGGGCTGACACACTGGTGTTATGCAATCGAATGACTGCATCACTTCCATCATAAGACACAACAGCATCCGAACCATCAGCCGTGACATGCAGTTTGGACAGATCAGTCATATTTGTGGCGACGATTCGACCGTTGGCACCAGTAAAATTGGCGACATCCAGTTTCCCAGACCCATTGAGGTCGACAATATTGGTTGTGTAGCCAGCGCCGTAAACCTCCGTGGCCTCGCCAGCCTTTACATTGACCGTGACATTCGTATTCGTATCGGCAGTGTAAGAAAGCGATTTGCCATTCGCGTTGACGAAGACGTTCTGGCCCTGATCCGAAGATCCCTTGAGAAGGCAGGAGGCGCCATTATTGAGGGTGATCGAACCCTCATCAGCGACAACCGATATGGCCGAATTGTCGGCCGTGAGATTTGAAGCATTACCTGTCAGGGTAAAACCATTCCATCCACGCGAATTCTGGATAAGGCCGTTTCCGAGAAGCGTCACATTGAGCGTATTGATATCGCAGCTATTGACGATCATATCCTTGAACGTGCCGTTGGCAATAATATTCCCATAACCACTTGTATAGAGACTACCGCCGTCACCGAGGACGTTAGCTTTGGCGTTGTCTATATTCAATATGGAATTTGCACCCTGCAGCGTGACGTTGCTATAGGCATAATATCCGGTATTTTGTATCTCACCGTAATTGGTTATGGTACAGAATATCCTATTGTAGTCGTTATTCGTGTTGTGAATGCTCAGGAAATTATAAGTTCCAACGACATTCAGGAGGCCGGTACCCTCGACGAAGGCATTACCGCCATACGAAACAACGTCCGCCGCTACTTTGGTGGGTGCATAGATGGCTTTTGTGACGCCAGAGTCTACAACTTCTTTTTCAAGAAAGAGGCTCCCCGGATGGGTCATGTCGTTGTTGGGCGAAATAGCTGTCCAGACCACACCATTGCTCAACTGGATTGATGCTACGGCGAAATTGTCTCCGGATGCACTATACTTGTACTGATTCTTCAGGGTAATGGTGTCATTACCCTGACTGCCACTATCGTCTGCAATCGAGAGTTCGACATCATAATTGCTGACAATTCGGAAAGTGATATCTTTAGCCGACACGTCCCCCGGCATGATAAGGAGGCTCTCTCCCCCCTCGATGCTGCTTCCTGACTGCGACTTGTCATAATAAATCTCGTTTTCTTTTGTGGAATCCAACACTTTCGCCTCCATTTCTATGATAGTAAGATTTATACTTGTGTTTATTGAAATCACGTTAATATTGTTTCGTGTTTATTTTGAATTTTCAATATCACAGTTCTGGCATCAGGACGGTGCAACCGACTAAAGGGATATTTCTGGCCTGGTTTGAAACACAGACAGGATGAAGCCAGCAGTCTTATCCACTCCCCTGGGAGGCCACAGTGCTGAAAGACGCTTCACAATCCACAGGAAGCCGCTCTGGTTGACTGCTGCCATGCTCTCGCTAGAGGGATCTCGGCCCGAAGGCTTTCCTTCATCCAGAGCGAGGCTGTTGCCGCCGTAAGCCAGGTCTGTCTGGGACACGCAAAATACCTGACAGCCAGAACCGCACGCGCCGACAGGCTCCCCTCCCTAGCCGTCTCGAAATACAAACGATCTGATTCCGGATTATCGGGGTCGTGAGTACTAAGCCAATCGGCAATCGTGACACCCGCCTCCATCATTCCCTGATGATATGCCCGATACAACCAACGGACACCCTCCTCACTCTGCTCTTCCTGCACCAGAAGCAAACGACCCAGTAGCCATTGCGCTGCCGACAAACCGGCCTGTGCTGAGAAGCGCGCCAGGGTGATAGGATCACCACACTCATACCCATGGAGCGCCGCTACTGCGTAAGCGTAAGATGTCATCCGCCCTTGCGGGATCCGGCTTTTCAACCCAGCGATTACGCTACTCGTTGTTGCTGAGCGCGGCAATTTGAGAAGCGAAATGACGTATTGCATCACGCACCAGTCGTCGCCGAGCTCAAGACCTTTCTCAAAACTCAGCCGATACGACTCCGTATCGTCCAGCCCCAGACGGCTGAGAACAAGACATTTCTGCGTATGGGCATTCTGGACACCCATCTCGCAGCTGGTCGTTGCATGCGACAAGGCCGTAGCAAGATCCGGCTCGAAAAGATCATAGGCGATACAGGCCGACCGCTTTTTCTCAAGGTGAAGGCAGGAGAGCAGATAATGGGCGTCCGCATGACCAAGAGCGAGCGCCCTTAATAACCAGTGCTGGGCTGCACATGGAGCCCAGGGAACAGGCTGACTGTAGAAGAATCGTCCAATCTCATAGGCAGCAATGCCACTACCCTGACGCGATTGTTCGAAAGCAGATTTCAGGTCGAATTCGTGCACGTGTGGAACTTTGCCCGTTTGGAACTGCCCGATTTTAAAATATAAGATATTAATACTTCACTATATCACTATGAACACGCCGCTGACGTTCATGTGCGATCATCCCGCAGTCTTCGCGATGCCTCCCCCAGAAAGCATGTCGCAAAGTGCCAGATAATCATGACGGTTATAGAAGGCCGATATGAATCTGGACGGATCATGCGCGATATCACGAGGCCATTCCGAAAGCCGTGACGCACGTGTGAAAGTGTAATGGACATGATGCCTGATAAAATCAGGATCTGCATATGCGTAACGGAGGGCATCCATCTCTGTTCGTAACGTTGAAATCTGGCTTTCCATATACGCTGTATGATCGTGCATACGCTGTATTATATCCGGTTCCTCCACCTCCTCTCGCGTCACGAAAAGCTTCCTGGTGAGAAACGAGGGCAGTCCTCTCGACGTGAGGCGGCAGATCACTGGACTGAATATCAGGGAGATGATCATCGGCGACGCCCATAAAAGACGGTCATCGAGAGAGAATCTAGGCGCTACTTCCGGAAGAATATCGGGATCATAAAAGAGGCTGTCGAGGTCGACAGGAATGTTCATGAACAATAGAAGGATACCGCAAAATACGGGGATAGCGAAGTTACGCAGGCACTCCGACCATGGCACCTGGTCATCGTCTCGATCCTGCGTTCCCCATTTCACTGGAATCGATTTTATGTACATCAGGAGAAAGCGTACAATAAACACCATCACAATGGGGGCGAAGAGAGCCGAAAATAGCGTGTCCAGCACGCAGGAACACAGCACGGCCAGCAATCCCCCATGATGCCGGAAGCTACGCGATGCGATGCAATGAACGATGCCAATCACACGCGGAAAAAACAGTAGCGTGACTGAAAAGAAGAGAAGATATTTCGTGCCGAATTCGTAATCGATCTGGTCGATTGCAACGCCATTGCCGCCGATAAAACCCATCTGCATAATTGTCATGATCACAACGAACAGGGCCCAGAAAATCGAACTGAAATAGGCCATGAATCCGGACATCAGAAGATCGCGGTGAATATGTTTCAGCCCAAATCCCCAGGCCACGCGAATATTCTGGATATTACCCTGCATCCAGCGTCGTTCACGTATGAGGAACGCGATGATATTCGAGGGAATTTCCTCATAGCTTCCCATGATCTCCGGAATAAACCACACGTCAAAGCCATGCTTTGACATCAACGCAGCTTCCACCAGGTCATGACTGATCGGTTTACCGCCCCAGGGTGGCAAACCTTCCAGTTTTGGCAAGATACAATAATCGACGAAGGGCGCCACACGTATAATCGCGTTATGGCCTATATAGAACGAGTCACTAAGGTGATAATGTTTGATCGCCTTGAAAAACGGCGCTCCATATAACTGGCATGAAAACTGTAGCATCCGCCCGAATATGGACGTCCTCAGGATAGGAACAGGATTAGTCTGTATGATGCCAATCCTGTCATTACCCTCGCAAAGGAGGGACATACGATGTATGGCGTCTCCACTCATCAGAGAGTCCGCATCCATGACGACCATATATTTGAAATCGGCCGAAAATCGACGCAGGAAATCCATCACGTTCCCGAGTTTTGCGTTCGAGTTGATCGATCGCCATCTGTAGGTCAGTTTGATATCGGGTCTGAGGCAACGCGCCTCGAAAACCGCTTTTTCCTCACATACGCGCTTCAGAAATGGCCGACTGTCAGAAAGCACGAAAAATTCGTAATGGTCTTCCGTGCCTTTCATAACTCGAAGCTGATCCCACGTTGCCAGGATACTGCCAACGACACGTGAGGGATCCTCGTTGTACACAGGGTACAGAATGGCAATACGCGTTTCGGGCAGAAGGGCCTCTGCCGGGACCGGATCCTTGTTACCCTTGTCTACAGCGTAAGCCAGAATATTGCCGAACAGCAATTTGAGCAGGCTGGTCGTGGCGTGATAGGTCAGAATAAAAAAAATAGCCGAAAACAGCAGACGTATCAGTTCGATCTCGATTGAGGAAACGATTGAGCGATAGCAGATGACCGTGGCGATCACCGATAGAAAAGCCGACAACACCACATTGAAAGAACGCCTGAACGCGATCGTTCGCTGGTAACTCGTCGGCGTGACAGCACCCAGTCGCGTGAGATCCATCAGTGATGACGTCTCGTTGGGATCAACATGTGACCCGCCTATCGGGCGACGCCTGCTGCCCGTACGACGGGACAGATGCAAAGGCGGGTCGTCCGTAGCTGTGTTGGCCGGGGAACTGGACGTCCGTCTCATCATCTCATGACCGCTGCTGGAAGGGCGAGCTGGAAGGCGATGTTCATGACCCTCAGCCAAGGCACAATCCGGGCTTCGGGAGCATAGATCACGTCATCATCCTTGACCGGAAGGGCCGCGGCCGTCGTGACGCCCGTTCCACTCTTGAAATCAATCCTCATCACTCTGACTTCGTGATCGATACGCCTGAAGACAAAGAGATTCGTAATATCGGCATTATTCGCATTGAAGCCACCCGCACGAGCAACGACCTCCATGAGTGAAGGCGTATTCGGGAAGCTGTAAGTCCCGTTTTGCAGGATACCTCCGCCCATGACGGTTGCCCTGACAGATGGAATCCTTCTGACAACCAGGCGATCACCTGGTACGAGGGGAATATGATCCCGAAGCGCCGTATCGTAAGGTATGCTGTAGGTCGCACCATCACGAACGATATTGACGAGGATACGGGTCTCGTTGTTCTTCTTCGAGCTTTCCTGCTCACCACCATCGGTCAAGGTTAGGGCTGTCGCAAGATCCACGCCGCCGGGCTGCCACGCCAGCACTTTGGGGTTGGACACATCTCCTGCAACCGCAATACCGTTGCGCCCGTTGCCCTGAACTGTCAGCAGCGCATAGGGACGGACAAACAGGCCGGCGTGATCATAGGCGATCTGTATTGCCTGGCGTGCCGAGACAATACTCTGGCCGGACAAACGCATACGGCCAACATATGGAAGGTCGACACTCCCTGTCTCATCCACAATATAAAGCCCAAGCTCCTTGATCTGAAAACCTTCCAGAACCTTGTCCTGACCTGTGGACGTGACTGTATCCGGTGTGAAACTGGAAATTTTCACATCGATCTGGTCACCATTCTGTATAAGCGGCGTAAAGCGTCGGTATGAACGGCGGAGGGCCGTCAGGTTTTGCTGGTCCTTGTCCTCTCGCTCCTGCCGATCCGCCGCGTTCATTCGGGTCGCAGTCGCTTCATCGACATTGACCAGACGCCCCTGAAAGGACTTTACAACTGCCTCCCGGGATGGGCCCGACGTTGGCAAACTGCATCCGGACAGAAAGAGCGTGACAATACATATATACACATGAATACCGCGCACAGATCAGTCCTTCACTATCCAATAAAGCACACTTATTACAATCAGGGTTATTATGAGTGATCTGACCCTATATGGCCCGAATTCCTGACTGAACCGCGCTGGCTCACTAAGGTAAGTAATTTTGTATCGGGGTATATACAGCTGACCGGTACTACTGATGTTCGGGCGGTCATACTGAACAAGCTGCTGTATGATTCCCTTCAGGTAGGCATCGCGGGTTACCTCCCGCGACAGAAGGTCCCTGTTCTCCGCCAACTCACGATCTACGCTACCCAGCTCTTTCCTGAGCCAGTCTAGCTGCAAGTTCAGCCCGCTCGCATTCGCGGCACCAACACCATAATTCTTTTCCTTGAGAACATAGGCGAGCGTTGCGTCGCGCATTTTCTCCAGCAGATGCTCGCGCCGCAGGTAGATGTTCGGCAGAATAGTCTGGGCCAGTGTCTGGAAATCAGCGTGATGCGCATCCTCGTAAGTGGAAAGCTTCTTCTGATAATATGCGACGGCGTTATCCGCACGCATCTGGTACAACGCATCCTCTTCCCGGGAGCGGGCAAGAAGGTATCTCTCCGCACCCCCCATGATCTCCCGTAGGACGTCATAGGAAACACCAGGATCGAAACTTGATAACGCGATACCTGTGCTCTCTGGACTCTCGGTGATCTTCAGGGATTTTCTGAAATGCTGCCAACGGCGCCAGTCACCCGCTGCGTGCAATGAGCCCAGATGAAACAGCCGGATGAACCAGTTTTTCTCAGAGTATAGTCCTGGTTGGACGCCATTTTTCTCAATCAACCAGAAAGGCGCTTCCGATCTCAGCCAGGCATTGATTATTGCACGCCCATCAGCCGATATAACGTAATGCTCATCAGATGACGTGCCCGAAATCGGGCTCGCCATATCCCCTCGCCTCTCCTGAACAATAATGTCGGCTTGGGAAAGATATCTCGGTGACGAGATAAAAAACCAATATATAACACACATTAATATCGATGCGTAATATATTCTCTTTTTTGTATTTGCGGACATCACAGTATATTACCGTTGCTCGATGTACATTTATATGTACTATTATTATTTATAGTATTTGCTATCACACGAATGCGCTTCTTGTTGTGCGTGCCGGCGCGCGTTTCCTCCATAGGATAACCAATCTATGTTTATTTTATATCGCTCGAGATGATATAATTTTCAAAGATATTCACCACTTCTTCATGAAGGAGGATTGGCTTTCGTTATCCCAGGCGTTGATTGTTTAGTACGAAAAAACCAGATCTGGCGTTTCGATTTAACCAAACTCGCAACAAAAATAAAACAACAAACAAATCCGCGTATATTACTGACTACATATCGTTAGTTTTTTATTTATATTTGAGGTTTCGATCATTATTGATCTCTCTATACGAATCGGAACGAATTTTTGACGATTTGTTCTTATATCCACCCCATACAGAATGACAATCTCTTTGTTCAGAAGATGTCCTTACAAAGCCCGCACGCTCACACACCCGGTCGAACCCGCTTCGGCTACGCCTCCCAATGTTCTTGATCGTCGGACATCACCCCATAAGGAAACAGGGCGCGTCGTCCCGATGATCGCGCTGCGTCACCGGTCAGATACTATGTGCCTCACCGAAGCTGGACACGACGGGCTTGTGCCGCCGGATCGACGTTCGGACAGGCGTGCTCTGCTCCCCGCTTTCTGCACAAACGACAGGAATATGAAGTGCAGATTATCCGCCTGATCGAAGCACTCAGGTAACGCGCGAGCAGATCGCCCCGGAAGGATACGTTTGGCAGATCGAGGCACGCGTCGTTTATTTTTCAGGCCTAGCCCTGTCAGGCGCAGCGCTGAGGCATCATTACACGCCACGAAGCGCAGGGCGAAGAGCGCAAAACTCTTTGTGCATATCTAGGGCCCGTCAGATTTCAAGGATACCGTGGATCTGCACAGTTTTTTTAAGACGAGCATGATGCGCCCCTTGATTTGTGAGGATGCGTTGCGCATCTGGCATCCATTGATCGAAATACTGTCACCCAAAGGTAAAAGCCGCCAATGAGGCCTGTCTCGAAAAGACCCGTGCAATTGGCAGATGCCTGGTCGTCCGCGCCAAGGCTTCTACAGCAGGGTCTGCCTGTTGGCCAACGAGCGCAGACAAGCCCCGCCATTCGCTTTGGTGACGGAGCAGACGCACGAATTGCCGCGGGCCATGGCGCTTCTGAACGCGTTGCAAGCTACGTCACACACAGTGCCTCAGTGCTGCCAGCGCAGGGCAATGCGGTTTACAAGGATGATCCTGCCCGACACAGGCCTATCAGCAACACGTGGCGATCCCATAGCTCTGTAGAAGAAACAGCTTCAGACGGGTTATCTACGGGTGTGTGGGCCGGATGGATCGTCGATCTTCAGGTTCCTCGCAGGGCCTGAACCAGATTTCCATATCCGTATCAATGGGTCCTGAGGCTATAGACCAAGATCACTCAGCGACAGATGGTCATCAGGGCGACGGCCCTGCGGCCAGTGGAACAGCCGATCAGCGCTGTTGATGGCAAGATCATTGATCGACGCCATACGCTGCGCCATCAGGCCTTGTGCGTCGAAAACCCAGTTTTCGTTTCCGTATGAGCGAAACCACTGGCCCGATGCATCATGCCACTCATAGGCAAAACGCACGGCAATACGGTCATCCTGATACGCAAAGAGCTCCTTGATCAGCCGGTAATCGTGCTCGGCAGCCCATTTGCGTTCAAGGAACGCGACAATAGCCGGGCGCCCCTGCAGGAACTCATTGCGGTTACGCCACCGGCTCTCGACACTATAGGCCAGAGAGACCTGAGCCGGGTTGCGACCGTTCCATGCATCCTCGGCACGACGTACCTTCAGCCGCGCCGTTTCTGCGGTAAAGGGAGGAGCCAGGGCCGCAGGGTCTTTGGTCATGAACTTGCCTTCCTGAACGCCCCCGCCTGCACAACAGTGAATATCGCCGTCGTCAGGCGCGCTAGATCCTCTGGAGTGATCGTGAAGGCGGGTGTGAGATAGATGATATTGCGAAACGGCCTGACCCAGACGCCACATGCAACAAGCGCGGCCTTGAGCCCGGCCATATCCTCGATCGCTTCAAGTTCGACCACACCGATCGCCCCCAGCACACGTACATCGCGCACGCCAGACAGAGCGCGACAGGGCTCCAGCTGGTCACGCAGCATCGTCGAAAGCGCGGCGACCTGAGCCAGACGCGGCTCACGCTCGAAAAGATCGAGCGAGGCACAGGCGGCGGCGCAGGCCAGCGCATTGGCCATGAAGGTCGGGCCATGCATGAGCGCGGCCATGGGTGAGTCGGACAGAAACGCCTCATAGACATGGCGGCGCGCAACGGTAGCCGCCAACGCCATTGTGCCACCGGTCAGGGCTTTGGAGAGGGTGATGATATCGGGCACAATCCCGGCTTGCTCGCAGGCAAACATGGTGCCTGTGCGCCCGAAACCCGTGAAAATCTCATCGAGTATCAGCAACACGCCATGTTTGTCGGCCAGTTGCCGCAGTCGGGCAAGCACCTCGGGGGCATGGAAAACCATACCACCAGCACCCTGCACCAGAGGCTCTGTAATGATTGCAGCGATACTGCCCGCATGACGCGCCAGAAGCTGATCGAGTGCCTCATAGCGTGCGGCATCGAGGGGTAAATCAGCGATGACCTGTTCAGGAAACACACCGCTGAAGAGGCTGTGCATCCCCTCTTCAGGATCGCAGATCGACATCGTCGCAAGCGTGTCACCGTGATAGCCCCCGCGAAAGGAGAGCAGCTTCGTACGTCCTTTCTCACCGCGATTGAGCCAGAACTGGATCGCCATTTTCATGGCCACTTCGACAGCAACCGAACCGCTATCGGTGAAAAAACAATGGGCAAGATCACCCGGGAGGAGTGCCGTCAGACGCTCTGACAGCTCCATGACCGGCCGATGAACCAGCCCACCAAGCATGACATGGGGCATGGCATCGAGCTGGGCCGCCACCCGGGCGCGTATATGAGGATGATTATAGCCGTGACAGGCCGTCCACCACGAGGCGATCCCGTCCACCAGCGAGCGGCCATCTTCCAGAACGATGCGCGTATCCTGCGTCCGCGCGGCGATAAGCGGCGCAGGCGCTGTTTGCATCTGGGTATAGGGCAGCCAGACGGGGCTTGCAGAAGGCTTGTCGGATGTCATGCCTTACTGCCCGCTATCGGGCTCACGATCGGCATCGTAGAGCACCTGAAGCACGGCGCACCACGGATAGCGCGTATCGTAGAACTGACCCTCGGCGGTTGCGAGCGCACCGTTGGAATCGGTCGGAACATGGGTCAGGGATACCGTATCATCCACATTGCCGCCGATGATGCTCAGCTCATTGCCAAAAGGCGGGGCATTCTGATGCGTGGCAACCACGATGCCGCAATGGGAAGGAAACCCGTAGGAGGTTGGCAGCATGGCAAAGGTCACGCTGCGGCTCTTGCCGCGACCCACGCAGAGCAGATCACCCAGCTGGGGAATATAGGTTTTCGGGTCCTGCGCGCGCAGACCCGTGGACTGTCCCGAAGCGGCGGCATTGATGTAGGTCGAATGGTTGGGCGAATAGGGAAAGCGGTCATTCGCACCGGCCACGCGCATCACATAGGAGATGAACGCCGCCGACCAGGCGTAATGCCCGTCATTCTCGGGGCGGAAGAGCTGACCATCCGCATTGTATTTGCCGCTCCATGAGACTTCCGTCTCATAGGGGTCCTGCCCGATCCACCAGTACTCGCCTACACGCTGCCAGAGGCCGGGAATACGCTCGGGCTTGAGCGAGGGGGCACTTGGCTCGGGACGATCCTCGGGATCGTCATCGCTGACAGGGTTGCCGAACATGCGCCATTCGCGCATGGCGATCGCCACAACATCCTGACGGTTGAACGGCACAAAATTGCGCGAGGCGAAGTCGGGCACATGGCCATCATAGCCATAGGCCCCGACACGGCCATTGGCATATTGCGCCATAGGTGTCTGCGCCGGATGTTGCGCTGCATTCTGAACCGCAGTCGACGCGCACCCCGAGAGCAGCATGAGCGCGCCAAGAGCGCCGACAACCCGACTCTGCATGGCAAGGGTATTCTGCGCATATGATCGTAAAGAAAACAGTCCGGCGCCCATGATGTGATTCTTCTCCCTGTATGCGCAACGAGCGCCGAACAGCGCCGGTTCATTACAGCGAGATAGGAACGAGAGCGGCGCTCCGGTCAAGTGCCGCCCTCGTCATGCCTTGGTGACTGCCTTGCGGGAGGCTGCCGGGGCTTCAGCCAGCCTGATCAGGGAACAGGGAAGCGAGAGCCTCGGCAGTTGCCTCGCAGCGGCCACGTTCGGTAATCAGCCCTGAAACCAGTCGGGCCGGGGTAACGTCGAAGGCCGGATTGGCGGCCTTGGTAATCCGGGGGGTGACGCGCACGCGGGCAGCCTGACCCTGCTCATCGATGCCATGAACATAGGTCACCTCCTCGCCCGAACGCTCCTCAATCGGGATTTCCTTCACACCATCGGTTACCCGCCAGTCGATGGTCGAGGAAGGCAGCGCGACCCAGAAAGGCACGTCATTGTCGTGAGCGGCCAATGCCTTGAGATACGTGCCGATCTTGTTTGCAACATCTCCCTGACGGGTCACGCGATCTGTTCCTACGATCACCAGATCAACATCGCCATGCTGCATCAGGTGCCCACCGGCATTATCCGCGACCAGCGTGTGCGGCACACCATGCGCCCCCAGCTCCCAGGCTGTCAGCAATGCGCCCTGATTGCGGGGGCGTGTCTCATCCACCCACACATGAACGGGCAACCCGGCATCATGGGCCATATAGATCGGGGCCAGGGCTGTGCCCCAATCGACCGTGGCAATCCATCCTGCATTGCAATGGGTCAGGATATTGAGACGTTCCTGACCGGGACGGCGCTTCTCCCAGAGCGTACGGAACAGCTCAAGCCCATGACGACCGATGGATTCATTGACCTGCACATCCTCGTCACAGATCGCATCCGCCTCTTCATAGGCCGCCTTCACGCGGGCATCGGGCGCCAGAGGCTGAAGATGCGCCACCATGCGTTCGATGGCCCAGCGCAGATTGATGGCCGTCGGGCGCGTTTCGACAAGACGCGCTGCTGCGTCCTTCAGGCCGGCATCGGAGGCGTCTTTCTGCAGGGCAAAGGCCAGACCATAGGCGGCAACCGCGCCAATCAGGGGGGCGCCGCGCACCTGCATGGTACGAATGGCATGGGCCACCTGATCCTCTTCGCGCAGGGCGAGAACATCGAGCGTCCAGGGGAGCTTGGTCTGGTCGAAGATATGCACGAGAGCCGGGTCTTGGGCGTCGCGCCAGACACTGCGATAGGGCGTACCGTTGATTTTCATATGGGTATCCGTCTTGTGAGCCACGCAATGCGGGGGAACTGCTTCCTGACAAGGGAGCCGGTGTCATGATCAGAGGGCTAGCATGTGGCAAATAAGGGGGAAGGACTCAAGTTCCTGCGCCCTTATTTCCGGTAACGCGTCGGGTGTTTTCATGAATCTGCCACGATACTGACAAGCTGTGGAACGACGCTGATGATCGGGAACAAGGTTTTACGACCGGGCCGATCCGGTCTATATTGAGGCATAGGCAAAAGGACCGGAATATGAGCGAACCGCAATGGCTGATCTGGGCACGGGACGTACAGGCGATCGCCCAGAACGGACTCACCTTCTGCCAGAATCCCTATGATCGCGAGCGGTACGAGCAGTTGCGCGTACTCGCATCGTCCATGATCGCCGCACTGGGCCAGAACACACCTGAGACAGTGCTCGCCCTGTTCACGAGTGAGAAAGGCTACGCCACCCCCAAGATCGATGTCCGTGGCGCGGTATTCAACGCGGCAGGCGAAATCCTGATGGTGCGTGAAGCCATCGATCAGGATCGCTGGACCCTGCCCGGCGGCTGGGCGGATGTGAATTTCACCACGGCCGAAAACACGCTCAAGGAAGTCATGGAAGAGAGCGGGTACAGCGCGGAAATCATCAAGCTGGCTGCCCTTTGGGACCGCAACAGACAGGGCCACCCGCCTGACGTCTTTTCCTGTGCCAAGGTGTTCTATCTGTGTCGTCTGACAGGGGGCACCCCCACCATCGACAACCTTGAAACCTCGGGGATCGGCTGGTTCAACCGTGACAACCTGCCTGATGATCTCTCCCTGACACGGCTCCTCCCCCATCAGCTTCGCCGCATGTTCGATCATTACGACCAACCGGATCTGGCGACGGATTACGACTGACGCCATGAAGGTCATGACCATTCTCCCCCGTCGGGAGGGCTATGCGCCTGACCGTGCGGGGGCCATCGCGCTTCTGGTCTCTCGTCTGGCCTCCCCGGAAGATATCGTGATCGGCACCGAAATCACTGGCTCACCTCTGCCGGGTGGCCAGTTCATAGCCGTGACCGAACCGGGCGGGCTGCATCGCTGGCGCCGTGACGGCACACGCTATCGCATTGCCTGCCAGCGTGAGATCAGACGGCATCGACCCGATCTGGTGGAGGTGCATAACCGACCGGCTCTGGCGCGTGCGCTCCGGGGTTGCGGTGTCCCGGTTCACCTTATCCTGCATAACGACCCACAGGACATGCATGGGGCCCGTCGTCCGCGCCAGCGTCAGGAGCTCATGCAGCATGTGAAGGTGTTCACGGTCTCTTTCTGGCTGCGACGACGCTTTCTGGAAGACCTCGATGACGGACCGGTCACGGTCATGCCTAATTGTCTCGATCTGTCCGCCCTACCCGCCCCCCCTGAGAAGCGCGCAAAACTGGTGCTTTTCGCGGGCCGCATGGTGGCGGACAAGGGGGCCGACGCCTTCGTGCGCGCCTGGGCCGCGATCAGCCAGAAGGCGCCGGGCTGGAAAGCAATCATGATCGGGGCCGATCGCTTTCGCTTCAATTCGCCGCGCACGACCTTTGTCGATCGGGTAGAGGCCAGCGCAAGCGCTGCTGGAATCACGCTCTGTGGCTATCAGATGCATCATCAGGTGCTCGAAGCCATGGCTGCGGCCTCGATTGTCGTCGTGCCCAGCCGTTGGCCCGAGCCTTTCGGTCTGACCGCGCTCGAGGCCATGGCGAGCGGCGCGGCTGTTATCGCCTCACCACGCGGCGGCCTGCCCGAGGTCGTCGGTACGGCTGCGCTTCTGGCCCTCCCCGATGACGGGGATGCGCTGGAAAAAGCAATGCTCCGCCTGATTGATGATGAAGACCTCAGAGCAGAATGCGTCAGACGCGGACACGAACAGGCGCAGAAATTTAATCTTTCACAGGCGCGGGAATTACTGAAAAAAACGCGTCAGAAATCGATAAACCTGGGAAAAGCGCGCTAAACGGTGATTCAGGATGCCGCATATTCGACACATTGGGATCATTGATTATCCTCGTACAGTATTCGACTGAGAGGACACATGTTTAAGACACGCTTTCTGCCCGCCCTGGCCCTGACAGCTCTTGTTTCAGCGCCTGTGGCACATGCACAAACCTCCGGCTGTGATAACAATACAGGCAATACGGGCGTGATCGGTCGCCTCGCCGCCAAGGAAAACTGCCTGAACAACCGGGTGCAGAACTGGCAGAACAAAAACAAAGAAGCGGCCGAAGCCCGTCAGAAGAAGCTCGATGATCTGCGTGACAAATATGCAAACGCCCCCGAGCGCGAGCGCGAAAAGATCCAGGGCAAGATTGATGCCCAAAAGGAGAAGCTGGACAACCTGAAGCAGGAGCGCACCCAGCGTATCGATCAGTTCAAGGCCGATCAGAAGGCCCAGCGTGAGCAGATGAAAGCCCTGTCTGACAAGACAAAACAGGATTTCCGTAATCTCGGCCGCATCAACTGATCATCTGACAGCATGATGCGATGGCACGCCACACGTCATGTCATGTTCCCCACCCTTCCGAACCCTCCAGATGGTTCGGAAGGGTGACGGGGCCTTCGCTTGTCCTGCAGCAGGCCACGTTACAGGCGGAATTAAAAAAGACCCCATAGAGCCGAATTCCCATGTCTCGCTTCGACGTTCGGCGTTAAGATAGAGGTCATGACGGTTTCTTCTCCCCTGCGAGACTCCCACCCTGTTGCCCCTTCGCGTGGTTCAGCGCACGCGCCTGAACAATGGCAGAAGGAGCGAAAACTGGTGGTGCTGACGGGTGCTTCAGGGGGAATCGGTGCCCTGATCGGCCGGACCCTCCTGTCGCAGGACTACGATCTCATAGCGATTTGCCGCTCCAAGCCCGATCTTGATCCCGGTCGTACCCTCCATATTGCCTGCGATTTTGCCCGGACCGGCACGCTCGCTCCGGTCAGCGAGACCATCGAGCAATTCGATCGACCCGTTTTTGCCCTCATTCATTGTGCAGGGCTGATCATGCCATCCCCGGTTGCCGAGGCCGAAGGCGCCGCAATCGAAGCCCAGATTGCCCTCAACCTTACCGCACCCGTTCTTCTCACGCGCCATCTCCTGCCGCTCATGAGTGGTCAGGCCAACAGCGACAGGACAGGCGGACATATCGTTTTCGTCAACTCCATGGCGGCGGTCATGCCACTGGCCGGAAGCGCAGCCTATGCCGCGGCCAAGGCAGGCCTGAGGAGCTTCGCACTCTCGCTCGCCCAGGAACTGCAACCGACAAATCTGTCGGTCAGCACTGTTTTTCCGGGTGCGGTACAGACATCCATGCTGCTCCGTGAAATGGCAGAGGGTGGCTCCGTCCTGAACTACGTCAGTACGCCCCTCGACCCTGCCAAAGTCGCGCAGGCCGTCGTCAACCAGCTGGGCAGAAACCGGCAGAATACCTGCCGCGAGCAATTCATGCCCGCTATTGATGGGGTATTTGGCAAGATGTGCATGGTCGCTCCGGCGCTGCTACGTCTGACACTGCCTGTGCTCTACGCAATCGGACGACGTAATTACGCGAAGGTTCGGCATCGCGGCTGAACAGGGACACCCATACCGGGGTCGGGTCATGCCGAAGAATTGACAAGGCCACGCCGTAGCGGCAGGGACAAGCCATGACGCGCTTTGATCCGCTTCTCAGACAGGCACTCGATACGCTGGAATCCCGTTCCCTGCGTCGCACCTTGCGCCCCCTGCATCGCACCCCCGATGCGGTTCTGCGTCAGGGCCGCGAAGTGCTCGATTTTTCGTCGAACGATTATCTTGGTCTCTCGGGTCATCCGCTCCTGCGAGACCGCGCCGCCGACTGGGCCGTGCAGCATGGCACGGGCGCGCGGGCGTCACGGCTGGTCAGTGGCACGCTGGATCTGCATCAACAGGTCGAGGGGCGCCTTGCCCGTTTCAAGGGGGCAGAAGCCGCTCTGCTGTTCGCTTCGGGCTGGCAAGCCAATGCTGCTGTTTTGCCGGCCCTGTTCCGCCTGGCCCGTGAACAGACCGGCGTGACGCCGCTGGTCTTTGCCGACAAGCTCAATCACGCCAGCATGCATCACGGTTGTGCTGCGGCCGGGGTGAAGCAGATCAGATTCCGTCACAACGATCTGGCCCATCTCGAGGCCTTGCTTGAGCGCCACGCCGAACAGCCCGGCATGCGCTTCATCGTGACGGAAAGCGTTTTTTCCATGGATGGCGATACGGCCGATATCGCCGCGCTGAGCGCTCTAGCCAAACGATACAATGCCTTCTTCTACCTTGATGAAGCCCATGCCACGGGTGTTCTGGGCCCCCAGGGGCGCGGCCTGTCTCATGGCCATGAGGTGGATCTCGTCATGGGCACATTCAGCAAGGCGCTGGGCAGCATGGGAGCCTATATTGCCGGTTCACGTGCCCTGTGCGACTGGATCATCACGGCATGCTCGGGGTTCATCTACAGCACGGCTCCATCCCCGCCGATGCTGGGCGCCATGGATGCGGCTCTGGAACTCATGCCTGGCCTGGAGGCGGCCCGCCTGAAACTGCGGCAGAATGCGGCGCTCCTGCGTCAACGACTCAACGAAGCCGGGATCGATACAGGTGGTTCAACCACGCAGATCATTCCTGTCATGATCGGCGATGAAGAGGCGACCCTCGCTCTTGCCGAAACGCTTGAAAAGCAGGGCCTGCTGACCATTGCCATCCGTCCGCCAACCGTCCCCGCCGGGTCGGCGCGCCTGCGTCTGGCACTCAGTGCCAGCCATGATGAAGCCGCCATCAACAGGCTTGCCGATGCCCTGACCGGAGCCCTGCGGCCAGGGCAGTCATGAAGCTCGTCTTTGTTCATGGATGGAGTTTCGATGCCCGGTTCTGGTCCCCGGTTCACGAGGCACTCAGCCATCCTGACTCGGTCTTTCTCGATCGCGGCTACACAGGTGCGCCCGAAACACTGACCCTGCCCGACGCCCCCTATCTTGCCATCACCCACTCAGCAGGCACGACAGATCTTCTTGCCCGCGACCTCGCAGGATGTCGGGGCATCGTGGCATTCAACAGTTTTGCCCGTTTCACCCGGTCGGACGATTTTCCCGAAGGTCTTCCTCCCCGTATCCTCTCACGCATGGCCAGCCGCCTGTCTGATGATCCGGCGGGGGTTGTCACGCAGTTCCGACAGCAATTCGAGCCCTTCCTGCCCTGCACCACGCTGGCACCCGACAGGCTGCAGGCCGGGCTGGATGCGCTGATAGCGGCCGATGCCAGAGCCGAAGCGCGCCGCTGGGGGGCCAGTCTGACAACAATCAGCGGCACGAATGATCCGCTGGTAACTCCTGCCATGACCCAGGCCGGTTTCCCTCTGGCGAAGACCATGCAACGCGAAGGCGGCCATCTCCTGCCCCTGACCGATCCTGAGGGTTGCGCAGCCATCATCCGGGACTGGCTGGAGCAAGGCGCATGAGTGAGGAAGCCAGCCGCCTCGCCCCGATTGCCGCGCGTTTCGACATGGCCGAACATTATGATCAGGCTGCACGTGTTCAGGCCCTCACGGCCGTAGCGCTTGCACAGCGTATTGCCTCGCATGTCACGCCGGACAACCCACCCCGCCGGATTCTTGAACTGGGCTGCGGCACCGGGGCTCTCACCCGCCTCCTGCGCGGGCTTTTCCCGGCGGCAGAGATCACCGCCATCGACCTTTCACCCGGCATGATCGCCCGCGCTGCACGCGCCGTGCCCGATATCCGTTATCATGTGATGGATGCCGAGCACCCGACCCTGCCCGGGCCGTTCGATCTCATCTGTTCCAGCTTTTGCATGCAGTGGTTCAGCAATCGGGGGGCCGCCTTTCGTCGACTGGCCCATCTTCTGGCACCGGGTGGGCGACTTGAGGTGACAACGCTGGCTGAAGGCAGCTTTGCCCAATGGCGCGAAGCCTGCGCCGCGCAATCCCTGCCCTGCGGGTTTCCGGATTATCCCACGGCCAGAACGCTTCTGGCTGAACTCCCCCCGTCGCTTCAGGGCGAATGGTCGCTTGAGACGTTGCGCGATCCTGTAGGTTCCGCACGCGCGTTTCTGCTCGACCTCAGGAAAATCGGGGCGACAACGCCCAAGGAGGCCAGCCGCAAGCTGACAGCCCCCGAACTTCGGCGCGTGATGCAGCATTTCGACAGGATGACCAACGAGATGGACTACCAGATCGCCTTCGGCAGCGCCGTAAAGACACGAGGCGTTTTCGTCACGGGCACGGATACCGGGATCGGCAAGACCCTTGTGTCAGCCATTCTCACCCGTGCGCTCGATGCCACCTACTGGAAGCCCTTTCAGACCGGGCTGAGCGATGAAGCAGGCGACACGCATAGCGTCAGCACGCTTGCCGCCCTCCCCGCTTCACGCGTGATGGCCCCCGCACATGCCTTTCTCGCCCCGCTTTCACCGCAGGACGCAGCGGCGGCAGAGGGCCGGACGGTCAACCTGGAGGGCCTGACCCTGCCGGATTGCACGGGGCCTCTAGTGGTCGAGGGTGCTGGCGGGCTGATGGTGCCGCTCAATGACGAGACCCTGCTGATCGACTGGGCGGCCACACTGGGCCTCCCGGTCATTCTTGTCACACGCTCCACACTGGGCACGATCAATCACACGCTGCTCAGTCTCGAAGCCTTGAAGCGCCGCAGTATCGCCATTGCCGGCGTGGTGATGAGCGGCCCCCCGAACGCTGCCAATCGGGCGGCCATAGAGCATTTCGGGCAGGTGCCTGTGCTGGCCGAAATTCCTCTGCTGGACGCCATCACGCCGCAAAGCGTGGCGCAGGAGGCAGAACGCCTGCGCGAAACCCTGAGACGACAGGGTTTCTGACGCAGTCAGCGCCGCTTTCAGCCGGGAAAATACAGGGGCAGATTCTGGTATTGCCAACCACAGACCCGCCCGCGCTGACCGTTTGCATCCGGCTGGCCTTCATATCCCTCGACCACATTCACCGCCTCGACATAGCCGAGATGCGCCGCGAGTTCCGCCGTCTGCTGCGAGCGCACGCCCGAGCGGCACAGGAACAACACGGGCGTTGCCAGCGACGGTACAAGCTCACGCAGAGAGAGCGCGAAACCATTGGCATCGTAAGGGTCCCAGCTCAGGGTTTTGACATCTTTGTCGAGGGTTGAGAGGTCGGGCAATCCAACCAGCTGCCATTCGCCGGGGGTGCGCACATCAATCAGGACGGCATCCTTGTCTGCCGTCAGGCGTTCCCAGGCAGCTTGTGCCGAAATACAGTCGACCATCGTTTTTCCTCATTTATTTTACATGTCGCGACGTTAAACTCTCAAACCGCAGACGTATAGGATGGAATGTAGATGACCACGCAGAACGTGACCCCCTCCCACGCCACCAGTGTCATTCCGGGCTGGCAGCACCCTTCAGAGGGTATGATCGGCGCCATTGGCGGCACGCCGCTGATCCGTCTGAAGCTGGCGTCGGAAGCGACAGGCTGCGAAATCTACGGCAAGGCCGAGTTCATGAATCCCGGAGGGTCGGTCAAGGATCGTGCGGCTCTGGCTATCATTCTCGATGCGGAGAAGCGGGGCGCCCTCAAGCCGGGCGGTGTGATCGTTGAAGGCACGGCAGGCAATACCGGTATCGGCCTTACTCTCGTCGCCAAGGCCCGTGGCTATCGCACCATCATTGTCATGCCGGAAACGCAGAGCCGCGAGAAAATTGATTTCCTGCGCATGATCGGGGCCGATCTGCGCCTCGTGCCTGCCAAGCCCTTTCGTGACCCCGGCAATTACGTGCATGTCTCCCGCCGTGTTGCCGAGGAAACCGACAATGCTGTCTGGGCCAACCAGTTCGACAACACCGCCAACCGCGAAGGCCACCGCACAACCACGGCGGTCGAGATCTGGCAGCAGCTCGATGGTCGTGTCGATGCCTTCACCTGCGCCTGCGGCACGGGTGGTACGCTGGCAGGTGTTGCTCTGGGCCTTGGTGAGCTGGCCGAGGCGGCGGGTCGCAAGCGCCCCGAGATCGTTCTGGCCGACCCGGAAGGCTCAGGGCTGTATGGTTGGGTCAAATCGAACGATCTGAGTGTTTCGGGCGGCTCGATTACCGAAGGGATCGGGCAATCCCGCGTGACGGGCAATCTGGAAGGCATCACGATTGACGATGCCGAACGTATTCCTGATGCCGAGGCGCTTGAGCAGATCTTCTCGCTTCAGGATCGCGAGGGAATCTCGCTGGGCGGCTCGGCGGGGATCAACGTGGCGGCAGCGATTCGCGTGGCAAGACGCCTTGGTCCGGGCCATCGTATTGTAACAATCCTCTGCGATGGTGGAGCACGCTACCAGTCCAAGATCTTCAATCCTGAATTCCTGCGGGCCAAAAACCTGCCGACCCCACCCTGGCTCGATTGAGACAGGTTTTCGCAAGTTGTGACGGAATGAAACAGCCCCTTGAAGGGGACATTCGATTCGGACCAATGTTACATTCATGGAAACGACCCCGCACCTTCTCATCGTTGATGATGACCGCGAGATACGCGAGCTGCTCTGCCGCTTTCTCGAGCGCAACCATTTTCGCGTGACCGCCGCACGCGACGGGCGTGAAGCCCGTCGTGCCTGGGCGGCCGGTCATTATCAGCTTGTGGTGCTCGACCTGATGCTCCCTGGCGAAAGCGGGCTCGACATTGCCCGCTGGCTGCGCAGCCAGGACAATGTTCCGATCATCATGCTGACCGCCATGAGCGATGAGACAGACCGTATCATCGGCCTCGAATTTGGCGCTGATGACTATGTGGCCAAGCCGTTCAACCCGCGTGAATTGCTGGCTCGTATCCGTGCCGTGCTTCGTCGCACCGCCGACAGTTCCGACAAGAAGCTTTCGGCGGATTCACGCATGATCCGCTTTTCGGGCTGGACACTCGAGCCTGCACGCCGTCGTCTGCTCAATCCGGACGGGGCCGAAGTGCCGCTGACGGGTGGCGAATACGACATGCTTCTGGCGTTTCTCGAACGCGCCAACCGTGTCCTGACACGTGACATGCTGCTGGAAATGCTGCGTGGCCGACAGGCCGGGCCGTTCGATCGCGCCATTGACGTTGCGGTGAGCCGTCTGCGCCGCAAGCTGGAGGATGACGGGCGCAACGCCCAGATGATCAAGACGGTACGCGGGGGCGGCTATGTTCTGGCCGCCGATGTCGAACGCCTCTGACACCGTGATCCACCTTCTGCCGCGCTCGCTGCGAGCGCGCACAAATCTGCTTCTGATTGCGGGGCTTTGCGTGGTTCAGGCGGCCGGCCTGACCATCCATGCCCTTGATCACCTCAATATTGCCGACCGGGCGGAGATGCATGACAACGAGCATCATGCCTTTTCGATCTATCATACGCTGGTCGAACTTCCGCCCGCTGACCGTCAGGCCGGGCTCGATGCGATAGAAATCCCCTCGAATTTCAAGATCGTTCTCGACACCAGACCGGACACGCATTTCCCCAACTCTTTCATACCCCTGCCATTCGCCATGAACCCCATGATGCGCAGCAATCCGCCTTCCGAGCGGCAGGAGGAAGGGGGTTTTCCCCCACCGGGCGACATGGGCGGTGAAGGACACAACCCCTTCCCCTTCGAGGGAATGCCCCCCCCTCCGGCAGGTTTCGATCCTGGTGTTTCCGAGGAGCGGAGACCACCGCCCTTCCTGCCCCCGGCCCTTTCCGGCATCGGCATGCTGCCTGCGCGTCTGCGCCCGCAACACATGGTGATGGGCCATAAACCCGGCACGCGTCATTATGCGATGTCGCTGCAGATGCCCGATGACCATCGCTGGCTGGTCATGAACTACACGGTGCGGCCGCCTAATCCGTTTGGTTCGCCCACCTTCATGATCTCGTTTGCACTGATGACGATCTGTGGAGGCGGCCTGATTCTCTGGGGTTCGCTCCGGCTCATCGCCCCTGTCGCAACGCTTGCCAATGCGGCCACAGCACTCGGCCGTGATGTTCATACGCAGCCATTGCCCGAATCCGGACCAACCGAGATCCGTCAGGCTGCGATGGCCTTCAACACGATGGCAGCGCGTATCCGCCGTTTCGTTACGGATCGCACCCTGATGCTCACCGCCATTGGCCATGACCTGCGCACGCCCATCACGCGCCTGAAGCTGCGCGCTGAATTCATCGATGATGACGAGTTGCGTGACAAGTTTCTGGCCGATCTGGACGAGATGGAAAGCATGGTTGCGGCGACCCTCGCCTTCGGTCGTGACAGCTCGACCCAGGAGCCCATGACTGCTCTGGATCTGGGCGCACTCTTGCAGACCATCGCGGACGAAGCGGCCGAGGCCCGCCCCGACCTTGCTGATCAGGTAAGCTACCAGGAGCCCGATCATGCGATCCGCATCAAGGCACGTTCGCTGGCGCTCAAACGCGCCCTGACCAACCTCGTCATGAATGCGCTCAAATACGGTGGTTCCGCCACGATCAGCGTGACCTGCGCCCGTGGGCCGGGTCAGGAGAAGAACGTCTGTATCCGCATCGATGATAACGGCCCCGGCCTGCCGCAGGAAGATCTCGAGCGTATGTTCGAACCCTTTGTGCGCGCCGAAACCAGTCGTAACCGCGAAACCGGCGGCACCGGCCTTGGTCTGGCCATCGCCCGCTCTACCGTGCGCGGTCAGGGCGGGGATGTCACCCTCGTCAACCGCCCCGAAGGGGGGCTGCGCGCAAGCGTCATCCTGCCTTTGTAAGCAATCCGGGTTCTGCCCGAACCCGGCCGCCTTTCCCTGCCGTCCAGCTTGATGACCGGCAAACCTGGTCAGGGGGTGCGCTACGGACACTGCAGGGCGCGGCGCGCGCACTCTGCATCAACCTGATTGCGTTGCGCTTCCTGCCTTTTCGGTGGCAAGTTCTGCGGCAGGAGTCAGTAACCACTCGACCTGGCTCGCCTCGTTATCTAATCGAGTCCAGAGGCGCGCCTCTGGCGGGGTGCGGGGCAGCGCCCCGCGTCACCTATCGCCTAGCGCTTGACTGTTCGCACCGCCAGGGTCCCCGCTCCCTGAATAAGCCCCACGAGGAGGATCAGCACAGCCACCACAGCGAACATGATGGTGGTATTGAAGCGCTGATAGCCGTAGCGGATGGCCAGATCACCCAGACCGCCCGCACCAATCGCCCCTGCCATGGCCGAGGCGCCGACAAGGGTAATGGCGGTAACGGTCAGGCCTGAGAGCAACCCGGGCAGGGCTTCGGGAATCAGCACATAGCGGATGACCATCCAGCGCGTTCCACCCATGACACGCACAGCCTCGATCAGCCCGGGCTCTATTTCCTGAAGGGAAATTTCGGCAATGCGGGCGAAATAGGGAATGGCTGCAATCGAAAGCGGCACAATGGCCGCCAGCGTACCCAGAGACGTACCGGCAATCAGCCGCGTGACCGGAATGAGCAGGACCAGCAGAATAATGAACGGAATGGCCCGGATGGCGTCGATCAGCCAGCCGATGGGGTAGCCAAGCCAGGGCACGTCATACAGGTCCTTGCGACGGGTCGCGATCATCAGCACGGCAAGAGGCAGGCCAAACACAAGGGCCACCAGTGTCGAGGCTGCGACCATTTCCACCGTCTGAAGGGTGGAATCGATGATAAGCTTACCGATCAGCCGGTACATAGCCGAGTATCTCCGTCACATGGGCCTGCTGGTCGAGATAAATGCTGAGCGATGGGCTCAGCGGCGCGGAAAGGGCCAGGATCATGTCGGTCAGGGGTTCTCCCCCGCAGTCGAGCGCCCCGCCCTGCACAAGCGTGATATCCTGATCGAAACGACGTGTGATCTCCGACAGAAACGCCGTGCAGGCAGCCTGTGCACCAAGCACGACACGCAGCAGGGTTCTGTCTCCGGGGCGCGGATCGGGCGAAAGCTTCTCACGGACATAGACCGGCAGGGTCGGTCGGATATCGGCCAGAAGCCGCTCCATACGCTCATCGCCGCGACTGTCACGCAACAAGGTGGCCATCGTGCCGTTTTCGATCAGCGAGCCATGATCGAGCACCAGCACGCGATGGGCAAAGCGTCGCACAACATCCATCTCATGCGTGATCAGGATGATCGTCAGGCCCAGATCACGGTTAATCTGCGCCAGCAATTCGAGAATGGAGGACGTCGTGTGCGGATCGAGGGCAGATGTCGCCTCATCGCACAGAAGCAACGAGGGTGAATTGGCAATGGCACGCGCAATGCCCACACGCTGCTTCTGACCACCTGATAATTCGGAGGGGCGCTTGTGCCCGTGCCCTTCGAGCCCGACCAGTGTCAGGAGTTCCGCCACGCGTGGGGCAATCCGAGCACGAGGCCAGCCGGCAATTTCGAGCGGCAGGGCAATGTTGCCAGCCGCATCGCGTGAGTTGAGCAGGTTGAAATGCTGGAACACGAGCCCGACCTTACGGCGCACCGCCACGAGGTCGCGTTCAGGCAAGGCAGCGAGATCGGCTCCGTCGAGCAGAATTCGCCCTTCCGAAGGGCGCTCGAGCGCACAGAGGCAGCGCAGCAGCGTGGATTTTCCGGCGCCGGAGCTGCCGATCACGCCGATGATCTCGCCTTTATCAACCTGAAAACTGATATCGCTCAGAGCGGTCTGCGTCCCGAAACGGCACGACAGACCCGAAACATCAAGAAGCGTCATGAAAACGCAGGAATGACAGTATTGGCATAAACATCAATGAGCGCCTGACGGATATTGGGCTGCTGATAGGCACTGACCAGCGGCTTTACCCAGGGCGCCTGCACATCATCGGTGTTGACGGCAATCACGCAGATATAGGGATTGTCCTTTACGCCCTCACGCGCAAGCCGCTCATGCACCACATCGACCCCGGCCTTGTGCGCCCAATCGGTGTTGATCACCGCTGCATCCAGATCCGGCAGGGCACGCCCCACGACCCCGGCATCCAGCTCGCGTATGGTGAATTCATGCGGATTCTCGGTGATGTCCAGCGGCGTCGGCAGCAGGCCCGCAGATGGCGACAGCTTGATGAAGCCCAGTGTCTGAAGCAGCAGCAGCGCACGCCCTTCATTGCTCGGGTCATTGGGCACACCGATCACGGCACCCTTGGGGAGGGCGGCGAGCGTTTTCCATTTGCGCGAATAGAGGCCGATCGGTGCGACATACGTATCCCCGACAGGGGTGATACGGTAGCCATGCGCGTCGCACTGCGCCTTGAGAAACGGCTTGTGCTGGAAGGAGTTTGCATCGAGGTCGTGCGACGCCAGCGCCTCGTCCGGTGTCGAATAATCAGAGAACGTGACGATCTTGAGCGCCAGCCCCTGCTTCTGCGCGTTCTGGCTGACCAGACGCCAGATATCCTCATCCTCGCCCGCCATGATTCCCACACGAATGGGCTTGCCCTCGGCGAAGGCCTTACGGCTCCCGAGAGTGAGAGACGAGGCAGCGAGCAGCGACAGCACTGAACGGCGCGGCAGGAGAGGAAGGGTCATAGGCGAACGATCCGGAACTGACAGAACTCGGGGCAATCAACTAAACCAAATCGTTCATCTGTGAACGAGCGGCCGATTGAACGATTGTCATCTGTCATATACCGCCGTGAGGCAGAAGCAATCCTTTCTTTGGGTCACCCTCCCGTGGTTTTGGCATTATTCGCTGGGCGCGCATGCCCTGGCTCCGAAGAACGACATCCTGCTCCGTGCCACAGCTCGGAGCAGGACTTCTCATCCCGACGTCAGGCGGCACATTCAGCTGGTATCATTTCGTGAAATTCGACATGGCCTGCCATCTCGAGCACGGTGAGACTCAGCAGCGCTGGCTGTGATGTAAGACCGACATCCAGAGGCAAATGTGCCATGCCATCGGTCCAGCGACACGTTCCATCCTCGACCTCGTGCCAGCCGCGCATCCCGACTTCGGTAAGGTGGTTTGTCACTGCAATCGCTTTGGAAGCGGCATGGAGCTGTATCGCACCAATTCTGAGCCCAAGGCGCCTGCGATCATCCACGAACGGACCCATAACATCACATGGCCTGCCTGCGCGGGAGGTGATCCGCACCTCATGAGTGTAGGCGGGCAGCATGAACATCCAGGTCTGACCGTTCTTGCGTACGGGGCGAAGCACCTTGCCCGAGGCCGTTGTCAGTCGCACGTCCATGTCATAAGAGACGCGCCGCTCCGTCTCGGCTTCACTCCCGAACAGATCGAGCGCGCGCTCACGCAGGGTGTAGAACAAAGGCTCGACGAAGGATCGGCTCGTATTCAGTTTTGCCGCTCCATCCATGGACCAGGTCCTTGTCTCCTTGACCGCGTCACGGCCGACAAAGAGACCATCATGACCGGTGTCCAGATAGCTTTCCGTTGCCACGCCGTTCGCCAGGATCACGGCGTGTCCGTCGAGTTCGATATGGTGATAATGGTAGATTGGCCTGGACATCTCGTAGTGAATAGAGATGTCGTTGACCAGCATACGTGCCGGCACAAAGCAGCCATCAAGATGCAGGCAGTGCTCGGCTGTTATCAGCAAGTCTGAATGTGGCACGTTTTCTGCGAGAGCATGAGCACGGATCCGGATCGGATAGCCAGCACGGTCACGCGATTCATGCGGGATATAATGGTTTGGCTCGCAGCCTACCCATTTGACTGGTCGATAAGTGATTTCACCGTCCGTAAGACAGGCAATCTCATCGCCAGGAACCAGATCTTCCACCGCGATTTCCCCTCCTCTTGTCTGGATCTGCGCGCCTCGGAGAAAGCAGGCTGTCACGGAAGTGTGGTTGGCCCATAGAACACCACCATTGGCGACAGCGGGGGTATTGATTACTGCCCCCCAGGCCCCTGACATGGCACCGCCTGAACCGATCTGTGGATTGTCCACAATCGCACCGCTATGAATAAGTGCCGGATCGTTTCCGTAACCGCTGTTATACCAGGTATCGTTGAGAGAATATCCACCGGAATAGATATTCGTCGGGATTGAGTTGAGAAGATTTTCACGACTGATCCCACCAGAATAGACAGTCATACCACCATCGCGGATATAGGAACTTTCAAATATTCCACCGGCTGATACATATATATTGACCGCATACCCGGAAAGATTGGAAGCCACAGCGCCGCTTTTTACGTAAATCGTCGCGCCATTTGCCAGGGCAACCGGAGCCCTGACCGTGACGCCATTGCTTTGATAAACTGTTCCACCATTCACTGCGACGGCCGACCATACGCCTTGCAGACTTGTGCCGACGGATGGCGACGGGGGCGTTGGGATAATCACATCACGCCCGAATCCTGCATAAGTGGTCAGATTGCCGCCAGCACTAACAGTAACATCACCATAAATGGTAACCCCCGACTGGATATTCATAACGGCGCCATTGCCACATGTTGTCGAGCTGATCGTCGCTCCACTGTATATATTTATAGCATCTTCGCCATAACCACTATTGTACCAATTGTCGTCTATAGTAGTTCCACCAGAATAAATTGTGCTCGGTATCGAGTTCAGGGTGTTATTCATTGTCACACCCCCGGACAGGATCGTGAGACCACCATCTACTATGGTGGAATCCTTCATCATGCCGCCGTTTGAGACGTAGACATTGATCGCATAACCCGACAGTCCTGATACGACAGCACCATTCTGGATATAAAATGCGGTACCAGCAGCCGGTGAAACCGGTGGCTGAACAATCGTGGCACCACTTTTGAATACGGTATTTCCGTCAACATTGACGGCGCTCCAGACGCCCCTGATGGTCGTATCCGCCATTACAAATTCCTATTTACTTTAGTTTTTGCAAACTATTCTTGAGGTTTTGCTATGATTCCTGTTTTTCTGTCCTAAACCGACTGTTAATCGCAATCGTTTTGCATATCAACCGAATTTTTATGATAATTAACAATTTATACTATCTTTTTTGATTTTTGTTCTTGAATTGGCATTCTTCTGCTTCCCTTTTCGCTCTGCCGGGATAGATTGTTTCTGTGGCAACTTATTTTATCTTCCTGATCGCAGCCCTCGCCGAAATCGCCGGGTGCTTTGCATGCTGGTCATGGTTGCGGCTCGGAAAGTCCGCATTGTGGCTTGTTCCTGGCGTGGCCAGTCTCATGCTTTTTGCTTTCCTTCTGGCGCACGTCGACAGCGATAGCGCGGGGCGCACTTTTGCGAGCTATGGAGGTGTTTACATTACCGCATCCCTGTCATGGATCTGGGCGGTTGAGGGTCGAACGCCTGATCGTTGGGATTTGCTTGGCGGTGCCATCTGCCTCATCGGTACGGCGGTAATTTTGTGGGCACCGCGCTCGACATGACCGGGTTCTTGAGCCATTGACCTGAGGTCTGCCCCACCCGGAGTCGCCTCTTGTTTCATGCCCTCTACCAACGCACCCTGGCCTTGGCGGCTTCGCCTCATGCCGGTTGGTGGCTGTTTGCCGTCGCTTTTGCAGAGGCCTCGTTCTTCCCTATTCCTGTCGACCTGATGCTGATCCCGATGATTCTGGCTTCCCGTGAGCACGCCTTCAGGCTCGCGGCCATCTGCACGGTCGGCTCCGTCACCGGGGCGATGCTCGGCTGGGTGATCGGCGCCATGCTGCTTCAGCACGTCGCGCTTCCCATCGTCCATTTCTATCATGCCGAGCACACACTTGCCGTCATGCAGGAGAAGTTCCGCCAGTATGGTGTGGCCATCATCCTGCTCAAGGGGCTGACACCCATCCCTTTCAAGATCGTCACGATCGCGGCAGGTGCAGCGCATTTCTCGATCCTGCCATTTATCGCAGCCAGTCTGGTCACACGCGGGGCACGCTTCTTTCTGGTTGCAACCCTGCTCTGGTTCTACGGGGCACCTATCCGCGATTTCATCGAGCGCCGCCTGACCCTCGTTCTCGCAGGCTTTCTCTTTCTCATCATCGCTGGCATTCTGGCTGTCACCCTTCTGTAGACCAAATAAGGATTGCCGCCATGCCCAACCAGATTGCCGTCGTCACAGGCGCCGGAGCCGGTATCGGGCGAGCCACCGTGCGTATGCTGGCATCCTATGGCTTCGATATTGCCCTGATTGGTCGAAACGAGCAGCGACTTCAGGACGCCGCTCAGGAACTTGAGGCAAGCGCGGTGCGCACCCTCACCCTGCAGGTGGATGTGTCAGACGCCGCAGCGCTCGCCCAGGCTGCCGAGCAGGTCGAACGCAATCTGGGTCCGATCACGGTCTGGATCAACGCAGCGGGCGTTACCGCCATCGGCCCGGTCCTGTCGCTCGATGAGGCCACATTGCGCCGCGTGACCGATGTAACCTACCTAGGCTCCGTTTTCGGCACACAGGCAGCGCTGGCCTGCATGCGCCGCCGTGGCAGCGGCACGATCGTCAATCTGGGTCTGGCTCACCCGCTGCGCGGCCTGCCCTTACAATCTGCCGTCAATGGCGCTCATGCGGCAATCAGCGCCTTTTGCGACAGTGTCCGCCCCGAAATCCGCGCACTTTCCGATCGCATCGACCTGACGGTCGTGCATCTGCCCTCCATCAACACGACAAGACTGGGCTGGAGTCGCAACCTCTCGGGTCATACCCTCAAGCCAGTCGGGCGCATCTACGAGCCCGAGATTGCAGCCCACGCGATCTGTCAGGCTGTCCTGGGCCATCATCGTGACATCTGGGTTGGGGCATCATCCATTCTGCCAAGCCTGATCAACGGGCTTGCCCCTTCGCTGCGCGACCGCTTTCTGGCGCGCAAGGGTTTCAAGGCACAATTTGGCGCCGGCGCGCCGGAAGACGCACCGGACTCCTTTCTGGAAAGCGTCGAAGGCGCTTACGCAGCACACGGTCCCTATGAGGGGATTCCTCTCCGCGAACAGGGTCGCAAGCCGCTGCTGCTGACAATTCCGCGGCGCTTCGGTCTGGGTGCGTCCCTGCTGGCTCTGGCCGGGATCGTGGCCTTGTGGCGCGCTGCACGGGACAAGAACTGACGCCGCGTCCCGTCTCCTGAAAGCCTTGACCCCCTGATTGTCAGCAAACGGACAATCAGGGCTTTCACGCCTAGCTCGGTCGGCGGCTGGTATTCGTCGACATGATCGCACGATGGTGCTTGAGGCCATTGACCAGCTTCTCGGCGTCCTCCGGCCCGAACACCAACCCGACCGGCCCGAATGCCGGATGCTGGAAAGCCAGCGTCGAGCCTTCAGTCAGGGCATCGATCTGAAGCGCCCAATTCGTGCTGTAAACGGGCAGGAACGGCGCATTGCCAATGGGGGGCTGGGCCTGCCCGGCTGTCATGGCAAAACGTACCCGACCAAGGCTCGCAATAAGCTGGCTCAGCTGGTTCAGGGTCAGATCTATTTCTCCGGAGATCCCGCTACCTTCGAGAAAGCGCAATGTCGCGCCTGTGCCATCGTCTTTCTGCACAACCTGCATTCTTGCACCCATGTCGTGATCGTCCTCTTCCCGGGTTTTTCAGATCAGTTTGCTGGTGCGTGGATCCATCCAGCCTCGGCCCACCATCCATGGCGACGAAGACTACTCACAGCACGCATTGCCTCAGGCAGGTTTTCATATAGCCCGAAACAGGTCGCGCCCGAACCACTCATGCGTGAGAAAAGGCAGGATTCGGTGCCGGCAAGGGCGTCGAGAACGGTGCCAATAACCGGATGAAGCGCAATGGCCGGGGGTTGAAGGTCGTTCGATGTCGCTTCCAGCGTCGCGCACATGGCATGCACGTCATCCCAGCGCGCGGGCAGACTGGCTGGCGGTCGAAACCCTGCGCCCGATTCCTTCCATGCCTTGAATACGGCGGGCGTCGGCACCGCGATACCGGGATTGACCAGCACCATGGCACAACGCGGCAAGACCGGCGCAGCCACCAGCGTCTCACCAATGCCCTGCATGCGCTGCGTTTTCTGAGCCAGACAGACAGGCACATCAGCCCCCAGCCCTGCCGCAATCGCGGCGAGATCAGCCGATTCACACGACCATGCCTGAGAGAGGAGGCGAAGTGCAGCAGCAGCATCGGCCGAGCCACCGCCGATGCCTGAAGCGACAGGCAGGTTCTTGGTCAGGCGCATATGCCAGTCCGGGGTCGAGGATGGCACCGCGGCAGCTTCGCGCAAGGCCGCGGCGGCACGGAGCACCAGATTATCCGGACCGGCATCCAGCCCGGCCCCGAAGGGCCCGTCAATGACAAGACGCCCTTTTTCTCTGTGTAGAGCCGGTGCCTCCAGAACCAGACGATCGGCCGTGTCTGCAAAAACGGCCAGCGAATCCAGCTCATGGTAACCGTTGTCACGTCGACCCGTGACGTGGAGAAACAGGTTGATCTTGGCGCGGGCGCTGGAGTGATCGGGGGTCATGCCGTCTGGGCTCATGGTCTGTCTCATCGTGACGGGGGAATGGGCCGACCACGCAAAACAGGCAGATCGGGCCCATTGGCGAGCGCAGCCTCGATCAGGGCCTTTGTTTCCGGCTCGGGCTTGTTGTTGAGCGCCTGGCTCCACTGGTCGCGCGCCTCGAGCTGGCGCCCCTGATACCAGTAGGCCACGCCCAGATGATACGCGATCTCGGGATCGCCCGGCGCAGCATTGACGGCGGAAAGCAGAAGCGGAAGCGCCTGCGCCAGATCACCATTCTGCTTGAGAAGCGCCCAGGCATAGCTGTCCCGTATCTCGGCGTCATCCGGTGCAAGGTCCATGGCGTGACGAAGAAGCTTGAGCGCCTGCTCCGGTCGCTCGCCATGCAGCACATCGGAGTAAGCCGCATAGTTGAGCAGCATCGGCTCCGAAGGCGCAAGCGCAAGCGCCCGGTCGAGATCGGCCTGAGCCTTGTCGCGCCGGCCCATATGATCCCACGCCATCGCGCGCCCAAGCAGCAACGGCCAGACCCGCGCCTCCATGACGCTGACATGATTGAGCGCCCGCGTGTAGGTATCCACCGCTGCCTGATACGCCCCAAGCTGGTCCTGCGTGGCGCCCAGTTCATTGAGGATATCAGGGTTGTCAGGATTGGCCCTGGCCACACGCTCAAGCGCCCGCAACGCTGCTTTCAGGTCATGGCGCCTGAGGGCGATCTGGGCCTGGGCATGGTCTGACAGGGGGGCCAGCGGATCCTCATCCGCCACGTGGTCGAGTGCCGTCTGGGCCAGGTCGGCCTGACCATCGTTGCGAAGTTCCTCGGCCAGAAGAATCTTTGCCAGGGTCAGATCCGGCCGGAGCAGCAAGGCCTGACGCAGGAGCAGGATCTTGAGCTGCCGAATATCCTTCAGCTTGTCATCATTCTGGTCAGCCTGATCGGCGGGGCCGGCGGTTCCCTCCTCACCACGGTCGCGGGTGGTGGTGTCACCCAGAAGGGTGGTGATACCAACATAGAATTCCGCCAGCCCCTGGGACGGGTCAAATCCGGCGCCAAGTTCCTGCGGGCGCAGCCGGTCAGCCACAAGCTGAAACGCGGGGAGCACCCCACCAACCTGATGCAGTCTCTTGAGCGCAGCGTCACGATGATGTCTGAAGGCAAGCCAGTCGGCCTCGAACTGCATCGTCTGCACCCGCAGAAGCGGAGGCATGGATCCGGCGCTGGCATCCAGGCGGGCAAACAGCCCATCGGTGCGGGCCTCGTCGCGCAGCGATGCGATACGTGCCTCTTGCAGCAAGGCGAGATAGGCCACCGGGTCGAGCGAAGCGGTGGATTGTGCCGGACGATTGGCATCATCCTGCGTGGGAGAGGCTCCGTACTGGCACCAGTCCAGCAATCCCTGCCCAGCCAGACGCAGGAAACCCTGAGAGGCCTTGCTATGCAGGGAGAAATAAGCTGCTGCGTCTTTCCACTGCCTGTCACGAAAGGCTGCGGTTCCCATCACGATGCGTGAGAGGCTCTCCTTTGGCAGAAGGCGCGCCAGCGTCAGGGCGTGGCCGGCAGCTTCCTCGCCTGCGTCCATGGCGTTGTAGCGCAGGGCCATGAGCATGAAATCCGGCTCGCGATAGCCGTGCATGACGGCACCGAACAATGCCTGCGCCGCATCGGGAATATTGTTGCGCTGAACCGATACGATACTTCCAAGCAGGCTCCCTGTGAGCGACCAGGCCGGGGCGGCAGCCTCCCGCACCTGAAAGGCTCCGGGCTGATGGTCACGTGCCGACGGGATTGCCTCGGCCGCATGAGGGGCAGCGCCCGGCACCGTCACGAGGGGCACGGCTGTCAGAGTGGCGAGAAGAACGCGCCGGAGCGGAGAGTGCTTGGTTTGCATCGTGCCGCAATCTAGACTGAACGCGAGCAGACACCAAACTGATAAGATATGATGCCCCTTTCCCTGTCCGGTCAGGACCAATCCGAAATTCTCGCCCTGCTGGAGCTCTACCGGGAGTGGGGGGTGGACTGTCTTCTGGATGAGACCCCGCCCCAAAGGCTCGATCGTCCTGCCTTGCTCACAGCACGACCGTCAGGCCGAGCCGCCACCGGGGGCAATAGCCGCGCGGGTGACCGTGTGCATGGCGGCGCACAGGGCAGTGCTGCGCCGGCGGTCACAGCACGTGCCGCACCGATCGATCCTGAAACGGCACGGCTGTGGGGTGTGGGGGCCTTTCCGGAGTGCGCCCTGTCACGCACCGCCTCGACCAGTGTCCGGCCCCATATCGTGCCCGGCGCGAAGCTGATGCTCATTGGCGATGCGCCCGACGCCGATGAAGACCGGTCGGGTGATGTGTTTGCCGGAGAGACAGGCAAATTGCTCGACATGATCCTGCCCAGCATCGGGCTCGAACGCAGCACGCTTTCCCAGGCACCTGCCCTTCCCTGGCGTCCGCCGGGCGGGCGTGCTGTCTCGACCATTGAAGGCCGGGAATGTCGTGCCCTGCTCAATGCGGTCATTGCTCGCGCTCGGCCGGAGCGACTGATTCTCCTTGGACCGACACCGCTACGCATTCTCGTGGATGAACAGGCGAGCGTGGCGCGTTCACGTGGCACGTGGATCGCTTTGCGACTCGACGATGGACATGACGTGCAGGCGCTCGTTCTGCAGCACCCACAACAGATGATTGCGAGTGCCCGTGCCCGCCGGGAGATGTGGAAAGACCTTGTTTTCATGGCAGAAAGCCTCGCCGCTGCGGGCTGACACGGACAGTTGCAAAGGCTTAATAAAAAAAATTGATTTTTGCCCGGAAAAACGCGGTTTTTCGCCTGTATCCCTCTGGTAGAATTCAGCAAACAATCTTAGAATAGCGAACTCCTTTGGTGTGACCTTTTGGCCACTCTTGCTTTGACGTGCAGGAGGGGCTACGAGCATCCCCACCATGCGAGGAATTTCTTATTTCGCGTCGAGTAATAGCGCCCGTGCTTTCATGCTGTGCGCGATGCTTGTGGCGGGAGCGACGTTCAACCCGCTTCGTGCCCAGGAAAGCAGACCGACGCTTAACCCTGCCGATCATGACAATGCCCAGAGCGAGGAAACGGCGTTTGCTACGCCGCGATCCTACACGCCTGGGGGTTCGAATGGTCTTCCCCATCCCCTTACCGCGTCAGATGCCGCGCTGCTGAAAGAGGCGTTCCGCGCCCAGCGTGCCGGTGATTTCGAGACCGCCATTGCCCGCTCCCGTGCTGCCCATGATGGCATCCTGATGGGTGACCTTCTGGCGGAGCGCTATCTCAACCCATCCTATCACCCACAGCCGGTGCAACTGCGCCTGTGGCTCAAGACCTTCTCGAGCCTTGCCGACGCCGGGGCCATACAGAACCTGCTGGTCTCACTCAGCCCCAAAGGCAGCGTGACCCTGCAGAACTTCCCAACGTCTCTTGCTCCTTCAGATACGGCATCAAACGTCACCACGGGTACGACAGACCCGCTCTCTCACCTTCTCAACCGTAATCCCCTGCTGGACCGCACCGTTAGCGAGCGTGTTTCCTGGGGGCTGAAGGGCGGTCAGAGCGCCGTCAAACTCATTGATTCCACCCCAGGCATGACGCCGCTCTATGCCGCGCAGCTCAAGGCGGAAGTGGCGCTAGGCATGTTGAGCGCCGGTGAAACCGGCTTTGCCCTGGAAACGGCCCGCAAGGGATTCGCCCAGAGCGAGAGCCAGCTTGGCTATGCCGGGTACGTGGCAGGCCTTGCCGCCTGGCGTCAGGGCAAACTGAGCGATGCGGCCCGACTTTTCGAGCAGGCCTCACGCGCCCGGACCACCAATAACGACATTCGCGCTGCCAGCGCCTACTGGGCTGCTCGTGTGCACCGTCATCTGCCGGGCCCTGCCACTCTGGCAACATCGTGGTTGCAGCGCGCTGCGGCTGAACCGGGCACATTCTATGGCATTCTGGCCAGACAAACCCTTGGGCTGCATCATGCTGGCAAGATCGCTGCCAGTGCAGAGGACACCCAGACAGGGAATGCCACGGCGCTTCAGTCGGACGAGACCGCGCTCCAGAATCCGATCCCGGTGATGGGCGAAATCGATATCGATGCCGTCGCTGCTACGCCGCAGGGACCGCGCTTGTTCGCCCTGCTTCAGATTGGCGAAACGGCCCGTGCGGAAGCGCTTCTGCGTCGCATGTGGCCCGACATCGTTTCCGATACCGCACTCTGCCATTCCGTGCAGCTGGTTGCCGCTGCGGCCGGGCTGCATGACCTGTCAGAGCAGATTGCCACCATCCTTGGCTCACGCGACGGGCGTCCGGCCCATCTGGCCGGGTTCCCCACTCCGCAGCTTTCACCACGTCATGGTTTCAAGATGGATCCGGCGCTCGTCTATGCCCTGACGCGTCTGGAATCGAATTTCGATCCGAAGGCGTCATCCAGTGCCGGCGCGCACGGTCTGATGCAGATCCGCCCCCTGACGGCGAGCTTTGTGAGCGGGCCCAAACCCGCTCTCGACTCCCACGGCGTCGCGATCATCAACGTCCCGGCCGATATGGTCGGTCGCCTGCATAACCCGGCGGTCAATCTCGAGATCGGCCAGCTTTACGTTCAGTATCTGGCTGGCCTTTCGGAGCGCTCGGATGCTTCACCCAAGGGGGGCGATCTGATTCACACCCTTGCCTCCTATAATGCCGGACCGGGTGCCATCGCGCGCTGGGAAAGCGGCACGCCCCACGAGGCAGAGCTGGCCCATGATCCGCTTCTCTTCATGGAGCTTCTCCCCAACGGCGAGACGCGTGACTATGTCCATCACGCCTTCACCTATCTGTGGATCTATGCCGACAAGCTCGGCCTGCCCGCGCCGTCGCTCCATGCTCTGGCCCACGCCCAGTGGCCGGCCTTTGCCGAGGAACAGGAAATCGCCAGCGCGCGGCCAGTGACCTATCACTGAAGGTCGAAGGTCGTCCGGCGTCTCCCGACCTCGACGACATTATGCCTGCCTCAGGCAGGCAAGCGGTTCCTGACGAGGGCGATGCCGGAACACGGTGTCGCCCTCACTCTTTTCCCAGCGTTTCCATTCTGATGATCCGCGCCCCAAGCGCCTTGAGAAAGAGGCTGTCATGGGACGAGAGCAGGATACAGGCCGACCGCGCTGTTTCTGCAAGCAGCGTCATCAGATAATCGCGTGAGGCCGCATCGAGCCCATTGCCTGGCTCATCCATCAGCAATAGCTGCGGTGTACCTATGAAAGCCGAGGCGATGAGCATCTTGCGCCGCGTTCCGAGCGACAGCGCGTCATAGCGCTTGTCGAGATGCGATGTGAGACCGAACCCCTCGATCAGATCCGGCGAGACATCGGGCGCCTTGCGTGCCCAGGCGCACAGGGCCATGAGGTCACGCCCGGTCATGAACGGATAGACCGCTCCTTCGTCCGGGACATAGGCAAGGCATGATTTGGCTGCGACGGACTGGCGTGCGAGGTCATGGCCCGCGATCATCACCCGGCCCTTCTGCGGTTTCGCGACCCCGGACAAACCACGAAGCAGGGTTGATTTCCCCGTGCCGTTGCCACCCCAGAGCCCATGCAGACCCACACCAAGTGCGAAGGTCACCGAAGAGAATACTGGCCGTCCCTTATAGGCCATCTCAAGGTCGGTGCAGAGCAGTCTATCGGTCATGCGAAAGCCCCAAAGAGGATGACTGAAATCCACAGCGCGGAAAGGGCTAGCGCAGGCATGGGTCGCCAGCGCGGATCGATCGGGATGATGGCTCTCAGCGCCGAAACCAGTAACAGATAGGAGGCGAGCACGAGGAGCGCGCCCAGCAGCGAGATCAGCCCATGCAGGGCGAGAGGCAGCAGACAGAGCAGCCCCGGGATCACAAACAAACCCACTACGAGACCGATATCGCACCTGACCCAGAAGAACCGAGGCAGAGGCAAGGCCAGACAGAATCCCGAGGCCTGCTCATGCGCTTCGGCAAGCGCAGCGAAAGGCACCAGACTGCCTTGCGCGATGAGCCCCATGGCCACGATCTCAACGGGCATGGAGCGGGAATCGTAATCAAAGCCATGCAGAAGTGCCCATAGGGCAACCGGCAGGACCCAGACGACCAGCATCACACCGGGCGTTGTGTTACCGCGCTCGATACAGCACCGTATCTGTAGACGCAGGATCGGGTTCAGGCGGCTCAGTCCCGTGAGGGGAAACGACGAGACCCGGCGTGCGTAACGTCCGGCGCCGTTCCAATCCCCCAGACGCGCACTCAGGCTCAGGCCTGCCCCGGCAATGAGAACCGGCAAGGCGAGCATCGGCAGGGTGGCGCCAGAAGCCTCCATACCGCACGCCATCGCGAGTGCCGCATCGGCCATTACGATGAAGGGCACCAGAACTGGCGCAGCTTCGATACGCGCGGCCTGCAGCAGAATGGTCAGCCCCGTAAAAACAAGGCCTCTCATTATATAGAGCAGGACAACCATCGGGGCCTTGAAGCCGATCAGCACGAGGCCGACCGGCAGAGGCAGAAGCAGGGGAAGATCGAGCACAAAGGCAAGCCCTGCGGCAATCGTCAGACGCTCGCTCAGTGGGATGGGCAGGCTGTCCAGATAACCGCGAAAGGGTCCGCCACGCAGGATCGGCCGGAGTCCCTCCACCCAGAGCAGGGCGCTGATCTGCGCAAAAGCCATTGCCCCAAGATGCAGGCCCATTGCCTGCGGAAAAACGCCCGGCGTGGCGAAAAGGAAAACCATGAAATGCGCCGCCCGAACCAATAGGGCGACGATTGGCAGGGCCGGGGAAAGGAAAATAATGACAAGCAGCACGAGCCAGCGCTGCATGAGACGCGCCTTGCCAGCATGCAGCAGATAACGCAGCCTCAGGCGAAAGAAGGCAGAAAGGCTGTAAGGGGCAACAGCCATGCGCGTCGGGAGGGATTCCGCCGAATGGGAAGAGGACGGTGTCACGTGCTCTGTCGTCACATTCTTCCCTCACGCCATTTAGAGGTCAGAGCGCGACACTGAACCTCAGTTTTCAGCCAGAACCTGACGGCTTGCGCGCACCTTGGTTACGCGGCGCTGTTCCATTTCCACCACCTCGAACAACCACCCCGCAAAAACCACCTTGTCACCCTTGGCGGGGACGCGGCGCAGCAGGGCAAGAATGGCCCCGGCCAGCGTATGATAACTGCCTGCAGCCGGCAGATCGGGCAGATCCAGCACCGAGCGCACCTCATCGGCAGGCATGAAACCGTCGAGCACATATTCGTCGCGCTGCTGCGGATTCTCGCGCTCCGTCTTGTTCTTCTCGGCGCTTTCATCGCCCACGATCGCCTCGAAGATATCAGACGGTGTTACGATGCCCTCGAATGAGCCGTATTCATCCAGCACGAAAGCAATGCCGAGACGCTCGCCGCGCATCCGCTCGATCATGTCCTGAGCCGTGAGGCTATCGGGTACAACGATAGGCTGGCGCAGGGCCGCTTCAATGGAGATGGGCAGACCCTGGAGCAGACGATCCATCAGGTCCTTGGCCAGCACCACACCCACAGGATGATCCACATCGCCCTCACAGACGAGGATACGCGTGTAGGTGGACTGGCGCAGCTTTACGATCAGTGCATCGCGGCTTGCATGCCGGTCGACCCAGAACAACTCGTTACGCGGGGTCATGATTGCGCGAACAGGGCGATCAGCCAGACGGAGCAGGCGCTCGATCATGATTCGCTCTTCAGTCTCCAGCACCCCGGCCTGGGCACCTTCCGCCAGAATGGCGCGCAGCTCCTCCTCGGTAATGGCGGCACGGGTCAGGCCACCCACCCCGAATACACGCAGCACGAGGTTCGATGTTCCGCTCAGCAGGGCCACGATAGGGCGCGAGATGGTCAGCAGGGCAGAGAGGATGAAGGAAAGCCGTGCCGCTATTTTTTCGGGCTGCTGAAGCGCCAGTTGCTTGGGCACGAGTTCGCCGAACACCAGCATGGCGAAGGTAATGGCCATCACCACAATGCCGATCGACAACTCATTGGCGAAGGGCCGCAGCATGTCGCTGCGTCGTATCAGCAGGGCCAGATCCTCTTCAATCTGGCTGCCGCCGAAGGCGCCTTCGAGAATCGAGACAAGCGTCATGCCGATCTGCACGGTGGGCAGGAAGGCATGCGGCTCATCAGCCAGACGCAACGCCCGCTCTGCGCCACGTACCCCACGCTTGACCAGCGCCGCAAGCCGCGGCCGCTTGGCCGAGATCAGTGCCATTTCGCCCATGGCGAAAATGCTGTTCAGGGCAATGAGAAGACAGATGACCAGAATGGGGGTGAGCATGGTGCCCTTCGTTCAGAGAAAAAGAAAAGGCGGACATACACATCGTATGTCCGCCCTTTCAGGATAAGGCGCTCATGCCTGTCTTGACCAGTATGCCGGGCATGGTTGCCCTGCCCTGCAAAGGATGGTCCGGGTGCAAGGCCCTTTAGTCAGCGGCGTCAGCGACCTCGACCGGCTTTTCCTCAGCCTTGTGGACGCGCACACGCGGGCCACGAGCCGGCTTGCGGGATTCGAGCAGGGTCACCTGTTCGGCCACCTGAGCCTCGTACTTGTATTCCGCCGGGCGCTGGTTCTCGAGCGAGATCTCGGGGACCATCGGCTTTTCGGTTTCAGGGCCGAACAGCGCGACCTTCGCAATGTGCCAGGGGCGCTTGACTGCATCCATGACAGCTGTGGATTCGTAGCCTGAATGAACCATGCAATCGGCGCATTTTTCATAGGCGCCGGTGCCGTACTGTTCCCAGGCCGTGTCGTCCATCAGCTCCTTGAACGTCTTGGCATAGCCTTCGCCCAGCAGGTAGCAGGGACGCTGCCAGCCAAACACGGTACGAAGGGGCTTGCCCCAGGGCGTGCAATGATAATTCTCGTTGCCAGCCAGGAAGTTCAGGAAGAGCGGCGACTGCGTGAAGCGCCACTTCTTGCCCTTGCCCAGACGGAAGATGTCACGGAAGAGCTGCTTGGTCTTCTGGCGGTTCAGGAAGTGCTCCTGATCGGGCGCACGCTCATAGGCATAACCCGGTGCCGTCATGACGCCATCGACGCCAAGCGCCATGACCTCATCGAAGAACCGCGCCACGCGTTCGGGCTGAGCACCGTCGAACAGTGTGCAGTTGATCGAGACGCGGAAGCCGCGCTCCTTGGCCTTGCGGATGGCTGCGACCGCGCGCTCATACACACCTTCCTGGCAGACGGACGAGTCGTGCATCGCCTTGTCGCCATCGAGATGGATATCCCACGAGAAGAACGGGTTCGGCTCATAATCGTCGAGCTTCTTCTCGAGCAGAAGACCGTTCGTGCAGAGATAAACGTATTTCTTGCGCGCCGTCAGACCCTTGACGATCTCGGGCATCTCCTTGTGCAGGAGAGGCTCACCGCCGGCGATGGCGATGACAGGGGCGTCGGCTTCGGCATCGGCATCCAGACACTCCTGCAGGCTGAGGCGCTGGTTCAGGATCTGAGCCGGATAATCGATCTTGCCGCAACCCGCGCAGGCAAGGTTACAGCGAAACAGGGGTTCGAGCATCAGAACGAGCGGATAGCGCTTGCGACCCAGAAGATGCTGCTTGACCACATAGCGCCCGACACGGACGGCCTGCATCAATGGAACGGCCATGTAACTCTATGCTCCTACACCAGGTGACAGGCTCTGACAGCGCAGGAAAAAGCGCCATGACCCTGCCACTCAGACGTCATATGTTGAGACCCGTTGGCGTTGAGACCCGCCGGTTCTTATGGATCCGAAAGAAATATACATCGGAATAATGACAGGCGTGCCAGACCCGATACAAGACCTGAAACGAGACGAACGGGACGGTAAAACGTGGCCTATACACCGTCCCGTGGTCCCATCTCAACATCTGCGACGTTTCATTGCACAGGCTGTGTCATTTTGGCGACATCACAACGTAATGACTAACCAAATTTTAAGCTGAAACAAGTTGCGCAACGCCAAACGATGCGCTCATTCCCACGCACCGTTACTGGAGAAGAGTGGCAAGATTGCACTTTTCGACATTATGTCGGACATATGCCCGCGTGGTCAGGCTTCTGATGACTTGTAATTGATATGAGCCATCCCAGTTTTCCGACTACGGATCCAGATATATGTCGATCCCGCCGCGCAGGCCTGTCGCGCGGGAAGATTTTGAGGACGCAGCATGACACAGCTTACCAGCAGAACGATCAAAGCCGCCTCAGTCCGGCGCCGCAAAGGAACTGCGTCCCGTTACGCGGCCCTCGGTGTTCTGGCCCTTTTGTCGGCTCCAGTCGTTTCTGTTGCGCTGACCACGCCCGCTCTTGCCCAGACAGGCGCTCCTTCTTCAGCTGCTATCGCACCAATCAATGCGCTCTACGCAGCCCTCGGGCAGATCCAGGCACCGTCCAGCGGCTCGACTGCAGCGCGAGCGCAGATCATGGCCCCCGTTATCGACAAGGTCTTCGACCTGTCGACTGTCCTGCACAACTCGATTGGCATGCGCTACACCACCCTCTCGGCCGATGAGCAGACGAAACTTCTTGCTGCTTTTCGTCAGTTCACCATCGCGCGCTATGTGTCGAGCTTCAAACAGGGCGGCGAAGCGAAGTTCACCGTCAGCCCCACCACGCGACCCGCACCCACGGGCGGCAGCACGCTCGTCAACACGACGATTGGCGATGGCTCCGATACGGCCACTGCTATCAATTATGTCATGATGCCCTCTGGCGGCGGTTATCGCATCGTCGATATCCTGCTGAATGGCCATATCAGCCAGGTTGCCGCCCAGCGTGCCGATTTCAGCTCGACCCTCGCCCGTGGCGGTGCAGATGCTTTGGTGACCTTGCTTAACCGCAAGACTGCAAAGTTCATGAACAACTAAGATGCGCTGTCGGCCGCAAGAGATGGAAGCTCCCGGAAAGGGCAGAGGTGTCGTTTGCTTCGAGCCCTGACCTGGGCCAGCGCTCTCGACGTGCTGGGCTATGCCTCAGCCTGTCTTGCCGTGGCCGGCTGCACACAATCTGTCATCGGTGCAGGCCTGATTGCTGCATTTCAACGTCGCGAGCGACGGACGCGCGCCCAGTCCGCGCCCTCTGAGCATGGCTGGCCGCCTGTCACGGTGCTCAAACCCCTGCACGGGGACGAGCCATTGCTCGAAGAGGCGCTGCGGAGCTTCTGCGAGCAGGATTATCCGCTGTATCAGGTCGTCTTCGGTGTCCAGCGCAGCGATGACCCTGCCATAGCTATCGTACAGCGCCTCCAGCAGGAATATCCGGACCTCGATCTGGACCTTGTGATCGATGGCACCCCTCACGGGACCAATCGCAAGATTGCCAATCTGATCAACATGTATCCCTCAGCGCGGCATGACATCCTGATCATCTCCGATTCCGATATCCATGTACGACAGGGCTATCTGAACGATATCGTTCGTGCCCTGTCGCCCCCCGGCATAGGACTTGTTACGACCCTTTATGCTGGTCTGGCGGCAACGCGCAGTGTGGTCCGCCAATTCGCGGCCAGTCAGATCAACCATAATTTCATGCCAGGGGTCATGATGTCGCGCCTTCTCGGACGACAGGACTGCCTGGGTGCCACCATGGCATTCACCCGCACCACGCTCGAACGGATTGGTGGTCTGGCCGCGCTTGCAGAGCATGTGGCCGACGACGCCGTTCTGGGTCAGCTTGTCCGTGCAAACGGTCAGGAAATTGCGCTCGCTCGCTGCCTGACATGGACAACGGTGGCCGAAGCCTCGACACGCGACATGATCGATCACGAGTTGCGCTGGGGCCGCACGGTCAAGAATGTCGAGCCCGTCGGCTATGGATTATCCGCCATCCAGCTTCCCCTGTTCTGGGCAAGCGTCACACTGGCCTGTTTCCAGGCCACTCTGTGGGCAGAAATCTTTTTCCTGGCCGTCTGGATGATCCGCAGTGCCGCGGCCTTTTTCATAGACCGTCTGGTGGGGCAGTTCAGTGCGGCTGTCTATGCTCTTTTTCCCCTGCGTGAATGGCTCTCTGCTGCCATCATGGTGGGGAGCGCCAGAGGTCAGAAAGTGGAATGGCGTGGGCAGACGCTCCACATACGTCGCGCCGTGCCGGTGCCTCCGCCTGTGCAACCTGTCGAACCCGGCGATTAGACTTTTTACTGTTTCCGCCCCATATGCTGGGGCATTCGTCAGGCAATACTGATTCTTTCACTCCCACGGGATCTTACGACCCGGCCGTTATTACCGAGGAAGCCTTCATCATGATGCGCACGCTGTTCCTTCAGCCCCCCTCCTTTGATGGTTTCGATGGCGGCGCCGGGTCGCGCTATCAGGCCAAGCGCGAAATCCGTTCCTTTTGGTTCCCGACCTGGCTGGCCCAGCCGGCTGCCATGGTCGAGGGCTCGCGCCTCATCGACGCCCCCCCGGCCGGTATGGGCATGGAGCCGATCCTCAAGGACGTGATGAATCGCGACCTGGTGGTGATGCACACCTCAACCCCGTCTTTCGCCTCAGACGTCCGCGTCGCGCAGATGCTGAAAGATGCCAACCCCAAGCTGATGATCGGCATGGTCGGTGCCAAGGTTGCCGTGCAGCCGGACGAGTCGATGGCCAAGGGCAGCCCGATCGATTTCGTGGCGCGCAACGAGTTCGATTTCACGATCAAGGAAATTGCCGAAGGCCGCGACCTGAAGGACGTGGACGGCATCACTTGGCGCAACAAGGATGGCGAAATTATCGCCAACCGTGACCGCGCCATGATCGAGGACATGGATTCCCTTCCCTTCGTGACGGAAGTCTACAAGCGCGACCTGAAGATCGAGGACTACTTCATCGGGTATCTGATGCACCCGTACATCTCGATTTATACGGGCCGTGGCTGCAAGTCGCGCTGCACCTTCTGCCTGTGGCCGCAGACCGTGGGTGGCCATCGCTACCGCACGCGCAGCCCCGAGCACGTGGCTGCCGAAATCCGTCTCGCCAAGCAGTATTTCCCGCAGGTGAAGGAGTTCATGTTCGATGACGACACCTTCACCGATGACCTGCCCCGTGCAGAGGCCATCGCGCGTGAAATGGGCAAGCTGGGTGTCACCTGGTCGTGCAACGCCAAGGCGAACGTGCCTTATGAAACGCTCAAGATCATGAAGGAAAACGGGCTGCGCCTGCTTCTGGTTGGCTATGAAAGCGGCAATCAGCAGATCCTTCACAACATCAAGAAGGGTATGCGCGTTGAAGTGGCGCGCGAGTTCACCAAGAACTGCCACAAGCTAGGCATCAAGATTCACGGCACCTTCATCGTCGGCCTGCCTGGCGAGACGAAGGAGACCATTCAGGAAACCATCCAGTTCGCCCGCGAGATCAACCCGCACACGCTGCAGGTTTCGCTGGCAGCTCCCTATCCCGGCACCGCGCTGCACAAGCAGGCCACCGAGAATGGCTGGTTCAACGAAGCTGAAGCCGAACTGATTGACGAGAATGGCGTGCAGATTGCCCCACTGCACTACCCGCATCTGTCGCACACCGAAATCTTCAACTCGGTTGAGGAATTCTACCGCAAGTTCTACTTCCGTGCGCCGAAGATCGCCTCGATCGTCAACGAGATGGTCCGCAGCCCGCAGATGATGAAGCGCCGTCTGCGCGAGGGCGTGGAGTTCTTCCAGTTCCTCAAGGGCCGCAACGCCGCCTGATCGCTCAGGCGTCGTTTACTCCCATGCGTCGTCTGATTGTCTCGGCCGATGATTTCGGCCTAAGTGAAGAGGTCAACGAAGCCATCGAGATCGCCCATCGTGACGGGTTGCTCTCGACGGCCAGCCTCATGGTTTCCGGCCCGGCCAGCATGGATGCCGTGCGCCGGGCCAGACGCCTGCCCAATCTGCGGGTCGGGCTTCATCTGGTGGTGATCGAGGGCGACACCGCCCTGCCCGGTGCCACCATACCGGCCATCGCCACCCCTGATGACCGCTTCGGCACGAGCCAGCTCGGCCTTGGCGTTTCCTATTTCTTCCGCCCTGCCGCGCGCCGGGCGCTATCCCGCGAGATCGAGGCGCAGTTTCGGGCTTTTCTGGCGTCAGGGCTCAGCCTTGATCATGCCAATGCCCACAAGCACATGCATCTGCATCCCACCGTGGGGCGGCTTCTGATCGAGACCGGGCAGCATTACGGCCTGCGCCATGTCCGGACACCCTGCGAGCCTCCCGCGCCACTGGCAGCGGCAGAAACGCATTTCGATTCACTGGGTGCAGCGGCCTTGCGACGCTGGTGCAATGTCCTGCGCCATCAGATTGCCCGCGCCGGAATGAACACCAACGATCATTGCTTCGGACTGGCCTGGAGCGGACAGATGCGCGCCGGGCGCGTGGCGGGACTGATCCCGCATCTGCCCGAGGGACTGTCAGAACTCTATTTTCATCCGGCCCTGAGCCAGAATAACCTGCTGCACAGCCTCATGCCGGATTACGACCAGAGCGGCGAGTTCGATGCCCTTGTGAGCCCGGAGCTTCGTCAGGCTGTGCGCTCAGCCAATATCAGGCTGAGTGACTGGTCAGGACGGACACTGAACGCGGCCTGAACCGGTCGCGTCTGCGCCAGAACGGGCTGCTGTGCCCGCCTTACCGACCGCCCCTTCCACAAAGCTGGTTCGGCTCCCCGGAAAGGGCGGGACGTTTCAGAGGGCGGAATCCACCCAGGCCTTCAGGGCGCTCTTGGGCAGGGCGCCGGTCTTCTGGGCGACAACTTCACCATTCTTGAAGACCATAAGAGTCGGGATACTGCGAACGCCAAAGCGCGTCGGTGCCTCGGGGTTCTCGTCGATATTGATCTTGGCAACCGTCAGACGGCCCTTGTACTCACCACCGATCTCGTCGAGCGCAGGAGCGATCATCTTGCACGGGCCACACCACTCCGCCCAGAAATCGACCAGCACGGGGCCTTCGGCCTGCAGCACATCCTTGTCAAATCCGCTGTCGCTGACAGCAACGGTGTTCTCGCTCATCTTGTTCTCCCATATGCCTGCGAGCCGTTACGGGCTCGCGTGAATGAGACATATCAGCAGTTCGGCCGCAGCCTTCAAGAGCTAGTGAAGGTTGAAACACATCCTCTGGAGAAACACCGACGCAGCGGGGACGTTTTATTCAACAACGTCATCATGTTACTGGAGGTTTTCCTTGGTCGCACAATCTGCTTTTCACAAGCTCTGGGTGGGGCTGCTCTGCAGTACAAGCGTGCTCGCCGCTATCCCCTCCGCCATGGCGGAGTCTGCACCGGTCCAGCCTTTCACCCCGCTGAGTACACCAGCAACCCACCGTATTCTACCGGGCAAGATCGTCTTTTCGATGCTGGTCACCCCGGATCTGACCAAGGCACAGGTTTTCTATTCTCAACTCTTCGGCTGGAGCTTCCGTGCCGTTGGGGATGGCAAGATACCACGGGTCGAGATTCTTCAGGGTACGCGGCCTATCGGAACAATGGTCGCCCATGCTCAGCTTCACCCTGCACGCGACACACCGTTCTGGATACCTTTCATCTCGACATCGGACACGGCGACCGTAGCTCGCGTAACCCGCAGACAACGGGGCAAGGTGTTGTTCGGTCCTCATCAGATCACCGGATTAGGCCAGACTGTTATCGTGTCCGACCCGCAACACGGCATCTACGCGGCGCTCAGCGCCCAAGCCGGTGATCCCGCCGATCAGCCGGGGGATCCCACTCTCAATACCTGGTCGTGGGCCACGCTGCTGGCGCCGAACCCCAAGGAGGAGGCCGGGTATTATCAGCTCCTCTTCAACTACAAGGTCATGGCCGCGCCTGAAGCCGATAATGGCAGTCATTTTATCATTGCTTCGCAGGACAAGGAACGAGCCAGCCTCAATACCCTCCCCGACGGCATGGAAGAAAGGGACCATGCCCGCTGGATCCAGTTCGTACAGGTCGGCAACACGGCTGACGCAGCCAACAGGGCAACCGCACTGGGTGGACAAGTCATTGTGCCCCCACACGTCGACAGGGATGGTGCGATCGTCGCGATCCTGTCTGATCCTTCAGGAGCCGTTTTTGGCGTCATCGAAGCCCAGAAAGATCTGCTGGAAATGGGGGCAGCTCAATGAGAAAGCCTTTCGCATGCCTCGCGCTTCTCTCGATATGCTCGCTTGGTCTGACAGGCTGTGGCTATGACGACTATTACGGCGGCAACTATTACGGCTATCCGGGTGGTTGGGGGCGTCACGGCTGGAACACTGGCTACACCGTAGGCCCCCATTATAGCGGTAGGGGTTGGGGTGGGCCGGGCTACCGACGCAACTACGACCGCCGGAACAACAATCACGACAACCACCGTCATGACTGGCGTCGTCACTAGACTGTCCCAGCCTGCCCTTCACCCACTCCTGGTGCGGGCGATAACCCCCAAGCGTCAGTTATCGCCTTTGCGCCCGCCTCGATCTTCGCTCATGTTATCCAAGACCTTTAGATGAAGCTGATGGTGGGGCCTTCGGTCCATACCAGCGCCATAACGAGTTCATGATCGGGGTAGATCTGCTTGAGCACCACGCCATAGGCCTCCATCTGCCGTCGATAGGCGGCAGGAATGGCCTGACCGGGCCGTGGCGGGTTCTGCCCCGTCTTGTAATCGCACAGCATGATCTGACTGTCGCTGACGCACAGGCGATCCACCTGCCCCAGCACCACCTGACCAAAGGCCACGCCGGTAATCGGCTGCTCTGAAAGACTGCCCGGGCCAAAAAGCGGTGCCAGCGCCTTGTCGGTGAGTATGGCCAGCACCTGCCCGACCAGACGCGTCACATCGTCAGGCAACAGATCATGCGACGGATGAGAAAGCCAGGCATGGGCCAGATCCCGCCATTCCGCTTCCGGCCTGTCAGGCAACCACTGCAGCAGGCGATGAACCAGTGTGCCGCGATCGATCGCACGGGCACGCCTGTTTTCACGCCCGGTCACCAGTCTGAGGGGCGAAATGGCGGGCGGGGCGGCGCCATACTGCGCATTATCGGGGCGGCTCGGAGCCAGGGGGCGCGTCAGAGGTGATTCCTGGGGGGCAGCCAAAGCATGCCATTCCGGTGCCTGACCGAAAATGGCCGGCATGGCGTCCGGCACGACCGGTGAGACCGCTCTGGCCTGACGGGCCTGTTGGGCAGGTGCCGCCTCAATGATCAGGGTCTCCCCCTCCCAACCACCCTCAAACGGTGCGGGAACGGCAGCGAGCGACTGGAACCCGGCCTCACATAATGCATACCATGACGTTTCCGCAGGCTTCTTCCTTGGCTCCCAACCGCACACCACCAGCCAGTCACTGGCGCGTGTCAGCGCCACATAAAGCAGACGGTTACGTTCGGCCTGGGCTGCGGCCTTCTCCTCGGCCTTGAGCCTGTCACCCAGGTCAGACGCCAGTTCCTTGCCGGGCATCCAGACTGGCAGATCAAGCCCGTTCTGATGTGTCCAGAGCAGCTTTTTCTCGCCCTGCACATCACCGGTCATATCGGGCAGCACCACCAGACGGGCCTGCAACCCCTTGGAGCCATGCACCGTCATGATGCGCACGGCATCGATCTCGGCCTCCGCTTCACGCTTGACCGTCAGGCTGCTTGACGCCAGCCAGTGCAGAAAGCCCTGCATGGACGGGGCGTGCAGCGCCTCGAAGCGCAAGGCGGCGGAAAGCAGATCATCAAGCGGTTCGGCGGCCTCGGGACCGAGACGGGCGAGAGCCCTTGCCCGGCCCTCATGACGGCCCAGCGCATCGGCGAGAATCTGATAGGGCGTGGCGAAATCGACTCGGGTCTGTAGCGCTGATAGACGCTCCCAGGCGCTCTGCCATTCCGGACGCTCACGATGGCGCTCCCGCAGGGCTGTCCAGAGCGGTATCTCACCTCGCTCCATCGCCAGATCCATCAGCGAATGGTCACTGACGCCCCCGAATGGGGAGGTCAGCACGGAAGCCAGGGTGAGATTGTCCTGAGGCAGAAGCAAAGCATGACAGAGCGCCATCATATCCTGCACAGCCAGCGAGTCCGTCAGCCCGACCCCGACCAATGTGGCAACCTCCACCCCCTGCCCCTTGAGGGCACGGATCAGGGCACGCAGGAAGGATGAGCGACGTGGCACCAGAACCAGCACCTCACCGGCCCGCAACGGTGTCTGACCGGGCTGGGGCGGTTTGCCAATCTGAGCAGCAATCCACTGGGCAAGATGATCGGCCAGCTTCTGGGGTGCGCGGCTTTGCCCTGCATTGCCTGTCGGCGCAGCCCAGGGGTCGTCGATGCCGTCTTTCTCATCCTTTGGCACGAGCGGCCACAGCTCGACGCGCCCCCCCTGACCGGGGCGGGCAGAACGATGGGGCGGCAGGGTATCGCGCCCCGGCTCGCGCAATCCGTCTGCGGCCAGAGGGTTGGTAAAGACGGCATCGACCAGATCGAGAACCGGGGCAACCGAGCGAAACGAGACCCCGATTTCGGGCGTACGCCATTCCTGCTTGGCACCGATGACCATGTCACGAAAGCGGTCGCGCGCACGGAACAATCCCTGAGGATCGGCCCCCTGAAAGGCATAGATGGACTGCTTGAAGTCACCTACGGCAAAAACCGTCCGGGGCCGCCCTTCCATGTCGCGGGCGCTCTCACCCACGAAGAATTCCTCGATCAGGGCTGTGGCGATCTCCCATTGCGCGGCAGACGTATCCTGCACTTCGTCCAGCAGCAGGTGGTCGAGCCCGCCATCGAGCTTGTAGAGCACCCATGATGCGCCCGGGTCGCGCAGCAGATCGCGCGTGCTGGCAATCAGATCGTCATAATCGACCAGCCCACGGAGCTTCTTGTCCTGTGCGTAGCGTTCGAGCGTGGGAGCCGCCAGCGCAAAGAGAGCCAGATTGAGCGCGATCAGACGCTGGACAGCAATGCGGCGCCCCAGCGCAATCTGCCGCTCGGCCTCGCGGGTAAACGCCTCCATGATATGGGGGCGATCCCGGTTGATGGCGGCGGGCACGAAGCCCTTGGCGGCGCGGGGTGTGCCGGTACCGGTGACGAAAACCGCATACCAGTCCTCTGCATCCCGTTCCTGCGGTGTGCGGGACAGGGCATCCAGCATCCGGCCCAGCATGGCCTGCATGGTCGGTGTACCAAGGGGGAGAGCCTCCTGGGCGCAACGCCGCAGCGTCGCCTCATCAGGTGAGGCCGTGCGCTGGGCCAGAAGGTCGTCAAGACTTTCCTCACCGGCATCGAAAGCGCGCCGATAGGCCCGCTCGATGCGCCCCGGCTCGATCTGCCATCGGGCACAACTCTGACGCAGCCGCGCCGCACGCCCCTGAAGCGCCCTGATGCGATCGAGATAGTCTTCAAGCCCGACCTGCCCGGCCAGCAGGGAGAGCCTTTCTTCCATAACGGGGTCACGGGCGGCGCGTGAGAGCGTCTGCTCGATGGCATTGGCCAGAGCGAGACCGGAATCCGTCTCTTCCATCAGGGTGAAATGCGGGTTGATCGCAGCTTCAAGCGGGAAACGACGCAGCAATGACTGACAGAAAGCGTGGATTGTGCCGATCTTCATGCCGCCGGGCAGATCAAGCACCCGCACGAAAAGCGCGCGTGCCGCCTGACGCGTCTCAGGGGAGACGGGTACGCTCAGCGCATGCAATTCACCATCGAGTGCCGCATCGGGTAGCGACACCCAGCGCCCGAGGCGGGACTGCAGGCGATTGGCCATTTCGGCGGCTGCCGCCCGCGTGAACGTCAGACACTGGATGCGGGCAGGGTCGCAGCCGGGCAGAAGCACGGGGGAGCCTGTTTGCGGGTCGGGTACCAGAACAGGCAGCATGAGCCGCAACAGGCGGTCGATCAGCAGTTTGGTCTTGCCACTGCCTGCCGAGGCCGAGACAAAAACCGAGGCCAGCGGATCGGAAGCCAGGCGCTGGATGTCATTGGCCGATGCAATGATCTGGGCATTGCCAAGTGGAGTATTGTGCGCCGGAGTATTGCGCGCCGGGGGGGTGTGCGCCGGGATCTGGCTCATTCTCCGCCCTCCTCACGCGCCGCACTCCATTCCGACACACGCGCCAGATGGGCGTAATCGCTGTAGCGCGGCACATAATCCGGGTGCGGGTGTGAGCGATACGCTGTTGCCGGGTTATCGAAAGCCTCGATACGTCGGCGCAACCTGTCGAGGGATGTCTCGACCAGATCGGCCAGATCCTCCGGTTTGCGCGGTACCGAGAGCTCCTCACCGCGATTCCGGTCGCCGGTCAGCCGCCAGTAAAGCAGAGAGGCTGTCTCGGCGGGCGGCAGGCCGGCAAAACCACCAAGACGCAGCATGGCGGCTTCCAGCACGAGCTGCGAGCTCCACCCGGCTTCCACATCGCTCACCTTTGGCAGGCTTCCTGTCTTGTAATCGATGATGGTCGCCCGCCCGTCCGATCCAATCTCGATCCGGTCTGCGCGTGCATTGAGTTTGAAGGGTGCATAGGGCGGCGTCAGGGTCAGGGTGCCTTTCTGCTCCGTACTGATCCGGGCCGGTTTCTCTCTCCCGGCCTCGCGCTCGCAAACCCAATCGGCAATACGCATCAGGCGCGGGCGCCACCAGGCTGCAAGAGCTGGCCGAAGGTCTCGCCCCTCCATCGCCTTGAGCAGAGCCGCATGAAGCGCTCTGCCCCCGTTTTGCCCTGCGGCCAGCCAGGCATCGATACCGTCATGCACCACCACACCGATATCCGAGCGATCCGCTGCCTCTTCCAGAGCAGGCAGGGCTCTTAGGCCCAGCACGTGACGAGCATAGATCGCATAGGGGTCACGCAGCCACAGATCGATTTCCGTTACCGAAAGCCGCCTCGGCCTGCGGGCCACAGGCGGGCGCGGTTCAGGCGGCGGCACTGGACGGGCTGCCCCTTGCGGCTGGTCCAGATGGGCCTGCCAGAAAAGGGCCGGATGGCTGGGCAGGTTTTGCCCCCGTCCTTCAAGCAGGGCATCGAGCCGCACAAGCCAACGTGCCGGAACGGCAGGTGCCCCATCGCGTCGCGATGCGCTCGACAGGACAATTTCCTCACCCGACAGGAACGCTGTGGTGAAGTCATGCGCCGCCGTACCCACCAGTCGTTCTGGCGAAGGCAGGCCTGCGCGCGTGCGCATCGGGCGGCTGAGCCACGGGCCGGGATCGGTGGCAGGCGGCCATATCCCCTCATTGAGCCCACCCAGAATGACAAGATTGGCAAACTGCAACCGGGCCTCAAGCACACCCAGTATCGAGACCCGGGGGTGAAGAGCTTCACCGTCGCGCCCCTGCAACACGCGCTGGCCAAACACCATCTGCCCCGCCATCGAGGCGAGCAGGAAGGCAGGCATGCCCGCCAGACCCTGCGGCGGCAGAACGGCACCATGAGTCATCAGGCTGGCGACATGGCGCGACAGGGCGTGGCCCTCTGCCCCAAGCCAGAGGCGCTCTTCACCCGGCTGATCCTGTGTCGTGGCCAGCGCCTCTGCCGCACGAACGAGCAAGGTGAGCAGATCCGGCAAGGGAAGATCCCCACATTCCAGAAGAGGCGACATCGCTTCCGAAAGCCGTTCCAGAAAATCCGATAGTGGCTCGGCCTGATCGGGGCTGTCTGCCGTCTCGGCCGCGCTCTGATCCTGCTTCTGCAGCGCAAGGCGCAGTCCGGCCATGCCGGGTGGTGGCGCAGGTCCGCGCAGCACCAGTCGCTCGAGGCGACGCGCCGTGGCACGGCAATTGCCCGGTGTGCTGCCCAGCGCGACAAGCGGATGCTTGAGCAGCGCCAGCAGGGCAACGGGGGCCAGATTGGCAACAGCCGCTTCAGCCACAAGGCGCAGCAGGATGGAAGCAGGCGTGAGTGCCAGCGCCTCACCTGCGCTGTCATCCGCGACAATACCGTAACGAAGCAGTTCCGTTGCCACGCGGCGCGCCAGAGCGCGGTCGGGTGTTACCAGTGAGGCCGTCCGGCCGGGAGTTTCGACCGCATGACGCAGGATCATGGCGAGAGTGGCGGCCTCCTGCTGCTGGTCATCGGCATCGACACGCGTGATGCCGGCCAGTGGCAGGGGGGTCGTGCTTTCTCCCCAGGCCGAAAGGCCTTCCATCGGGCGCATGAACAGGCTCGTCAGGGCCGCACGTGCCTGAAGGGCCTGTGCGGCGGCCTTGTCCGCATTGGGCGGGAGGTCGTCCCAGAGCGCGATGGTTTCACGGGAAACACCCAGATCGCTGACGAGACGTCGGAATCCGGATTGCGGATGGCTCTCCGGCAATGTGTCCCACAGCGTTTCCGGCAGATCGAGATCCACACCGGGCAGAATGACACAGCCCTGAGGCGCATCGAGCACCGCACGCAGGATGGCACAGACGGCAAACATGCCATCGGTGAATCCGACAGCCCAGAGCGGCCCCTGAGGCGGAGCATCGCGCCAGCGCGCCGCCTGCGCCTGCAGGACCGCCACCTGTCGTGCGACAGGGTTCACTAACCCGGTTTCCTGCAGCCATTGCGGCCAGGCGTCGGTAACGATGTGCAGAAACTGCAGCGTTTTATGCCAGTGATCGGCAAAGCGTGGCTCGGCGGCATCGGGCAGACGCTCGCGCAGATCGACGCCAACGCGCTCGGCATCATCCATCAGCTCTGCAAGGGCAGAAGCCAGCGGCCAGGCCTGCTCCAGAGTCAGGTCAGCGCTGAATACGCCTCTGGCCTGAAGCACCAGCGCCGCCAGAACCGACAGGCGGCGCAGCTTGTCCACCGCAGGCGGGAAGGAAAACGCCTCGGCTCCCGAAAGCGCCAGATCCTCCTCGTTCACATCACCAACCGGCACGATGCGGGGTAGCAGTGCTGCCTTGCCATCCAGAGAGCGCAAAAACGCCTCGGTGAGATTACGGGCAGCGCGTCGGCTCGGCACGAGAATGAGCGCATTATCGGCCTCATGCCGCGCCGGTCCGGCCAGCCAGCGACGTGCCACATCGTCGAGAAAGGAGCGATCGGGTGGAATCGTCGCCAGTGTCACAGCCGGTCGTCCCACCCCGTGACCCGCGCCAGCCTCTCCGTTTCTCCCGGCCCCGGCAAAAGGGTCAGATGCAGGGCATGCGGCGGCAGCTCGTCACCCGCGCGCTCGGGCCACTCCACCAGCATGATTCCTTCCTGAACCTCGTCCCAGCCCAGTTCGAACAGGGCATCAGGTCCGTCCAGCCGCCAAAGGTCGAAATGCGCCACGGTGGCCTTGGGCAGTTCATAAATCTGCACCAGAGAGAATGTCGGGCTGGGTACCTCGAGCGAGGGATCATCCGCCAGCGCACGCAAAAACGCTCGGGCAAAGACGCTCTTGCCCATACCCATCTCACCATGAAGCGCGATCACATCTCCCGGCCGCGACAACTCTGCCAGACGGGCAGCAAGGGCTTCGGTGGCGGGCTGATCGGGAAGGTCGATTTGGCTCATACTGACAGTGTAGAGCCGGGGTAACAGGATGGGTAGGGGCCAGCGGAACCGATGACTCCCAAAAAATGACTATGCTGTCGAGCCCCGATCCTTCCGAATTTCTACTGGCTCGATCAGGACAGGCGGGATCCGTTCCCATGCATTCATTGCGACAAGACTATCCTGCAGCACCACAGCGACATTCATGATGGACTCTTGATAAGGATTGGCATCAATTGAGCTGCAAGAAACCAATCCAATAAAAATCGAAACGACAGCGACAATGAACAAGACTGCGAATAACGCAATTTCAGAACTGGTACAGAACCACGCTTTTGGTGGACCGGGTAATCCGGGTTCCACCGATGCACGGGCACTTTGGCTTTGCGGTATAGAATACGGAGAATCTCCGGATCAACGTGGCTCAGCAGAGGAAATCGAGGATTACAGTGTTGCCATGCAATGGCGAAACTGGACCTATAATCGCAACGCCTTCAAGCTGATCTCAGCGATCGAGGGGCAACCCGTCGAGTCCGCACAGGCCTATGCGGAAAAGCAGAAAATCTTCGAAAGCAAGACAGCTCCCTATTTCCAGACCAATCTTTTCCCCGTCGAGTGCCACTCCCTCGAAACATGGTCCGAACAGGCTCAGGCACGCAGCGGCTATACAGACAAAAATGCCTATATTGCAGCCGTGCGGGCCTCATGCTTTGCATTGATGCATCAGCAGATACTCTCCCACAAACCGCGCCTTTTCATCGGCGTGGGCATTACACGTCTCGATGATTTCTGTCGGGTCGTACTGGGCGCACCCGCTGCGCCGGAGAAGCGGGACTTTACTGTCAATGGCCACAACAAGACCGTGTACCTGCAAGCTGGCGAGATTCCTTTTGCCGTCGTGCCTCATCTGTCATCCCCAAGCGGCCTTAACAGCAACGAAGCCCTCCAGCGGGCCGGGGACCTGATCCGGGATATTCTTTAACGCACGATCAGAAGGAGCGGGGCACCACCCCGCATCCTGCGACGGTAGCAGAACTCACCGCCGGTAAGCAGGCAGATCAACCTTGTGCAGGATCGCATGACCACGCAGGGCAAAGCCCAGAACGACCGCGACCGCGCCAGCGAGAATGGGCTGCACACCCATCCCGGTCAGGCCAACATAGAGTCCGGCGGCCAGCGCGGCGGCGGTGACGTATAATTCCGGACGGATCACGATCGAGGGCAGTCCGGCCAGAACATCGCGTATGATGCCGCCCATACAGGCTGTCACCACGCCCATGATGGCAGCAGGCAGCCAGGGAATACCATAGGCAATGGCCTTGGCGGCGCCGTAAACGGCATAAGATGCCAGCCCCAGCCCATCGAACCAGTCGATCGCCCGTTCGTGCCAGTAGCGATGCGGCGTGAACCAGACCAGCAAGGCGATGCCCAGGCACACGGCCAGAGGTGCTGTCGCATGCATCCAGAACACCGGAGCGCCAATCAGCAGGTCACGCAACGTCCCGCCACCAACTCCTGTCATGGCCGCAAAGAAGGCGAAGGTCACGATGTTCTGCCGTGCCTTGGCTGCCACAAGCGCACCGGAAATTGCGAAAACCGCCGTCCCTGCCATATCGAGATCCGACAGGGTGGAGGCCGATAATGCATGGATGGAAGCAAGTGTGGCTGGGCTCACGCGGCAAGGGCCTCGATGTCATCGGCAAGCTGCGTCACACGGGCCGGGTCGGCATCCCATGCAAACATGAAACGCGCGCCCCCGCCGATGAAGGTGTAGAAACGCCAGCCCCGCTCGCGCAGCCCCTCCAGCACAGCCTCTGGCGCCTTGAGAAACACCGCATTGGCCTGTACGGGAAACATGAGCGACAAGCCCGGAAGTGCCTCGATACGCGAGGCCAGGGCACGGGCGCAGCTATTGCCATGTGCGCCATTTTGCAGCCAGGCCCCACTTTCAAGCAGACCGATCCAGGGCGCGGAAATAAAGCGCATTTTCGAGGCCAGTTGCCCGGCCTGCTTGCAGCGATAGTCGAAGCCTTCGGCAAGGGCTGAGTCGAAAAACAGAATCGCCTCGCCTACCCCCATGCCGTTCTTGGTGCCCCCGAAACACAATACATCCACACCGGCCTGCCACGTCATCTCGGCAGGGGTGCAGCCCAGCGCCGCGCAGGCATTGGCAAAGCGTGCGCCGTCCATATGCAGACGCAGCCCGAGCTCACGGCAGGTTTCTGAAATGGCGCGTATCTCGGCCAGGGAATAGACCTCGCCCGTCTCGGTTGGCTGGGTGATCGTCACCACCTTGGGCTTGGGGTAATGGATATCGCTGCGACAGGTTGCCAGCGCCCGGATATCCTCGGGGAAAAGCTTGGCATGATCCGTTCGCGCCACCAACAGTTTGGAGCCATTGGAGAAGAACTCGGGGGCTCCACACTCATCGGTTTCGACATGGGCGAAAGACGAGCAGATCACACTGTTATAGGACTGGCAGAGCGCCGCCAGCGCCAGCGAATTGGCCGCCGTGCCATTGAAGGCAAAGAACACCTCGCAGCGCGTCTCGAACAGTGCACGAAAGCTGTCTGCGGCGCGGCTGGTCCATTCATCATCGCCATAGGCCGGAACGGAGCCTTTATTGGCCTGATGCATGATGTCCCATACTTCGGGGCAGATACCGGCATAATTGTCACTGGCAAATTGCTGGGCCACAGGCTGGAAATCCTTGCGCTTCTGAAAAAGCAGTATGGGCTTGCGGCAAGGAGGGTGTGGCGTGTCCCGAGATTGCCGGAGCGGCCACATCTCTCCGGTTGCCCGGAGATACCACCTTGCCCGGGAGCAGGTTGGCGCCGGTGAAACAATACCGGCTCTTGATGCTGGGTCTCTCGTATCAAAGCCCCAGCGCCACGGCAAGGGTAAGCCTCTCCGCACGTCTATCAGCCGACAACCGCCTGCAAACAGAGTGACACGGCCCAACAGGCACACAAGCCATGTGAGGGGGGTGCATAGCATGAAAGAATGTGGTTTCTTTCAGTCTCGTTGCGAAGCATGACCGGGCCGACAGGCCAGACAGATATGGATGAAAGCTGACATGGGCCAGACCCCTCTCGACATCGATGTAGCCATTATCGGTGCAGGGCCGACCGCGCTTTTTGCCGCGTTCGAGTGCAGCATGCTCAAACTTTCCTGTGTCCTGATTGACGCATTGAGCGAGATTGGTGGCCAATGCGCGGCGCTGTATCCTGAAAAGCCGATCTATGACATTCCGGCGCATCCCTCCATTGAAGGCGGTGCCCTGATTGCAGCGCTTGATGCCCAGATCGCCCCCTTCGATGTGCCCCGCCTTCTGGGCCAGCGCGTGGAAAAGCTGTCGGGCCAGCGCGGCGCCTTCACGCTCGAGACGGACAGAAACAATGTGGTGACGGCGCGCGCCGTGATCATCGCGGCAGGAGCGGGTGCGTTCGGCCCGAATCGCCCGCCGCTCGATGGTCTCGATGCCTATGAGGCGAGTGGCGCTGTTCAGTATTACGTGCGCAAGCGCGCCGATTTTGCAGGCAAGCGCATTGTGGTGGCAGGCGGTGGCGATTCCGCCCTCGACTGGGCGCTGTCGCTTTCCGACATTGCGGAAAAGATCTACCTGCTTCATCGCCGCGACCGCTTCCGTGGTGCGCCCGAAACCCTCTCCCAGATAGAATCCCGTGTGGCCGAAGGGCGTATCGAAAAAGTCGTGCCCTATCAGCTTCACGCATTGCAGGGCGAGAATGATGCCCTTACCGCGGTCGATGTGATCGATCTCGAGGGCCAGACCCGTCGCATTGAAGCCGATACGCTGCTGCCTTTCTATGGTCTCTCGACCGATCTCGGCCCGATTGCCACCTGGAATATCGATACCGTGCGCAGCACGATTCCCGTCACGCCCTCCAGCATGGAAACCAGCCTGCCCGGCGTTTTTGCCATTGGTGACATCGCCACCTATCCCGGCAAGCTGAAGCTGATCCTGCAGGGGTTCAGCGAGGGAGCCATGGCAGCCCATGCCATTCACCCCATCGTCCACCCCGATCAGGCTCTTCACTTTGAATATTCCACAAGTAAGGGTGTGCCGTCAGGGTCTTGAGCCGTGACAGGGCCCCGGTTTAGTATGATCCCGAAATGATCGAAAGACGCGAACCCTGATGACAACCCAGCCAGACGAGGCGCAAACCGACGCAGTCAGACGTGCCGGTGGATGGCTTCGTATCGACCTCGACGCCATCAAGCAGAATTACCAGCTGCTGAAATCCCGTGTGGGACCCGATGTCGCCGTCGGGGCCGCGGTGAAGGCGGATGCCTACGGGCTGGGTGTGACGCGTGTCGCCCCTGCCCTCTATCGCGCCGGATGCCGCCGGTTCTTTGTTGCCACCGTTCAGGAGGGGCTGGAGCTACGCCCCATCCTGGCGGCCGATGCTGCCATTTGCATCCTCAATGGCCCGGCACCGGGCAGCGAGGCGCTTTTGCAGGACAAAGGCCTCACCCCGGTTCTGAACAGCCTCGACCATGTGCGTCGCTGGGCCGCGCTATGCCGTGATACGGGCGTACGCTCCCCCTGTCTGCTTCAGCTCGACAGCGGCATGTCGCGCTTCGGTCTGTCCGTGGCCGATATCGATACGCTCATTGCTGAAAACACCCTTGCCGATCTGGCCATTGATTACATCATGAGCCATCTGGCCTGCGCGGATGAATACCATTCGCCGCGCAATGAGGGACAGCGCCTGCAATTCGAGGCCCTGCGCCGCAAGCTCCCGGCCCTGCCTGCCAGTCTTGCAGCGTCGAGCGGTATCTTTCTGGGGGAAGCCTTCCATCATGATCTGGTCCGGCCGGGTTATGCACTTTATGGCGGCAACCCGACCCCGGATCGCGCCAATTCCATGCATCCGGTTGTCACCCTGCTGGCCGGCATGGTGCAGGATCGCTGGATCGCCCCGGATGTGGCGGTAGGCTACAGCGCGCGTTTCATCGCGGCAAAGCCCACGCGCATCGCAACCCTTTCCGTCGGCTATGCCGATGGTTTCCACAGACGCGGCGGTGGCCTTGCCAGCGCCGTTCTGCCTGACAGCCCTGATATCCTGTTGCCCATCGTGGGGCGGATTTCGATGGACTGCATGGCGCTGGATCTGACCGCGCTGGGAGACAGACCCCTGCCCCCCGGCACCGGTTTCGAGCTGATCGGCCCCCATCGTCCGCTGGACGAACTGGCCGCGGCACTGGATACGATCGGATATGAGTTGCTGACCGGACTCGGGAAGCGCTTCCATCGTGAATATATCGAGAGTTCACAATGAAGATCATCGTCATGGGCGCCGGTGTCATCGGCGTCACCACAGCCTGGTATCTTGCCGAGCAGGGTCATGAGGTCGAGGTCATCGACCGCCAGCCGGGCGTCGGGCTCGAAACCTCTTTCGCCAATGCCGGTCAGGTCTCCCCCGGCTATTCCACGCCCTGGGCCATGCCGGGCCTGCCCCTCAAGGCGATGCGCTGGATGCTCGAAAAGCACGCGCCGCTGGTTGTGCGTGCTGCCGCCGTCAACATGCCAATGCTGCGCTTCATGACGCAGCTTCTGACCAACTGTACGCATCATGCCTATGACATCAACAAGAGCCGTATGCTGCGCATTGCGGAATACAGCCGTGACTGTCAGGCCGAACTGCGCCGCAGCACCGGCATTACCTATGACGATGGACAGAAAGGCCTGATCCAGCTCTTCCGCACCGACAAGCAGATCGAACATGCCCACGAGGACATGCGCCTGCTTGAGGAAAGCGGCGTTGCCCACGAATTGCTGGGCATGGACGACGTACTGAAATACGAGCCCGGCCTTGCCGGCGCACGTCAGATTCTCAAGGGTGGCCTGCGTCTGCCCGGTGACGAATCCGGAGATGCCTATCTCTTCACACAGCGCCTTGCCGCCATGGCAGCAGAGAAGGGCGTGAGCTTCCGCTTCCGCACCGAAATCGAGGCCATCGAAGCGGCGAGCGACGCCATCTACGGTATCCGCACCAGTGCGGGCCGCCTGACAGCCGATGCCTATGTGCTGGCACTGGGCAGCTACTCGCCCCGCCTGCTCAAGCCCATCGAACTCGATCTGCCGGTCTATCCGGTCAAGGGCTACTCGCTGACAGCCCCGATCACCGATGAGAGCCGTGTCCCGACCTCGACGGTCAATGACGAGACCTACAAGGTTGCCATGACGCGCCTTGGCGATCGCATTCGCATTGGTGGTACGGCAGAACTAACGGGGTGGCGCCTCAAGCTGAGCCAGGACCGTCGCGAAACGCTCGAACTGTCGTTCAACGACATGTTCGGCGGTGCCGATCTGAGCCGTGCCCGCTACTGGACCGGGCTGCGCCCCTGCACGCCGGATGGCACACCCGTCATCGGGCCGTCCGGGCGCTACAGCAATCTGTGGCTGAACACGGGCCACGGCACGCTTGGCTGGACCATGGCCTGCGGCTCGGGCCGCATCCTCGCCGACCGCATCAGCGGCAAGCGTACCGATATCCCTTCGCTGGATCTGTCGCTGGACCGCTACACGTCCTGAAGCCACACAAGGCTTTCGCCTAAGTATGAGAGGGGGATCCTCCCCCTCGAATGCCTTCCTGCCGGGCTTGGCGGAAACACCAATGCTCAGCCCGGTGCAGATAGTTGCCCCGCACGCATGGCCGCGATAACACCGCCATCGATCAGCAGATCACCCCCCGTAATGAAACCGGCATCCTGCCCAAGCAAAAAATGAGCTGCGATTGCGATCTCATCAGGGGGTGACATACGTTTCGCCGGTGAGGCCTCGACCATGGCGCGATAGGCGTCACCCGATGCGGAAGCCAGTTCATGCGTGGCAAGCGGGGTGACCACAATCCCTGGGCTTATGGCGTTCACCCGCGCACCGCGTGTGCCCCATCTCACCGCCTCGGCCTGCACCCTCAGACTGTTTGCGCGCTTGGCAACGATATAAGCCATCATACTGTCAGTGATGACATCAGGTTGCAGGCAGGGCAGCTCAAGCAGTGAGGCCGCAGGGGTCAGCGCCAGTTGCGTCTCGTCCGACGGGGAAAGTGGATGGGGCATATGCCCTGCCATGCTGGCAACGATCAGGCCTGATCCACCAGAGGCAATCACCTCGCCAAAGGCCTCAAATACCAGTGCAGCGCCGTAAAGGTCGACTTCAAGCACCTTGGCGGGTGGGGCCATATTGGGCGAAACGCCAGCCGTATTGATCACCTGCATGACCGGCCCCATTGCAGCAGCCATCTGGGCAAGTGTGTGAACGCTTTCTGGCGAGCAGACATCGATCACCTGGGTTGCCACGTCATAGCCGGCGTCGCGCAGGGTCCCAGCCGTGCGTTGCAACAGAGCCTGATCGATATCGGCCAGGAGCAGATGCTTGCCCATGCCCTGTCGTCGCGCAATGGCCAGACCAATACCACCCGCACCGATGACGACCACGATTTCCCTGCTCACTATCCCTGTCTCCCGTTCCCGTATGGGTATGCCTCCTAAAGAAGCATCGCCGATGGAGAGAGGTATAAAGGCGAGCATTACCGGTGATTAGACGCCCCGTTCAGCGTGAACCTATATCGATCATTCATCAATCGGCCAAGAAACCAATGAGATAGACCCGAAGTGACAGGCACAAAAAAACGGGGCCTTTTCGGGCCCCGTCTTTCAAACTCGATCATGTGATCGATCAGTTGCCTGCAGCGTCCTTTTCGGCGGCAGCGGCTGCACCCTTCTTGTGATGCTTGTGCTTGTGCTTATGCTTGCCCTTATGCGTGGCAGCCTTGTCTTCCGTCGTAGCCGTCGGGGCTGCTTCAGAAGCCGGAGCCGGGGCCGTAGCTTCCGGAGCAGCAGGCGCGGCTGCCGGGGCAGCGGGAGCTGCAGCAGCAGGGGCGGCTTCCTGCGTGGTCTGAGCGAAAGCAGGGGCGCTCAGCGTCATGGCAAGAGCGGCAACACCGGTAAGAAGACGACGATTGAAAACGAGCATGAAACAAGCTCCAGAATACGAATTCACATAATCACAGGCGTCAGCCAGACTGGTTAACAGACCGCCTGAACTTATGACGTCGTGGACGCTATCAGTATTTTCTACGCTCGTCTTGAGGAAAATTAGATAAAATACGTGTAATCGCACGGTAAAGGCGTGTTTATGCCTTAATACCGACATGATTACAAAAAAGGCCACCGCATTGCGGTGGCCTTTCCAGGATCAGGCGTCAGACTTGACCTTCGACATGCGCTTGCGCTCATTCGGGTCGAGATAACGCTTGCGGATACGAACGGCAGAGGGGGTAACCTCGACCAGCTCGTCATCTTCGATATAGGCAATCGCCTGCTCAAGGCTCATCTTGCGTGGCGGCGTCAGAAGCAGCGCGTCATCCTTACCGGCGGCGCGGATATTGGTCAGCTTCTTTTCACGCACGGCGTTCACGTCGAGATCGTTCTCGCGCGAATGCTCACCCAGGATCATGCCTGTGTAGATCTTCTCGCCAGCTTCGACGAACAGCGTGCCACGATCCTGCAGCGAGAACAGGGCGTACTGCGTGGTCGCACCGTCTTCTGCCGAGATCAGCGAGCCGTTGCGACGGCCATCGATCGTGCCTGCATAGGGCTTATAGCCCGCGAACAGACGGTTCATGATGCCCGTGCCGCGCGTGTCGGTCAGGAACTCGCCGTGATAGCCGATCAGGCCGCGCGACGGGATGAGGAAGGTCAGACGCACCTTGTCACCACCCGACGGACGCATGTCCTGCATCACGCCCTTACGCATCGACATCTTTTCGACGACCACGCCCGAATAGGGCTCGTCAACGTCGACCAGAACCTCTTCGTACGGCTCTTCACGCTCGCCGGTCTCTTCGTTGTTCCGGAAGAGAACGCGCGGACGACCGATGGTCAGCTCGAAGCCTTCGCGACGCATGGTCTCGATCAGCACGCCAAGCTGGAGTTCACCGCGACCGGCAACCTCGAAGGCTTCGCTTTCGGCGCTCTCGGTCACCTTGATGGCCACGTTGCCCTCGGTTTCCTTGAACAGACGGTCACGGATCTGGCGCGACGTTACCTTCTTGCCTTCACGACCACCCAGAGGGCCGTCATTGATGCGGAAGGTCATGGTCAGGGTCGGCGGATCGACCGGGGTCGAGGGCAGCGGCGCATCGAGAGCCGGGTCTGCAATGGTGTCGGGGATAGTGGCGTCGGACAGACCGGCCACAGCCACGATGTCACCGGCTTCGGCTTCATCCACCGGCACGCGATCCAGACCGCGGAACGACAGCAGCTTGGTCAGACGACCCGTTTCCACGATCGTGCCATCGGGGCGCAGCACGCGCACCGGCATGTTCACGCGGGCGCGGCCCTGCTCGATACGACCCGTCAGGATGCGGCCCAGGAAGTTGTCGCTTTCGAGAATGGTCGAAACCATGCCGAACGGCGCTTCCTTATCGAGGCCCGGCGTCGGCACATGGCGCAGCACCAGGTCGAACAGCGGGGACAGATCCTTGCGGGGGCCGTTCATTTCCAGATCGGCCCAGCCCTGACGGCCCGAGGCGTACAGCATCGGGAAGTCGAGCTGATGCTCGTCGGCACCGAGAGCTGCGAACAGGTCGAAGATTTCTTCATGAACTTCGTCGGGGCGGGCATCGCCACGGTCGATCTTGTTCACGACCACAATCGGACGCAGGCCACGGGCCAGCGCCTTGCCCAGCACGAACTTGGTCTGCGGCAGAGCGCCTTCAGCCGAGTCGACCAGGATGATCGCGCCGTCCACCATGCTCAGGATACGCTCGACCTCACCACCGAAATCGGCGTGGCCCGGCGTGTCGATGATGTTGATGCGCGTCTCGTTCCAGACGACCGAGGTGCACTTGGCAAGAATGGTGATGCCGCGCTCACGCTCGAGGTCATTGCTGTCCATCGCGCGCTCAGCAACGTGCTGGTTTTCGCGGAACGAGCCAGATTGCTTGAGAAGCTGGTCAACAAGGGTGGTCTTGCCATGATCGACGTGCGCGATAATGGCGATGTTACGGATTTCCATGAAGCGGTCCTGATCGGGCTTGCAGGGTCATGCCCTGCCGGATCGCTCCCTGGGAACGACACAAAGCCGGGACTGACGGATTGGCCGTGTTCTGCACAATTTCCCGTCAGAGTGCAATGAAAGGATCGGAAAGACCGGGTTTTTTAGCATTTCCGGGCCTTCTTCTAACGTAATACAGGCCCCTGCCCCGCCTCTTTGATAGAAGTAAGCCCTTTCGTCCCTGTGTAGTGAGGCACGGTATCGAGGCGCGAGTTTCCAAAGGGCGACCGCCCTTTGGCAGGGTTCGGGGCGGCGCCCCGAAACAGCCCTCAGGCCTTGAGCGCGAAATCCGCGGCAGGGCGTGCCCCCATGCGGGTGATGATCGCACCAGCAGCTTCGTTGCCCAGACGACCACATGCTTCGAGGCTGCGGCCCTTGGCCAGTCCAGCCAGGAATCCGGCAGCGAAGGCATCGCCCGCACCCGTCGTATCGACCACCTTCACGGGTTCCGTCGGAACGACCAGCTTCTCGCCATTGGAGAGAATGACCGCGCCCTTCTCGCTGCGGGTCAGCACGACAAGGGCAGCGTCACGCCCGGCCTGCGTGGCGGCGGCATCGAAGTCTTCGGTCTCGTAAAGGGCACAGATCTCTGCCTCATTGGCAAAGAGAATATCGATATGCCCGGCGACCAGCGCACGGAAGGCAGCATGATGGCGTGCCACGCAGAACGTATCCGACAGGGTCAGGGCCACGCGGCGACCGGCCTTGTGCGCCGTCTCGGCCGCAAGGATGAAAGCGGCCTGCGCGCGGTCCTTGTCGAACAGATAGCCCTCCATATAGGTCACGGCAGCGGCGGAGACGGCTGCCTGATCCACATCCTCGGGTCCGAACTCGGTGCAGATGCCCAGATAGGTGTGCATGGTACGCTGCCCGTCGGGCGTGACGAGAATGATGCAGCGTGCGGTTGGGCGATCGGCGTTCTGAACGGGGGCTGATGGGTAAAACAGCTTCTGCGCGGCGATGTCACGGGCGTAGCCAAGCCCTGCCTCATCATCTGCCACCTTGCCCAGATACCCCACGCGAGCGCCCAGACGGGCTGCAACGACTGCCGTGTTGGCGGCAGAGCCGCCCCCCATGATCTGCTCCGGGGTGATCTGTGCCTCGATAGAGGCAGCCTGCTCGGCGTCGATCAGTGTCATGCTGCCCAGCGGCGAGCCGAGCGCCGTAAGTGTGTCCTGTGAGACCGGAGCGAGAATGTCGACGATAGCGTTGCCAATGCAAAGCAGGTCGAGAGTGGGTGCAGTCATAAGAGCTCCGATGCGATGAAATTTAGTGGAGAAAACAGGGTTCACGCCATGAAATCAACATGATCAGACGTGATCGTAATGTTGCGTGAACGACAGGTTCGGCATTCTTTCCGACAGGCCATGACACAAGACCGGGTCAGGGTCAAAAACCGCGAAAACCTGCTGTTTATCCGCTTGTCGCTTGCGCAACATAACGTGTAAGCCGGGTTAGGGCGTGAAGCACCCCAGAGGGGATTTTGCGTCTGTCACCAGCCGCCAGCGGCACCCGAACCGCCACCTTTCAGAACGCGCAGCGGGGTTCTCTTGTTCAAACGACGCAAACCAGAAGATACAGCAACGCCCTCATCTTCAGGTGCATCGGCCAGTATCGGCCAAAAACCGGCTGCCCCGACGACGGGCAGCGCTTCGCTTTTCCCCGAGCGTCCGGCCCCAGCGGCTGACGCCTCACCAGCCTCACAAGTCAAGGATTCTGCCGCGATGGGTCGTTCGCCGTTCCCCACCCCTCCCTCACCTGCCACGCCTGCCACCCCGGCAGCCCCTGCCCGCCCCGCGGCAGCCGCGGCTTCGGCACCTGGCGGGCGTCGTGAAACGACCGACCGCCGCACGCTGGTCGTTGGACGCGGCATTTCGGTGCAGGGTTCGATTCAGGATGCCGAGCGCCTTGTTGTCGAGGGAACGGTTGAAGCCACGCTGCTTCAGGCTACCGAACTCTCGGTTGCACAGGGCGGTGTCTTCCGCGGTGAAATCGAAGTCGAAGATGCCGACCTTGCAGGCACGATCGACGGCACACTGACCGTTCGTGGCAATCTGACCGTGCGTGCTACGGGCCGTCTGATTGGCAAGACGCGCACCCGTCGCCTGCAGGTCGAGGATGGTGGCCAGATCACGGGTCATCTGGAAATGATCACCGGCGACATGCCTTCCCGACCGGCCCCTGTCGAGGCCCCTGCCCCTGTAATCGAGAAGACTGAAGAGACCACTCCTTCAGCCTGATCCGTTCTGGCGACAGGCAACAAAAAAAGCCCGGTCCAGCAGGACCGGGCTTTTTTTATTCATCCTTGTGCAGGCCCGTTTCAGCCAACGCTTTCGCGACGGTCACGCAGCTTCACATAGGCAATCGCGCAATGCTCGGCGCAGTAGGGCTTGCCGGGAACGGGCTTGGCTCCGCAGAAATGGAAACCCGGGGTTCCAGGATCGCCGTTGGGCCAGCAGCAGGCCGGACCACGACGCGGTGACGTGTCAGCCGTCAGCGGGCGCAGGAGCGGGCGGAGCATCAGATCTGGCGCCATGGTCTTGGCCTCTGCGGATTTGCGGGGCGGAGCGGATTTCGCGGCAGTTGCAGGCTCATTTTCGATTGTCGCAGCAGGACTGGCCGATGCCGATCCGGCAGCGGACGATGTCGGCGTGGCGGCGGTTGGGCGGTCAGCCATGACCGGGGCCGGCGCATCCTCTACCAGTGCAGCAGGTGCTGCCTTGACGCCGACAACCTCACTGGCCTTTTCCTGCACCGCTTCGACGGGTTTTTCAGCAGCTTTGGCAGGCGTCTTTTCGCTGGCCGGGATTGTGACCGGTTCCGCAGCTTTTGGCGCGACAGATTCAGCGGACGGCGCCGATGTGGTATCCACACCCGTCTCAGGAGCAGCATCCTTGCGGGACTTGGCCGCAGCACGGATGGGCGAAGGGCGTGGCGGCAAACCAAGACGGTGCGCCTTGCCCACAACAGCATTCTTCGTGATCGAAAGCTGTCGTCCGATCTCGGCTGTCGATAGTCCTTCCTGCCAAAGCGTCTGAAGACGGGAGATTATTTCGTCAGTCCATTCCATCGCCCGTGCTCCTCATTCAGTCCTGTGACGTAAAACTAGGGTGTCGATACGACTTGCTCAATCCGTAAATCGGATTTTTCTATGATGAGACTGGCGCATAAACACAGAGCTCTTGCCGGAGTCAATCTGAACCCGCTCGAATTACCAAAGAATGACGTGACATTCTCTGACAGGGGGTACTGATCGCTGATCGCCCTCACCCTTGCCTGTCAGGCTTCCCCTGTACCACGCCCTGCCTGCGTATGATGCCTCCGGGCGATACCGCAGGGCAGGATCTGGCACCAAATCAGGGCAGTATTCAGGCCTGATCGTTGCGGATCAGCCGTACCGAGCGGCCTTCAACGGCAAGCTGGATATCACCTCGCAAGAGCGCAAGGGCATCCTCACCAAAAACAGCGCGGCGCCATCCCTTGAGAACCGGGCTATCGGTTTCACCTAGTGCCAGACTGTCCAGATCCTCACTCGTCGCGACAAGCTTGGGGGCCACGCGGTTGGCCTCGCAACTGGCGGCAAGCACGACCTTGAGCAGCGCAACCAACGCCGCCGAAGGCTTGGCCCCCTCGGATTTGCGCGGTGGCCGCGGAAGGTCCTTCTCGGGCAGAACAAGGCCTGTCTGGATTGCCGCCAGAAGACCCGGCGCAGCCTTGCCCTCGGCAAAACCACGGGAGACACCACGCACACGGGAGAGAGCGTCAGTATCCTGCGGGCGAACAGCCGCAATTTCGAGCAGGCTCTCATCGCGGATGAGGCGCTGACGAGGGATGTTCAGCGCCTGCGCCTCAAGTTCACGCCATGCCGCAACCTCGCGCAAGACGCCAAGCATGCGACGGTTATTGGTGCGGGCCTTCAGCCGCTCCCACTGGCGGCGCGGATCGGGGCGGAAGGTCGCCGGATCATTCAGGACAGCAAGCTCCGCATCAGCCCAGTGCAGACGGTTCTGCTTTTCCAGTTCGTCATGCAGGGCAAGATAGACATCGCGCAGATGCGTGACATCTGCTGCGGCATAGGCAATCTGCGCCTTGGAGAGCGGACGCGCTGCCCAGTCGCTGAAGCGATGGGTCTTGTCGATGCTCGCGCCGGTAATGGCATTGACAAGCGTGTCATAACCCACCTGATCGCCATAGCCCCCCACCATTGCCGCCACCTGTGTGTCGAAAATGGAGCGAGGCAGGGCATCGAACAGATGCAGGAAGATTTCCAGATCCTGTCGGGCAGCGTGGAAGACCTTCACACAGCTTTCCGTTGCCAGCAGATCGGCCAGCGGCGCAAGGTCGATCCCCGGTGCCAGCGTGTCGATCACGGCAACATCCGACACGCCGCCAAGCTGCACCACGCAAAGTTCGGGCCAGTATGTATGCTCGCGCACGAACTCCGTATCGATCGTAACGAACGGCTCCTGCTTGAGTCGGGCGCAGAGTTGCGCCAAATCGTCTGTAGAAGACACGATGACTGGGGCTGGGAAACCGGCTTGAGACACTTGCATTTCCCATCCATACATCAGGGCAGACCCACATGACCACATCAGAGAACGATCTCGCGGCACTCAGCCAGCTTGGCCGACAGACCGTACAGCCAGACAGCCCGGAAACCGCAACGCTCGAACGTGTGCCAAGCCCGCATAAGGGCCGCGATTATGTGGTGCGTTTCACCGCACCAGAGTTTACCTCGCTCTGCCCGGTGACGGGTCAGCCCGATTTCGCTCATATCGTGATCGACTATATTCCGGATGAATGGATCGTCGAGAGCAAGTCGCTCAAGCTCTATCTTACCAGTTTTCGCAATCATGGTGCGTTTCATGAGGATTGCTCTGTCAGCATTGCCACGAAACTGGTCGAGGTGCTGAACCCCAAATGGCTGCGTATTGGTGCCTACTGGTATCCGCGCGGTGGTATTCCCATCGACGTATTCTGGCAGACCGGCCTGCCGCCCGAGGGCGTGTGGGTGCCTGCACAGGATGTCCCTGGCTATCGTGGTCGCGGCTGAAGTCACAAGGGGCGAAACCCTGTTCCCGCTCTTGCCCTGAGCACAAGAAAAACAGTTTTAATGGCGCTCGCCGGTGCAGGTCTGAGAGGATGGTAACTCCATCCTTTCAGGAGCGATAATATGAACGGTTTGGCCCTGTCCTGCCCGGTGGCCATCTGTATTGGCATCGCCCTTTATCCGGCCCCGCTCATCGCACAAGACGCATCAGCCGCCATGCCCGACACGATGCTCTTTCTGATTCAGCAACGGTGCAGTACACCGGGCGCTCTTCCGGGTGATCTCCATTGTGGGCATATGCGCCCGATCAGCCCCGGTGAAGACCCCCTCTATCGCCTGAGTAACGGCCTTGAAGGTGCAGGTCGCATCGATATGATCAATGTGCCCGTCTGGCGAAATGGAAAATGGCGGGTGGTCAGCCCGGATGGGCATGTTGATGCCAGCAACGCAACCGATCGAGGGGGCGTATCTATCGAGGGGGCTGGCCCATTGTACCTCTCGGTTCTCGGTAGCTGGAGCCCCGTCGCTTTCTCCAGTTTTGCGAACAGTTCATGCGAAACCATGCCAGATCGTTCCGAGCGTTTTCTGGACTCATGGGTCCTGGGACCGACCCACAACACCCGCGCATTGGCAGGACATGGCGTAACGCACAGCGGCAACCTTATGCAGAAGGAAGGCAGGGCCAGCGGTCAGGCCTGCCCGGCCCGTTATCGCGCAGCCGCCTTCAGCTGGGTCAGGGAAGACTATGTCTATCGCTCAGGCCGCAGATTTCCGAGCCTCATCTCGGTGCATTACAGTGCTGCCAATGCACAAGGCCAACCCGGACCGGCTCAGCAGCGCGAACGCCTCTATCTGGCATGGGGGCTCGGTCTGGCACGGTGGGAAAAATGGTCGCGCGAGGATTGGCAGAGTACCCGGACAGGTGAAACAGCGCTCGCTCAAGCCAGACGCGTTTTTGAGTCAGGCCGTTGCAATGAACCTGCCGAGGACCGTGAACAGGGAGATGGCGTACGCTACAGTCCGGTTTCCTCCGCAGACTCCTATGCCGAAACAATTCGCGAATCGACCGACGCACCACCGTATCGCTGGTATCTTACACAATGCCAGGATTACACCTCCCTGCGCGCTGGTCCTGCGCAGGATCTGATGAGGCTAAGCCAGAAAGCCAGCCCGGCATTCTGGCAGTGAGGCAGGCAGGGTCGATAAAAGACCAAAAAAAAAGGCCGGTGCCCATAGACGACCGGCCTTACTACTGATCGATGTATCAATCAGTAGAGGGGGTGCGTTGCCTCAGCGGCTTCGATCGCAGCGCGTGTAGCCTGAATCTTGCGCGAGATGCGCTCAATATCCACGAGGTCGTCAGCAGCCACATTGGTGAGCTGAAGTTCGAGGGTCTCGAGACGTGATTCAGCTTCCGTGAGGATGATGTCCTGAATTGGCAGGGCCTCGTCAGCCAGAATCGTGCAGCGATCAGCCGTGATATCGGCGAAACCACCGGAGACGAAAAAGCGCTCGGTTACGACGCCCCCCTCGTAAAGGGAGACGACGCCACCGCGCAGCAGGAGCATGATCGGCGCATGATCCGGCATGGCCGCGATATCGCCTTCCTCGCCCGGGATGACTGCCATTTCGACTTCCTTGCGGAAGAGCAGCTTTTCCGGGCTGATGATTTCGACCTGAACCGGCATGGGCTTACGCCGACTCCTTCATCTTCTCGGCCTTGGCAATCGCTTCATCGATCGGCCCGACCATGTAGAAAGCGCCTTCCGGCAGGTGGTCATACTCACCGGCCACAATAGCCTTGAAGCTGCGCACGGTGTCATCGAGAGCGACGAGCTTGCCCGGCGAACCCGTGAAGACCTCGGCCACGTGGAAAGGCTGCGACAGGAAGCGCTGGATGCGACGGGCGCGTGCCACGACCTGCTTGTCCTCTTCCGACAGCTCATCCATGCCCAGGATCGCGATGATGTCCTGCAGGCCCTTATAGGTCTGGAGGATACGCTGCACGTCACGGGCCACCTGATAGTGCTCTTCACCAACGATCTTGGGGTCGAGCGAGCGTGAGGTGGAGTCGAGCGGGTCAACAGCCGGATAGATGCCCATTTCCGCGATCGAGCGGTTCAGCACGGTCGTGGCATCAAGATGGGCGAAGGTCGCGGCAGGTGCCGGATCGGTCAGATCGTCGGCAGGCACGTAAACGGCCTGAACCGAGGTGATCGAGCCCTTCTTGGTGGAGGTGATGCGTTCCTGCAGGGCGCCCATCTCGGTGGCCAGCGTCGGCTGGTAACCCACGGCTGAAGGAATACGACCCAGCAGAGCCGAGACTTCCGAACCGGCCTGGGTAAAGCGGAAGATGTTGTCCACGAAGAACAGCACGTCCTGGCCTTCCTCATCGCGGAAATATTCTGCGAGAGACAGGGCGGACAGGGCAACGCGGGCGCGGGCACCCGGCGGCTCGTTCATCTGGCCATAAACCAGTGCCACCTTGGAGCCAGCCGTCGAGCCGTCTTCACCGATCTTGATCACGCCGGCATCCTGCATTTCGAAATACAGGTCGTTGCCTTCACGCGTACGCTCACCGACACCGGCAAAGACGGACACGCCGCCATGAGCCTTGGCGATGTTGTTGATCAGTTCCTGGATGATAACGGTCTTGCCAACGCCAGCGCCGCCGAACAGACCGATCTTGCCGCCCTTGAGGTACGGGCAGAGCAGATCGACAACCTTGATACCGGTGACCAGAATCTCGGAAGCCGCAGCCTGGTCCTCGAAAGAGGGAGCCTTGCGGTGAATCGGATAGTGCTTGTCGGACACGACAGGGCCGCGCTCATCGACGGGCTCGCCGATGACGTTGAGGATACGGCCGAGCGTCGCCGGGCCAACCGGCACCGTGATCTGGGCACCGGTATCCTTCACTTCGCTACCACGGACCAGACCATCGGTGCTGTCCATGGCGATGCAGCGCACTTCGCGCTCACCAATTTCCTGTGCCACTTCGAGCACAAGGGTCTGGTCGCCAATCTGGACGTGCAGCGCATTGAGAATATGCGGCAGCGTGCCTTCGAACTGGACATCGACCACGGGACCGCGGACCTGCGTCACGCGACCCACGACGTTGCTGCTGGCAGACGACAGAGTTTCGGACATCGTATTTCGGCTCCTGCGTAAAAGTCTCAGACGGCTTCAGCGCCGGAGATGATCTCGATAAGTTCTTTGGTGATGTTGCTCTGGCGGGTGCGGTTATAGCGCTGCGACAGAGAGTCGATCGCCTTGCCTGCATTCCGTGTCGCGTTATCCATGGCCGTCATGCGTGCACCCTGCTCACCAGCCGCACTTTCGAGAAGTGCAGCGAAGAACTGGACCTGGATATTACGCGGCAGAAGCTGAGCGAGCAGCTCGGCTTCGTTGGGCTCAAATTCATATTGAGCGGTATATTCACTGGCGTTGTCGTTCTCGGCCACGGGCAGCGGGACGAGTGCCTCTTCCGTCGGGATCTGGGTCATGGCGTTGACGAAGCGGTTGAACACCACCGTCACGCGATCGACCTGACCATCGGTAAGCAGCTCCGTAACGCGCTGGCCGAGGTCGACAGCCTTCTGGAACTGTACCTCGCGGCCAGCCGTGCCTTCGTAACGCTCGATCAGCTTGCCGGGGAAGATGCGCGCCATGGCCTCACCGCCCTTGCGGCCGACCGGCAGGATACGCACCGTTTCGCCCTGCGATTCGAGACGCGAGACGATCTGGCGCACCGAGCGCACCAGATTGGCATTGAAGCCACCCGCCAGACCGAAATCGCTGGTCAGCAAAACGACAAGATGGGTCGAGCCCTTGCCGCCTTCGAGAAGCACGGGCAACTCGCCCTGGCCTGAAGTTGCCGTCGCAAGCTCGGACAACATGCGGCGCATGGCGGCAGCATAGGGACGCGAGGCCTCGGCATGCTTCTGAAAACGGCGCAGCTTGGACGCTGCAACCATCTTCATGGCACTCGTGATCTTGCGCTGCGATTTCACGCCCGCGATCCGGGCGCGCAGTTCCTTCAGCGAGGGCATGGTCCGTCCTTAGGCTGCAAAGCGCTTGTTGAACGCCGTCAGCAGTTCGGTCAGCTTGGCTTCGACTTCCGGCTTGATCTGACGATCGGTGCGGATGGCGTCGAGGATGGCCTTGCCCGAGCTGCGCATTTCGGCCAGCAAAGTGGCTTCGTAACGCACGACCTGATCGACCTTGACCACGTCGACAAAGCCACGCGTACCGGCGAACAGCACGACAACCTGCTCCTCAACCGGCAGCGGCGAGGTCTGGGGCTGCTTCAGCAGTTCCGTCAGGCGTGCGCCACGCTCAAGCTGCTTGCGGGTAGCGGGGTCCAGATCGGAAGCGAACTGCGAGAACGCAGCCATTTCACGGTACTGGGCGAGGTCGAGCTTGATCTTGCCGGCAACCTGCTTCATCGCCTTGATCTGGGCAGCCGAACCAACGCGCGACACCGAACCACCGACGTTCACGGCGGGGCGGATGCCCTTGTAGAACAGGTCGGTCTCAAGGAAGATCTGACCGTCAGTGATCGAAATCACGTTGGTCGGGATATAGGCGGCAACGTCACCAGCCTGCGTCTCGATCACCGGCAGAGCCGTCAGCGAACCACCGCCGAACTCGTCGGACATCTTGGCAGCGCGCTCGAGCAGACGCGAGTGCAGATAGAACACGTCACCCGGGAAAGCCTCACGGCCCGGCGGACGACGCAGCAGCAGCGACATCTGGCGATAGGCCACAGCCTGCTTCGACAGATCGTCATAGCAGATCAGGGCATGCATGCCGTTGTCACGGAAGAACTCACCCATCGAGCAGGCCGAGTACGGTGCGAGGTACTGCATCGGTGCCGGGTCGGACGCCGTGGCGGCGACGACGATGGAATATTCCATCGAGCCTTCTTCCGTCAGCGTGCGAACGAGGTTGGCAACGGTCGAACGCTTCTGGCCGATAGCGACATAGATGCAGTAAAGCTTCTGCTTCTCGTCACCCGTGGCGTTGACAGGCTTCTGGGCCACGATGGTGTCGATCAGAATGGCGGTCTTGCCGGTCTGACGGTCACCGATCACGAGTTCACGCTGGCCACGGCCAATCGGCACGAGGGCATCGATCGCCTTGATACCGGTCTGCATCGGCTCGCACACGGACTGGCGCGGCATGATGCCCGGAGCCTTCACTTCGGCGCGCTTCATGACGACGTCGGTCAGCGGGCCCTTGCCGTCGATCGGGTTGCCGAGCGCGTCAACAACGCGACCCAGAAGCCCCTTGCCGACCGGCACTTCAACCACGGCGCCCGTACGGGTGACGGTGTCACCTTCACGGATGCCATCGCCATCACCGAACACGACGATACCGACGCTGTCCTCTTCAAGGTTCAGCACCATGCCGCGGTCGCCCGTAGCCTGGAAATCGACCATTTCGCCGGACATGGCATTCGACAGGCCATAGACGCGCGCGATACCGTCGCCGATGGACAGGACGGTGCCCGTCTCGGAGACCTGCGCTTCGTCATTGAAGGACGCGATCTGCTGCTTGAGGATGTCCGAAATCTCTGCGGGACGGATATCCATCACGCGGCTCCCTTCATGGCATTCTGGATGCGGGTCAGACGCCCGCGAATGGAGGTATCAAAAAGCTTGGCGCCAATCTGCACGACAAGGCCACCGATCAGCTCAGGCTGAACGCGCTCGATCATGGAGACACGGGCATAGCCCGCCTCGGCCAGGCGAGTCTGCAAGGCGCTGCGCTGACCAGCCGTCAGAGGCTGCGCGCTGCGCACTTCGGCAATCGTCTCGCCACGACGCTTGGCGTCGAGGGCAAGAACGGCACCGAGAATTTCATCAATGCGTGATGCACGACGGTTGCGTGACACCACACCAACAAAGCGCTTGAGCGTCTCGCTGAAGCCCTGCGCCTTGAGAACAGCTTCCAGGCCCTGGCCTGCCTGACGGGAATCGAGGCTCTGGTCGGCCAGAAATTCGCGCAGTGCCGCACTTTCCGCAATCAGCTTGCGCAGGGCGCGCACCTGATCCAGCACTTCAGGGAGCACCGATTTCTCTTCAGCATATTCATAGAGCGCGAGAGCGTAGCGTTGCGCCATGCCCCCCGACGCATCCATGCTGACCTGCGGTGCCTCGGCTGTTTCGACCACTGTCACGTCCGGCGTTCCCACCCCAATTACACAAACATCCTGATGACCATCGCGACCATAGTGCAGGGCATGTGCCCAACGCATCGTTCATGGAACCGATTGATCATGACTCAGATAACGAGACTGTTCGTCCCGATTCCGCAATAACGGATCAGGCCTCGCGGGGCGTCTAGCACGCAGGCCGCGCCAAGTGCAACTGACACTCTAGGGCCTGGGGCGCTGAAATCGCCGCCTTGCCTCTCTTCTGGCGGGAAGCCCCTGCCCAAACACCGCCCCTGCCCGGGCCTGCGCCCATGCAGGCTCAAGGCAGCGCCATGACTCTCCTGCGGAGACACCCGATGCCAGACCGGTTCGTTCCCGAGGTTGCACTTATGCGTGTGATTTTGCCAAAACCCCGTCACCACCCCCAACTGAGAGCCAAAGGCCCCTTTACCTGATGCTTCCTGCCTACCTTGCACGCCCCCTGCCCTGCCGCCGCACGCTATCTTCTGTTTCGATTCTGGCGGTGATGGTGCCCTTCACGGCTTTAGCCCAGCCAGAGATGCCATCCGTCGAGCAACCTGCCGGTGTGCCTTACTGGGATAACTGGACTGATGAGCAGGGTGTGAGCCATCTCACGAAATGTAAGCTGAAGAATTTTACCCTGAGCCGCCTTGCTGCCCACGCCGATCCGCAATGGGTGAACCATGCCCAGCAGGGCGAGGCGCGCATGGTGACCAGCATCCAGCCCGCCCACTGGAAGGGTGGCTGGCACGCCCCTGAGAGCGTGCAATGGATCATCCCCATTCAGGGCGTGTGGTTCGTGCAAAGCATGGATGGGACGCGCGTCGAGCTGAACCCCGGTGATGCTCTTCTCAGTGAGGATGTCGGGGCAAAGTCCGATGCACAGGGCCATACAGGCCATCTGTCCGGGAATGTGGGCGACGCGCCGGTTGCGCTCATGATCACGCAATTCGCCTCGGCCCATGCGAGCCACAGGCCCTGTGCGACCGAATGAAAGGCGACATGCATCAGCCCACGGCTGGGCGCGAGACATTAGCCTTTAAGAAAGACTGATTTTTCCGGAGGGATATCGGCTGGAGCGGGCGAAGGGAATCGAACCCTCCTCAGAAGCTTGGAAGGCTACTGCATTACCACTATGCTACGCCCGCGCTTCAGCTGATGGCTCTCCCTAACGCTGATCCCGCATTGAAGCAAGAGACAGTTTTGCTCGAAAAACTGCAAATGATCTCTTGACTTAAAAGCCCGAGCGCCGCATTACGCCGCAAGTGGTCTCGTCATGACCCAACCCGACCGGATGTTTCATCCTTGACGGTTGACCAGGCGGACGACGCTAGGGGTGTAGCTCAATTGGCTAGAGCGCCGGTCTCCAAAACCGGAGGTTGAGAGTTCGAGACCCTCCGCCCCTGCCACCACGCCGCAGCCGCTGGTTTACTCCAGCGAGCGGAGTCGGGCGCGGTATTCCGCCACGCGCGGCTTTCTGAAGAATATGAGGATGACGGTGTCGGTCACTACCCCAAAACACGGGTCGCAGCAGTCTTCGCCCTCCAAGGGAGGCGCTTCGAAAGACGCCCCGAAACCCTCGTCCAAACCAGCCGTCCGTTTCAATCTGGTTCAGTACCTGAAGGACGTACGTACGGAAGCGACCAGGATCACCTGGCCGACACGCCGTAACACGCTGGTCACCACGGGCGCCGTCCTTGCCATGGCTGCCCTTACCTCAGTTTTCTTTTTCGTTGTCGACCAGGTCATCGGGCTTGGCGTGCGCGAACTCTTTGGCGTTGGAGGCTAAGACGAACAACCATGGCTAAGCGTTGGTACGTCGTGCATGTCTATTCCGGGTTCGAGAAGAAGATTGCGACCCACATCAAGGAACAGGCAGCCCAGAAGGGTCTGAGCGACCAGTTCGAGGAAGTGCTGGTTCCGTCAGAGGACGTCACCGAGGTTCGTCGTGGTCGCAAGATCAATGCCGAGCGCAAGTTCTTCCCCGGTTATGTGCTGGTGAAAATGGAACTGACCGATGATGCATGGCATCTGGTCAAGGACACTCCCAAGGTCACCGGCTTTCTGGGAACGCGCAATCGTCCGTCGCCCATCACTGAAGCCGAAGCAGAGCGTATGCTCAAGCAGGCAGAAGAAGGTGTGGAGCGTCCGCGTTCCGCCCTTACCTTCGAGATTGGCGAGCAGATCCGCGTGGCCGATGGCCCGTTCACCTCTTTCAATGGCGTTATCGAGGAAGTGGACGAAGAGCGTTCGCGCCTCAAGGTCAGCGTCTCGATCTTCGGTCGTTCCACCCCGGTGGAGCTGGACTACACTCAGGTCGAAAAGCTCTGATCGTCTCGCGATAGACAAAAAAAACCCGCTTCCGAAAGGAGGCGGGTTTTTTTTATGCCCTCTACCCCAAACCAGGAGAGCCTTTCTCGCCAACGGCGGCGGGGCAAGGCCCCGCTTACCCTCAGGGCGTGATCGGCAACACCGGCAGAGCGCGGATTTTCTGCGCAGCCAGATCAGCGAGCTGACCGGTTAACGTACTGAGCCCCGCCACGAGCGTGTTGGCCCGTTTGTTGTCCAGATGGGCCTGAAGCTGCACCGGCACAGTGAGGTTAGGGCCAATACCCGGCTTGTCACCATGCACCGAGAGCGATCCCGTCAGCAGGGCGTTGCCCTGCTGATCCGCGTTGAACGACGTAATCGTGACCTCAACAAAGGCCTGCGCCTTGGTCGAGACGGCATCGTTCTGTGCAAAGACCGTACTGCCCGGCAGGCGCTGGGCCAGATCATGCGTGAGCACACGACCGATCATGTCACCGATGGGCTCGCTCCACGCATTTCCCTTGGCGATTTCCAGCTTGTAGTCCTTGTCCTGTCGCACGATTTCATCGCGATCGAGGCTGGCCGTCACGACCGGGGTTCGCACTTCAACCGTGACCGGCCCCCCGGGTTGGGCCACACCGGGAACAGCCGCCACAGAATAAAGTGTCGGGTCGCTGCCACAGGCGGTCAGTGCAGTGCCCATGACACCCAGCATCAACGCGCTGGCGCATAGTCGAGGCATCACGCGCCCCAGCGACCGGGAACGCGATTGACCGAGGAGAGGGGAGGAAAAAATCTGCACGTCAGTGGCGTCCCGTAATCAAGGCTGAAGGATGATGGTTGAGATAATCCGTCAGGAAACGAATGGAGCGTGCGGCTTGGCTGAGCTGCGTGATCATGGCCTGCAGATCCCGATGGAAATCGGTATCGCCGCCATAGCTTGCGAGAACGGTCTGCGCATTTTTCAGTGTGCCCTGCAGGGCGTCGCTCATGGCAGGAAGCTTCTTGAGAAGCGGCTTCATCCCTTCGTTCGCATTCTGGGTCAGCTCCGAGATATGACGCAGTGAATCGCGCAGCGCGACGATCGACTGCTTGACCTCGGGGCTGGCGAGACGTTGGTCCGCATGGGCCAGAAGATCATTCAGATGCTCGCCAATCTGGGTGAGGGGCATGGCGGCCACCTTGTCCATGGTCGTGGCGGCTGAGGCCATGATGCCGTCAATCCCGCCAGGCTGGCTCGGGATAATGGCCACATCGTCCTCATAGGTCAGCGACGCAGGCTTGGCGTTCTTGACGAATTGCAGACCGATCATCGATTCGCCCGTCAGGAAGCTGGCGCTCTCGACTGAGGCGCGCATACCCTTGGCAACGAAAGCCTCCAGCAGCTTGTGCTGCGAGTCCCGCGATGTTTCCTCGCTGTTTAGAACGCGCTCGGGCTCAAGCTCCATTTCCACACGTACCCGTGCTGTGGCGTCCTGCTCGTTCACCTTGAGTGAGACATCGGTCACACTGCCCACCTGGATACCGAACATGCTGACCGAAGCTCCGGACGTAAGTCCCTTCACTGAGCTGTCGATATAGGTCGCTGCCTTCACACGCTGATGGTAACGCGCATTGTCGGCTTCAGCCTGGCTTGCATAGAGACGGAACACCGAGTTGGCCGGTGCCTGCGGAGCATCGACTTTCAGGCGACGCGTCGGAAGTCCAAAGGCTACACCGCCGGAGAGGAGCGCCTGGAGTGAGGTCAGCTGAACCTTGAGGCCGCCGGCACCGAGACCCACCTGCACGCCCGAGACATTCCAGAAACGCGAATCGGTGCGAAGGTAATGGTCATAGGGTGATTTGACGAAAACCTGGACCATGATCGGCCCCTCGCCCCCCGGTGGCATGGTGTAGCCAAGAACCTCGCCTACAGACATGTCGCGGAAGAATACGGGAGCCCCTTCACCGATCGACCCCAGCGTCGGCGTGACCAGCATGAAGGTGGAGCCGGGCTGGTCGGAACGCACGCCGGGTGCAGCTTCGAGCCCTGTAAAATTGGACTCATAGCGACCACCCTTCTCACCCGGATCGATCGCGATATACGCACCGGAAAGCAGGGTTTCGAGCCCGGTAATGCTGGCCCCGTTGATGCGGGGTCGCACTACCCAGAAGCGCGTATGATCGGTCAGGATGTCTTCCGTATCCCCGTTCATGCGCACATGGACGATCACGCGGCGCATGTCTGGTGTCAGGCTGATATCCTGCACCGTGCCCAGCGTGACGGCCTTGTTCTTGACCTGTGTCTGCCCTGCGGTCAGGCCGGAAGCCGTATCGAAGGTGATGGTGATGTCAGGACCGCGATTGGCAAAGCTGCGCCACGCAAGCCACCCGGCGATAACCACAGCAATGATTGGGATCAGCCAGACAATCGAGAAACGTGTCTTCCTGATTCCTGCCTTTTTCATGCCAGAGGTCTGGGGCGGGGTTTGATCGTTGTTGTCGCTCACGCGCGCTCAGGCTCCATATCGTGAGGAGGAAATGAAGAACCGGCCTCGGAGATCCCTCCCTGACCGGAATTTTGTCTCGCTTCGTCCGGGGCAGGCACAGGGCCGTTCTCCCCTGCGGCATCCCACATGCTGCGTGGGTCGAAGCTATGCACCGCAAAGATCGTCACGATGACGACGATGGTGAAGAAAACCACACCCGGATCAGCCAAAACATTGGCGAGAAAATTAAAATGAACGATCGCAACAAGAATTGAGATCATGAAAACATCGATCATCGACCAGCGCCCGATGATATCAATCAGACGATAGAGCTTGGTCAGCAGGCGCAAGCCGCGTTTCTGCTTGCGCCACGTACCGAAAACCATCAGCGCCAATGACACGATTTTGAGTACCGGCACGGTGATGGAAGCGAACAGCACCAGCAGGGCAAGCGGGATCAGATTGGACTGCCACAGTTCGATCACACCATGAATGATGGTACTTGTGTCGGGCTGACCCATCTTTGTGTAGGTCATCACAGGCAGCATATTGGCAGGAATATAGCAGATGATCCCGGCCAGAAGCAGGGCAGCGGCATTGGTCAGGCTGTTCGACTTCCGACGACGCAGGATCTGATGGCATCGCGGGCAATCGCCCATATCACCCTCGCGCGACACTTCATGATCGAACGCCATGACCAATCCGCAGGAGTGACAGGACAGCATATGATGAATGGGCGGCATCGATTCGTCAGTTGCCGTCAGATGCTCGACAGGCAGGATCCGCCCCTGACCATCCGCCATTTCCTCGCGGATATCGCGGTTGTCCCAGATGCGCTCGACATCGAGGGTAGAATCTGTGGCCGCCATGGTGATCATGAGCGCGGCAATCAGAAAGACCCCGGCCTGAAGGTCGACAATCGCAAGATCGATCAGCTTGGTATAGGCGACGAAGACACCGAGAATATAGACCTCGATCATCGACCATTCGCGCAGTCTTTCGTACCAGGACATCAGACGCGGCGCCCAGTCAGGCATGGTGCGACGGCTGGCACCCACCAGAATCGCCCCCATAAGGGCAATAACCACACCGGGCATGATGAGCGTGGTCAACCCGACAATCAGGCCGATCTCGCCAAATCCTTCCCGACCAAGCTCGATCGGCCCGGTGAGAATGGTGACTGTATTGACGCGCCCATGCACGTTGATGGTGAGAAGCTGCGTGATGAGTAGCGCAATATAAAGCGCTGCCGAGGCCAGGCAGAAGGCGGTAGGTGCTGCAATCGGCGGTGTTCGACGCCTGCGAGCCAACTGGGCATCGCAGCGCGTGCAATAGGCCACCTGACCCCGCCTCAGGCGGGGTACAGTCTGGAACAGGCCGCAATCGGGGCACTCCCGCAGACCCTCCACGACCTTGAGGGTTGGTGTGGGAGGCACGGCGGAAGTCATGGTGACAGCGTTGCGCCAGAGACGCTTGTGGAAGCGATCAGACATGAATCATAGTGTAGCGGACGATTCCATTGAGAGATAGGTGTTTGCCCTGTTGCAGTCGGCCCCGGTCTCGGCTATAGCACCGCGCCAAGGACGCCGACATAGCTCAGGGGTAGAGCAACTGATTCGTAATCAGTAGGTCCTCGGTTCAATTCCGAGTGTCGGCACCATTTTCTCCAAGAAAATCAGTATCTTGCTCGCGCTACCATGCGAAGTGATCTGCGTTGTCATCGCGCCTCCTGTGATCCGGAGCATTTCCGGAGTCATCTGTCTCATTTTTTCTGCGCTGTAAGCCGCAGAGCGCACCAACGCTAGAATCGGCGCTCAGATGCAGACGGACGCATTTTCTCTCATTGGAGAGCTAACCCCTGCCATCGCGTGCTCTGTCGATACGACAACAACAACAACACCAACCTGTTTTTCATATTATCGAAGAGTGTGGCCGACCGGGGTGCGAACAATCCCCGGCAGGGGGCCTCTCTAGGAGGGACCCAAATTTTTCAGGTCACTCCGAGGTGCCTGGCTGATCAGCGCCAACCAGGTCGGGTAAGCCAGGTTACAGAGAGGGCAACACGCGCAAACTGTAATAACGATCAATCCGGCTGTTCTGAGATATGCGCTCGACGCATGCGTTCAGGCGCTCCACACCTTCTCTCTTTCTCTACCCATACAGAAAATAGGTGTGGGAGGTGTGGGAGGTGTGGGGAACGACACAACATACTGATATTGCTTTGTTTATACACCCCACACCAATCCTCACCCGATAGAAAGAAAGGTGTGGGAGGTGTGGGTAACGATGGGTGAAACTCTAGAAAACTCCTAGCTCCCACTGCCCATCGGCGCTTTACCCAGCTAACCAACCCATCATTGTCTCTGTGAGTGGCTATCAGTGAGAGCATCCTCAGATATGCATTAAATGCATATCTCGCAACAAAGACGGTCCTGTATGCGGTGTGATGTCCGTATTTGAAAAACCGGCGGGAAAGAAGCCTTCGCGCTGCCCGCGCGCCGCGCCTCACCTTCAGAGCCAATGCGGCTTAGCTTACGCCACGCGCCCCAAACACCGATAAACAGAGGTTCGCCCGATCTTAAGGCGTCTCGCAATCTCGGCTGCCGAAACGCCCTGGCTCGCCAGAGACTTCACTTCCTCTGCCTGATTACGGGCAGAGGGCTTACGCCCCTTGTATTTGCCGTCGCCCTGAGCCTTCGCGATGCCCTCAGCCTGACGCTCTTTCATTAGATCACGTTCAAATTCAGCGACGGCGGCCAGCATGGTGAGCATGAGCTTGCTGGTCGGGTTCGTCGTGTCGAGTGTGACACCGCTCATGCTGAGCACGATCAAACCGCACCCTTTTATCTTGAGGTCCTCGACGTGCCTTAGAAGGTCTGACGTTGAGCGCGCCAGACGATCCGGCTTTGTCACCACAAGCACATCTCCTGCACGCATAGTATCCAGAGCAGCCATGAGGCGCGGACGTTCAGTGATCGTCCCGCTGATCTGCTCCGCGAACACCCGCTCGCAACCGGCAGCCTGCAAATCACGCTCCTGCCCAGCAAGCCCTGCGATTTGCTCTGTGGTGGAAGTGCGAGCGTAGCCGATTTTCATGGAAGTGTTCCTTTAGGGTCTAGACCCTATCTTATAGGCGTTCCAAAACTATAAAATCAACCCTATTGGAACGGAAAAGTGTTCCAGTTTCATTGTTCCACTAGACCTTGCCCTATTGGAACAATGCGAGACATGCATCAGGGACATGGAAGCCTGAAGGCAGCGGCAAGGCCATCTCCGCACCGCGACGAGCACTCCTGCCGTTATCTGGTCCCCTTCTGTAGGTGTGGCTGCCACAGCCATACCTTTCTCGTGATGGGGTATCACCATCATGGTGACACTCTTACCGAAAGAGAGCCCACGCGGAGGGTAACGCCGTTACGGTGGTACCCCTTCTTGTCGGGCCAAATACTATGTTCGCTTGTGGCATCCACGGTCGGGCCACCAAAGCCCATTGCCGGATAATCCGGCAATGAAAGGTCCCGTATCCTGATTAGGATTTTGAGACCGCCATCAGATACGAGAAGGGCCGGAACAATGTCCCGACCCTCAATCCGCCCATCAACGGCAACTCGCGCAATTTCGCAAGCCTGCAACTTCAATCGCTATCGCCCGCGCTCTCCCCAAGGATAGATGATCGAACCTCGTAGAGACGGACGGACTTTATGCCCGGCGGCGAGTGCAGTCCCGAGAACTTCCCATCGCGGCCCGCCACGAGGAAATCCCGCTCTTGCAAAACGCGCTTGGCATCGACCTGATTGAGGCCGAGCAATGCCTCCTTCATGCCTGGACTGGTCAGATAAAAAGCCCATCCCCAGACACCATCACCAAGCTTGCACCAACGCTTCCACCCTGCCCGATTTTGCGTCCTGAACCTCTCAGATGGCGGCCCGACCATATCGTCAGGCGGATCACCCTCAAGAGCCCCAGGATCAATCCAACGTTCGAAGCGCGCCTCACTATGACGGGCAAGAAAGTCCCGTAGCTGAGCCACGGCTTGTTCATCTTCCCTACGACCTACCGTGCCGCGCTGCGACAGCCATGATTGGAAGCATAGGCGGACCAGTTCACGCGCTGTATCTGCATCCCATCCTGTGATCCCCCATTCCGTCGCAAGCTCCCCACCCACAACAACGATGGCGAAGCGCCTTGCGACGGATCGAACCTGACCTGAAGCATCTGTCCAATTCGCGAGGTAGTCAGCGGACACCCTGGCCACACGAGCACGCAGCATCTCACGGACAGCCGGAAGACCATCGCGGCTTATCCAGTCCGTGAGGTGTTCAAGAAAAGCCTGGAAGGGAGCGCCATAGATTTTGCCCGTTTTTTCACGCAAGCATTCGGCCAGATCACCGGGCGCATCCTCGTGATGCAGGTTCTCGAATAAGCCGTAGCCTGCTCCTGCATCGGCAGGGACATCAACGAAACGCGCTTCCTGCCCAGCTTTGGTCGCACGGCCAGCCTCAGCGTTCAAATCGGCCAGACCTTTTTCACCAGTGCTTAGAAACAGGAGGCGCCAACGCGCGATGGCGCGTGAACCACCTGTCCTATTAGCTCGCGCCTTACCAGAGCCGTTGGCGAGCATATAAGCGACATCACCCACTTCACGAGGGTCCAGCGAGCCAAGCTCATCGAGGGCAAGAGTCGCATCACAGGACCCTTGAGCCACGCTTTCGAGCGCGTTACCCGTCGCCCGCCAGCTTTTTATGTAGCCGCCAGCACCGAGCGCAGAGGTGCCACCAATCACGGATGCCGCCACATGTAGCGCGGTCGATTTGCCAACACGTGACGCACCGACGAGATTGAACCCGCCGCCATCCTCGCCAATCAGATAGAGCAGCGACCCCGAAAACGCTGCCGATGCTGCCATGATAAGACGCGAATTGCCCCGGCACATCAGGCCGATCGATTCACGCCAGTCCGCGACGGTGCCAGCTACGCCAAACAGGTCAGGCTCAGGGCTCTCACGTTGGAGCACAACACGCTCTCGTGTCTCGCCGTAGGTGACGGCGGGCAGAGCAAAGACCGGACGCATTCCGACTTCATGCCAGCCAATTCGCTCAACGCAACGAGCCCTGTCAGGGGAGGTGATAGAAGCGAACCATTCAGCAAAAGCATTTTTGGCGGCTGCACCCGGTTCGAGCCGAACGCCACCATGCGCAAGACGACTACGAATAACCGCGCAATCTCCCGTGGCCGCCTCTCTTGCAAAGCTCTCGACGTGATCGATCCCGTCCCGGTCGATCCATTCGAGGAGAACACCCCAATTACCGCTCTCCCCGTCGCGTGTTTCCGCCACAACGTCGATACGGGAGCCGATGAATATATCCTGCTTTTTCTCGTCAAACGACCGGCGGAAAAGGCCATCGTCAGTCGCATAAAATCGACCGCATTTGCTCTCTGTCTTTGGCTTTCGTCTCGCCACCTTGCCGCTCATGGCAACGACATTCGCGCCATCGATGGCGTCTTTCACCGCTTTACGCCCGCGCGGGGCGTGTTCCTGTTTTGTCATTTTGCCCCCGCAAGACATCATTCCAGTCCGCGCCAGTCATTTCAGGAATTGCGAGCCGGACCGTTCGCCCCTGCTCTGCAAAAGCACGACATGCCGCTTCCAGGGCGCGTCGTGCAGCTTGATTGTCGCCATCATTATCGCCCGCTATCGTCACATCCGTGATCGAGGGCGGTAGAACGAGGCGTGCCATATTCGACACTGATACTGCCGCGAGAACGCGCCGTTCGGGGCACGCAAGAGCTAAAGCCAGCCCCGTTTCAATGCCTTCGCAGACGATGGCACTTTCCCCTTCAGGAGCCACCCCCAGAGCCAGACCAGACGCCCCGCGCCACAGCCGGATACATCCCCCGGCAAAGCCGCCCAGAACCATCTTGGGCCGGTCCAATGCTGCTTTTTGCCAGTGCCCGTCAGAACGCCGCTCAAGCCATGTGCGATGGGTGGCGACATGTTTGCCATTTGGCCCTGCAATGGCGGCAACCATCGCGGGCAACGACTCTCGCCGCTCCCCATTCCAACACGCCGAAGCGAAGCGGAGTGCGCCCGGAGCCCTGCCAAGTTCGCGCAGATCGAGCCCACGCCCTTTCAGATAATCCTCGACTGGTGTTCCAGCGATGCAGGGCTCCGCGTGAAACCATAGGGCTCGGGCCTGAGCACGCCTTTTCTGAGCTTCCTGATCGATCTCACCTGAGACAGGTGCATCAGACTTATCGGGCGCTGGCGGCCTGCTTATCCGTTCCTGAGCAGACGCCCCGTCATTAGACAGACCCAGCCATCGTCGTGACCAGTCCATCGCCGAACGCCTGTCACCGCGAAATAAACAGGCGGCGACCAGATCGAGCGCATCCCCCCGTTCACCGGAACTGAAATCTGCCCAGACCCCACGCCGCTCGCCGTTGATGCGAACTGCCAGACTCTGTCCCTTTTCACCGGCGAGGGAGCCACAACGCCACTCGACACCATCACGCTTGCCGTGAGGCAGCAATTCGCGCGCCAAAGCATCGGCACGGTCTGACAACATGCGGGAAAGAGAAGCGGCATCATGCCTCATGGCAACTCCCCCTGAGCCGGATCACCCGCCCCGCTTTGCCAACATCATCAATCACCGCCTGTCCGGCGAGAATGGCCTGAGCCGCAATGTCACGCCGCCTCATATGTGCAATGAGATCGTCCCAGCCGAGCCCATTGAGCCAGGCAGGCAGTAGATCAAGCGCCGGATCGACCTGAATTGCCCGTGCCGCGAGCGTCATGACAGGGGAGGTGAAGCAGAACGCTGCCTGAGCGATTGCGGCCCCCTGTAGCGCCACCAGGTCATGAAAAGCCAGATCGGCACGGACCAATGACCGTGTGATCCGACTGGCGCGAATAAGCTGACAGACCACGCCATCGCTCATTCCGACGCTTGGCGACAATCCCGCCACACAAGAGGACCGCAAACGCCAGAGCGCCGATGCACCGGCCATAGGCATCAACAAGGCAGAGAGAAGCCCCTGAAAGCGATCATCCAGGCTGCCAGATGCCGTATCGGGCCGCCATAATACCCCGTCATCATCGGCCTGCTTCAGATAGCTCCTGCGATCGATCGCGGGCAGACGCATAGTGAGGGCGGATTGGCTCATGGCGCGCCCTCCTGAACCGACGAGTAGACCAATGCAGGCGATGACCGTCCAGCCGGGGGTGAGATGGGGCCGCGTGGTCCCGGCGCGACATCGTGGAGTATGAAATACACCGGCCCGAAGACCGCCGCAGCCCGCCATGTTCGATCTATGTAATCAGCGATATACAGACCCTTGCGATCATGAGCCTCATGGAGCCAATGGTCACACGCCCCGGCAAGCGTCCACATTTCCTCGCACACTACCCGGCGCGCTTCTGAGACGGGTATGGCTCCCATACGCTCAGCGATCCACCACGCAGCCCACGAGACAGGCGCTGTCAGGTCTATCTCGGTATCTGGCGTGAATGCGTCATCCGGATTAAAGCGCCATTCAGGGGCACCGCGAGCCTGAGAAATCACCATCGCCCTGTAAAGGTTCGGGCAGTTTCCAATCGTCACATGATCGCCCGCTAAAAGCTCCTGCGCAGCTTCCTCGAAGACACGCCTCACGTTGGGATTGAGCCGGAGATGGCGGCGCGGATGAAGGAGACCGATGGCGGCGAGATTTGCCCGCGCGTCTCCTATGACAGAGTGGCCGATGACGCCCATCATACGCCCCCCGAGATGCCGGGGAGTGTCGCGGCCTTGGCCAATCCCGATGCGGTGATAAGCACCTGCGCCTTGCTGTGTAATCGCCCATCGGCATCACGCACCTCGCAGGTTTTGTGACTGACCAGTCCAGCCCGTTCCTTCGCCGCATGACCCAGCCACCGCTTCTTGCCCGCAGAGCGGTAAATCCATCCGTGCGCATGTAGGACAGCAAGAAAGCGATCACGCGGGCAGCCGCATTCTTTGGCTGCTTCCGTGAGACTGTGGAGCCCCTCAGCGTTTGTCAGGCGATCATAGGCGCGGGCTTTAGTTCCAAGCACATCGACCTGCGCCTCAAACCTTTGGAGAGCATCACGCACGGCGGCATCTGCCCTCGCGGCCAAGTCCATCGCGTTATCACCAGGGTTTCCGGCAACATAAGCGCCCGTCTTGCGGATGGCAGGAATGACTTCGCTGGTAAGCCATTTCTTGAAGCGCTTCGCCTCAGGCTTGCGGCTGGTCAATACGAGTGACCAAAGGCCAGACTCGCTGATCACTGTCACTGACTGAGGACCACCAAGGGTCGTCACAGTATGACGACCCTTTTCGTCATCGTCTAAGCGATCCGCCGCCCTATGCGGCTGCGAGATATCAAGAATGTTGCACACATCGGTATGCACAAACCACGGCCCTCCGGCAGTCGTTAGCAAACGACATTCTTTGCCCTCGAATGTCCGGGCGATGATCTCGGCACTCATGCTGCGCCTCCAACACCGCGAACGGTTGCATCCGATGTCGATGTAACGAGACGTTCGGCAACCCATGCCTGAAGATCAGACACGCGATAACCAATACGATTACCTGTAAGGCGGACGAAACACGGGCCACGCCCTTCGAGCCTGAGCCTTTGCAGAGTACGCCCAGAGAGCCCCGTATACGGCTTAGCGTCCTGTTCGCTGACAACAAGTGCGTCTGTGCTGACAGGCGGCTGAGACACTCGCTCCAAGCCATCCTGATTACGCGAAAGTTCGATATTCATTTGATACCTCCGAACATGCACCGCATGCGACGCCATGGCGCGGCGGTGACTTGCCGGGATGAAACCGCATAAAAATTAGGGGGAAAAAGAGGGAATAATTAGGAGGGTAATAAATCGCCCTCTATTTATTACCCCCCTTTTTGTTTGACGGTCGGCCCCGCCCTCTCAAGGAAATGCCGGACAAACTTGCCGCCTCGCGAATTTGAGGCATCAGCGTATATTTGAAATAATTCTTGGTAAGGCCCGTCCTCATACGCTGGGCATGAGCAAACATGCCGTCTTGCGTCATTTCCCCAATGTCGGCCATCGCAAGCAAAGCCTCAATCACCTCATCCTGGCTTGAGCGCAAAGTCGGCATAGAGGCGGGCCGCACTTCGATTTCACTCCCCATAACTGTGGCCGACAGTTCTGCATCGGGCGTACTGATGGATTGCTCCTTACTCGGTACAGACCCTTCGCCGATCAAATGCTTAATCTCAAAATGGCCAAGCGGAATGCGCGCCCTGCGACTGCTGCGACTGGAGACCTGCACCGCCAATGATCCCAGAGTTCGAGCAGGAGTATCGAATTCGAAGCCGGAATTTGTCACTCTGAATAGGCGCCAAGACGATGCATCAATCTCTTGCCATGGGCCGATGCCATCGCTAGGTGCCACACGGGTTAAAAAACGACTGCCAGAAAGCTCACCTGTCACATAGGCGCTCAAATCCGCTATCGCCCCGCGATATTGGTGGCAAGCACCATGTTCGTAATGTGTGAGCGGCTGCGATCTACTTCCTGGCACTTTGGAAGCAGTCATCCTTGCCAGAAGAGTTCGAAGATTTCCTATCGACACCGCACACTCAAGCGCAGCCGTTAAGCGTAGCCACTCCCCTTCCGGCATCAGTTCATGCAAGACCTCGGGTAGAGATACCCATTCGCCACGCGCAAATGCCTGCGCAGCGTTGTAACGCTCGCTCATTGCCGCCCCACGCCAGCAGTCCCCACGCATTGAAAGCGGCGCGGCGGGCCAGACGTGGGGTTCCGGCGTTCGGCGGCCAGACCTAGCCGCGCCATCGACCAGAATGGAAAACATAGGCAGAACTGGCAATAGGAATCGGGGCGAGGATAGCTGCATCATGCGAGCGCCCTGACATCACGGGCTAGGGAGAGAGCGAGTTGAATCTCGGGATCGTCGCCCTTGCCCTCATGAACCTTGAGATAATGCTCCAAATGAGGCTGCACTATCTTGGCTTTGGCCATGATCTCATATGGCGTTTTCGCCTCTACCGCAGCGAGATCGCGGATAACCGCATACTTGCAGTCAAGAAGCTTCCTCAACTCGCGGTCCGAGGCAAATGGCAATCCCTCTATGGAACGGGAAACCTCGTGATAGGCGTGGCAAAGACCTAGGAGGCCCATGGTTTTGACCGCAGCCGAGGCAGCGAGCGCCGAAGCGCAGATTACGGACGCAGGAGCCGAACCATGTTCGTATGACCGCGCCTCACGCAACGCACTGGAGAATTCTGAATCTTGGGGCATTCGAAAATGGCCTTCATGAATACTGCATAGGAATTTCGCAGCCGATAGCTGCATCAGCCTAAGGCCCTTGCATCGCGGGCAAGGGAAACGGAGAGCCGTATCGGGGCTGAATTGCTATCCAGATCGAAGCTATCGACTTCACGCGGCAGGATACGCTCGACTATGGCGGCCTTTAGGCTAAGGGCGGCATGAGTCTGTGCAGGGATACTCGCAAGACGCGCTAGCGCAGCTTCCTGCACCGCAGTCAGGGCATCCCGCTGGGCTTCATGACGCTGATTGACCTCACTACCGAACGGTCCATCAGGGACGTGCTCCAACGCCTCCAATCTCGCCTCGCAGTCCCAGAATACAGCACTGGCGTGATGCAAAGCGTCATCTGGGCGCATAACACCTTCCCCGCCTAATGCCGTGCCCGCGGCCAAACCGGAGAGCATAAAGGCACCAGCAAGAGCCCCTCGTCGGGTCAGACCAGACGATGGCGTGCTCATGCCACACCTGCCGTCATCGCGAGAAGGTCACGGCACAAGGACCAGACGACAGCTTCAGGGCTCTCCGGATCGGCCAGGAGCGTTGGTTGTTGGGGCTCCCCGACAAGCGCCAGACGCGCCTTTGCCTGCACCCCCGCCATCGTATTTGCTGGCATGAGAGCAGCCTCAGACCTTAGCCGCATAAAGCGCCGCAGATGCGTGCCCGAGGCCTCCCACACCTCATCCGGTTCCGCTCCCGCGCTACCATCCTGCCACGGGGCCATGAGGGCATCGCTCAGAGCCATCTCACGCATTGCCTCGGCTACAACACCCAGAAGA